>Ga0208587_1000002_pt1 | contig 222732 bp, 195 predicted proteins | sample NGESurdeep092012_7_FD_184472 | JGI IMG/M metagenome (GOLD analysis project Ga0208587, IMG submission 184472) | Arctic peat soil microbial communities from Barrow, Alaska - NGEE Surface sample 210 deep-092012 (SPAdes) | ecosystem: Environmental > Terrestrial > Soil > Wetlands > Peat ...
CTGGGTGAAGGTTGACCCGGGCCAGCTCGAGCAGGTCGTCATGAACCTCGCCATGAACGCGCGCGACGCGATGCCGCGCGGAGGCCGGCTCACGATCCGTACGCGGACCCTCGACCCGGGAGAGCCCGTCGACCTCGAGGAGACCGCGTCGCGGCGACGCGGCGGCTCCGGCGCGTCGCTCCGCGCGGTGCCGCGCGGAACCGAGACCGTCCTCGTCGTCGAGGACGAGGACGCCGTAAGGCGCATCGTGAAGATCGCACTCGAGTCGGCCGGCTACCGGGTGATCGAGGCCCGGAACGGACCCGAGGCGCTCGAGGCGGTGCGCACGCACTCCGGCGAAATTCAACTCGTCGTCACGGACGTCGTGATGCCCAAGATGAGCGGCCGCGAGCTGGTCGAGCGGATCGTGAAGGACCACCCCGGCGTCCGAATCCTCTACATGAGCGGCTACACGGACGACGCCGTGGTGCGCCACGGGATCGTCGAGTCCGGCGTCGCATTCCTCCAGAAGCCCTTCACCCCGCTCGCGCTCGCGCGCAAGGTGCGCGAGGTGCTTGACGGGAAGGCTCCCGAAAACTAGCCAATGAGCCTTGGACCGCGAACATCGTCTATAGGAGTGATGGCGCTCGACACCCACTCAGCAGTCATCGCGCAGGCCGATCGAAGATCTCCTTGGCGATGATGAGCCGCTGGATCTGGCTCGTCCCTTCATAGATCTGGTAGATCTTCGCGTCGCGCATCAGCTTCTCGACCGGGTATTCCTGCGAGTAACCGTACCCGCCGAAGACCTGGACGGCGTCGGTCGTGACGCGCATCGCGACGTCTGCCGCGAAGGCCTTGGCGAAGGAGGCCAGCTTCGTGTTGCGGCGGCCGTTGTCGATGGCCCAGGCCGCCTGCCAGACGAGCAGTCGCGCCGCCTCGACGTCCTTGGCCATGTCCGCGATCATGAAGCTCACGGCCTGGTACTTCGCGATCGGCTGGCCGAACGCCGACCGCTCGGTTGCGTACTTGATGGCCTCGTCCATGGCGCGGCGGGCCAGGCCCACGGCCCCCGACGAGACCGTCGGACGCGTGTGGTCGAAGGCGCTCATCGCGATCTTGAAGCCGTCGCCTTCCTTGCCAAGGAGGTACTTCGCCGGGACCTTCACGTCCTCGAACGTGATCCCCCGCGTGTCGCTGGCGCGCTGCCCGAGGTTCTTCTCCTTCTTCCCGACGGTGACGCCGGGCGTCTCTCTCGGGACGATGAAGCCCGACATTCCCCGGTGCTTGGCGGAGGGGTCCGTGTAGGCGAGAAGGAAGTACCAGTTCGCGACGCTGGCATTCGTGATCCACATCTTCTCGCCGTTGATCACGTAGTCGTCGCCGACCCGCTTCGCAGAGGTCCTGATGCCGACCACGTCGGAGCCGGCCCCCGGCTCGGTCACGCAGTAAGCGGCGAAGAGGGGCTCGCGCGTCAGCCGGCCGAGGAACTCCTTCTTCTGCTCCTCGTTGCCGGCCACGATGACGGGCGCCGCGGCCAGCCCGTTGGCCTCCATCGCGGTGGCGATGCCGGTGCAGCCGTAGGCGAACTCCTCCGTGATGATGCAGCCGTCCAGGACGCCCAGCCCCGCGCCGCCGTACTCGGCGGGGACATGCGTGTTCATCAGCCCGATGTCCCATGCCTTCTTCACGATCTCGCGCGGGAATTCGCCCGTCTGGTCGTGGTGGGCCGCTTTCGGGATGATCTCTTCCCTGGCGAACTTCCGCGCCAGCTCCTGGATCTGGACCTGCTCTTCGGTCAACGAAAAATCGATCATGTCCGCGCTCCGTTCAATCGGATTTCCTACGTGCCAGATGTTAGCGGCTCTTCAGGAGGTCCCGTCAAGCGCCAGGACGAGGTCGCCGTTCGCGCGCGACGCCGGCATGGACGACCCCGCGCTCCTCCCGGGGCGGAGCGATTTCGAGCTCGCCTGGAAGCCCACCGCCCATCTCTACGTCGCGGACGACCGCCTCGTCATGGAGTCGAATACGCCGAAGGTCGACATCGAGGAGCCGATGACGTTCGCGGATGGACGGACGATCTGGCTCCGGATTAACAAGGTCCCGCTGCGAGACGCGGGCGGCGGCGAGGGGAACCGAGACCATCCTCATGGTCGAGGACGACGACGGCGTCCGCCGCCTCGCGTGCCACGTGCTGGAGCCGCTCGGGTACTCGGTCCTGTGCGCGGAGTCGGGAGGTCAGGCCCTCGATCTCGCACGGGATCACAGGGGGAAGATCGACCTCGTCCTGACCGACGTCGTGATGCCGGAGATGAGCGGACGCGAAGTCGGGCGGCGTCTCGCGGAGGCCGGTCACGCCGCGCGCGTCCTTTTCATGTCGGGATACTCCGACGACGCCGTCCTCCGGCACGGCGTCCTGGAAACCGGAGTCGCATTCCTCCAGAAGCCGTTCACCCCGCTCGCGCTCGCGCGCAAGGTGCGCGAGGTGCTTGACGGCAAGGCCGTATAGCCGCGGCGAGGCTCCGCAGTCCCGACTCTCATCTTCAACACTGAACGGGACAATCCCCGCTCCGGTCCGGCAACGTGGGAGGCGTGAGGATAAGATTAGGAGTCGAGGTATCCAATGATTTCGGCACTCTTGGACGGGAATCGCCGTTTCGTGGCGGAGACCTTCGAGAAGGAACGGGAGTTTTTTTCGTCCCTCTCAAAGGGACAGCAGCCGACAGTTCTCTGGATCAGCTGCTCCGACTCCCGCGCGCCCGTCAACAGCATCACGTCGACCCGCCCGGGGGAGGTCTTCGTCCACCGAAACGTCGGAAACGTCGTCGCGACGAACGACTGGAACCTGGCCGCCGTCCTGGAGTTCTCCATCAGCCACCTGAAGATCCCGGACATCGTCATCTGCGGTCACTACGAATGCGGGGGGATCGAGGCGCTCGACGACGACGAGAGCGAGTACAAGTACGTTCCGATCTGGCTGATGAACGCCTTCAAGGCGCGCGAGCGGATCGACGAGAAGATCAGGGCGCTCCACATCGAGATGACGAAGGAGCAGCGGATGCGGCTGATCGTGGAGGAGAACGTCCGACTCCAGCTCGAGCACCTCCGCGAATTTCCCTTCGTCAAGAGGGCTACCAAGGAGAAGAAGCTGAACGTCCACGGCTGGGTCTACGACATGTCGACCGGGGAGATCAAGCCCGTCAAAAACGCGTAGCGGCGTGGCGCCCTGACTGCCTAAGGCTCTCGAAGCAGGGCGCTCGTGGCAGCCCATAGCAGCTTGGGGCTGGAAACCCCGGCCTTGCGCGGAATCACTTCAGCCCCTCGACCAGATAGAGGTCCGAGAGGACACGGCCGTAGGAGTACGCGTAGTACCGGCCGTCGCGAGTGACGCGGATGCCGAAGAGGTCGACGATTCCCGTCGGGTCGGCCGGCACGAATTCCCGGTACGGCTCTTCCCGCCCGCTCGCGAGATCGAGGCGAACGATGCGTGCCGGGAGGTCGTGTCCGCGCCGCAGCAAGATCGTCCCTTCGTTGGCGCTCGGACCGACGAAATCGTCGGTGGGTCCGATCCCGGGAACGGGCACGGGCTCGCCGCCCTCGATCGAGTGGACGTAGACTTTCTGGTCAGGGCTCCGCACGAGAAAACGCCGGGCGTCGATCATCACGCCCAGGCCCCGGGGCGCCCGGTAGCCCTCGGGAGTCAGGGGCCTCGGAGCGCCGCCCTCGGAATCGCCGAGGTATGCGCGGCTGTCGCGCCCCGGCTCCGCGGCCGTCATCAGGAAGCGGCGGCCGTCGGGTAGCCACACTGCCGACTGAACCCGGAGGTTCGGGTACGAAAGAAATTTCGGCTCCCCTGGGCCGGTCGGATAGATCACGAGCTGCTGGCCGGACGTCGGATGCAGGATCGCGAGAACACGCTTGCCGTCGGGCGAGAGCGAAAGGGCCTGACCCTCGCCGAGGCGGACCGCCGGCGACCCGTCCGTGCGCCGGATGAAGACCGAATAACCTGGTCCACCCCCCTCGCCCGCCTCGCTGAAGAGCGCCGTCCGGCCGTCCTCCGACAGGTCGGCGAGGAGGCTCCAGTCGAACCACGACAGGTCCCGTTCGCCCGGGCCTTCCGGCCCGCGCGTGACGAAGCCGATACGAGCCAGATCGTGTGTCATCAGGACGCGCGCGTCTCGCGACACGTCATGGAGCGTCATCGCTCCCATCCCCCTGACGAGAACCCGCGGTCGTCCGGAGGGCGAGACGGCGCGGAGCGCGCGGTTGCCGCCCACGTCGGCCGCCGTGAACCAGATCTCCGAGCCGTCAGGCGACCACGCGAGCCCGGAGGCGCCCGCGAAGACGGGCGTGAGAGTCGTCTTCTTGCCCGCCAGGTCGACGAGCGCCACGGCGCCGCCGTCGTCGCGGTCGACGGGGTGATCCAGGAAGGCGATGCGGTCCCCGCGCGGCGAGAAGCGCGGGTTGCCGATCCAGCCCGTCGTCTCGTAGAGCCCCTTGCCGACCGGATACTCGAGGCGGCGGTGTCCGGAGACCGCGCGGACGATGGCGACGTCGCGGCCGTCCGGCGGCCAGTCCGCGAACTCGACGTTCTCCAGGATCTCGCGCGGGGCGCCGCCGCCCGTCGCGGCCATGCGCGCGAGCGTCCCGATCCGCGTGAACGCTCCGGAAAACCGTAAGCCGAGCGCGACGGCGATGTCGCCCGACGGCGCGACCGCGAGGAGGTCCGCGCCCTTCAATCCGAAGGGGCGCGAATCCGGACCGTCGGTGCGCCCGAGATGGATTTCGGTGGAGCCGCCGTCCCAGGCCGCGGAGTAGAGAACCGACTTGCCGTCGGACCCGAAGCGCGCGTTCCAGATGCTGCCGCGTCGGAAGGTCAGCTCGCGAAAGGACGGAGGTGTCCGGTCTCCTGCCCGCCGGCCGGCGAGGTACGCGAGCGCGATGCCGGCGAGGGCCGCGGCGAGGACGGCGCGGGCGAAGAGGCGCCGCGACGACCGGCTCCTGGCGCCCGGGAGCCTCGCCGCCGCCTCGCTCGTCCCCGAAAGCCCCGAAAGCGCCTCGAGATCGAAGGCCAGGTCGCGCGCCGAGTAGAACCGTTCCTCCGGGTTCTTCTCCAGGCAGTGCCGCACGATCCGTTCGAGCCCGGGCTGGACGTTCCTGTTCGTCGCGGAAAGATCCGGCGGCTCCTCCCGCAGGATCGCCGAGATCGTTTCGGCCGCCGAATCGCGATGAAATGCGCGGCTCCCCGACAGCATCTCGTAGAGGATCGCGCCGAAGGAGAAGAGATCCGACCGCTGGTCGGCGGTGTGTCCCTTCACCTGCTCCGGCGACATGTAGCCGAGCGTTCCCATCACGACGCCAGCTTCCGTGCCGGCCGCCGCGGTCGGCAGGTTCGTCTGCTGCCCGCCCGCCCCTTCGATCTCGGTGAGCTTCGCCAGGCCGAAATCGAGGATCTTGACCCGCCCGTCCTTCGTAACGAACAGGTTCTCGGGCTTCAGGTCCCGGTGGATGATTCCCTTTTCGTGCGCCGCGGCCAGGCCCCTGGCGATCTGCACGGCGTATTCGATCGCCTTGCGGACGGCGAGGGCGCCGCCCGCGAGCCGCGCGCGCAGCGTCTCGCCCTCGAGCAGCTCGGTCACGATGTACGGCGCGCCGTCGTGGGCGCCGAGGTCGTAGACCGCCGTGATGTTCGGATGGTTCAACGCCCCGGCTGCCTGCGCCTCCTGTTCGAAGCGCCGCAGACGGTCCGCGTCCTGCGAGTACGAAGCGGGCAGGACCTTGATCGCGACGTCGCGCTTCAGCCTCTCGTCGCGCGCGCGATAGACCTCGCCCATTCCGCCGGCCCCGAGCGGGCCGAGGATCTCGTAAGGCCCGAGACGGGACCCCGCGGAGATGGACATGAGTCGCGGGCGATTGTAGCCGTCGCGCCGCGAAGAAGGGCTCAGACGAGCGGCTCGAAGCGCCCCTGGAAGAAGCGAAGGGCCGGCGGCTCGTAGACGAACCGAAGCCCCTTGATCCCCTCGCGCCGCTCGTGGAGTCTCGCGATTCCGTCGGCCACCGCCCTCATCTGCTCGTTCGAGTAGACGCGCCGCGGGATCGTGAGCCGCACCAGCTCGAGCGCCGGCCGGTAGTTCTTGCCGTTCGGATCGCGCCCCTTCGACACGTTGCCGCGCTCCATCACGCGGACGCCCGTCTCGAGAAAGATCTCGGCCGCCAGCCGCTGGGCCGGGTACTCGTCTTGGTCGACGTGCGGCAGGAACCTTTTCACGTCGATAAAGACGGCGTGGCTGCCCGTCGGCATCACCACCGGAACACCGGCCTCGATGAGACGGTCGGCGAGCCACGCAGCCTGCTCGACGCGTGTGCGGATGTAACGGTCGTCGAGCATTTCCTCGACGCCTCGGGCCATCGCGGCGAGGTCGGCCGCAGGGAGCCCGCCGTCACGCACGCCCCCTTCGTAGATCCGCAGCTTCTCCTCGGAGGCGCGCGCCCACTCCGCGTTGTCCTTGAACGCCAGGAGCCCGCCGATGTTGATGAGGAAGTCCTTCTTGCCCGAGACGGTGCAGCCGTCGCCGTGCGCCATGATCTCGCGCAGGATGTCGCGGATGTGCGTGCCGTGGTAGCGCGCGTCGCGCTTCTGGATCATGTACGCGTTCTCGACGGCGCGCGTTGCGTCGAAGAGAACCGGGATTCCCTTCGGCCGGCAGTAGGCGTATACGTCGCGCAGGTTGTCCATGCTCACCGGCTGACCACCCGCCATGTTCACCGAGAGTTCGAACGACAGGTAGGCGATCTTCTCGGCGCCCTCCCGACTCACGAGGGCGTCCAGCTTTCCGAGGTCGACGTTGCCCTTCCACGGATGCGCGCTCACCGCGTCGTGCGCCTCGTCCACGATCACGTCGACGAACGTTCCGCCCGCGAGCTCCTGGTGGATCTTCGTGGTGGTGAAGTACATGTTGCCCGGGACGAACTGGCCGGGCTTGATCAGCACCTCGCTCTGGATCTGTTCGGCGGCGCGGCCCTGATGCGTAGGCAGGATGTACTCGTAACCATAGATGTCCTTCATCGCCGCCACGAACGCGAGGTACGCGTCGCTCGTGGCCGGGGTCGCCCGGGCGCCGTCGTAGGCCGCCCACTGGTCGGTGCTCATGGCCGTGGTGCCGGAGTCGGTCAGGAGGTCGATCGTCACCTCGGCCGAGCGAAGAAGGAACGTGTTCCAGCCCGCCTCGCGGATGGCCTTCTCGCGCTGCTCGCGGGTCGTCCGCGCGATCGGTTCGGTGGTGTGGATGACGAACGGGTAGCAGTCGAACTCGTAGGTGGCAAGGTCCGCGAAGACCGACCGGAATTTCAGTTGGTCGTTCCAGGTTCCGGTCAGCTCGACGTCGAGAGGCGGCACGCGGTCACGCTGCTGGAGCAGCCGGATCACGGCATCGGCCACCTGGTCGAGCTGCCGGCTCGTCATCGCGAGGCGCGGGATCTGGACGGGCAGGAGGTGGTCGCGCGCGGCGAGCCCGGGGCCGACCGCGCGGACGCCGGACATCTGGTAGAGGGCGCTCGAGAGCGCGTGCTCCGGGTGGACCGGGACGTGCGGCAGGAACAGATCGGCCTTCAGATAGGCGCCGTCGCAGCCCCGCTCGAGCGGGATGCCGCCCGCGCGCAGCCGCTCGGTGAACCGCTCGGTCTGGTGCATCACCCATTGCACCTCGGCCTCGTCGCACATCTCGGCAAGGCCGCGCGCCAGGACCTCCATCGTCCGGCCGGCCATCCCGCCATACGTGTGGAGCCCCTCGTACACCACCACCTCGTTCATGAAGCGCTCGTGAAGGGCGGGGTTGTCGGTGGCCAGGAGTCCGCCGGTGTTGCTCTTCGCGTCCTGAGCGCCGTCCAGCAGAATGACGTGCGCCGTCTTCGCGATCTGCTTCACCAGCTCGGCGATCGACCGGGCGCCCTGCCCGCCCTCGTGCCGCTGGATGTACCAGGCGTTCTCGATGACGCGCGAGACGTCGAGGACGAGGTTCAGGCCGTGCCGGTCCGCGAGCGCGCGGACGCCCCGCAGGTTCGCGAGGCTGAACGGGTGCTGCCCGTCGGCAAAGGCCTGCCCCCCGATCATCCCCGCCTTCCGCCCGGAGAGGAGCGCCTCGAGGCGAGCGAGGTCGAAGTTCCCGGTGAAAACGGGATCTCTTCGATCGCGGACGTCGGCGATCTCGATTCCCCGCGGCGCGTGGACATCCACCCGGCCGCGCGCGTTGCTCGGGATCAGGGAGCCCTTCGGCGTCAGCGTGGCCACGAGGAGCTTCACCGCCCCGAGGCTGTTGTGCGTCGGGCAGACGTACGTGTGCCCGAGGACCTTCGTCACGACGGCGACGAGCGTCTCGAAATTCCGCGCGCCGGCATAGGCTTCGTCGCCCACCAGTTGGCCGGCGATCTGCTCCTGGCTCATGGCGCTCGTCCCGAACGACATCATGTCGAAGGTGATCTGCGACGGCGTCAGGTTGAAGACGTTGAAGTGCGCCCGGAGCAGGTTCCGCTTCCTCTCCTCGAGTGTCGGGAAGGCGATCAGCCGGACGGTCTTGATCTTGTGGGGCTCGTGAATCGGTGTGTCGGCCACGTCACGTTCTCCTGTTCCCGCGATACTAGAAGACAAGGGGTCGACGGAAGTGTTCCAGTCCTCGGGGTAGACTCGCCCGCAGCACTTTGCTGACCCCCGGCACTCGTCTCGGCCCCTACGAGATCGTCTCGCCTCTCGGCGCGGGCGGGATGGGGGAGGTCTACCTGGCCCGGGACACGCGGCTCGGGCGGGAAGTGGCGGTCAAGGTGCTGCCGGAAGGGCTGGGCGGCGACCCGGATCGGCTCAAGCGGTTCGAGAAGGAAGCGCGCTCCACCTCGGCGCTGAACCACCCGAACATCGTGACGATTCACGAGATCGGGAGCGTTGGCGACGTCTCGTACATCGCCATGGAACGTGTGGAGGGCTCGACCCTGCGGGAGCTGCTCGCCGGCGGGCCGCTGCCTACGAAGAAGATTCTCTCGGTGGCGGCACAGGTGGCGGAGGGGCTGGCAAAGGCCCACGCGGCCGGGATCGTGCACCGGGATCTGAAGCCCGAGAACCTCATGGTGACACCCGACGGTTTCGTGAAGATCCTGGACTTCGGCCTCGCCAAGCTCACGGGTCCGCCCGAGACGTCCGGCGAAGCGTCGGTCGCACCGACGGTGTCGGGCGGCACGGAGCCCGGAATGGTGATGGGTACGGTGGCGTACATGTCGCCGGAGCAGGCGGTCGGCAAGCCGCTCGACTTCCGCTCGGACCAGTTCTCGCTCGGAGCGGTGCTCTACGAGATGGCCGCGGGGCGCCGCCCGTTCGAGCGCCCGACGCGGCCGGAAACGCTGACCGCGATCCTCCGAGAAGAACCCGAGCCGCTGTCCTCGGTGGCCCTCGCGACGCCGGCGCCGCTGCGGTGGATCGTGGAGCGTTGCCTCGCGAAGGATCCCGACGAGCGCTACGCCTCGACGAGAGACCTGGCCCGCGATCTCGCGCAGATGGCGACGCGCCTCTCCTCGATGTCCGCGCCGGGCCCGGCGGCGGAGGAGGCGGCGCCGCGGAAACGGGCCCTCTCGCGCACGGGTCTCGTGCTCCTCGGCGTCGCCCTCGGGCTTCTCGCGGCCGGCGTGGCGGTTCGGGTCCGCGGCATGGGGCGCACCGAGGCCCCGCCACGACTCACGCGCGCGACGTTCTCACCCGGGCTGCAGGAGCAACCGGCCTTCTCGCCCGACGGCAAGCTCCTCGCGTACGTCACGGACGAGCGCGGGAACCTCGACATCGTCGTTCAGCCGCGCGGTGGCGGGGCGCAAATCCCGGTGGCCGCGACCGACGCCGACGAAGCGCAGCCCGCCTGGTCTCCCGACGGGACGAAGATCGCCTTCTGCTCGGCCCGCGACCACGGGGGGCGGCTCAACTTCGCGCTCGGCCAGGTCAATCTCACGGAGCTGGTGGACGGACGGGGCGGGGACCTCTTCATCGCGCCCGCGCTCGGCGGGACGGCCGTCAAGCTCGTGGAGGACGGCTACTTCCCCGCCTGGTCGCCGGACGGGAAGCGCATCGTCTACCAGTCGAATCGTGGCGGGAAATGGGATCTCTGGACGATCTCTCCGGAAGGCGGGCAGCCCGCGCGGCTCACGAACGACACCGAGTTCAACTACCAGCCGAGCTGGTCTCCCGACGGGAAATGGATCGCGTACGCCGCCGGGATCGAGGGCGTCTACAACCTGCGCGTTGTTCCCGCGGCGGGCGGTGCGCCGGCGGACTTGACGCATGTGACGACCTTCGTCCTCCACCCTTCGTGGTCTCGCGACGGCTCATCGATCGTCTACTCCGCCTTCGACAACGTCACGAACCTCTGGGAGCTGCCGGTTTCGAACGGCCGTGCCGCTGGCCCGCCTCGGCGCATCACACTCGGCGGAGGCCAGGACGTGGATGCCGCGGCGAGCCGCGACGGCAAGCACATCGCTTTCGCGACGACCCGGACCAACGGCGACATCTGGGAGATGTCGCTTCCGTCAGGGGCGCTGCGCCAGGTCACATCCGAGACGACAGTTGAGCAATACCCGGAACTCTCGCCCGACGGGAAGACGCTCCTCGCCTGGTCGGATCGCAAAGGCCAGCCCGCTGTCTGGACGCTCGACCTCTCCGGCAGGTTCCGCGAGCAGGTGTCGCCGCTTGACTCATCAGGGGGAGCGTACTGGTCGCCGGACGGCCGGCAGGTCTCCTACAAACTCGGAGGGACGATCCGCATTCACCAGCTCGGAAACGTTTCAGGAGTCGACACCGGTCTTCGCACGACCAGCCAGACCCCCTTCTCTCCCGATGGGACGAGGCTGGCGTTCGTCGCTCCGGGTGACGCTGCCGCCTCCTTGTACACGATCTCCTCGCGCGCGGTCCGTCGCCTCGGCGCGGTGCCGCGCGCGAGTCGCGTCGATGACCCAACGTGGTCCCCGGACGCAAGCGCGCTCGTGGCGCACGTCCAGCAGGAGACGACGCGGGAGCTGTGGATCTTCCCGGCGGACGGGAGCCCGCCGAAGAGGCTCACGAACGGCGAGTCCGAGGACTCGCATCCCCGCTGGTCCCCCGTGAACCCGGACGAAATCCTCTTCCTGCGCGACCACCGGCTGCTCTGCGTGATCTCGGTCTCGACGGGCCGCATCCGCGACCTGCCCTTCCGGATGGACGGCACGTACTACCTCGACTATCCCTCCTGGAGCCGCGACGGCAAGAGGGTCTTCTTCAGCATCCACAAGAAGTCGGGGAACATCTACGTGATCGAGCGGTGACGGGCAAGCGTCAGGTCGGCCAGCTCGCCCCCTTCGACCTCGTGTCGAAGGGCGCCCGCTCGTCCTCATCCACCACGGGCGGCTATACGAGAAGGCCATGTCCCGCGCCCAGCTCACCCATCACGAACTCAACGCGGCCCTGCGGCAGGCCGGCGTTTCCTGCGCGGAAGACGTTCTCTCGGCGATCCTCGAGAACAACGGCGCGATCTCCGTCATCCCGAAGTCGGCCCTTCAGAGCAGCGGGGCCTGACGGCGCCGGAGTCGACTAGACTGAATCGGCAGTGAAGGAGCTCCTGGCCCCTTTAGTTGCTTTCTTTCTCGCGCCTTCGCTCCTTCAGGCGAGCCATCTGCCGATCAAGACCCCACCACAGCCGACGGCCTGGCCGGGATCACTGCTTCGACCCCAACGGCGCCGGCGCTCCCAGATTCCTCCCTCCCGGCAGGACCCGCTGCTCGCCCGGGGCGAGCATCCGGCAAAGGCCAAGGCCGGAGGCAATTACCCGAAGGTGAAGTGAGGGGCGCACGCCGCGATCAGGGGGATCCGTCGAAACTTCGATGAAGTGGTGGAGCATTCGTAGCGATTATCGAACTGCGATTCTTGGGGCGTACGCCCGCGGGGGCGCGGGCCCGCAACGCGTTGGGATCTAGGGTGGCCTTCGTCGAATTCGACAAGAAGGTCGTACGATCGGCAACGCTTTCGTGCCCGTCGCAGCCCCCGCCGACCTGACCCTGCTGAAACTGTGCTGTGATCATCTTGCCGCGTTGGAGGGACGGGTGCGCCCCGGCAACAACGACTCGAGCGCGTCCGCCGCAGCCGCCGGACCACCTGCCGCACGAAACGCGTCGGCGATCCGCTCCGCGCCCGGTCGGCATTCGCGAGCGCCCGCCACCGCGGCGCGGAGCCGCGCCGGCGTGAGCTTCTTCGGCAGCAGGCGCGTTCCCGCGCCCGCGACCTCCACGTGACGGGCGACCTCGAGCTGGTCGCGGCCGAACGGAACCACGCAGACCGGAACCCCCGCGGCCAGCGCTTTCTGCGTGACGCCCATTCCGCCATGGCACACGACCGCAGCAGCCCGTTGGAGGATCGGGCCGTGTGGCACGAACCGCTCGATGTGCGCGTCAACGGGCGGCCGGAAACGAGCGGGATCCACGGCGGCGGTCGTCGCGACGACGAAAACGTCCTCCTGGGCGAGGGCCTCCAGCGCTACGTCGACCATACGGCCGTCGTCCTGGAACTCGGTCGAGCAGGTCACGAGCACGAGTGGCTTCGTCACGCGCGCGAGCCATGTTGGCGGATCGGCGGGCGGTTCCCAGAAGCACGGCCCAACGGGCACGACACTGGGCGGGCGCGCGGGGCACGCGTACTCGAAAGGCTCGGCCGTGTAGTACAGGATCCGAGGCGCGGTGCGGCCCAGGTCCGTCATGTGTCCGAGCGGCGGTAGCCCTACCCGCGCACGGACCGAATTCAGCGCGGGGAGGTTCCGGTTGACGACGCCGTGGACCAGCCTCGCCATCACCGTATCGCGCAGCCGACCGAGCAGATCGCGGCGCGGCGCCAGACCGGGACCGAACGGCGGCAGCCCCGGCAACTTCCACGGGAGAAAATACGGCAGGAAGAGCGCCCAGGGCAGGCCCGACTGCTCCGCCACCGCGGCGGCGCCCCAGCAGTTGAAATCGACGAGGACGAGGTCTGGCTGCTCCGTCGCGATCGCGCGCCGGAGATCCGGGATCTCGTGCTCGGCGCGCGCGACGAACACGCGCACGGCACGATCGAGGGCGGCCGTCGGCGATGACGCGCCCCAGTCGTCGTGCATCACCGCCTCGATCGCTGCGTCGATGGGACGCGTCCGCAACCCGGCCGCGGTCATCCGCGCCACCTCGCCCGACAGCGTCATCAACGAGACGTCGTGACCCCGGCGCGCCATTTCGAGAAGCACCGGCACGGTCGGAAACAGATGACCTCGTCCTGGCGACGTGTAGCAGAGCAGCTTCGCCATCACTCACCTCCAGATATGCAAACCGCGTCGATCATCCCGAGCACGATCTCTTCGGCATCGGCGCGAGGCACGCCCAAGTCCAGGCGCAGGAGCTTCCAGACGTATACATCCGTGAGCGCGATCAGCTGCGTTCGCCGCCGGGAGCGCGCGCGTCCTCGCAGACGAACCAGCTCGGCCTCGAAGACCCGATCGACCCACTCGGCATGCGTCCGTCGTCCCTCCTGCGCGATCGCGCCGATCTGCGGGATTCGCTCCTCCTGCTCGAGCAGGCGCATCACGGTCCGTCCCCAGCGCTCGTAGTGGTCGAACAGGTTCTTCACCGCGGAGGCGGAATTCCCGACCGGTGCCGCGCCGCGTTGTGCCAAGATCTGCGCCCGTCCCTCTTGTACGGCGGCGACGAAGAGTCCTTCCTTCGAGCCGAACCGGCGGAGCACTGTCTGGACAGTGACTCCCGCGCGCGTCGCGGCCGCATCGACCGTGATCCGGTCGTACGGCCGCTCGGTGAAGAGTTCCTGCATCGCGTTTACGATCCGCCGAGCCGTCTCGGCCGCGGCGTCGGCGCGCGCACACATCCGGTAGGGTCGCCGCTTAGATTTCATGTTAGTGCCACTAATATTAACAGTGGCGACGCTCACGAGCAACATGGGGCGCGGGGCGACCGCACGCGGGTACGAGCCCACGCCGCATCCCGAGCCCCACGAGCGCCGCCGGCGTGCTCCACGGCTGGATGTGCGTTACGCAGGAACCCACCGAGTGGGCCGGCTCCTGAAAACTATGGTGTCGAACTACACGATCACCGACGGAAGTGTTTCAGTCGTTTTGAGATCGCCGTTCGACGTGCCGGCCAGAGGGGCCGGAACTGGAGAATGATGGAGCTGAACGGGATCGAACCGTCGACCTCTTGAATGCCATTCAAGACGTCTCGGCCGACCGCCTAGAGCCATAGGCACGCCAGAGAGTCAGCGGCTCACTCCCAAGGCGGACGTGCATGCCGGATCAGTGTACGGGCGCGAGCCGCCCCGGATCACCGCCGGTAGGCTGAATCGTGATCCGGATGCAGTGAAATGAAACGAAGGAAGTCACCTTCCCGGAAAGCGAGCGCTCGGACCTTCTGGCTCAGGCGGAGCGAGTAGACGCCCGCGCCGTTAGGAGCCTTCAGATGCTGGATCTCCTCCCAGCGGAAGCCCGTGTGCCGATAGATCCCGCTCCAGTCCATCTCGCGCAGACGACGCAGAGACGCTACGACCTGCTTCAGCTCCAGTGTCTCGAGGCGGAAAAAGACATCCTGAAACTCGGGACTATTGAGATCGAGCGAGACCCGTCTAGCGCTGACGACCACGCGGACGGTCCACTCCCTTTGAGGCTCGCTCCAGAAGGCTATTGGGATCGGTTATCTCCGGCGCCGTCGTGGAGGCCCAGGCGAGACCACGTGTGATCCGCGACCGGTCAGGTTCCTGCAGCGTCCAGAGCTGGCTCTCAGGCACCACCGCCACGGCAGTGAGGACGATGGCCCCATCACGGCGGTGCTCGACCCGCAGGGCCTTCCCCGCGTAGCTCTTCCCCAGCGAAATCTGCCCGCTCTTCCCGACGACCTTGATCTCCGCACCGCTTACCTGAGGCATACAGCTCCCGCTCCTGCCATCATGCTATCATGCGGCGTGCGACGGCGCTACAACCCGTGTGCGCGGCGCTCATAAACTGGATTGCCGTTGGAAGCTGGAACAGTGCCGCCCGAGTACGTGCTTGACTGCCAGAACGCCATCGTTCCGCTAGGAGCCGGGAGAAACGACAACGGCGGCTTCCTCGCGTCCGGCTCGGCCGTCCTGATCTCACGTCAAATCGCCCTGACCGATAAACGCGTTTATCGGCAAGCGGCCTTTGCAGCGCGCGTGCCGGGAGAAGGGCCGGGGAAGAGGGACCCGGCACGCGCGCTGCCCCGCGGCCGGCCGCCACCAGCCCCTCTCGCCGGAGCCGCCGGCGGCGCTGTCTCCCCCGTCGTGCTCTCCCCCGTCGGGTGACCGCGTCGCCGCTACGGGTCGCGCGAGAGGCGCGTCCTCGACTCGATCGCCGTGTCTCTTGCGACGCGCGAAACACGCTCGCCAGGCTTCGATTTCGGGCGTTTTATCGGCGTCCTCCCTGCATGCCGTATCGCTGTACGTCGCGTCGAGGAGGAGACCTGAAGTGGTGGAGCTGAACGGGATCGAACCGTCGACCTCTTGAATGCCATTCAAGCGCTCTCCCAACTGAGCTACAGCCCCACCCGGGTCCGGAGAGAACGCGAAAGGTAGCACCGGGCCGCACTCGAGGTCAAACGGCGGGAGCTGAAGGATTAGGATCCGTCCCTCAGGAGAAACCCATGCGCTGGAACCGCGACGAAGAAGTCAGCCCCGACATCGAGGATCGTCGGGGAGAGGGCGGAGGTGGCGGAGGCTTCGGGTTCGGGGGCGGCGGGATGCGCCTCGGCCTCGGCGCCATCATCGTGATCGGAATCCTGAGCCTCGTCTTCAAGCGGAACTTCTTCGCGCTGCTCGATTCGAACCCGTCCCCGGGCGCGGGGCGTCCTTCGGCCGTGGACGTCACGCACTCGGGTCCTCCCGTCGCGCAGTCGTCCGAAGAGAAGGAGCGCATCAAGTTCGTCTCCTTCATCGTCAACGACGTCCAGAAAACGTGGGACGCGGAATTTCCCAAGCTCGGCGGAACCTACCAGCACGCGAAACTCGACCTCTACCGCGACGCGATCCGGTCGGGCTGCGGGTTCGCCGAGTCCGCGATGGGTCCGTTTTACTGCCCCGCCGACCGCAAGGTCTATCTGGACCTCGGGTTCTTCGACGAGCTGCGCTCACGATTCGGCGTCCCGGGCGAGTTCGCCGAGGCCTACGTCATCGCCCACGAGTTCGGGCATCACGTTCAGACGCTGCTCGGGATCGACGAGAAGATGCGGCGCGCCCAGGCCGAGCGTCCCTCCCTGAAGAAGGAGCTATCCGTGCGGCTGGAGCTGCAGGCGGACTGCCTCGCCGGCGTCTGGGGACACGCGAGCGGCGAGCGGAACATTCTCGAGAAAGGCGATGTCGAGTCGGGTCTCGCGGCCGCGGCCGCGGTGGGAGACGATCGGCTGCAGAAGGCCGCCACGGGCCGCGTGACGCCCGAGACGTGGACGCACGGCTCCTCGAAGGAGCGCCAGGCCTGGTTCACGAGGGGCTTCCAGACCGGCCAGATCGGGGCTTGCGACACCTTCGCGCGGGCGCGCTGACACCGTCTCCCGAGGGGAGCGCGTAAACCCGGCAAGGCTCTTGCACGTCTTTTCCATGGAGGTGCTCCCTTGAAAAGGACTCCCCTTCTCCTGATCGCCCTGCTCGTCGCTGGCTCCGTAGGTTGCTCCAGCATCGAGACGAAGGTCGACTACGACCGCGCCGCGAGCTTCTCCTCCTACAGGACGTTCGCTTTCAAGGACGTGCGCACGCCGGACAACCCCATCTCGATGAGGCGGGTCCAGTCCGCCATCGACAAGACGCTCGCGTCGCGCGGGCTCGCGAAGGCCGACGGCACGCCGGACCTCTGGGTCGTCCTCCACACGCGCACACGCCGCCAGACCCAGGTCACGACCTACAGCTCCGGCTGGGGCTGGGGCTGGCGCTGGCGCGGCCCGTACTGGAACACCGCCCGCGTCGAGCAGATCCCCGTCGGTACGCTCATGGTCGACCTGATCGACACGAAGGCCAAGGAGCTCGTCTGGCGCGGCAGCGCGTCGCGAATTGTCGACGCCGACGAGACACCGAAGGACCGCGACGAGAAGGTCCAGGAAGCCGTGAACAAACTGTTCGACGGCTTCCCTCCGAAGTCCTGAGGCCGCGAAAAACCGGTCAGAACGCCGCGGCAAGCCCCGCGAGGAAGCGGCGGCCCGGGGCTGGGAATCCGCTCGCCTCCACATAGTCGCGCCCGAGCAGATTCGTCATGCGGACGAAGGGTGCGAGCGAAAAGGCGAGCGGAGGCAGCGTGACGGCCGCATCGACTCTCAGGTACGACGCGTCCTCGACGAGTTTCGTGAAGTCCGCGGCGTCGCGGTCCGGGCGGGCGCCCACCCACATTCCCGTCAGGCTGAAGGCGCCGCCGGAGACGAAGGTCGTCGCGTATGTCGCCGAGGCGCGGTGGCGGGGACGCCGCACGAGGAACTCGCTCGCATCGAGGTCCTTCGCATCGAGATACGTGTAGGACGCCCGCACGATCGACCGAGCACCGACGGGCGTCCGGAGAGCCACCTCGACGCCCCGCGTCCGGGCGCTCCCGATGTTCTGATTCATGAACGTGGCGGTCGCGTCGTAGTCGATGAGGTCGCGGATGTCGTTCCAGAATCCCGACACCTCCAGGACGACGCCTTTCGCGAGCGTCTTTTCGACGCCGACCTCGTAGCCGTTCGATTTCTCGGGGCGGAGCGCCGGGTTGCCTGAGTACGGGTAGTAAAGCTCACCGGTCGACGGCGCGCGGAAGGCCGTGCCCGCCGCCGCGCGCAGTTTGAGACTCGGGGTCACGCGCCAGGCCGCCGTCAGGCGGGGACTCACGGCGCTGCCGAACGCGCTGTGGTCGTCCCAGCGGACGCCGACCGTCACGACGAGCCGCTCGCCGGCGAGCGCGATGCGGTCCTCGGCGAAGAACGCGAACGTCCGGGTCGAGGCGTCGTCGAGCGCGACCCCGAAATTGCTCTCGTTCGAGACGAGCGTCCGCTCCCAATCGGCGCCGGCGGTGAGGCGGTGCGCGCCGACCGCCGTCGTGAACGCGACGCGCGCGCCAGCGCGCCGCGCGTCCGTCGAGGACGAGCTGAAGCCGGCATCGGGGTCGGAATACGTGGGACTGTCCTTCACCCAGCGGAACGACGCCTCGACGGATGACTTCGCGGAGAGCGCGAGCGAGACCGGCGCCTCGAACGTCGTCGTCTCGCTGGTCGTCGCGCGAAGCGGGGTTGGGATCCCCCCGGAGGACGGAATGCCCGTGCGCCCTTCGTCGCGCCGCATGACGAGGCCCACGCGAAGCGCGTCCGAAAGGGCGGCGCTCACGGTCCCCGAGACGTTCGTTGCGGCGAAGAACTCGTTGGGCAGGTCGCCATCCGTGAGCGTGCGGCGGAATCCCGCGGAAGCGGTCACCGGCCCCGAGCCGAGCGCGACTTCGGCGAACGCCTCCTTCGTGGAGCGATTTCCGGCCCCGACGGTGGCGCGGCCCGAAATGTCCTCGTCTCCCGAAGCACGGCGCGTGAAGATGCGCACGACGCCTCCGATCGCTTCCGAACCGTAGAGCGCCGAGAATGGCCCCCGCACGACTTCGACGCGCTCCACGTTCGCGAGCGACAGCGCGGAAAGGTCGGTGCCCCCGAAATAGGGACTGTTCAGCACGACGCCGTCCACGAGAACCAGGGTCTGCGTGGAGCTCGTTCCGCGCAGGAAGAGGGACGCCACCGTGCCTGGCCCGCCCGACTGCACGATGTCGAGGCCCGGCACGGTGCGCAGGAGATCGAGAACCGTCGTCGCTCTCGACGCCGTGATCTCAGCGGCATCGATCACCGTCGCAGCGACGCCGAGGGACGCGGCGGATTCGGGCTCGGCCGCGGCCGAGACGACGACGTCGGCGGCGAGCTTCGAGGCCGCCGGCGGCGGTGACGGTTGCGCGAAGAGGCAGGGCGCGAGGCCAGTGAAGAGGAAGAGAAGGACACACGACGATCGGGCCCGGACGACACGAGAAACCATGGAACACCTCCGTTCCGTAGGCCTCGCCCTCCCATCGGAAAGGAGCGGCGCGCCCGCGCGCGGAGGCGGGGCAGCCGCGACTTCCCGAGCCCCGGAGAAGGCGACGCTGAAACGATGTTCCTCGGGCAGGTCTCCTGGCTCCCGGATCGTCCGCGCCCGGCCCCTTCCCGGAGGCGCCACCGGCCCGAAGCCGATCTTTCGCCACCAGTGGGATCTCGCCGTGCGCGTCCCCGGTCACAGTGGCGGGGGCCGCGCGGGAATCTCACCCGCTTCCCTCTTCGCCCCCGGAGGTCGAGGGGACTCGAGGACGATTTGAAAGAACGCCGGAAGGAACCCTACCACGCCGCGCGCGCGGCGCGCGAGAGGATCTCAGGCCGGCTGCGCGTCGAGAGCTTCGCGCAGCTTCGCGGCGAGGGCCTTCTCGCTGAACGGCTTCGAGATGAATGCCTGTCCTGCCTTGAGGTCGAAGCCCGTCAGGACATCGGCGGTGTAGCCCGACATGAACACCACCTTGATGGCCGGACGGAGCACCGCCACGCGGGACGCCAGCTCGCGTCCGTTCATCTCCGGCATGACGAGATCGGTCAGGAGAACGTGAATGGGCCGCGGGTCACGGGTGACGACGTCGAGCGCGGCCGCCCCGTTTTCGGCGACGAGCACCATGTAGCCCTGCCGTTCGAGGACCACCTTCGCGAGGGCACGGACGGCGGGCTCGTCTTCGACGACGAGGACTGTCTCCGTCCCGTGTCGGGCGTGCACGTTCGGGCGAACGCCCGAGGTCGTCTTCTCGTTGGAGCGCGGAAAATAGATTTGGAAGCTCGTCCCCCTCCCGGGAACGCTCGTGATTTGAACGCGACCCCCGCTCTGCCTCACGATTCCGTAGACGGTGGCCAGCCCGAGTCCCGTTCCCTTGCCGCGCTCCTTGGTCGTGAAGAACGGCTCGAACGCGTGCGAGAGCGTCTCCGCGTCCATTCCCGAGCCCGTGTCTTCCACGGTCATGAGGACCCAACGGCCGGCCGGAAGCTGATCGGGGAATCCGTCGAGCGGGGTCGCCATCGTCAAGCTGCCCACGGAAACCGTCAGCTGGCCTCCGTCGGGCATCGCGTCCCGCGCGTTCACGGCGAGGTTGAGAACGACCTGCTCGATCTGGCCCGGGTCGGCCTTCACGGTCGCGAGATCCTCGGGTAGGGCGAGCGAGAGCGCGATGTCCTCACCGATGAGGCGTTCGAGCATGCGGCCCGTCTCACGCACGATCTCGCCAAGGTGCACGATCTTCGGCTCGAGCACCTGCTTGCGGCTGAAAGCGAGGAGCTGCCGCGTCAGGGCCGAAGCCCGTTCGGCCGCCTTGACGATCTCGCCCAGGCTCTCGCGCCGCTCCGGATCATCCGCGAGGGACGCCTGCAGCAGTTCACCGTAACCCTGAATGACCGTGAGGAGGTTGTTGAAGTCGTGCGCGACGCCGCCCGCGAGGCGCCCGACAGCCTCCATCTTCTGCGCCTGCAGGAGCTGCTTCTGCGTCTGCTCGAGCTGCGCTTCGCCCTTCCGAGCGCTCTGGCGTGCGTCGAGCACGTCGAGGGCATAGGAGATGTCCCCCGTGAGTTCCTCGAGGAGCGCGAGCTCCTCCTTGTCGACGAAGGCCTTCTCCGCGGCGTAGACGACGAGACCCCCGGTCACCTCGCCGCCGCGCCGGATGGGGATGGCCGCGATCGACCCGAAACCAGGGGAAGCATGAAGCTTGCGCCAGGGAGCAACCATCGGGTCGATCTGGACGTCCGAGACGATTGCGGGGCGCCCCTCCCGGATCGCGATTCCCAGCGGGCCCCGGCCCTCGGGCGTGTCGTCCCAGCGCACCTCGATCCGCTGGAGATACCCGGCCTCGTCTCCGGCGCTCGCGACCGGCACGACCCGCATCGTCTCCCTGTCGGCGCGGCCGACCCAGGCGAGCGCGTAGCCGCCGTGCGAAACGAGGATCCGGCAGACGTCCTTCAGGAGCGACTCCTCGTCCGTCGCACGGGCGAGGCACTTGTTCACCTCCGAGATCGTCCGGAGGAGGCGGTTGAGGGCGCGGATACGGTTCTCCGCGGCCTTTCGCTCGGTGATGTCGCGCACGATGGCCAGGAAGACCGTCTCGTCTCCCGCCTTCACGAGACCCATGTTGACCTCGACCGGGAACTCGCTTCCGTCCGCGCGCCGGTGACGCGTCTCGACAAGGAGGCTCCCCCGGGCGGCGGCGGTCTCCATGTCGTGGTGGAGCGCGTCGCGCGTCCCGCCCGCGCGCACATCGGCCGCGTGCATCGAGAGAAGCTCGTCCCGCGTCCAACCGTACATGACTTCCGCCGCGCGGTTCGCCTGGAGAACGCGGCCGTCGCTCCCGATGAGGAAGATCGCGTCGGTCGCTTGCTCGACGAGAGCGCCGAAGCGCGCCTCGCCGCGGGCGAGCGTCACCTCGTTCGAAATCACGAGCGAGCGCCAGAAGCCGAAGGCCGCGGCGGACAGCGCGAGGAAGAGCACGCCCCAGGTGACTCCCTTTTGGAGCATGTCCTTCCGGAAGGCCGCGAGCGCCTCGTCCTCGTCGACCTTGACGACGAGGCCCCAAGGTGTGCTCTCCAGTCGTCGCACGGCGGCGAACACCCTCGCGCCGCGATAGTCTGAGAAGACTCGGAAGTCGTCCTTTTCCGAGAGCGACGCGCGGGCGGCCAAACCGGCGCTCGCGAGCGGAAGCCGGAACGAGAGCGGCGGATCCGGGCGGAAGCGCAGGGGGGAGAGAAAGAGAACGTCCGTCCCGTCTTCCCCGACGAGCAGGGACTCGCTGGACGAGGCCGCCACCGGTTGGCCGAGAAGATCGAAGAGAGACGTCGAGGCGTCGCCCGTGGAGAGGACGGCTCCTAGGATCGGGAGCCGCCTGGCGCCGACTGCGTCGCCCGTGACCGGTACCGCGCTCGCGAGGCCCGTCACGCCGTCCGGCTCGCGCGCGAGAGCGACTCCGGGGACGCCCGAACGAATCACATCCGCCGCGAGCGCCAGCGCCGCCGCACCGGGGGCGGGACCACCGCCGGACGCGAGGACGCGCCCGGACGGGTCGAGGATCGAAACGGACCTCTGGTGAACGTGTTGCCGGAAATCGGACAGGATTCCTTGCAGGTGCGCGGCCTGGGCGCCCGCGGTTTCCTCGGATAGGCCCGGGGTCAGAAGCCCGCGAACGGACGGGAACGCAGCGAAAAACGTCAGGTCTTCCTTCACGTCGAGGATGCGCCGGTCGAGGAGGTCGCGCCTGAGGTCCGCGCGCAGCGAGAGCTCCCGGCGCCAGCCCTCGGTCGCCGCGTCCCGCCGATCCGGAACGAAGGACGCGAAAAACCAGAAGACGGCCGCCGCGAAAACGACGAGGAGAAACGACAGCCCGACCGCCTGCAAGTGGGCCGCGGCCCATCGGACGAGGCGACGCACGAACGTCACATTGGGACCGTATCGCCGGGAGTCAGCCCTTCTTCTGCTTGCTCTTCGGGTTCGTGAGCGCCTGCAGGAGAGAGGAGCCGAAGACGGAGACGGAAGGCGTCGCCGCCTTTTCGCGCTTCGCGGTTTCCTCGCGATAGCTCCGGAGATCGCCCCGGTCGGCTTCCGCCTTCGCGCCGGCCGCCGAGAGCGAGATGCGCCGCTTGGCCGGGTCGACGCCGATGACCTTCACCTCGACCTTCTGGCCGGGAGCGAAGTGGCGGTTGACCGTGCCGGGAGGCACGCCCGACTCGGAGTTCGGAATGAGGCCCGTGAGACCGGGCTCGAGGCGCACGAAGACGCCGAACTGAGCGACGGTCTCGACTTCGCCCGTCATGACCGAGCCCTCGGGATGGCGCTCGTTGATCCCGTCCCACGGATTCGAGGTGGAGACTTCGCGCAGCGAGAGCGACAACCGGCGCTGCTTCGGATCGACTTCCTTCACCCAGCCCTGCACCGTCTGTCCGACGGCGACCGCCGGGTCCTTGATGGAAACGCCCGGGGGGAGCGCCGAGACGTGCACGAGCCCGTCCACGCCCGGCTCGACCTCGACGAAGAGGCCGAAGTCCGCGTGCCGCGCGACCGTTCCCGTGAACGAGGCTCCGGGCGCGAAGCGCTCCGGAAGCGTCTGCCAGGGATCGGCCTCGAGCTCCTTCATGGAAAGAGAGATGCGCTTGCCTTCATCCGCGAGCTTCGTGACCTTGACCGTGACCTCCTGGCCGACCGTGAGGACATCCTTCGGGTGCGCGATCCTTCGCCGCGAGATCTCCGTGACGTGCACGAGCCCGTCCACGCCGCCGAGATCCACGAACGCGCCGAAGTCGGTGAGGGAGCGGACACGGCCGGGCATCACGGCGCCCACGATGATCTTCTCGCGGGTCACCGCGGCTTTCTCGTCCTGCTCGACCTTGAGGAGCGCCACGCGTGAAACCACCACGCGTCGCCCGTCCTCGGTGTACTCGAGAACGCGGAAATCGAAGGTCTGCCCCACATATGCCGCGAGCGAAGCCTCCTCGTGGCGGCCGAGGTCGATCTGCGAGACCGGGCAGAAGGCGCGGAGGCCGTGAGCGCCTCCGATCATCACTTCGAAGCCGCCCTTGTTCCGGGCTATGACCTTTCCGGCGACGGGGATCTTCGCCTCGGAGGCGGCCCGCAGCTCGGCCTTCGTGCGATGTCCCACCGCGAGCTTGCGCGAGAGGCGCACGTCCGGCCCCGCTTTCACGACGACGGCCTCGATGCGGTCGCCGACCTTCTCGCCCTCGAGCTCCTTCAGATCCATGAGCGCTTCGGACTTGCCGCCGAACGAGACGAGGACGACGTCGGGGGTGATGCCGACGATGACGCCGTTTACGACTTGCCCCTCCATGAGCTTCTTCTTCGGGGAAGCCGCGTCGGCCGCGAGGGCGGCCTCGAAGGTCTTGCGGTCGGCGGTTTCGGCGGTTTCGGCGGGCGGAGAGATGAGCGTCTGGGACACGAGAGTTCTCCTGGCCCGCCAATCGAAATTCCCCCGGGGAAATAGGGGGGCTGCGGGATCGCGGATTCTACCCGAAGCGGTAAGATGAGACTCCTTCTCCGGCCGGCAGCCCCGACAGCCCCGGAGAATCCCCCTTGGAGGAGTGGAATGGCCGAACCGGGTGTCCTGACAGCCGCGGGCGTTTCGCCGCCTTCAGCCGCCGCGACCATCGCGCGACTCGCCCCGAGCCGGGACGAGCTCAGGCGGTGGTATGCCCTGATGCATCTCGGGCGGCTGCTCGACGACAAGGCTCCGAACTACCTCAAACAGGGCCTCGGCTGGTCGTACCACGCGCCGTGCGCGGGGCACGACGGCATCCAGGTCGCCCTCGGCGTCACGTTCCGCCCCCGGCACGACTATCTCTTCCCGTATTACCGCGACCTCACGACGTGCCTCGCCGGCGGATTGTCGGCCGAGGAGATCCTGCTGAACGGGATGTCGAAGAAGGACGACGTCGCCTCCGGCGGGCGGCACATGTCGAACCACTTCGCGAAGCCCGAAATCCACATCCAGAACGTCTCGTCCTGCGTCTCGAACCATGCCCAGCATGCCGCGGGCCTCGGCCGCGCCGTGAAGACGTACGGCTCGGATGCGATCGTCTTCTGCTCCGTGGGCGAGTCGTCCACGTCCGAGGGCTACTTCTACGAGGCCGTCAACGGCGCGTCGCGCGAGAAGCTCCCCGTCGTCTTCGTCGTGCAGGACAACGGCTATGGCATCGCCGTTCCGAAGAGCGATCAGACCGCAAATCGTTTCGCCTCGGACAATTTCTCCGGGTTCCTGAACATCAAGATCGTCCACTGCGACGGCAAGGATCTCTTCGACTCGCTCCGCGCCCTGCGAGAGGCCGTGGCGTTCGTGAGATCGGGCGCGGGCTGCGCGATGGTGCACGCCGAGTGCGTGCGCATCCACTCGCACTCCAACTCCGACCGGCAGGAGCTGTACCGCTCGCCCGAAGAGCTCGCGGCCGCGAAGGCGCTCGACCCGCTGGCACGCCTCCGCCGTTCCCTCGTCGAGGGCGGCGCGTTCTCCGAGGCGGAAATCGTCGCGATCGAAGACGCGAACCGGAAGACCTACGAGGAATCCGCCGACCGCGCGCGTCGCGCGCCCGACCCCGACCCGGCCTCCATTTTCGAGCACGTTTCGCCCGAGCCCTGGGCCCCCGCGGGCGACGGTCTCGCGGACACGTATGTCACGCCCGAGACCGTCGACGGCAAGCCGGCGGCCGAGATGTCCCTCATCCAGGCGCTGAACACGACGCTCAAGGAAATGTTCCGCGAGAACCCCGACACTTATATCTGGGGACAGGACGTCGCATACAAGGAGAAGGGCGGCATCTTCAACGTCACGAAGGGCATGCAGCAGGAGTTCGGGCCGAAACGCGTTTTCAACGGCCCCATCGCCGAGGACTTCATCCTCGGCACGGCCGACGGTTTCTCGCGCCTGAACGAGAAGATCCGCGTCGTCGTCGAAGGCGCCGAGTTCGCCGACTACTTCTGGCCCGCGGCCGAGCAGATGGTCGAGATGTCGCACGAGTTCTGGCGCACGAACGGGCAGTTCGTCCCGAACGTCACCGTGCGCATCGCCTCGGGCGGCTACATCGGAGGCGGCCTCTACCACTCGCAGAACATCGAAGGCTGGCTCACGACGCTCCCCGGGATCCGCGTCGTCGTCCCCGCGTTCGCGGACGACGCGGCGGGACTTCTCCGGACGGCGATGCGCTCGCGCGGCATCACGGTGTACCTCGAGCCGAAGTTCCTCTACAACTCCGCGCAGGCCAAGGCGCGGGTGCCGGTGGACTTCGCCGTGCCTTTCGGCAAGGCGCGCCGTCGCCGGGAAGGCGGCGATCTGACGATCCTCGCGTATGGCACGCCGGTGCACTTCGCGCTGGCCGCCGCCGAGACGCTCGCAAAAGAGGGAAAGAGCTTAGAGGTTCTCGACCTCCGCTCCCTCGTGCCGCTCGACTGGGACGCCGTCGCGGCCTCCGTGAAGAAGACGTCGCGCGTCCTCGTCGTCCACGAGGACAAAGTGCACGGCGGCTTCGGCGGCGAGATCGCGGCGCGCATCGCGTCCGAGCTCTTCGAGCACCTCGACGCGCCCGTCGACCGCGTCGGCTCGACGTTCACGCCCGTCGGCTTCAACCGCGCCCTCGAGCGCGCGATCCTGCCGAACGCCGAGAAGGTCCTCGCGGCGGCGCGGAAGACGCTGGCGTACTGATCAGTTCCGGCGATGAGGATCATGCAGGCGGTGGCGATCTCCGCCCTTCTACGCGGGTCTGGGACAAGCTCGCCGGCCCCCATACCTCTCTAAGAAATGAACGCACCTGGGCGGCCTGGCGCCGATCCCCCTTTCGTGCCAACAGTCGTGACCATCGCTCGGACACGAGGTCGAAGTGGGCGCGAACCTCGACACTCCTCGCTCTCTCCACCCTCGAGACCTCGTACGCGACCTTCATCGACGCCGCCGCCTCGTCGAGACGCCCGAGTCGCGCGAGAAGCTCGGCTTGCAGCGAGCGGAGCAGCGTCCGGCCCAATTCGGAACGCTGGATCTCCGCTTCGACGGCGGGCAGCAGGGAGTCCGGACTCTCCCCTCTCGCAGCCCTGATCTCGAGGAGCCAGTAGCGAGGAAGATCATTGAGGAATTCGCTGGAGGCAAACGTCTCCGCGACAATGCCGCGGCGCCAGCTGGCCCAGCTCGAGACCCGCTGCGTCAGGGCGCGGCGCGTCGAATCTGCGGCTGGCATCGCTTCCATCGAAGCTGTCGCCTCATCGAATCGGCCCATCTCGCCGAGCGCCAGGACCATCCCAATCGCGAAATGCGACTTCGTACGCCCCAACCCGTCGTGGTCGGCACTGCCGAGGGCCTGCCGATACCATTCCACGGCGCGCTCGAGGTCGCCTGAGAGGTGCGCCGCCATCGCCGCCTCGTGCGCGATCTCGGGAGAATTCTCGGAGCGACTCATCAAGCGGGCCCACAGGTCACCTGCGTCCTCGCGACGGCCCGATCGCCAAAGAGCCGGTGCCTTGATGCGTTCGACCGCCTCCACCAGAATCGTGTCCTGAGCGTTTCGAGCCGCTTCGAGGGCACGATCGGCCTGCGTGACCGCCGCGGTATCAAAGCCCCCCCGGGTAAGGCGGATGGCTTCGCGCAGAGACTCATAGGCCGCCCGCCGTTCCTCTCGCCGGCGCCGGCACTCGATGCCGTCCGCCGCGGCGCCGAGCCCGCATCCCGTGAGGTCGATCCGCATCACCTCGGTCGGAATTGCCCCGGAGGCAAACACCGCCCTCCCGTCAGGCGAGGGCTGAAGCCGACGCTCGCTTTCCGGGCTGAGGCGGCGCGGCAGGAGGACGTAGTCGACCAGGTCTTCCCAGCGCTGAGGATTGGCCATGTCCGGAGCAGACACGGGAGAGGGCGTGCCCCCCGACGAAGAGGTCCCCTCCGGCGCGACCCTCACGATCGCGAGGGCATTAAACCAGCCGAAGCCGTTATTGATCCCCTTGAGAAGCATCTCCTTGCGCCCGTCGCCGTCGACGTCGATGGCCGAGTCGAAACGATGATGGCCAAACGAAAGGAACGCAACATGTGCTGTGTCATGTTTCGTGCTGTAAACCGTCGTGAAGCTGGAGCCTGCCTCGGTCTGAATGAATGAGGCGACGATCTCGTCGATCCCATCGCCATCGAGGTCCGCCGCCCGTAAGACAGTGACGCGGTAACGGTTGGCGACACCCGGGAAGCTCGCCTCCGCACCCGGAAGCACGACTCGGCGAAGGACGCGGCCGGTCTGCCCGTCGAGGACTTCAAGCGTCCGACCAAGAACCGGATCGACGTCGGCAGGACCGCAAGCGATCAACGCGACCGACGGGCTCGTCAGCGCGCCCATTCGCAACATGGTGGCTCTGCGATCCAGGTCGACTCCTCCCCGGGTCCAGAGCGTCCGGCCGCGGTGATCGACCGCACGCAGCCCGCTCTCACCATCCCGCACGATTCCGGAAAATCGCGAAAGCCACGCACCGCGACCCGCCAGAACCCCTCCGGTGCACACGAGGGCCGCGAGTGCGACCACGCCCCCCTGACGTCTTCGGGTCGCCAGCAGATGGGAGAGACGCGCGACCGACCTCGAACGGACGTCCCGGAGCGCTTCGCTTGCGGAGTCGTAGCGGTCGCGAGGGCGTCGTTCGAGCAACCTGCCGACGACCCGCGCAAGCCAAGGGGGCGTCTCGGGTCGGTGACGTCGGACGTCGGGAGCGGGGCTCGCGAGCCGCGCCTTCAGCATTCCGAGGTTGGAATCGGCGATCCACGGCGGCCGTCCCGCCAGCAATTCGAAAAGGAGCGCACCGAGCGAAAAGAGGTCGCTTCGCGCATCCAGTTTCTTTCCGAGAACCTGCTCGGGAGAGATGTACGGGGCCGTTCCGGCAACCATGTCGTCCGCCGTCAAGCGCGTCTCATCGCTGTCGAGGTGGCGGGCAAGACCGAAATCCCCCAGCTTGTAATCCCCCGTAGAGGTGACGAAGACGTTTCCGGGTTTGACATCGCGGTGGACGATGCCGTGCGCGTGAAGTGCCTCGAGGGCCTCGAGAATCTGTTCGGCTATCCGGGCTACCTCTCCCGGAGGGTTCCGCTCAAGGCTCGCGCCCGCAAGAGAGCCGCCGAGGGCGAGCTCCATCGTCAAGAACGTCCTCCGGTCCACCTCCCCGACGTCGAAAATCTGCAGCAGCCGGGGGTTGGCCGCATCCCGCGCAACACGGACCTCACGACGCAGTCGAACCATCGCCTGCGCCGTCACCCGATCCGGCCGAAGGATCTTCAGGGCAATCCGCGTCTGGAGATCACGATCGAGCGCGGCGTAGACCACCCCGCTCCCACCCATTCCGAGGAAGCGCTCGATCTCATACCGACCGCACAGAATGCTCCCGGGAGGGAGGGTGTCACCCCATTCTGCGACGATCGCCGAGGCAACACCTTCCGTCGAATATGCATCCATCTCTGACTTCGAGAGACGGATTCTACAAGGACAAAGACCCCCGAGCTAAACCTTACGTGAAACCCAGCTTGGTAACTACTTCTTCTCCGCCCGCTTCATCATGGCATTGACTATCGCGTTTGATACGCCCGCCTTCTTGAGCGTCACGAGTGCATCGGTCGAGACGTCGAATTCGGTCGCGGGCGCGTTCTGGACTTTCGAGATAATAAGCGAGTCATCGAGGCCAACCTTGACGAGCGAAAGGATGTCGTCATTCCGAAGCGCCTTTGCCGAACTGGCGTCCGACCCGGAGGCCCTTGCGGGTACAGATCCGCGGCCCTTCATTTCCTCAAGCTTCTTGTCGCGAGCCTCCCTAAAACAAGGGTTCCATGTCATGGTGGCGAAGCCGGCCATTCCGAGGGGTGAGCACTCGTCCTCTTTGTGCCTCCCTTTGCCGCACCCGCATTCGTACATGAATGGCTCGAGGTCTTCCTCTTTGACCCAGGCGGTCCTCTGAATACCCTTCTGGTCCGCGCTCGCGAAGTAAATGACATGTACCCGCCCGTTCTTTCGCTCGAACAGATACTGCTTCGAGAGGCCCATGGTAGTGATCCCAGCGAAGCAGTCCCCCTTCTGCGCTTTCGCTTCGATCTTGTCTCCATCCTCGCTGCGGTAGATTGGAGCGAACGCGTCGCCCTCGAATCTTGAAGCAACGCACCCGCCCTCGCCTTTTCCTCCGGCCGTCGCCGGACTCGCAACGCCAAGCGCCAACACACATCCCAGGAAAGCGCAAACACCTGTCTTCATTTGAAACCTTGTTTCAGATGGAAATGCATTTAGTTTCCGTGCCATCGCCGGGAGCCGATCGCGCCCCGTGCGTATAGCAGAAACGCGATGCGGCGGAAGAGCATCATTCCTACTGACTCACGCTCATCGGTACATAGCTGCCGTCATCGGTTCCAGAGCCTGGTGACGATCCGTCGTTGACGACGCCGTATGCGATGAACCGCTCGGCACCGGAGAGCCTGGCCACTCGCACATAGCCATTTCGGACGCCGAACGAACCGAGCACCGAATTGAACTGAATCCAGGCACCCGGCGAGAGGGTGACCGGACTCGACTCGCCCGCCTTCTTCCCCGTATCCCTATCGTAAACTTCATACTTCAGTGTCAACGGGCTGCCACCTGCGCCAACATTGACCAAAGCGACGTTCGACCGGCTGGCCTCATTCTGAGCCAGACCATAGAGCCATGCCTCGTCAGAAGCGGCCTCCGCAACGGGGATGGCCGGGTAGAAGAGACCATACACCCCCCCGGCTGGCCCACGCGAAGCGGTCCGGGCCCCAACAAAACCATCCACCACGGACGTTCCTGAGCGGAATGTCACAGTAAGCGAGCCCGCATAGGAACCGCCCCGCACGCCGACCGGGACCCCTTTCTGCCGAAGGTACTGCAGAGCGGATGGAATGATCTTCTGCTCGCCCGATTCGAGCCGTTCGCTCACCGTGACCGGGCTTCCAGATCTCGGGCTGAGTGATTCGACATAAGAAAGCGTCGCGAGTACGGCCTGATCGGTCGGGTTTGAAAGAACGAGTTCCGACTCGAAGGTTGGCGTCTCGACTAGTACGGGCAATATCTGAGACGATGCACCGCGACTTGCCGACACCTGTGGCACGAAAGACCCGTCACTCGTCACGTTGTCGTTGAAGACCGCGTAGGCAAGGAACCGGTCGACGCCGGCGACGCGTTCTACCTTCGCATAGCCGTTCATGTACCCTGCCATCGAGAGAACTGAGTTCAGTTGGCGCCACTCTCCAGGCTGAAGAGTGATGTCGGGAGACACAACGGATACGCCCCGATAAATTCCATAACCCGTGAACAGCGTAACCCGCAGTGTGATGGGTCCGGTTCCACCTTGATTTACAAGCGCCACATTGCTCCGGTCGTTGCTGTTCTCTCGGAGCCCAAACAGGTACACGGGGCTGGTGGCGCAATCGTCACTCCGTGGCCCCGAATAGGAAAGGCCAGCGCGGCCTAGCCCGGACGGCGCCGTAGTCCGGACGGTCACGAAGGCCGCACCTGGCGCATCAAGATTTCGAAATACAGCTAGAACCGTACCGCCCTGGGCCCCGTCTACTGGTATTGATAGCCCCTTCTGTCGCAAATACGAGATCATGCTGGGAATTGTCTTCTGAGCGCCCGGAGCGAGCTCTTCGAACACGGTGCCGCCGGGGGCGTTCGTCAGACTCGAGGCTGGTGTGTAGGTCAGCTCAACCTTCGCTGTTGTCGTGCCCCGGTTAGCGAGAGTCACCTCCGACGTGAACTGTGCGCCCCCCTTTCCTGTGACGTCCAGCACGATCGGAATCAAGCGTTCGGACAGGGCCTCACCCTGTTCCGCCGGGTTTCCCACCGTTATCGTGACCTCAGCCGTCGCGATCCCGCCGAGCGAATCCTTGACCTGCAGGGACACCCCATATCTGCCAGTGTAGCCGAACGGATGCGTGACGACGCGACCTTGATCACCCGCTGATCCGTCCGCGAAGGCCCACGCGAATGACAGATCACCTCCGGTGAGGCTCGCACTGGTACTGGCGTCGAATGTAACGGTCAGCGGAGCGTCGCCACTGGTTTGACTGGCAACGATGCGGGCGATCGGAGCCGGTCGGACGAAGTGAGTAGAGGCGCGGTTGTTCGACTTCGTGAATTCATTGATGCGGTTCTCCCGATCGATGACGGCGAAGACGTCGCCTGCGAACGCCGGATAGGTGAAGGAGAACGGAACCGTCCTTGTCCCACCTGCCTCGAAGGGGCCAGGCACAGTAGCGCCTGCCATAACCGTTCCGCCCGTGCCCGGATCTCCACTGTAAAACGTCAAGGAGAAATCACGGGTTGAAAAGTCTCCCGTGTTGTGCACGACAACTGTCCCCGATAGTACATCACCCGGGCGCGGCGCCGCGGGTGACACAGTAAGGTCGGCGTCGCTTATCGCGAGGTCCACGACGAGGGTTCTCTCGAAGACACGAAGATCCGTCTGTTTCTCGACGGGTATGTTCTCGATCGTGACCGCCTTTCCGCCGATCTCCACATTGGTGGACTGGCGGCCAATCTCGGTCGCGAGATAGGCCCCGTGAAGAACACCGTTTTGATCGAGAAAGCCGTCGAAGCGATGGGACTGCCAGTCGTCCTGGTTCAGACGCACGTCGGCGCTCCACGTTCCGGAACTGGGGTCGAAGATCGCGGCAAAGAGGTTCGCGGGGCCGTTATCCACGGCTTCCTCCCAGACGAGAGCGCGCGTGCCCGCCGCGCCGGGAATCAGCTTCGATCCGAAGAACGCGAGCGACGTGCTGCCGGGCCTGACGACCCGCGGTGAGGCGGAATCCAGGGTCGCTTCGACGAGGTTCCCGTCATGCAGCCAGACGATGTCCGCGGCGTCCGACGAGTCCATAACTACCCGTGACAGTCGATTGTCGGTATTGGAGGAGGCGAACACCGTCGGGCCGCGCCAGGCCTGACCGTCCCACATCCAATAAATGACCTCCCCGTTGCCGCCGACGGTCTGCGTTTTCAGTCGGGATGTGACGACGACACCTTGGGTGTGTCCGAGGGCAGCATCGTGCGAGCTGACACCGGTCAGGCCGCTCGCGATCGTGCCGGGCGCCTCCCACGAGGACCCGTTCCATACGCTGTACCTCAGGACTGATGGGGCGTTGGAGTCTGACGTCAGCACTCCGCTCGAATTCGAAAGCCACGTGAGCAGAAGCCGACCCTCGCCGTCGCCGCTCAACTTGAGATCGGTGTCCATCGCGTCGTCGTCGGTGAGAGGCGTGACCGGTCCCCAAACGGCCCGCGCGGGGTCGAAAACGGCCGTGACAACCTCCAGGCTCTTGAAGAATCGGGCGAGATCTCCAGCCGTGTTGACCGGGGCCGAGTATTGCTCGTCCTTGATGCGCAGCCATGCGGCGACTACGCGGCCCGTATGGTCGACGCCCGCGACCGGCACGAATTCTGATTTCGTGTCTGACGCAATCACTGCGGGCGTCGTCCATCTTCCATTTCCGTACACTGACCACGCGATGTCAGTCGACTGGGAGGCAGGAAGGTTCAAGTTCTGCTGGACCCAGAGGAGGAGAGAGCCGGAATTCAGAGGAACCAGGACGGGCGATGCGTCCCAGAACAGGTTCGTGAGCAAAGTCGTCTCGCTCGTTGCAAGCGGTCCCGGTCTTAGAAGTGGTCGACGGGCCTGGGGCCGGAAGTGTGAGTACGGGCCGAACGATTCGTATGCAGGCCGGAACTCGCTGAGCGCAGAACCCTCATTTGCGAGGGACACCCTGAGAGAGTTCCCGCCTGACCCCATCGTGCAAAAGTCTCCCGCGGCAGTTGGCGTCCACTTGCATTCCACGTTGAGTGTCTTGGCGCCTCCGATCCAATGGAGAGCCCTGACCTCCGCACCAACCTGAAAGTGGGCTTCCAGCTCTCGCATGAACGGCGCAGGAACGCCCGCCGTGACGCTCGCACCACCGCTCACCCAGGCACGGGCGCTGGCGAGTGCCCAGACATTTGCCTTGATCTCAGCCTTGAGATCCAGGCCGGTCGTGCCTGTGGCATCGAGGAACTTCGGCGCGCCGGTGAACGGGTCCGCGCCAAGCTGCATAGCAAGGGTCAAGTGCGCGCCTATCGACCCATTAATCGTAATCGCCTTGTTCACGAACTCGTCACAAATCGAAGGGCATGGCAAGCTGAACCCGGTCACCGTGCCGATTGCATCGACTAGTCCGATCTGCTTGTAGCAGGGTGCCTTCTAACGTGAGACTCGCGCTGCCGCCCGCGAAGACCAGACCGCCCGGTGGGCCGAGGCGGAAGGAGCCAGTGCCCTCGATTTTGCCGCTCATCCCCTGGCCCAGAGCGGCGAAGCCGGTTGCGCCACTAATCGAGATCTCGCCGAGCCCAGTGCTGTGGATTCGACCTTCGAGGCTGGCGTAGGTTTCGGTTAGACCGAACTTTCCGCCGAGCAAGGGAATAAAGCTCGGAATGTCGATCGGCCCCTCCGCTGCGAGGTGGGGCGTCGGGAAGTCAAATCCAAGAGTCGTGACGATCTCCCCGTTTTCGAATGAGACCTTTGCACCGTCGGGTCCAAGACTTCTTTCGAGCCAGTCAGGGAACGGGAATACGAATACCTTGTCGATCCAAGGATCGCCTTCCAGGCCGCTCGCGCTCACTGGAGTAACTGTCACGGTCGATGGCGTCAAGCCAGCCGGAAAGTCACTCATCGTCAGCGTGAACGTCGCTCCAGTGCCGTTTCCCCGAGCGTAGGAAGGGGAACCGCCGTTGATTCTGAAAACGAGCTGCCCCGGGCTCCCGTGCCAGTCGACCTTCGCGTCATAGCGATTCTGCTGCGAAGCGCCTTTGAGGAAGAACCCGGGGAACTGTCGCTGAGCGAAGATAATGGCCGGCTTCTGATCCACTGTTCGGCAAACGACCGTCTGCCTGGAGTTCGAGTGACCATACCCTCTCGCGACGCTCGCCTACCGCGCGGGCAAGGCGCTGCGCGGCGAGAGCTATTTCCGTTCCAATATCGCGATCGGGCGCGTGGGTCCGGATCAGTCCGCGCCGCGACGCGAGTTCGACTGACGCCGGTCCCCTCGCCGCCTCACACCAGAGGGTTCCGGTGCCGAACGCCCGGGAACCGGCCGAAGTCGCGGTCGGTCGAACAGATTTCCGCGCCGTTCTCCAGGGAAAGCGCCGCCAGGTGGGCATCCGAAGTGAGGTTGCCCGCGGCGCCGGTCGCGGCAAGCAACGTGCGCAGGAGAGGCCAGTGCTTTTCGCCGGGCCCCACCGATTCGACGAACGGCTGCCCCAGCCAATCGTCGACATACCCCAGGGCGCGCTCGACAGCGAGCGGCCGGCGCATGACGGAGGGATGGGTCGTGAGGCGAAGGAAGGCGAGCAGGACGACCCAGGCCAGCCCGACGCGCGTCGTTCCGGAAAGCGTCTCCTCGAGCCAGAGCCGAGCCTTCGCATGGTGGGGAGAATCGGCGTCAACGGCGTAGATCAGGAGGTTGGCGTCGATGAGGATCACTTGCGCAACGTGAGCTTCTCGACAATCGCGCGCTCTTCCAACGCGTCGGCCAGCCGCAGGGCCTGGTCGAGATCGGACCCTACGAGGGCGCCGCCGAGGGAAGCCGGCTCGAGACGGTATCGCCGTGGTCGCGGCTGCCCACCCCGTTTCGTCAAGCCGGCGCGGAGTGTCTCGTTCACGACGGCCGTGAAAGACTGCCCGCCGCGACGCGCGGCCTTCTTCAAGACAGACGCCAGATCCTCGTCGAGGTTCAGAGTCGTGCGCATCACAGTCATCATATCAGGTGATGCCAAGACATCAACCGGCCCGGTTCCCTCTTCAGAACGCGAGCGCGACGTAAAGCACCGGTCCGCTGTAATGGTAGCGAACCTGCGTCAGCGTATCGGAATCGCGCGTGTAGTCGATGCGGGTGTAGTTGTAGCCGCCGCCGATGCCAAGTCCCGATGTGATGAAGAGATCCAGCGTGCCCGTCGCCTCGAGCATGCTGCCGGACGAGCCGCTGATCGTCGCCTTGAAGCCGCGCGCCCGGGCGCTGAGGAACAGCTGCGGCAGGAGCGTGAACGTGAAGTAGCCCTCGAGGGCCGGAATCGGCGCGATGAAATCCTTTCTCTCGCTGACGGCGGTGCCGCCCACGGTCCCGCCCGGCCCGACGACCGTCCCGACCGCGTCGAGGGAGGCCCGGTTGAAAAAGACGCTCGCACCGAGGCCGAGGCCGATCTCGAGATCGCCGTTGTTCACGAACGAGTATCCATAGTAGAGCTCGCCGACGTTCACGTTCAGCGTCGAGTCCACCTCGCCACCCACGGAATAGGTCGCCCCGTTGAACTGGATCTGCCGCGAGAGGATCTTCGTGGCCGAGCGGTTCCACTGCTGGTACGCGAAGTCGAGCCGCGCGTGGCGTCCGAGACGAAGGTAACCGTCGATCTGGAGAGCGAACTTCTTCTCCGCGAGCCCGAGGTCGCTTTCGAGCCCGATCTCGGTTCCCGGCACCGTGACGGTCCCGTATTGAACGGTCGTGTCGAAGTTCGGATACAGCCCGCCGAGGTTCAAGCGGAACGTCTCGTCCATGCCACGCTGGTGCGTGTAAACCGAGCTGGATCCGCTCTGCGCGGTGGCGCCGCCGGCGACAGCGAGGAAAGCGGCGGCGACGACGAGCCACGCGAAAAGCCGGGCGGCGAACCGTGCGGTCATATGGACTCCTTGGTTCCCCCGGGAGGGCCGGGGAACTCCCTCGCCGAGTGTAAGGCCGCTCCTCGGCGCGCAACGGGATCGCGCGCGCGGAGGGGGCTAGACGAACTCCAACGCCGCGCGGCTTACTCGGGGATCCCGGGCACGAACGAGCCGTCGCCCGTCCCCTGCCCGGGCTCGGGGCCGTCGTTCACGACCGCGTAAGCGGCGATTCGCACAGCCCCCGAGACATCGACATTGGGAAGCGACGTGACGCGCGCCCAGGCCCTCTTCGTGCCCGGAGCCAGGTCGTTGAGGATCGCGTTGAGCTGTCTCAGCTCGTTGACGTCGAGACGGAGGTCGTCCCGCGCGGCGACAAGACGTCCCGTCTCGCCGTCGGTGATCTCGACGCGAAACGTCATCGGTGAATGGTCGTAAGTCTCGGTGAGATTCACGATGCCGAGGTTCGTGCGCGTCCGCTCGTCCTGCCGGAGGTCCGGCACGACGGCGGAGAACCCTTTTCTGTATTGGGCGTCCGGCGGCATCGCCGGCTCGAAGACGCCGTAGGACCTTCCCGCCGACGGCGTGCTCGAGACGCGGATTCCGGCGTAGAGCATCGGGAAGCCGAACCCGCTCGCCACAACACCGCCCGTGAGGGAGAGCGGGCTCATGACCTCGGCGTCCGCCGCCGGAGCATTGGGAAGGCCGCGCCGCCGCAGCTCCGCGAAGAAGTCGGGCACGTAGAACGTCGCGCCCGGAGCGAGCGTCTCTTCGAGGACGGTGTCCGTCGCCACGAGCTTCACGCTCAGCGTCACCGGATTCACGCCCGGGTTCGTCGCCACGAACTCCGTCGCATACCTTCCCGTCTGGACGGCGCTCGGCACGACCCACGGGGAGTAGGAGAGCGCCTCATCCTCGGGGAGAGCCGCGACAAACGACCCGTCGCCGCTCCCGGCGTCGTTCACGGCGGCCCACGCGAGATACGGCGCATTCCCGTCCACGCGCAGGATGCGCGCCCAGCCGAGCGGGGCCGCAACGCCCGCCGCTGCGAGGACGCGGCCGATCTGCGAGAAAGCGCCGGGCGGTAGGACGACGTCCGGGAGGACGACAGGGGCCGAGGCGCCGTCGCCGGGATGCACCTCGACGCGGAGCGTGACAGGCCCGTCGGCCGCGGACCCCGCGTTCACAAGCGCGAGGTTCGTCCGGTCCTTCGCGGTCTCGACGAGCCACGGGACGACCGACGGCCCCCTGAGGAGCGAGACGAGCGGCGACCCGCCGTACGCCACGCCCGCGCCGGCCGGCGTCGTCGTCCGGACGGACGCGCTCAAGGCTCCGAGCGAGGAGGCGCCCGTCACCTCGATGCGCAGCGTGCCGATGACGTTGCCCTCCGTCGCGATCGAGAGGCCGGCGTCGCGGAGGTACCCGACGGCCGACGCCGCGAAGAGCTGCCGGCCCGGGTCGAGGTCCCGCTCCACGGTTCCGCTCCCGCCGCCCGCCGCCGCCGTGTACCGGAGCGTCGCGTGCACGGGCGTCGTCCCGGAGTTCGTCAGCAGGAGGTCGGAGTCGAAGCGCGAGCCGAGGAGCCCGGTCGTCGAGAGGAGGATCGGCACGACGACGACGTCGGTTCGCGAGCCGGTGCGGCCGAAGATCTGCAGGCGGTCGGCGCCCGCGCCGACAAATTCGGGCCGGCCGTCGCCGTCCCAGTCCACCGCCGCGGCAACCCCCGTCAGGCCCATCTTGGGCAGGGCCAGCCTGCTCTCGGTGAACGCGCCTCCCGCGAGTTTCCAGATCGAGAGGTATGGCTCAGGGTTTAGATTGGTATACAGAGACACCTCGAACACGATCTCGGGCCGGCCGTCGCCGTCGACGTCGACGGCGATCGGGTTGCCGTACCCCATGTCCGTTCTGAGGCTGCCCAGCAGGTGGAATCGCCCGCCGCCGTCGTTCTTGTAGACGCGGACGGGAAACAGCGGCATCCCGACGCCCGCCCGGAACACCACTTCCGGAAGGCCGTCGCCGTCGAGGTCGGCGAGGATCGGCCGACCGGGGCCATAATCGAAGCGGCTCATGTAGAAATAGTCACTGAAGAGCTTCTGGGACAGGAGCGTGAAGGTGCCGTCCCCCGCGCCCTTCCAGATCGCGATCGAGTCTGTCTGCGAAACGGCGAGATCGGCGAGGCCGTCGCCGTCAACGTCGCCGGCCGTCATGCTCGAGATACCGCCAGAACTCGTCACGTCAGTCGTGCGGGCGGGAGCGAACGCGAAGCCGCCGGTAGAGAGAAAGCACGAAAGGATGGGCGGAATCGGGTAGGAGAAGTTCTGCCAGACAGCTAGGTCCGCGCGGCCGTCGCCGTTGAAGTCGCCCGCCTCGAGCCAGACCCTCTGGGCAAAGTGGTCGTCCATCGCGAGCGTAGCGGCCGGCGTGAAGCGGCCGGTTCCGTCGCCCCTCAGGACCGCAATGCCGCCGTCCACGTGGACGGCGAGGTCGAGGAATCCGTCGCCGTCGAAATCTCCAAAGGCGGAGGACGGATACGTATGAGCGCCCGGCAGGACCGAGACGACCGGCTCGGAGACTCGGCCCACGGGCCACGCGTTCACGACCGCAGGCCCCACGTCGACGATGAAGGGCGGGCCGCCCGCGGCAAGGGTCCACACGGATGTACCCCCCCATACGCCGGCGCGCGGCAGCTCGGCCACGACGCGGAGATCCTGCCCGGCGGCGGAGACGGCCCCGAGGAAGGCTAGAACGACGGCGGACCGGAGGAAGTCACGCATCTCCTCTTGGGAGTGTCCCCCGCTTCCTGCGCCTAACGCAAAAAGAACGGGCGCCGGAGCGCCCGTTCCCAATGTGGCAATTGGAATTGGGTCTCAGTCCACCTGAGCGTGCTTCTTTTCCGCGAGCGCACGGACCGCCGCGCCCGGAAGGGTCCCGCTGATCGAGACCGTCGTCTTGTCGCGCGAGACCGTGAACTTGCGGAGGACCGAGACCGTGTCGGGCGACTTCTCCTGCGCTGCGAGGCGCCACGCCGCGAGGACGCCGCGGAGCGCGTCCTCCATGAGACCGGCCGTCTCGTCGTCGCTCACGACGCCGGTCGCGTTCAGCTTTAGCGCGTCGCCCTTCGCCGTGGCCTGGAGCGCGAGAAACTGGACGAATTTCATCGACGAGACGAGCGCGGTCGCGGCGTCGCTCCCCGAGGCGTCGACTCGGGCATGCCGGGCCGCGGAATCCTTCGCCGGAATGCGCGAGACGTCCACGAGCGCCCAGGCCGAGGCGCCCGCGTCGATGCGCGACAGGTGACGGCCGAGGCCCGCGCCCGAGGTGAAACCGGTGCCTCCGGCGCTCCGCTGCGCGAGCGCCGCGACGACGGCGGACTCGGAGCCCGCGATCACGAGGTGCGTGCTCGCGAAGGCGATACCCGCTGGCCCGTTGCCGTGGGACGACGCGTCCGCGTGCTCGTTCTTCAGAAGAAGGTACTCGCCCGCCGGTGTGGACTTCCGCGTCGCGCCCCTTTCGACCAGCGCCTGAGAGAGGCGCGCCGGATCGAATCGTCCCTCGAAGAGGACGAGGCCCCAGACGTCGCTCCCGCCCGCGCCCTTCGGCGAGCCGGCCGCGACGACGAGATCCACGTCCTCCTTCAGGTTGAGGCGTGCCTCGTCGAGGAAATGCTGCGCGTCGCCGTCCACGGCGATGCGGTCGGTGTCCGAGAAGAGGCGCGCCGCGAGCGGGCTCGAACGCAGGTCCGCGATGTGGATCACGCCGACGGAGGCCGCATCGACCGGGACCAGCGAGAGGGCGTCGTCGCTGCCGCCGCGGGCGGCGGCCGGCAGCGCGAGAGCGCTCGCGAGGGCGAGGGCGGCGGCGGACGAGAGAACGGCGAATCGCTTCATGGTCAGAAGTCCTTTCTCCGGAATCGGAGGCACGCGAGCGAGAGGCAGACGGCGCCGAACAGGCCCGTCGTGACGAAGGGCTGGAGCGTGAGGGCGTCGCGCATGCGCCGCGGCCCCTCGTCGCCCATGACGAGGGCGACGACCGCGGCGCCGAGCTGCGCCGTCTTCGGGAAGACCCAGTAGAGGCCCTGGACGAGCGTGGCCGCCCACTCGGCAGTCATCGCGGCCGCGATGCGGTCGTGATTCGCGAGGATGGCCGAGATGAAGAACACCGCGAACGTCGCCATGATCGAGACGGCCGTCGAGGACGTCAGCGTCCCAATGAGGAACGCGAACGCCATGAGCGCCGCGATCCCGAACAGGATGATTCCCGCCGCGAGGAAGAAGCGCGGGTGCACGAGATGCGTCTTCCAGATGACGAGGAGCCACATCGCTCCGAGAAGGTAGATGACGTTCGAGGCCGAAAGGAGCATTCCCCCGACGTAGCGCGAGAGGAGAAGCGGCACGCGGCCGACGGGGCGCGAAAGGTAGAGGTCGACCGTGCCCTTCTCCATGAGGCGCGGGACGAGGTGCGCGGTCGCGAAGATCGCGAGGAACGTCCCGACGACGTAGAGGAAGCCCGCGAAGCCCGACTCGAAACCGAGGACGAGCTTGTCGAGGTCCACGCTCTGACGCCCCATCTGGACGTTCTGGCCGAAGATCTTCGCGCCAGCGAGCGCGCCGTTCACGACGTCGAGGTTCACGGCGACCGCGAAGATCAGGATGAAGAGAGACGACAGCGCGAAGTACGCGACGAGCGTCCAGCGCGCGGCCGCTTCGCGGAAGACTTCTTCGATGTTCGCGGCGAGGGCTCTCATGACACCTGCTCCGGCGTTGCCTTCACGAGATCCACGAACACGTCCTCGAGAGTGTTCTTCTCGGGAGTCAGCTCCGTGAGGAGCACGCCGCGGGCGCGGGCCGAGTCGATGAGCTCGTTGAGGTGCTCGGCGTCGCGGGCGAGGACGCGGAGGTGGCCATTGACGCATTCCGGGCTCGCGCCCTTCCGGCGGAATTCGGCAATCAGCTCCTCGGTGAGCGGAGCCGCTACCAGCCTGTAACCCTTCGAAGAACTCTTCTCTTCTCTCTTCGTCAATTCGTCGATCGTCCCCATCGCCGCGACGCGGCCGTTGCGGAGCACCGCGACGCGGTCGCACGTGAGCTCGATCTCGGAGAGGAGGTGGGAGTTGAGGAGGATCGCGCGGCCCTTCGCGGCCTCGGCCTTCAGCAGATCGCGGATCTCGCGCCGGCCCACGGGGTCGACGCCGTCCGTCGGCTCGTCGAGGAGGAGGACCTCGGGCTCGTGCACGAGCGCGGCGGCGAGTCCGAGACGCTGCGTCATGCCCTTCGAGAACTTCTTCACCTTCACGTCCATCCACTCGGAAAGCTTCACGCTGTGAAGGAGCGCCGGGATGCGCGACCTCAGCTCCGCGGGAGCCACGCCCGACATGCGCCCAAAGACGGACAGCGTCTGGCGGGCCGTGAGGTATCCGGGGAAACGGTGGCCCTCGGGCAGGTAGCCGACGCGGCGACGGCTCTCGGGGTCGCGCGCCGGCAGCCCGAGGAGCGACGCCTCGCCCGACGTTGCGTGCGTGAGGCCGAGGAGAATCTTCACGGTCGTCGTCTTCCCCGCCCCGTTCGGGCCCAGGAGGCCGAACAGCTCACCGGGTTGTACGGCGAAGTCGATGCCGGCAAGAGCCCTCACCTCACGGCCGCCAAGGCCCTCGCGATAGAACTTCTGGAGCCCCCGAACCTCGATCGCGGCGGTCATGCCAACATCCTCACCCCGAGTTACGAGAGGAACCGCCTCAAGGTTCCCGAGCAGGAGCGCCATGGCCCCGAAGCCCCTCGAAACCACTCTTTCCGTGCGTGTTCCCCTGCGTCTTCTCTCGGCCGGGGCGATCGAGGGACCCGGCTCGGCTCCGATCCTGATCGGCATGCATGGCTACGGACAAAACGCCGATTCGCTTCTCCCCATCCTCCTCCATGTCGCGCCGCCGGCTTTCCTCGTTCTCTCGCTGGAAGGGCCCGAGTCGGCCCATTTCGAGAGCACGAACACCTCCGTTCCGCGGCGCGGCTTCCATTGGGGCGTCTCGACGCGCCCGGACGACAATCGCGCCGTCCACCGCGCCTGCGTCGCCGAAGCGATCGCCTGGGCTCGCGCGCACGGCGGCGATCCGAAGCGCGTCCTTCTCTTCGGCTTCAGCCAGCCGTGCTCTTTCAACTACCGCCTCGCGCTCGCCCCGCCTCACGGCGTTCCCTTCCGCGCGATCGCGGCGATCTGCGGCGGCATTCCCGGCGAGTGGAAGTCGAACGACCCGGGCACCGGCGCCTCGCGCGAAACGGACGTCCTCCACGTCTCGACGCGCGAGGACGATATCTACTCTCTCGACAAGACCGCTCACTACCGCGAGCGCCTCGCGGCGCGCTTCCGGAGCGCCACGCACAGCCTCTACGACGGCGGCCATCGCGTGCCGTCGGCCTCGGCGGACGAAGTGCGCGCGTTTTTCGCCGCGCACGCGTAGCCGGCGGCGCTTAGTCGCGCGCGGCGGCCTCCGCGATCGGCGCGAGCTTTTTCGCGCGTAGCTTTTCGTTCAGCGCCGGGAGGTCCTTCGCGGCGAGCGCCGCCGCACGCTCCTCGATCTCCTTCAGCTCGCGCTCGAGGACCGCGACGCGCTCGACCTGGTAGTCCCCGGGCCGGCCCTCGTACGAGAGAAGCGCGTCGTAGACGTAGCCGAGGTGCTCGCGCAGGCGCTCCTCGCCCGTGATCGCGCCGCCCTCGGACGTCGCGACGACGCCCTTGCGGATCGCCTCCGCCTTCTCCGCGAAGGCCTCGAGGTCCTTGCGGAGGGCGTCGCCCGCGGGCAGGCCCTTCGCGCGCGCGGCCGCGCGCGCCCGGGTGCCGTTCAGGCGGTCCACGACGTCGCTCATGCGCCCGAAGAGCGCGTGCGCCTTCATCGCGGCGTCGTACTGGGCCTTGCGGTCGGCTGACGTTAACGGCGCGCGCGGGTCGAGCGAGACGACGAGCGGCGTTTCGACGACCTGCGCGCCCTTCGTGAGGCGCACCGTGTACGTGCCGGGCAGGACGCGCGGCCCCGTGGAGCCGCCCGCGGCGGCGGCGGCCGTCGGGACGCGCGGCGGCTTCTCCTGCATGGACCACAGGACGCGGTTGATGCCCTTGCGCTTCCCCGCGGGTGGCGTGTCGACGACGCGGCCCGAGGCGTCGAGGATCTCGAGCTTCATCCGCCCGAACGTGTGGCGCGTCTTCTGGTAATAGGTGATGACGGCGGCGGACGGCGGGTTCGGCCCCGCGTACGAGGCGTCGCCTTCCGGCCAGCCTCCCGAGCCGAGCGGCTTCTGCCTCACGGGGCGCCCCGGAAGGAACGCGACGTCCTTCTCGAGCGTCTCCGGCGTGAGGGCGCGGAGCGGCGTGAGGTCGTCGACGATCCAGATCCCGCGCCCGTGCGTCGCGACGACGAGGTCCTTCTCGCGCGTCTGGAACGCGAGGTCGCGGACGGAGACGGACGGGAAATTGCCGCCCTTGAACTCGGCCCACGTCTTCCCCGCGTCGAGCGAGATCCAGAGCCCGAGCTCCGTCCCGAGGTAGAGGAGGCCGGGCCGGACCGGGTCCTCCTTGATTACATACGCCCAGCCGCGGACGCCCGACGACGGGCCGGCGATCCGCTCCCACGTCTTCCCGGAGTCGCGCGTCACGTAGACCCACGGCGCCATGTCGCCAAAGGTGTGCCGGTCGAACGCGGCATACGCGGCGCCGTCCGCGTGCGGGCCGGCCTCGACCCACGAGACCCAGCTCGCGGGCGGCAGGCCGGGAACGTTCTTCACGAGGTTCGTCCACGTCGTGCCGCCGTCGCGCGTGAGATGGAGGTTGCCGTCGTCGGTCCCGACCCATATCGTCTTCGCGTCGCGCGGGCTCTCCGAGATCGAGTAAATCGTCGTGTGCATCTCGGCGGCGGAGTTATCCACCGTGATTCCGCCCGACTGCTCCTGCTTCTGTTTTTCCGGATCGTTCGTCGTGAGGTCCGGCGAGATCCGCTTCCACGACTGTCCGCCGTCCTTCGTCACGAAGAGGAACTGGGCGCCGATGTACAGCTTCCCCTTCTCGAGGCGCGACACGTGGATCGGCGTGTTCCAGTTCCAGCGCAGCTTCTCCCGGTAGCCCGCCTTCGGCTGAATGTCGCGCGCGGCGAGCGTGCGCCGGTCGATCCGGCCGATGAAGCCGCCCTGCCCTTCCGCGTAGACGAAGTTCGGATCGAGAGGGTCCACGAAGACCCAGAAGCCGTCGCTGTTGTAGAGGTTTTCCCACCGGCTGTTCGTGATCCCGCCGGGATACGCGGAGTCGCCGGCCCACGAGCTGTTGTCCTGCAGGCCGCCGTACACCTGGTACGGGTCCTTCTCGTCGACGGACACGTGGTAGAACTGCGAGACCGGCAGGTTGTTGCACTTCCACCAGCGGTTCGCGCCGTCGTGGGAGATCCACAGGCCGCCGTCGTCGCCCGTCACGACGTGCTTCGGGTTCTTCGGGTTGATCCAGACGTCGTGGTGGTCGCCGTGCGTGCCGCCGCCCACGTCGCTGAAGCTCTCGCCTCCGTCCTCGGACGCGATGAGCGTCAGGTTCGGCTTGTAGACGCGGTCCGGGTTCGTCGGGTCGATGACGAGGCGCGAGAAGTAGAACGGACGCCAGACCATCCGCTGGCTGTCGTCCTTCCGCGCCCATGTCTTCCCGCCGTCGTCGGAGCGGTAGAGCGCCGGCTTCACACTCTCGATCACGGCGTAGACGCGGTCGGGCTTCGAGGGCGCGATCGCGACGTCGAGCCGGCCCCACGGCGCCGGCGGCAGGCCCGGCGCGGTCTTCTCGTCGAGCTTCTTCCAGTTCGCGCCGCCGTCCTCCGTGAGGAAAAGGCCAGACCCGGAAGTCCCCTTCGGTCCTTCGCCCCCGGACCGGAATGTCCAGCCTTTACGCCGGAAATCCCAAAGCCCCGCGAAGAGGCGGTCCGGGTTGCGCGGGTCCATCGCGAGGCCGGAGCAGCCCGTCGAGAGGTTGCCGCCCTTCAGCACGAGCGCCCAGCTCCTCCCGCCGTCCGACGTCTTGTAGAGGCCGCGGTCCGCCGAGTCCGACCAGAGCTTGCCGGGCACGCAGGCGTACACGACGTCGCTCTTCTTCGGGCTCACGACGATCCGGTTCACGCGCTCGGACTCCGGGAGCCCCATGTGCGTCCACGTCTCGCCGCCATCGCCGGAGCGGTAGACCCCGTTTCCGGCCGAGACCGAGTTGCGCATCCAGGTCTCGCCGGTCCCGACCCACACGACCTTCGGGTCGGAGGGGTCGAGCGCGATGGCGCCGATGGACTGGACGGGCTGCTTGTCGAAGACGGGCTTGAACGTCGTCCCGCCGTCGAGCGACTTCCAGACGCCGCCCGAGGCGGCTCCGACGAAGAGCGTGACCTTGCCGTCGTCCTCGACGCGGCCCGCGACCGCGGCGATTCGTCCGCTCATCGCGGCCGAGCCGATGTTGCGCGCGCCGAGGCCGGAGATCGTGCCGGAGTCGACGGTGGAAGGGGCGGCGGCCGCGCCGAGCGCAACGGACGCGGCGAGGGACGACGCGAGGGCAAGCGCGGCGGCGGCTCTCATCGGCCCGCTCCCGCCGGCGCGGCGGCCTTCGCCGGGAACGCGAACGCGTCCGCGGCGACGGCGACATTCGCCTCGGCCTTGTCGTAGATCGATTTCCCCCGCGCGGCGGGCGGGGAGTTCAGCGACCCGCTTTCCTCGCTCATCGGGATGAAGACGCCGCCGGCCTTCTCGTAGTCGCCGTAATCCGTCTCGACCTGCTGCTCGGCCCCGCGGACCGTGAGGGTTTGCAGGTCGCGGATGACCATCCACGTGTCGGGGTCGATCCAGACCGTCACGTCGCCTCCCCATTTCAGCCTCACGCGCAGCTTGTGCGCGAGCGTGCCGTCCACGTCCTCGGTCCCGAGGTACTCCACCGTGTGGCCCTTTGCCTTCGCGTTCACGAACGGCCCGTCGAGGTCCGCCGCGGTCCGAAAAGGCTTCGCGTCGTCCTCGGACATGAGGGAGGGCTCCTTGCGCCCCTCGAAAGGCTGGACCTGCCAGCCCTTTTCCCCGTCGAAGGCCTGGATCTGCGTGAGGCCCTGGAACGTGCCCTCCTGCCGGATCCGCCCGGGCCGCTCGCGCACCTCGGACACGGTGATGAGGAGGGAACGCCCCGGAAGGACGAACCGGCCGGTCCGCCGGAGGCTTTTGAGGGACGCGAGGGCGGCCGCGCCGCCGCGGGCCTCGACGTTTTTCGCGACGATCTCGTCGGCGGTGACGGCGGCGGCGTTTCGGGAGACCGCCAGCAGGCAGAACACAACGGCAGCGGGGCGAATTCTGTTTCGCATGACGGATGTACGCTAATCGGTTTCCGTGGGTTTCGCTACCCATTCTGATCCTTCTGAATCAGCGCGGGCGGCGGAGGGTTGCGTCTAGAATGCCCTCCCGCCGGTTCCGGCGGGACTGCCGGAGGACACATGCAGGACAGCTTCAAGACGAAGGCCCGCCTGAAGGTTGGGTCGACGAACTACACGATCTACAGCCTGAAGGCCCTCGAGAAGAAGTTCCCGAAGGTCAAGAAGCTCCCGTTCTCGCTCCGGATCCTCCTCGAGAACCTCCTCCGTTACGAGGACGGCCGCTCCGTCACACAGCAGGACATCGAGGCGCTCGCGACGCGCGACGTGAAGACGCCGTCGGACCGCGAGATCGCCTTCCGCCCCGCCCGCGTCCTCCTGCAGGACTTCACTGGCGTGCCCGCCGTCGTCGACCTTGCGACGATGCGCGAGGCCCTCGCCGAGATGGGCGGCAACCCCGACAAGATCAACCCGCTCGCGCCGGCCGACCTCGTGATCGACCACTCGGTCATCGTCGACCAGTTCGCGACATCGCAGGCCTTCGGGGCGAACGCGAAGCTCGAGTTCGACCGCAACCGGGAGCGGTACGCGTTCCTCCGCTGGGGGCAGAACGCGTTCCGCAACTTCCGCGTCGTCCCGCCCGACACGGGCATCTGTCACCAGGTGAACCTGGAGTACCTCGCGAGCGTCGTCTTCGCCGGTGCGGGAAAGACCGCCTACCCGGACACGCTCGTCGGCACGGACAGCCACACGACGATGATCAACGGGCTCGGCGTCCTCGGCTGGGGCGTCGGCGGAATCGAGGCCGAGGCCGCCCTCCTCGGCCAGCCACAGTCGATGCTGATCCCGGACGTGATCGGCATGAAGCTCGTCGGGACGCTCCCGCCGGGCGCGACCGCGACGGACCTCGTCCTCACGGTCACGCAGATGCTCCGCAAGAAGGGCGTCGTCGGGAAGTTCGTCGAGTTCTACGGCCCCGGCGTCGCGGGGCTCGCGCTGACCGACCGCGCGACGATCGCAAACATGGCGCCCGAGTACGGTGCGACGATGGGCTTCTTCCCGGTCGACGCCGAGACGATCAGGTACCTGAAGTTCACGAACCGCCCCGCGAAGACCGTCGCGCTCGCCGAGGTCTACTGCAAGAAGCAGGGTCTCTTCCGAACGAAGGACACGGCGGACCCGGTCTTCACGGACACGCTCACGCTCAACCTCAAGAACGTCGAACCCTCGCTCGCCGGCCCGCGCCGCCCGCAGGATCGCGTTCCACTGAAGAACAGCAAGAAGGTATTCCGGGAGAGTTTGAAGAATTTCCTGGAAAAGGAATGTGCGCCGCTGGATCAGGCCGCGATCGCCGAGTGGATCGAGGAAGGCGGGTCACCATCTTCTAAGAAATCTCCTCCCGGCGTCCTTGCGAAGACACATCCCGTCACGGACGGGCGCGTGTCGTACGAGCTCCCGCAGGGCGCGGTCGTCCTCGCCGCGATCACGTCGTGCACGAACACGTCGAACCCATCCGTCATGCTCGGCGCCGGTCTCCTCGCGAAGAAGGCGGTCGAGCGCGGGCTCTCCGCGAAGCCGTGGGTGAAGACGTCCCTCGCGCCCGGCTCGAAGGTCGTCACGGACTACCTGAAGGACGCGGGGCTCATGCCCTACCTCGAAGCCCTCGGCTTCCACCTCGTCGGCTACGGCTGCACGTCGTGCATCGGCAACTCGGGCCCGCTGCCCGAGGCGGTGTCCGAGGCCGTGCGCGCGGGCGACCTCGTCGTCGCGGGCGTCCTCTCGGGCAACCGCAACTTCGAGGGCCGCATCAACCCGCAGATCAAGATGAACTATCTCGCCTCGCCCCCGCTCGTCGTCGCGTACGCGCTCGCGGGCGAGATGGACAAGGACCTCACGAAAGAGCCGCTCGGCACGGACCGGAGCGGCGCGCCCGTGTACCTCAAGGACATCTGGCCGACGCCGGAGGAGGTCCAGGAAGCGATCCGGACGGCCGTGAAGCCCGCGCACTTCAAGAAGGCGTACGGCGAGGTCTTCGACGGCGACAAGAGCTGGCAGGCCCTCAAGATCCCGAAGGGCCGGACGTACCTCTGGGAGGGCTCCTCGACGTATGTGAGGAAGCCGCCCTTCTTCACGAACATTCCCAAGGTGCCCGCGCCCCTGAAGGACCTCTCGGGCGCCCGCTGCCTCGTCATGCTCGGGGACTCCGTGACGACCGACCACATCTCGCCGGCCGGCAACATCGCGAAGAACTCCCCTGCCGCGAAGTACCTCGTCGAGCACGGAGTCTCGCCTGCGGACTTCAACTCCTACGGCTCCCGCCGCGGCAACCACGAGGTCATGATGCGCGGCACGTTCGCGAACATCCGCCTCAAGAACTTCCTGATCCCGGGCAGCGAGGGAAACGTCACGGTCCACTTCCCGACGGGCGAGCAGATGTCCGTCTACGACGCGGCCATGAAGTACCAGGCCGCGAAGACCCCGCTCGTCGTCCTCGCGGGTGCGGAATATGGCACGGGGTCTTCGCGCGATTGGGCCGCGAAAGGCACGATGCTCCTTGGCGTCCGGGCGGTGATTGCTAAGAGCTTCGAGCGCATCCACCGCTCGAACCTCGCGGGGATGGGCGTCCTCCCGCTCCAGTACGAGCAGGGGCAGGACGCACAGAGCCTCGGGCTGTCGGGCCAGGAGACTTTCGCCGTCACGGGCGTCGCGAAAGACCTCGCGCCGAAGAAGAAGCTCACGGTCACGGCGACGGACACGGAGGGCAAGAAGACGACGTTCACGGCCACCGTTCGGCTCGACACGCCGAACGAGGTGGACTACTACCGCCACGGCGGCATCCTGACTTATGTGCTGAGGCAGCTCGCGACCGCGTAACGGAGCCGCTCCAGAAGGGGCGCCGCTCGTTCACTCTGGTTAAGGGGGGGCGCGACGTTATCGCCGCGCCGCTCTTAGCCGTCCTTCTTGCCCAACGCCCCCAACTCGCTATCCGCTCTAGTGCGCAACAACCTCCACCGGTGCCCTCGCGCGCTCTTCTTCAGGAACTCCTGGAAATCACGCCGAGCAACACGGCGATCGAAAAACCGACTTATCATGCCCGCAGCAAAGATGAGCCCGAGGTTATCGGGTGACTGCCTAAATTCTTCCCAAAGGAATTCGTGGACCTCCATCAAGTTTACGTCGATGGCAGCATCAGGAAGGCGCCTAAGTTCCTCGTAGCGGTCGAGCATTTCGGCATGATTCATGGCGAGCGTGGCGAAGAACGCCCGGTTCACCAGAACTGCGGCACAATTCGGCCACTGTCGATTAACTTCCGCTGTTACTTCGATAGCTTGGGCTAAGTTCCCGTTCCGATATCGTGCACGCGCGAGGAGCAGCAAGCCGCCAAAGCTAAGCTGCCCCCGAACACGTTCCAACAGTTCAATCGCCTCGGAGTGTCTATTTTCGACGTGCGCTCGCGCGGCCTTGCGGGCCCACAGGTCGATCAGGAGGTCCCTTAGCCTCTGGGCCTTCGCCGAAGCGATTTCCGTCCGAGGTGCCTGCTTCTGACGAAGCGAGACCACAAGCTCCAGAAGCTGCTGGGCGACGCCCTCCCGTCCTTCGAGAAGGAGGTGAATACTAACCAAGCCAAGCACGACTTCCGTGAAGTCTTCGGACAGTGTCTCTACATCTTTGAGTTCGTCAAGTTCATTGATGGTCCACTTGTTAAGAAACAAGAGGGCGAGGTCGCGAAGATACCCCTCAAAGAGGTCGCGCCTGATCTCGATGGCTCGCGTAGTGAGAAACAGCTGGAATTTGAGCTGCTTCCGGCCGTCCTCGGCCCCGTAGCGCGAGTCACCTCAAAACACCCCCTCGACCGGTTGACTCTGCACGTATCGCTCTGCATCCTGCCTGGTGCCGATCACTGCAGGATCGACACGAACCACACCGATCGGGATGTTTGCCTCTACGAGAGTTCTCCGAAGGCTCGAGAGAATGCGCTCGTAGTTTCGCAACGCTTCTCGGTCGACCCGAATGGCAAACGCGACTTGCTTGCGCGAGCCCGAGGGAAGGACCAGCCTTCCTGACTTCAAGAGCCACACAAGCCACCAGACGAACTCTGCGCCCGCGATGGCCAGGAGCTTCGCCTGGAATGAAAGGTCGACCGACGGCAGAAGTAGCGAGAAGGGCAGTACACCAAGTGCCAACAGGCCCTTCAGCGACCATGTCTCCTCGCGCAGAGATGTCAGGTCGGTGACGGAGGAATCAAGCATTAACGCCCAGGCCACCTGGCGGAGAAGAAGGGCGCCCCCCGAAGAAACGCATCCTCAGACTGTACATTAGCCCGTCGGCAGGGCGCCGACACTTCCCGCCTGCGCCCATGAGATGGCCCATCGGCGTCCCGCCTTTCCTGTCCGGCGGCCGTTCTGAAAGTGCCTTACGCTGCGGATCGCAGGCCCAGACGATGGACTTGACTTACTCGTAGTGATATGTAAGCCTCCCTACGTTATGGCTACTACACCGTGCTTTTCCGCCGTCGTCACAACGAAGGGGCAGCTCGTTGTTCCGGTGGGAATCCGCCGCCGCTTCGGGATCAAGCCTGGTACAGCAATTCGTTTCATCGAGCGCGACGGTGAAATTCTCTTCCAGCCCGTCACAAGAGAGTTCATTAGGAGTCTTCAAGGATCATTGAGCGCGAACGGATCAGCGACGGAAGACCTTCTCCGCGACAGGGCCGCCGATCGGAAACGTGAGGAGGGAACGCCCTGAGAGCCGTCGTGCTGGACAGCTACGCGGTGCTCGCCTACCTCTTCGGCGAACCTGGCGATTCCGTCGTGGCCGCCGCGCTCGAGAAAGCCGCGACCTCTTCCCGAAAAGCGCTCATCGCGGCGCCGAACTGGGCGGAGATTTGCTATCAGGTCGAGCGCAAGATCGGGCCCCGACGCTGGGCCTCGACGCGAGAAAAACTCCTGGCCCTGCCGATCGAAATCGTGCCCGCGGACCAGAGCTTCGCCGAGGCAGCTGGCGCGATAAAGGTCTCGAAGAAGATGTCGCTCGCCGACTGCTTCGCGGCCGCGCTGGCGGCGAGGGTCAAAGGCGAGCTTCTGACTGGGGATCCCGAGTTTCGGGAGGTCGAAGAGAGCATCAAGATCGTTTGGCTCGAGAAGAAACCAAAAACGGGTGGTTGATGGTGGCGCACGCGGCCTGAGTGACCCGTGGGGCGTCGTTCGGATCGTCGAAATCGCGATCTTGACGTAGCGTACGGTTTTCCGTACGCTACGGTTCATGAAGACGGTCACGGCTACTAAGGCGCGGGAAAACCTCTACCGGCTCATGGATGAGGTCGCGGTCACGAGCGAACCGGTTCAGATCACGGGCCGAAGGGCAGGAGCGGTACTGCTCTCGGAGACGGACTGGCGCGCCATTCAGGAGACGCTCTACCTGCTGTCGATTCCCGGCATGCGCGCGTCCATCCGGAAGGGCCTCAAGACACCTCTTTCGGAGTGCGTGGAGGAGCTGAACTGGTGAAACGCTGGCGGGTCGTCTTCACCTGCCAGGCGCACAGGGACGCGCGCAAGCTCGCGCGCTCTGGTCTCAAAGAGAAGACACAGCTCCTTCTCGACCTTCTCGCGGAGAACCCCCTCCGGAATCAGCCCCCCTTCGAGAAGCTCGTCGGCGATCTCGCGGGCGCTTTTTCGCGGCGGATCAACGTGCAGCATCGCCTCGTGTACGAGATCCTCGAACGAGAACGCACCGTGAAGGTGATCCGGATGTGGACTCACTACGAATAGCTCGCGAGACTCTTCGGGGGAGACTCGTTCTCGTCTAAGATCCGCTCACCTTGAGCGCGCGTGCGGCCCAATGCCCGAACTGTGGGGCCGAGGTGCGGTTCTGGACCGGGGCGTCGCTCGTCTCGATCTGCCCGCAATGCAAGTCCGCCATCGCGCGCAAGGGCGCGGATCTCGAGGCGATCGGCACGGTAGCCGAGCTCGTACCCACCTCGTCTCCCTTCAAGGTGGGCATGGACGCGCGCCCGCAGAAGGGGATGCGGCCTTTCCACATCGCCGGGCGGCTCCAGCTCTCGACGGGCGAGGGCACGTGGGACGTGTGGTACGTCGGATTCACGGACGGAACGTGGGGATGGCTCGCCGAGGCGCAGGGCGGTTTCTGGCTCATGATGCCGGTCAAACCGCCGGCGGTCCCGGCGTTCGAAGCGCTGTCCCCCGGGAAGACGCTCGACCTCGGCGGCTACGGCAGCTTCGCGATCACCGAAGTCCGCGAGGCCACGTACGCCTCCGCCGAGGGCGAGCTGCCTTTCGTCGCGCCGCCCGGGAGCGTCTTCCGCTACGCGGATCTCTCCGGAGCGGACGGGAGTCTCGCGACGCTCGACTACGGCGACGGGCCTTCTCTCGACGGCTTCTACGTGGGCAAGCCCGTCGCGCTCGAGAGCCTCGGCATCGCGGAGCTCGTCGCGTGGTCGGATCGCACGGTCTCCGTCAAGGCCCTCGCGCTGAACTGCCCGAACTGCGGCGGTGCGCTCCAGCTGAAGGACCCGGCGAACACGGTGCGGATCGCATGCCCGTTCTGCGGCTCGCTCCTCGGCTCGGCCGACCGCAAGGACGCGGGCCCGCCCTCGAAGTTCACGGTGCTCGAGAAGCTCGCGGCGGTTCCGTTCAAGCCACGGCTGTCGCTCGGCGCCGCGGGCGCGCTCCGCGGCCACACCTACGCGATCCTCGGGGCGCTCCAGAAGACGTGCTCCTCCGGCGGCGAGGACTACTTCTGGACGGAATATCTTCTCAAGGAGGAGAAATCGGAGGCCTACCACTGGCTCGCGGAGTCCAACGGCCACTACACCCTCCTCGAGCCCGTGCCCGCGGGAGAGGTGAAAGACGGACCGCGTGTGGCGACCTTCCGTGGCAGCACGTACCGCGTGTTCTCGCGCAATCAGGCGCGCGTCGCCGGGGTGCTCGGTGAGTTCTACTGGGCCGTCAAGACTGGCGAGGCGACCGAGGCCACGGATTACGTCCGTCCGCCGCGCATGCTTTCCAAGGAGAAGGCGAAGAAGGAAATCGCCTGGACCGAAGGCGCGTACGTCCCGCCCGCGGAGATCGCGGCCGCCTTCGCGCTCAAGGAGCCGGTCCCGGCCCCCGAAGGCGTCGGGGCCTGCCAGCCCTGGCCCCACACCGAGACGGCCAGGCTCTGGTGGAAGACGGCCTGGTTCCTGTCCCTCGGGTCGATCGTCGTCTACTTCCTCGCCCGCCTCCTCACGCCGCATGCCGTCGTCTACGACCAGACGTTCGACCTCGTGGATTCCGCGCGCGGCATCTACGCGGTACGCGGGGCGCGACGTCGACCTCGGCCGACTGGTCGCAGAGCGACGCGGGGGCCCCGAAGCCCGCGAACCCCATCGCGGCCCGGGAGGCCGCCGACAACGTGCTCGCGGCCGCGCGCGCCCTCGTGTCGGAACCGTTCGAGACGAAGCGCGGCGCGAATCTCGCCGTGGATCTCTGGGCGCCGACGAACAACAACTGGGTCGAAGTCGGCTTCAACCTGATTTCCGAGGCCACCGGCGAAGTCCGGTCATTCGACATGATTTCCGACCGCTACGCGGGCGTCGACGACGGCGAGCACTGGAGCGAAGGCAGCCAGAACCGGCGCATCTACGTGCCGCGCATTCCGGCCGGCAAGTGGGTCCTGAGGCTCGATCCCGAAACGGAGGCCGGCAAGGCACCGCCCTCGTTCCGCGTGCGGCTCACGAGCGGCGTGCCCCACGTCTCGCATCTCGTCTGGGTCATCCTGCTGCTCTTCGTGATTCCGACGCTGCTCAGCTTCTCGAAGCTCACGTTCGAGGGGCGGCGCTGGGCCGAGAGCGACTTCACGAGCGCGGGCGCGGAGCGCGACGAAGACGGGGGGGACGACAAATGAGGGAGGCCGGATGAATCCGATGAAACGTTTCTTTCAGGTCTTCGGCAGCACGCTCCTCCTCGCGTACAGCCTCGCGGCGTTCTCGGGGTGGGAGATGTCCGGAAACACGAAACGCAACACGCTGCCTCCGGGAGCCCGCAACGCGGGCGGCTACCGGACGTGGCACTTCTGGAGCGGAGGCAAGTGATGGACTGGTGGCAGCTGCACGGGCATCAGGTGACGTCGACGGTCGTATTCTCGGTCCTGGGAATGGTGCTTCTCGGCCTCTTCTTCGCGGTCCTGCCGCGGATCCTCCCCTTCTCGCTGAAAAAGGAGATGGAGGAAGACCAGAACGTGGCGCTCGCCATCGTGATCGGGTCGATCGTGATCGCCATGGCGCTCATCATCGCGGCCGCCGTCACGGGAGGCTGATCGCGTGGGCGACGGCGCGGACGGCGCCGGGTCCGGTCCCGGCACGGCCCCGGCTCAACGGCCGGGGCCGGTCTATCTCACGGTCCTCGCCATCGCGTCCTGCGGCCTCATCTACGAGCTCGTCGCCGGCGCTCTCGCGAGCTATCTGCTCGGCGACTCGGTCACGCAGTTCTCGCTCGTCATCGGCGTCTACCTCAGCTCCCTCGGGCTCGGCGCCTTCCTGTCGCGCTACGTCGTGCGCGGCGTGGCGCGGCGGTTCGTGGAGGCCGAGATCGCCGTCGCGTTTGTGGGCGGGCTCTCGGCGCCGCTTCTGTTCTTCGCGTTCTCCTCGCCCCGCTGGTTCGCGCCTGTCTTCTATGGCGTCGTCGTCGCGATCGGAACGCTCGTCGGTCTCGAGATCCCGCTCCTCATGCGCCTTCTCAAGGACACCGTCATCTTCCGCGACCTCGTGGCGCAGGTTCTCACCTTCGACTACCTCGGCTCCCTCGCCGCCTCGATCCTCTTCCCGCTGGTCCTCCTTCCCCGCCTCGGGCTCACGCGCACGTCGGTCCTGTTCGGCCTCCTGAACGCGGCCGTCGCGTTCTGGTCGATCCGCCTGTTTCGCGACCGGGTCGGGCCGCCGGGTGGCCTCTTCGCGCGAGCCGGAATCGTCACGGCGATCCTCCTCGCGGCGTTCGTCGCCGCGGACCGCCTCACGGCCGTGGCCGAGGAGAACCAGTACGCCGACGAAGTCGTCGTGGCCCAGTCCACGGCATACCAGCGCATCGTCGTGACGCGCAACCGCGCGGGCTTCCAGCTCTTTCTGAACGGGCACCTGCAGTTCTCGTCCGTGGACGAATACCGATACCACGAGGCCCTCGTCCATCCGGCCTTCGCGGCCGCGCCGCGCGCCCGGCGCGTGGCGGTGCTCGGTGGCGGCGACGGCCTCGCCGTGCGGGAAATCCTGAAACACCCCGAAGTCGAGAGCGTGACGCTCGTGGATCTCGATCCCGCCATGACGCGCCTCGCGACAACGCATCCTCTTTTTCTCGCGCTGAACGGCGGCTCGCTTCTGTCCCCGAAGGTCCGCGTCGTCAACGAGGACGCAATGATCTGGATCGAGAAGGAGCCCGACCTCTTCGACGTCGTCCTCATCGACTTTCCCGACCCGAACAGCTACGCCGTCGGCAAGCTCTATACGTCGCGGTTCTATTCCCTCGTGAAACGGAAGCTGGACCCCAACGGCGTGCTCTCTGTCCAGTCGACGTCTCCCCTCTTCGCCCGCCGCAGCTTCTGGATCGTCGACGCGACGCTCCGCGCTGCCGGCTTCGCGACGCGCCCGTACCACATCGCGGTGCCGTCCTTCGGCGACTGGGGATTCGTCCTCGCGGCCGCGAAGCCGCCCGACGTGAAGCCGCGTCTTCCCGAGGGCCTGCGCGCCCTCTCGACGGATCTTCTGCCCGGGCTTTTCGTATTCGGGCCGGACGTGGCGCGCGTCGAGGACGCGCCCGTGAACCGCCTCAACGACCAGGTCCTCGTGAGGACGTACGAGGGAGAGTGGAAGCGCTTCGAGTGAGCCGCCGCGACGCGATCGCGTCGCTCGTCGGCCTCCCCGCGCTGTCCGCCCTCGCAGCGGCCTTCACGGCCTGCGGGAAGACGGCAGGCCGCGGCCTGCCCTTCGGCGGCCGCATCGTGGGGCCGGATGCCGAGCGCGGCCATCTCCTAAGGTCGGGCGATCTTCTGTCGCGGCCCGCCGTGCGGACGGAGCGAGTCGGCACGGCCATCGTGGGCGCCGGCATATCGGGGCTCTCGGCCGCGTGGCGCCTCGCGAAGACGGGCGACCGGGACTTCCGCGTCTACGACCTAGAGGACAGGGCCGGCGGCACCGCCCTCTCGGGCGCGAACGACGTGTCCGCCTTTCCGTGGGGCGCGCACTACGTGCCCGTTCCCGCCTCGCCGAACCGCGCCCTCGAGGCCGTCCTCGAAGAAGCCGGCGCCCTCGTCTCGCGCGACGCGAACGGCGCTCCCGAGTGGGCCGAGGAGATGCTCTGCCGCGAGCCCGAGGAGCGCCTGTTCTTCGGCTATACGTGGCGCCAGGGCCTCTACCCGCGGGACGGCGCCTCGCCCGAGGATCTCGCCCAGCTTGCCCGCTTTCAGCGAGAGGCGAACCGCCTCGCGGGTCTCCGGGACACGCGAGGGCGGCGTGCGTTCGCGATCCCGACGCGCCTCTCGTCCGACGACGCCGACCTCATGGCTCTCGACCGCATCACGATGGCCGAGTGGATGCGCGCGAACGGCTACACGTCGCCGCGCCTCCGGTGGTTCGTGGAGTACGGCTGCCGCGACGACTTCGGCACGAACCTCGAAGGCACGTCGGCGTGGGCGGGCCTGCACTACCACGCGGCCCGGCTGCCCGGCGAAGACGACGACGAGGATCCTTCGGAATTCCTCACGTGGCCCGAGGGCAACGGCCGCCTCGTCGCCCTGCTCGCCAGGAGCGCCGCCGGACGCCTCGCGCCGGCCTCTCTCGTATTCGACGTGGCGCCGTCGAGGAAGACGGGGGCGCCCGTGACGATTCGCTTCCTCGACGTGGCCCGCAACGAGGTCGTCGCGGTCGAGGCCGCCCACGCGATCCTCGCGCTCCCGAAATTCGCCGCCGCGCGCGTCTTCGCGCCGTGGCGCGCGGCGCCGCCCGCCTTCCTCCAGAACATGTCGTGGGCGCCGTGGCTGGTCGCGAACTTCACGCTCCGCGCCCGGCCCGAGGAACGCGGCTTTCCCCTCGCCTGGGACAATGTCCTTCACGATTCGCGCTCGCTCGGGTACGTCGTCGCGACGCATCAGTCCGGCCGGGACGATGGACCGACCGTCTTCACGTACTACCTGCCGCTGACGGACGAGGCTCCGGCCGCAGCGCGGGCGAAACTTCTCGGAGCCTCCTGGGACGACCTCGCGTCGGCCGCCCTCGCGGATCTCTCCCGCGCGCACCGTGACCTTCCCGGTCTCGTCACGAACCTCGACGTAGTGCGCTGGGGCCATGCGATGGCGCGGCCCACGCCGGGCTTCCTCTCGAGCCCGGCCCGCCACCTCGCCCCTCAGGGCGGGGTCTTCTTCGCGCACGCCGACTCCGCCGGGCTCCCGCTCTTCGAGGAGGCGCAGGACGCCGGAGTCCGCGCGGCCGAGGGGATCCTCGCCGCGCGCGGCGCGCGGTTCGCCTCGATGGCCGCGGGCTAACATGGCTCTTCTCGTGATCTCTCCCTGGCTTTTCGGAAAACGCACGGACCTTCTCCTCTTCGGGGGCTCGGCGGGCGTCGCGCTGCTCTTCCTCGGAATCGGCCACGCGACCGGCCTCCTCGACGGAGACGCTCCGCCGTGGCTATTCCTCGTCGCCGTCGTGGGCGTGGACGTGGCGCACGTCTGGTCCACGGGATGGCGCGTCCTTTCGGAAGGCCGGGCAGCCTCCCGGCGCCTCTGGCTCTACGCGGGCGTTCCGGTCGCGGCGTGGTGCGCCGGCGTCGCGGCGTACTCCGTTTCGGCGCTCTTTTTCTGGCGCCTCCTCGCCTATCTCGCGGTCTTCCACTTCATCCGGCAGCAGTACGGCTGGGTCGCGCTGTACCGCCGAAAGAACGGCGAGGGACGGGACGGGCGACTCCTCGACGCCGCCGTGATCTACGGCGCGACCCTGACGCCGCTTCTCTTCTGGCACGCGCACCTTCCCCGGAAATTCCAGTGGTTCCTGAGGGGCGACTTCCTGTCGGGCCTGCCCGAAGGCGTCAGTCGCGCCGCTTTCGTGGTCTACGCAGGGATCCTCGCCGCGTGGATCGGGAAGGAGCTCGCGCGCTCCCGCGCGGGCCGCCCGGTGTCGTGGGGCAAGATCCTGATCGTCTTCTCGACCGCCGCGACTTGGTACCTCGGAATCGTCGCCTTCGACTCGGACTACGCGTTCACGGTCATGAACGTCTTCGTCCACGGCATCCCGTACATGGGCCTCGTATGGTTCACGTCGAAGGCACGCGCCGAGGCGCGCCGCGACGCGGGAGAAGCGCCTTCCCTCGTGGACCGGATGGTTCCGAGGCTCGTCCCCTTCCTCGCGCCCCTCCTCCTCGTCGCGTTCGCGGAGGAGTGGGGTTGGGACCGCTTCGTCTGGCACGATCACGCCATGCTCTTCCCCGGGCCCGCGCTCGACCCCGGCGCGCTGCTCCTCGCGCTGATCGTGCCGCTCCTCGCCCTTCCGCAGGCGACGCACTACGTCTGGGACGCGTTCCTCTGGAAGGTCAAGCCCGCGAACGCGGCCGCCGTCGCCGCGCTGGGGATCCGATGAGCCCGCTCGGCGTGCACTTCCTCCTCGACATCGCGGGCGCGCCATTCGCGACGCTCGACGATCCCGTCCTCGTCGAGACGCTGCTCGTGGACGCCGTGAAGGCGATGGGCGCGAAGGTGCTCGGCATCCACATCCACAGGCTGAGCCCGCAGGGCGTGAGCGGCGTCGTCGTCATCTCCGAGTCGCACCTCACGATCCACACCTGGCCCGAGCGTGGCGAAGCGGCGGTGGATCTCTTCACGTGCGGCGACGTCGCGCGCGCGCGGACGGCTGTCGACGCGCTCGCGCAAGCGCTCGGCGCGACAAAGGCGGCCGTCGAGGAGCGTGTCCGCGGAGTCGGCGCCCGTTGAGCGCGATGCCCCGCCGGGCTGTCAAGGCCGATCCCGGCGTCTCGAAACGCGTTGACACGGCGGCAGAGCGGCCATAATCTCATGGCAGGTAAACTGCCATGCCTTCCGCTCCTCTTCGCAATTTCCACCTTCCTCTCACCGGTGAAACATATGACCGCCTGAAGGAGGAAGCCGCTCGAGAGCGCCGTCCAGCGACCATCGTCGCGCGTGAGGCGATAGAGGAGTGGCTCCGCGAGCGGCGCCGCCAGTTCGTGCGGGAAGAGATCGCCGCCTACGCCGCGATCGTCGCCGGCTCCGAGGCCGATCTCGATGCCGGACTCGAGAAGGCCGCCGTCGAACATTTGCTCGAGAACGGCAAGAAACGTTGAAGCGCGGCGAAGTTCACTGGGCCGACGTAGAGCCCCGTTCGGGCTCCGAGCAGCGGGGAAGACGCCCGGTGATCGTCGTCTCGAATGATGGGTTCAACGAGACACCGGGCTGGCGCTCTGTGATTGTGGTTCCCGTGACCACGTCGGAAAGCCAGGGTGCCAGGGGCCCGACCGCCGTCCGCTTGCCGAAGGGCGCGGGCGGCATGAGAAGAGTGAGTGTCGCTCTTTGTCATCAGGTCACGACCCTTGATCGTGGAAAACTGGTGGAGAAAGTCGGTTCCTTGACTCCAGAGCAGCTCTCGCTCGTCATGAAAGGCTTGAAAGCCGCGCTCGACATGGACTGACCGGCCCGGGACGCGCCCGCGCGCTGACCGGTCCCGCTGGGGCGCTATCTCGAGGGTGTCTCCCGTCGATGGGACGAGGCGCTCGAGCGGCTGCGGCGTTTCGTCGAGACAGCCTGAATCGCGTCTCGCCCCGCGTCCCTCAGACTCGGGCGGGCAATTCGAGGCCGGCGGCGGGGGTGGACGCGACGGCCGCCCCACCGCCTGCCGCCGCCTCGAAGGCGGCGCCGAGCGCGAGCGTCCATCATCTGGATCTCGTGACGCTGGAGGAGGTAGACGAGCTTCCCGTCCCGGAGGATGCCGATCGAAGGCGAAGACGGCGAAGCACCCGTGAAGTACGAGCGGGCACGCGCCGTCGCCTCGAGGTCCTGCCCCGCGAAAACGGTGACGAGCCTCTCGGGGCGGAGCGGATGCCTGACCGCGAGCGCGACGCCGGGGCGCGCCTGGCCGGCGGCGCAGCCGCAAACGGAATTCACGACGATGAGAGTCGCCGCCGTTACTTCGGGGCCTTGAGGGCGGCGAGATCCGCGAGCACGTCGTCGCTATGGGTCGCCGGGCTGACCTTCACGTAGACCTTCCGGATTACGCCGGCAGGGTCGATCAGGAACGTGTTTCGCGCCGACAGGGTCTTGTCGCCCATGGTCAGCACGGAGCCGTAGGCCTTCGAAACGGCCGCGGTCGTGTCAGCGAGGAGCCTGAAGTTAAGGCCTTCCTTCGCGCAGAAACCCTTGTGCGAGTCGACCGTGTCCACGCTCACCCCGAGGATCACCGCGTTCGCCTTCTCGTATTTCGCGAGGTCGCGCTGGAAGTTGTGGGCCTCCACCGTGCAGCCGGACGTGAAGTCCTTCGGATAGAAGTAGAGGACGACCCACTTCCCCTTGTTCTGATCGAGCGTAACCGCCGCCCCTTCCTGGCTTGAAAGCGAGAACGCGGGCGCTTTCTCACCGGCGGCGGGTTGATCGGCGGCGGTTGCGAACGGGGCGGCGAGGAGGAGGAGAAGGGGCGCGAGAGTCAGACTCAGTCTCTTCATGCGGCGAGCTTAGCAGAGCCCGTCACTTTCCCGGGTCGTCTCCCGAGGGCCCATAGATCGAGGGCACCTTCGCGCCCATCGGACGGAGGTACGTCGAGAGCTGTCCCCGGTGGTGGATTCCGTCGAAGAGGAAGCCCCAGAGCATGTCCCCGAGGGACGTCTCCCACGCGACCTTGCCGTCCATGAGGAACCGGGCCTTCTTCTTCCACGCGGCGTCCGTGACCTTCGCGAGGCGCCTCTTGAGCGCGGCCGCGTTCTTCTCGTAGGTCTTGACGGCCTCCAAGACCGTCGCGGGCGCCGGGTTCGGGGCCCAGCCGACCTCGCCCTTGTCGAGAAGCACGCATGCGTCGTGGAGCTCGCCCGCGAGGAGCCACACGATCTCCCCCGCCGACATCGAGCGCGGGTGCGGGCGGTATCCGGCTCCGCCCTCCGGGACGGCCTTCAGGACGCGGACGAACTTCGGGACCTCCGACTTGAAGCACTGGACGAAATATTCGCGGGTGTTCATCGATTCCTCCCGTGCATTTATCGTACTTCAGTTACGGGACTTGCCTGCCTCGAGCGCCTTCAGCCGCGCGGCCTCGAATTCGTCGCCCTTGTTCCAGCGCGGCATCCCGGCCGCGTCCGCGACACGGCAGCCGAGCCAGAACGCGAGCCGCGCGTCCTCGATCGCTCCCGAGAAATCCCACGTCTCCCGGAACTCGTCCGACGGCTGGTGGTAGTCGTTCTTCTCGAAGAGCTCTTCCTGCTCGCGGCCGAAGCCCGCCGGCTTGCCGATGACGTCGGTACCTTTCTTCAGGTATGCGGCGGGGACGCCGACCTTCGCGAAGTTGAACTGGTCGGAGCGGTAAAACGTGCCGCGGTCGGGAAACTGGTCACCCTCGACGCGCCGGCCCTGCATCTTTGCAAGGGCCTCGATGTCGGCGTCGAGCGACGACTTGCCCTTGCCGATCAGGACGATGTCCTTTGTCCTGCCAAACCAGCCGATACCGTCCACGTTGATGTTCGCCGCGATGCGGCCGGCGGGCACGGGCGGATGCTTCGCCAGGTACTCGGAACCGAGGAGGCCTTGCTCCTCTCCCGCGACGAACGCGAAGTACGTCGAGCGCGCGGGCGCCTTCTCGAGGTCTTGAAAAGCGCTCGCGATGGACAGGACCGCCGCCACGCCCGAGGCGTTGTCGAGGGCGCCGTTGTAGATCGTGTCGGCGCCCGGCTTGGCGCCCACCCGGATCCCGAGATGGTCGTGATGCGCGGTGTAGATCACGGCCTCGCCTGCGCGTTTCGGATCCGAGCCCGGCAGGACGCCGATGACGTTGCCGGACTCCTTCTGGCCAATTTCGCTCGTGAGCGCGACGGACATCGTCACGCCGAGAGGGACCGGTTTGAACGAGCGGCTCTCGGCCGAGGCGCGAAGCGCGTCGAGATTCTTCCCGCCGAGCTCGACGATCTTCTTCACGAGCTCGTCCGTCGCCCACATTTTCGCGGCGACGCGCGGAGCGCCGTCGTCCGGCAGCTCGAACTGCTCGCCCGCCCAGGACGTCTGGACGACCTGCCAGCCATAGCCCGCCGACGGCGTCGTGTGGATGACGATCGCGCCGGCGGCGCCCTTCTTCGCGGCCATCAGGTACTGTAATCCCAGCGGCCGTACCAGAGACGCGTTTTCCCCGCGAACAGGTTCGGTTCGGCCGGACTCCCCTCGGGGTCATTGTTCATCACGAGGAGGACCTTGCCCTTGAGGTCCGCATCCTTGTAGTCGTCCCATTTGTATTCGGGCGCCACGATGCCGTAGCCCACGAAGACAATCTCCGCGGCGTCGATCTTCGACTCCAGCTTCTGGACGCCGGAGACGGCGACGAAGTTCTCGCCGAGCGCGCCGCTGAGCGTGCCGCTGCCGGACTTGAAGACGGCCGGATCCGACGAGGTACGTTTGATACCGACGAGCGGGACCTTCTGGATCCACCCGCCGCCCGGCGCACCGGGCTTGAGGCCGAGGCCCTCCATCTGCGACTGGATGTACGCCTCGGCAAACTGGTCGCCGCGCGTCGCGGGCCCGCGCCCTTCGAGGAGGTCCGACGCGAGAAAGCGGATGTGCGCGCGGAGGAGCTCGGGCGTGATCTCCTTCGCGGCCATTTTCTGCGCGGCCGTGACCGGTGCGTCCTGGGCCACGGCGGTGAGCGCGGTGACCGCGAGAAGGCTCGGGAGGAGAACTCTTGAAGCTTTGTGCATGGTGGCGGATTATCGCCTCTCCCGTTGGGGATGAGGAGTTCTCATGCCGCACGCCGAATCCACGAAGCCCGCCCCCCATGAGGCGATCCCGTACTACTCGACGTACATCGACAAGGTCCCCTCGGGAGACATTCGCGCGACCCTGGAAACCCAGCTCGAGGAGACGCGCGCGTTCCTGAACGCGATCGGCGAGGAGAAGTCCCGACACCGGTACGCGCCCGGCAAGTGGAGCCTCCGCGAGGTGCTGAGCCACATCAACGACACCGAACGGCTCTTCGTGTTCCGCGCCTTCTGGTTCGCGCGCCGGTTCGATTCCCCGCTTCCGGATTTCGACCAGGAAATCGCGCTGGCCGCCTCGTCGGCGCACGAGGTCTCGTGGGCGCGCCACGTCGCGGAATTCGGAGCCGTCCGGGCGGCGACCACGCACTTCTTTCGCAACCTGCCGGACGCGGCCTGGACGCGGTCCGGCGTCGCGAGCGGGAACCCGTTCACGGTGCGGGCGCTCGCGTGGATCGTCGCGGGGCATGTCGCCCACCACGTCGGTCTCGTCAAGCAGCGCTATCTCTAACCGGTTCGGGCACGGATCCACTGCTCTATAGTTCCGCCGATGACGTCGACGAGAATGGCCCTCGACACGACGACCCCGCGCGCCGCGGGGTTCCGGCAGCCCGCGGAGTGGGAACGCCACGAGGCGGTCTGGCTCGCGTGGCCCAGCCACGAAGACCTCTGGGGCGACTCCCTCGAGAGGGTGCGCGCGGCATTCACGTCGTTCGCCGCCGCGATCGCCGACGTGAGTCCCGAGTCGGGGAAGGCCCGGGGCGAGAGGCTCGAGATCCTCGTTCCCGACCCGGAGAACGAAGCCCTCGCGAAAGCCGCTCTCCTCGGCCTCGGAGCCCGATTCCACCGCATTCCGTTTGGGGACATCTGGCTGCGCGACACGGCACCCGTGTTTCTCAAGGGCAAGAACGGCGAAACGGCCAGCGTGTCTTTCGCCTTCAACGGCTGGGGCGGGAAATACGTCCTGCCGCACGACGACGCCGTGTCGTCGCGCATCGCCGACGTGGCGAAGCTTCCATCCTTCCGCTTCGACTGGGTGCTCGAGGGCGGCTCCGTGGACGTGGACGGCGAGGGCACGTGCCTCACGACGCGGCAGTGCCTCCTGAACCCGAACCGCAACCCCGGGATGGCGATCGAGGCGATCGAGGCAGGCCTCAAAGAGGCGCTCGCCTGCACGTCGGTACTCTGGCTCGGCGACGGCCTCCTGAACGACCACACAGACGGTCACGTCGACACCGTGGCGCGCTTCGTCGCGCCCGGAGTCGTCGTGTGCATGCGCCCCTCGGGCAGCTTCGATCCAAACGCCCGGGCGCTCCTCGCGATCGACGCCGACCTCTGTTCCTTCTGGGACGCGCGGGGCCGGCGCCTGAAGGTCGTGAACGTGCCCTCCCCCGGGCTCGTCACGGATGGCGACGGGAAGACGCTGCCCGCGAGCTACGTGAACTTCTACGTCGCGAACACGACCGTGATCGTGCCCGCATACGGCACGCCGAACGACGAGCTCGCCCGCGCGGCCCTCGCGAAGCTGTTTCCCACGCGCCGCGCCGTCTCCGTTCCCGCGAAGGATCTTCTCGAGGGCGGCGGGGCCTTCCACTGCATCAGCCAGCAGGAGCCCGCGTGAGCGCGCCCAAGACGGTCGACAACGTCACCCTTGCCGCAGTGCAGTGCGCGCTGCCGGGCCCGCTCGACGCGAACGTCGCGAAGGTCGAGGCGCTCGTGCGCGAGGCGGCGAAGAGGGGCGCGACCGTCGTCCTGCCGCCGGAGCTCTTCGAGGGCCCGTACTTCTGCACGGAAGAGAAGGACGAGTTCTTCGCGTGGGCGAAGCCCGCCGACGGGCATCCCACGATCGCCCGCTTCTCGGAGCTCGCGAAGGAGCTCCATGTCGCCATCCCGGTTTCCTTCTTCGAAAGAGCCGGGCACGCGTACTACAACAGCCTCGCGATGATCGACGCCGACGGCACCATGATGGGGCTCTATCGCAAGAGCCACATTCCCGACGGCCCGGGCTACGAGGAGAAGTTCTACTTCCGTCCGGGCGACACGGGTTTCAAGGCGTGGCGCACGCGGCCCGCGGCGCTCGGCGTCGGGATCTGCTGGGACCAGTGGTTCCCCGAGGCGGCGCGGGCCATGCTGCTCGCGGGGGCGGACGTGCTTCTGTATCCCACCGCCATCGGATCCGAGCCCGAGAACCCGTTCCTCGACACGCGGGACCTCTGGCAGCGCGCCATGCTCGGGCACGCCGTGTCGAACGTGGCGCCCATCGTGGCCGCAAACCGCGTTGGAAACGAAAACGGGCAGGTCTTCTACGGGTCGTCCTTCATCGCGAACCAGCGCGGCGAAAAGCTGGCCGAGCTCTCGCGCGATGAGGAGGGGGTCGCCGTGGCGACGGTCGACCTCGCGGCCGTGAGACGCGAGCGCGCGTCGTGGGGCTTCTTCCGCGACCGGCGCCCTGACCTTTACGGCGTCCTCACGACTTAAGCCGGGACGCGCTCCGGCGTGGTGCCGGCGAGGCTCCAGACTTCCGTCAACCGGCAGCTCCGGTCTGCCGCGCGCGCAGCCTCCACTCCTGAAGCCGCCGCACCTCGGCGGCCACGCTCGCATCCCCTTCGGCCCGTCGCGCCTTAGCCCGCTCGAGCGCGCTCGTCGCCGAGCGAACCGCCTCCGAAAGGCGCGCGCGGATCTCGGCCTCGAAGCGGCGCCGGCTCTCGCGCACCCTCTCGATGAGGTCGTTCTGGACGCGCGCGCCCAGCACCACAATGGCCGCATCGACGTGCGGCACGAACTCGCGCGTGGTCATCGTGTTTCCAGCGAAGACGGAACCGATGCCGGGCGTGTCCACGAGGCACATTCCCGAGGAGAGAAGCGGGCTCGGCACGAAGACCTCCACCGCCTCGACGCCGATCTTGTTCAACGCGCGGGGAGGATTACGCGTCTGATAACGTTTCACGCCGAAGAGGTCGTTTCTCTTCACTCGACGCATGAAAGACGTCACGACCGCAAAACTGCTCAGGATCCACATCGGCGAGATGGACCGCGCATGGCACAAGCCTCTCTTCGAGGTGCTCGTCAACGAGGCGCGGGCAGCCGGCCTCTCGGGGGCAACCGTTCTGCGCGGCATCGAGTCCTTCGGCGCCTCGAGCGTCGTCCACCGCGCCCGGCTCCTCGAGCTTTCCGAAGACCTTCCGATCGTCGTCGAAATCGTGGACACGGAAGACAAGGTTCGCGGCTTCCTCGAACGCATCGACCCGATCCTGGAAGAGGCCGGTTGCGGCGTCCTCATCACGATGGAGAAGGTAGAGATCCTCCGCTGGGCGCCGAAGACGAAGGGTCCGCGCTAGTTCTAAAGGCTCGGGACGTTGTTCGCCAGGGGCCAGCCGGCCGCCGGGCGCGCTTTTCCCCCATCGCGCGCGTGCGTTAACAGGCCCGCTATCTGTCTTGACACATACACCCTTCCGGAGGTCTGCTAGGCGGCAACGCAGCCATCTCGTGGAAGGGGGTCTTCATGGGCCTGACTCGACGAACGTTCGTGAAAGCCGGAACCGCCGGCGGAGCGATCGCGCTCGGCTTCGATCTCCACGAGGCGCGGGCGGAGATGCGCGAGTTCAAAATCTCGCGCACGACGGAGACCCGAAGCACGTGTCCTTACTGCGCGGTCTCGTGCGGCGTGATCATCCACACGCTCGGCGACAAGGCCAAGAACGCCACGGCCTCTGTCGTCCACGTGGAGGGCGATCCCGACCACCCGATCAACCGCGGCACGCTCTGCCCCAAGGGCGCGACTCTCCGGGAAGACATCAACAATCCCAATCGACTCACCAGTCCCAAGGTCCGCCGGCCGGGTTCCGACAAGTGGGAGGCCATCTCCTGGGACGAGGCGATCGCGAAAATTGCCCGCCACATCAAGACGACCCGCGACACCTGCTTCGTCGAAAAGAACGCGAAGGGCCAGGTCGTGAACCGTAACCCGGGGATGGCGATGATCGGCGGCTGTACCGATACGAACGAGTTCAACTACCTGCAATGGAAGTTCATCACGGCCATGGGAGTGCCGTATCGAGACAGCCAGGCCCGGGTATGACACGGTCCCACGGTGGCCAGTCTGGCCGCCACGTTCGGGCGCGGGGCGATGACCAACGGATGGGTCGACATCAAGAACGCCGACGTCGTCCTCTGCATGGGCGGCAACCCCGCCGAGAACCATCCCTGCGGATTCAAGTGGGCGATCGAGGCAAAGAAAACACGCGGAGCCAAGCTCATCGCCGTCGACCCGCGCTTCACGCGCACGGCCGCGGTGGCCGACCTCTATGCCCCGGTGCGCGCGGGCTCCGACATCGCCTTTCTGCTCGGCGTCATTCGCTACGCGATCGAAACGAAGCGCTTTCACGAAGATTACGTCAAGCTCCACACGAACGCTTCCTACCTGATTGGTGAAAAGTACGGTTTTGACGATGGGCTCTTCAGCGGGTTCGACGACGAGAAGAAGGAATACGACAAGGCAAACTGGGGCTACGACGCGGACGCGAAGACGAAAGCTTACGGAGTCGACCCGACCCTCCAGAACCCGCGCTGCGTCTTCCAGCTCCTGAAGAAACACGTCGACCGCTACACCCCGGAAACCGTCGAGAAGATCTGCGGCACCCCGAAGGAAGCGTTTCTCAAGGTGTGCGAGCTGGTCACGTCCACCGGCAACGCGCAGAGAGTCGGGACGATCCTGTATGCGCTGGGCTGGACGCAGCACTCGGTGGGAGTCCAGATCATCCGCTGCGCGGCGATGCTGCAGCTGCTCCTGGGGAACGTGGGGCGGCCCGGCGGCGGCGTCAACGCGCTGCGCGGGCATTCCAACATCCAGGGCGCGACCGACCTCGCCGGAACGTTCGAGATTCTGCCCGGATATCTCAAGACTCCGGTGGGCCCCCAACAAACTCTGAAGGACTATCTCGAGAGCGCGACGCCCACGACGCTCAACAAGCAGGCCTGGGCGTCGATGAACTACTGGGTGAACTATTCGAAGTTCATGGTTTCGCTCCTCAAGGCGGCCTACGGCAAGAACGCGACGAAGGAGAACGATTTCGGCTACGCGTGGCTGCCGAAGGTGGACGGCAACTATTCCTGGATGTTCATCTACGACGACATGTACCGCGGCTCCTCCACCCGCGTCGGAGGCAAGGAGCCGGCCCCCGAGGGGTTCATCACGTTCGGGATGAACCCGGTCGGAATCGGACCGAACAGCTCGAAGATCATCAACGCCCTCTCGAAGCTGAAGTGGATGGTCGTCGTCGAGAACTACGAGATCGAGACGGCGACGTTCTGGAAGGCCCCGAAGGAGTACGGCGGGCCCGACTCGTCCAAAATCCAGACCGAAGTCTTCCAGCTTCCGGCCTCGGGATTCGCCGAGAAGGACGGTACCTTCACGAATTCCGCTCGCTGGATGCAATGGAAATGGAAGGCGCTCGACCCTCCGGGAAACTGCAAGACCGATCAGGAGATCCTCGCGCGGATCTTCCTCGCGGTCCGGGACCTGTACAAGAAGGAAGGCGGCCCTGGCGCCGAATCGGTGCTCAATGTCACCTGGAACTACACGAACCCCGCGGCGCCGGACCTCGGCGAGGTGCTGAAGGAGATCAACGGAAAGGCGATCACCGACATTCCGGACCCGAAGGACAAGACGAAGATGATCCGCACCGCGGGTCAGCAGCTCGAGAACTTCGGGCAGCTCCAGGACGACGGCTCGACGCTCTGCGGCAACTGGCTGCATCTCGGCGTCTACACGGAAGCGGGCAACAATGCCCAGCGGCGCAACAACGCCGACCCGACGGGCCTCGGGATGTTCCACCAGTGGGGCTTCTGCTGGCCTGCGAACCGCCGCATCATGTACAACCGCGCTTCGGCCGACGCCGAAGGAAAGCCGTGGGATCCGACGCGACCGGGGATCGTCTGGAACGGCGAGAAGTGGGTGGGCGACGTTCCCGACATCAAGCCCGACAGCAAACCCGGCGAGTTCGGAGCGTTCATCATGAATCCGGAAGGCGTCGGGCGACTCTTTGCGCCGACTCTCAACGACGGCCCGTTCCCCGAACATTACGAGTCCGTCGAGGCGCCGGTCGAAAACCTTCTTCATCCGAAAGTCACCTCGAGTCCGGTGACGAAGAAGTTCAGCTCCGACAAGGATGTCTACGGAAAGAAGGAAGACTTCCCGATCGTGTGCACGACCTACCGGCTGACGGAGCATTACCACTACTGGACGAAGCACACCGACGTCCTCAACCAGCTCCAGCCCGGTTTCTTCGTCGAGATCCCGGTCGCCCTCGCCCAGCAGAAGGGCATCGCGAACGGATCGAAAGTGAAGGTCTCCTCCGCGCGAGGCTCGATCGAAGGCGTCGCGATGGTCACGAAGAGGCTGTTCCCTCTCAAGATCAACGGGAAAGAGTTTTGGCAGATCGGCTTCCCGCTTCACTGGGGCTATGCGGCCGGCGACACGGGGCATACCGGTCCGCTCGCGAATTTCCTGACGCCCTCCGCCATGGATCCGAACACGTGGACGCCCGAGTTCAAGACGTTCCTCGTCAAGCTCGAGAAGGCGTGAGGAGGAGACGATCATGAGCGCACAGAGCCTCGAGATCCGCCGCTCCTCCGCCTCGGTCTGGGGAAGCTCCTCGGGCATGAGAAGCGTGCCTACGGTCGCCAAGTACATCGACACGTCCACCTGCATCGGCTGCAAAGCCTGTGAGGTTGCGTGCCAGGAATGGAATGACCTGCCTCCGCTCTCGACGCAACAGGTCGGTACCTACCAGACGATGCCGACGCTCGACGCCGGCTTCTGGAATCTCATCCGCTTCGACGAACGCGAAGTCGAGGGCGGGCTGATGTGGCTCATGCGCAAGGACCAGTGCATGCACTGCGCCGAGCCGGGATGCCTCGAGGCCTGCCCCGCACCGGGCGCCATCGTGCAGTACGCCAACGGGATCGTGGACGTGAATCAGGACAACTGCATCGGCTGCGGCTATTGCGAGACGGGCTGCCCGTTCGACGTGCCGCGCTTCTCGGCGAAGACCGGGAAGATGGCGAAGTGCACGCTCTGCGTGGACCGCGTTTCGGTGGGCCTCGAACCCGCCTGTATCAAGGCCTGTCCGACCGGGTGCCTGCATTTCGGCTCCAAGGAAGACATGGTCGGACTGGGGAGTCTTCGCGTGGATCAGCTCAAGAAGGACGGCTTCACGACCGCCGCGCTCTACGACCCGCAAGGCGTCGGCGGGACGGGCGTCGTCACGGTGCTCGCGCACGCGGACCATCCGGAATGGTACGGCCTGTCACGCGACCCGCACGTGCCGCTGGGAGTCAGGTTCTGGAAGAAGTGGCTCAGGCCGCTGGGATTCCTGGCCATCGCTGCCGCGGTCGTCGGCGCGTTCGGCCACCACCTCTACCACGGCAACAAGGGACACCTGGACCCGGGCCCGATCGGGCCCGATGAGACGAAGGGCTGAGGGAGGCGCGCATGAGCAAGGTCGTCCGTCAAATCGGCTTCGACGAAGGCGCCTACGTCGCCCGCGAGAAGGAAGACGTCGTCGTCGGCAACGAGATCATCCGCCACCGCCTCTCCTCGCGCGTCATCCACTGGTCCGTCGGCGTCAGCTTCTTCGCCTGCCTCGTCACGGGCCTTCCCGTCTGGACGCCCGTCTTCGCGTGGATGGGGGACCTCGTCGGGGGGCTCTCGGTCTGCCGCGTCATTCACCCCTTCATCGGCCTCCTGTTCGCGGCGGCGTCGCTCGCCATGGCCGTCCAGTGGTGGGGCGAGATGAAGATGACGAAGGAGGAGCGCGGCTGGGTCGGCCCGAAGCTTCTCGAGTACCTGCGCGACGCCGCGAACCACGACAAGATCGGCAAGTACAACGGCGGGCAGAAGGTCTACTTCTACACCTCCAAGCTCAGCGCCCTCGGCCTTCTCGTTTCGGGCGTTGTCCTCTGGTTCCCGACGTCGTTCCCGCAGTTGCTCCGCGTCTTCGCCATCCTCCTGCACGACGTCACCTTCATCCTCTTCGCGGTGTCGCTCGTCTTCCACGTTTATCTGGCGGCAGTGGCCGAGCCGGGGACGCTGAACTCGATGACCCGGGGCACCGTCTCGAAGGCGTGGGCGCGCATTCACCACCCGAAGTGGTACCGCGAGCTCATGGGACTCGAGAAATAGGCCGAACCGGCAGGACGGTTCCGTTCGCGGGGGCGCTCCGGCGCCCCCGCTTCTTTTTCGGGCCCTGCGGGGATAACGTCGGGACGTGACCGCCCTCCTCGACCCTGCGGCAGCTTTCGAGAAGCGCGCCGCGCGCGCCACCGCGCTCATCGCCTCGGCCCCTACCGTCGCCGAGCCTCTCGTCTTCGCCGCGAAGGCGTTCCGTCTGCAGGGCCGCCTCGCCACGGCCGTGGCATCCCGCCACGAAGAAACGCCGTTCTCGGGAGGCGCGGGCGATCTCCTGCGCATCGTCGATCTCCTCGCGCCCCTGCTCGCCTTCGCCGCCGCCGACGGGCCGCCCGAGCTCGCGGAGGCCGCTGAGGCACGCGTGAAGGACGACCCGACCGCGGCCGCCAGCCGGCTCCGCGCCTACTGGGAGGGCGAGCGCGAGGCCCCGGACGACTATCTGTCGCGGGCGTTCCTGCGGCCCTTCGCCGAGATCCTCGCCTCGAGGGGCGTCACGCTCGAGCGCCCGCGGCACGAAGGCCACTGCCCCGCCTGCGGATCGGCTCCGATCGTCTCGTATCGCAAGGAGCTCCCCGAAACGAACGGCGGCGCGCGCTTTCTCGTGTGCGGGCTCTGCGGCACCGACTGGCCCTTCAACCGAATCCGCTGCCCCTCCTGCCAGGAAGAAGATCCCGCGAAGCTGCCGGGCTTCCAGAGCGACGTGCACAAGAACGTTCGCATCGAGGCTTGCGAGACGTGCCGCGGCTACGTCAAGTCGCTCGATCTCACGCTCGACACCCGGCCGCTGCCCGAAGTGGACGACCTCGTCTCGCTCGCGATGGACCTGTGGGCAATCGAGGAGGGCTGGACGCGCCTGGAGCCGGGCTGGGCGGGGATCTAAGGCCCCGCCCAGCGAGCCCGATCAGCGGTGAGGGCGCTCGTGACCCTCGAACGCCTTCAGCATGGGGTTTTCGATTTTCGTGTAGCCGGCCGGGATCTCCCACGCGGACGCCGGAATCGAGCCCTTCCGGACTTCGATCACTTCGCTCTCGATCGTGGTCTTGTGCCCCATGACGTCGACCGCCGTCGTCGTCGCCACGGGAAATCCCTTCATGGCCTTGAGCTTCTCCGCCAGCTCGGCCCCGCTCTTCGCCATGGGCCCGAAGCCGCTCATCACGTTCTTCATGCTCTCGGAGAAACTCTTGTAGGTGTCCCAGGCGTGAGCCGGGTACTGCAGCTCGCTCGTGACGCACTCCTTGATCGTGGAGAGCGCGCCCATCGTGATCGCCCATTCCTCGCAGCCGTAGCCCGCAATCTTCCGGGACGTCCCCGTTTTCTTCACGTCGAACGAGGTCGCCATCCCGGCGCTCATACTCTGCATGGCTTCCATGGCCTTCTTCATCTCCGGGGTGTTCATCCGCTCCTGCATCTTGGCCGCCATCTGTTCCATATCCTGCTTCGTGACGGTGTAGTAGGTCTTCTTCTTGCCATCCAGCGTCGTCATCACACCGGTTTTCAAGTCGACGATCGTTTCGTGCCCCCCTTCACTGGCCATCCGCACGTGGTCGCTGGCGAGATAGCTCGTGCTCGTGCCGGCCGGTTTGCCGTCGTGCGTGTGCTTCGTGACGATCGTCAGGTCGTCGGAGGCCACGACAGCGCTGGCCGCGCCGCCGGCGAGTAGGAGAGCCGTGAGAGTGAGGGTCGAAAATCGCATGAATCCTCCAAAAGAAAAACGTTTGCCGGGTGTTTCGTCGCTCATGGACATGTCAGCTTCGACGCGCCGGTTCAGAGTGTCAACCGAGTTGCGGGAATTCCGCCTCGGGCGGGGCATCGGAGTGCGCCATCGCCTCCCACGCGGCTTCCATCTCTTCCCGGGTCCAGCCGAGGAAGTGGCCGTCGCCCCGGAAATGAACCGCGCCGTCCGACGCCTCGAGGCGGACGATAGTGCCCGTGCCTTCATCCGCCGTCACCGCAACGCGCCAGGCCGAGCGCGTCAGCGACGCGCCGCGCTCCCTTATGGGCACGCGTTCGAGGAGGGCCGAGGGATTCGTGAGCGCCGTCCCGGCGCTCATCGCGAGGTCCCGGGGTCGCGGGCCGGGGGCGGCGCGCCCTCGGCCTCACCCACGAACGGCACGAACCGCACGGGCAGGACGCTTTTCTCCGAGTAGCCGCCGCCCTGCCGCTTGATGACCTTCAGCTCCTGGTAGAACGCGCCGACGGGGATGACCATCCGCCCTTCCGGGGCGAGCTGCTCGAGGAGAGGGGGCGGGATCCGCTCAGGAGCGGCGGTGACGAGAATCGCGTCGAACGGGGCTTCCTCTGGCCAGCCGCGATAGCCGTCCGCCGCCTTCAGCTCGACGTTCTTCACGCCGAGCTTCGCGAGACGCTCTTTCGCCTCGTGCGCGAGCTCGGGGCGGATTTCGATCGAGTACACCCGGGCGGCGAGCGACGCGAGGATCGCCGTCGAGTAGCCCGAGCCCGTCCCGATCTCAAGGACCTTCTCTTTCCCGGTCAGGCGAAGCTGCTCGGCCATGAAGGCCACGACGTAGGGCTGCGAGATCGTCTGGCCGCTCCCGATGGGAAGTGGCCGGTCGTCGTACGCGGACGCTTCCTCCGCGGGCGGGACGAAAAGGTGGCGGGGCACGGTGCGCATCGCTTCGAGGACGCGCGGATCCCGAATCCCACGCGCCGCGATTTGGAGCTCGACCATGTCGTTCCGCTTCTTCTGCATGGGATCGGCCGGGCCCTGGCAGCCTCCCGCGTGGAGGACGCCCATTGCCGCGAGCGCGGCGGCCACCGCCGCTCCCCGTAAATGGCGCTCCTGCACGCACCTCATTCTATCGTGCGATCTCCCGCGGGGACGCCTTCGTCTCGCGCAGGTGGCGCTCCAACGGGTTCTCGAGCACGAGCGTCATGGCGCCGAAGCGGATCTCCACGTCGAATGGGGACAGGAACGACGCTCCGAGGATGCCGTCCTCGATCCCGTCCGCCTCTTCCTTCACGACGATGTCCTTGAACCGCACCATGTATGCGCCCACGCCCAAAGTCACGTTCGAGATCTTCGCCCACGACACGCGGGACTGCCCGATCCCTTCGAGCGTCACCGGGTATGCCGCCTCGGGCTCGAAGAGACGCGTCTTTCGCAGCCCGCCGCGGGTGATCATCGAAGGCTCCGAACCCGTGTCGAGGAGAAACAGCGACCAGGGCTGCCCGTTGATTGACGCGCGCGCCATGGGCTTCATCCGGCGGAAGAACAGATTCTGGTCCTTCGAGCCGCGCACGAGGCGCCGGTCGAGCCGCCGTGCGTGGAGGAGACGGTCGCCGTAGGCAAGGCGCCAGTCGAACTCCTTCATGAAGTGCGCGCCCAAGACGCCGTTCAGGCGGAAAACCCCCGACGACCTGGTCTCGAACGTGAGCGTTCCATCCGGCAGGACGCCCACCGGGACGTCCGTGAGCGTCACGTCGCCGAGGCGCACGGAGTCGATCCAGCCGAGCCACATCGGGAGGTCCGTCGCATGGAGGCCTTTCGCGGAGGCGGTCGCTCCGGACACGAAGGTGACGCCCAGCCGCGCCGCCGCGCTCTCAGTCAGAAGGGACAGCGAGGCGCCGGAGTCGAGGACCATCTCTTCCGGGGCGTGCCCGTTCACGCGCACGGCGAGGCGGAGCAGATTCGGTCTCCCGACGTCGACGGGCAACGAGATCCGCTCGCCGGCGGACTCGCCGCCGTAGGGCACGCGGGTGGACTGCGACTCGAGGAAAACGAGCCAGCCGTCGGGAACGAGCTTGCCTTCGCGCTGGGCGACGCGCCGCCAGCGTCCCGCCGGGGAAAAGTCTCCGTCCCAGTACGCGCCTTGCGAGAGGAGCCATGCGAGATCCGCCCGGTCGGACGCGCGGCCCGTGCCCGCGAGCGCGCGTTCGAGACGCGGCGCCGCGCCTCGAAAGTCGCCGCGCTCGAGGAGCACCTGGCCGCTCAGGCTGTCGAAGCGGACGGCGTCGAGGCTCCGCCCGCCCGCGCTGGACAGGAATTCCGCGACCTCAGGAATGTACCCGCGTTGGAGCTGCTCTTCGGCGTTGTAGGAGTTCACGAGTCCGATCGGGACCGGCTTCGCGAGCTGATGGGGCAGGACCGTGAAATCGCGGGAGAACGTGCAGGCCAGGGCGCCGAGCGCGGCCAGAAAAAGGCCGGCCCCCGAGCGTCTCAAGACGCCGCCGAGACGCGGGCAATGAGGACCGTCTGGTCGTCGTACTGTGCGACACCGGTCGTGAAGTCGTTCACCGCGCCGAAAATGCGCCGCGAGAGCTCGGCGGGGGCCTGTACCCGTCCCGCGATGGCCAGCGCGGTGAGCCTTTCCATGCCGAACTCCTCGTCGCTGCCGTTCAGGGCCTCCGTGATGCCGTCGGAATACAAGAGGATCGTGTCGCCGGGCGCGACGCGGATCGACGCCTGCTTGTGAACGACGCCCGGCATCATCCCCACGGGCACTCCCCCGCTTGGCAGGAGGTTGACGCCTCCCGGCGAGATCCAGAGTCCGGGGTTGTGCCCGGCGTTCACGTAGGTGAGTGTTCCGGCCGCCGGGTCGAAGACCGCGATGAAGAGCGTCGCGAACTTGCGCGTCGAGGAAAACCCCACGAGATGGCGGTTCACGCGCGCGACGAGACCCGGCAGGTCCGAGGCGTTGTTCGGCACGAGAAGATGCAGGCAGGCGTGAACGGTCGACACGAGAAGCGCCGCCGGCACGCCCTTCCCCGAAACGTCGGCCACGCAGAAGGCCGTGCGTCCGTCCGCGAGCGGATACACGTCGAAGTAGTCGCCCCCGACCTGTTTCGCCGGCCGGTTCGCGCCCGAGATGACGAGGCCGGGAACGTCCGGGAGCGTGTCGGGAAGAATCGTCCTCTGGATGGAGGCCGCGAGCTCCATCTCGCGCTCCATCTTCTCCTTCTCGACGGCCTCGCGGTGGAGGCGCGCGTTCTCGAGCGCGATCGCGGCCTGGTTCGCGAAGAGCGACGCGACGCGTTCGTCGGCTTCGGTGAAATCGTCGATCGAGCCGTCGCGGTTCTCCTTGTCCGCCACGACGAGCACGCCGAGCCAGCGCCCCTCGGCGAGGATCGGCACGGCGAGCAGCTTTTCCGCGGGCGCATTCGCGAGGAGCCCCACGCGGTCCTGGATCGTGTTGCAGCGGAGCACCGTCGACGGGAGGAGGCGGGCCGACTCGCCGTCCAAAAGCGGCTCGCCCAGATGGCGCACGGTGACGGGGGTGTCCGCCGCGCGGTCGCACACGATGAGCGTTCCGGTACGCGCGTTCAGGAGCGAGATCGACTTGTAAAGGATGTCCTCGGCGAGGGACTCGAAGTCGAGGGTGCCCGCGATGGAGAGCCCGACGTCGTAAAGGCTCTGGAGCTCCCAGACCCGGTACTTCAGCTCGAAGTCAGCCTTCTGCACCTTGTCCGCCATCCGCACCGAATCGAGGAGGCGCGCCGCATGCGCCGTGACCGACGCGAAGCCGACCGGGTCGGCGGGAGGCTTCTCGAGCACGAGAAGCGCGAGCGTCTCGTCCCGCGCGGTGAGGGGGATCGCGAACGGCGGGTCTCCGGCCGCTCCGGCGTCCGAGCTAGACGCCCGCAGAGGATCCACGAGGACGCCTCGCTCCGCGTGAGCCGCCGTCAGGAGAGCGGCGAGGACCCCGTCGAAGAGCCGCTCGCGATCAGAAAACGGATCGAGCTCCGCGAGCCTCTCGTGCGCCGCGAGGATCGCGGCGTCCGGGTTTACCGCGGAGGCGGAAGACGCGGAAAGCGCCGCGCTACTCGGACTCGCCCCGGAGCCAGGCGAGGGCGGGCTCGGGAGCGGGGAAGATCCGTGCATATTGAGCGAGCCCCATGATCTGAAACGTCTTCTCGATCGTCGGCGTCAGCCGGCAGAAGGCCAGTTTTCCCCCCTGATCGAGGAGCTTCTCCAGGATCTCGATGAGAATCGAGATCCCGATGGAGTTGACGATCTTCGTCTTCTCGAGGTCGAGGAGCAGGCGGTTCACCCCCGACCCGAGAAGGGCATAGGCCTCTTTCGCGATCTCCTCGCCGCCGGTGTTGTTGATGTAACCGTCGGTCCGGAGGACGGCCACCGTGGCATCGGGCCGGTCCACGACGACTTTCAAGGTCTCGCTCATTCGGTCCTTTATACCTTATCGATACTTGCGCATCACGATGCGCGTCCCGTGTTCGCCGCTCTCGATCCGGACATCGTCCATCAGGCTTTCGATGATCTTGATCCCCCAGCCGCGCTTCCGGCTGGACCTCAGCGCGGCCGCGATCTCGGGAGTCTTGAGGCGGGTCGGATCGAACCCGTGCCCCGAGTCCGCGACGTCCACCTCGAGATACGCGCCCCGGCCGCCTTCTTCGGCGCCTACGCGGAAGGCGAGCTCCACCTTGTGATCCGGAGTCCCGCTGTGCTCGAAGGCGTTGATGCAGGCTTCAACGACGGCCATCTTCACCTCGTCGATCTTGTCGCGGCCCATCTCCATCCACTCGCCCAGGGCCGCGACCTGCGCCGTGGCGGCAATTTCCATCTCCGGCGCGACCGGAATGGTCAGGTGCACCTCGCGACGCTCGACCGACGACATCAGCTTACGGCAATCCCCTCTCGGAGCTTTAGAACGTCAGGAGCGCGCGAACCGCTGTGAAGAGGAACGCAGGAATCTTACCCGACCCCGAAGCGAGAGCGAAGGCGGCCGCTTCGGCGAGAAGCAGCGGCACGATTGCGCGGGACGCGCGCATCGGGGAGACGAGCGAAGCCGGGAGAGACGCGTGAAAGGAAGAGCGGAGCGGCGGAGACGCGACTCGCGCCGAAGCGCGCGCCGTCACAGCCTTGATTCCGCCCTCGCTGAACATCTGGTGCCTCCGGTTGTGACTTGCATCGCAATCGGCGGGCCACAGAGGAAGCGCCCTCATCCGAGGAGGCAGAAGTTAATGTAACCTGTTGAAAATATTAGGTTTCTTAGAAGGTAATAAGGAAAGACGGCAAAGGCCGGTGTTTGTGCCGAAATGTCACATTAATTTGACTGGCCACGCATCTGATCATATTACCATTCTAAGCAAATTACTTATATCTGATGAGCCAATACATTACAGTGTGACAAGACGCCATACTGTCGGGAGTTTAGTCTGGGGTTAGACTGCGCGGCCGATGACTTCCAGGCTTGAATACCGCGACGGCGTGCTTAAAGCGTACCCCGAGGTCTACACCCCGGCGGCACTCGAGGCGCTGGAAGCCTTGGCGCCTCTCAACCGTGACCGGCGGGACCTCACGACGGCGCGCATCGCCCGTCGGCTCGCGCGAGCGCACGGTCGCCAGCGCATCACTTTCCTCGAACCCGAGGCGCTGATCCCACGCACGGGCATCCGGGTTCAAGACGCCCGCCACGGCAAGTTCGAGGGCAGCGAGATCCCGGCCGATTTGAAGCGCCAGTGGATCCAGGGCACCGGGCCCGCCACCAGGCCGCGCGCGAGCACCGAGAACGGCCTGCGCAACGTCGCCTACGCTCTGCTCTCGGGCGCCGACGGCTGGATGTTCGATGGCGAGGACGCCCTCGGGCAGGTCAACACCATGTCTCTCGACAACCAGCGCAACCTCCGGCTGGCGATCGACAAGGACCCGCTCTTCCTGCGCGTCGCCGAATCCGTCGCGGCCGAGATGAACCAGTGGGCGCAAGGCTTCTTCGGGCGGCCCATCATCGCCGACTGGCGCCGGCAGCTCGACTTCACCACCAAGATGTTCCGTCCCCGCGGCCTGCACCTCGACGACCGCCACGTGCGCGAGAGGGACGGCACCGGCTTCTCCGCCTCGATCGTCGACCTCGCGCTCTACGTGGTCAACAACCACCAGCGCCTGACCGGCGCGGGGGCATCGATCGTTCTTTATCTGCCGAAGATCCAGACCGCCGAGGAGGCGGCGCTGTGGAACGACCTCTTCGCTGCACTCGAGCAGCACCTCGGGTTGCCCGCGGGCACGATCAAGGCTTACGTTCTCGTCGAGCACCTCGAGGCGACCTTCCAGCTCATGGAGATCCGCGCCGCCCTAGGCCGCCACTTCGTCGGCTTCGACACCGGACGCTGGGACTATATCAACAGCGTCGCCGACGCGATGGCATGGGATCCGGGCTTCATGAATCCCAACATTGACGCCATCGGCATGACGTACGGCTACATGCGCACCTACGAGGACCGCGTGCGCCGGGCGGTGAACACCCCCGACCAGAGCGGCCGTTGCGCCCTCTGGGAGGGCGGGATGGAGGCCAACATCCCGGTCGGCTCGGAAGCGGGTGTCACCGCGAGCATGCGCAAGGCGAAGGCCGGCGGCGAGCGCGAGGAGCGCGAGGGAGCCAGCGGCAAATGGGTGGCGCACTGGAAGATGGTGCACATCATGCGGCCGGTCTGGGAGGAAGTCGGAAAGGACAACCAGCTCGGGCGCGCCTGCCCGCCCCTGACATACACGCGAGAGGACGTCGAATCTCTCCTACTGCTCGAGCCGGCGCCGCGCACCGTCCGAGGCGCCCGCGACCTCTTGAGCGTCGCCCTGCAGTATGGGAACGCCTTCGGCCGGGGGTTCCAGGCCGTGGCGCTCAAGCCGGCGGACTTCTTCGGCGACGCCGACGTTCTTTACCTGATGGAGGACATGGCGACCGGTGAGATCCGTCTCAGCATCCTCTGGGAGTGGCTGCAGAAAGGGGCAAAATTCACCGCCGACGACCCGGCGATGGGTGTCCGCGCCGGCGACGTGTTCAGCTCGCCGCTCTTCGCACGACTCCTCGCCGAGGAGTACGAGAAACTGCTTCGCGCCGGTGACCGCGACGTCCACGACGACTCGAAGGCGACCACGCTGCCCATCGCGCGGGAGATCGTCGAGACCTACGTCACCCATCACGTCAAGCCGCCCTGGTACATCGACCTCTTGAACCTCAACCTCGACAACCATGACCTCGCCACCGCCAAGGCCCGCATCGGGGCCTACGTCGAGGCCTTCGAGAGGGACGGGACGCGGATCACCGAGAACCTCGACTTCGTCGCATGACCACAGAAACAGTGAGCCCCGCCATGAGCACGTTCGAGCAGGAAGTCGCCGCCACCCAGCGGTGGTTCGACAGCCCCCGCTTTGCGGGGACCATCCGCCTTTACACCGCGCGCCAGGTCGTCGAGCAGCGCGGCACGATCGCTCACGACTACACGGTCGCGCGCGAGGCCGCCGTGGCGTTTTACGACCGCCTGCGCCAGCTCTTCGCGCAGAAGAAGAGCATCACCACTTTCGGCCCGTACTCGCCGGGGCAGGCCGTGACCATCAAGCGGATGGGGATCGAAGGGATTTACCTGGGTGGCTGGGCGATCTCCGCCAGGGGAGGAACGAGCGAAGACCCGGGGCCCGATCTTGCGAGCTACCCGCTCAGCCAGGTGCCCGACGAGGCCGCCGTGTGGGTGCGCGCCCTGCTCACCGCGGACCGCAACCAGCACTACCTGCGCTCGCGGATGACCGAGGCGCAGCGCGCCGCGGCGCCGGTCCACGACTTCCGCCCGTTCATCATCGCCGACGCCGACACCGGCCATGGCGGCGACCCGCACGTTCGCAACCTGATCCGCCGCTTCGTGGAGTCCGGCGTCCCGGGCTACCACATCGAAGACCAGCGCCCGGGCACCAAGAAGTGCGGCCACCAGGGCGGCAAAGTGCTGGCGGCGCAGGACGAGCAGAACAAACGGCTGAACGCCGCCCGCTTCCAGCTCGATGTCATGGGGGTCGCCGGCATCCTCGTGGCCCGCACCGACGCCGAGTCGGCCAACCTGCTCGACGGCCGCGCCGACGAGCGCGACCAGCCGTTCCTCCTCGGCGCCACCAACCTCGAGGTGCCGGCCTACAAGGCGTGCTACTTGGCGCTGATCCGGCACTTTTACGAGCTGGGCGTCCGCGACCTCAACGGCCATCTGCTCTACGCCACCCCCGACGGCGAGCACACCGCCGCCGCCGCCTGGCTCGAACGCAAGGGCCTCCTGCGCCTTGCTGCGGAGGCCGTGGCGGTCTACCGGGACGGGAAGGAGATCTCTCTCGACGCCACTTTTGACGGGGTCGCCTCCCGCTTCCTCGCGGCGTGGGAGGACGAGGCCGGCCTCGAGACGTACGGCGAGGCGGTCGCCGAAGTGCTCGACTTCCGCGCCAGCGAGGGCGAACCGCTCGGGATGAGCCCCGACGAGTGGCGGCGGTTCGCCGCGCGCGCCTCGCACTATGCCGCCCGCGCGAAGGCGCGCGCTCTCGGCGCCGACGTCGGCTGGGACTGCGAGCTGGCCAGGACTCCAGAGGGCTTCTACCAGGTCCGCGGCGGCATCCCGTACGCCGTCGCCAAGTCGCTCGCCGCGGCACCCTTCACCGATATGCTGTGGATGGAGACGAAGACCGCCGACCTCTCCGATGCCCGCAAGTTCGCCGAGGCGATCCACGCCGAGTTCCCGGACAAGATGCTCGCCTACAACCTTTCGCCGTCGTTCAGCTGGGACACCACCGGCATGAGCGACGAGGAGATGCGGCGATTTCCCGAGGAGCTCGGCAAGCTGGGCTTCGTCTTCAACTTCATCACCTATGGCGGCCACCAGATCGATGGTCTCGCCGCCGAGGAGCTGACGACCGCCGTCAAGCAGGACGGCGCGCTGGCCCTCGCCCGCTTGCAGCGGAAGCTCCGCATGGTCGAGTCGCCGTACCGCACGCCGCAGACCCTCGTCGGCGGGCCGCGCGCGGACGCCGCGCTGACCGCCACGTCGGGGCGGACGGCGACCACCATGGCGATGGGCAAGGGCTCGACCCAGCATCAGCACCTCGTTCAGACCGAGGTGCCGAAAAAGCTCCTAGAGGAATGGCTGGCGATGTGGACGCAGCACTACGGCCTGCCAGGCGCGCTCCGCGTCCGGCTGCTGCCGCACCGCGCCGGCTCGGAGCTGCTCGAGCTCGGCCTCTTCGGCAGCGGGGATGAGAAGCACGCCAACGTCGTCTTCGCCCCCATCCACGACCGGCGCGGCCGCAGCATCCTCTCGGTGCGCGACCAGAACACGTACGCGGTGGCGCTCCGCAAAAAGCGTCTGATGGACCTCGTGCACCTCTTCCTGATCCACCGCTTCCGGATCGACTCGGTTCACTTCGTCTCCCCCACCGAGGACAACCAGTATCAGGCCGCGAAGATGAAGGTCCACGGCATCTTCCGCGAGGTCACGACCGAGGTCGGCCAGATCATCGTCGCCGACGTCAACCCCCAGCGCATCGCCGAGCTCCTGGCGCCGGATCGGGCCGCCCTCGGGAGACTGATCCGGAAGGAGTCTCCCTAGATCCTCTTCCGATACAGCGTGCGCCGGCTGACGCCAAGGAGCTTCGCCGCGCGGCTCTTGTTGCCCTTCACCTCGGCGAGCACGCGGCGGATGTGAGCGTTCTCCACGTTGCGCAGATCGACCGATGTGACGCGCAGATCGTCTGCGCCCTCGCGCGCGATGCCGAACTGCAGGTCGGCGGCCTCGATCGTGTCGCCCGAGACGAGCGCCGCGGCGCCTTCCAGGAGGTTCTCCAGCTCGCGCACGTTGCCCGGAAACGGATAGTCGAGGAGGGCCTTCACGGCGTCGCGCGAGAGCAAAGGCGCCCGACGGCCGTCGCGCGCGGCGATGCGCCCGAGGAAGTGCCCGGCAAGCCGCGGAATGTCCTCCCGGTGCTCGCGCAGAGCGGGCATCCGGATCTCCACGACGCGCAGCCGGTAGAAGAGGTCTTCGCGGAAACGCCCGCCGCGGATCTCCGCGGGCAGATCCTGATGCGTCGCCGAGACGACCCGCACGTCGACCGGCACCTTCGCGCGGCCGCCGAGGCGCTCGATCTCCCGCTCCTGCAGGACGCGGAGGAGCTTGGCCTGGATGGCGAGCGGCGTGTCGCCGATCTCGTCGAGGAAGATCGTGCCGCCATTCGCGAGCTCGAACCTGCCGATCCGCGCCTCGACACCCGTCGCGACGCCGCGCTCGATCCCGAAGAGCTCGCTCTCGAGCAGGCTTTCGGGGACGGCCGCGCAGTTGAGCGCAAGGAAGGGACCCTCGCGGCGCGGCGAGCCCGCGTGCAAAAGCTTCGCCGCGAGCTCTTTGCCCGTGCCGCTCTCACCCGTGACGAGGACGTTGACCCGCGACGCCGCCGCGCGGGCGACGAGATCCTTGGCGCGCCGCATCGCCGGCGAGTGGCCCACGAGGATCTCGTCCACGCCGAGGCTGCCCTTGAGCGAGCGGTTCTCCTCCCGGAGACGGTCGAGGTCGGCGGCGAGCGTCCGGAGGCGTCGCGCCGCCTCGAGCGCCGGCGCGACGAGCCCCGCCAGCGAAACGAGGAACCGGCGATCCTCTTCGTCGAACGACGGCAGGTCGCCGCCCCGCGCTTCGCGATCGAGGACGACGAGCACGCCGACGACGCGGCCTCCCGCGAGAAGGGGGACCCCGGCCACGCTCTCGACGGAGGCACCCATGACGGTCTCTCTGCCGCGCGAGAGCGACGTCTTCGCGCGCGCGAGGTCGAGGACGAAGGGGTCCGACGCGACCGCGAGCGGCCCCGGCTCGGGTTCGAGCCCGAGCGAGGCGACCGTCCCCGAGCCCTCGGCGTCCTCGAAGGCCGCCGCGAAACCGCGGGCGGCATCCAGAACCGGAACGGCCCGCGCGAGGATTTCCTCGAGAAGCGCTTTCTCCTCGCGCGCCGACGTGAGCGAGCGGCTCACGTCGTAGAGGGTCTCGAGGCGCAGGACCTTCTTCTTGAGCGCGAAGGCCCCGAGATCTCGCCCCGGCGGGCGGCCTCCGCTCATCCGTGCAGGCGCGCGAGCTGGTCGAGCGCGGGCTGGTATCGGGGGTTGCGCGCGAGGACCGGCTGGAGCGCCTTCTCGGCCTCCTCTTTCCGGCCGAGCCGGGAAAGACAGTCGGCCAGCAGAATCCGGGCGGTGTCCTTGCGCGAGTAGTACTCCGTTCCGCCGGGGCCCGAAGGCTCGTCTTCGGAAAGCGTCTTCCCGAAAAACTCGGCACCCTCGGCGAACCGGCCGGCCTTCACGGCCACGATGCCGCGAAGGAAGGCGAGATCCCGCGCGTAGCCTTTCAGCTTTTCCGGGTCGCCCTCCGTGGGGACGGCTTTCTGGATGGCTTCGAGAGCCGCCTCGGCCCCCGCGGCGTCGCCCGCGCGCGCGAGGAAGACGGTGCGACGGAAAAGCGTCTGGAGGACCATCGTGTTCGCCTCGCTCCCCGGCGGGAACGCGCGCGCCTCGGTGGCCATGTCGTCGAATTCCTTGCGCGCCTCTTCGATCTTTCCGGCGTCGCAGAGTGTGACGACCGCGAGGAAGCGGAAATCCGCCCGGTCCCGGGGACCGGCCGCGGCATCGGCGGCCTTGCGAAACCAGACGGCCGCCTTCTCGGGATGACCGCGCCCCACCTCCACCGAGCCGAGGTGACCATAGGATGCGAAGAAATCCTCCTTGATGGCGAGGGCCTTGCGGAGGTTCTCTTCGGCCTCGTCGTAGCGCCCGACGCGGGCGTACAGCTCGCCGAGGGAGTCGAACGGGTTCGCCTGATCGGGCGCGAGGTACCGGTACCGCTTCAGGAAGTCCTCGGCCTTCGCGAAGTCGCCGCGCTCGGCCCAGTAGTAACCGAGCGTGTTGTAGGCGGTCGCGTAATTCGGGTTGATGGCGAGAAGGCGCTCGTACTCCGCGATGGCGTCCGCATTCCGGTTCACGTTCGAGAGGTGGCTCGCTCGCATCCGGTACCCCTCCGGGTCGTCCGGGAAGCGCTCGACGTACTCGTCGAAGAGCTTTCCGAGGACCGCCATGTCGTGCCGGCCCCAGCGCTCCTCGTAGATCCGGAGCAGGAGCTTCTCGCGCTCGGTGATCTCGTCGCGATGGCGCGCCGCCGACGCGAGGAGCGACTTTGCCCGGTCGGGATCGCGCCCGCGCATGTGGTCGGCGAGGCGCAGCGTCGCCATCACGAAGTGAGGGTCTTCCTGCAGCGCGGCTGCGTAACCGGAGATCGCCTCGCGTTCGTACATCTTCAGGTCGTTCTCGGCCGCCTCGTGATACGCCCTCCAGGCCTTCTCCGACGTCGTCGTGACGTCCCGGCGGGACCTCATGAAGAACGCCCCGGCCGTTCCGGCCACGGCCAACCCCGTCACCGCGAGGGTGAGGAGAAGGGGGCGCAGGGAGCGGCGGGACGTCATCTTTCGATGATACGCGTCGCCCGGGCCGAAGTTTTCATGAGCCGCTCATCCGATGCGCATGAGAACGAAGGTCTGATCGTCGTACTGCTCGGCCCCTCCGGTGAACTGCCGAATGTCCTCGAGGAGCTCGTCGGCGAGCTCCGGGAGCGGCCGCCGGGCGTGCCGGACGAACGACGCCTTGAGCCTTTCGTCCCCGTACGGTGTCATTTCGACGGACATCGCCTCGTTGAGGCCGTCCGTGTAGAAGAGGAGGAGGTCGCCGGGCGCGAGATAGAACGTGACGGTGTCGTAAGGCACCTCGCGGAAGGCGCCGAGAGGGAGCCGGTTCGCCGGGGAGGGAATCTCCACCGCGGCGTTCGCGCCGGCGCGCACGAGGAGAGGGGCCGGCTGTCCGCCGAAGGCATACGTGAGTGACAGCGCCTTCGGATCGAGGAGGAAGTACGCCAGCGACACGAACATCCGCCGCTTGATGTCGTAGAGGCGCCGGTTCGACTCGCGGAACACGACGCCGGGATCGGGATCGGCCATCGCGCGCGCGTAGACGATCTCCTTCGCCGCGACCATGAGGAGGGAGGCCGGAATCGACTTGCCCGAGACGTCCCCCACGACGAGGCCGAGGCGCCCGCCCTTGCGCACGTCGCCGTCCACCTCGAGGAAGTCGTAAAAATCGCCGCCGACGACGCGGGCCGGCCGGCTGACGCCGAAGAACGAGACGCCGGGCACGCGCGGCAGCTCGCGCGGGAAAAGGCTCGTCTGGATCTCGCGCGCGATGTCGAGGTCGCGCTCCATCTCGGCGCGCCGCGTGAGCTCCTCGTGCAGGCCCGCGGCCTCGAGCCCGAGGGCGCCCTGGTTCGCGATCGTGAGGAGGTGGTCGAGGTCCTCCCGGGAAAGCTCCTCCTCCGAGCGCTTGCGCCCGACCGCGAGAAGCCCGAGGAGCTTGCCGTGCGTCGCGAGCGGCAGCACGACCGTGACGGGCCGGCGCTTGGCGGCCGCGACGAAGGCGCGGGAATCGGCGTCGAGGGTCCAGCCGTCGAGCTCCGCGAGCCGGACCGGCACGCCCTTCTCGAGCACGAGACGAGGCAGCATCGCCCCCATCGGAAGCGGGGGAAGACCCGCGCCGCCCCCTGACCCGTCCATGGTGGACCCGTCGGTGAAGGCGCCGTCCTCGCCGCGCGGCAGGAGGAGATCGAGGCTCTCGAGCCTCAGGAGCTCGGCCGTCCGGGACGTCAGAAGCGTTCGGAGCTTGGGCCTCTCGAGCTGCGACACGACGGAGCGGCTCATGTCGAGGAGAGCGCGCTGGAAGTCCGCGCGGTCGCGGAAGAACACGCGATCCACGACGCTCTGCATCCGCCGCCTGAGCGGGTCGAAGAGGAGCACGACGACGAGGCCGAAACCGAACGCGAACGCCGGAGACGAGAACAGCGTCGACGACGAGACCGTCGACACGAAGGCGTTGCCCGCCACGACGCAGAGCGCGTAGAAGCCGGTGACGACGGCCGTCAGGGTCGCGTAGACGAGCGACTTGCGGACGATGACCTCTACATCGAACAGCCGGAACCGCACGATCGCGTACGCGAACGTGAGCGGAATGAGCGCCATCGGGACGACGCCCCACGCGAGATAACGGTCCTCGCGAAACAGCGACGGGAAGAAGACGGCGAAGACGACGAAGGGCACGATGCCGGCCACGGTCCCGAGGAGGAGGACGAGGATGGGCCGGCGCGCGGTACGGTCCTCGCTCGTCCACCACGTGTGCGCGAGCGCGAGGAGTCCGAGGATGAGGTAGTCCGCGAGGAGGATCCAGTTCAGCGTCGGGGCCCCGTAGATGAGGCGCCGCAACCTGCCCTGGTGCGCACCCGCCATCTGAAGCACGTAGAGCACCGGTGGAAGCGTGTAGAGGAGCGTGAAGAGGAGGGGCGACCGGTTCAGGAAGCGCTGGAGCGCACCGAGCCACGGCGTCGCGGGCGCCTCGCCGGCGATGCGTTCGGCGAACCGGAACGTCTTCTTCGCGGGGAAGAGCAGGAAAAAGTGGAGGAAGACCGCCGGCAGGAGGAAGAGGGCGAGGGTTCCCGCCACCTGCACGACGTAGTCGATCCAGTAGTAGCTGGACGGGCGCAGCCGGCAAATGAAGAAGAGCATGAAGAGAATGCACAGGACGTAGAAGACCTGCACGGCGGGGTCGTCCGGGCGCCGCGAGACCACGAAGGCCCCGAGGACGAAGAAGAGGAGGCCCAGGAACGCGAAGTAGAAATAGGACGCCGACCCCAGCCGGAACGGCGTGAGGACGACCTTCGTCTCGAAGACCTCTCCCCCGCGGCTCACGAGGTAGTCCACGGCCTCGCCCGCGACATGGCGGCGCAGCTCGGGGGGCGCCTCGGCCGCCTTGTTGAGCATGCGGTGGCCGATGCCGAGCACCGTGTCACCCGTCCTCAGGCCCGCCTTTTCGGCCGCCCCGCCCGGCACGAGATCCCGGACGACGATGCCCCCCGTCGAGTACGGATCGGGCACGACGCCGTCGTAGGCCTTCGGCATGAACATGTCCACGACCGAAAGCACCGCGAGCAGGCAGCTGACGATGCCGATGAAAACGAGGAGCGGCCTCAGCGAGCGGCCGGGTACTGAGGCCGCGCCCTCCGGGCTGCTCGGATCCGGCGACAGAACCGACATGCTTGCAGTCAGTATACGAACGGCGTGCCAGAGACGTTCCCGAACGGGAGCCCCTCTCGCGTGCGAGAATTGAGGCGTCGTGACCCGCGGGCTTTTCGTGACATTCGAGGGGATCGAGGGCTGTGGGAAAACGACCCAGCTGAACCGCGCCGCCGACTGGCTGCGAGCCCGGGGGTATGCCGTCCTGACGACGCGGGAGCCGGGCGGAACGGCGCTCGGCAAACGGATCCGGCACGCGCTCCTTCACGCGCGACAGAACGTCGAGGCGGGCGCCGAGCTGCTGCTCATGGTGGGCGACCGGCGGCAGCACCTCTTCGAGACGATCGAGCCGGCGCTTGCCGCGGGCACCGCCGTCCTCTGCGACCGGTACGCGGACTCCTCGCGCGCCTATCAGGGCGCCGGCCGAGGCCTCGGCGAGGCGGCCGTCGACGAGCTCCACCGCCGGTGGTGCCCGCGCGTCCCCGATCGCACGTACCTCTTCGACTGTCCCGTCGAGGTCGCGCTGCTTCGGGTCGCCGAGAGGAGCGGCCCCGGGCGCGAAAAGATCGACAAGTTCGAACGCGAGGAGATCGCGTTCCACCGCCGCGTGAGGACCGCCTATCGCCGCCGCGCCCGCAAGGAGCCGCGGCGCTTCCGGATTCTCGATGCGAAAGGGACATCCGACGCCGTTTTCGCACGGCTGGAAAGGGATCTCGAGGCTCTGTTCGCTCCCGGGCGCGGACGCACGGGAAAGCGCGGATGAGCGCCCGCGCCCCCGTCGTCCTTCTCGCGGGCCCCGGGTCGCGCCGACTCGAGGCGCTGGCGCTCGAGAACGCAGCGGAGGTCATCTGCGGTCCCGGTTTCGACCCCGAGTCTCCGGCGGCGCGCCGCGTGTTCCGCCGCGAGCATCCCGACCTCATGGTGGCGGCGCCCGAGAGGCGGCGCCGCGTGAATCCCCCGCTCTTCGAGGAAACCGAAGGCAAAGAGACGACCCTGCCGACCGCGCTCGTCCGCGCGGTGGCCGCCGACGCGACGCGGCTCCCCTACGAGGCGGCGCGCCGCGCGATCCTCTTTCTCGACGTGGATCGCACCGAGGCCGCGGCCTTCAGCGCGCTCCTGAAGATCCTCGAGGAGCCCCCGACGAAGACGCGCTTCGTCCTCACGGCCACGCGCCCGCGCCTCCTCCCGCCCACGATCCTCTCGCGCGTCGCGCTCCGGCCGGTGCCGGGCTCGACGCGCGAGGAGACCGCCGCCGCCCTCCGGGGCCGCGGCCTCGCCGAGGAGGAAGCCGCCGCCCGCGCCGCCTTCCTGCCCCACGACGTGGACGAGGCCGCGGAGCTGGACGTGGCCGAGGCACGGGCCGTGCGCGATGCGCTACTCGAGGCCGCGAGCGGCGTCTTCCTCACGGACTCTCTGTCGTGGGCGCTCGCGCTCGCGACGCTGCTGGGTGAAGACGACGGCCCCGAGGCGGTGCGCCGCCTCCAGCTCCTCGCGCAGCTCCTGCGTGACGCCGCGGCGGCGCCCGTCGATCCCGCCGGACGCTACGTCCTCTTCCGCGAACGCTTCAACGACCTCGCGCGCCTCGGCGCGGCGCCGGCCGCGCGCCTCCTCGACGCGGCTTCGGGCGCGCTCGCCCTCGCCGCGAGCCTCACCGACTCGCGCCGAAACGTGAAGCTGTCGACGGAAGCGTTCGCGCTGGGCCTGTGACAGGGGACGAGAGGCCCGTCTCCCGAGGCGCGAAGACCCTCGCGATCGCGCTCGCGCTTCTCGCGCCCGTACGAATGGCCTGGATCGTTTTCACGAACGGCGAGAACAACCTCTCGAACGACTACGTCGCCCGCGTCCCCGTCGTCGTTGAGATCCTCGATGGCCGCTATCCGGTCTCGCACCTGTTCCGCGACACGTGGATCTGGGGCGGCCACTCGTGGCTCGGGCTTCTGCCGTTCTATTGGCTCAACGCGCGCTTCTTCGCATGGGACCTCAACGTCGAGCTCGGGATCGGCCTCGCCCTGACGGCGCTCAAGACTCTCCTCGTATGGCTCGCCGTGAGCGGGCCGCTGACGCGCCCCGCGCGCTGGACCCTCCTTCCCGCGCTCTCGTTTCTCGCGTTCTCGGTCTCCCAGGTCACTTCGTTCACCTTCGGCGAATCGGTACTTCAGATGCAGCTCGCGCAGGTTGCCGTCGCGGCGGGAGCCCTCGCTCTCGCGCGCCTCGCGGATCGGCCGGGCATGCGTGCGACGAGCCTCGCGGCCTGCGGCCTCCTCGCCTCGTGGTCGTGGGGCGGCGGCGTCATGGCGTGGCCCATCTTCGCGGCGGCTCTCTTCGCGTCCGGCGAGCGGAGCCTCCGGCGCTGGGTCCTGCTGTCGCTCGGAGCCACCCTCGGCCTCTCGCAGTACGTCTGGTTCCTCGTCGTTGCGCCCCTCCCTCGACTCGTAAACAGTCCGGGACCGCGCGGGCTCTGGCGCGTCCTCGACCTCCTCGGCCGCCCGTTTGCGAACGGGACGGCCGACTTCGAGACCAAGCGCGCGGCGATCGTCTTCGGCGCCGCGGGCCTCGCGCTCGCGGCCGCGGCCGTGTGGGCCGCACGCCACACGCTCCGCGAGAGGCTCCCCGCACTCGCGATCCTCGGCTGGAGCCTCCTCCTCGCGCTGCAGATCTCCGTCCTCCGCGCGGGCGTCGCGCCGTGGTACATCGTGCCGATGACGGTCTTCTGGCTCGGCCTCGCCGCTCTCCTCGCGGCCGCGCCGCGCCGCCTCGCCGCCGTAGGGTTCGCGACAATCGCAGCCGGCCTCCTGTACTCGAACCGCACATGGGAGGACAAGTCGTTCTACCTCCCGTCGCGCGCGCCCGCCTCGGCCGCGTGCCTCCGCGAGTGGCGCACGGCGCCCCCCGGCTGCCACGACCTGGTGTTCCAGTGGGGCAACGGCTACCCCGGGGATTTCGAGATCCTCGCGGGCTCGCTGGAAAGGGCCAGCCTGTCCGTCTTCGGCCCCCACCGCACGTACCTTCTCCAAGGCGACGTCACCGTCGGGCGCATGGCCATCGAGACCCCAAGCCTGCGCGCGTTCCTCTCGCGCGACGGACGGACGCCCGCCGACCCGAACGACTTCCACCGACTCGACCTCGTCCTCGCCCCCGCCGCCGCCGTGACGTGGCGCGTGGACCTGCCGCCGAACCTGAAGTCGGCGCGGTTCTGGACGCGCGTGCGGGCCGCGGCGGGCGACCCGCAGCTCGGGCGGGGCGTGCGCGTCTCGGTCACCGCGGAAGGCTCATCGGTCATCCTCGAAAAACGCGCGTTCCTTCCCCGCGAAACCGCGCGGCCCCTTTCGGTCGAACTTTCGTCGCTGGCGGGGAAACGTGTCACGTTGCGCCTCGCGGCCGAAGAGACTCAGGAGGGCGCGACCCCGCTCGTCTTCGAGGCGCCCCGCGTGCTTATGACGCTGGATCCGGGGCAGAATCGCCACGCACCATGAGGCAGGCACGATGACACTTCGCGAGCTGCTCAGCCGAGCGCTCGGGCCCGCGCCTCAGCTTTCCCCGACCTCACCACCCGCGCCGGGGGCGAGTCGAATGCTCTCCGACGAGGAAACTCTTGGACGCGAGCTCCTCCGCCTCGACTGGGGTCTCGGCCTGTTCCGGTGGGTCCATCTCGCCGATGCCGTCGAGAAGGCCGGCAGTGTTTCGATCGCGATCTCCTTTGGCAGTGGCGAGGGCCTCCACGAGATATTTCTCGCCAGAACTCGACCCGATATCTCGGTAATCGGTGTAGACCTCCGGGAATCGGCTCTCGTCGATCTCCCGCCCAATGTGCAATTCCTTTCCGGGGATCTGCTCGATGCATCGTTCCGCGCGACGCTCCCGAGGGCCGACTTCGTCTTCTCAATCGAATGCCTCGAGCACATCGAGGACGACCTCACCGTGGCGCGGGCCATGGCCGATTGTCTCGTGCCCGGGGGCCACCTCTACCTCCAGGTGCCTTTCGCCAGCCGCTCCGAGCAAGCCGATCTGGTCCTGTCCGAAAACGAGCGCAGGTGTTTTGGTCACGTCAGGCCGGGATACGACGAGGACGGGCTACGCGCCCTTGCTCGCCGGCTCGATCTCGACGTCCTCTTCGTCGCTGGAGCATTCTGGGCGCCGCTTCAGCGCGTTATCTGGGCCGCCGTCGAGAAGTTCGGCGCTTCTCTAGGTCCCAGCTGGCGGGCGATCCTCGATCTTGCGCGCCTGGATCTCCGCACGGGTCTGCCAGCGAACCGCAACGAAGCGGTCGCGATCAAGATGCTCGCGCGGAAGCCGGCGTAGCCGAGAGAAAGCGCCTAGCCGAAAAACCCCGGCACGATCGCTTCGATCGCGTCGCTCCAGCGCGTCGCGTTCGTCTCCAGCATGCGGCTTCCGTGCACCTCGGCCTTCGCGGCCTCCGCGAGCCGCGTCCGAAGGGCCCCGTCGCTCACGATCTCCTCGAGCGCTTCCACCCACGCCCGGGGGTCGTTCGCGGCGAGAAGCCCCGTCTCGCGATGCCGCACCGTCTCCCGATAGGGACGCACGTCGCTGAAGACGCCCGGGATCCCGAGCGCCGCGTAGTCGAGATACTTGAGGTCCGACTTGCCGCGCGTGAACGCGTCGTCCTCGAGAGGCGCGATCGCGACGTCCCAGCGAAGCTGCTGCCGCATCCAGGGGACGAACCTCGGATACGGGTGCTCGCTTCCCAGATTTCGCATCCGGAACGGCAGGCCCTCGAAGAGCGACGCGATCCTCTCCTCCGCGCCACCGCCCACGAGCTCCAGCCGCACCCTGCCGGCGTGGCGCCTCAGGAGCGCCCGGAGCGGCGCGAGCACCATGCGGAGATCCGGCTCGTGCGTCAGCGTGCCCATGTAGCCAATCGTCACCGTGGACGAACGTGACACGAGAGGTTCCGGCACGGGACCGAAGAGCCGTTCGTCAAGCGCGTTCGGTACCACGAGGACCCCGCTTCGAAAACGCGCCACACGTTCCGCAAGCGCCGGAGTCGAGACGATCATTCCATCGGCCTGCCGCGCGAGAAACGCGATGACGCCGCGGAGCGAGCCTCCCGGGTACGGCTCCCACGGCTCGTTGCGGTGGAGATCGAGCAGGTTGTCGTCGAGCTCGTAGACGACGGGGACACCCCTCTGCCGGCACCTGGAAAGCACGCGGACGAAGCCGTCTAGCTGCCTCTCGTACGGCCAGAGAACGTGCCGCTCGACGACGAGGAGGTCGCAATCGGGCATGGTTTCCGCGGTTCCGTGCGTCAGCTCGATCCTTTCCGCGAGAGCCGGATGCGAGAGCGGGCAAAGGAGGCGGATATACGTGCAGCTATAGGGAATCTCCGCGTCGTAGAACCCGTGGAGGACGTGGACCCTACGCCTCGCCAAACAGAACCTCGAGAATGCCCGCGGCCGCGCGATCGGGCGTATGGAGGCCGGCATCGGCGATCGCCTGCGAGGCGAGGCGCCGCAGAAGCGACGGGTCCGTGGCGAGCCGTTCGAGGCACGCGATGCAGGCGTCCCGGGACGACGTATCGACGGCGAGCGCGTTGATCTCGTGCCGGGAGAACGTGCCCGCTCCGCCCGCCTTCGGGACGACGACCGCGGCTCCCGATGCCATGGCCTCGAGCGAGGCGACACCGAGCGCCTGATACGTCGAGAGATCCGCGAAGACGTGCACCTGCGACAGGAGCGCCGAGAGCTGCCGGTCGTCGAGGACGCCGGCGAAACGGTGCGGAAAATCGAGGCGAAACTTGCGCAACGCGGGATCCGACCGCTCGCTTCCGAAGAGGACGACCTCGACTCCGTCGCCGAGCTTCTGCGCGAGGACCCGCATCACGTCGACGGTGAGGCCCGGCTGCCTTCGCGGCGTCGAGGGACGCACCATCGCGGCGATCCGTACGGGGCTCGCGGCGGGTTCCGGCAGCCGGGGGCGGAAGACCTCCGCGTCGAAGCTGGCGGCGACGAGCGCGCAGTCGAGGCCCGTCCGGACGACGACCTCGTCGGCATTCCACTTCGACTTCGAGAAACGCCTCATGCCCGGCACGAGCCCGTACGAGGCGAACGCGCGCTGCCAGTCTTCCGAGCCTTCTGCGTAGAAAAGCGGCTCGTAGTCCTGGATGCAATAGCCGAGCACGGGAGGCCGCGAGAGTTTCGCGAGCGGCAGCATCCACGGCACCGAGTAGTGAGCCGTCCCGATCACGGCGTCGAATCCGTGCGCGGCCTCGACGAGATCGGACTCGCGCCCGTAGAAGATTGGAACGCCCGGCGCGGGATAGCTCTTCTCGAAAACGGATCGGTGCCCCGCGAGGTTGAAGACGCGCGCCTCGACGCCCATCCGCGTCATCGCCCGCGCCTCCGAGAGGACGACGTTCGACCCGCCCCCGCGCTCGAGGACGGGGAGGACGTACAAGACGCGCTTGCCTTCGAAGCGCTCGCGCGCGCGTTCGCGCAGCCCGACACGTTCGGGGAGAACCGCGAGGCGCGCGGCGATTCCGGCGACGACACGATTCTTCGCCCCGAAATCAGCCGCCGCCGCGCCTCCGTCGACCCACGTGTCGTCCGCGAGAAGCACGCGTTTCCCGCCCGCCCGGAGCACGGCGAGAAGTTCCTGCGGCGCCCGCTCCGCGCCCTCGGGCAGCGCGTCGCGCTTCACGAGAACTGCGCAGCCTCCGCCCTCTTCGAGCGGGGGAAAGAGACGGGCCGACTCGGCGGCGAGGAGAGTCGCGGGCGCTGCGTCCCCGTCGGCCAGCGCGCAAGCGGCGCGCTCGAAGGCTGGGCCCGCGCCCGGAATGTCCGCAGCGAGGGGAACGACGCCCGCGGTATTTCCGTCGGAGGCGAGGCACGCGATCAGCCGATCGATTACATCCGCCGCGACGCGCGCGCGCCCGTCGAGCAGGAGAACATGGCGTGACGTGCCCGCCTCGAGCGCCCGCCCGAAGGCGTCGGCGCCCGACATGAGGGCCGCTCCTTGATCGCGCGCGAAGGCCTCTAGCCGGCTCCGCACCGCGGGTGACACGCCCGGATCGGCGAGGAAGAGCGAGTATGGCGGGCGCGCGTGCCGGAGCAGAGCCCCGAGGCATTCCTCGAGAGCGGGCAGATCGTCGTGCCCGAGAACGATGACGTCCACGGCATCCGTCGAGCGATCCAGAGCGGGGCCGCGGAAGCGAACGGGCGCGAAGCCGGGAACGCGCACGAGCCCGAGGTCCACCGCAGGAAGAGCGGCCTGCTCGCCGGAGGACGCGCCGCCTGAGAATCCGCCTTTCAGTCTCCACCACGCGTTGCGGAGCTTCCAGAAGAAGCTCATCTCCATCGCGGCGATCCGCGCACGCGCCTGCTGCAGCTCGGCGCGGGTCTTCTCGAGCTCCTCGCGGAGCTCCTCGACGGCATCAACGCTCAATGCGATCGATTCTAGTGGGATTCACCGCATTCGCACGAGGACATACGGCCCGCACCGAGCGACGAACGGCGGGCGTGTGAAGTCCGCGTCGGCGTGAGCGGCGTCGATCCCCGCGAGCATGATCTCCGCCTCGCCCGGGGAGGTGACGGGGCGAAGCAGCACGTTCGCGAGCCGTTGGGTGCTCGACCAGTAGTCCGACGGCCATCCGCGCGGCGTGAGAAGGCCGACCGGCTGGCCAGGCCGCAATAGCCGGTCCGCCTCGCCTTTCAACACCGCCAGGCAGGTGTACCCCTGATCCGCGATGGAGCAGGGAACTTCGACGCGGTACGGATCAAATAGTCCCAACGAAAAGGACTCGAGGAAGCGTCCGTGAAGACGCACGACCTTCGCTCCCTCGAGATGCAGCACGGCCTTTTGCGCCGGCGTGAACGTCAACCCCGGTACGAGGAAGTGGAAAGGGGTGAGGGCGAGCAAGCTGAAGCTACCACTCGGATAGCGGATCTGGTTCCACAGGAGAGCCAGCGCAAGGAAGCCGGCGGAAGCGGCGGCCGCCGCCCTACCGTTCCGCGCGAAGTCGCGCAAGAGCTCGAGCCCTTCAGCCAGGAAGCAGACGAGGAACGGAAGGGTGTACAGGAGGAAGCGCTTGTCCGCCCAATCGTAGACGAAGCCCCAGAAGAGCGACAGCGCAATCAGCGGCCCGAGCACGGCCGCGCGCCAGCGTGGCGGCGAAGGGGAACGCACAAGCCGGAGCATGCCCGCGAGGTAGAGAGCGAGGGGAACGAGGCCCAGAAGCGCCGTCGCGACGAGGACGTAGAAGGGAAAGACATTTCCAATAGAAAGACGGAGGAGGGCTTCGACGCCGTGGTGCGGTCCACCCGGGTGGGCACGGTAGAACGACCAGCGGAACGCGATCCAGCCTCCCGCCACCAGGGCGTACGCGATCAGTCCGGCCCAGAGCTCCTTTCGGCGCAGATCCCCGCGCGCGACCGCGACGAGGGCCACGGCGAAGCCAATCGACGCCGGTACAGCGGCATATGAGAAGAGGAATCCGGCGCCTAGACAAAGTCCGAAAGCGATCCACGCACGGGGCGCGCGCGCGGACCGAACGAGGGCGAGCGCCGCCAGGATGAGGAATGGCGTCGCACACGTCTCGGCCATCACGCATCGAGAAAAGTCCTGGACGTAGCCGTTCGCGAAGAAGAACCAGCAGGTAATCGCCGCGATCCAACCGTCGTGGCGCTCGCGCAGGAGGGCGTAGAGCGCCGCCGTCGAAAGCCCGAGAAAGAGGAAGTTGAAGACAGGCAGGAACGGGAGGGCGCCCAGTTTCCAGAGGGCCGCGATCAGGAGCGGGAGCCCAGGCGGTCTGAGGCTCGGCGCAACCGACGCCCCGGCCCAGAAGAGGCCGTTGTTGATCCAGTCGTACGAGTCGGCGGTGTTGTATGGATAGCACCAGTTGAGGTCCGCGACGATGAGCGAACGGACGACCGGAAGGGCCCCGAGTGTGGCGAATACGGCGAGCAACAGGGGCGGGAGCCGCTCCGATCGAAGAACGGACACGATCCCTGAGTCTATCGGACCCGTCGGCATCTACGGGTAGACGAAGAAGGACGGATCGTAAATCAGCGTCCGGTTCCCGGGATTGCTGTGATACTCCTTGCTCTGCCCATTGACGGTGTCCGTCACGGCTACCCAGAACTCGACGTCGGTGAACGTGGGGATCGCGACCCAGATTCTGCCGTTATTCGTCGCCGTGTTGAACCTGATCAGGTACTCGTAAGTGCTCGCGTCCGCGATCCAGAAGGCGCCCGTCGTATCCGTCAGCTTCGCTTTCGAGAGATTGGCGGTCGTGACGGGCGTGGCATATTGATTCTTCCAATGGCTCGTGACCTTGTAACGGCCGTTCACGAGGCACATCGTTAATGAATCTTCCACACAGCTCCCGCTCGAAGCAGGTACTGACGTGAGCGATACGTCGTCCAGCAAGAACACCGTGTTCAGGTCGTTGTGGATGTTCGCCTGAAAGGCGATTCCCACCGTCTGGCCAGCAAACGCCGATACATCAAAAGTGTGTTGTATGTAGTGGCCTTCGGCGTCGCTCGTATTCGCGTAACTCCCGAGCGTCGCCAACGAGGCGGTGCCGTACGAGTTGACGATATACACCGTGGCGCGGTCAGCAGTAGCCGTATATCGGTTGAGGGTGCCCACGGAGAGCCAAAACGAAAGTGTGGCCGTGCCGCGCGGTATAGTAACGAGCTGAAAAACATTGCTCATACCGCCGCCCGCGCCGGAGCTGAGGAACGGCGAGAAGTACACCGATACCGTGCCGGTGCGCGCACACGGATAGGAGTCTCCGGGCAGGTCGTGCCATAGGAAAGAGATGATGCCAGTTGTTTGCCAGTGCCACGGTCCCGAATAACCCGAGCTGCCATCGTTCGTGTGGCGGCCGTAGGCAGGCGTTGGGTCTGCCTCGAATCCCCCGTCCGTAAGCAGGTCGGTGCCCGTCAGGAGCGCACCCCTGGTTGGTGGTGTCGCGCTCGCGGCACCGTAGACCCGGCGAATGTCCTCCAGCAGCTGCGCCTGGTCGGGTTCTGCGGCGTTCGCGACCATGGCCGCCCGAGCTTGTGGCTCTGGCTCCCAAGCGGGCCCGTCAGCTGCGAAGGCTACCGCTGCCTTAGACGAAATGAGCGCGCACCCAACGAGCGCCAACACGACTAGGAGGTGTGATTTGTAGGCGGTATTCATAGTCGTGTCCTTTTTGTATGACTTGAATTCAGTTTCAAACACGACTATCGCAAAGTGGACCACAAGTCACGAGCCGAAAACGGCTGCCGAGCGACGTGCAGATGCATCACCCGGATAAGAGGGTGGCCGTATCCAGGAAATGAAAAGGGCCCGGTTTCCCGGGACCCTTCCTTCACCGCGTTCGCGGCTTGGCGTTATTTTCTCGAGCTCCACGACGACATCCACCGGGGCGCCGATGCGGCCTTCGCCGGAGGTCAGATGCCGGCGGCGCGTCGCCTTGAAGAGCGGCGCCCTGGGTGTGACCGTTTGGTCGCGATGTTGAGGAGAGCCCGCAGGGCCTCGTTCACGTCCGCATCGGTTCGAAACGCCCGCGCCACATCAGGCTCGAGCAGCACGACGTTCGTGCCAGCCGTGGCGCGCCTGAAATATTTGCCGCGCACGCCGCCTTTCAGGCTGGCGAGGTCGTACTCGGGGCGAAGGTCGTCTGTGCGGCTAAAGCTGCTCTTCCGTGTACTCATCTGTTTCGCGACGTGTGGCCTTTCGGGCGCTGATGATACGGATGCGGTCGTCGAACTCCGCATGCGCGACGAACAAAAGACGGCCCCGGCTCGAGTGATTCTACTGCCCCCACGGAAGCGGCAGTTTCAGGGCCCCGGAACCGAGCAGAAAAAGGCCCGGCTCACGCAGGGCCCTCTCCTTCTTCCTTTTCGGAGAAACGGTCTCTTCCGCTACTTCTCGAGCTCCACGACGACGTCCACCGGCGAGCCGACCCGCACCGTGACGCCCACGGTTTTCGACTTGTAGCCCGGCCGCGTGACGGTGATCGAATGCGTGCCGGGATCCGTGACGACGCCGCGCGGATTGGCGGCGAGGTCTTCGCCCGCGCCGAGGTACTTGTCGTCGACGTAGACGGCCGCGTCTTCGGGCGTGACCTTGAACCTCATGCGCGCGCGGTTGCCCGCGGGGCGCGGAAGCGGCTCGGGCCGCACGTCCATCCGCTCTTCGGGCATCCGCGCCTCGGGTGCCCGCTGGCGCGGCGCCGGGGCCATGCCGCGATCGCTCCATCCGTCGTCACGCGGCGCGCGCTGCAGAGCGCGACGCGGCGCCGGCGGGGCCTCTTCCTCCGCCTCGGGACCGCCCGCCTCCGAACCACCCTTCGTGAAGACGCGGCCGAGGGGCGTGCCCTTCGACTCGGGAGCGAACTGGTCGAGCGCGCTCTTGCCGGGCTCGAGCTTCAGCTTCTGGTCGAGACGCACGCGCTGGCCGCGCGAGACGTTGAGATCCGTCGCGAGAGTCTGATATCCCGGAAGGCGGAATTCGAGGTGGTACTTCCCGGCTCCAAGATAGAGGTAGTCGGGCCTGCCGTCGAAGTCGTCGGCGGTGCCGATGTACTTGCCGTCGAGGAAGACCTGCGCTTCCTCGGGCGAGACGTCGGTCTTGACGATCGCGTAACGGCCGGTGCGCGCGGGCACGCCCACGCTTTCATCGGCGCTGCCATCGACGCTTCCGTCCGCATCGCCGTCGCCGCCCGTCACGATGGTGACGCTCGGGCCTCCCCACAACCACGAGGAGTAGAAGGGGTCCCAGCCCCAGCCCCACCCCCAGCTATACGGGTAGTAACCCGAGCCACCTCGGCGATACCTACCGTTGTACCAGCCGCCGCCGTGCGGACTCACCCGGCTCCCGCCGCCCGAGTGGCTCACGCCGCCCGAGTGGCCTCCGCCGCCCGAGCGGCTTCCGCCACCTGCGTGGCCCGACCCGCCGGAATGGCCGCCGCCGCCCCCATGTCCGGAACTGCCGCCGTGCCCGGACCCGCCGCGGGCCTGCGCCGCGGCCCGTGGGGCGAGTGCCACGGCCACCACAAGGGCAGCCGTCGCGATCAGAGAGGGGCGAAGGAAGCGAGAAGACGCGTTCGTGACCATCTTGAGACCCCCGGACGAGATTTCGATCCCCGTCCCATGGATAGCATTGCAAGGACCCTGCCCGAAACCTCCGGCCCGACCGTCCCCTGTCCCGGACACCATTATCCGCCCGTTACCGCTGGGGCGAGCGGAAGAAGGCCTCGGACGACCCCTCCCGGGTCGCTCCGGAGCTGGAATCCGCCAACCACAGAGTACGCCTCGACCGCCAGGACGTCCGCGGAAAGCGTCATCCTCCGATACGCGCTGAGACCCGTCGCGAACCCCGCGTAGTCGCGCGCGGCCGCCTGGGACACGAATGCGTCCATCGCGCGCTCCTTTTGGGCCCTAAGCCGCGTGATGTCGACGAGAAAATTCGGGCGGAACGGCTGGGAAAGCTCGAAAAACGCTACCGTCGCTATGTCCAGCGCCCGCGCGGCCGCGTCCGACGCGGGACGCGCCGCAACCCGGAAGAGCGCCACGGCGACCGCGCGATGGTCGGGATGGGTCTCGACCGGTGAGGGAGCAAAAACGAGGTCCGGCGCCGCCTCGACAAGCCACCGGGCGAGGAGCGCTTCGATCTCCGGAAGCCGGTCGCCGGCGCCGCGATCGGGAATGCCGCCCGCATGCACTATCCCGCCGCCGAGGGCCTCGAGCGCCCGCTGCGACTCCGCAATCCGCGCGGACGCGATCCGCCCGCGCTCTTCCTCGTTCCGCGCACCCGCCGCGCCGTCCGTCACGAGGACGACGTCCACGCGGGCCCCGCGCTCGAGGAGATCCGCGAGGGCGCCTCCGCAGCCGAAGACTTCGTCGTCCGGGTGCGGCGCGAGAACGAGAACGCGCTTCCCCGAAAAGGTGGATGCCGCGTAAGGCACCAGGGTCCGCTCGTCTGGAAAATCCGGAGACCGCATCGCGGAAGCTTACCGCCTACAATGAGATCCGTGGTCGATCAGGCGGACGCTCCGCGCGTTTCCGTGCTTCTCCGAACGAAGGACAGGCCGGGCTTCCTCGCCGAGGCATTGGACAGCCTGCACCGCCAGACGTTCTCCGACTTCGAGACGATCGTCGTGAACGACGGCGGCCCGATCCCCGCCGCGCTGCTCGAGCCCGTGCCCGGGCGCGCCATCCGGGTGCTCGCCCCGCCGGCGCCCGGCGGGAGAACGCGCGCCCTGAACACGGGCCTCGCCGCCGCCCGCGGCACGTACGTGGCCTATCTCGACGACGACGACCTCTACCTGCCCAAGCATCTCGACACACTCGTGCGCTTCCTCGACGGCAGCGACGAGTACCGCGCCGCCTACACGTCCGTCCGCCAGATCGAGCAGGTGCTTGGCGACGACGGGCGTTACCGGGACGGGCGCGAAATCACGGTCTACGGCAGGCCGTTCGATGCCGCGCGTCTCCTCTACAAGAACGACATCCCCCTCATCGGCCTCGCGCATCGCCGCGCGCTCGCGGAAGAGATCGGCGGCTTCGACGAAACCTTCGATCAGTTCGAGGACTGGGATTTCCTCATTCGCCTCTCCGCGCGGACGCGGTTCCATCACCTGCCGGTCGTCACCGCCGTCTACCGGTTGCGGAACGACGCGTCGAACATCACCGCCGCCCAGGCCTGGCACTCGGGAGACGCGCAGACGGCCCGCGGCCGCCTCTTCGAGAAGCACGCGGCTCGCCGGTCGGCTTCGACCGAAATGGCCCTCGTCGACAGTCTCGAGAGCGACACGTATGCCCTCCGCGACGCGACCGCGGCGTCCCGCGCGGAGGCCGAGGCGCTCCGGCTGGGCATCGCGGAGGCTCTCGCCGCGGCCACCGCCCGCAAGGCCCAGCTCCTCTCCTCCCGGGCCGATACCGCGCGCCTCGCTGGGGAGTCCGCCGCGCGCGAGCAGGCGCTCGCCGCCGAGAACATCCGCCTTCAGGCCGAGGCCGCCCGTCTGTACGCGACCGTCGACGCCATGAACCGCTCCCTCGCGTGGCGGCTCTTCACGCCGTGGTGGAAGTTCAAGGAGTTCCTGAAGCGATGACGGTTCCGACCGCCGGCGTGCGCTGCGACCTCGTCATCCCGGTCTACAACGCGCTGCGCTCGACACGCGACTGCCTCGAGAGCGTGCGCCACTTCGCCCCGGTCTGGGCCCGCATCGTCGTCGTCAACGACGGGAGCGACGCCAGGACGACGGAATTCCTGAGGGCGCAGGAAGGAATCGTCCTCCTCGAAAACGAGGTGAATCTCGGTTTCGTGAAGACCGCAAACCGCGGGCTTCTCTTCTCCGACGCGCCGTGGGTCTGTCTCCTCAACTCCGACACGCTCCTCACGGAGGGAGCCCTCGAACGCATGGTGGCGGGCTGCGAGAAGGATCCAACGATCGGCCTCTGCTGCCCGCTCTCGAACGGCGCCGTGAACCTTTCCGTGAACCTTCCTCCCGGTGCCGACGTCTTTTCCTTCGCGCGCCGCGTCGCGCGGACGAGTCCCGCGCGGTACCCAGACGCGACGACGATCGTCGGCTTTTGCCTGCTCGTGAGGCGCGAGGTCATCCGGACGCTCGGGGTCTTCGACGAGGTCTTCGGACGCGGCTACTGCGAGGAGACCGACCTCCATTACCGGGCGCGCGCGGCGGGCTGGCGGTGCGTCGTCGCGGACGACACGTGGATCCACCACCGCCAGCGCGCGAGCTTTTCGGACTCCGACACGCGCATCGCTCAGAACCTCAGGATCCTGATGTCCCGCTGGCGCGAGAGGCACGAGAAGGAGCTCGAAGGTTTCAACGCCCGGAACGAGCTCGGCGCGGTGCGCGACGCCGCGACGTTCGAGTGGACGCTGAGAGACCCCGAGCCCGAGGCTCCTTACGACGTCCTCTTCGTCCTGCCGCTCCTTGGGATCTACGGAGGCGTCGCGACTGTCCTCGAGCTCGCGAACGCGCTCGTCCTCCAGGGCGTCCGCGCCGGCGTCGTCGTCCTCGAAACCGTGCCGCCGGAAATCGAGATGGAGCTCTTCTTCCGGCCGCTGCGCCTCTCGGCGGCCGAATTCCTCGAACGCTGTCCGCCCGCGAAGCTGCTTGTCGCCACCGGATACCAGACCGCCGCCCACGTGGCGGCGGCCGCGGCGTCCCGCGGGATCCAGACGGCCTACTTCGTCCAGGATTACGAAGGCTGGTTCGGATCCGACTCGCCCGAGTACGTCGCGCGAACGTACGACCTCATTCCCCGCATCGTCACGATCTCGACCTGGATCGCGCGCGAGATCGAGACGCGCCACAAACACGTGGCGACCCCGATCCCGATCAGCGCGGATCCCGACGTGTACTACCCGCGTGGGGACCGGCCGGCGGCTCCGCCCGTGCGCATCACGGCGATGCTGAGGCAGGACGAACGCCGCGGCATGAAGTTCCTTCTTCCCGCGCTCGCCGAGGTCGCGAACCGGCCCGACGTCGAGATCGTCCTCTTCGGCCACGCAGCGGTGTCGGCCGACGCGCCCCGCTTCCGGCACGCGCATCTCGGGACGCTGCAGCGCGACGCGGTGCCGAAGCTCCTCTCGACGGTGCACGTCGTGATCGACCCCTCTCTCTTCCAGGGCTTCGGCCTCATCGGGCTCGAGGGCATGGCGAGCGGGGCCGCGTGCGTCCTGACGGACTCCGGCGGCGCGTCCGAGTACGCGGTCCGCGACGTCAACGCGCTCCTCGTGCCCCCGCGGGATTCGGCCGCGCTCGTGGCGGGCATCCGGCGCCTGCTCGACGACCCGGCGCTCCGCGAGCGCCTCGCGGCGAAGGGCCTCGAGACGGCGCGCCGCTTCACGTGGAAGCTCACGGCGACGCGCTTCCGCGCGTTCATGGACGGCCTCCCGCCGGCGCGGGCGGTGCCGCCCGGCGAGCGCGCGGCGCTCGAGCTCCTCGCCTTCGAGCACCGGACGCGCACAGGGCTCGTGGCCGAGCGCCACGAGCTCGGGAAGACGCTGAGCGCGATCGCCGGTTCGCGCGTCTGGAAGGCCGCGCAGCGCTGGCGCGGCCTCCGGGATCGCGTCCGGGGCGCCCTCCCGCTTCCGCGCTAGACGAGCGTCACGCGCGAGATGAGCGTCAGAGCGCGCCCTCCGCGACGACCGCGAACGTCGCGAGATCCACCGCCCGCGCGTACCACGTTGCGCTCCCGAAGCCGGCGCGCACGTCGTCCGGCGGGCGCCACTCGCCGGCTTGCACGCGAGGGACGAAGGCGAAAGAGCCGAAGTCGGCGAGCGGCGAGAGCGCGATGGCGGCCGCCGGAGCCGTGAAACGGAGGACTCCGTCCGCAAGCGGCGCGGGAGGTGCCGTCGCTGTCGCCTCCGACGCCAGCGCGTCGAGGGCCGCAACGCCGCGCGCGCCGAAGTGCGTCGTGAAGTACCGGCGTTCGGACGCCGCGAACCACGCTGCGGCCCGCGGCTCGACCCCCGCGCTCTGGTTGTACGCGTGGACGACGCGCGCCGCGCCGACGCAGAGGAGCGCGCCGCCGAGCGTCCGCAGGCGGCGCTGCCAGTCGTTCTCTTCGTAGTAGAGCGCGTAGCCCTCGTCGAAGGGGCCGGCGCGCTCGAGTGTCGCGCGCGACACTGCCAGGAGCGCGCCCGACAGGGCCCGGACGGCGCGCGTCCCGCCGCCCGCGGCCTCGTCCGCCGCCGCAAAGGCCCGGCGCAGCGCGCGGCGGAACGCGGCCGGCGTTCCCGCCAGCCGCCGCCGCGCGAGCGCGAGCGGGTGCGGCTCCTCGGCGGGCGGCATGTGGATCGTCTCGCCCTCGTCGAGGAAAAACGCGGGGCCGGCGGCGACCGGGCCCGAGCGCGCCGCTCCCGCAAGGGCGAGGAGCGCGCCGGGGCGGACGAGGACGTCGGGGTTCGAGAGGACGAGGACCTCGCCCGACGCGGCCACGAGGCCCGCGTTCAGCCCGCCCGCGTACCCGAGGTTGCGGCCCGGGACGAGGACGCGGTCGGCGGCGCCCTCGAGGGCGCGCGCCTCCCCCGCGTCGTCCGAGTTCACGACGACGATCGTCTCGAGCGAGAGCCCCGACACCGCGGCGTCGCGCCGGATGGTTTCGAGCGCCCGCGCGGCCAGCGCGCCGGACCGGTAGCTCACGACAACGGCGGAGATCACGGGCATGAGGTATTTTCAGCCCTATGGCCGTGGAAATCCGCCCCGCCGAAGCGTCCGACCGGCCGCTCCTCCTCGCGCTGTCCGAGGCCGCGTTCGGCTCGCCGGCCAGCCCCGCCGAGTGGGCGTGGAAGTACGACCGCGCGCCCCACCGGGTGGTTTCCCTCGGCGCATTCGACGGGGAACGGGCGCTGGGGTTCTTCGGCGGCCTCGGGACGCGGTTCCGCGGCGCCTCCGGCGACCTCCCGGGCCTCGCAGCCGTGGATGTCATGACGGCCCCCTCCGCGCGGGCCCTCGGCCGGAGGACGCTGTTCCAGGAGCTCGCGGAGGCCTTCTTCCGGGTCAACGGGGAAGCCGGCGCCCCGTTCGTCCTCGGCTTTCCGAACGACCGGCACCGCCTCGCGGGCGAGCGCATGCTTGCCTACCGCTCGGTCGAGCCCGCAGCGCAGTGGGCGCGCCCCGTCGCCCGGCCCGGCCTCGTCTCGCGGCTCAGGCGGCGCTTCCGCCGCGTCGCGCGCGGCGCGTCCCTCTCGGCAGGGCACGACGCCCTCGCCGAGATCCTCCACGCCCGGCCCGGCTGGCGGACCGACCGCTCGCGTGCCACGCTCGCCTGGCGCCTCGCGCGCCCCGGGGCCGCGTACGACCTCTTCGAGCTGCTCGACGGGCGCGGGCGCTCGCGCGCCTACGCGGCAGTGCGCGTCCTGGGCGATCGTGCGCTGCTCGCGGATCTCCAGGCCGCCGACGAGGAGGCCGGAGACGCGGCGGACCTCCTCGACACCGTCGCGGAGGCGTACGCCGGCTCTCCGGCGCGCACGCTCGTGCTCCGCGCGGGCTCGGCGTCGCGGCTCGCGGCGCGCGCGGCCGAGCTGGGCTTCTCCCCGATCCCGACGGACACGCACTTCACCGTACGCGCGCTGGATCCCGCGTTCGCAGTGGATGCGGCCGCCCGGGCCTTCGACTACCGCTTCCTCGATCACGAGATCTTCTGACCGAAGATCTCCTCGAGCCGGTCGAGGACGCGGTCGAGCGAGAAGCCCCGCGCGGCCTCGATCCCCTTCGCCCGCCGTGTCGCCCACAGCCGGGGCTCGTCGAGGAGGCGCGCGGTCTCGCGGGCCATCCCCGAGGCGTCGCCGGGCGGGACCCGCGACACGACGTCGTCCGCGAGGGGCCGGAAGGATGGGATGTCCGTGAGGACAACGGGAACCCCGGCCGCCATCGCCTCCAGCGGCGGAAGCGGGAAACCCTCGGCGTCGAAGGACGGGTGCAGGAGGACGTCGCACGCGTGGTACCAGATCGGCATGACGCCGGCCGGGAGCGCGTGACCGTAAACGTCCGCGAGGAGGATTCGGCGCTCGACGTCTCCCGGGGGCAGCGCGCTCGCCCGGTAGAGGCGCACGTCGCGCCCGGCCTCGCGCAGCCGCGCGACGGCCCGGAGCGCGACGCCGACGCCCTTGAGCGGAGCCTCGAACGGCCCCACGACGCCAACCGTCGCGGGCCGGCGGGGCGCGTTGCGCTGCGGGTCGGGCGGCGCGAAGTCGGCCGCGGGGATCGCCTGCGGGAGCACGTGGTACGTCCCGGGGTACCGCGGGGCCAGGATCGGCTCGAGGTGGGCCGACACGAGAAGCTTCGGGACCGGCTGGCGGTAGGCCTCGTCGATCTCGTCCAGACGGTGGAGCGTGTGCGGATGCGGCGCCTCGTAGCCCTGGCAGAAATGGAAGATCTTCGGGGCGCGGTGGGCGCGCACGGTGGGCGCGACCGTCGGGAACCACGTCGCGACGTGGACGTCCGCCTCCGGAAGCGTCGTGGCGTCGAAGACGGGGACCTCGAGGACGGGGACGCCGATGGGGAGCCAGCCGTGCCGCGCGTCGCGGGTCACGAGCATCACGTCGTGGCCGCGGGCGCGGAGCCCCTCGGCGTGCTCGACGATGACCTTCACGCCGCCCGACAGCTCGAGGGACTCGAGGACGTACGCGATTCTCATCGAGGAGCGCCGCGGCGCGCGGGAAGGGACGTCCAGGCCGCGCGCAGGCTCATGAGCCCGCTCCGCCACACGTCGGATTCGACGTGGAACGTGCGGTCGCTGCGCGCGTCGAAGAGCGCCAGCGACTTCTCGTCGGCGAGGTAGGCGTAGACGACGAACTCCCCTTTCCCGAGCGGAAGCGCGTCGACGCCGACGCGCACCCGGTAGACGCTCTGCCCGACGAACGGGCCCGTGCCGTCGAGCCGCGAGTCGGCCGAAAAGCACACGACGTTGTCGCGCGTGGAGACCGCGAGGTGGATCTGAAGAGGCCGCGCGGGATCGTCGGCGGCGAACTCCATCTCCACGCCCCACGGCTCTCCCGGCCGGAACTCGTCTTTCGGCGCGCCGTCGCCTCCGGTGACGACGACCTCGAGGAAGCGCCCGTGCGTTCCCTCGGGCACGGCCGCCCCCGCTCCGTGCGGCGCCACCTTGCCGTCCTTGGCGGCGAGAAATTTCTCGTATTCGAGGACGACGCTCTGCGAGTCGCCCTCCGCCGCCACGCGCCCCGCGTTCAGCCACAGCGCGCGGTCGCACAGCGTCGACACGTAGTACATCGCGTGGCTGCAGAAAAAGATCGTCTTGCCCGAAGCCTTCAGCTCGAAGATCCGGTCCACGCACTTCTTCTGGAAGCGGCCGTCGCCCACGGCGAGCGCCTCGTCGAGGAGGATCACGTCGGGCAGGACCGCCGTCGCGACCGAGAACGCGAGCCGCATCTGCATGCCCGACGAGTACGTCTTGACCGGCCTGTCGAAGAAGTCGCCGAGCTCGGCGAACGCCTCGATCTCGGGCAGCGCATCGGCCACTTCCTCGCGCGAAAGCCCCGCGAGAGCGGCCTGCAGGATCACGTTGCGCCGGCCCGTATCGTCCGGATGAAAGGCCGTGCCGAGCTCGAGGATCGAGGCGACCCGCCCCGACAGGCTCACGGTGCCCGAGGTCGCCGCCGTCGTGCCCGCGAGGATCTTGAAGAGCGTGCTCTTGCCCGACCCGTTCTCGCCGATGACGCCGAGGACCGAGCCCTTGGCGATCCCGCCCGAGACGTCGTCGAGCGCCCGCACCTCGGCGTGCCGCGGGCGGCCCGTCAGCGCCTCGAAGAAGCGGTCGCGAGGGGCCGTATACAGCCGGTAGACCTTGCTCAGGTTGGAGAACGAATACGGGAGGGAGTCGGGCATCGGCGTCCCGATGTTGCCCGAAGCCGCCGCGGGGCGAAAGCGCTCCGCAAAAAAAGAGTGCCCGGGCGCCGGGCCCGGGCACTCTCGAACGGTTGTCGTGGCGATCTTCAGGGCGCGGGCTGGGCCTTCACGAAGGTCGCGTCGCCCGACGTGTTGTCGATGATTGTCGCGTAGCCACCCACGGTCACGCCGTCCTCGATGTTGTCGACGACAATCGAAAACCGGCTCAGGTCGCCGGAGAGGCCGCCGAAGAGCGTCTCGTTGTTCACCTGCGAGAAGCCGTCCACGGGGACCGGGACGTCGCGGAGCTTCGTACCCTGCGGCGAGTACACGTGGACGTTGACCCACTTGCCCGACGCGCCCGCGACGACGAAGAGCGCGAGGTTGGTCCGGTAGGCCGTCGTCGAGACGAGGCCCGTCAGGGCGAGGCGTTTGTTCGCGCCCGTGCGGCTCGCGCCGTCGAGCGGCGTGTAGCCCGAGATCTGAAGGCCGACGTGGCCGTTCGGCGTCTCGTTGTACGTCTCGCCGAGCACGACAAGCGGATCGGAGTTGGAATCGCCGGGCGAGACGTCGAGAAACGAGTCCTGGTATTTCGTTGCATCGTCGACGAAAATGTGCCCCTTGACGGTGAGCCAGACCTTGGCGAAATCGTCCCAGGATTGGGTCTGCCCCGGATTCATCGTGACGTCGCCCGGGATGACCAGGCTCACGCAGCCGCTCGCGTCGCAGGAAACGTACGAGAAAACCATGTGGACCTTGCGGGCCCCGCCCCCCGAGGGGTTCGAAATCGTGACCCGGCTCCGCCACTGTTCGCCTTTCGCGCCGGTCGAGCGAACGATGCCCGGGATCCGGTACGCGTTCGACGGCGAGGCGGTCGGCGTAACGACGATCGGGTCGGTTGAGCGTGCGTCGATGACGCTCGCGAACGGGTAGACGGCGGTGCCATGCAGGATCTTCACCCTGACCGTGTAGAGGTCGCTCGTTCCCGCGTAACCCGCGGTCTGTAGGGCGCGGTTGATCTGGAGCGACTGGTAGGGATTCATGTCGACCGTCACCGATGCGAGCAGCACCGTGCTCAAGCCGTCGAGGAAGTCAAGCTGGATCTTCGGCCAGTCGTTGTTGAGGTTCACGAGGCCGAGGTCCGTGTACGCGTCCGCGTTCTGCCTCAGGCCGATCAGGACCGACGCCGCCGGAGCCGCCTGCGAAGAGACGCCGCCCGAGGTCGACGCGAGTGCGGCCGGCACCGACAGACCGAAGGTACCCTTCGTCTCGTCGCCGTTGAACGTACGGGCCGTAATGACCGGGGGCAGCGACGCAACGTCGCCGCGCACCATGAGAGCGCCATAGGGTTTCGATTCCAAGGACCATTTGAAGACGTCGCCGAGGACGTTGGCGGACGCGACGGAACCGAGCGGCCCCACGTTGACCTGGGTCCACGTCAGCTTCGAGTAGTCGTCGATCGGGTCGCGCGCGTCGAGGAACGCGATCGAGTACGTCGCAGCCCGCGTCGGATCCGGGTTGAAAATCGTGACGTCGGACTGCCAGATCGTCCCCGGGATCTGTCCGGGCACGTACGCCATGCCCGGAACGACCCACTTCGGCGGCTCGGGCGGCGGAAGAATCGTGAACGACTGCGTGGTCGACGCGTTCTGCGCCGAGGTTCCGGTTCCCTTCGTCACGTTGAGCGTGGCCGTGTACGTGACGGTGGTCGAGCCCGGCGTGACGTACGTGTGCGACGGAGTCTGGCCGGTCACGGGCGACGTGCCGTCGCCGAAGTCCCACGTGTACGTGTCCGCCGTGTCGGTCGCGAGGAAGCTCACGGCCTTGCCCGAAGCGACCAGCGTTGCGAGGAACGGCGAATTGTCGGCGTACTTGGCGGTGAAAATACCGGTCGGGCCGACCGGCCCGGCCACGGAGAGACCGTGCGAAGCCTGGCTCTTGCACGTGCCGTTGGCCGGCACGGTCAGCTTCACCGTCGGGCTCCCACCCGACAGGAAGGTGTGGGTCGCGGCGGCGCCGCTGCCGTGCGGGGTCCCGTCACCAAAGTCCCAGTCATACGAGGCAAACGTGGTGGCACTCGCGGTAAACGAGAGCGCTTGATTCGCGTTCACGACGATCATGCCGACAAAGTTCGCCGGAATCTGGAGCCCTGACCCGGCGTCGAGAATCTTGAAGTCCACGTCGGTGCAGGTGGGCGGGGGCGGCACGCTGCCCGGCCTCTGCGCGACCGTGATGGTCGCCGTGACCGTGCCGGGGCCGTTCAGCGTGATCGTGTAGGTCCCCGGGCTCGAGTACGAGAACGGCTGGGGGTTTTGAGTCGAGCCGTTGCCCTGAGACGCTCCCGGAGCGCTCCAGGAGACCGTCCCGCTGTACTGCCCGTCGTTGAGGTACGCATACGCCGTGAAGATGTCGTTCGTGTAGACGCTGATCCCGTTGACGCCGATGCAGCCGAAGCCCGGGGTGCAGTTGAAGCGGATATCCACACTGCCGCCACTCGGTGGTGGCGGCGGGGGCGGGGGCGGTGGCGGTGGCGGCGGCGGCGGCGGCGTCACGCTCTTCTTAACCGTGATCATGGCCGGATACGATGTGCCATACCCGTTCAGCGTGAGCGTGTAGGTTCCCGCGGTCGGGTACGACAACGTCACGGGGTTACTAGTCGGGGTGTCAACCTGAGACGCTCCCAGAGCGCTCCAGGAGATCGGCGTCGCATTGTCCCGGCCGCCGTTGACGTACGCGTACGCCGTGAAGATGTCCGCGGCGTTTACGGTGATCTTTCCGACGTCCGGGCACCCGAAGCCCACGATGCAGTTGAAGCGGATCTCCGGAATCAGCGCCGAGACCGTGAACGGCCAGGCTGTGTTGTCCGAAACGCCGGGGGCGCTCGGAGTCCATTGGGCCGTCGGCTGGGTAATTCCGGCGATCGTGTAGTTGAAACGGATGCGGAGCCAGTAGTTTCCGAGGGCTCCGGTCGGGATCGGGCCCGTGCCGATCGCCATCAGGTCTAAGTAGTCCGAGTCCGAGCAGGATTGCGTCGCCGGCTTCACGCAGTAGGTGTACCCGTTCCCGATTTTCGTCACGCTCGACGAGACCGTGGAGTTGTTGACGACGGAGAAATTAGCCTGCGCGACCGCGACCTGCGCGGGCGCGGTGAACGCGAGGACCACGTCCGTGACCGTCACGGTCAGGGCGCCCGTTGCCAGACACGGACTCGCGCAGTCCGGCGTCGTGTAACCGTTCGCGTAGGGAACCGTGAGCCAGACGTTGAAAATGCCCTTCGCGGGGAACTGATGCGTACACGTTGCGCCCGTGCAGGACGGGTCCGGCGCCATCTGCTCGCCCATGGGCGCTACGTTGCTCGAGCCGAAGTACCACTTGAAGCCCGAGGGCGCCGGATGGCCGTCGGCTCCGCTCGAGATCGCGTTTCCGAGAAGCACCTGGGACGAGAGGAGGCGGACGGCCGGGACCTGCCACTTGAGCGAGAAAACTTTCGCTCCGGCGCTGCCGAGGGAGTTCGATGCCTCGAAGGCGAAGCTCAGCTGCTTCGTGGCACCGGCGAGCTCGGCTCCCGTGAAGTCGGGCGAGCCACCCGCGAAGACAGAGTTCGACTTCACGGAGGCCCAGCATCCGACGCCGCTGCCCGGGTCCGTCCCGGCGACGTTCGGGTCGCAGGGCCCTACGAGCGTGACCGGCGCTGGCGGTGCCGTCCCGGAGCCCGACAGGTCAGGAACCTTCAGCCGCGGCGTCGCCGAGGCGCCGTTGTCGTCGAACGCGGCCCCGGCGTGGAAGTCGAAGTCGAAGCCCCATGACGTGACCGGCTGGATGGCCGCCGAGGGGCTCACCGTAGGCGTGATCGCGATCGTGTCGCCGAGAAACACCGTTGCCCCGTCGGCGAGCTGCGTGGCGCCGTTCGTCACCGTCATGTCCGCCGCGGCCTTCGAGAGCGAGGACCGGCACGAAAGGGAGAGCGCGTAGGCGCTCACGCCTGTCGCCATATAGGCGTTCACGGTACCGTCGGAACTCCCGAAGCCGCGCATCGGATAGCCCTCCCCGATTGGGCCGTACGCCGCGGGGTCGAAATCGATGGCTCCGGGAGACGACCCAAAACTCGAAACGGTCGTCGAGTAAAGGCGGTACAGCGTCGAAGGGTCCGACCGGTTCGCCCACATGAAGACGTAGACGTTGCTGCCGCCAGTGATGAGGGCCGGCGTGTAGGCCCCGCCCCACGTCTCCCCGACGGCGGATGGAATTGAGAACGAGCCGATAAGGGTCTTCGTGCTTCCCTGGACGCGCATGAGGCTGTAGCCGGGGGTCGAGCCCGAAAACCCCACGAGTACGTATAGCGCGGATGGATCGGCGGGATCCACCGCCGTCGCGAGCGAGACCGGGGAGCCGGACGAGCGCTGAAAGTCCGCCTTCGAGAGCGTGGTCTGCGTGAAACCCGCCGTGATGTTCGGGGGCGAAGAGCCGGGGTTCGCTGCGTCCAGGATGAGGACGCTGTTGCCGCTCAGATACGAGAGGTAGTTCCCCGCGAGCTGCAGGACCGTTCCGGAGGGAAAGGTCGATAATTCCGACGGGATCGAGCCGGGGGTGAGGACGCCGGTGGGCAGCGACGTGATATTGGCGGCCGTGAGCCTGTTGGTGAGGGCGTACGCGATGTACCGGCCGTCGCTGGTCTTCTGCACGACGACCCCGTCGATCGCGTTGCCCGCCCCGAAATCGCCTTTCAGGGAAAACGACGAGCCCGCCGCACTGCCGACGGCCGCCCTGAACAGCCCCGCCTGCGGTCCGAGACTTAACACGGCTCGCGAACCGTCGGGGGCCACGCCCATCGACGACACGTAGTTCTGACCGTCTCCGCGCGGCGTAATGACGTAGGTCATGTTCTCGTAGGTCAACGCCGTCGGGCTGCCCGGATTCGAAAGGTCCATGACCCCGTAGCCGTAGTTGAACATGAGGAGGAGGCGCCGAGCACCGGTCGACGAGGTGTAAACCGACACGTCGCCCTCGTAACCCGTCCTGAAAGCCGCCGGTAGCGGCGGTCCCGGCGCATTCCCGGCGCCAAAATTCACGGCAGAGCTGAGCGTGCACTGCCCCATGGCCCGCGGCGCGACGAGAGTGGAGACCAGAGTGGAGAGCATCGTCAGAACGGCCGCACCAGCGGCTGCCTGCATTCGGCCTCGGCCCAGGTCGAGCTTCGAAGGATTCATCCGCTTCCCCTTCACGCCAGAGAGACTTATACGCCAGAGAACGCAGGCCCGCTCGGCCGATAGTAACGCCTGCTTTGAACCGTGTCCAGAGACGGACTGAAGCCCAACCCGCCCCTCTAGTGGAAGGAAGTGACACGGAGACGGCCGATCCCTCGTCGGGGGCAAAAAAAAAGCGGGCGGCCGAAGCCGCCCGCTTTCCGAATCGTTTCGGAGCTAGATCACTGCTGAGGCGGGATAATGCAGTTGAACTGGTTGTTCAGTTCAGACGCGCTGTGGCCGACGCTGATGAAAGCGCCGGGAGCCGTGTGCTGAACGCCAACCCATGCCTGGTTCCAGCTTCTGCCGTCATTAGTATACGTCGGGGCGCCGGGACCGTTGAAGGTCGCGTCGACCCAACCACCCTTGAAGCCGCTGGCGTTGAACTGCGCGTTGTTGAGCAGGTTGATCCGCTGCGACTCGAGGAACACGTAAGACTCGCCCAGGGGGTTGCCGCCCGACGGGCCGCCGCCCGCGACGAACGAGTTCTCGTCGTTGTCGTACACGAAGGCCGAGAACACGTGGCCGGAGTCGTAGAGGCCATAGCCGGTCGGTCCGCCTTCCGCGAGCCAGCTGCAGAGGAAGTTCGTGGACTGGCCGGGGGCGGCGGCGTCGTTATAAACATCGCTCCGCCACACGAGAATCCAGGTCTGGAAGCCGGCCGCCTGGTCGTTGAGGTAGCGGAAGCCGTAATGGTTGCCGAGCGACTCGCGGCCGTCACCGGAGAACACGAAGGGCACCTGTGCGGGGATGAGCGCGGGGCAGCCCGCGCCGGCTCTTTCTTGGTTGCCGGGGCAAAGGATATTAGGGTAAGCGGTGAACTTGCCGTAGAAGGTCTTCGCGCCCGCACTAAACCTGAGGCCCGCGTCGAACTCGAGCGCGATCGCCTGGTCGCCGCTGATGTTGCCGCCCTGCGAGGCGCTATCGATGTAGAAGATGTCGCCGATGAGCGTGTTCGGGGTAAACGTCGGGCCCCAGCCCGCCGTCGCGATCGCGTCCCTGTTGAAGAACTCGGAGTTCTCGGGGAACAGGTTCGTGCAGTAGTTGACGACGTCGATCGTCAGGTAGCCCGAAAGGTCGGTCTTGAAGACGCCATCCCCGTTGCTGCCTTCGCCGGCGGGGAGTACTTGGCAAACCGGGTTGTCGTAGTCGAGGATGTTCGCACCGGCGGGGGAGGTGAACGACGTGATGTCGCCCGACTCGTCGAGCGAATCCCATACGCGGCTACGGAACGCGGCGAACGCGTCAAGCAGATACACCGAGATGGAATCGGTGGAGTCACTCGTGTTCGGGTTCGAGAACCGGATGAACCTCGTGGCGCCGAAGCCGATCGAAGGCGCGTACCCCGCCGCCGTGACGCCGCACGGGTCGGGGTGGGTGGCGGTCACGAACTGCGTGTTGGTGTTGGGGTTCAGTTTCCCGTTCATGACGTCGCGCATCGAGAACGACACGACGTCCTTGCCGGTCAGGGGGATGTTGAAGTCGATGACGCCCTTGGAATACTTGTTCCACACCGTCACGTGCGCGATGACACCGGGCGTGGAAACGTTCACCACCGACACGAGAGTGTCGATGCCGCCGCTCGGGATGGGGGCGCCCGTGGCGCCGTTCAGCGACACGCGCCAGTAGGGGACGAGCAGGGTGGCACCCGGCACGTTGTCATACGCGCAGGTGACCGCATAGCCCGTGCCCGCAACCGCGAGTAGCGCCAGGGCAATGAATACGGAAAGTTTTTTCATTTTTGCTCCTACCGATGATTTGAATGGTTCCGTTAGTTCCGAGTGAGTTCTATCTAGACTTTTCGAAAGGAAAATCCAACTCCTGCCGCTTACGATATCGAATCACCTCCCGAAATCAATTTGAAACCCCTAGCGCCATGCCCAGAAGGGCCGATAAGCAGAGTGACGGATATGAAACCCCCGAACATTGAGTAAACGATAGGGACAAGATTCCGCAATGTCAAGGCCTTTTTCCGAAAATATGGTGGAGGCGCATATCCATCAGAACAGTGTCCCGGGTGTCCGGAACCTCACTTCGAAAGGCCGCGGAAAAACCGGAACCCGCCCGCGCGCGTCTCGTCCCCGGTAAGGTACTGGTACATGAGAACGACGTCCTTCCGCCCGTCCCCGTCCACGTCGGCGATCCGGAGACAGGTCGGGTGGTTCACGAACACGGGTTCGCGGGCGGGGTCGAGCTCCTCGAACTCGCCGGCCGCCGTCTGAAAGAAGACGCGGACACGATGCGTGCTCTCGTCGGCCCACACCACGTCGTCGAGGCCGTCTCCGTTCAGGTCTCCGGCGGCGATCGCGGACGAGGCCGCGTCGAACTGAAGGGTCTTGACGACGCGCTTCCGCTGCATCGTGCCGCCTTTACGGTAGTAGATGGAGATGCCCTGCCCGTCGATCGGCTTGACCACGCCCTCGGGCGAGCGTTTGAAGTACGACGTGTATGCGGCCGGGTAGCCATGGTAGGTGCCCGCGGCGACGCCGGCCTCGAGCGCGAACCGCTCCATCAGACCTTCGCCGATGTAGCTGAAGGTCTCCGAGCCGCGGTCGTACGAGAAGAGGGTCGTCCGGCCGCCGGCGTAGTGGCAGTCCGAGGCGTAGAAGGGAGCGCCCTCTGCCGGGGTCACGAGGGTGACGGCATACCCGTAGCACGCCTTTTCGAGCCCGCCGTGGACTTCGCGGAACAGCGCGCCCTCGTTGAGGAAGAGACGCGCGTCGTAGCCGAGAAGATAGCCGTTCTCGTCACGTGGACGGCCGCCCGTCTCGACGTACTCGGCGGTGTCGGAGATGGCCAGGATATCCAGCTTCCCGTCGCCGTTCACGTCGGCGACCGCCAGGGCCCGCGTGGACATCCGGCGCGGCATGCCGCGTGTCTCGATCCGAAACTTGAAATCGCCCTTGTTGTAGGCGACCGCGGGGCCGGACCCATGCCCGCCGAAGACGATGTCGAGCCGGCCGTCTCCATCCATGTCCCCAAGGGCGACGCCTCCGTAGGAGAAGCCTACGTTTTCGGGGTTCTCGAACTCCAGCTTCGGCGACCGCCATCTCCACTTTCCGTCCTCGTCCTTGCCGAGCTTGAAGACCCTGAGATCGGACCCGGTCAGGCGCGCCGGTGTCGCGACGATCTGCGGCCGCCCGCTCCCATCGAGGTCGCCGAGCGCGAAATTCTGCCGCCACATCCCGCTCCTGGGGAGCCCGTCGGAAAGCTCTTCGAAGCGAAAGGAATCGTGCGACACGGGCGGGGTCACGGCTTCGGTTTCGTCCCCCGGGATCTCGATGATCGGATGAAGATTCTGGAGCTCGTCGCGAGTCGAGGTGATCCCGGAGCGAGCGGCGTTCGGCTTCGCCTTACCGTCTCCCGGAGCCGCGATGTAGTAGGCCTTCTCATCCTCGGAAATGAGGGGGAGGCCCACCTTGTCGGCCACAATGGCGTTGAAGAGGCGTCCGTTGCGGGCGTAATAGATCGGCGACTTCGGGATGCGCATCGTCTTCTCGCCGGTCTTCGGGTCCACGAACGTCGAGGGGCTGTCCTCTGGCTTTTCCTCCTCGTCGTCTATTTCGGCCGGCTTTTTGAGGCCAAAGAGGGCCTCGGCCCGATTCGTCGCGCTTTCCCCAGAGGCGGGGGACGGAGAGGGAGCAGCTGTCGCGGGCGCCCCCGGCGACGCAGCAGGAGCAGCCCCCGACGCGGGCGGCGCTGCGGGCGTGGACGGCGAGGAGGAACAGCCGACGGCGGCGACCAGGGCGGCCGCCACGAGGACGGAGAGGGACACTTTCACGGAGAACTCCTAGCAGCGCACGGAACCCTCGGGCCTTCGGCCTTCGGGCGATGAAGAAATCTTTCAAAGAAGGTCGGCGAACGACGGGCGGCACCGCCGGAACAGCCGCACCCCGAGGAAGCCTACCACAGCGAGGAGGGCCGACCACGCGGCGAGGCGCCCGAAAGGCGGCAGCGGCGCCCCGAACAGCGCGGCGCGGAAAAGCGCCATGAGGTCGCGCAGCGGATTGAACGCGAGGAGGGGCGCGGCAAAGCTCGGCACGGCGGACTCCGGGTAGAAGATCGGCGTCAGCCAGAACCCGATCATGAGGATCGGCGGCAGGAGCTGCGCAATATCGCGGAAAAAGACGTTGAGCGACGCGAGAACGAGCGCGGGGCCCGCGAGGAGCAGAAGCTCGAACGCGATCGCCGCGAGGAAAATCCCCGGCCGCACGGCTCCGCGTCCCGAAACGAAGAGGAAGGCCGTCAGCAGCGCGAGGCCCACCATCTGAATGACGAGCGCCGCACCCACGCTCGAGGCCACGAGCAGCTCGACCGGAAAGCGCAGCTTCTTGACGAGGTGGGCCTGGTCGCTGACCGAAGTGGTCGCCCGCATGATCGCCTCCTGCATGCCGAGCCAGGGCAGCAGGCCCGCAAGGAGGAACTCCACGTAACCGCCCCGGAACCCGGCTGGCGGCGGCTGCTTCAAGATGCCGGCGAAGACGAAGGCATAAACGGCGCACACGACCGCCGGATTGAGAACGGCCCACAGCGGCCCCCCAAAGCTGCCGGCATACCGGGCCGCGAGGTCCCTTCGAAGCAACTCCGAGAGCAGGAAGAGCTTATTCTTCAACGAGGTAACACTTTCCAAACCGTCCCGAAACTGCTTGACACGCGGGCGGGAGCGACTATCTTAGATGAGGAAGCTCATGAGCGCTGTGCCGCGTGCATCCCAGATCCTCCTCGTGGGGCAGAAGATTCGTCAGATTCGGAAGAGCCGGCATCTGACCCAGGCGGAGCTCGCCTCTCGCATCGGCGTGACGCAGTCCGACCTGTCGCGCATGGAAAACGGTGAGTACAAGGTCGGTCTCGAGACTCTCTTCCGGATACTTCAAGTGTTCGAGCTGTCCATGAGCAACTTCTTCGAAGAACCAGCGGCAGAGTCGGAAGCGTCCGCGGGTGCGGCGCCGGCCGAAGACGTCAAAACCAGTACGGACGTTCCGTTCGAAGACTGGGCCTCCCTCTCCGACGAGTCGCGCCGCGAAGTGCGCGAGTTCATCGCCTTCAAGAAGATGCAGGCGGACAAGACGCGATCGGACGAGCCCAATGAGTGAGCTCAAGGCCGCCGCGGAAGCCGCGCGCTCCGAGGCGCTCGCGCTGCTCGAGAAGGGCGAGTTCTCGCTCGCGCTCGCCGCATACGACCGCGCCCTCGAGGCCGCGAATGCGACGAACGACCCGGCCTTCGCCGACTGGATGTTCGTGTGCCGCGCGGCCGCCGCGGCGGAGCTGGGCCCGGCCGACAAGGAGCTCGTCGAGCTCAAGCGAATCCTTCTCAGGACGCGCGACGAGCAGACGGCGTTCCGCGCGGCGTACTCGACGGCTTGGGTCTACGAGCAAAAGAAGGACCGCGCGAAGGCGATGTTCTACGCGCGCCTCGCGCAGCGGCACGCGGCGGCGATCGGCGACGTGCACCTCGTCTCGTCCTGCGAAAACCAGCTCGGAGACATCCTCGCCGCCGACAGCCGCTTCGAGGAGGCCGCCGAGGCCTACCGGGGCGCGCTCCGCCGCACCGAGGCCGAAGCCCCGCTCTGCTCGATCGCGCGCGCACAGTGGACGGACAACCTCGGCTACTGTCTCCTCTCGCTGGACCGCGTCCCCGAGGGCCTCGCGCTCGTCCACGACGCGCTCGACACCCTCGAGCGCGAGGATGCACGTGGATTCACCGTCTATCCGCTCATGGACCTCTGCTTCGGGTACCTCAAGTCGAACCGCTTCGCCGAGGCGCGCTGGTTCGGCGAGGAGGGCCTCGGACGCGTGGCCGCCGCGAGCGACCTCCCGGCCGAGAAAAACCTGCTCTACCTCCTCGGTGAGACGTGCCACCTCGCGGGCGACGACGACGCCGCGCGCGGCTACTTCGACCGACTCGCGAACCTCTACCCGGAATTCAAGAACCTCCGCGCGTACCTCGAGGTCTTCGACTTCCGCAACGTGATCAACCTCCGGAGCTGACCGTGAAGCGCCGCCTCGTTTTCCGCCGCTTCGCTTCCGCCCTCGCGGGCTTCCTCGCCCTCGCGGGCCTCGGGCTCTTCGCGGGGCAGGCGGACGCGGCGTCCGCGGTGCTCTCCAAGGACGGCACGCTCTACGAGGTCTTCACCGCCTCCTATGGCCAGATCATCACGGGTGCCACCGCGTCCGACGCGCGCCTTCCCGTCCTCGCGCTCCGCACGACGCTCCCGGGTGGCCAGCCCGCCGTCGAGGTCGTCGGTGGCACGGTGGATGAGCTGATCAAGCTCGGCGAGTCGCTGGAGTTCGACGAGACCACGCAGACTGTCTTCGTCGTCTACACCCAGCTGCAGGGCTTCTTCTTGGACGTGCACGTCGCGATGCGCCGGAGCGGCGCCTGGACGGAAGGTCGCTTCCTGCCGAACCCCGGCCTCTACGTCTCGATGAACCCGCAGCTCCTCGTGACGCGGCAGACGTACACGGACGCCGACAACACGGGCCGACCCTTCACGAAGTCGCGCACGATTCTCTCGATCGTGTGGTGGGAGGAGAACAACACTGCACAGGCCCGTTACGCCGCCGTCTTCGTCGAGGACGGCAGCCTCCGGCTGGACGACGTCACGGCGTGGAACCTCAACGAGCTGAACGGCAAGTCCGGCCCGACCGACAACTCGGGGCTGCCGCTCTCGTCGTACGCGCATCCCGGCATGCAGCGCGACGCCGGGACGAACGGCGGCGTTCTCGTGTCCTTCGCGAACCTCGCGACGCGCACGCAGCAGGTGATCCGCATCGGCTTCCCCGACGACTACACGAAGCCGGCCGCCCCCACCGGCACAACGACCACAACGACGACGACCGGGCGCACGTCGAACGCGCGCCACACGCCCATCGGGCGTTCGTTCACCGAGACTCAGCTCCCGACCCAGATCGACCTGCCCTTCCAGGTGGCGGTGGGCACGTTCATCTCGCCGGCAGGCATCCCGACGTTCTACTGGAGCACGGACACCAGCCTCGTCTATCTCCGCGGCGACTCGAGCACGGTGTTCACGATCCCGTTCCGCCCGGACTTCCCCGCCGATCGCGCGCTCGCGGTCGTGAGGGACATGTCCGAGAAGGAATAGGCGGCCGCCGGACGCTTCAGATTCCGCGCGGGAGGCCCGCGCGCGGATCGCTCTCGTAGAGCGCGGCGAAGTTCCCGGCGAGCGCGCGGCCCTCGTCCGTGACCCGCGCCGGCATGGCGATCGTGACGCGGTAGTAGTGGTCCCCGTCGGCGGCGCGTCCGCTCCTGACCCCGTAGCCCTTGAGGCGGAAGCGCTGGCCTCCCGGCGTGCCCGAGGGAATCCGCGCGCGCACGTGCCCATGGATCGTCGGCACGTCGATCTCGGCGCCGAGGTAGGCCTCGGACACCGTGACGGGAACTTCCGCGACGATGTCGTCCCCCTCGCGCGAGAAATACGGATGCGGCACGACGGTGAGGGCGACGTAGAGGTCGCCCTTTTCGGTGCGGCCCTTGCCGGGCACGCGCACCTTGGAACCGGTCGCGACCCCCGCCGGGATGCGCACGCTGAGCCGCTCCTTCGAGACCACCTCACCGGCGCCGTGGCAGACGGGGCACGCCGCGTGACCCATGCGGCCGGACCCGCCGCAGCGTGAACAGCGTTTCGGAGCGCGCACGTGGAGCGTGATCGTGCCGCCGAGGACGGCATCCCGAAACGGAATCGTGAGCTCGGCCGCCGCGTCATCGTCCTCGTCCTCGAAACCGCGCGCGCCGCCGGCTCGAGCGCCGGAGCCGGCGCCTGAGAAGAGATCGGAGAAGAGATCTCCAAAGTCGCCCGACCAGCGGAAGTTCGCCGGCCCCGCTCCAGGCGTTGGTCCGCGTCCCGATCCGCCGAACGGGTTTCCTCCGCCGAACGGGCCGCTCCCCTGAGGCCGAGGCGCGCCGGGCTCGGGCGGACCTCCGGTGTCGCCGGTCTGGTCGAAGTGCTTCCGGCGCTTCGGGTCCTTGACAACCTCGTAGGCCGCGGCGATCTCCTGGAACTTCTTCTTCGCGGCGCTGTCGCCGGCGTTCACGTCGGGGTGAAACTTGCGCGCAAGGCGCCGGTAGGCCTTTTTGATGTCGGCCTCGCTCGCTTTTCGCTCGACTCCCAGAACCTCGTAGGGATCCCTTGCCGCCATGGCGCCCTACGATACCCGACCGGCGCCTGGTCCCGAACCCCGCGTGGAACCGAGGTACGATCCTCGGGCATCTCATGGCGGCGGCACCGTGAAAATCCTTCAGCATCGCGACGTCCTTTCGATCATCCTCGCCGGCGGGATGGGCGAGCGCCTGTTCCCGCTCACGCGGGATCGCGCGAAACCCGCGGTCCCCTTCGGCGGCCGGTACCGCATCATCGACTTCGCGCTCAACAACTGCGTCAACTCCGGCCTCACGAAGATCAAGGTCATGACGCAGTTCAAGTCGAATTCGCTCATCGAGCACATCATCCGAACATGGCGCCTGAGCTTCGACATCGACCAGTTCGTGGACCCCGTGCCCGCGCAGATGCGCCGCGGGCCCCACTGGTTCCGCGGCACGGCGGACGCCGTTTACCAGAACCTCGACCTCATCTTCGACGAGGAACCCGAGCACGTCTGCGTTTTCGGGGGCGACCACATCTACATGATGGACGTCAACCCGATGCTTCTCTTCCACGAGGAGGGCGGCCATGACCTCACGATCGCCGCGATCCCGGTGCCGATTGCCGAGGCCTCGCGGTTCGGCGTCCTCGAGGTCGCGGCGGACGGACGCATCGTCGGCTTCGAGGAGAAACCCGCCGCGCCCCGCTGCATCCCGGGGCAGCCGGAGCTGGCGCTCGCGTCGATGGGAAACTACATCTTCCGGGCCGGCGTCCTCATCGAGGCCCTCGAGCACGACGCCCTGCAGGACACCTCCCACGACTTCGGCCGGGAGATCATTCCGGCGCTCCTCGCGGGAGGCGGGCGCCTTTTTGCCTACGACTTCTCGACGAACCGCGTGCCGGGCGCCGAGGACCTGCCACCGTACTGGCGGGACGTGGGCACGATCGATTCCTACTGGGATGCTTCGATGGACCTGATCTCCGTCACGCCGCCGCTCAACCTCTACAACCCCAAGTGGCCGCTCAAGAGCCACGCGTCGCAGCTGCCGCCGGCAAAGTTCGTGTTCGCGGACGCCGTCTCCCAGCGCATCGGCATCGCGACGGACTCGACTGTCGCGTCCGGATGCATCATCTCGGGCGGCACGATTCACCGGTCGATCCTCTTCCCACGCGTGCGGATCAACTCGTTCTCGAACGTCGAGGAATGCGTCCTCATGGACGGCGTCGACGTGGGGCGCTACGCGCGCCTCCGGCGGGTCATCGTCGATCGCGGTGTGAAGATCCCGCCCCGGACCGAGATCGGTTTCGACGTCGAGGAAGACCGGAAGCGCTTCCACGTCTCGGAGGGCGGAGTCGTCGTGATCCCCAAGGGGGCCGAGGTGCCGGGACCCGCCGACTGACCCCGAGGCCGGTCAAGCCGGTTGCTTCGGGTCTCGCGACCGTATAAAGTTCGGGTTTCGAACCTCTAGGCCGAATTTTATATGGACGACATCGATCGCCGGATCCTCGACATTCTCCAGCGGGACGCCAAGATCTCGCAGGCGAGAATCGCGGAAACGGTGGGCCTCACCACGCCGTCGGTGAACGAGCGGATCAAGAAGCTCGAGACGCGCGGTTTCATCCGGCGTTTCACGGCGCTCCTCGACCCTCGTCTCGTCGGAATGCCCCTCGTGGCGCATGTGGATGTCCTCCTGGAACACCCCCGATTCGAACGCCCGTTTCTCGAGGAGATCGAGGCGCTGCTCGACGTCCAGGAGTGCTACGCGATCTCGGGCGATTTCGGCTACCGGCTGAAAATCCGGGCCCGCGACGTGGAGCATCTGGAAGCGATCCTGCGCGAGAAGATCCAGACGATCCGGGGCGTGGTCAGAACCCACGTCGAACTGTCGCTCTCCGTCAAGAAGGATTCCACGCTGCTCCCGCTCCTCGAAGGGATCTGAGCCGACGAACTGTCGTTTTTGCACCGCGAGTGTCCGTTTTCGATCTCTCGGCCCATCCCGCCCGGACCCGCAAGAAAAGCCGAAACCTGGCGTAAGTCATTAATGCCGACTAATTTGCAGCTTGACTCGCGAGCCCGTGAAACTCGAGGCACCGGGCTTGCGTATAAGAAGGCAGGAGATCGAAACGGGCATTTCGACTAAACATCAAATGAATACGACGGTCTTCACTCCCTCCCTACAGTCCCGCCGGCCTCCCGGCCGCCGGGCCCTCCAGACTCTTCCCTCCAACAAAAACCTCAGTTAGTCAATCCCACCGCCGCAATCCCCGCCCGACCGAAAGGTCGGGTGGGAGCCCACCGTTTGGGCCTCGCGAACGTGATCGGGATTATCTAAAAGTGGTAGGCGAGGGAAGCGCCGACGAGGACCGGCTTGTGTGAGGCATCGGTCCTGAGGAGGTATCCCGTGGCGTCGATCCGGAAGTCCCAGCGTCTCCCAAGCTGAAAGATCGTCAGCAGTCCGGCGTGCCAGCCGATCACGGTCTCGCTGATGTCCGCGGGCAGTTGACCGGCCTCGGGGTCGCGCGGCGACAGGCCGAAGACGCCGACGCCGGCGACGAGTCCGGCCTGCCACCAGGCTTCCCGGAACATGTATCCGACCGACAGGCTCCCTCCGTTCACCTTCACCCGCGGAGAGTCGCCCGCGGACGGCTGAAACGGGGGCGCGGTCACCACCGAACCGGGCAGAAGGAAGTTCTCGTAGCGCGCCTCTAGGATTATGCCCGTCTCGAGCTCGACGTCCGCGAAGACGCGGAAACCCCCGGTCGAAAACGCCTTCACGTCCGCGGGCCGCCCGGTGTCGGTCACGGCGAATCCGCCGGCGCCGACGGCGAAGGGAAATTCCGACTGCCGGTTCGTCTGGGCGGCCGCGGAAAAAGAGAGCCCGGCGACAAAAGCGGCGAGAAGGGCGGCCCGAGCGAGCGAGCGGAGGAATCGCAGTTTCATCGGTGTCATTGGCGAAGAGGATACGCCGAGGCCGGTCGGTCGGAAGATATGCATATTGCGGATACGGAGGCCGGCACACCCTCGTCTAGAATCCAAAGCCGTGCCGCGTGAGGAGCCTTCTCTGACCGCAACTCTTGGGCGAGGGTTTTTCGCGCCTCTCTTTGAGCCTCTCCTTGCCCTCCTCGTTCCGTCGCGTTGCGCCGTCTGCGAGGCGCCGCGCGCCGACCTCGGCGGCGGCGGCGTGTGCCGCTCCTGCTGGGCCTCGCTTCCCGTTCTCGACGCGGCCGCGGCATGCCCGCATTGCGCGCTCCCGTCCGGCGGTTCTCCGTGCGCCGCCTGCCGCCTTCATCCGCCGGCGGTGACGCGCACCGCGGCATTCGGGCTCTATGCGGGCGGGCTGCGCACCCTCCATCACGCCTTCAAGTTCGCCGGCTGGGATCTCCTCGCCGCGCCCCTCGGCGAGCGCCTCGCCGCTCTCGCGCGGGCGACCGCGATCGCCTCGGGTGCCGACGCGCTCGTGCCCGTGCCCTCTACCCGCCGGCGCAATCGTGAACGCGGGTACGATCCGGCCATGCTTCTTGCCGACGAGACCGGGCGCCTCCTCGCCACGCCGCGGCGCGCGCTCCTCTCCCGCACGCGCGAGACGCCCCCTCAATCCACGCTGCCCGCAGCGCAGCGCCGCGGAAACGTGGAAGGGGCCTTCGCGTCCTCCCCCCGCGCCCGGGGACGCGTCCTCGTCCTCGTGGACGATGTCGTCACGACGGGCGCGACGCTCTTCGCGGCGGCGCGCGCCCTGCGCGAGGCAGGAGCACGCGATGTGCGGGCGCTCGTGCTGGCCCGCACCCCGGAGCCCACATGACCGCACTCTTCGACCGGCTCGTCGTAACCGCGCTTCCGCTCGTCCCCCGCTCGCTCGTGAGACGCGTCGCCTCGCGCTACGTGGCGGGAGACACGCTCGACGACGCCCTCGCCACGGTGCGCGCGCTCTCGGCCGAAGGCGCAATGGCAACGCTCGACATCCTCGGAGAGAGCGTGACCCGTCCGGAACAGACGGAGGTGACGCGCGATCAATACCTGCGCATGATCGACGCGATCGCGGCGAGCGGCCTCAACGCAAACATCTCGGTGAAGCCGACGGCGGTGGGCCTCGCCATCGACCCGGCGCTCGCCCTCCGCAACTGCACCGAAATCTGCACGCGCGCTTCGGCCCACGGGATGTTCGTGCGCTTCGACATGGAGGACAGCCCGTACACCGAATCGACGCTCCGGCTCGTGCTCGAGCTGAAAGCGAAGTTTCCGGCCGTGGGCGCGGTGATTCAGGCCTACCTCAAGCGCAGCCTTCGCGATCTCGACCGCCTCATCGCCGCCTCGATCAACGTGAGGATCTGCAAGGGCATCTACGTCGAGCCCCGCACGATCGCCTGGAAGGACCGCGCGACGGTCATCGCGAGTTTCGCGGCCCTCGTCGACAAGCACCTATCCGCGGGCTGCTTCGTCGGCATCGCGACGCACGACGAGGCCTGCGTGGAGCGCGCGCTCGAGACCATCGACCGGCTCAAGCTCGGGCCGGACCGCTACGAGTTCCAGATGCTCCTCGGGGTGGATCCCGTTCTCCGGCGCAGCCTTCTCGACGCCGGCCACAGGCTGCGGGTCTACGTGCCCTACGGCCGGGACTGGTATGCCTACTCGACGCGGCGCCTGAAGGAGAACCCCTCGATCGCCCGGCACGTGGTCCGCGCCACCCTCGGCTTCGGGCCGGCCGTCTGAAGCTCAGTCTCGAAGCCGGTTGACGCGGCGCGGAATCCGGGCGGATGATAAGGGCATAGGGGGGTCTGTGACCCTTTCGAAGCGCCCGACACAGCGCCTCGGCGTTGTGGTGCTCGCCGCTGCCGCCTTGGCCGCGCTCCTCGCCTGGCCCGCCGTAGCGGGCGAGGCCGGAGCCCGTCGCGCGCCCCTGGCGGGCATCGTGCGCGCCGGCGGCGTCCCCGTCCCGGGCGCGTCACTCATCGTGCGCGGCGTGACGGCCGGCGGAGCCACCGTCGTGAAGCTCCTGAAGAGCGACCGCGACGGGACGTTCGTGCTCGGGGACGCGGCCGAGGGCCTCTACACGGTTCTCTCGGTGGTGCCGGGCTTCCGACCCGCGTTCGCCCGCCTCATGCACCGCGCGGTTCCGGACGGCACGCTGTCGTTCGTGAGGCTCGACCTCGAGTTGCCCGCGGGCATCCTGCCCGAAACGACGGGGGGGCCGCTCGACGTCTGGATCGCGCGCGCCGTGGCGCCGGGCGACGTCCTGCGCGACGTGCCCGCGATTCTCGCGGCCCTCGAAGAGGGGCCGGAGTCGGCGGCTCTCCCCCTCACGATCGCCAGGGGGGACACGCGCGCGGCCACGATTCCGATCCGCGCGTCCGTGGCGTCCACGGCGGGATTCGGCGCCGCCGGCGAGTCGTCGCTGTCGCGCGCGTCCCTCGACGTGAGCGGCACAGCCGGGGACCGGTTGCGGTGGGGCGCCTCGGGGGCGTACGCGCGTCTCGCGGCGCTCTCGGGCGAGAAGACGGGGGACGCGTCACGCGTGGCGCTCGACCTGTCTTCAGGATTCGCGGGAGGGGCCGCGGGTTCGTCGGGAGCGATCGGACCCGGCCAGTCGGTTCACATCGCGACCCGCCAGCAGAACATGACCGACGACGCGCAGGGCGCCCGCTTCGCGACACACTCGCTCGACTGGAACGGGAGCCTCTCCGAGTACGCGCAGGCCTCGGTCTCGGCCCGCCTCGTTTCGCAGTCTCGGCTCCTCTCCGCCGGGCCGGCGGCGGACCTGTTCGCGCGCGAGTCCAACGCCGTCGACGTCGCCGCCCGCTATCAGACCGACCTTTCCTCCAGTACGTTCGCCCGCGTGTCGGTGTCCTACCGAAGCGCGATGAACGAGTACGCGGGCCAGCCGACGCCCTTCGACCGCGAGACCCGCGCCGGCGCGGTCGCCGGCGTCCGCTTCTTCGACGTGTTCGTCCTCGAGGGCGGAGCGACCGGGGACGTTTCGGCCCGCTCGCGCGGCGTCACGCCGGAGCTCACGCTCGCGATCGCGACACGCGACGGCTGGAAGATCTACGGCTTCGCGGCTCGCCGTTTCGAGCGGAGTCTCGACGGAGAAATGCCGCTTCTGGGCGAAGCAGGCACGGACGAGGCGGATCTCACGCGGCGCTCGCGTGCCCTCTACAAGGGCGGCCTCATGTGGAAGAACGCCGACGGAGAGAACGTCTCGCTCGAGGCCTCGCAGCGCGAGCTGACGGGCACGTACCGCCTGCTTTTCGATCCCGATTTCCTCGACCGGCTCGATTCGCTCTATTTCTTCCCGAACGACATCGCGACCGACATTTCGTTCGGGGCCACCGTGCGCCTCGGGAAGGCGCTCGACGGGCGCGTCATGATGCGGGCGGGCAAGCTCTCGGGAGAGCGTGACGGCCTGATCCGCGCCGACGAGGCCGCCTGGGGCGTCGCGCAGACCGCTGTCCGCATCCGCGCCACAGATACGTCCCTTGGGATCGGTTACCGTGTGGTGACGCAGTCGCTCACGCGCGGATCGATCATCCTCCGCAACGATGTCGAGGCCGTGGATGTCACGCTCGCCCAGTCCATCCCGATGCCGGCGCTCAGGTCTCTGGGCTCCGACCTCCGCGCGCTCTTCTCCATGGAACTGGGAAAACGCCGGGAAGGCGAAGACGAGGAGAAACAGAACCGCAGGCTCGCGGGCGGCTTCTCAATGTCGTTCTAGGTCGTTCTAGTCCCGCCTCGTCTTCCCAAATTGCCCGATCTCCAAATACCCGGGCCACCCTTCAATATTCCGTGGCGGTGGCCCGTCACGAGTTCGTTCGCGCCTATCAAAGGCCATTTTCTCAATGCTTTAGGCTGATCCAAGCAATCGGATTGCTGGCATCTTACTTGCTGTAGAGATCGACATGGAGACACCTTCGCCTCGACTGCGCTCCGTGGCGCGGTGGCTCCTCATCTGCTGCTTCGCGGCGGCACTCGTCCCCTCCGTGTTCTGCCTCGCGCGCAAGGTCTCGGCGTTCGGCCGCGCCGACGTGCTCGTCTCTCCCGAACCCGAAGGCCTTCGCGTGCGCCGCGTCGGCGACTCCGCCGCCGCTTCCGGTCTTAGGGCCGGCGATCTCCTGCTGCTCGTGGATGGGGCCGAGGCGCGGCAGGTGGGTGATCCCTCGCGCTGGCTCGCCGAGCGCTCCGCCGAGCTGACCGTCCTCCGGGGCGACGCGCTTCGGACCTTTCGAAACGTTCCGGTTTCCTCGTGGGACTGGCTGTACCTCTTCCTCTTCGCGGTGGGCGTCGCGTTTCTCGCGGCGGGCTTCGCGGCGGTGCGGCCCTCGCCGCCGACGCGCGAGTCGCTTCTCTTCGCGGGCTTCGCGCTGTCCGTCGGGCTCGTCCTCACCCTCACGCCGGTGCCGCCCGTCGACGGCCTCTTCCGCGCCGCCGTGCTCCTCGAAGACGCCGCGCGTGCCCTGTTCCCGGCTCTCCTGCTCTCCCTCGTTCTCACGTTTCCGAGGCGGATGCGAAGGACGCCGGCATGGCTCCCCTTCGTTCCGGCCGCCCTGCTGCTGGCCGCGACGGCGGCCGTGTACTTCGGCGGGACGGGCCGCGGCGCGTCCGAGGCGGTGAACGCGCTCGACCGCGCGCAGATCGTCTGGATGGCGCTCGGCGCCGCGCTCGCCGCCGTGCGGCTCGTGGTCCTCGCGCGACGCCCCACGGACCTTCTGACCGAGAAGCAGGTCCGATTTCTCCTCCTGGGCGTCACGGTGGGTTTCCTCCCCCTCGTCCTCCTGAATCTCGTGCCGCGCCTTCTCGGAGGCTCGATTCCGATTCTCTCGTCTCTCGCGGTCCTGCCCCTCGCGCTCGTTCCGGCCGCCTTCCTCGCCTCGCTCACGCGGTATCGGCTCTGGGACGTGGAGGTGCTCGGCCGGCAGACCGCGTCCCTGCTCGGCGCTCTTCTCGTCGGAGCCAGCTTCTTTGCGCTCGCCCAAATCCTCCTCGCGCATCCGGTGGCCGTCGGGATTCCGCACGCGAAGGGCGCTCTCGAGGCGTCCGCGGGCCTTCTCATGGCGCTCAGCTTCGCGCCCGTAAGGCGCGGCCTCTCCAGCGCGTTCGCGCGGCTCCAGTATCGCGAAGCCTGGCGCGACCGCGAGAGACTGCTCGCGCTCGTGCGCGACCTCCCGACGCCGCGCCCGCTCGGAGAGCTCCAGGAGCTCCTCGCGGAACGCATCACGCGGGGCCTCGGCGTCTCGCGCGCGGCCCTCCTGCCCGTGGCGGGGGACGCGCTCGTCGCGCGCGATGTGGACGGGGGCCCGCCGCTTCCGCTCGCGGAGCTCCCCACCGCGGCCCGCCTCGGACCGACGCGCCTGTCGCGCCAGGACTTCACGGCGCGGCCGACGGTGGCGGTCTCGCGGCTCCGGCGAGCCGGATTCCGCACGCTGGCTCCATTGACCGTCTCGGGACGCCTTCTCGCGCTCTTCGCCGTGGGCGACCGCGCGGGACGCGTGCCGCTGTCGCTCGACGATACGGAGCTTCTGGAAACGGTCCTCGCTCCGGCGGCGCTGGCGCTCGACCACGCGCGGCTTTTCGACGAGCTGCGCGTCGAGGCCGATCGCTACCGTACCCTCCAGCAGTTTCACGAGAACGTCGTCGCGGGCTCGGCCGCGGCGATCGCCGCCACGGACGACGCGGGGCGGCTCACCTCGGTCAACCCCGCGTTCGCCGCTCTCCTGGGGCGCGACGCGGCGTCTCTCGTAGGGATCCTCGCGGAGGACGTGCTGCCCGCCGCGCTCGTGGGAGGCGCGCCGCCCCCGCAACTCGAGGCGGACCTCGGCTCGGGGCCGCGCGTTCTGCACGTCGCGGTTTCGCCTTTTCCGGGCGCGGGGCCGGATTCGCGCGCCCGGGTCCTCGTCCTCTATGACGCGACCGAGACCGCGCGGCTCGAACGCGCGCTCGCCGATCAGGAACGCCTCGCCGCTCTCGGCACTCTCTCGGCGGGCGTCGCGCACGAGGTGAACACGCCGCTCGCCGGAGTCGCGGGCTTCGCGCGACTCCTCCTCGACGAGACGCCGGCGGACGACCCCCGCCGGACGCTCGTCGAGAAAATCGAACGGCAGGCGTTTCGCGCCTCGCGCCTCGTCAGCAGCCTGCTCGATCTCGCCCGCGGCCGGCCGCGGGAGTTCGCGCGCCTCGAGCCGGCCGCGCTCGCGGAAGAAGCCGCCTGGGCGCTCGCGGACGAGGCCGCGGCACGGCGCACCTCCATCGAGGTTGTGGCCACGCACCCTCTTCCGGCCGTGTCGGGCCATCGGGACGCCCTCGTCCAGGTGCTCGTGAACCTCGCGAAGAACGCGCTCGAAGCGGTCACGCTCCCCCGCGCCGCGGCCGACCCGCCACCCGCCGTCACGCTGCGCGTCGGCGCCGCCGACGGCTGCGTGCTGTTCTCCGTGGAGGACAACGGACCTGGCCTGACAGATGCACAGGCGGCCCGTGTGTTCGATCCGTTCTACTCCACGAAGACCGCTCAGGGCGGAACGGGGCTGGGCCTTGCCATCGCGCGGGATATCATTCACGCGCACGGCGGCACGCTGACCGTGACGTCCGCGGGAGAGCGCGGGGCCCGATTCACCGTCTCCCTGCCCGCCGCGGCCTGAAAACAATGCCGACCGTTTTGATCCTCGACGACGAGCCTGTCATCCGCGACGTACTGGGATCCGTCCTCGCGAAGGCCGGATTCGTGACGCGCGAAGCCGCGACCGCGGCCGAGGGACTCGAGCGTCTCGCGAAGGAGCCAATCGACCTCTTGCTCCTCGATCTCATGCTCCCGGACCGGCCCGGCCTCGAGGTCCTCTCGGAGGTGAAGTCGCGGCATCCCGAGGTGCCCGTCGTCGTCGTGACCGCGTACTCCTCCGTGGAGAGCGCGATCACCGCGATGCGCGAAGGCGCGTTCCACTACCTGCCCAAGCCCTTCCGGAACGAAGAGGTCGTGCACGTCGTCAAGCAGGCGCTCGAGAAAAAGCGGCTCGTGGCCGAGAACCGCGCCCTCAAGGCGCGGCTCAACGCTCCGCCTGGCCTCAAGGAGATCATCGGCCGCTCCCCATCGATGGAACGCGTTTTCGAGACGATCCGCCAGGCGGCTCCCGCGCGTTCGACGATCCTCATCACCGGCGAGAGCGGCACCGGCAAGGAGCTCGTCGCGAAGGCCCTCCACCGGCTGTCTCCGCGAGCGTCGGGCCCGTTCGTCACCGTGCATTCCGGGGCGCTCCCCCCCGACCTCCTGGAGTCGAACCTCTTCGGCCACGTGCGCGGCTCGTTCACCGGCGCGATCGCCGACAAGAAGGGCCTGTTCAAGGCCGCCGACCAGGGCACGATCTTCTTCGACGAGATCGGCACGGTGCCGATCGAGACCCAGGCGAAGCTCCTGCGCGTCCTGCAGGAGCGGGAGTTCCTGCCCGTGGGCGCCGTCGAGCCGCAGCACGCCGACGTGCGCGTCATCGCGGCCACGAATGCCGACCTGCCGCGGCTCGTCGCGGACGGACGCTTCCGCGAGGACCTCTTCTACCGGCTCTGCGTCATCACGATCCCGCTCCCGCCCCTCCGCGAACGCCGCGAGGACGTGCCCCTCCTCGTGGAGACGCTGCTCGCCCGGGCCGCGTTCGAGAACGGCAAGGCGGTCCCGTCCGTCACACCCGGCGTGATGAAGGCGCTCCTCGACCACGACTGGCCGGGCAACGTCCGCGAGCTGGAAAACGTCCTCGAGCGGGCGCTCGTCCTCGGCCACGGCGTGATCGACCTCGATCAGCTTCCGGACACCGTCCGGCGCTCGGTGCCGCGCGCGGCCGCGCTGCCCGCCGAAGGGCTCTCCTTCAAGGACGCCGTCGCCGCCTACGAGCGCGCGCTCCTCTCGGCCGCGCTTCAGCGCGCGTCGGGCGTCCAGAAGCGCGCCGCCGAGCTTCTCGGCCTCAAGCCGACGACGCTGAACGAAATGCTCAAGCGCCACGGCATGCTGCCGCGCGACGCGAGAGAGGCGAACGAGCCCGAGCCGGCCTCGCCGTCCCGCGCCTCGGGGCTCTAGACTCCTCTCGGCTCCTCTAGCTCCTCTTCAGGAGGACGAACGTCCGGTCATCTCCGAACGGAGTCCCGGAGGTGAACGCCACGAGCGCCGCGCCAAGCTCGGCCTCGATCTCGGCGACGGAGCCCGCCCGCGCCCGGACCAGCGTCTCGACGAGCCGCGGCGTTCCGAATTCCTCGTCTTCGGGATTAGCGGCCTCGGTCACGCCGTCCGTATAGAGAGCGAGGAGATCGCCCTCGGCCATCGTGAACGTTCCCGAGCCGTACGTCTTTCCCGCGAACATCCCGAGCGGCGGTCCGTGAGCCCCGAGCAACTCCGACGCCCCGTTCTTGCGCACGAGGATGCCGGGGTTGTGGCCCGCGTTCGTGTAGACGACCGAGCCCGACTCCGGATCGTAGAGCGCGAGGAAGAACGTGATGAACTTCTCGGGACTCGTGCGCCGGAACACCATGTCGTTGAGGCGCGTGCAGAGCAGGCCCGGCGGGAAGTGCTCGCCGGCCCACACCTGGAACGCCGCCTGCACCGAGGCCGCGAGAATCGACGCGCCCATTCCCTTTCCGCTCACGTCCGCGATGACCACGTCGAGCGAATTGTCTCCGCGCTCGAAGAAGTCGTAGTAATCGCCCGAGACCGTGCGCGACGGCACGGTCCGTCCGAGAAGCTCTGTGTGGGGCAGCGTCGGCTCGGCCTCGGGCAAGAGGCGGCGCTGGATCTCCCACGCGAGCGCCAACTCGCTCTCGATGCGCTGGCGAGCCGCGGCGCCCTCCTGAAGACGCAGGTTCTGGATCTTGATGGCGGCCGTGTTCGCGAGGGACGTGAGGAGGCGGAGATCCTCTTCGCTGAAGCTCTTTCGGCCGAGGCGCACCTCGAGGTAGATGAAGCCGATGACCTTGTCCTCGACGAAGAGCGGCGCCGCCATGCACGACGTGATGCCCTGAATCCGGATGGATTCGGCGGCCCCGAGGCCGGCGTCCGTGGCGGCGTCGATGAGGAGGACGCCATTTTTCTTGTCGACGACGGACTGGATGAGCGTCTTGCTGAGCCGGATGTCCGAGGGATCCACACCGGCCGCGTACTTCACGCTCTCGGGTTTCAGCTTGCCCTGCTCGTCCGCCAGCATCAGGAGGCCCCGGTCGGGCTTCAGGAACGTGAACGTCTTCTCGAGGACGAGCTCGACGAGGCGGGGGAGGGGAATGTCTCCGAGCAGGTCCACCGAGATCTCGTTGAGCATCCGGAGCGACGCGTTCAGGCGCGCGAGCTCCTCGGCCCCGAGCTTCGAATCCCAGGCCTGTTTGTGCGGGCGCAGGAGGTCCTTGGAGGACTGCAGGAACGTCGTCCGCTTCGAGCTTTCGTCGCCGATGGCGTCGATGACGACGCGCGTGGTGGATTCTTCGACGACTTCCACCAGCGTCTCGCCAAGCTGGATGCGGTCTCCGGCCGCGAGCGGCACGGGCACGGTGATGCGCGCCCCGTTCAGGGACGTGCCGTTGCGCGAGCCGAGGTCGACGAGCCGGATGGGGCCCGCGCCCTGGACGCCCTCGATCCGCGCGTGAACGCGCGAGAGCGTGCGGTCGCCGAGAGGCACGTCGTTCGTCGAGGAGCGACCCAGCGTCAGGACCGGGCGATCGAGCTGAATTCGACGCGCCGGCTCCCCCGGCACCCGCACGTTGAGGACGAGCACGAGGGGAAGTCTAGCAACAACAATCGGTTCGGCGTGTTCCCGAAGAGGCCGCCCGTGTTATTCTCCGCGGTTCCGGCGTCGCTCACCATGCGGCGAAGCCGTGAAGGAGAGGTCCATGAAGGAAAAGATCCACCCCGAGTACCACGAGGTCGACGTCCACTGCGCGTGCGGAACCACGTGGAAGACGAAGAGCACGAAAAACGAGCTCCGCCTCGAAATCTGCTCCAACTGCCACCCGTTCTTCACGGGCAAGTCCAAGCTCGTCGACACAGCCGGCCGCGTCGAGCGCTTCCAGAAGCGCTACGCGAACACGCCGAAGCCCACGACAACCCCGGTCAAGCCCAAGCCCGAGCCCGCCACGACCGCCTGAGGCGCAGGCGGTCCTTTCGGGCCGCCCGCGTCCGCATCCCATGTTTCAGAAGCTCGACGAGATCGAACGCAGGTATGCCGATCTCGAGGCGCGCGCGGCCTCGCCCGACGTGCTGTCGGATCACGCCCTCGCGACGAAGACGATGCGCGCCATGCGCGAGATCCTGCCGATCGTCGAGAAGAATCGCGAGCGCAAGCGGATCGACACGGAGCTCGCCGGCGCACAGGAGCTGCTCGACACGCTTCCGCCCGCGGACGAGCTTCGGCCGATCGCGCAGCAGGAGTTCGAGAGCCTGCGGGCCCGGCGGGACGCCGTCGAGGAAGACATCCGCCTTCTCCTCCTCCCGAAGGACCCAAACGACGGTAAGAACGTGGTCCTCGAGATTCGGGCCGGGACCGGCGGTGACGAAGCCGCCCTGTTCGCAGAGGAGCTCCTCCGGATGTACGTGCGCTATGCCGAAGGACGCGGCTGGAGAGTCGAGATCATCGATCGGAGCGACTCCGGCGGCGCCGGGGGCCTCAAGGAGGTCCAGGCGATCGTCGAGGGCGAGGGCGCCTTTTCGCGCCTGAAATACGAGGGCGGCGTCCACCGCGTGCAGCGCGTCCCCGCCACCGAGGCCGCCGGGAGAATCCACACGTCGGCCGCCACGGTCGCGATCCTGCCGGAGGCGGAGGACGTCGACGTCGAGATCCTCGACAAGGACGTCCGCGTGGACCTCTTCTGCGCCTCAGGACCGGGCGGTCAGGGCGTCAACACGACGTATTCGGCGGTGCGCCTCACGCACCTCCCAACCGGGGTCGTCGTCCAGTGCCAGGACGAGCGCTCGCAGGTCAAGAACAAGGCGAAGGCGATGCGGGTCCTCAAGGCGCGCATCTACGAGGCCGAGCGCGAGAAGAAGGAAGCCGCGTACGCCGCCAACCGCAAGAAGATGGTCGGCTCCGGGGACCGGTCCGAGAAAATCAGGACCTATAACTTTCCGCAGAGCCGCGTGACGGACCACCGCATCGGGTTCACGTCCCACCGGCTGAGCGACGTCCTCGACGGGCGCCTCGACGAGCTGATCGACCCGCTCGTCGCGCACTTCCAGGCCGAGAAGCTGAAAGAAGAGCTCGCGAAGGCCTGAGAGTTCACCCGATCCGGTCGAGGACGTACGCGGGCGTCCCGTCCGCGTCGACGACCACGTCCGTGACCTCGTAGCCCTGGGCTAAGAGCGGCTTCACGAGCGCCGCGAAGCGGTGGCGCTCCTTCAACGTTCCGTCGTGGTCGGTCCGGTAGATGCGCGGCGCGCCCGCCGGGAACGGCAGGAGGAGGCGCGGCCCCGACGGGAGCGACCGCGGGCTCCGTGCCACGGGCAGCCCTGAGGCGTCCGGCCGCGGACGGGGCTCGCCCGCGGCCGCGCGCATGACGGCCGGGTCGTCCAGCCGCCACGCGACCTCGAAACGGTCCGACGGGAGGCCGGCGTAGATACCGCCCATGAGCCCGTAGAAGTTCGGGTGGAACGTGCGCACGGTCGCCCTCAGGTGCCCGATGTTCAGCTTCGCGTTCTTGAGGAGGAAAGGGTCGTACGTCCACGTCATGAGGCGGATGCCCCGCGCGAGGCACCACGCCCGTTGGAAGAGCTTGAGCTTCACCGCGAGCCCGCGCCCCTGCGCGTCGGGCCGGACGGCGAGGAGGTGCGAGTGCTGGCAGGGCTCGCCCAGGTTCGTGCGCGGGATGCCGTGCACGAAGCCAAGCATCTTCTTTCCCTCGAAAGCGGCGGCCGTGAGACCGCCCGCGTGCGTGGCCGCGACGAGGTCGCTCGCGGGCGAGAGAGAACGTTCGGCGAAGCCCCACGCGGCTTTCGAGACGTGCGCCGTCTCGATGAACTCGTCCGGGGTCCGGAGCTCGCGGACCACGAGGCGTCCGCTCACGCCGCGTCCTCGAGGAGGCCCGCGAGAAGCGCCGCCCGGCGCGGGAGGTCGTCCACGAGGAGATGCTCCGTGCGCGCGTGAGCGCCGGCTCCGGAAGGCCCGAGGCCGTCGAGCGTGGGAACCCCGGCCGAGGCCGTGAGGTTCCCGTCGGAAGCGCCGCCCACGCGCACGCCGGGAAGCGAAAAGCCGAGTGTCTGAGCGAGCGCCTCTGCGCGCCGGTAGAGCGCGAGCGAGGCCTCGGTCGCCTCCATGGGCGGCCGGTTGACGCCCCCTTCGAGGGCTACTTTCACGCGCGTGTTCGAGGGCCGGTATGCGTTGAGGCCCGCGAGGACGCGCTCGCCCTCGGCCTGGGACCAGAGCCGAAAGTCCACGGAGAGCGTCGCGTGCTCGGGGACGACGTTCGTCGTCGTGCCGGACGCCGCAACGGTCGGGACGACCGAGGTACCCGAGGGAAGGTCTTGGAGCGCGTCGGCGAAAAGCGCGAAGCGCGACATCTCGAGAAGGGCGGAAGCCCCTTTCTCCGGCTCGAGGCCCGCGTGGGCGGCCACGCCCGTGAAGCGCGCCGTCACGAGACCGGTTCCTTTCCGCGCGATTTTCGCGGCTCCGCCATCGCCCGACGGCTCGAGGACAAACACGCGGTCCCGGTTCAGGGCCTCGCCGACGAGGAGATCCCGGGACGCGCGGCTCCCGACCTCTTCGTCCGGCGTCAGGAAGAGGGTCACGCCCTCCGCGACCTTCAGGTCGCCGCGCACGATGGCTTCGAGGACGGCGATTGCCACCGTCACGCCGCCCTTCATGTCGAAGACGCCTGGCCCCCGGGCGACGCCCTCCTCGACACGGAACGGGATTTCCGCCAACGTGCCGGTGGGCCAGACGGTGTCGATGTGGCCGAGCAGGAGCGCGCCCCCGCGCTCGGGGCCGAGCCGTACGCGGAGGGCGTCGCCCCGGCCCGCGCAGGGCACGCAGGAGGCCGTGATCCCCGATTTCTCGAGCCGCGCCGCGACCCAGCGCGCGAGCTCGCTGACGAGAGAAGACTCGCTCGACGGGCTCTCGCGGACCACGAGAGCCTCGAGATCCTGGAGCATCGAACCCCGCCGCGCGTCGAAGTGCGCGGCCAGCTCGCGGGCGCGCGTGCTCACGCGCGAAGCTCCTGGATTGAGGTGGTGACGCGGCCGAGGACGTCGGGGCGGATCGCGACTCCGGTGCCGGGTCCCGTCGGCACGGGCATGATCCCGTCTTTCGCCTCGAGGGCGGGCTCGACGATGTCCTCCTCGAAGTAGCGCGACGAGGACGACGTGTCGCCGGGCTTCGAGAAACCCGGGAGACTCGCGATCGCGACGTTGTGCGCGCGCCCGACGCCCGCCTCGAGCATGCCTCCGCACCACACAGGGACGCCCGCGGCGCGCGCGGCGTCGTGGATCCGCACGGCCTCGGCGTGGCCGCCGACGCGGCCGATCTTGATGTTGATGACCTTGCAGGCCCCAAGCGCAATCGCCGCGGATGCGTCCGCCGCCGAGCGGATCGACTCGTCGAGGCAGATAGGCGTCTTCAGCGTCTTCGCGAGCTCCGCGTGGGCGACGATGTCCTCGTGGTGCAACGGCTGCTCCATATAGTCGAGCCGGAATGCGTCGAGAGAGCGCAATGTGTCGGCGTCGGCCAGCGTGTACGCCGCATTCGCGTCGACGGTGAGGGTGATGTCCGGGAAGGCCTCCCGGACGGCCGCGAGTCGATCGGCGTCGCGGCCCGGCTCGATCTTGAGCTTGATCCGCTTGTAGCCCTGCGCCACATGCTTGCGCACGTTCTCGACGGTCTCCTTCGCGGTCGGCGAGATCCCGAGCGAGACGCCGACCTCGATCGCCTCGCGCGTCCCCCCGAGGGCCTTGCCCAGGGGAACGCCCGCGGCCCTCGCGAAGAGATCGCGGAGCGCGCACTCGACGGCGGCCTTGGCCATGCGGTTGCCGCGGATGCGCGCGGCGAGACGCTCGAACTCCTCGGGCGAGGAGACCGTCTTGCCGAGGACGAGCGGCAGGAGATACGCCGAAAGGATCGGCATCGCCGTCGAGAGCGTTTCCGGCGAGTAGAACGGGCCCTCTTCGGCCACGCACTCGCCCCATCCGGAAAGGCCCTCGCCGCGGAGCTCGAGGAGGAGGAACTTCTTGACGCCGGTCTCGCCGAACGACGTGCGGAACCGGAACTTGAGCGGCATCTCCACCTGGCGAAGCACCGCACATTCGACGCGCATTGGGCGATTGTCTATCATCACGCTCCCCTCGTTTCGGGGGACATGATAAGGAAATCGCCCCCGAGGAGTCCCGCATGACCGGTCCCGCCATCCGCTTTCGTCTCACCGCCCTTTGCGCCGCCGCTCTCATGGGCGCCGCGCTCCTGACCGGGTGCGGAGGCAAGGACGACGACGACGCGGACCGGCCCAAGTCGGCCCGCGCCGCGGGCGCCGCGAAGGACGGCGCCGCCGGGGCGACGGGCGCGGCCTCGATCACCGGCAAGATCGTCTTCGAGGGCGCCGCGCCGGCCGCCGAAAAGTTCAAGATGTCGGCCGACGCCTTCTGCGCCAAGTCGCATCCGGGAGACGTGAGCCGCGAGGACATTGTCATCGGAAAGGACAAGGGCCTCGCGAACGTCTTCGTCTATGTGAAATCGGGGATCAACGGCACCTATCCCCCGCCCACTGCGGCCGCGACCCTCGACCAGAAGGGCTGCACGTACCACCCACACGTTTTCGGCGTCGTGGCCGGGCAGAGCATCGAGCTCCTGAACAGCGACGACACGCTCCACAACATCCACTCGCTGCCCGAGAAGAACGAGGCGTTCAATCTCGGGATGCCGGTCAAGGGCATGAAGTACACGAAGAAGTTCGACAAGCCCGAGGTCATGATTCGGATCAAGTGCGACGTGCACAGCTGGATGTCGGCCTACTGCGGCGTCCTCTCTCATCCCTTCTTTGCCGTCACCGCGGCGGACGGCACATACACGATCAACGACCTCCCCGCCGGGACTTACACGATCGAGGCGTGGCACGAGAAGCTCGGCACGCAGACCCAGCAGGTCACGGTGGGCGCGCAGGAGTCGAAGCCGGCTGCCTTCACGTTCAAGGCCGGTGCGTGAAGCCTTCCTGAGGGTAGGGACGCGGACTGTCGCGTCTCTCGTCTTCCTGCTTCTCGTCGCGGGCGCCCTCGTCACGTCCACGGAGTCGGGACTCGCCGTCCCCGACTGGCCCCTCTCCTACGGGAAGGTCATGCCTCCCATGGTGGGGGGCATCCTGTACGAGCACGGCCACCGGCTCATCGCCGCCGCCGTCTCCACATTGGTAGGCCTCGAGATGGCAATGCTGTTTTTCTTCGAAAGGAGGAAAACGGTCAAGCTGCTCGGCATCGTAGCGTTCGTGGCCATCCTGCTGCAGGCGGTTCTGGGCGGCCTGACAGTGCTCTTGCTTCTACCGCCCGCGATCTCCTCCGCGCACGCCGCCCTCGCCGAGATCGTCTTCGCGCTCACGGCGGTCGTCGCGCTCACGTGCTCGCGGACCTGGACGGACCTGACGACTGGTCCTCTTCCTCTTCCACTCGAAGAAAATCTCTCTTCGAACGGTGCCAACGTGAGCAGCGCGTTTCGATGGACGCTCGCCGCGACCGCGGCAATCTACGTCCAGATCGTGCTCGGCGCCGTCATGCGGCACACGGGCGCCGGTCTCGCGATTCCCGACTTCCCGACGGCGTTCGGCGGCCTCCTGCCGTCCGCCGCGGATCTCGCCCGCCGCGGGGTGCCGATCCACCTCGCGCACCGCCTCGGCGCGCTCGTGGTCCTCGTCCTCGTCGCCGGCGCCGTTCGCGTCCTCGCCCGGGCGTCCGCAAAGGCTCCCCTCTTCGCCAGCCTCGCGGCGGCCTGGGCCGGCCTCGTCACGATTCAGATGCTGCTGGGCGCGCTCTCCGTCTGGTCGAGGAAGGATCCGGTCCTCACGACCGCCCACCTCGCCACCGGGGCCCTGTGCTGGGTGGCGGGCGTGCTCGCCCTCGTGTGCCTCGGGGCCTGCCGGAATCCTGGCGAACGCGCTAAGCTCCCCAGTCGCGCATGAGCCTCCGTCGCAACTCGTCCGCCTTCTCCTCCTACGTCGCGCTCACGAAGCCGCGCATCACCCTGTTCGTCGTCATGACGGCCTTCGTGGGTTTCGTGGCGGGCACGAAGGGGCCGCTCTCGGGGATGGACCTCGGCCTGCTCTTCCACACGCTCCTCGGGACGGCGCTCGTCGCGTCCGGCACGAGCGCCTTCAACCAGGTCTGGGAGAAGGAACTGGACGGCCGGATGCAGCGGACCGCCGCGCGCCCGCTCCCCTCGGGCCGCCTGCCGCTGGCCGGCGCGGCGCTCTTCGCCGGCGCGCTGTCGGTCGTCGGCCTCGTCGAGCTCCTCCTCTTCACGAACGGGATCACGACCGCGCTCGCGGCTTTCACGCTCGTCTCTTACGTCTGCGTGTACACGCCGATGAAGACGCGCTCGCCGGCCTCCACGATCGTCGGCGCGATCCCCGGCGCGCTGCCGCCGCTCGGCGGGTACGTGGCCGCGGCGGGCGCCCTCGGCCTGCCCGGACTCGCGCTCTTCGCGATCCTCTTCGTCTGGCAGCTGCCGCACTTTTTCGCGATCGGCTGGCGCCACCGCGTCGACTATGCGAAGGCGGGCGTCGTCATTCTGCCCGTCATCGACCCGACGGGGCGTAGCACTGCCCGCCAGACTCTCCTCTGGACGGCCGTCCTCCTGCCGGTCAGCCTCCTGCCCTCTCTCGTGGGCACGGCGGGGTTTGCGTACGCCTTCGGGGCGTTCGCGATGACCCTCCTGTTCCTGGCGTCGTCGCTCCGGTTCGCGCGAGATATCTCGGACGGCCGCGCGCGCTCTCTCTTCCTCGCATCGATCGGATGGTTGCCGGCAATCCTCGTCCTCCTCGTCCTCGACCGCGTCTGACGCGTTCCGAAGCCCGCAGCCACACATGACGCCTCCCGCCGTCGAAGCCCGCTCCCTCTCCCGTTCCTTTGGGGCGCGCGCCGCGCTTTCCGACGTCACGTTCTCCGTGACACGCGGCGAAATCTTCGCGCTCCTCGGCCCGAACGGCGGTGGCAAGACGACGCTGTTCCGGATCCTCGCGACGCTGCTGCCGCCCGGCGCCGGGAGCTTTTCGATCGACGGGCTCGATCCTGCCGCGGCCGGCCGCGACGTGCGCCGGCGCCTCGGCGTCGTCTTTCAGGCGCCCAGTCTCGACAAGAAGCTCACGGTGACCGAAAACCTCGTTCTCCAGGGGGCGCTCTATTCTCTTTCGGGCCCGTCTTTCTCCGTGCGTATCCGGGAGCTTCTCGCGACTTTCCGCCTCGAAGACCGCGCTGGCGACCTCGTCGAAACCCTCTCGGGCGGCCTCGCGCGTCGCGTCGAGATCGTCAAGGCGCTCCTCCACGCTCCGCCCGTCCTCCTCCTCGACGAGCCGTCGACGGGCCTCGATCCGGGCGCGCGGCGGGATCTCGTCGGGCTCTTCGGCTCTCTGGCCCGCGCGGGCACGGCGGTGCTCCTGACGACGCACCTCTTCGAGGAGGCCGAGGCCGCGCACCGCGTCGGCATCCTCGACCGCGGGCGGCTCCTCGCGCTGGACACGCCCGCCGCGCTGAAGGCGACCTTGGGCGGCGACGTCGTGGCCGTGGAGGCGAAGGACGAGACCGGCGCGCCGGCCCTCGCGGCCGCGATCGGGAGCCACTTCGGCGCCGAGGCCGGGCGGATCACGGTGGTCGGGCCCACGGTGAGAGTCGAGCGCCCGGCCGCGCATACGTTCGTCCCGCGCCTCGTCGAGGCGTTTCCGGGCGCGTTCAAGTCCGTGACGCTCGGCGCGCCTTCGCTCGAGGACGTCTTCATCGCCAGGACCGGTCGCCGCTTCCGCGAGGCGGACGCGGCCGAGTCCGGAACGAGCGCCCCATGAGCGCGGCATGAACGCAGCATGAGCTCCGCTCTCGCCCTCGCGCGACGCGAGATCGTCCGGTTCCTGAGGCAGAAGAGCCGCGTCGTTGGAGCCGTGGCCCCGCCGCTCGTCATGTGGATTCTCGTGGGAGCCGGTTTCCATGGCTCCTTCCGCGAGGACTCGTTCGGCTACTTCTTTCCGGGGACGGTCGTCCTCGTCGTTCTCTTCGCGGCGATCTTCGCCACGATCTCCGTCATCGAGGATCGGCGCGAAGGGTTTCTCCAGGGCGTCCTCGTGTCCCCCGTCGCTCCGTCCGCAATCGCGCTCGGAAAGATCCTCGGCGGCACGGCGCTCGGTCTGATCCAGGGGCTTCCGCTCCTCGTCCTCGTGCCCGTAGCCGGCCTGAAGGCCGACGCCGCCGGGCTCCTCACAGCCGCCGCGCTGCTCGTCGTGCTGGCCTTCGCCCTCACGGCGCTCGGCTTCGCGATCGCCTGGTGCCTCGAGTCGACCCAGGGATTCCACGCGATCATGAATCTCTTCCTGATCCCGATGTGGCTGCTCTCGGGCGCCTTCTTTCCCGTCGACGGCGCGCCCGCGTGGCTCCGCGCGGCGATGGCCGTGAATCCGCTCACGTATGGGGTCGCGGCCCTGCGCCGCGCTCTCGGCGGCGTCGCGCCCGCGTGGACGTCCCCCGCGCTCTCCTTCGCCGTGACGATCGCCTTCGCCGTCGTGACGTTCGGGGCCGCCGTCGCCGTCGTCGCGCGCTTTCCGGCGGGCCCCGCCGGCCGGCCCGCCCCGCCGCGCGCCCCGGAGCCAATGAAGAACCCATGACCGTCCGCGACCTGCCCACGCTGAACGCCTGCTTGAACGCGACGAGCGCGGTTCTCCTCGCCCTCGGCTGGATCCTCATCCGCTCGGGCCGGAGAGCCGCCCATCGCCGCGTCATGATCGCGGCGTTCACGTGTTCGACGCTCTTCCTCGCGAGCTACCTCACCTATCACGCGCAGGTGGGAAGTGTTCGCTTCCCGGGGGTCGGCGGCGTGCGCACGCTCTACCTCGGCATCCTCCTCACGCACACGGTCCTCGCCGCCGCCGTCGCCCCGATGGCCGTCGTGACGTTCTCTCTCGCGTGGCGCGGCCGGTTCGAGAAGCACCGGCGCCTCGCGCGCTTCACGCTCCCGATCTGGCTCTACGTCTCCGTGACGGGGGTCATCGTTTACGTGATGCTGTACCAGATGAGGTGGTAATCCCGCCCCGGCCCCATTTCGCGACGAGCTCGCCGATGCGCGCGAGCGTCACGGGCTTGCTCACGAAGTCGTTCATGCCCTCGGCCTCGCAGCGCTCCTTCACGAGGTCGGACGTGAGCGCGGTGAGGGCGACGACCGGCAGGCGGTCGCCGCCGGGCAGGGCGCGCGAGGAGGCGCCGGCGCGAGCCGCCCTCGAGAAAGACGGCGTCGGCGCCTCCGCCCGGGTGCGGCGCGACGAGGACGTGGAACATGCACGAGACCCCCTCCGGCGTGACGAGGGGGACGTCGTCCTCGACGATCGCGGTCGGCGTGCCCTGGGGGGCGCGGTTCAAGGCTTGCGCCCGTATGTGCCCGCGGAGCGCCACGGGCAGCACCTCGGTCCGCTCGACGTCGAGCCCCTCGAGGGCGTCCGCACGGCGCCCGACCCATTCCGCGAGCCGGCGGCGGGGAGCTCCGACGCGGATCTCCCTTCCACGTCGCGCCCGTCCACGTCCAGCACGCGCCGCGCTCCCCGGTTCGCGTAGCCGATCCGGCCCGAACGATCGAGCGTGTAGACGGCGACCGCGTCCATCGCATCGACGGCCGGACCGAAGGCCGCGTGCACGGACGTCACCGGGTCGGAGCGCGAACCCGGATTGGGCGAGGACCGGTCCGCGCCGAACAGGACGAGAATCCGGGGGCCGGACATCCTCTCCATCTTAAACACGAGGCCCGCATGAGCTCCTCCGCCGACCCGGACACGACCTGGGGAACGCTTCTCGCCGAGGGGCGGCGCCGCCTCTCGGGCGAGGATCACGCTCCGTACGAGGCGGAAGAGCTGCTCGCCCGGGCCGCGGCACGCCCCCGCGCCTGGTTTCACGGCCGCCGGAGCGAACCCGCGGAGCCGGCGGCAAGGGCGGCCTTCACGGAGCTCGTCGCGCGCCGCGCCGCGGGCGAGCCGCTGCAATACCTCCTCGGCGAATGGGAATTTCTGGGCCGGACCTTCTTCGTCGACCCTCGCGCTCTGATCCCGCGCGGCGAGACGGAAGGCATCGTGGAAGCGGCGCGCGCCGCCGCTCCGGACGCCCGGCGACTCGCCGACCTCGGCACGGGGAGCGGCATCCTCGCCGTGTCGCTGGCGCTCGAGCGCCCCGGCGCGCGCGTCGTCGCGGTCGATCGCTCTCCTTCGGCCCTCGCCCTCACCGCCGCCAACGCGCGCCGCCACGGCGTCGGTGCGCGCGTGATCCCCGTCGCGTCCGACTGGCTCTCCGCGTTCTCGCGCCGGCCCCTCTTCGATCTCGTGGTCGCGAACCCGCCCTACGTTCCCGTGACTGACGCGCCCCACCTCTCGAAGACGGTCTCGGAGTTCGAGCCCCCTCTCGCGCTCTACGGCGGGGGCGACGGCCTCGACCCCTTGCGCGTCCTCCTCGCGGCGCTTCCCGCCTTCCTCCATGAGGGAGCCCCGTTCGTGTTCGAGCTCGGATACGGGCAGGCGCGCGACGTCTCGGCGCTCGTCGAGGCCTCGGGCGCCTTCCGCCTCGCCGCCATGCGCCTCGACGCCGCCGGGATCCCACGCACGGCCACGGCCGTGCGCCTCTGACACGACTCCGGGCGCCGGTGCCGCTAGCCTCTAGCCGCTACACTCGCGCCCCTGATGGACGCCTTCCTCCTCAAGGGCCCCGTAAGGCTCCTCGGCACCGTCCGGGCCAGCGGCGCGAAGAATGCCGCCCTGCCGGCGCTCGCCGCCGCGCTCCTCACGGACGCCCCCGTGACGCTCGACGAGGTGCCCGACCTCGCGGACGTCAACACCATGGACCGTCTCCTCACCGGTATGGGCGTCTCGATCGACCGGCCCGCGCCGGGGCGGATGGTCCTCGACGCGTCGCGCGTCACGTCGACCGAGGCGCCTTACGACCTCGTGCGCAGGATGCGCGCGTCGATCCTCGTTCTCGGGCCGCTCGTGGCGCGCTTCGGCGAGGCGCGCGTCTCTCTGCCCGGAGGATGCGCGATCGGCGTGAGACCCGTGAACCTCCACCTCATGGCGCTCGAGGCGATGGGCGCGCGGATCGCCGTCGAGAACGGTTACATTCACGCGCACGTCTCGCGCGTCGGACGCGGAACCGGCCGGCTCACGGGGACAACGATCCGGTTTCCCTCGCCGACGGTGACGGGCACCGAGAACGTGCTCTTCGCGGCCGCGCTCGCGAAGGGCACCACGGTGATCGAGAACGCGGCGATGGAGCCCGAGGTGGAGGACGCGGCGCGCCTTCTGACGACGATGGGCGCCCGCGTGGCCGGCGCGGGCACGAGGACGATCACGGTCGAAGGCGTCGACCGGCTCTCCGGCACGGGTAAGGCGTCCCACGCGATCGTGCCCGACCGGATCGAGGCGGGCACTTACCTCGCCGCCGGCGCGATCACGGGCGGAGACGTGACCGTTACGCGCGCACGGGCCCGCGACCTCGAAGCGTTTCTCGACGCGCTCCGCCGGGCGGGAGTTGGCGTCGAGGTCACGGCCGATGCGGTGCGCGTTTTCGGCGGGCGCCCCCTCGAGGCCGTCGACATCGAGACGGCGCCGCACCCCGGCTTCCCGACGGATCTGCAGGCGCAGTTCCTCGCGCTCATGACGCAGGCCAAGGGAACGTCGCGCCTCGTCGAGACGATCTTCGAGAACCGCTTCCTGCACGCCGTCGAGCTCGCCCGCCTCGGCGCCGACGTGCGGGTCGACGGGCGCGCGGCGATCGTGCGTGGGCCGACGTCCCTCGAGGGCGCGCCCGTCACGGCGTCGGACCTCCGCGCGTCGGCGGCGCTCGTGCTCGCGGGCCTCGTCGCGCGCGGCGAGACGCGCGTCCGCCGCATCTATCACCTCGACCGCGGCTATGCGGCCATGGACGAGCGCCTGCGATCGCTCGGCGCCTCGGTCGAGCGGATCGACGGATAATCAGGGCGTGAGCAAACCCTTCGCCGACCCCTCGTGCCTCTTCTGCCGGATCGGCCGGAGAGAGATCCCCGCGAAGATCGCCTTCGAGGACGAGCGCGTCCTCGCGTTCCACGACGTGGCCCCGAAGGCGCCGACGCACGTTCTCGTGATTCCGAAAACGCACCTCGCGCGCCTCTCCGAGACCTCGGAAACGGACGCTGCGCTTCTCGGAGAGTGCCTCGCGGCGCTCCGCGGCGTCGCGCGCTCTCTCTCCCTCGAGAGCTATCGGGTCGTCGTCAACGACGGCGCCGAAGCCGGCCAGAGCGTGTTCCACGTTCATTTTCATCTTCTCGGCGGGCGGGCGTTCGCGTGGCCGCCGGGCTGAGAGACGCTTTTCGCCCCGCCGCCTTCCTTCTCCTCGCGTTCCTCGTCCTCTTCCCGGCCGCCGCGCCCCTCGCGGCCCAGGCCGCGGCCGAGCACGACCTCGCGGCCGCCGCGCGCGCCGGAAAATGGATGGAGGTCCTCGAGCGGCTCGCCGCCCTGAAGAAGGAGTCCGCCGAGCGCTATCAGGACGGCCGCTTCGACTATCTCGAGGCGCGCGCCCGGGCCGCCACGGGCCGTCGCGACGAGGCCATCGCCCTCTTCGAGCGCCACGTTTCCGCCCTCGACCTCCTCGACGTGCCGGCCCGTCTCGCGGCCGGGTCGCTTCGGTTCGAAGGCGGGGACGGGCTCGGCGCGCTCGAGCTGCTCTTTCCGCTTCTCCAGAGAAAGGGGGGGGCCGTGTCCCGCCGGGCGCTCCGCATCGCGCTCGACGCCCTCGAGACGCGCCTCGACGTCGCCGCGCTGAACCGGCTCGTCGCGGCGCGGCCGCCCGCGCCGCCGCGCGAGAGACGTCGTCTCCTCGCGCTCCGCGCCGAGGCGCTCGACCAGTCCGGAGACGAAGCCGGAGCGGCCGGACTCCGCGAGGGGATCCTGCGCGAGGCCCGGCGGGACGACGCGGCCGCGGTCGTGCTCGCCCGCGAGATCCGCGGGAAGGAGGCGCGCGACCTTCCCGACCGGCTGCTGCCGCTCCTCATCGAAACCGCCAAGGCGCAGCGCGACCTGGATCTCGCGGAGCGGCTCGCGGCGGAACGCGCGGCGCGCGCCGCGCACTCCAGCGACGGCGTCGCCCGCTGGGGCGCCCGGTTCGACCTCGGCCGGATCCTCGCATCGCGCGGCCGTTTCGCGGAAGCCGCGATGGCGTTTCGAAGCATCCTCGGCGAGCAGCCGCGCCGCCCGCGGCACGCCACGGGAAAGAAGGACGACGTTCCGGGGACGGACGCCTTCTTCGCACGCGTGCGCTTCAACGTCGGCGCGGTCCTCGAAAAGCTCGGCCAGCTCGACGCCGCGGCGGCCGAGTTCCGACGCGTGGAAAATGGGCGCGTCGGCCCCGCGGCCGTGGCCGCGCTGCAGCGGGCGCGCCTCCTCATGCGCCGTGGCGACCTCGCGGGCGCCGAGGCGATCCTCATGCTTCCCAGGCTCGCGAAGGAGCCAGGACGCGTCGAAGGCCTCCTGCACCTTCTGGAACGGCATGCCGAGACCGGCGACGGCGCGGGCGCGCGGCGGATCCTGCTTCCCGTCGAGCGCCTCGCGCGCTCGGGCAGGCTGAAGGAGCCTTGGAAGAGCGAGCTTCCGTTCTGGCGCGGCCGCGTCGCCGAGGCCTCCGGCGACGTCGCGGGCGCTCTCGCCGGCTATGCCGCCCTCCTCGCCGCCCGCCCCTTCACTCTCGCGGGCGAGCTCGCGACGCAGCGGATGCTCGCGCTTCCCGCCGGCTCCCGCGATGCGTTCCTCCGCCGCGAGCGGCTGCGCGGCGAGGCGCTCCTCACGTCCAGGAACCCGCGGGAAGCCCGGATGCGCCTGCTGCCGCCCGCCCTCCTCGGCGACTCCGGGGCCCGCGATCTCCTCAAGCTCGCCTACCGTGCGCTCCCCGGCTATGCCGAGGTCCTGCTCGCGCCCGACCTGCCGGAGGACGCGCTCCCGACGCTCTGCGGGGACGCCGCCGCCTGCCGTCTCCTGCAGCTCGGCCTGCCGCTCGAGGCCGAGCCCATCGTGCGCGACGCCTCGCATCTCGACACGCTGCTCGCCTGTCTCGTCGCCGCGCGGCTCGCCGAGGACGCCGACGCCGGGCCCGCGGCGCTGGAGGCGGCCGAGGCCCTCGACCGGATGGTGCCCGACGACTTCCTCCTCGACCTCGCGCCCCGTTCGGTCCTGCGGGGGCTCGCACCGCGGCCCTTCGGCCGCCTCGTCGCCGAGACGGCGGACCAGAGCAGCGTCCCGCGCGATCTTCTCTACGCCGTCATGCGGCAGGAGAGCCGATTCGACCGCGAGGCCGCCTCTCCGGCCGCGGCGCGCGGTCTCATGCAGCTGACACTCCCCGCCGCCGGAGAAGCCGCGCGCGAACTGAACGAGACGCCGCCCGCCTATGCCGATCTCTATGACCCCGCGCGCTCGCTGCGCCTCGGCGCGCGCACACTGAAGAATCTCCTCGCCCGCTTCGACGGGGACGCCGTCCTCGCGACCTCGGGCTATAACGCCGGCGCCGGCCAGACGGCGCTCTGGGCCGGAGGGGCGAAGTCGCCCGCCGAGACGCTCCTCGCCTCGATCAGTTACCCGGAGACGCGCACGTACGTCAGGCGCGTCCTCGCGAGCCGGATCCTCTACCGGAAAGCGGAACCGAAGGCCGAGCCCGCCAGCGCCGAAAAATTCAGCGCTGGTAAATGAGGATGCGGGTCTCGCTCCTGAGCTGCTCGGTCCAGCGCTCGATCTCGGCGTTGAGCCGGAGCTCGCGGACGACCTCGCGGATCTCCTCGCGGACGTCGTCGAAGGGAGGCACGTCCGCGAGGCCGCGCTTCTTCGCCGCGTCCCGAAAGGCCGTGTTGTAGTAGGCGCGGAGATCCACCTCCGTCAGCTTCAGGCCCGGCGTGAGGCGCTCCTTCACGAAGCTGTCGAGCGCGAGCCCGCGGCGCACCCACGCGGACAGTTCCTCGCGCGTCGTCCCGGCCGCCGCGAGGGCGGCCGCAGCCGGAATGCCGCGGTCCTTCGCGAGCCGCTCCTCGAGGGCAGCGACGCGCGCCTCGACGTCCTCGGGCTTCGGGTCGAATCCGGACGACCTCCGGAGCTGCTTCTCGCGCAGCAGGTCGACGATGCGCTGGTCGAGAACCCGGTCGCGGTAGGCGGTGTCGGATTCCCCGCCCTTCCGCTCGAGGTACCTCACGGCCAAGAGCTTCCGAATCTCGCTATCGAGGATGATGTCGTCGCCCACGATCGCCACGATGCGGTCCACGAGCACGGCCGGCCCCGAAGGCGTCGTCGCGGGCGCGGGCGACGGGGGCGCGCCGCTCCCGGCGGCCGGCACGAGCGTGACGCCCGCGAAAACGAGCGGGACGAGCAAATTCACCTGCGGGCCACCACGTCCTTCATCAGGCTTCGAAGATCTTCTTCGGCGGAGTCGCGCACGAGCCCTCGGATCAGAAAGCTCGTATTCAGATGGATCATCTCGATTCCCGTCGGATGGACGTGGCGCGGCGCTCCGCCCGAACCTGCCTTTCCCGTCGAGCCGCCGTCTGGGTCTTCAGGCTGAGCAACCGCTGGAGCGCATCGAGGGCATAGGTCGATTTGACGGTCATGGTGGCCATACTCTCAGTATCGGGCCATAACATTCCGGCCGCCACCCTTGTATCCGCGAGCCCATGGCGCTGGCGCTGAGCCGTCGGGCCCTCCGCGCGCGATCGGGAGAGAATGCGCCGGATGGGCCGCCTCCTCGTCGTTGCGACGCCGATCGGGAATCTCGACGACCTGTCGACGCGGGCGCGGGAAGCCCTGGCGTCGGCGGCCGTCGTCTACTGCGAGGATACGCGTCGCACGGGAAATCTCTTCGCCCGTTTCGACCTCACGACGCCCCGCGTTTCCTGCCACGGCCACAACGAGCACCACCGCGTCGACGAGGCTCTCGAGAGGCTGGCCCGCGGGGAGACGGTCGCTCTCGTCTCGGACGCCGGCACGCCCCTCGTCTCGGATCCAGGGGAGCGGCTCGTCGCAGCCGCAGCCGCGGCCGGGCACCAGGTGGAGGCGATCCCGGGCCCGTCTGCCGTGCTCGCGATCCTCTCGATCTCGGGATTCCCCGCCGTCCCGTTCACGTTCCTCGGCTTCCCTCCGTCCCGCCGGGGCGAGCGGGACCGCTGGTACGCGGCCTCGGCCTCTCGTCCCGGCACGGCGGTCCTCTTCGAATCTCCCTTCCGCATCGTGGAGTCCCTCGAAGCGCTCGCCCGGGCGTGGGGAGACCCGCCGGTCGTGCTCGGGCGCGAGCTGACGAAGCTCCACGAGGAAGTCCTGCGAGGCCGCGCCTCGGAAGTCGCGCGCGTCCTCGCCGCGCGGCCCTCGGTGAAGGGAGAGATCGTCCTCGCGGCGGCGGCGTCTCCATCTGCAGGGACCTTCGTCGAAACGTCACTACATCTGTAGACTTGCCTGAGGCCGAATACTCGTTATGCGCCAGAATCCATGATCACTACTCCAACCCCGAATGAAGCCATCGATGCATTGGAGACGACTCTCGGTCTTCCGAGCGGATTCCTCGACGGCCTCCTTCACGAGAGCGACTGGTCCTTCATCGTCAAGTCCCATGCTTTCCTCGAAGCGGCGCTGACCCATCTTCTTGTCACCGAACTGGGACGTCCTGCGCTCCAAGACACCTTCGCCCGACTCGAGCTCAGCAACAAGACCACGGGCAAGATGGCGTTTCTCAAGAGTCTTTCCCTCCTCGATGACGATTCCCGCAGGTTCGTGACCGCGCTGTCCGAGCTGCGCAACCAAGTCGTTCACGACGTCCGAAATGTCGGATTCACCTTCGCTTCACATCTCGCCTCTCTTTCCGACTCCGAGAGAAAGGCCTTCGCCAAGAAGTTTCTTCCTCCGGTCCCGCGCCGCTCACCTTCAGCCAGCGCATTCGAATCGCTCATCCTTACGAAGCCTCTTCACTGCATCTTTGCTGGAGTTCTCCTGCTCGCCAACATCGTCTACTTCAGCGAACCACAGGTGCGTACCAAGCAACTCCTTGCCCTTCTGACCGAGGAGCTTTCGAAAGGCCCCCATGGCGCGTAGCACGCCGTTGCAGCCGACTGTCTCTTGCCCGCCACTTGGCGCTTCGCGCTGGGCGGGCTCCGCATCCGCAGCCAGAGTCCGCAATCTCCGATGACCAGCCTCGAAGATCTCGTGCTCGCCGGCAACCGAGAGGCCCGTCGCCATCGCATCCTCTTGATTCTCTTTTTCGCCATGCTCTGCATGGCTTGCGTTGGCTGCGCGCCGTGAAGAATCGCTTGACCCAGAATGCAGAGGGGCTCGTCCCCGCCGCGCAGCTGGCGGCTGTTTCGGCTTGCATTCCGCTGCTAGACCGCTATCCCTTCGTCGCCTCAGCGGATCCCCAGTGGCTCGACTTCCTCCTTTCAGTTGGAGGCGTCTTCGTCGCTCTGTCAGAACTGAACCACGAAGCCGGTTCGGAGGCGGCAAAGGACGAGGCTCGGTCAACCATTGAACGTGCCTTAGTCGCGTGGAATGCTCGTGGTGTGACCTCGATCGAGGATTGTACCCAGTTCGTCGATCGCACCTACGACACCCTGGCCCGGACAGCGCAGCACCAAAGTGATCCCAAGTGGCTATTCGCGGACTCGCTCGGACTGTGGGTCGTGTGGAACCTACTGGAACGCGCTCCAGAATCCACCGCCGAAACGAACGCCGCGCGGGCGATCGGAACCATTCTCATCTGCGACTTCAAGACATGGTGGAAAGCGACCTAATCCGGCACTGCGGCGGGTTCGCTTCGCTCGCCGCTGAACTCGCTGTCGTTAGGCGGAGGAAAGAGCACGGACAACGCATATCTTTCGGTCCAGCGGTACATCGAAGCCGCGCGTCAGATCCGCGCTGAGATCCTCCGCGTCGCCGAGGATCACCCAGTTCCTGTCGGATTCTCACCGCGTTCCGTCGCGGAACAGGCGTACGCGCTCTTGGTCGAGCGAGGGTTCCGGAAACCCTTCCTTTCCTCACGCACGGAGTGGACGAGGCGAGCAATCCTTCACGAACCTCTGGCTTTTGAGCTTCTATGGTCTCATGTCGAGCTCGAGTTCATTCACGAAGGTCGTGTGATCACCGTCACGGGAGCAGGCACTGTCGGTACGAGAGGCTCGGATCTCGCACACATGCTCCCACCGATACTCTGGTCCATCAATCTCGGGCTAAGCTACCCGCGTTTCCAGCCACTGTTTGCCGGCCGGTCCTCCGCCTTCTATGAAGGGCCTGTCAAGTGAATCGTCTGGTCCTTCGTAGGCGTCGGTCTTGACCACCGCAACGTCGGTCCGTTAGCACCGGCGTAGGAGTCCATATGGGTTCAGTAGAGACTATTTTCGGGGCGGGCGCATTCTTGCGGAGGCCCCTCACGGAAGTATCCGGCGTTCGCAAGATGCCATGGCTCGAACGTAGGCTCCTGCTGCGCGGCTCGCCACTCAAAGGAGAGGAGCTTCACCTTGGCCCTCCTCAAGTCTGGCTCGCCCGATCCTGGGTACTTCGCCTGGGCTCTGTGAAAGGCACGGTCCACAAGGTAGGCTTGGTCGCAGACACCGCCGGCCCCGAAGACGCTGGAGATCTCCTTGCCACCGCTATCACGACTCTCCAGACACACCTTGGGCCTGGACAGCGCCTTAACGATGACATGTTTGTCGTCGATGGGGATGATGGCAACGCAATAGTGCAACGCTCAAACGTGCTTGGCGATAGACGGATCATGGTGGCGCTCACGTCGGACATAGTGCGCCAGTTCCAACGCTCATAGGCGCATCTACGTCGGTGCCCAGAGGCGCCATGGCTACCGCCAAGAAACCTCGTTGCAGAAGGGCCACGCTCCCCCCTGAACTCGAATTCGTTAGGCGCCCTGGAGGAATCACCTTGGAAATACTCCCTGTTGCCGCGACCGTCGCCATTCTCAACGGGCTCTTCCTCCTCCTTTCAAGGTCTTGGGCCGACCGCAAGCTGGCGGACGCGCGCCAGCAGCACGAACGAGACCTCGAGCATCTGAAGGCCGGCCTCTCCGCCCTCCGCGACTTCGCGCTCAAGCACTTTGATCGTCGTGCGTCGCTGTATTGGGAGGCTCTCGAGCCGTTTATCGATCTCTACGTCATCACCTCACAGGGACCCGCTTCTGCGAGCGACGCTGCCACCTTTCACAGGCGCGCCCTAGGTGCCGCCGCGCGCGTACATCTGTTTGCTCCGGACTCTGTTCGGCAGTGCTTCGACGAAATGCTTGAGTGGACCGAGGCCGGCCTGCGTCGTGAACATGAAGGCGGCGCATCTCTCGCCGAGGGTTACGCGCACCGGTTCGTACAAGCCGCCCACCAGGACCTTCTTTCCGTGCCATCCGTCCCCAAACTACCGGGCGTCTAATCTCTCGTCGTATCGGGCTCGCGCTCGCCGCTGAGGTTGGTATCGTTACGTTACCTTACTACTCAGTCCGTAACGTAGGCGACAGAGGGCGCCTGGAATATTGATCGAAGACGACCCCGGTCGCGCGGTTAGGCGGGCAATCGATCGCGCCAGTACCCTGGACGTCGCGCGTGATGCGCGTACGCGACGATCGTCACCTCGACCCCATCAAGCAGGAACACGACGTCGTAGTGGAACCGGGCCAGAATCAGGCGTCGCGCGCCACTTGCGGCCGCTCGGCCTCTCGCGGGCATCCCCTCTTCCAGGCCTGAGGCTAATCGCGCGGCCGCAACGTCAAAGTCGTCCTTCAGCGTTCGGCCGAGCCCTTCGCGCTCATGCTCGTACCACGCGATCGCGGCCTCTGCTTCCTCGGCGGCGGCAGGGTGTACGCGAACTCGACGCGTCAAGGCTTCTTCAGCCGGCCCTCGAGCCGTTCACTCACCTCGGCCCAGCCCACCAGCTTCGCCTTACCCACCCTAACTTCCGCTATCCGCCGCTGTACTTCTTCGTCCCACGCCTCGGCCGCGTCCGCGTCGGGCGGCCCGTCAAGGCTCGCCGCCAGCTCTGCCGCCAGCCATGCACGGTCTTCCTCAGGCAGGGTTAGGAGTGTCTCGCGCAAGCGCACGGCAGCTTCCGTCACGCTGCCAATCGTACTCCAGCGCCCGCCTAACCCCGTTCTAGCGGAGCCGGGACCAGGCGACGTCGACGACGTCCCACGTGTTGTCGATCCATGCGTTCGGGAGCGGCTGCGGCTCGAGCGTGACGTTCACCCGCCACACCTCGCTCCGGGGATAGGCCGCGAGGATCTCGGCTCGCTTCTGCGGAAGGTCCCGCACGAAGACACGGGCCGCATGCCTCGGATCGAGCCCGTTCGCGAGCAGGAACGATCCGTATGTCCACTCGACCGTGTTCCCGGCGACGAGCACGAGAGCCGACGGCCCGACGCCGGCCGCCGCGAGCCGGCGGAGCGGCTCCCCCGTGTGCGCGTGGTACGCGTGGGAAAGGGCTTCGGCCTGCCGCGGGAGGAGCGTCGCGAGCGGGTAAATCGCAAGGAAACCTATGGCGGCAGCGGCCACGCTACCCGCAAACCGTTCGAGGCGGAGGCGCTCGAGAAGCGACGCCGCGAGACCGCTCGCCGTGCGAACTGCCCGCGCCGCCAGGAGCGCGAGCGCGCCTAGCGCTTCGAACGCGTACCTCGGGCCCGAGTGATTGATCTCATAAAAGCGGTAGAAACTGAACCCGAGAAGGAGGGTGAGAATACACGCGAGGAGCCAGGCGTCCCACCGGCGCGAAGGCGCCGGAATCAGAAGGAAGACGAGCAGGAGAAGGTCTCCCCACGGAAAGCCCCAGACGGTCGCGTCCAGATCGTAGAGGAAGGTCGGAAAGTGCAGCGAGAAGAGCTGCGATGACGGAAAGCCATACGTGAAGGAGAGGTTCGGGTCCCAAACGAGATAGGCCATCCGCAAGGGATGGCCCGACAATGCGAAGTTGTAGGCCAGCAGGAGCGCGAGCGGCGCCGCGCCGCCGAGCACGAGAAACCCGGCTGACCGGACAAGCTCCTTCCGGCGAGCGATCAGAGCTCCGAGGAGCGCGGGCAACAGGAAAAACACCACCGCCTGCGGCCTCACCACGACCCCGAAGGCCCCGAGTAAACCCGAAAGCACGAGCGGGCGCGCCCGCGTGCCTCTGCAACTCTCCGAGAGGAACGCGAGGCACCAGGTGAACACGCAGAGCCCCGCCACGTGTCCCATGAAGCCTGATCCCATGAGCAACGCGAACGGCGATACGGAAAGAAGGAGCGCTCCCAACAATCCTGTCGTCTCGTCGAAGAGAGCCGTTCCCAGCCGGAAGACGCCGACGACGGATAGGCCGAGCAGGACTGGATTCACGAGGAAGGGGGCGCCGACGAGCCACCCGAAGGCAAGGAGCAACGGAAAGCCAGGCGGATAGATGCCGCACCACCGCGTGTCGCTGAGGAGGACATTCTGAGTCTTGAACGCATCCGGGACGAGCGGCGGCTCGAGCCATAGCCGGCCCGCCGCGAAGATCTTTCCCTGGAAGGCGTAGGAGACTCCGTCGGCCACGTGCGGGACGCCCCCGAAGACACGTTGTCCGAGGAAAGCGCTCACGGCGGCGGCGAACAGGGCGAGACCGACAACGAGAAGAGCAGGCCGGACCGGCCAGGACTTCGGAAGTGCGCTCACAGCCGGAGGCGTCGCCACCTAGCTCGCCGAGCGGTCCTCGAGGGCCAGGCGCTCGTCCGACGCGAGGAGCTCCTGAAGCACGGGCCAGTCGACGTCGGGCTGGGACACGAAGGCGTGCAGATACAGCGCCACGTCGCGGGCGTCGTGCACGCGCAGGAGGGCATCGACGGCGCGCGCGAGGGCCCTGGCGGCCGGGGCCGGGATCGCCCCTTCCGCCGTGAGGCTGGGGCCGTCGTGGGGCAGCTTCAAGGCCTCGAGGAAGGACGAGATGAGGGCCGTCTGGCGGCGCGTGAGGGCGGCCGAGAGGACGTACAGGCCGAGATCCGACGCCCGCTTGTCGCGCAGCGTGCGCCTCACGTAAGCGAGGCGCGTCTCCTCGGGCAACTTCGTGAAGCGACGGAGGGGAATCTGCTGGTACGTGAGGACGCCGCCCGCGATCTTCTCGGGGAGCTCGTCGTCCTCGCACGCCGCCTCGACGATCGCGGCCACCTCCGCGCTCGACATCCGGCGAAAAAGCTCGTGCGACTTCGGGGCTTTCATCGGAGGCCGAGGATAACCGACAATGGACGGCTTGATCGTCCTGCATGGCGTCCCCCGTCCCTCCGGATTCGCCCTTTGGGCCGAGGGACTCTTCGCCCCGCGCGAGGGGCGCGACCGGCATCCCCGCGCCCTCGAGCCGAGTGAGCTCCTCGAGGCGCTGGAAGTAGAAGGCCTCACGTCCTTCGTCTCCGCGCGCGCCGAGCTCACGTCGCTCATGCTCGCCGCCCCCGCCGTGCATGGGCGCCCCGTTCCGTCGGCGCCGGCCCTGCGAGAGCCGGCGGACTACGCGGCGCCGTTCACGGCCGTCCTCCGGACGTACGAGGTCCCCGCCCTCGTGCTCCCGATGGCGCATGCGCTCGAAACGCTTCTCGCGCTCCCGGCCGCCCTGCGCGCGCGGCCCCTCTCCGTGTCGGCCGGCGACGATCTTGACTACTGGGCGGAAGTCGCGCGCTGGGTGTTCGACCTTCTGCTCAGGCGGCGCGTCGCGCCGGGCGTAGACGGCGGCCACCCGCGGTGGCGGCCGGTCCTCGACGGCCCGCACGAGAGGGAGCGGCTGCGCCGCCTCGCCGAAGCGATGCCGCCGGTGTCGCGCGCGGTCCTGCCTGCGGGCACGCGCCCGGGGCCCGACGGCGCGCTCCCCGCCGCGCGCGGTCTGCTTCTGAACTTCCTCGACGACGCCGTGGATGCGGCGGCGCGCGACGTCCTCAGAGACGTCCTTCCGAAGGAGCGGCGCCGCGCGGGCGACTCTCCCGAGGCCGAGGTCGTCGCCGCGCTCGCCGCCCCCGCCACCCGCGCGCTCGAGCCCGGCGTCCTGGCGCGCCTCTCGGAGTGGAGTCTCCCGCTCCTCGATCCGCTGCCCGAGAGCCTGCTGCGCCTCGGGATCCGTGTCGTGCCTCCTGCCGAGGCCGGAGGCTCGTTCGCGCTCGCGTACGTCCTCGAGTCCGGAGAGAGCCCCGAGGTCTCCCTCGAGGCCGAGGAGATCTGGGCCCTGACCGAGGGTTCGATCCGGCGCCGCGGGCGCCTGTTCACGAACCCGCAGGACGCGCTCCTCGCGCGCCTCGGGACCGCGGCGGCGCTTTCAAGGCCCGTCGCCCGGAGCCTCGAAGAGCGGCACCCCTCCGGGGTCACGCTGTCCCCCGACGAAGCCTGGCGCTTCCTCTCCGACGAGGCCCCGCGCCTCGGAGAGGCCGGCATCGTCGTCCGCCTGCCCGGCGGCGGGAGCCTCGCACGCGTTGCCCTCAAGCTCGTGGGGCGCGCACCGGGGCCGGGCGAAGCGGACGCGCCCGTCGTGCGCTTCGGCCTCGACGCCCTCGTCGACTTCGACTGGCGCGTGGCCGTGGGCGACGCGCTCCTGACTCCGCACGAATTCGAGGAGCTCGCCGCGCGCCAGATTCCGCTCGTCGAGATCCACGGAGAGTGGGTTTTTCTCGACAAGGAGAACCTCGAGAGGGCGCGGCGGCTCCTGGATCGCAGGCCCGGAGGCCGCACGACGCTCGGCGAGCTGCTTCGGCTCGCGGGCGGGCTCGAGGGCGAGCGCGGCGACGTGCTCATCGACGGCGTGGGCGGCGAGGGATGGGTCGGCCGCCTGCTCGATCCGGAGGTCGCGCGGCGCGAGATCGCCGGATACACCGCGCCGCACGGCCTGACGGGCACGCTGCGTCCCTATCAAATGCGCGGCGTGGGGTGGCTGCGCTTCCTGCTCTCGCGGGGCCTCGGCGCGTGTCTCGCGGACGACATGGGCCTCGGCAAGACGATCCAGTTCCTCGCCACGCTGCTCACGGCGCGCGATGCGGGCGAACGCATCGGCCCGTCGCTCCTCGTCTGCCCCACGTCCGTCGCCGAGAACTGGGTCAGCGAGGCCCAGCGCTTCGCGCCGCAGCTCCGCGTCGTCGTGCACCATGGGGCCGGTCGCGCGAGCGGCGAGGCGTTCCAGGATCTCCTCGACGATGTGGACCTCCTCGTCACGACGTACGCCCTCGTGCATCGCGACCGCGCGCTCCTGTCGGGCGTCACCTGGGAGTACCTCGCGCTCGACGAGGCGCAGAACATCAAGAACCCTGCGGCCGCGCAGTCGCGCGCCGCGCGCTCTCTCCACGCGGTCCGCCGCGCCGCCCTCACGGGCACGCCCGTCGAGAACCGCCTCTCCGAGCTGAAGTCCATCTTCGATTTCCTGAACCCCGGGCTCCTCGGTACGGACGAAGCCTTCCGGCGCAACTTTTCGCTTCCGATCGAGCGCCACAGCGACCCGGCCGCGGCCGCCCGCCTGCGCCACGTCACGGGCCCGTTTCTCCTCCGCCGCGCCAAGACCGATCCCGGCGTCGTCCCCGACCTTCCCGAGAAGATCGAGACGAAGGAGCTCGTCGGCCTGACGCGCGAACAGGCTGCGCTCTACAAGGCGACCACGCGCTCTCTGCTCTCGGGAATCGGACGGGCGAACCGGCGGAGCCGCAAGGCGAAGATTCTTCTCCTCCTGCTCCGGCTCAAGCAGATCTGCGACCACCCCGCTCTCTTCCTCGGGGACGGGCGGCGCGACGGCCGCTCGGCGAAGGTCGCCCGCCTCGTCGAGATGTGCGAGGAGACGCTCGCCGAGAAGAGCCCGGCCCTCCTCTTCACGCAGTTCGCCGAGATGGGCCACCTCCTCGTCGCCGAATTGAAGGAGCGCTTCGGCTGCGAGGTCCTCTTCCTGCACGGCGCGGTCCCCCGCCACACGCGGACGGAGATGGTCCGGCGCTTCCAGGAGGACGAGGATCCGCCCCCGTTCTTCGTGCTCTCTCTGCGCGCGGGAGGCACGGGCCTCAACCTGACGCGCGCCTCGCACGTGTTCCACGTGGACCGCTGGTGGAATCCCGCGGTCGAGGAGCAGGCCACCGACCGCGCCTTCCGGATCGGCCAGACGCAGCACGTCCAGGTCCACAAGTTCGTCTGCCGCGGGACGCTCGAGGAGCGCATCGACCGGATGATCGAAGAGAAGAAGGCGCTTGCGCGCTCGATCGTGGGGGCGGGAGAGCAGTGGATCGCCTCACTCTCGGACGACCAGCTCACCGAGCTCGTCGCGCTCGACACGAGCGCCATCGAGACGGACGGAGGTCATTGATGCCGCGCCGCAGGAAAGCCCTTCTTCCCCGCGCGAAGCCGCCCGAGAGCGGGTGGGCGTTTCGCTTCCTCGCGCGCCTCGCCGCGCTCGGCTGGGAAGACGCGCTCGCCGACGGGCGCGCGATCGCCCTCTCAGGCGCGGTGACCTCGCTCGAGATCGGGCGCGCCGGCGCGCGCGCGGACGTCAAGACAGCGGACGGCCACCTCGAAGAGACATCGCTTTCCCTGCTCCCGCTCGCCATCGTGGCCAAGCGCCGCGTCCTGAAGGCGATGGCCGTGCGGGCGCGATTCGCGGCCGATCTCCTCGCGGGCCGCCTGCCGGACGACGTGGAAGGCGCCTTCCAGGGCACCGGGCACACGCTCCTGCCGGTGGACGCCCGCGACATCGTCTTCCGGTGCTCGTGCGCCGAGGTTCCCGGACCGTGCGCACATGCCGGCGCCCTCGCCGTCCTGCTCGGCGACCGCCTCCAGAACGACCCGTTCCTCGTATTCCTGCTCCGCGGCGTCCCGCGGGAAGAGCTCCTCGAGGGCCTGCAGCGCGCGCGCACCCGGCCCGAGCGCAGGCTCGTATCCGACGCGGCGGACCCGGCCGCGACCCGCAATGCCACCCGCAATGCCACCGACCTTCCAGAGCCGCTCCCGCGGCACGTCCTCGAGAGGCCCGAGCTCTTCTACCGGCCGGGCGAGCCCGTTGCCGCGCTCCGCGGATCCTATGCGCCCCCGGATCATCCGGAGGCCGTCCTCACGCGCCTCGGGCCGCCGCCCTTCAAAGACCCGGAAGCCGCGCGGCTCCTCGTCGACCTCCACCGCGCGATCGGCCTCGGCGCCCGCGAGCGCCTCGCCGAGTGGGAGTGGCGGAAGGCCGGAGGGCGGGGCTAGGTAAGCGCGCGGCTGCGCGGGAGTCTTTCAACGGAAGATGACATCCTGAACGCGCCAGCGATCTCCCTGCTTCAGCACGAGAGCCCTGCCCTTCATCCCCATCACGAATTCCAGATCCAGGACCGCCCGTCCGGCGCCGTAGAGCTTGCCCCCGACGACTCGATCTGAACTCCTGCCGCCGCCGCCCCCGAACACAGTCACGAACTGCGGCATCGTCCCGTGCTGGGCCGGCGCCACCAGGGATTCCCCGAGCACGGCCACCGTGGCGGCGGAGTCCTCATTCTTCACCGAAGTCCAGAGAGACCGCATGGCCTGGCCTGGTTCGCCGCCGTCGGCCGGCAAGGGTTTGCCGACGCCATAGTCCCCTACGAATGGCACGTCGAACGTGATCCGGCACGTATCACCGCCAGTGGCGCCGCCGGTTCCGCTGACCGTGCCGCTGACCGTGCCGCTGACGCGACCGTTTTTCACGGTACCGCCGGTGAAGGTCCAGTCGCCGGTGCGCAAAGATCCTGAGGGCCCGAGGCCTTCCAAATCGCCGGTCTTGTCGATGGAGAGGGTGATGATGTTGTAGGCGTTCTTGGGGCCGCTGCTCATGCCGTCCAGCTCGGCCTCCGGATCCAAGAACAGATCGGGGCGGAACCCGCCCAGCATGAGATTGGACACCCGCACGAGCGTCGCGGGCTTCTTGACCCCGAAGAACAAGTTACCCTGGAGTGCAACGCCGTCAACGAACTTCACCGTGTGCGTTTTGTCGAAGGTGCAGCTGCCCGACACCTTGCCGAGCGCAGCCACGTTTGGCGCCGGAGATGACGCTTGCGCCGCCAGACCGGCCGGCACCGAACAAGCGAGCACGACGACGGCGAACGTGGCGATGGTGATTGGTCTCATGCTCTTGTCCTCAGTACACGCCCAACCGTATCACCAGTGCGTCCGCATCTCGCCCGGCCGGTCCAGGCCGCGATAGACGACGAAGGCCGCCACGGCCGCGAGCACGGCAACGCCGTTCCACACCCACGCCGTCACTCCGCTCGACAGGAGATCGAAGCCCGATCCCGCCGCGCCGAGGAGCGCCGCCGCAAAGACGTACGCCCGCGGATCGTCGCGCAGAAACACGGTGATCGCCGCGACCGCCGCAAGCGCCGTCAACGCGCCCGCGAAGACGGGCACGGCGAGCTCGCCGGCCGTCCGCGCACCGAACGGCGCGAACACGCCGACCGCGACCGCGAGAAGTCCCGCGCGAAGGGCTGGCTTCTTCAGAACGTCTCGAAGGAGGAGCGCGAGGAAGGCGGCGCCGCCCCCGAAAAGGAGGGCACGAAGGACGATGCCGTCGAGCACGATCGCCGCGGGCAGGATCGTCTCGACGCCCTGCGGAAACGGGAAGGCCGAGATGCCCGCCTCGAGGGGGAACGCCGCCGAGACACCGCGTACGAGGGCGCGCACGCCGAGGACGAGAAGAGCCGCGCCAGCGCCCGCCGCGAAAGCCCGCGGGCCGTCGGCGCCGCCGCGCCGGAACGCGCCGGCCGCGTCGGGCTTCACGGCGAAGACGAGGGCCACCGCGAGGAGCGCAATGCCGTAGGAGACGAGGACGCCCACGAGCAAGCCGACGCCGGCGACGACCGCGAAAACCGGCATCGAGAACTGCGAGTCGTAGCGCGCGAGGATGAGCGGAAGCGACAGGATGCGAGAGAGAATCGACGGCAGGGCCAGGAAGGCCGCGAGCCGGAGAGCGCGCCGCCACGGAATCGACCCGGCGCGCGCGAGACGCACGAGCTCCACGACGAGGAGCCCCACGAGGGTTCCCCACGCGAGGATCTTCCACGCGATGGCGGCATACGTCGCCGTCGTCGACTTCTCCCGGGAGCGCACCCAGTCCTCCGGCAGCTTCAGGGCCGTGGCGAAGAGCGACGGGACGTCGCCCGCGAACCCGGTGACGGCGCGTCGCACCGCCTCGCCGGCGTGCTCGAGACGCGACTCGGAAACGACGAGCGTGTCCCGCCGCGCCTTCTTCGCCTCGCTCTTCGACGACACGACCTCCCACGCGAGCGGGTCGAAGCCGAACGACGCGAGGACCCGCGCCGCCTTCGCGCGCGCCGCGGTTTCGTCCGGACTCGCGCCGGGCTCGGCCTCGGGGAAGGAGCGGCGGAAGCCGGCGACCCGGCCCGTCCGCGCGTCCACCGAGACGGTCGCGCCGTGCTCGTCGAGAGCACGCACGTACCTCACGTTCCAGACCGGCCCCGGAAAAATCGTCGTCGCCCACCTCGTGAGAAGCGGCATGCCGCCGCGCTCGAGGAGCCACCGCTCGCCGAGGTCCGACTCGCCATACGGGACGAGGCCCGTCCCGTTGTCGGAGGGGTCCTCGAGGGCGGGAAGCGCGGTGGCCGTCGTCGCCACCGACAGGTAGCTCGAGGGGTCGTCGCCCGCGGCCTTCAGCCAGACGTCCGCGGCGGCCTTCGCTCCATTCCGGTCGACCGTGACGCTCACGTCTTCCCAGGGTCCCGCCTTGGACAGGACGAAGCGCGCGGCGGCGAAAGCCGCGAGCGCGAGGACGAGCGCCGTGGCGACGCGAGCGGGATTGAGCGCCTGTGGCGGCGCACAAACCGAAGGGACCACTTCTTCGACCCGCGGCGGCGCCGGTGCCGAGCCCGTCGCTGCGTTCGTGAACTCCGCGTCGGGCGTGAACCCGCCGCGCCGGAGATACAGCACGAGAGACACGCCGAGAGGAAGCAGGAGCACGAGAGACGCCGCCGCGCCGGACACGACGAAGTACGGGTTCGACGAGCGCAGGAGGAGGAGCGCCGTGTAGAGGGCGTCGACCGTGAAGTGCCACACGAGGAGCGGGAAGATGTCCGCCTTCAGCATCACGAAACCGATGAGGATTCCCGCGAGTCCCACCTCGACGCCCCGGATGTAGAAGGGCTGGTTCGGATACGTGCTGTGCGCGAAGCCCCAGATGAGCGCCGGCACCACGACCGCGGCCCAGCGCGGCAGGAACCGCTCGGCGAAGGAAATCGAGAACATCCGGGACGAGAACTCCTCGGTCGTCGCGGGCATGAACCCCATCAGGAGGACGCCGAGCCACGGGAACGAGGTGCCGAGCAGGTTCGAGTACGGCACGTCGGCGGGAGCCCACGCGCCGAAGTGCGCGGCCACGACGTAGAAGACGATCTGGTACGCGAAGAAACACGCCGTCATCGCGTAACCGAGGAGGAGTCCGCGGAAGAAACGCTTCGATCCGATTCCGCGGAGCGACAGGATGCGGCCGAGGGCCGGCTTTTCCGGATAGCGTTCCCGGTAGAGCGGCTCCCCGGCCGCGACGAGAAGGAGCAGCACGACGCCGAGGCTCACGGCCGCGCCCACATCGCCCGCCACCGATTTCGCGACGAAGCCCGCCCATCCGTCCGAGGTCTCGTAGTCGAACAGCCGGATCGGCATTTCGTTGAGCGACGAGAGGAACTGCAGGACGGCTCCCGTCCCCGCGAACGCGAGCGCCCACTTCCACTTCACGTCCTTGCGGCGGACGCGCTCGAGAAAGACGACGAGGATGGCGAGCGCCGTGAGGAGAAGGCCCAGCGTGGCGACCGTGCCCGCCGCGAGGTTCTTCGAGCGGAGCGTCTCGTAGTCGCGCCGCCATTTCTCCGGGACCTCGAAATGGAGCGACGAGCGCCCGACGCGGTCCCCCTGCATCTCCACGAGGTAGCGAAGCGCGGCATCCCCGAAGCGGATCGTGCTCGACTCCCAGACGAACGTGCGATCCACGCGCGCGGGGCGCCTCTCGACCGTCGTCTCGATGAACCGAAGAGTCGACGGGTCGATCCCGCGCAGCGTCCGGATTTCCGCCTCCGCCAGCGCGCGCGCCGCCGATTCGCCCGGGTCCTTCGCGGCCTCTTTCTCCGGCAGGATCCGGCGGATGGCGAGGAGCCGCCCGTCCGGGGAGACCGCTGCCCGGTACTCGAGCTTCTCGAGCGGGCGGACCCATCGCACCGACCAGCGCCAGACGGGAACCGTGGTCCTGAAGATCGGGTTCGCCTTCTCGAGGCCGAGCGTTCTCTCGAGATAGACCTTCGCCTCGTCGTCGCCGTCGAAGATCGCGAGAGGGCGCATCCCCTCGAGCGCGAAGCCGCGCGCGCGAAGCGCCTCGGCGCCGCGGCGAATCGCCTCCTCGCGCGTGACCTTGAAGTCGATCGAGGCCTCGGGGAACGCCCGCGAGAACCCGGCACGGAAGACGAGGGCGCCGGCCACGATGGTGAGCAGGCAGAGGAGGATGAAAATGCGATCGCGCCGGTCGAAGCGCACGCGCGGGTCGCCGGACGGCTCGCTCACAGGGCGCGGATCTTAGCCCGCGCCTCCCCCCGCGACGGCGAGCGCCGGGGCGACCGGGAGCCTCGAGAGAAGCCACGCCTCGAGAAGCTCGGGACCCGTGCCCGCCCCGCTCTTCACGCCCCGGTCGATCGCCTCCAGCCCCATGAGCGCGCGCTTGAGGTCCTCCGCCGTCCAGCCGAGCGCCGCGAGGTAGGCCTTGTGGAGGACGAACGGGTGCGCGTCGAGAGGAAGGGGCGGGAGACCCGGGCGGGCCGCCTTGAGCGCGGGGAGGATGCGGTCCACGAATCCGCGGTAGTCCGCGCGGCGCGGCGCGGAAGACGAGGAGGAAGACGTCGCCCGTTCGTCCAGGGCCGCGCGAAGCGCAAGCATCCTCCTGATCTCGGCCGCGAGGAGGCCGAGGAGCGGGAAGAACGCGGCCTCGCCGCGTGGCCCCTTCCTCTCCGAAGGAGCGTCCTCCTTGCCGCCCCACGGACGGAACGCCGTGAAGCTGGCCCCCGAGAGGAGCTTTCCTAGGAGGCGCAGCGCCTCTCCGAGGTCGCGCGCGGCGACGGCCTCGACGAAGTCCGAGCCGTATTCGCGGCTCTCGTCGGCGATCTGCCGCGCGGCCTCTTCGGCGGTCACACGCGGCCCGGCCGCGGAGTCGATGAGGCGATCGAGGTCCGAGAGAAAGGGCCGTGCGGCGAGCCGGCCCCGGCCCGAAAGAAGCTCGAAGACCTCGGGCTCGACGAGCACCTGGCGATCGATGGCCCGTTCGAGACCGAGCGCGGCGAGGCGCTCGCGACGCGCGGATTCGTCTGGCACGGACAGGTCGGCGGCACGCGCCGCGCGTCTCAGGCCCTGCGTCGCGCGGTGTTGCGCGTCGGGCGTGACGGCGTGAACGAGGAGGACGTTGTCGGACGCGCCCGCGCGCCCTGCGAAGTCCAGGAGCCGGTCGAGCGCCGTCTCCGCACCTTCCTCGGACGCGGGGAGGAGGGCGAGAAGCGACGCGAGCGCCCCCGCGCGATCCGCGCGCTTCACGCGCCCGGCGATCCGGCGCGCAGCGTCCCTGGGATCGTCGCCGACGGCGATGCCGGCCGCCACGGCGAGCGCGTGCGCCCTCTTCGCGAGGCGCGTGAGGACACGCGGGTCGTCCCGGGCCTCTTGCGCTTCACTGGCTTCGTCGAGGAGCGCATCGACCTCTTCCGCCGTGAGGACCTTGCCGCGGAACAGCTCCGTGGCTTCGAGGACCACGAGCCGGTTCGTCGAGAAGAGCGCAACGGTCGCGGCGTCCGCCACGGCTTCCTTCACGCCTTCGCCCGTCGCCTCGTACGTCGAAACCTCTCCCTCGCGGAAGGCTTCCTGGAATGCCGCCGTCACGCGGCGCGCGCCCTCGGCCACGATCCAGTCGTCGTCTCCGGACAGGAAGAGGATCGGGTGGAGGGGCGTCGTCCGCGCCGAGGCGAGGAGCGGGGCGAGCGGCGCGAACGGATCGGAGCGCGACGGTTTCGTCACGCCCCGATCCTAACGCGACTACAAAAGGCCCTTGTCCTGAAGCTCCTGGCAGTCCAGGCAGTGGCGCGCCCAGGGAACCGCCTCGATGCGCTTCTCCTGGACGACCTGGGAGCAATGGACGCAGGTTCCGTAAGTCCCATTGTCGAGCCGCCCGAGCGCTTCCTCGATGAGGAGCAGGATCTTGCGGTCGCTCTCGGAGAGCGAATATGCGAACTCTTTCGTGTAGGCGGACGTCGCGCGGTCGGCCATATCCTGCGCCGACTCCTCGATCGTCTCGTCGGAGACCTGGCGGTTTTTCGCGAGATCCTGGACGAGCTCGTCGCGCTTGGCGACGAGGCGTTTCCTCACCCTGTCGCCGGCTTCCTTCTTCAGGGCCTTGGCGGGCATCGTGGCGGTTTTCGGTGACATGCTGGTCGTCTCCCTCGAGATCATTTGGAATAGGCGACGCCGGAAAGCGCCGCAGTTGCCCGGTAAACCTGTTCCGTCAGGACCAACCGTGCCAGCTGATGTGGCAGGGTCATCCGGGAAAGCGGGAGGATAGCACGCGCCCGCGGGCGCAGGACGGGGTCCAGACCGAACGCCCCGCCCACCGCAAAGACCACGGCCGAAGGCGACGAATCGAGCCAGGAGCGGAGGTCGGACGCGAATTCCGCGCTCGTGCGCTCCCTGCCTTTCTCGTCCAGGAGCACGAGGAGATCACGCGGGGCGAGGGCCGCGAGGAGGCGCTCCGCCTCCTTCGCGCGAATGCGGGCGGCGTCGGGTTTCTCGCTCGGCTTCTCTTCCTTGACGACGGTGACGTCGCACGCGGCGAAGCGGCCGATCCGCCCGACGTATCGCTCGACGCCCCGGGCGTATTCGGCTTCGTCGCTCTTGCCGACGAAGAGAAACCGGATCCTCACGAGCCCGTCCGGCGCGCGTAGAGCGTCTTGCGGGCCACCCCGAGTCGGCGCGCCGCCTCGGTCACGTTTCCGCCCGCCTCGTCCAGGATGAGGGCGATGTAGGCGTTCGCGAGCTCCCTGAGCGACCAGCGCGCATGCGCGGCCGCGTGGAGGAGCGCCTCGGGGTCCGACGGGCCCGCGAGCTTCAGGTGCGCGGCGTCGATCGCGCGAGCGCCCTCTGCGAGCGCTTCGCTCGCGGCCCTTCGAACGACGTTTTCGAGCTCGCGGAAGTTGCCGCGCCAGGCGTGCCCCAGAATCACGCGCCGCGCGGCCGCCGTGAACGCGGCCGGGCCTCCGCCGGCCTTCGCGAGAGCGCGGGCCGCCGGAAGCAGGTCCTCGCGGCGCTCGACCAGAGGGGGCAGGCTCACCGTGACGACCGCGAGCCGGTAGAAGAGATCCTCCCGGAACGTCCCCTCGCGCGCCCGGCGCGGCAGGTCGGGACCAGCGGAGGCCACGAGGCGCGCCTTGAGCGGCAGAAGGCGCGTGCCTCCGACGCGCCGCATGAGGCGCTCCTCGACGACGCGGAGGAGCTTTCCCTGGGCGCGAAGGGAGAGAGCGTCGACCCGGTCGAGGTAGAGCGTGCCAACGCCTGCGCCCTCGAGGAGGCCGGGCTTTCCCGTGACGGCCCCCGTGAACGCCCCGCGCTCGTGCCCGAAGAGCTCGCTCTCGAAGAGATCGTCCGAGACGGCCGCGAGATCCACGCGCACGAAAGGCGCCGCAGCGCGCTCCGAGCGCTCGTGCAGAAGGCGCGCGAGCCGGTCCTTCCCCGTGCCGGGCGCTCCGAGGAGGAGCACCGTGTTGGCCGAGTCCGCGGCGCGCGCGAGCCGCCGGAGCTGCTCCCTGAGGCCGCGGTGGCGCGTCGCGAAAAGGGCGGGGGACGCGGCGCGTGCCGCCACGCGATGCCTAGCGGAACGCCGCCGTGGCGTCCGGAGCGTCTCCCCACAGCCTCTCGAGGCCGTAGAAGCGGCGCGCCTCGTCGTGGAAGACGTGGAACACCACGTCGCCGTAGTCGAGGAGGATCCAGGCCGCCGAGGAATAGCCCTCGATCGAAAGCGGCCGGCGGCCCACGGCCTTGAGAGCCAGCTCGACGGCGTCGGAAAGAGCCTGCGCCTGCCGGTCGCTCCCCGCCGTGGCGAGGACGAAGTAGTCGGATATCGTCGTCAGGCCCTGGAGGTTCAGGACCACCAGCTTTTCGGCCTTCTTGTCGAGCAGCGCGGCCACGCCCTTCTTGAGCTGTTCGGTCAGGCGCTCGTCTACGCCTGGGTCGACGGAAGCACGGGGCTTGTCTCTGTGCTTCTCGGGCGCGTCACCGAACGCCGCGGCGGCCGCCGACGACGCGCGCAAACCTGCGCGGGCTCCCGTGCGCTGGAGGGTCGCCTCGATGAGGTCGTCGATGGGCCCCAGCTGGGGAACCGGATGCCTCACGGGACCCGGTACAGGGCGTGCCTTCGAAGATACGCGGCGACGTTCGCCGGGAGACTTTCGTTCAGGTCCTCTCCCGCGGGGATGGCGCGCCTTAACCATGTGGACGAAATTGTAACCGGTGCGTTGCCCGCGAAGAAAATCGTTTCGCCGAACCGTCCGGAGATCGCCTGAGGCAGCTCGCGCGCGAGCACTCCGGCCGGAAAGCCCTCCCGCTCGACAACGGCGAGCGGGAACTCGTCGAGAATCTCCTGCCACGAGCGCCACGTCGTGATCGCGGCGAGGGAGTCGGACCCGAGGACGAGGACGAACTCGGCGTCGGCCCGCGCCGCGCGCAGGTGCCGGAGGGTCTCGATCGTGTACGTGGTGCCTCCCCGCGCGACTTCAAAATCGGTCAGGCGGAACGCGGGATACGCCTCCAGCGCGAGGGCGAGCATCGCGAAGCGATGGTGAGACGGGGCCGACGTGCCAGACGGCTTGTGGGGCGGTTGGAACGCCGGCACGAAGAGGATCTCGTCGAGCGCGAGCCGGAGCCGCGCGTCCTCGACAGGCACGAGGTGCCCGAAATGCACCGGATCGAACGAGCCCCCATAGACGCCGATGCGCATGTCAGGGAACGACCGGTTGGGACGAGGCCCTCGCGGCGGACGCGGCGGACGCCGCGTCCGCCGCGAGGGCGTCGAGCCGCGTGCCGAGGTGCGGGACGAGGGCGTCGAGTCCGTGGTGCGCCGCGGCCGAGATCGCGAAGAAGGCGAGGCCACGGCGCTTCGCGGCAGCGCGGACCGCCCTGACCTGCGCCGGGGATGCCGCGTCGTCCTTCGTGGCCACGAGGACGCGTTCGCGCGCCGCGAGCTCGGGCTGGAAGGACGCGAGCTCGCGCTCGATCGTCGCGATCGTCTTTTCGGCATCGGCGGCCGGGTCGTCCACGTCGAGCGACGCGGCGTCGACGAGGTGGACGAGGAGGCGCGACCTTTCGACGTGCTTGAGGAACCGGATCCCCAAGCCGTGACCTTCGTGCGCGCCCTCGATGAGGCCGGGCACGTCCGCCGCCACGAACGTTCGGAAGCGCTCCCACGAGACGACCCCGAGATTCGGCACGAGCGTCGTGAACGGGTAATCGGCGATCTTGGGGCGAGCGGCCGAGATCGCCGCGATGAGGGTCGACTTGCCCGCGTTCGGCAGCCCGACGAGGGCCACGTCCGCGAGGAGCTTCAGCTCGAAGGCCAGCTCGCGCTGGACGCCCTCGCCGCCCGGGTCGGCGCGCCGCGGCGTGCGGTTCGTGGACGTCGCGAAGCGCGCGTTCCCTTTCCCGCCTTTTCCGCCGGGGGCCACGAGCAGCGTCTGGCCTTCCTCGACGAGGTCGCCGAGGATCTCTCCCGTGTCGCGAACGCGCACGACCGTTCCGACGGGCACCGAGACCGGGAGATCCGCCCCGTTCTTGCCGTGGCGGTCGTTGCCCTTTCCGTGGCCGCCCCGGCCCGCGGCAAACCGCCGCTGGAAGCGAAACGGATAGAGCGTGTTGAGGCCGCGGTCCGCGACGAGCGTGACACTGCCGCCGTCTCCGCCGTCCCCGCCCGAGGGCCCGCCCCGCGGGACGAACTTCTCGCGTCGCATGGCGACACAGCCATTGCCACCGTCGCCCCCGGCGACGTGGATGACCGCTTCGTCTATGAACAAAAGAGCGTCTTACTTTTCGGAGACGGCGGACTTTTCCGAAAGCGCAGCCGCCGTGATCGAGACGTAGCGGCCGAGGCGGCCCTTGTCGTGAAAGTTCACGATTCCGTCCACCTTCGCGAAGAGCGAATCGTCCTTGGCGCGGCCGACGTTCAGGCCCGGCTTCAGAGGGGTGCCGCGCTGCCGCACGAGGATCGAGCCGCCCGACACGAGCTGGCCGGCGAAACGCTTAACGCCGAGGCGCTGGCTGTTGCTGTCGCGCCCGTTGCGGGACGAACCTTGACCTTTTTTATGTGCCATTTTCTTTTCGTCTCCGCCTGATCAGGCCATGATGGACGCGATGCGGATCTCGACGAGATCCTGGCGATGTCCGTGGGTCCGCTGGAAGCCCTTCCGGCGCTTCTTCTTGTAAACGAGAAGCTTCGGTCCGCGCGTCTCGCGCACCACGACGCCCGTCACTTTCGCGCCGGGGACGAGCGGGGAACCGAGGTGCAGGCCGTCATCCTTGCCGATAGCGAGGACTTCGGTCAGCGACACCTCCGCGCCCTTCTCGAGGGTCTCTTTCGTGAGGCGCTCGACACGCACGACGTCGCCCTCGGCGACGCGTACCTGCTTGCCCCCGGTCCTAATAACTGCGTACATGGCTTGCCTCAACTTCCAATCAACTTCCCGAGCAAAACGGCCGACAAAAATACCAGACCGGGACACGGCTGTCAAAGCGGCGTCAGTCCTCGCTGACCTCGTCCGGCAACTCGTTCGTGTCCCCTGGATCCGTCTTCGGGAAGAAGAGGGCGAGCGCGTCGCCGAGCTTGTCCACCGCCGCGACGATGCCCTCCGTGAACTTTCCTTCGGCGAAGCGGGCCCGAGCCGCATCCCGCGCCTCGGCCCAGAACCCGTCACCCACTTTTTCGTGGATTCCGGCGCCACCGATCACGGCGAAAGCACGCGACTCCGGGACGATGAAGACGAGGCATCCGGTGCCCCGGATCGTCTTGCCCATTCCGAGTTTCAGGAAGGCCTTCTCTGCCTCCGCTCTTGCGTCGTTCACGGCGCCGTGATGCAGGTGGACGCGGATCTCGCCGAGGCTCTTTGCCTCGGCCCGCTCGATGGCCTCGACGATCGCCGGCCGATCGAGAGCCTCGAAAAACGCGGCTGCCTTCTTGCTCCTTGCCATGTCACCAGCTCCCGCTCGCGCCGCCGCCGCCGAAGGATCCGCCGCCGCCCGAGAAGCCGCCGCCTCCTCCGCCTCCGCCGAACCCGCCGCCGAAGCCGCCAAAACCGCCGAAGCCGCCCGAGCCCCAGCCACCGCGGCCGATGTACGAGTACCCGCCGCGATTCCTGAAGACCATCGGGATGATCCCGAAGAAGAAGAAAAGCAGAATCGCGAGGAGGAGAGGGCCGGGCAGAGACGGCCCCTTGCCTTCCCGGTGCGTCCTTCCGGTACCCTTGTATTCGCCTCGCGTGGCTTCGATCGCGGCGGAGACCCCCGCGGAAATCCCGCCGCTGTAATCGCCCGTCCGGAAGCGCGGAAGCACCTGCTCGTCGAGCACCTGCCGCGCGAGGGCGTCTGGCATTGCGGCTTCGAGCCCGTAGCCCACCTCGAGTCGCGCCTTCCGCGACCCGGGGAAGACGAACAGGATCATCCCGTTCTTCCTCTGCGTCTGCCCGGCTTTCCACGCCTGAGCGCACGCGACTGTGTATTCCTCGAGCGTGGTCCCGTCCGGAACCGTGGTCTCCGTGTAGACGAGGAACTGGTTCGACGTCTCCCTCTCGAAGTCGAAAAGGCGCCTCTCGAGGCCGACGGCCACGTCGGGCGCGATAACGCCGGCCTTGTCCGTCACGAACCGCGTCGGCACGGGCGGAACCACGGGCCCGGCCGCAGCACCCGCGCGGGCGAGAAACAGAGGAACCGCGAACAGAGCGGCCCGGACGCACGTCCGGGCCGCGAGACGTGTGTTCATGCCGACAGGTGCCGCCGTGAGGGGCGAAGCCTCAGTTGAACTTGACCTGGGGAGGCTTTTCGGAGCCCTCCGCGGCCTTGAAGTACGGACGATCTTTGAAGCCGGCGAAGTTCGCGACGATGACCGTCGGGAACGAGCGGCGGAGCGTGTTGTAGGCCTGGGTGACGTCGTTGAAACGGCCGCGCTCGACCGAAATGCGGTTCTCGGTGCCCTCGAGCTGCGTCTGAAGGTCGCGGTAGTTCTGGTTCGCCTTCAGCTCCGGGTACTTCTCGATGGTGACGAGAAGGCGGCTGAGGGCCCCGCCGAGCTGATCCTGCGCCTTCTGGAACTTGTCGAAGGCGGCCGGATCCTTGATGGAGTTCGCGTCGAGCTTGACCTGCGTGGCCGAGGCGCGCGCCTGGATGACCTGGGTCAGCGTGTCCTTCTCGAAATTCGCCGCTCCCTTGACGGTCTCGACGAGGTTCGGGATGAGATCGGCACGCCGCTGATAGACGTTCTCGACCTGGGCCCAGCCCGCGCTGACGCCCTGATCCGCGGCGTTCAGCTTGTTGTAGGCCCCCGCCGCCATGCCGCCGACGACGAGTACGCCGACCAGGATGAGGACGATGCAGCCGAGAGCAACGCTTTTACCCATAGAAAAATCGATCCTCCAAGAACCCGAGATCCTATCAGGAACCTGTCAAGAATAATCGCTGCGTGCCGTAACTCATGACTACAGAAGCTTTTCCATGAGGCGCGGAGGAAGCAGGAACTTCAGCTCGGCTGGCCCGAGAGACGGGTCGGCCGGCGCCTCGAAGGCCGCGAGGGCCGCCTTCTTCATCGGGACCTCGAGGTCGGAACGGCCCGAGAGGAGCAGCCCGAACAGTCGGCCAAAATGGGGCTGGTGTCCGACCAGGAGGACCGACGCCGGACCGAGCCGGGCGAGCTCGTGCAGGACCTCGACGGGGTTGGCATTCGGGGCGAGATTCTTCGTTTCCGTGAACGGACGCTGGAACCCGCAGGCCGCCGCGACGGGCTCTGCCGTCTGCCGGGTACGCGTGAGAGGCGAGACGAGCACGGCTTCGTAGCCAGGGTCCAGCCGCGCGATCGCCTTCGCGAGCGACCGCATGCGCTTCTTCCCCTCCTCGGTCAGACGCCGATCCGCGTCCCTCCCGGTGGGAGAGACGTCCTCGGCCTCGGCGTGGCGGAGAAGATGGATGAGCACGGGTGGATTCTATTCGGATCGAGGGGTCGGTTCCGATCGGGAACGTCAGGTACTGCACCGCCGCGAGAATGTCGCGCCGGCTCGATGATCGAGCGCCTCGACCCATCCACCTTACTAAAGGAAACAAAAGTTGGTTGACATCTAACTAGACTTAGTCTAAATTACTTTCACGGGACGGGACAGAATCCCACCGGTGAAGATACGAGTCCTACAAGGAGAATTTCCATGCCCCAGATCGTCGGCCGCAAGGCTCCCGAGTTCGCCCTCGAGGGCGTCCTGAACGGAAAGTTTCTCACATACCGCCTCTCCGACTACAAGGGAAAGTGGGTCGTCCTGTTTTTCTACCCCCTCGACTTCACGTTCGTCTGCCCGACCGAGATCCTCGCGTTCTCCGACCGGCTCGCCGAGTTCAAGAAGGTCGGCGCCGAGGTGTTCGGAGCCTCCGTCGACTCCAAGTTCAGCCATCTCGCGTGGACCGAGAAGCCGCGGGAAGAGGGCGGCATCAAGAGCCTCGCGTACCCCCTCCTCGAGGACCTGAAGAAAGAGCTCGCCGAGGAGTACGGCGTCCTCGACGAAGCCGGCGCCGTCGCGCTGCGCGGCCTCTTTCTCATCGACCCGGACGGAATCGTCCAGCACGCCACGGTCAACAACCTCGGAGTGGGCCGCTCGGTGGACGAGACGCTGCGCGTCCTGCAGGCGTTCCAGTTCGTGCGCGAGCATGGCGAGGTCTGCCCCGCCGACTGGAAGCCGGGCGCGAAAACCATGAAGGCCGACTGGGACAAGTCGAAAGATTACTTCGCTCACCCGAAGTAATCTCCCGCACATGCCCGCAAAGACTCACTACAAGGTCGCGATCGTCGGGTCAGGCCCCGCGGGCCTGACCGCGGCGATCTATGCCTCGCGCGCGAACCTCGAGCCGCTCGTCATCGAGGGGATTCAACCGGGCGGCCAGCTCACGACGACGACCGAGGTCGAGAACTTCCCCGGCTTCGAGCACGGCATCCAGGGGCCCGCGCTCATGGACGTCACCCGCAAGCAGGCCCAGCGGTTCGGCACGGAAATCGTCGTCGACACGGTCACGGAGGTCGACGTGACGCCCTGGCCCTTCACCCTGACCCTCGAGTCGGCCGGCAAGATCACGGCCGACGCCGTCATCGTGGCCTCCGGGGCCTCGGCGAAGTACCTCGGCCTCGAGAGCGAGAAGAGGCTCCTCGGCTACGGCGTCTCGGCCTGCGCCACGTGCGACGGCTTCTTCTTCCGCGGGAAGGAAGTCGTCGTGGTGGGCGGCGGCGACACGGCCATGGAAGAGGCGAGCTTCCTCACGAAGTTCTGCTCGAAGGTGTACCTCGTTCACCGGCGCGGCGAGTTCCGGGCCTCGAAGATCATGGCGCAGCGCGCGCTCGCCAATCCGAAGATCGAGGTCCTCCTCGACACGGTCGTCGAGGAGATCCTCGGCGCGCCCGGCACGGGCGTGAAAGGCGTGCGCGTGAAGAGCGCGAAGACGGGCGAAACGAAGACGTTGAACGTCTCAGGCTACTTCGCCGCGATCGGCCACCAGCCGAACACCGATCTTTTCAAGGGAAAGCTCGAGATGAACGACGTCGGTTATCTGAAGATCCAGCACCCCTCGACGAAGACGTCTGTCGACGGCATCTTCGCGGCCGGCGACGTCGCGGATTTCATCTACCGTCAGGCGGTCTCGGCTGCCGGCGAAGGCTGCAAGGCCGCGATCGACGCCGAGCGCTGGCTCGCCAAGCACGGAATCCACTGAACCCCGGTGAACCTCGGAACCCCGGCTAGAAGGCCTGGCCCGACGAGAACGAGAGCAGCCACCCCGTCCGCCCGAGCGGATCGGGGTGGAGCGAGCGGGCGACGTCCATGCGCAGGAGGTTGTTCTTGCTTGCGCGCGTGATCCCGATCCTCAGGCCCACACCGAAGTCCGCGAGCTTCCAGAATCCGTCGGGATCCCCCCAAGACCAGCCGGCGTCACCGAAGGCCGCGAGCCCGAACGACACGAGCTGGAGGATCTCGGGCACGACGAGGACCCGCGCTTCGACGTTTCCCACGAGGCGGCGGCTTCCCTCGACCGCATGGAGGCGATAGGCCCTGACGCCGTTCTCCCCGTCGAGCTCAATCTGGCTCTCCGGGTCGAGGTTCCATCCCATGAGCGTGGAGACGTTCCCGACGAGGGTCCAAGGGCCTTTCAGCATGTAGGCCCGCGCGCCTGCCGAGAGGCGGGCGTTCTCGACTCCGCCGGAGAGACGCGTCGACGCCGTGAGCGTGGCGAGCGCGAACCCCGCGGGAAGAAGCGTGCCCATGCTTCCGGAGAGGAGCACCCGGCCCGCGGACTGCGCCTCGCCGACGGGCAGCGAGAAGCCGAGCTCCACGCGGCCGCTCGGGGCGAGGTTGAAGTCCTCGTCCCGGTCGATCCGGTCGATCAGCCGCCGCGTGATCCAGCCGGAGCCTTCCCGGGCGACGCCCGCCGAGAGGAACAGGAACGTCCGCTCCGCCCGCTCTTCGGGCGGCGGCACGCCGAGTCCCCCCCCGCGGAGCTTCACGTCGCTCCACTCGACGGATCCGATGAGGCGTACCACGGCGTCGAGATCGCGCGACAGGAGGCGCCCGCCCGTCACGAGGAAGTCGCGCTCCTGCTGCTTCCAGACCATCGCCTCCTGACCCGCCGCATAGAGCTTCGTGTCGAAGTTCGAAACGCGGACGGCGCCTTCGAGCGCCCAGGGTACGTCGAGCGCATAGAACGGGCGCCCCAACGCCGCCCGGAAAAACTGGCCGTCGGAGAGTTCGGAGGCATCGAGCCGAAAGGCCGTATGCGGAGCGAAGAGGTCCGGGTCGGCGTAGAACACCGAACGCGATGAGCGGTCGGTTTCCTTCTCCCAGCCGAAGCCGAACTGTCGGCCGGTCCCGAGCAGGTTGTATTCCTCGGCGCCGATCGAATAGGTCGTCACGCCGCCCTTGTTCGAGAGCGACCCGCGTACGAGGAGCGTCCATGCGTCGGCGGTCTCGACGACGACGCGGGTTCCCTCCGCGCGCACGTATGCCCTGCGGAAGAGCCCGAACGCGCGCAGGTTCCGCTCGGTCTCGGCGAGGAGGTCCGGGCGAAGATCGTCTCCGGGTTGGAAGAGGAGCTGCTCCTGAATGAACGACAAGCGGGTCGTCAAGTGGAGGGCGTTCGCGAGCCCGTAGGGAAAGAACGATTTCGCCGCCTCCTGGGGCGCGAAGACGTTCGTCGTCCGGATCTCGACCGTGTCGATGCGCGGAGCCTCCTGCGCCGCGAGGCCGCGGCCGAGAAGCCCGAGGAGCACCGCGGCCACCGCGCGGGCCGCCAACCCATTGCGTGTCAGGTCTTCGTGGGATTCCAGAGAGGCTCCGGCTCCTGTCGCGTTTTCGCGGCCCAGCGGCCCAGCACAAAAAGCAGATCCGAAAGGCGATTGAGATAGATGAGGGCGTGGGTGCCCACGGCCTCCTGCCGAGCGAGCGTGGTCACGAGGCGCTCGGCCCGGCGGCAGACGGTGCGCGCCTGGTGTAAGAATGCGGAAACCCAGCCGCCGCCCGGCAGCACGAAGGACTTCAGCTCTGGCAGGCCGGCGTTCAGATCGTCGATCGTCTTCTCGAGGAACGAGACATGGCGAGCTTCGATGACGGGCTGCTTCGGATGGCGGTCCTGCGGCAGCGTGGCGAGATCCGACCCAAGATTGAACAGCTCGTTCTGGATCTGCTCGAGGACGGCGTCGAGCCGGTCGCGATCCGCTTTGCGGGCGGCGCCTGCGTCGTCGCGGTTCGCGGTGCGCACGAGCCCAAGAGTGGCGTTGAGCTCGTCCACGGTGCCGTAGCTCTCGATGCGGATCGCGTCCTTCGCGATCCGCTGGCCTCCCACGAGACTCGTCTCGCCGGAATCGCCTCCCCGGGTATAAACGCGGTTGATCCGGATCGCCATGTCGTCCCCTCAGCCCCAAAGATTACACTCGCCGGGCGGTTCGTCGATGATGCAGGAAATGGTGCAGGACACGTACCAGACGGACTACCACGTCCACACGGCCCGCTGCGGCCACGCCGGCGGCGCCGCGCGGGACTTCGTTCTCGCGGCGCTCTCCCGCGGCCTGTCGGAAATCGCCTTCACGGACCACGTCCCCCTGTATTTTCTGCCGGGCGAGGATCCCGATCCCGGCCTTGCGATGACCCGCGCCGAACTGCCGGGGTACGTGGAGGAAGTCAGCGCGCTCCGCGAAGAGTTCGCGGGCCGGATCGACGTGCTCCTCGGCCTCGAGGCCGACTACGCCGAAGGCCACGAGGCCGCCCTCGAGGAGATCCTCCGCGCCCACGATTGGGACGTCGTTCTCGGCTCCGTGCACTGGGTGGCCGGCGGGTGGATCGACGCGCCGGGCTCGGGGAGACGCCACGAGATCGAGGGAAGCGTGCTCCTGTGGCGCGAGTATTACCGGTTGCTCGCGAAGGCCGCGGCATCCGGGCTCTTCGACGTGATCACGCACTTCGACCTGCCGAAGAAATTCGGCCACCGGATGCCCCCGGAGGCCGCGGACGCCGAGGCCGCGGCCGTCGATGCGGTGCGCGCGGCGGGCGTCGCGATCGAGGTCTCGAGCGCCGGCCTCAGGAAGACCGTCGGCGAGGAGTACCCCGCTCCCCCGCTCCTGACGAGCCTCGTCGCAGCCGGCGTCCCGATCGTCTTCTCGTCCGACGCCCATGCGCCGGCGGAAGTGGCATGGGGCCGCGACCGGATCGAAGCCGCGGCTCGGGCAGCCGGCGCGCGGGAGCATTTGAGCTTTCGGAAAAGAGAGAGAAAGAAGCACCCCTTCTAAGAAATCTTCTCTTCCTCCGAAACCAATTCGACCGAGAACGTGGGCGTGACCGTGAGCTTCAGCGCCGCGAGCCGGCAGGGCCACCGCTCCTTTTCGATCCGGGTCTCGACGCGCTCCCAGATCCACCGCGCGAGATTCTCGGCCGTGGGGACGCGCGCCTGGAACTCGGGAATCTCGAGATTCAGGTTGTGGTGGTCGAGCGGCCGGTCGACCTCCTCCTTGAGAATGCGATCGAGGTCGGTGATGTTCACGATCATCGACGAGTCCGCGTCGGCGACGCCCGCCACGGACACGTCGAGCGTGTAATTGTGCCCGTAGCCCGCGAGGTTCGCCGCGTCCCCGTACGTCGCGCGATTCCACTCTTCGCTCTGGTGCGGATTGAAGAGGCGATGGGCCGCGTTGAAGTGGATCGTGCGCGTGAGGAGAAGCATCGCCAGGGGACTATAAAGCCCGCACCGCCCCGGTGGCGACCGGGACGACCCTCGCGAGCTCTTCCGCGAGACGGCCCGGCAGGACCTCCCGGAGCTCGTAGCGCACGCGCACCGCCTGCTTTGAAAGCTTCATGACGCGGGTCAGGTCGATCGGCGTCCCGACGACGACGACGTCGCACGGCGTCCGGGCGATCGTCTCGGCGAGCTCGGCCACCTGCGTGTCGCCGTAGCCCATCGCGGGCAGGATCCCCGCCGCGTTCGGGTACTTCCGGTACGTCGCCTCGATCGAGCCGACGGCGTACGGCTGCGGGTCGACGATCTGCGCCGCGCCGGCCTTCTTCGCCGCGACAAGGCCGGCGCCGAAGCTCATGCCTCCGTGAGTGAGGGTCGGACCGTCCTCGACGACGAGGGCCCGCTTTCCGCGCACGAGCTCGGGGTGCTCGCAGACGACCGGCGAGTCCGTGCGCAGGACGCGCGCCTTCGGGTTCAGCTTCGCGGCCGCCATCTCGACCGCGTGGATGTTGCCCTCGTCGGCCGTGTCGCACTTGTTCACGAGGATGACGTCGGCGCGCCGGAAGTTCGCCTCGCCCGGGTGGTAGGCCGTCTCGTGGCCGGGCCGGTGCGGGTCCGCGATGCAGATGTGGAGGTCGGGGACGTAGAACGGCAGGTCGTTGTTCCCGCCGTCCCAGAGGATCACGTCGGCCTCGGCTTCCGCGCGGCGGAGAATCTTCTCGTAGTCGACGCCCGCGTAAACGATGAAGCCGTTGTCGAGGTGCGGCTCGTACTCCTCGCGCTCCTCGATCGTGCACTTCTCCTTGTCGAGGTCCGCGTACGTCGCGAAGCGCTGGCAGGCCTGAGCCGCGAGGTCGCCGTACGGCATCGGGTGGCGGACGGCAACGACCTTGAGCCCCTGCTCCTTGAGGATGCGCGACAGGTAACGCGCCGTCTGGCTCTTGCCCGCGCCCGTGCGGACGGCCGTGACGGCGATGACGGGGACCTTCGATTTCAGCATCGTGCGATCCGCGCCGAGAAGGAGGAAGTCCGCTCCCGCGGCGATCGCGCGCGAGGCGAGGTGCATGACCTGCGTGTGCGCGACGTCCGAATACGAGAAGACGCAGAGGTCGATCTTCTCGCGGCGGATCAGCTCCTCGAGCCCGTCCTCGGCGACGATCGGGATGCCGTCCGGGTAGAGCGCGCCCGCGAGGGCCGCCGGGTACCGGCGCCCCTCGATCCCCGGGATTTGCGTCGCCGTGAAGGCGACGACCTGGTGCCCCGGCTCGTCGCGGTAGACCGTGTTGAAGTCGTGGAAGTCGCGGCCGGCGGCACCGAGGATGACGACACGCCTCACGGGGCTCTGCATGGAAACCCTCCGCGGGGAGAGCCCCGCATCCGGAATCTAGGCGCTAGCCCCGCGGAGGGCCTGATTCCGATGCTCTATTTCACCCCGAGGAGCTCGACCTCGAAAAGCAGTGTCGCGTTCGGCGGAATGACGCCACCGGCGCCCCTGGCGCCATAACCGATGGAAGGCGGGATCACGAGGGTGCGCTTGCCGCCGACCTTCATCGTGGCGACGCCTTCGTCCCAGCCCTGGATGACGCGGCCCTGTCCGATCGGGAACTCGTATGGCTGCCCCCGGTCGAGCGAGCTGTCGAACTTCTTGCCCTTCGTCTTGTTCTCGAAGAGCCAGCCCGTGTAGTGCATCACGCACGTCTGCCCGGTCTTCGGCGAGGCGCCGGTGCCTTCCACCGTGTCCTCGTACTGGAGACCCGAGGGCGTCGTCTTCATCTGCGACTCCTTCTTTGCCGCGGTTGCGCTTTTTTCGTCGGCCGGAGCGGAAAACGTCAGGAGGGCAAATGCAGCGCCGGTCAATAGAGCGGACGGGATCTTCTTCATCGAATGCGATTCCTTTCGAATGGACTGCAGGCCGAGGGCCCGCGCGAGTCTAGCGCGGTTCTTCGGAGAGCTCCGCTCTAGAGATGCCTCGGAACCACCGGCGCCGCGAGCGCAATCTCGGGCTCCCACACGACCGGTTTCCTTCCGAAGCACACGCCGAGGCTCTCGAAGAGGGCGAGCTCCGCGACATCCACCTCGCGCCGCACGATGGCCTGCTCCGTCGGCATGTACGAAAGCCTCTTGCCTACCACGGAGACGACGGTGTTTCCCGTGAGCCCCTTCAGGAGGAGCAGCACCGCCGCGGCTCCCGCCATGGTGCCGAAGTTCACGTCGAAGGCCGAGGACGGGCCAGAGCGCACCAGATGGCCAGGCGCGGTCTCGCGAACCTCCGGGGTGGTATAGACGCCCTGAACGTATTGTCCCGTGCGTTTCATGAAGTCCGCGATGTCGGCATCACCCTCGAGGCGCCTTTCCAGCTCCTGCCGCACGTATCTCCCTGCGCCCGCGAGGCGCTTGTGGCCGAATGCGTCCACTCCCGCCGTCTCGTCGTAGAGGTTTTCTCCGTCGGCCTTGCGAAGCCCTTCCGCCACGACAATGAGGTACGTGCCCGCCTTCACGTCGCTCTTCTCGACGCGCGCGCAGTAAGTCGCCTTCAGGTGGCCGTAGACGACGTCGAAGTCGACGGGGATCTCGGGTATGAGGATGCAGTCGGCCTCGGCGCCGGTGCCGCCGCGAAAGGCCGTATGGCCGACGTAGCGCCCGAATACCTCCACCACGAGGATCCGGTTATGCGAGAGCCCGGTCGTCTTCAGGTCGTTGCAGAACTGCGCGATGCGCGTCACCGCCGAGTCGCCGCCCACGCTGTAGGTCTGCAGGTCGAGGTCCATCGTCTTCGGCACGTGCACGCACGGAATTCCGCGAGAGGAAAGGTCCACGGCGACGCTGCCGGTGTCGTCGCCGCCGCTGATGACGAGGGCTTCGATGCCGAACTTCTTCAGGCCCTCCTTGATGCGGTCGTACTTGGCGGGATCGGCGATCTTCGAGATCTTCACGCGCGAATGGCCGGCTTCAGAGCCGGCCTGCGCGGCGTCGATGAGGAGGAGCCGCTTGCCGTCCAGGACAGCCAGTTCCGGCAGGTCCACGAGGTTGTAGAGCCCCGCGTACCCGTTCGGGATGACGACCGTCTCGACGCCGTGAATCGCGGCCTCGCGCGCGACTCCCTTGATGACGGCGTTCAGGCCGCCGCCGTCGCCTCCACTCGTGATGACACCGATTCTTTTCACGCGGCTCCTCCGGACTCGGCTCCGAGGCGCGCCGCGCCAAGGAGCGCGCACGCGTCGTTTACGACCACCTTGATCGGAATTCTCGCAAGGAACGCGCGGACGTTCGTGCCGCCGACGTCGCCCGCGAGGATCATCGGGAGGTTCCCGCGGCCGGCGGGTTTTTCGAATCGGAAACCGCCGCGGCATCCGCGAGAATCGTCAGGGTCCCCGCGGTGGGGCGCACGCGCGCCGCGGGCAGGGCCGCGTCCTCGAGAAGAACGCGGGCCAGCGCCGCCGCCTTTTCCTTCCCCGTGACGAGAAGCGACACGTGCCGCGCCGCGTTCACGAGGGGCAGCGTGAACGTCACCCGGCTGACCGGAGGCTTCGGCGAGTCGTCGACACGGAGGACGAGCCGTTGAGTTTCGTCGAGAGACGCGCGCCCAGGGAACAGAGAGGCCGTGTGGCCGTCCGGGCCCATGCCGAGAAAAACGAGATCGAAGCGGGGGATTCCCTTGTCGGAGGAAGGAGAGAAGATCGAAAACGCGCCCCGGATCTCGGACTCGTAGCGCTCGGCGCCGTCCCGTTCCGTGGCGGGGATGCGGTGGATGTTCTTTCCCGGGAGGGAAACGTGGTTCAGGAGCGCGGCGGCGGCGGCGTCGTCGTTCCGGTCGGGATGACCCTCCGGCACGCACCTCTCGTCCCCGAAGAAGACCTGCGTCTTCTCCCAATCGACCCGCGAGGAAATCAGCGGCGCCGAAAGCAGCCGGTAGCACGAGAGGTGCGTCGCGCCGCCCGCCAGGGCCACGTAGAACGCCCCGCGGTCGCGAACCGCCTGCGCCGCGAGATTCACGAAGAGAAAGGCCGCAGCGTCCGCGACGTCGTCGGCGGTGGCAAAGGCGAGGACCTCCCTCACGGCCTTCGCCAGCGCCTCCCGTCCCTCGCTAGGAGCGCGACGGCCGCGTCCGGCCCCCACGTGCCCGCTTCGTAGTTCGGGTGGTCGAGGGGTGGATTGTCGCGCCAGACGTCGAGGAGGGGCGTCACGTGCTCCCAGGCCGCCTCGACCTCGTCCCGCCGCGCGAAGAGAGTGGAATCTCCGTGGATCGCGTCCATGAGAAGCCTCTCGTAGGCCTCGGGCTGAGACGCGCCGAAGACTTCGCTGTAGCGGAAGTCCATCGTCACGGGGTCGACCTTCGTGACGGGCCCGGGCACCTTCGCGCCGAACTTCAGCGCGATGCCCTCATCGGGCTGGATCCTGAGGACGAGAACGTTCGGCTCCTGCCGGAGGACGCCGACTCTGCGGAAGAGCGCGATGGGCGGCGTCTTGAACTGAATCGCGATCTCCGTGACGCGTTTCTGGAGCCGCTTGCCCGCCCGGAGGTAGAACGGCACGCCCGCCCAGCGCCAATTCTCGATCTGCACCTTCCACGCCGCGTACGTCTCGCGGAGCGACATCGGATTGACGTCCTTCTCCCGCCGGTAGCCGACGACCGTTTGCCCGTCCACGGCGCCCGGGCCGTACTGTCCCCGCACGCTGTCGCGTAGGATCTCCTCGGCCGACTGCGGCTGGATCGAGCGGAGCACTTTCACCTTTTCGTCGCGCACGGCGTTCGGGTCGAACGCCACCGGCGGCTCCATCGCGACGAGGCAGAGGAGCTGCAAGACGTGATTCTGGATGATGTCGCGGAGCACGCCCGCTTCCTCGTAGAACTTCCCGCGGTTCTCGATCCCGATCGATTCGGCCACGGTGATCTGCACGTGGTCGACGTAGCGGCGGTTCCAGAGCGGCTCGAAGATGCCGTTCCCGAGCCTCAGGACGAGGATGTTCTGCGTCGTCTCCTTGCCGAGGTAGTGGTCGATACGGAAAATCTGCCGCTCGCGGAAGACCTGAGCAAACTCCTCGTTCAGGGCGCGGGCGGTTTCGAGATCGCGCCCGAACGGCTTCTCCACGATGACCCGCGACCAGGGGCCGCCGTCCACGCGGTACACGAAACCCGTCTGGCCGAGATTGTTCACGACGTCGGCGATCGCCGACGGCGGAATCGCGAGATAAAAGAGGCGGTTGCCGGGGAGGCCGCGTTCCTTCTCGATCGTCTCGAGGCGCGTCTTGAGGTCCGAGAAGTATTTCGGAATCGTCAGGTCGCCCCGGTAGAAGTAGAGGCGGGATGCGAACGCGTTCCACTCCGCCTCGTCGACGGGTTTTTTGCGCGCGAACTCGGCGACCGCGGCCTTCATCTCGGCGCGGTACGACTCGTCCGATTCGCCCGTGCGCGCGTAGCCGACGATCGCCGTCGCCTGCGGAAGCTGCTTCTCGCGGTGGAGCTCGAAGAGCGCGGGGACGAGCTTCCTCTTGCTGAGGTCGCCCGAGCCTCCGAAGATGACGATCGTCGCGGGGTCGGTCGGGATCGCGCTGCTCATGCCGTCCTCTCCGTTCCGCTCTTCGCCGACAGGGTCCGCCGGACGGCCGCCGCGATCGCGGGCCCGTCGAGTCCCATCAGCGCATACAGCTCCTTCGCGGGACCCGAGGACGAGTAGAAGGTGACGCCCATCTTCCTCACGCGTGCGGGGAGCCCGAGGTCGTTGAGGCGCGCCTGGATCCACGTGCCGAGGCCGGTCTTCGGGTTGTGGTCTTCGACCGTGACGACGCGGCCGTGCCGCGCGATGTGCGCGAGATCCGCGTCCGAGAGGTCGCTCCACGCCGCCACGGAAACGAGATCCACGCGGGTCCCTTCCTTCGCGAGCGCGTTCCACGCGTCCATGGCGTATGGCAGCATGTTTCCCGCGCACACGAGCGACACGCCCGACCCGTCGCGCAGGTGGTCGGCCTTCGCGGGGTCGAACACGTAGTCGCCCGCGAAGAACGGCGTGCCGTCTTCCTTCAGGGCGACCGGAAACTTCGAGCGCCCCATGACGAGCGCGTGGTTGCCCCGGTGCGTCGCCATCCAGCGCGTGATGCGGTCGGTCTGGTTCGGATCGCCCGGCGTGAAGACCTTCCAACCGAACGTCGAGTTCAGCGTGCCGAAGTAGTCGATCGAATGGTGCGTCTTGCCGTCCTCGCCCACGTCGATGCCCGAGTGCGTCACGGCGAGCTTCACGTTCGACGCGTTGACGTCGTTGAGACGCTGCTGGTTGTAGGCCTCGGCCACGCCGAACATTCCGAACTCGCCCCACCAGGCAGCGATTCCCGCCACCGAGAGAGCTCCCGCGAGGACCGCGGTGTGGTGCTCGGCGATGCCGCCCTGGAAAAAGCTCTTCGGAAACCTGGCGGCAAAGAGGTCCGTCTTCGTGGACTTCAGGAGGTCGCAGTCGAGGACCGCCATAGGGACGCCCCCCGAAACCGCGCCGAGATCCTCGAGCGCGCCCCCGAAAGCCCCGCGATTGTCGGACGACTTCTCGGTCGTGTACGTCCGCGGCGTGCCTTGGGACGGCAGGACGACGGTCTCCACGGGGCGGCGCGGAAGCGCCGCATGCCAGTCGGGCGCGGACTTCTTCCGCTCGAGAGTCCAGTGGTCGAGGTCGTCCGGGGCGCCGAGGATCGCGAGCGCTTCCTTGCACCTGTCTGGAGGGAGCGCGGCTCCGTGCCACTTGTAGCCGTCCTTCTCCATGAAGGGGACTCCCTTCGACATCACCGTGTTGCAGGCCACGAGCGTCGGGACCGCCGCGCGAAGCGCCGCGCGCACGGCGCGATACACGGCGCGGACGTCGTGGCCGTCGATCTCGATCACCGCCCAGCCGTCGGCCTTCCAGTCCGCCACGATGTCCTGTTTGAGGATATCGTCGTTCGTCCCCGAGAGCTGGACGTGGTTCCAGTCGAGGAGGGCGACGAGGTTCGTGAGGCCGAACTTCACCGCGTAACGCCGCGCCTCCCCGAGCTGGCCCTTCTGCTGCTCCCCGTCCCCCATCGCGCAGAAGACCTTCGCGCCGTCCCCCTTGATCCGCGCCGCCAGCGCGAAGCCGACGGCCGCCGAGAGGCCCTGCCCGAGGTTTCCCGTGCCCCACTCGATCCCGGGCACGTCCCTCTCCACGTGCCCCTCGAACGGCGAGCCGCCGCGCCGGAACCCGACCAGAGGGAGCGACGGGTCGAAAAAGCCGAGGTGCCCGAGCGCCGCATAGGCGGCCGGCGACGTGTGGCCGTGGCTGATGACGACGCGGTCGCGCCCTTGGGCGAACGGGTCCTTCGGATCGCACTTCGCGAAGCCCCACAGGACGAGCTCGAAGTCGATCGAAGACATCGAGCCGCCGGGATGGCCCGACGCGGCGAGCGTCGTCATCTTCAGGATGTCGGCGCGCGTCGCGACGCCGAGCGCCGCGAGCCTCGCGACCTCGGCGTCGGTGAGCTCCGGGGCCTCGAAGTCTCCGAGGATCACCCCCTCACCCCCTGAGGCGTTTTCAGGGCTTCGGCGCGGCGCGTCTCGATCGTCGCGAGGAGCTCGTCGTACGACTTCTCGAACAGGACGACGCCGTCCTTCTGGAGCTCGTCCCCGACCGCCTCGACGTCGATGCCGACGGCGCGGAGATCGTCGAGCGTCCGGCGGGCGGCGGGCACGCCCTCCTTCACCGTGTCTCCCGGCGTCTTGCCGTGATCGAGGAGCGCTTCGAGGGTCTTCTCGGGCATCGTGTTCACGGTATCGGGCCCAACGAGGTTCTCGACGTAAAGGAGGTCGGAGTAAGCCGGGTTCTTCGTGCCCGTGGACGCCCAGAGGGGGCGCTGGACGCGCGCGCCCCTCGCGCGCAGCGCGACAAAGCGCTCGGCGGCGAAGATGGCGAGAAAGTCCTCGTAGACGACCTTCGAGTTCGCGATGCCCGCCTTGCCGCGCAGGCCCTCGAGGCGGGTCTTTTCCAGCCCGGACGCCTTTTTAACCAGCGCGTCGAGGCGCTTGTCGATGAGCGTGTCGACGCGCGAGACGAAGAACGAAGCGACCGAGTGAACGCGCGAGAGGTCTCCCCCCTTCGCCGCGAAGTCCGAAAGGCCGTCGACGTAGGCGTTCGCTACGTTCTGGTAGTGCTTGCGGTTGAACATGAGCGTCACGTTGATCGAGATTCCCTCACCAATGAGGCGGCGGATCGCGGGGATGCACGCGGGGGTCGCGGGCACCTTGATGAAGACGTTCGGGCGGGCGAGCGCGCCCGCGAGCCGCTTCGCTTCGGCCGCGGTCTTCTCCGCGTCGCCCGCGAGGGAAGGCAGGACCTCGAGAGAGATCCATCCGTCGACGGGGTTCCTGTCGTGCAGAGTCCGGAACGCATCCGCGCCCTCGCCGATGTCCTTGCGCGTGAGCGCGTCGTAGATCGCGAAGGCGTCCTTCCCGTCGCGCGCCAGGCGCTCGATGCCGAAGTTGTAGTCGCCCTCGTTCTTCACGATGGCCTGACCGAAGATCGTCGGGTTCGACGTCACGCCGTAGATCGAGCCCGCGTCGATCAGCGACGAGAGCCGCCCCGAATGGATCATCTTCGAGGAAATGCTGTCCAGCCAGACGGCTTGGCCCCGCTGGCGGTAATCGATGGGTGGGCTCATGGCGTTTCCTCCAAGACTCTACGGATCGTATTATGAAGTTACGACATTCCCGGATCCGTAGAACGGCATCCGCGAGCCGAGAGCCGTCAGCCGCGCGACGATCGCCTCGAGGAGCTCGGGGAGGCCCGCTCCCGTGGCCGCCGAGATCCGGATGGCCCCGGCGTCTAGCGCGCCCGCGTGCGGGCGGTCGGTCTTGTTGTACGCGAGGAGGATGCGCCGCTTCTCCACGCCGAAGCCCGCGATCACCTCCTCGGCGACGGCCCTTTGCTCTGCGGCCTGCGGGGAAGACGCGTCCACGACGTGGACGAGAAGGTCCGCGTCCTTCACCTCGGCGAGCGTGGACTTGAACGACGCTACGAGCGTGTGCGGGAGCTTGCGGAGAAAGCCGACCGTGTCGGCGAGCACGATCGCGCGCCCGCCCACGCCGTGGAGCCGCGCGTGCCGCGGGTCGAGCGTGGCGAAGAGGCGGTCCTCGGCGAATTCTTTCGAGGCGGTGAGGCGATTGAAGAGCGTCGTCTTCCCCGCGTTCGTATAGCCGACGAGCGAAACCGTCGCGACCCGCTTGAGCCCTTTCCGCCTCACGCCGCGCTGCGTCTCGATCGCCTTGAGCTCTTCCTTGAGCCGCGCGATGCGCGTACGCACGCGGCGACGGTCCAGCTCGATCTTCCGCTCGCCCGCGCCGCCCCGGAACGCGCCGCCGCCACGCTGCTGGGCCAGGCCCTGGGAGGGCCCCGCGAGGCGCGGAAGCTCGTACTGCAACCGCGCGAGCTCGACCTGCGTCATGGCTTCCCGCGAACGCGCGCGGGCCGCGAAGATGCGCAGGATGACGCCCGCGCGGTCGAGCACCTGCGTCGGCAGCTTCTTGTCGAGATTCCGCGCCTGCGTGGGCGTGAGCTCGTCGTCGAAGACCGTCCAGCCGACGTTCTGGGCGCGTGCCGCCTCGGCGATCTCCTCGACCTTGCCCGAGCCCACGTACGTGGCGGGGTCAGGCCCGCGACGCTCCTGGAGCGCGCGCGCGACGACCCGGCCGCCTGCCGTCTCGACGAGGCGCTCGAGCTCGTCGAGCTGGTCCTCGGCCATTTCCCTCGGAATCTCGCGCCCGTAGACGCCGACGAGGATCGTCCGGCTCGAGTCGGGCTTCTTTTCGGGCGGAGGAGGAGCCTCCTTATCGGGGCGTCGCGGGCTCACTGCGGGGATGCTAGCGTACGCGCATGAGACGGCGCACGGGCGGCCCCCGGGACCTCGCCCTCCTCGGCGAGCGCCTCGAGACTTTGCGGAGGGAGTGGCGCTCCCGCCACCTCGATTCGGACCCGCTCGTCTTCGCCCATCAGTTCGCGGATCCGGCGGATCGCGAGGTCGTGGCCTTCCTCGCCGCCTCCCTCGCTTTCGGCCGCGTCGCGTCGATCCAGGCCTCGGTGGCGCGCGTCCTCGCGGCGCTCGGGCCGAAGCCGGCAGCGTTTCTCGAGGCGTGGGACGAGCGGCCCATCGCGGGGCTCGAGTATTTCGTCCACCGGTGGGTCACAGGCGAGGACGTCGAAGAGTTTCTTCGAATGGTGAAGCGGGCGCGGCATGCGCACGGCTCTCTGGGCGCGCTCTTCGCGACGGGGGACCGGGATTTCCGCAAAGAGAACGAGGGTACGGATTACGTCGCTGCTCTTTCTTCCTTTCATAGAAATCTTCGCGCCCTTTCCCGGCGCAGAGACGCTCTCTCGCGCGGCGTGCGCTTCCTCCTGCCCTCCCCCGCCGGGGGGTCCGCGTGCAAGAGATCGCACCTGTTCCTGCGCTGGATGATCCGGACGGAGGGCTTCGACCTCGGCCTCTGGACGGGCGGGCGCTTCACGCCCGCGCGCCTTCTGCTCCCCATGGATGTCCACGTGCACCGCATCTCGCGCCGCATCGGCCTCACGCGCCGCAAGACCGCGGATCTCACGGCGTCGCGCGAGGCGACGGGCTGGCTGCGCCTCCTGAACCCCGAAGACCCCGTCGTCTACGACTGGCCGCTCTCGCGCCTCGGTATCCTGTCGCAGCCCATGACCCTTCCCACCCGGATTGCGGCGCGAGCATGAGCGATTCGAAACGTCCCGCCTTCGTCCTCGCGGCCGCGGCCCTCGCGGCCGCGGCGGCCGCCTTCTTCGCGAAGGATGCGCTGATCCCGCCGGCCGCGCCGGCGCCCGGCGCGTCTTCGTCGTCATCGGCCGCCGCGGCGAAGCGCACTGTTCCCGCAGGACCCCTCCTCGTCCTCGGAAGGGACGGCGCCCACCGCGATCTCGCCTCGAAGACCGGCAAGGGGCTGATCCTGCACTTCTGGGCGACGTGGTGCGGGCCTTGCCGCGAAGAGATGCCCGAGCTCGTGAAATTCGTCCGGGACATGAAGGACGACCCGCACGTCGAATTCCTGGCCGTCTCGGTGGACGAGGACTGGAAGGTCGTCGACGCGTGGCTCAGGGAGCGCGGAATCTCGGGCCTGCCGGTCGCCCTGGATCCGAAGGGCGCGATCGCCGTCCGCTACGGCGCGACCGGGTATCCCGAAACGTTTTTCATCGCGCCTTCCGGCGAGATCCTCCAGCATTTCGTGGGGGCGGCCGACTGGAGCAAACCCCAGGTCCGGACTTTCGAGGCGGAGTTCAGCCGCGCGTCGACTCCCACCGCGGCCGCGCGCTGACCCCCGGACCTCGTCAGGAAGTCGTTGCCGAGGGACCAGACGTGATCGCGCAGCGCCTTCGTGACGCGATCGGGATCGCCAATGTAGGCCTTGGCTTCTTCCTTGGAGCCCCAGATCGTCACGAGATCCTTCTTGAAGCCCGCGAACGCCGGAGAATCGAGGGCGCCGGCGAGCGGCGAGATGCGCTTCTCGGCGCCAGGGAATGTCCATGCCGGGAGCGGCGGGAACCTTTGGCCGTCGTCCCTCGTTCCTGTCTCTGGAGGCGGAGGCCCACGTGAAACAGCCCGTCGGAAAAGAAGTCCAGTCCGTCGTCAACGCCGTCTTCCTGTTCGCCCTGTTCCTCCTCGCCTATTCGGCACTCGTCCCGGGGCACGCCCGCGGAAGCACCCGGGGGCCCCGATTTCTCCGGATGAAGGTGGAGGATCTCCGGACCGGGGCCGGGGGGCCCTCGAACGTCTCCTTCTCCGTTCCCTACGCCTTCGTCTCCGGCGCGCTGCGCTTCGCCTCGCTCGGAAAGGTGCGGCGCGAGATGGACCTCCACTTCGACCAGTCCGTCGACGCGAGCGACATCCGGACGATCGTGCAGGAGCTCAAGGACAAGCCGGACGGCACCGACGTCGTGCGAGTCCACGACGACGCCGAGATTCACGTCCGAAAGGACGGCGACCTCGCGACGCTGGAGGTCCGCAAGAAGGAGCACCCCGACGAGGTCGTGACGCTCAAGCTCCCTTGGCGCATCGTTGACGCCGTGTCGACCTCGGATCGCGATCTCGACGTCGACGCCCTCCTCGCGCAGCTCCGAAACGCGGAGCGCGGCGACCTCGTGGAGATCACCGCGCCCGACGCGCACGTGAGGATCTGGATCGACTAAGGGTTCAGGGCCGGCGCGACGCGCCGCCAGGGAGGAGCGACCGCAGCGCGTCGTTCACCGACGCCGGCGTTGGGAACGCGGAGGCGACGTCCGGGTCCAGGACGACAGCAACGGCACCGTCCTCCATCTGGGCCGCGAACCTGTTCGGCCGGGACTTCGCATAGTCGAACCGATACTCGGCTCTCATCGCCCTCGCGGGGGTCCGCCTCTTAGCCGGAGCGTTCTTGATAGTCATCTCGTTCGTTCCGCGTCGCGCAGCGGGCGCCGATGATTCTCACCGCGTCGCGACGCTCGGTGAAAGATACCACCAGAAGCCGTTGATGCCTCGAGTGTCCGACGATGATCTCGCGCACCTCGCCAGTGGAATGAGCCGGATCATCGAGAATTCGTGCGAGCGGGTCCGCAAACACGGTCACGGCTTCCTCGAAGGAAACGCCGTGCTTCGCCGAGTTGATCCGAGCCTTACGGCGGTCCCATTCGAAGACGATGTCCATCGCGATCGCCAGGCTATCTCACAAGTCCCCTGGCGCATCGTGGACGCCGTGTCGACCTCGGACCGCGACCTCGACGTCGACGCCCTCCTCGCGCAGCTCCGGAACGCGGAGCGCGGCGACCTCGTGGAGATCACCGCGCCCGACGCGCACGTGAGGATCTGGATCGACTAGACGGCTCGAGGGTCAGTCGTCGTCGAACGGGTCCCGGCCCATCTCCGCGATGACCTTGTCCAGCCGGTACTGGCTGGGGCCGAAGATGAAGCGCATCTCGCCGTTCTCGCAGACCACGTCCTTCACCTGCACGGAGAGCTCGGGCGGCAGGATGCCGTTGAGGTTCACGACGACGATTCGCTCCTCGGGGTAGAAGAACGCGCGCCCTTCGGGCTGCCGCTCGACGATCTTCGTGAGGACCCAGTTCGGGATCGACACGACCCCGAAGACCCGGAGGTCGGTGATCGTGAAACCGAGGAAGCCGTCCTTGAATCTCATGGATTCGATGTGTCCCCGGAAGGCCACCGGAATCCCCTTCTTTATGCGCACCGTGAGGCCCAGCCGGCCGTCCTCGGGCTCGATCAGGATCTCCCGGATCTCGGGCACGTTGCGGGTGGCCTTGCGGGCGATGGTGTTCAGCGTCGTCGCGTCGATGGCGACGACGAGGCCCTCCCAGCGGACCGTGAGGGCCGGCAGGTCCGGGGACGGAATCGCGTAAGCGGGATCGGCCACGGCTGCGATCCTACCCTCGCGGGCCGCGTTTACAAAAGGTAAGCCGCCGCGAAACCAATCTGCGCCGCCATCAGCATGAGGTACATGTGGGTCCATGACGGATGGTTCTCCGTCGTAGCCAGCTCGTCCGGATTTCTTCTCAGGAGATGGACCGTATACGCGCCCCAGGCGGCCAGGAGGAGGCCGAGCGCCGTGAGGAGCACCGGATTCCCGCTCAGGAGGCGCTGGGCGGGCGCCGCGGGGTCCGGCGTCCGCGCGAGGAGCGGCACGAGGAGCCAGGGCAGGACGAAAAAGGGCGAGATGATCGCGACGGCGCGGCGGTTCCCGTATTTCACGGGGAGGGTCGCGCACCCTCCGGCGCGGTCTCCCGCGGCATCCGAAAAATCCTTCGTGGAGGACGCTCCGAGCAGGAACAGGCCGAATACCGATCCGATGGCCCAGGGCTCGGCGGAGAACGCCGAGGCCACGAGCGTCCAGCCCGCCACTTTGAGGAGGCACCCGCGGGGAATCGCGATCGTGACGTTCGCCCACATCCCGAGACGCTTCGTGCGCCCGAAGGCCGGCACGGAGTAGATCAGCGTCGCGAGGAGCCCGCCGAGAAACAGGAAGAAGCACTGGTGGTCGAGGAGGGGGGCGCCAACCCGCGCGAGGAGCCCCGATCGCGCGGGCACGACGATCGCCCACGTGGGCACGAGGGCGAGGACGTAGAGCAGCCACGTCAGACGCCACGCCGCGGCGACGGACACCTCGCCCGTGACGAGCGGGCGGTCGGGCTTGTTGACGCGGTCCACCTCGAGGTCGGTGATCTGGTTGAGGACGTTCGAGGCCGCGTTGAGAAGCGACGCGCAGAGCGCCCCGAGCGCGACGACCCCGAGCAGTTCCGGCGTCACGCGCCGGACGGGGTCCGGGTTGTGCACGCTTCCAAACGCGCAGACCGCACCCGAGAGAATGCCGAGGAGAGGCGGCAGAAGCGTGAACGGACGCGAGAGGCGCGCCGCGAGTCGCAGGTTCACGAGAAGGCTCCCGCGGCCGCGAGAAAGGCGGGAGCGGCAACGGCTCCCGCCAGGGTGTTCAGAAAGTTCAGGACGTGGCCGTTCGACAGGCGCCAGGGAGCGCCGTCCCGCCCGAGAAGGCTCTCTAACACCGTCCCAGCGCAGGCCGCGAGCACGACGGCGACCGCGCCCCGGGTCGTGAGCAGGAGAGAGGCGACGCCTGCGGCCGCGAGGACGGCCGCCGCCGCGAATCCCGCCAACGTGCCCGCGACGGAAACGGCGCCGTCCGTGCCCGGCGGCACGTGACGGAAATCGGGCAGGAGGACCGTCGGCGAGACGATCGACTGGCCGATCTCGGTTCCGACCGTATCCATGAGCGCCGTCGCGAGCGCCGCCGCGGCAGCGAGGCGATACACGTCGCCGTTCGGCCCGAGCCCCGCCACGAGGGCGCAGAACGCGGCCACCGAGACGTTCGCGAGGACGTTCTCCGCACCGCGCCGGCCGCCCTTTTCCTCCGCCTTCCCCATCGCCTCCTTGCGCGCCTTCCGAAAACGCGTCGCCAGCGTGCCGACGCCGAAGAACACCCAGAGCAGAAGATAGAGAGGCGCCGTTCCGAAGGCGAGGATGACCGTCCCGAGAAGCGCGCCGGCCAGCGCGCCCGAGGGGCGGATGAGGCGGAGAGAAAGGGCGATCCCGGACACGACGACGTTGACCGAGAGCGCGACGAGAGCGCCACGGAGCGCGCCCGGCTCGAGAACGTCCGCCCAGCCTCCGCGTGTCCAGAGCAGACACGCGAGAACCGCCGCTCCCACGAGAGGGGGCAGGACGTTGTCGTCCAGCTCGGAAGGAAGGCTCTCGAGTGCTGCGCCCGCGAGGGCTCCGGCAAAGAGACAGATCAGCTCGGAGGGAGACGGAACGCCCGAAGACACGAACCCATAGAGAAAGGACGCTCCGAGGAAGCCAAAGACGAGGTAGCCGAAAAAGCCGGAGAAGGTCTTTCGCGAATTCCACGGAAGCCGCGGTCCGCCCACCGTCATTCCACAGAGCGAAGCGAACCCGTCACCAAACGCCAGGTAGCCCCAGCCGGCGGCGGCGACCGGGAGATTTCTGCGAAACAGAAGAAGGAGACCAAACACGACGAGCGGGTACAGCGTGATCCCGACCGAAAACCCTCTCTCCCCCTCTTCCCTTCTAAGAAAATACGGCGCCACCCGGGGCAATAAAAACGCATTGAAGAGAGCGGCGAGTCCCGCAGCCGCCAATGCCGCTCCCCACGAAATCGAAGGCAGCAGTAGCGCGAATCCCGCCATCCCGATGTGCAGCGCCTTTCGCGCCGCTTCGGCGCGGGTCAGCGTCATGAAACGGGTCGCGCCGGCGCGGCGACGCGGCGGTCGGCGAGATAGTCGCCGAGGGCCTCGCGCCAGGAACGCGGCGTGTCGCCGGTGAGGCGCTCGTAAAGCGACGTGTCGAGGACCGACCAGTGGGGACGCCGCGCCGGCCTCGGGAACTCCGACGTCGGGACCGGGCGCACCAGGACGTCGGCGCGCCCCTCGCGCGCGAGGGCCTCCGAAGCGACCTCGAACCAGGTGGCGTCTCCCGCGTTCGCGAAATGGACGACCCCCGTGACGCGCTTCTCGACGAGCCGCCTGATCCCCGCCGCGAGGTCGGCGGCGAACGTGGGGCGCCCGACCTGGTCGTTCACGACCGAGAGATCCCGCGCGCCGCCTTCGACTCTCTTCAGGATCGTGTCCACGAAGTTCACGCCGCCCATGCCGAAGACCCATGAGGACCTCACGACGAGCACCTCGTGGCCTTCCTCGAACGTGCGGCGTTCCCCCATGAGCTTGGCGCGGCCGTACGCGTTGACCGGGTCCACGGGATCGTCCTCCCGGTAGGGCCGGATCCCCTTGCCCGAGAAGACGTAATCCGTCGAGACGTGCACGAACGTCGCGTCGAGCTTGCGGCAGAGCGCCGCGAGCGCTCCGACGGCGACGGCATTCACGAGCACGTGGTGCGGGTCGGACTCGGCGGCGTCGACGCGCGTGTCGGCGGCGGCGTTCAGGACGAGGCGCGTGTCCGGGGCGAGGGCCGCGCGCAGGGCGGCCACGTCCGTGATGTCGAGCGCCGCCCGCGTGAAACGCTCGGCCTCCGGGAACTCCCGTCCGAGCGCCCGCCCGAGCATTCCGCCGGCACCGAGGATGACCGTCTGCACGAATGGAGAAGTCTACACGGCGGGGCGCGCCCGCTACTTGCGCAGCGGCACGGCGAAGGGGTCGTTCGTGCCGGCCGTCGTGTTCCCGTCCAGGACGTACGCAGTTCCGGCGACGGCGCAGCCCGCGGTGGTGTTCAGCACCTCGACGGCTGCCGAGCGGATGTCGGCCGTGACGCCGTACGTGTCCTTGAGGCGGTTCTTCTGGATCATCGTGCGCGGCGGAATCGTGAAGGTCTTGATGCCGCCGAGGAAGTTCCCTCCCGCGTCGCGCAGGGCCGACAGAAGGACGCACGGCGTCGACGAGGGATTGACGAATACGAGGTTCGTCCGCGCGGACGCGTCCTCGCGCACCGCGGGGAACCACCCGAACTCGCCGGTCGCGAGCGCGAGCGAGGGCGTCGCGCCCGACGAGACGTCCACGGCCTCGGTGTACTGCCCGAACGTTCCCACGCCGCCGGACGTCGTTGTCGTGGCCGTGCGCGCGCCGACGAGGAGCCGGCCCGTGGACTGCACGAGGACCGCGCCGTAATCCGAAGACACGGAGAAAAGGGCGGCGAGGACGTCCGGAATCTCGCGAGACCCGGTCGCGCTGATGCGCTGCGGGCTGGAGGTGGGCTGGAGGGCCGGGAGGTTCTGGTCGCCGTCGGTGCCGTGCCCCAGAAACTGGAGCACGAACTGGCCCTCCGACGCCTCCACGTTCGTGACCGAAAGGTCGCTCACGAATCCGCCCGCCCGCGTGACGGACGACACCACGTACGTGTACGGATAGTTGACCGCCACCCGAGCGACGTTGAGCCGGAGCGTGCCTCCCTTCGAGGGTTCGAAGGCGCCCGTGAACGAGTTCGGCTGGCCGATGCCGCCGACGGCGATCGTGTAGGTCGTGCCCGCGTTCAGGTTGAGCGTGACCGAGGATTGGAGCGACCCGGGGGCGTCGTCGGGATAAAAGCCGTTCTGACGGCAGATTCCAGAGACGGCGCTGAGCGACCCGCACGACCCCGTGTACAGGCCGAGAATCGTGTCGTAGTCGGAGGCCGGCGTCGTCCCGATCGTATCGATGCGGTAGGTGGCCGAGACCTCGGGCGTGAATGAGAACCAGGCGAGACGCGAAGGCGGCGCCTGGCCGCCGGTCGCGAGCTGCCCTTTCACATAGCACGGGAAGACGGGGGTGGCCCCGTCGCCCACGAGGGCCCGGGTGTCCACGCCCGCCGACGACCATGGCAGGGCCGCCGCGTCGACGACGACCGCGCCCGCGCAGGCCGCGCCGGGGGCCGCCGCCTCGCCCCGCAGCACGGAAACGGGGAAAAGGAGGGCCAAGAGGGCGAAACGGGCCGGAAAATGCCTCACGGTGGAAGTGTCGGGACCGGACGAAATCTCTCTCCCCGGGTCCGGGATCACGGCAGGCTCCCGGTGAAGTCCAGAAAGCTGCCGACGTTTTTTAGCGTCAGGGCCACGCGGAAGTCCCGGGACGGCACGTTCCCGGTGCGCAAATCCCGGTATTCCGCGAGAATCTTGAAGCACGCCGCCTGGAGGGTCAGGAGCGTGCGGGATTCGAGCATACGTCCCTTGGATAGGTCGTAGTTCGCTTCCACGTCGAACCGGAGCCGCTTAGGGAGGATCGGCATCCCGCCCGCGAAGCGAAGCTGGGCCGAGGCGCCCGGGTCGAGCACGGCCGGGACGATGACCGGGTGGCTGTCGAAGAGCGAGAGCGAGAGAGAGCGTTCGGCCTTCGACATCATCGCCGTGACGCTCGCCGACGTGACCTGGTTCGCGTGGGGGTCCCAGGTCGTCCTCATGTCCAGGTTCAGGGCCGACGTCGCGTTGACGCGGAGAATGAAATCCAGAGGAGAGCTCTTCTGGACGCTGGCGTCGAGCGGAAAGGCCGTACTTTCGCCCGGGAGCCGCATGTAATAGCTGCGCGCGATCTCGAAGGAGGCGATCTCGCGTGAGCCGCCCTGATCCCCTTTGGCGAGGAAATGCTGGAGCAGGGAGTAGCGGATCACGTTCGTGGGGATGAGGGAATCGATCTCGTCGAAAAGCGGCGTCGGCGCGAAGTCGTCGCGTCCCGCGAGATAGTCCCAGATGATGCGCGGCTCGATCACGTGCTTGAACTTCTTGAACGGCCCGAGCTTTCCCTCGAACAGGCGCGAAAAGGAGGGGCCCGTCAGCGAGACTTCCGTCGACAGCGCCTCGCGGTTGTAGGCCTTGTCCACCAGGGTGATGCCGTCCGGCGCGAGTGACTTGCCGTAGTTCGTGATCCTCACGCCCGCGGTCCCCTCGAGCGACAGCCAGGGGAACAGCGAGAGCGGTACGTTCACCTTCGGGAAGAAATCGAGTCGGTCGTATGTGCCGGCCGGTAGGCCGTTTCCCCGGTCCGTGCTCAGAAAGCCGGCCTGCCCCGACGCCTCGACGAAGACCGACTGCCCGAAGAACGGCGTGGGACGCATGCTCGCCTCGAGCACGGGCAGGCGCTCCGTCACGATGTCGCCGGTGCCGTACCCGAGCGCCTGGTCGCGCGTGATCCGGAGATTCAGGGCGAACGGGTCGGGGGTCCATGTGACGAAGGCATCGCTTCCGATCGTGCGCGCCGAGGAGAGGTTGAAGTTCGCGTTGAAGCTCTGGAAGAACGTCGGGTCCGAAAAGTCGAGCCATTTGACCACGGCGCGCAGCTTCGGCCCGAGGTCGTTCGAAACGAGCGTCCCGATCGTCTGCCACTGCCAGTGCTGAACCGTGGGGTCGTAAATCGTGTAGTACGTGCCTTCGAAACGCGTTCCCTCGGACGGCCGCGCCCGGAGCTCCGCGCCGAGGCCATAGTATTTCTTCGTGTAGAAATCTCCCGAGAACGTCGCGTCCGCCGAACGCGAAATCGCCCAGTAGTACGACATCCCGAGATAGCCGCCGCGGTTCGAGTTGTACCCGAAGCCCGGAATCAGGAAACCCGAGGCGCGGTCCCGGAGCGCCGGCCAGATGAGGTAGGGCGTCCAGAGGAGCGGGACGCCCCCCATCGAGAACGTCACGCCCTTGAGGCGCGCGAATTCCTCGAGCGTCACCCGGGCGCTCTTTACCTTGAATTTCCAGGAGGGATCCTGACCCTCGCAGACCTCGCAGGACGTCACCATTCCGTCCGTGAGCGTGAACGTGCGCGGCCCGACCTTCGCGAGCGTCGCGCCCTCCAGGTGAAGGCCCCCTTCGAGGTCCATGCGCCCGTCCGTGAGGACGCCGGTCTTCTCGGCGAGATCCAGCTCGAGCCGCACTCCCTGCATGCGCGAGGCGCCCTGCTCGAACGTGACGTCGCCTTCGGCGACGACGGTCTTCTTCTTGAGGCTGCCATGCACGCTCCGCGCCGTGAGCTTCATGTCCTGGTATTCGATGGTGACGAACTTGCCCGGGGGCGCATCCGCGGTGAAGAGGTCCCCGTCCACGATCGTCTGCTTGCCGGGCTCACCCGCGTCGATCACGATCTTGATCGACCCGCCGATTTCAGGCGGCTTGAACTTCGGGTCAAACCCGCCCTTCTCCTTGAAACGCGACGAGAAGGGGTCGGTGTCGAAGGAGGATTGCGAGAAGGAAAGATTTGCTCCCGCGCAAAGGGCGACGGCAGCGCACGCGAGCAGCGGCCGGCGCAAGGGAATGCCCGTCAGAGCCGCATCTCGGGCACGTCGCCCGAAACCTCGAGCGGCGGCTCGGTGGCGGCGCGGATCTCGTCCACGGACACGCCGGGCGCGCGCTCGACGAGAACGAGACCTCCGCCCTTTTTCACGTCGAGGACGGCCAGGTCGGTGACGATCCGGTGGACGCAGCCTTTCCCGGTGAGGGGAAGCGTGCAGCGGTACAGGATCTTCTTCTCGCCGTTCTTCGCGACATGCTCCATCGTGACGACGATGCGCTTCGCGGCCGCGACGAGGTCCATCGCGCCGCCCATCCCCTTGACGAGCTTGCCCGGGATCATCCAGTTCGCGAGCGAGCCCTCGGCGTCGACCTGCATCGCGCCCAGAATGCAGAGGTCGATGTGGCCGCCCCGGATCATCGCGAAGGAGTCCGCCGACGAGAAGAATGCGGCGCCGGGAATGACGGTGACGGTTTCCTTGCCCGCGTTGATGAGGTCGGCGTCGACCTCGCTCTCGTCGGGATAGGGCCCCATGCCGAGGATGCCGTTCTCGGACTGGAGGATGACCTCCATGCCCTTCGGGATGAAGTTCGAGACGAGCGTCGGCATGCCGATGCCGAGGTTCACGTACATCCCATCGCGCAGCTCGGCGGCCGCGCGCCGGATGATGCCGTCCCGGTCGAGCTTCGCCATTCTCCGTCCTCAGCCCTTCCGCACCGTGCGCCGCTCGATGCGCTTGACGCGCGGCGCGACGACGACGCGTTTCACGAAGATGCCCGGCGTATCGATTTCGTCGGGATCGAGCCCGCCCGGCTCCACGAGCTCCTCGACTTCCGCGATCGTGATCCTTCCCGCGGTCGCGGCCATCGGGTTGAAGTTCCGCGCGGTCTTGCGGTACACGAGGTTGCCGAGCCGGTCGGCCTTCCATGCGGCGACGAGCGCGAAGTCGCCGGTGATTGCGCGCTCGAGGACGTGCTCCCGGCCATCGAAAGCCCTGGTTTCTTTTCCTTCCGCCACGATCGTGCCGGCGCCTGTCGGCGTGTAGAAGCCGGCGATCCCCGCCCCGCCCGCGCGCATGCGCTCGGCGAGCGTGCCCTGCGGACAGAACTCGAGCTCGAGCTCCCCCGCGAGGTACTGCCTCTCGAACTCGGCGTTCTCCCCGACGTAGGACGAGATCATCTTCCGGATCTTCTTCCGGCCGAGGAGGATCCCGAGGCCCCAGTCGTCCACGCCGCAGTTGTTCGAGACGCACGTGAGAGAGGAGACTTCGCGCTCGGCGAGCGCCCCGATGAGGTTCTCGGGAATGCCGCAGAGACCGAATCCGCCCACGAGGAGCGTCGCGCCCGAGGGAATGTCCCGGACGGCTTGCGCCGCCGCGTCCCGGGGTGAGGCTCCGCGGACGACCTTGTCGATCATAGGCCCGATTCTAGAGCGCTTCGACGACGAGGGCCGTGGCTTCGCCGCCCCCGATGCAGATCGCGGCGAGGCCGTACTTCTTCTTGCGGGCTCGAAGGGCGTGCACGAGCGTCGTCACGATGCGCGACCCCGACGAACCGATCGGATGACCGAGGGCCACGGCCCCGCCGTTCACGTTCACTTTGTTCGGGTCGAGCCCGAGGTCCGCGATGAACGCCATCGCCACGACGGCGAACGCCTCATTCACCTCGAAGAGGTCGATCTGGGAAAGCGGAATCCCCGCCTTCTCGGCGGCCTTCCGCGCCGCCGCGACGGGCGCCGTCGTGAACCACTCGGGCTCCTGCGCGTGCGACGCCTGGGCGAGGATCCGGGCGATCGGCTTGTAGCTTCCGACGTTCCCCTCGCCGACGAGGACGAGCGCCGACGCGCCGTCGTTGATCTTCGACGCGTTGGCGGCCGTCACGGTGCCGTCCTTCTGGAAGGCCGGTTTGAGAGTTCCCATCTTCTCGAGCTTCTCGAGCGGCGTCGCGAACGGCTCCTCGTCGCGATCCACCGTGACGGGGCCCTTCTTGCCTTCGATCGTCACGGGCGCGAACTCGGCGTTGAAATCTCCCGCCTCGTTCGCGCGGCGCGCGCGCTGGTAGCTCTCGAGCGCGTACGCGTCCTGCGCCTCGCGCGTGAACGAGTACTTCGCCGCGCAGAGCTCCGCGCAGGTGCCCATGTGGACGTTCTTGTATGGGTCCCAGAGGCCGTCCGAGATCATCGAGTCGAGAAGCTGGCCGTGGCCCATGCGCATGCCGGAGCGGCCCTTGAGAAGGAGGTAGGGCGCGTTGGACATGGACTCCATGCCCCCCGCGACCGCAATCTCGAACTCGCCCGCCCGAAGGGCGTTCGCGGCGTCCATCACCGACCGCATGCCTGACCCGCAGACCTTGTGGACCGTGATGCAGCCCGTCGAGACGGGGATGTCCGCGGCGAGGGCCGCCTGCCGCGCGGGCGCCTGGCCCTGGCCGGCCTGCAGGACGTTGCCCATCCAGACCTGACCGACCGTGGAAGCGGGGACTTCCGCGCGATCGAGCGCGGCCTTGATGGCCACGGCGCCGAGGCGCGAGGCCGAGAGGGGCGCGAGGGCGCCGAGAAACGTGCCAACCGGCGTGCGGGCGGCGGAGAGGATGAAGACGTCGTTCATGGCGGCTGTATCTCCCGAAAGTCGAGGTTCCGCGTGCGGACCGGCGAAGGGAGCGATTGTAGCCGGATTGGACTTCACCGAGGGGGCCTCTTACGATTCGGGGTCGTGCGCGTCCTCGCAGTCGATTTCGGCGAGAAACGGATCGGTCTCGCCGTCTCGGACGAGACCGGCCGGGTCGTCGTCCCCGTGGGCGTCGTCTCGCGTACGAGCGACGCGCAGGCCGCGGCGGCCGTCGCGGCCGCGGCGAAGGAACGCGAGGTGGTCCGCCTCGTCGTGGGCCACCCCGTGAACGCGGACGGCACCGAGGGCGACTGGGCGCGGCGCGTCCGGAACTTCGCGCGGCGCCTCGAGGAGGCTTCCGGGCTCCCCGTGGACCTCCATGGCGAGGGCTTGACGACCGCCGCCGCCGAGCGGAACCTCATCGACTCCGGCCTCGCGAGAAGGCGTCGCGGCGCCGCGCGCGACGCGGAGGCGGCGGCCCTTCTGCTGCGCGATTATTTCTTCGAGCGCGACGAGGCGCGTGGCGCGCGCTAGGCGCGTGCCGGAGTCACCCGTGCACAGCGGTCCCACGAACCGCAAGCGCCACGTCTACCCCCTGCTCGCGTGGGTGAGCGCCCTCGTCGTGCTCCTCCTCGCCGTCGGCCTCTCGCTCGTGCTCTTTCTCGTGCGCGCGCCCTATCAGGGCTATGCCGGCGAGGACGTCGTCGTCTCGATCGTGCCGCGCACGCCTTCCATGACGATCTTCACGCTCCTCGAGTCGAAGGGCGTGCTCCGGGACGCGCGCCTCGGCGTGGTCGCCCTCAAGATCTTTCACCGGGGAAAGACGCTCAAGGCGGGCGAATATCGATTTTCCGGCGCCCGGACACCCGAGCAGGTCGTCCTCTCGCTCGTCGCGGGCGACGTCGTGACCTACCGCATCACCGTCCCGGAGGGCTTCACCGCCGAGGAAGTCTTCACGCTCTTCTCGTCGCAGGGATTCTCCACGCTGCGCGACTACCAGGCGCTGTTTCAGAGACCGGACGAGCTCGAGGGTCTCCCGAAGGACGCGCCCACGCTCGAAGGCTTCCTGTTTCCCGATACGTTCACGATCACGCGTTCGATGGGCGCACGGGAAATCCTCGGCGCCATGACGCGCCAGTTCACCCGCCGGTTGCCCGAAGGCTTCGAGCAGAAAGCCCGCGCGCAGGGCCTGTCGGTGCTCGAGGCGACGACCCTCGCCTCCCTCGTCGAGAAGGAGACGGCCGTCCCCGACGAGAGGCCGATCGTGGCCGGCGTCTACCGGAACCGCCTGCGCAAGGGAATGCTGCTTCAGTGCGATCCGACGACGATCTACGCGCTGAAGCGGCTCGGGATCTGGCGCGGCTCTCTCGCGCGTTCCGAGCTGGCCGTGGACGAGCCCTACAACACGTACGTGAGGCCGGGCCTGCCGCCGGGTCCGATCTGTAACCCGGGGATCGCGTCGCTGCGTGCGGCCATCACCCCGGCAGACGTGCCCTTCCTCTATTTCGTGGCGGCAGGCGACGGCTCGCACCGGTTCTCCGCGGACTACGACGGACAGCAGCGCAACGCGGTGCGCTACCACGAGGTACGCCGGGCGGCGCGGGCTCAGGCGCCCTGACCGGCGTCCGCTCCTGCTACACTTAATCGCCCGTTTCCGGAAAGCTCATGAGCGCAACCGCACCGAGCCCGCGGCCGTTCGGGCCCTACGTACTGACCCGTGCCCTTGGCTCGGACGCTCTGGGTGAGGTCTGGCGCGCCGGCACGGCGGGCGCTGCCCGGCTAAGACCGTTCCTCCTCGTGCGCACCTTCGCGGCCATTTCGATCGATCGGCCGGCGCTTCTCGCCGCGATGGAAACGGCGGTCCATCTCGTGGACGACGTCCAAGGCCCGGCCGTCGCGCGGGGGACCGTGATGGGCGCCATCGACGACACGCCTTTCGTGGGCATCTCGTACGTCGAGGGGCGCACGCTCGACCACCTCCTCGCCGTGCGCCTCCTCGGCACGCCGCTGCCCGTCGAGCACGGCCTCCTCATCGCGGAGAGGCTGCTCGCGGCGCTCGAATCCGGGACGCCGGTGGAACGCTTCACGGGAGCGGCGCATGGATTCCTCGTGCCGGCCTTCGTGTGCATTTCCAACGAAGGGGAGGCGAAGGTTTTCGGCCACGGCCTCGGAGCGGGCCTGCTGCCAGCTCTGCGCCACCCGCGCGCCCGTCAGACCTTCGCTCCGTACGTCGCTCCGGAGGTCCTCGCGGCGGGAAAACCGTCGACCTCGGGAGACCTCTACTCCGTCGGCGCCATCCTCTTCGAGGCCCTCACGGGACGCCCCCCTTCGCCGGGCGTCGCACTCGAGTCCGTCGAGAGCGCCAACCTCGCCGTCGACGGGACGCCGGTGCCCGAGAACCTCCGCCGCCTCCTGCGGCGGGTCCTGCACCCCGATCCGCGCGTCAGGGACGGGAACGTGCCGGCGTTCCGGCGCGACCTCTCGGCGCTCCTGTATGGGGGGCCGTACGCGCCCTCGACGTTCAATCTCGCGTTTTTCCTCCAGAAGTGCTTCGACAAGGCGATCCAGCGCGAGAAGCTCGAGCTGGCGGCGGAAGAGGAGATCGACCGCCGGACGCTGGCGATCCCTCCCGCCCGGCCTCCCGATCGGCCGCGTTCGGCTCCGCAGCCGGTCCCGGTGCGGTCAGTCTCCGGGCAGATGTCGAAGAAGGCGCTCTCGGGCGCGCCGCTGTGGGCCGTCGCCGGCGGTGCCGTCCTGCTCCTCTTGGGCGGCGCGTTCTTCGCGCTCCGTAAGGCCGCCCCGGCGCCCGCGCCGCCGCCCACGCCCGCGCCCCGGTCCACGCCCGCGCCGCCCACTCCCGTGCCGACCCCCGCGCCCGTCGTCGTCGGAAAGGAAGATCCGCTCTTCCAGGCGGCCGTCGAGAAGAAACTCCAGGAAGAGGTCAAGAAGCGCGAGGTGAAGTCCGCGCGTGAACAGGAAACCGCGACGAAGAAACGCATGGCCGAGATCGACAAGTCGTCCGAAGAGGCCGGCAAATCGAAGGACAGCGAGGAAACCGCCCGCGCCTCGCGCGACAAAGCGGACCGCGAAGAGGCGACGCGCCTCGCGCGCGAAGCCATCGCGCGCCGCAAATCCGAAGCGCAGCAGGTGGAAGCCGCGGCGGCGGCGGCGGCGGCCGTGAAGGACGGCGACCTCGTGGAGGTGGACCTGGCCGACACGCCTCCCGTCTCGGTGAGACAGGTGAGCCCGCAGGCGACACGCATCGCCATTCAGCGTCGCGTGACGGGGACCGTTCTCCTCCGCGTTCTCGTGGACGAGAACGGCGCGCCCGCTAAGGTCGAGATCCTGCGCGACACGTCGCCGAAGGTGGGCCTCGGTGACTCGAGCAAGGCGGCCCTCGAGCAGTGGCGCTGGAAGCCCGCCATCAAGGACGGGCACCGGGTCAAGACCTGGATCGTCGTGCAGGTGCCATTCAAGAACTAGGGAGCCGGCTTCCCCTCAACGTCGAGCACCACGATCTCACCGAGCTTCAGCTGCTCGACGCCCGGACGGATCTTCCCGAGGTCTCCGACGAGGAGAAGGCTCGCGTGCGACGGGTCGGCCCACTTCTTCGCCGTGGCGAGGGTCTCCTCGAGCGTCGTCTTCGCCGTGCCGTCGCTGATGCGCTGTAGCTCTTCCATCGGCAGGTCGCCGCCCCAGAGCTCGGCGACCTGGCCGGCGATGCGGCCAAGTGTCTCGAACCGCTGCGCGTAGCCCCGAAGCAGGTTCAGCTTCGCGTCGTCCAGCTCCTTCACCGTGATCGGCCGCGCGCCGGCCAGGCCCTTCAGCTCCTTGTCGAACTCGACGACCGATTCCTTCGTCTTGTTCGTCTGGACGCCGCCGGCGGCGAACCACGCGCCCGCCTCGTGGTTGAGCTCGGGGAACGAGAAGGTGCCGTAGGAGTAGCCCTTGTCCTCACGCAGGTTCATGTTGAGCCGCGTCCCGAAGCCGCCTCCCCAGACCGCGTCGGCGAGTCGCAGGGCGTCGTACTCGGCGCTCTTCCGCTTTGGCGCGGGGAGGATCTGAATGACGGCGGTCTGCGCGGCGTCCTGCCGGTCGATGAGGTAGATCTTTCCGGCGGCGGCGGGTGACGGCGCCGGGATCGCCGCGGCCGGCGCGGCGCTGCCGCTCCAGCCGCCGAGGACCTTCTTCGCGAGGGCCTCCGCCTCGGCGACCGTCACGTCGCCGACGAAGACGAGGGCGCTCGAGCCGGGTTTCCACCTCTCGTCATGGAACTTCGCGACCTCCTCGCGAGTGATCGAGCCGACCGTCCCCGGCATGCCCTGCGCAGGCCGGCCGTAGGGATGCCTGGCGCCGAACGCGAGGATACGACCCACGCGGCGGGCGATGGCGTTCGGCTCCTTCGCCTGCTGCGCGAGCGCGTCGAGGTGGCGCTTCTTCTCGCGCTCGAACTCGGCGGCCGGGTAGGTCGGGTTCTGAATGACGTCGGCGAAGACTTCGAGGGCCGGGACGAGATTGCGCTTGAGGACCTCGAAGCTGACTCGGGCCGACTCGCGACCGGTGTCGCCGGTGAGGGCCGTCCCGAGATTGCCAAGGGAGTTCTCGATGTCGAGGTCCTTGCGCGTCTTCGTTCCGGTATCCATTGTCCGGGTCGCGAGGTAGGCGACGCCCTCCTTGCCGGCCGGGTCGTCGGCCGATCCGCACTTCGACGCGAGTGTCACGGCCACCTTCGGCAGTTCCGGCCGCTCGACGACGAGAATCTCGAGACCATTCGCGAGCCTGGACTTCTTCACTAGAGGAGTGTGAAACGGCTTGTCGGACCCGACGGCGGGCGCCTTCGACCGGTCGAGCGTCGCCTCGGCGACGCGCCCCGACGCCTCGGGATGGAAGCGCACGAGGAGACGGTTGCGGTTGTCGAGCCACTTCGCAGCGACTCGCTGGACGTCCGCCGCGGTGACATGCCGGTGGCGGAGGACGTCGGCCTCCAGCTTGCCCGGGTCGCCGAGAAACGTGTTGTACGTATTCAGGAGATCGGCCTTCCCTCCGAAGCCGCCGATCCCTTCGAGGCCGGTGACGAAGTCGTACTCCTGCTTCGCCTGCGCGCGGGAGAGCTCCTCGGTCGTCGGACCCGCTTTGGCCAGTTTCGCGATCTCCTCGCCGATCGTCTTCTCGATCTCCGCGAGCGAGGCCCCGGGCCGCGCCGTCGCGATGACGATGAACTCCCCGGCGATCTCGTTCGTGTCGTTGAAGGAGTTGACGTTCGTGCAAAGCGGCTTGTCGTACACGAGTGCCTTGTTCAGGCGCGACGCGAGTCCGTCGGTCAGGAGGCGCGAGGTGAGGTTCAGCGGCGCCTCGTCGGCGCTGAAGAACTCGGACGTGGGCCAGGCGACGTAGACACGCTCCTGGGGCACCCGATCGTTGACCTCGACGACCTTCTCTCCGCCGAGCGCCGCGAGATAGCGGCCGGGGCGGTCGAGCGCCGGGCCCGCCGGGATACTCGCGAAGTACTTCTCGACGAGCCTCTTCGCCTCTGCCGGGTCGAAGTCGCCGGTGATCGCGAGCGAAAGGTTGTTGGGCGTGTAGTACGTCTTGAAGAACTCCTTCACGTCGTCGAACGTGGCCGCCGACAGGTCCTCGTGGCTCCCGATGACGGGCCAGGAGTAGGGGTGCTGGGCCGGGTAGAGGTTCTCGAAGATCAGTTTGAACGCCCGCCCGTACGGCTGGTTCTCGAGCCCCTGCCGCCGCTCGTTCTTCACGACATCGCGCTGGTGGTCGAGGTTCTCCTTCGTCAGGAAGTCCATCAGCGTCAGGAGGCGGTCCGACTCGAGCCACAGGACCCGCTCAAAGCTCCCCAACGGCACGGTGATGAAATAGTTCGTCCGATCGTTGCTCGTCGTGCCGTTGACGCCCCTTTCGCGGAGGTTGGCGCCCAGCTTCTCGGCGACGTTCAGGTACTTCTCCGGCGAGCCCTTCGAGCCTTCGAACATGAGGTGCTCGAACAGGTGTGCGAAGCCCGTGCGGCCCGGCTTCTCGTTCTTCGAGCCGACGTGGAACCACTCGTTCACGTGGACGATCGGCAGCTTCCGGTCGACGTGCAAGATGACCTGCAGGCCATTCGGCAGCGTGTATTTCTCGAAGGCGATCTTCGGGACGGGCGCGTCCGCACCGGGGGCGGGCGGCGCCGCCTTCCCCGCGGCGAAGGCGGAAGCGGCAGTCAGCATCAGGGCGGCCGCGAGGGAGGAAGTCGTTCGGCGCATGGATCTTCTCCTCAGAGGGTCTTCGGATCGCCCTCGCTAGTGGCCTGATGCGGCCGGCGTTTTCGCGACCGGCGTCGGAAGCGGGAGGCCCTTGCCTCCGAGATACGTCTTCCTCAGGAACTCCTCCATGATGTTATCGGCGAACCACGAGACGTAGACACCGTCGATGAAGTAGGTCGGCGTCGAATGCACGCGCATAGCCCAGCCCTCGGCGAGGTCGGCGTGGATTTTCTCACTCGCCTTCGCCTGCAGGTAGCAGGACCGGAACGCTTTCTCATCGATGTCGTTGGCGACCGCGAAGTCCATCGCGAAGGCGTCGACCTGCGGCACCGAGAATTCGTCCTGCTTCGCGTAGACGTTCGACTTCCACCGGAAGAAGAGGTCCGTGCCGCCCGGGCTCTCGAAGAAGCAGCGCCCGGCCGAAGAGGCCCGGAAGGCCCAGGGGTGCGCGCCCGTGAGCGGAAACGACTTGATGTAGCGGCGGATTTTGAGCTCCTTGCCGAGCTTTTCGACGAGGTTCTCGAAGTCGGACGTCCGCTTCTTGCAAAAGCCGCACTGCATGTCGGAATACTCGACCACGGTCACGCGCGCATTGGCGGGCCCCGTGACGGGCGTCCCGGCGAGCTTGATGGACTCCCTCCGCTGCTCGGCGACACCGCGCGTCCGATCCCACCACCGTCCGAGCACGAGGAGCGCCCCGTCGTCCGCTTTCACCCAGCCGGCCATCGGGTAGTTTCCGTACCCCGTGTCGGCTTTCACGGTCACGGCTTTCCAGCCTTTCCGATCGCCGGCCGGATCGAGAACCACGGAGAAGGCCCCGATGAGGTACTGCTTGAGCCGGGCGCGGAGTCCGTCGAGGTCGGCCTCCGTACGGATCGGAAGCGGCCGTTTCGCGCGATCCTCGTCGTAGATGATGTCCCCGACGAGCACGGACTTCGCGCCGTCATCGAGGACGAGGTACGCCTGATCGTTCATCCGCGCATCAGCCGTGAAGGTCTTCTTCGCGATGGCGAGCCGCGTGCCGCTTCCGAGCTTGACCTGCGTGATCGTGTCGATCGTGACTTTCCCGTCGCCCCAGGCGAAGAACGCCTCGACCCATTCGAGGAGGGCTTCGTTCGAGGAGGACCGGGCCGGCGCCGGAGCCGCGACGGAATTAGGAGCTGCCGCGGCGGGTTTAGGAGCCGCGGTCTGCACGGCGGCGGGAGAAGCGGGAGACGCCGCCTCGCATCCCAGGGCGGCGGCGACGAGGACGACGACGAGGGCCGTGACGCGTGTCTTCATAAGGCGAAGATTAACCTCATTCGCCTTCCTCTTCGAAGCGCACGAGAACATCGCCCGCCGAGACGGCCTTCCCGGGGGCGCACTCGACCGACGCGACCACGCCGTCCCGCGGAGACTTGACCTCGTTCTCCATCTTCATCGCCTCGAGCACGAGAATCGACTGACCATGGGTCACGCGGTCGCCCGTCGCGACGAGGACGCGCAGGACGCGGCCCGGCATGGCCGCGGCGACGTGCCGGACCTTCTTCACGGCGCGCCCGCCCGTCGCCAGCAGCGCGCGCGCCGTGAGCTCGTCCAGGAGCTCGAACCCGAAGAGGGTTCCCTCCGCCGAGGCGCGCACCGAACCGTCCTTCTGGAAGGCGACGCTGACCTCGATCTGGCGGCCGTCCCGGCCCACCAGCGACCACACGCCGTCGCGCACCTCGAGGGCGTCTCCCGTCAGAACGGCGTCCTCGAGCGTGGCCTCGAACTCGGGCGCGCCGGCCGTCACGACGACCGCGCGGCCCTCGCTCTGGCCGGGCATCCGCACCTGGAATTTCACTCGCGCACCCCGAAGGATGCCCGCGCGTTTCGCCACGCGGAGTACCCCGCCTCGCCGCCCGTCGGGGCCGCCCCCGGCCGGCGCTTCTTCGCTCCCTCCATCGACCCGAGGGCGGCGGCGATCACGGAAGCCGCCACGACGTCCTCGGGCGGCCGCGTCGGCTCGTATTTCCAGTCGTCGAGAAATTGCGTGGACACGCGGTTCGCGATGACGTCGGGATCCTCGAGAAGCGACAGGAAGAACGGGATCGACGTTTCGATGCCCTCGACGCGCGCTTCGGAGAGGGCGCGCCGCATCCGCCGGAAGGCCTCGTCGCGATCCTGGCCCCACACGATGAACTTCGCGACCATCGGGTCGTAGTCGAGCGGCACGACGTCGCCGTCCTCGACGCCCGAGTCGACGCGGATCCCCGGCCCCTGCGGCCTCCGGAGGCGCCGGATGCGCCCGGGAGAGGGGGCGAAACCGTGGGCGGGGTCCTCCGCGTAGATGCGGCACTGGATGGCGTGGCCGCGCGGCGCCGGCTTCTCGCGCATCGACATGGGTTCGCCGCGCGCGATGCGGATCATCTCCACGACGAGGTCGACGCCATAGACCATCTCGGTCACGGGATGCTCGACCTGAATCCGCGTGTTCATCTCGAGGAAGAAAAAGCGCCCGTCTTTCGCGAGCAGGAATTCGACCGTGCCGGCCGAGACGTAGTCCACGGCCTTCCCGGCCGCGACGGCCACCGCTTCCATCTTCGCGCGCAGCTCCGGCGAGACCGCCGCGGACGGACACTCCTCGAGCACCTTCTGGTGGCGGCGCTGGAGCGAGCATTCGCGCTCGCCGAGCGCGATCACGCGCCCGGTCGCGTCGCCGAGAATCTGCACCTCGACGTGCCGCGCGCCCTCGACCAGGAGCTCGGCGTAGACGCTCTCGTCGGCGAAGTAGGATTTCGCCTCGCTGCGTGTTCGCGCGAACGCCTCGGCTACTTCGGCCTCGCCGCGCACGACGCGCATCCCCTTGCCGCCGCCGCCCGCGACCGCCTTCAGGAGGAGCGGAAACCCGTTGGCGCGGCCGAACGCGGCGATCTCGTCCGCGGTCGCCGCCGGCGTCGTCATGCCGGGGACGACGGGCACGCCCGCCGCGATCATCCTCTGGCGCGACTCCGTCTTGCTGCCCATCGCCGCGATTGCGGCCGGCGCGGGGCCGACCCACGTGAGGCCCGCCTCCTGGACTTTCCGCGCGAAGTCGGCGTTCTCCGACAGGAACCCGAATCCCGGATGCACCAGCGTCGCGCCGGTCGTCTTCGCCGCCGCGAGAAGCCTGTCCGGGACGAGATAACTTTCCCGTGCGGGCGGGGGGCCGATCGCGACGGCGTAATCCGAGAGGCGCACGTGGAGCGCGCCGCGGTCCGCCTCGGAATACACCGCGACGGGCGAGATCCCGAGATCGCGGCAGGCCCGGATGATCCGCACGGCGATCTCCCCGCGGTTCGCGATGAGGAGGCGCGGAGCGCGGTTAGAGGGGAATATTTCCATGCTTCTTCGGCGGCATGACGTCGCGCTTGTTCCCCAGGAGGTCGAGGGCGCGGATGAGCCTCGGGCGCGTCGTCCGCGGCGCGATGACGTCGTCGACGTAGCCGTGCCGCGCCGCGACGTACGGGTTCGCGAAGGCCTCCTCGTACTCGGCGATCTTCCCCCGGCGCGCCGCGGCCGGGTCCTTCGCGGCCGCGATCTCCCGGCGATAGAGGATGTTCACCGCGCCTTCCGCGCCCATGACCGCGATCTCCGCCGTCGGCCAGGCGAAGTTGAAGTCCGTCCGGATGTGTTTCGACGACATGACGCAGTACGCGCCGCCATAGGCCTTGCGCGTGATGACGGTGATCTTCGGAACCGTGGCCTCGGCGAACGCGAAGAGCAGCTTCGCGCCGTGCTTGATGATCCCGCCGAATTCCTGCTTCGTGCCCGGCAGGAATCCCGGCACGTCCTCGAACGTCACGAGAGGAATGTTGAAAGCGTCGCAGAAGCGGACGAAGCGTGCGCCCTTCACGGAGGCGTCGATGTCGAGGACGCCCGCGAGATGGTCCGGCTGGTTCGCCACGATGCCGACCGGCTTGCCGCCGAGTCGCGCGAATCCGACGACGAGATTCTTCGCGAAGTCCGCGTGGATCTCGAAAAGCTCCCCGTCGTCCGTGACGCGGCGGATGAGCGCCGTCATGTCGTACGGCTGGTTCGACGAGGCCGGGACGATCCGGTCGAGCTCGGGGTCCTCGCGGTCGGCGGGATCGCCGTTTTCGCGGCGCGGCGGATCCTCGCGGTTGTTCGACGGGAAGAACGAAAGGAGGGCGCGGATCCTCTGGAGACAGTCCGCGTCGGAGTCGGCCACGATGTGCGCGACTCCCGAAACGGCCGCGTGCGTATCCGCGCCGCCGAGCGCCTCCTTCGTGACGTCCTCGTGCGTGACCGTCTTGATGACGTCCGGTCCCGTCACGAACATCGAGCTCGTGCCGCGCACCATGAGGATGAAGTCCGTGATCGCGGGCGAATACACGGCGCCTCCCGCGCAGGGACCGAGGATCGCCGAGATCTGCGGGACGACACCCGAGGCGAGCGTGTTGCGCAGGAAGATGTCGGCGTAGCCGCCCAGCGAGACGACGCCCTCCTGGATGCGGGCGCCGCCCGAGTCGTTGAGACCGACGACGGGCGCGCCCACCTTCATCGCGAGATCCATGAGCTTGCAGATCTTCGCGGCGTTCGTCTCGGACAAGGACCCGCCGAACACCGTGAAGTCCTGCGCGAACACGAAGACGGGACGGCCCTCGACGCGCACGACCCCCGCGACGACGCCGTCGCCGGGGATGGCGTTCGACTCGTCGTCCATGCCGAACTCGCGCGTGCGGTGAACGATGAAGGGATCGATCTCGTCGAACGATCCCGGGTCGCCGAGCAGCTCGACGCGCTCGCGCGCCGTGAGCTTGCCCGCCTTGTGCTGTTTCTCGCGCCGATCGGCTCCGCCGCCGGCGCGGGCCTTCGCCCGAAGGGCTCCGAGGGCGTGCAGACGATCTTCGATCGAATGTGTCATGGGGCTCTCTCTCGTCTCTACAGGGGGATTTTCTTCTTCTCGGCGAGCATCCGTTTCGCCTTCCGGAACATCTCGGCGTAGTCGACGTCCGCCCCGCGAATCGCCGCCGCGTTCTTCTCGAGAAGCCGCTTGACCTCTTCATCGAGGGCCCGCTCGCGATCCCGGTCCTCGGCGAGCGCGGCCTCGAGAGCATGCCGCACGTCGGCGGTGGAGGCGGCTTTCACGAGGCGTTCGGCGACGAGGCGACGCGCGACGAAGGCGGCCTGCGCCAGGAGACGAGCGTCCGAAAGGGCCATGAACCCTAGAGGATATCGCACCCCGGCGCCCGCGAGGCGCTCCGGGATTCCGGCGCGCTCCTACAATCGCCCCGTTGAGCGACGTCGTCGAGACTTTCCGCCAGGACGCCGAGGACGCCGTCCGGATCGTCTCCGGACTGCTGCGCCGGGGCGAGGGCGGCGAGGCTTTCCGGGAAAGGCGGCGCCGCGTCTCGTGGACCGCGACCGAGGCCGGCCTCCTGGCACCCGCCTTCGCGGAGGAACGCGGCACCGCCGTGCGTCTTCGCCGGGGCCGCGAGTCCCTTCTCATCGCGCGCGACGGAGACGGTCCCGAGGCGCTCCGGGAAGCCGTGCGCGAGGCCTCCCGCCGCGCCGGCGGGTCTCCCTTCCTCAAATCCCGCGGCCTCGAGAGCGCGCGCGCCGAGACCGAGGTGCCGAGAGGCGACGAGCAAGAGCGCGCGGCTCAGCTGGGCGCGGCGCTTCACCGGGCCCTCCCCGATCCGCGCGGGATCTCGCTCACGCTCCGCGTCGCCAGCGTCACCGTCTCGCGCGCGGTCGTGACGGCGCGCGAGCTCGTGACGTGCGGAACCGTTCGGCGCCTCGAGGCGGCAGGCCTCCTCAGGCGGGCGCATACGGCGCGGCCCTTCGCGTTCCAGACGTCCGCCCCGTGGGCACCGGCGCTCGACGCCCTCGCGCGCGCCCTCGCGGATGCGGCGCGGCCGGTGCCCGCGCACCGGGCCGCCGAAGGGCGGGTGGACGTCGTGTTCTCCCCGGGCGCGGCGTCCGTGTTCTGGCACGAGGCGGTCGGCCATCCGCTCGAAGCGGGATGGGGCGAGCGGGGTTCCGTCCTCACGCGCGTGCCGCGCGCCGCGGTCGCGCCCCCGGGCGTCTTCGTGACCGCGGACCCGACCCGCGGCGACCTTCCGGGCCACTATCTCGCGGACGACGAGGGCACGCCCGCGCGCCCCGTCGCCCTCCTGACGGACGGCTGCGTGGACGGCCAGGTCACGGACCGAAGGGCGGCCGGGGGCGCCTCGAACGGCCACGCGCGCTGCGGCGACTTCCGCCGCCCGCCGCGCCCGCGGCTCTCCAACCTCGTCGTGTCGCCGGGCCGCGCGAGTCGAGAGGAGCTTCTCGAGGCTTGCGGCAACGGGCTCTACGTGCGCGAGATCTCCGCCGGGCACGCGGACCCCGAGTCGGGCCGCTTCACGCTCTTCGTCGAGAGCGCGGACCTCGTGCGGCGGGGCGCGCTCGGCGCGCCCCTCGGCCCGTTCGTCCTCACGTCCGACGTCCTCACCGCGCTGCGCCACCTTCACGCCGAGAGCGGCGACGTGACGCATCCCGCGAGCGGTCTCGGACTCTGCGTCAAGGGCGGCGAGGGCGTGGCCGTGGGCGGAGCGTCCCCCGCCATCCTCATTCGCGGCCTCACCGCCGTGCGGGGCCGCTCGTGAGGGCCGGCACGGACGATCTCCTCGAGCGCCTCCTCGCGGGCGCGCGGTGCGACACGACGGCAGGCGAGAGCGCGGAGGCCTACGAGCGGCGCGGAACGTCGATCGAAATCGTCGAAGACGCCGAGGGCTCGCGGCTCTCCGTCGTCACCGAGCGCGGTTTCGCGCTGCGACTCTTCCGCTCGGGGCGCACTGCGTTCGCGGCGTCGGTGCCGGAAGCCGTGGACGGCCTTCCGGACGCGGCGCGCCTCCTCCTCGGGCGGTCACGAACGCGCCGCGGAGTCCGCGCGGCGGGGCCGGTCGCGGGCGGGGGCGCTTGCGCGCTCGCGCCGCCTCCCGCCCCGGACGAGAAATCGGCCCGAGAGCTCCTCGCCTCGTTCCGGAGCGACCTCCTCGCGGCGGGCGAGGGCGCCGTGTCGCTCACCGAGGCGATTCTCACGACCGGAGCCCGCACCGAACGCGTCGCGACGACCGCCGGGCGCGACGTCGTTTTCGGCAGCGGGACCACGACGCTCGTCGCGACCGTCACGGGCAGGACGGGGGCCGGCAGCGTATCGGCGCGATTTCTCGCGTCGGCCGCGCGGCCCGGAGAGCTCCCGCTCGCCCGTCTCGCGCACCATGCCGTGGACCGGGTGCTCCTTCCGCTCCGCGGCCGGCCGCTCGCACCGGCCCGAGGCGACCTCCTCCTCGATCCGAACGTCGCCGCCCCGGTCGTGGGCCGTCTCGCCTCCGCGTTCTTCGGCGACGACGGCGACGCGCTCCTCGCGTCGCGCACGCGCGACGGACGCGACGCGTTCGCCGCACCTCTCTTCTCGCTCGTCGACGACGCGGCGGTCCCCGGCGGGCCCGTGAAAGCGACGCATGACGGAGAGGGAACGCCGCATGCGCGCACCGTCCTCGTCTCACGCGGGATCGCCGCCGGCAGGCTTTCGGACGCGGCCGCTGCCGTGCGCCTCGAACAGCCGCCCACCGGCAATGCGGTGCGCCGTGCGTATACCGAACCGCCCGCGATCGGCATCACGAACCTGTTCGTGGACCCGTCGGCCGGAGTCCCGCCGCTGGACCTTCTGCGCGCCCTGGCGCGCGGCTTCTACGCCGCGGTCCTCCTCTCGCGCCCGGAGGTGGACCTTCCGGGCGACCGCTTTCGCCTGCATGCGGCGGGCTACTGGATCGAGAAAGGCCGGGCGACAGAGGCGGTGTCCGAGACCCTCGTCGAAGGCCGGCTCTCGGAGTTTCTGCGGTCCATTTCGGCCGTCGGCGACGACCTCCGGTTCGTGCCTTCGGGCACGGGGAGCGCGGGCGCGCCCACCCTCTTCGTTCCGAAATGGAAGGGGGCCTGACGGCGTTTCCCCCGGCTCAGCCGACTCCGGGCGCCGGCGGACGCGGCGGCGCCGGAGCGGGCGCGGCGGGAGCGCCCTCCTGGGCCCCGGGGGCGGCCTCGGGTGCGGGAGCTCGCTTCTTCGCGGGGCCCGCTGGAGATTGTTCGGGTATGTCCGACGGGATCAATTCGTTCGCGCGGGTGTAAGCGGGCGTGGGGGGGGCGGACGACGCGTTCGGAGGCGGTGCGGGACGGCTCGTGCTCACGGGAGGCACGGATGTCACGACTGCTCCGTCCGGCCCCGGCCTCACGGCGCGGTCGTCCGGCGCCGGGCCGCTCGTCTGCAAGGCTGTCCCCGGCGCCGGCGTTCCGGGCGCAGGCGCTCCGGTCACGGCCGAAACCGCGACGCGGCCCTGCTGGAATGAGCCCACGAGGTCGGCCTCCGCCATCTGCTCGGCCACCGGGAGAGCGGCGCGATTCAGGCGCCCCTCGAGGGTCTCGAGGAGGACGCGCGCCTTGAGACGCGTGTACGCGGCGAAGGGGTTCCGGCGCACTTGGAACAGCGACGTGTCGACGCGCAAGGACGTCTTGTACGCCGCGATCGCGGCGGAATCGTTGCCGCGCCGTTCCTCGGCGTAGCCGAGCATCCACCACGCCGCCCAGTTTCCCGGCGCGCGCGATACAGTCTTGCGGAACGAGGAGGCGGCGCTGCCCCATTCGCCGCGCGTCGCGTGGACGAGTCCGGCGTTGTAGAGCGGGCGGCCGTCGGCCTTGTCGAGTTTCGCGGCGAGACCGAACTCCCGAAGGGCGTCTCGCCAGAAGCCATCCCGCGCGATGAGGCACGCGAGATCGTTGTGCAGCGCGGCGTCGTTCGGCGCCTTCTCGAGGCGCTCGAGGAGGTCGAGCGTCGCGCGGTGCTGCGGGAGGTTCGGGTCCAGAAAGCCCTTGTACACGTCTTTGGCGGCGAGGGGTCCGGCGAAGACCGCCATGGCCAGGCAGAGTGCGAGCGCGCCCCCGAGACGCGCGCGTCGATCGATGCTCATGATGGTCCTTTCGTCGGCGCGGCAAGAGAGCGGCCGACGAGCCGCACTTTCCCGTCGCGCGTCTGCACGTCGAAGGCGAGGCGCGTGGCGCCCGTGGCTTTCCGGATATCGGCGGCCTGCTTTTTCACGAGTTCCTCGAATCGGTCATATCGGAGCCGGGAAACGTCCTCGCCGGCCGCCACGCGCGCCGCGCAGTACCGCTCGAAAAGAGATCTGAGGTCGCCCCGTCCCGAGCCTTTTACGGACCCCGGAGCGGAAGCGTCGCCGGCGGGAGGGGGCGCCCCCGGCTCGACCAGCCGCGCGCGCGACGCGAGCCGGACCGGTCCCCGCCCTTCCTCTCGCGCGAGGAGCCTCTTCTCCCAGAGATCGGAGAAGGCCGTGAAGCGGCTCTGGAGCGCCTGAAGCCGGAAGCGCTCGGCGACCTTTTCGACGGGGGCGGTGCCGATGCGGCGGAGCACCTGTTCCACGCTCTTTCGAGCGGGAAGGGGAGGCACCTTCACGTCGCCCGAGAAGAAGCGCTCGTAATCCAGCTTGAGAGCCGTGATGCTCTTTTCCAAAAGGTCGAGATCACGCGCGATCGAGACGGCCATCGGCGAAAAGTAGTCTACATTCCGTCGGCATGAATCCCGAGCCGCCCCGGCCTCCCGCCATGGACCGCCTCCTCGAGACCGCGACCGGGAAGGCGCTGGCCGCCCGCCACGGAAGAGCCCGCGCGAAGGAGGCCCTGCGCGAGTCGGCGGCGGCCTGGCGCGCGTCGGCGGCGGCCGGGCGCGCGGCGGCAGCGGCCGGGCGCGCGTCGGAGTCCCCTGACGGCGACGCGGCCCCGTCGATCCTGGCCGCTGCCGCCCGCGCCCTTGAGACCCGTCTTCCGGCCGGGCCGCGCCGCGTGGTCAACGCGACGGGGGTCCTCCTGCACACTAATCTCGGCCGTGCCCCGCTCGCCCGAGAAGCCGTCTCGGCCGCGGGTCGCGCCGCCGGGTTCTCGACGCTCGAATACGATCTTGCGGAAGGGACACGCGGAAGGCGCGGCGAGCACGTCCGGCCGCTCGTCCTCGCGCTCTTCGCGCCGGGACGCGACGACCTCGACAGCCTCTCGGTCACGAATGCCGCCGCCGCGCTTCTCCTCGCCCTCGACACGCTCGCGAACAGCAGGCCCGTCGCGGTGTCCCGCGGGGAGCTCGTCGCGATCGGCGGCGACTTCCGCGTGCCGGCGATTCTCGCGAAGAGCGGCGCCTCGCTGCACGAGGTCGGCACGACGAACAGGACGACGGCCCGGGACTACGAAGAAGCGCTCGACGCCGGCGCGGCGGCGATCCTCAAGGTCCGGCCCTCGAACTACCGCATCGTCGGATTCACCGAAGACGTCGCGCTCCCCGCTCTCGCGGCCCTCGCGCGTCCCCGGGGCGTCCCCGTGATCTTCGACGCCGGGGCGGCCACGCCCACGCGCCTCGCCGAGCCCGGCCTCGCGCACGAGCCCGTGCCGCTCGACTCCCTGGACGCAGGAGCCGACCTCGTCTGCTTCTCGGGCGACAAGCTCCTCGGCGGACCGCAGGCGGGAATCCTGATCGGGAGGAAGGAGCTCGTCGCGCGCGCCGCCGCGAATCCGCTCGCCCGCGCCTTGCGCCCGGACAAGCTCGTCCTCGGCGCGCTGGCCGCCACGCTCGACCTGCATCTCTCCGGCCGCCGCCTCGAGATCCCCTTCTTCCGGATGCTCGAAGCTTCTCTCGTCTCCCTGCGAGACCGTGCGGAGACGCTCGCGGCGCGCGCCCGCGAGGCTGGCTTCGAGGCATCTGTCGTGGATTCGACGGCCGTCGCCGGGGGTGGCGCCGGCGCCGAGTCGACGCTGCCCTCGAAGGCGGTCTCGCTCGCGCATCCGGCCCGGTCCGCGGACGGCCTCGCGGCGGCGCTCCGCGGGAGCGAGCCGCCCGTCATCGCGCGGATCGAAGAGGGCTTCGTTCTCATCGACCTCAGGAGCGTCGCGGAGTCCGAGGACGAAGAGATCGTCCGCATCCTCGGGGTCCTCGGGGTTCTCCTCCCTTCCGGAAACTAGATCCCGAGCTCCTTCATCCGTTGCGCGAGCTTGCGCAGCGGCACGCCGAGCTCCTCCGACGCGCGCGTCTTGTCGCCGCCGGTGGTGTCGAGGGCGCGCCGGATGCGCGCCGCCTCACCCGCTTGCCGCCACCTCTCCGCGGTCTCCTCGAGCGTCCCGTCCAGGGAGGGATGCCGCGGCTCCGTCTCGCCCGCCACGCCGACGACGATGTCCGCCGGCCGGACGACGTCCCCGGTGGCGAGGAGGACGGCCCGCTCGACGACGTTGCGAAGCTCGCGCACGTTTCCCGGCCAGTCGTGCGCCGCGAGCCGCTCGAGCGCGGCCGGCGAGAACGAGGGCACCTTCTTCTTCACCTGGCGCGCCGCGGAGGCCGCGAACCCGCTCACGAGCGCCGGAATGTCTTCCTTTCGCGCGCGGAGAGGCGGCAGCCTCACGGGGAAGACGTCCAGCCGGTAGAAGAGGTCCTCGCGAAACGTGCCCGCCTTCACGAGGGACGCGAGCTCGCGGTTCGTCGCGGCCACGATCCGCACGTCCACGGCGATCGGAACCGTGCCTCCCACGCGGAGAAACGTGCGCTCCTCGACGGCCCGGAGGAACTTCGCCTGCGCCGCCGGCGGAAGCTCGCCGATCTCGTCGAGGAACAGGGTCCCGCCATCGGCCAGCTCGAAGCGCCCGGCCCGCCGTTCACTCGCGCCCGTGTACGCGCCGCGCTCGTGCCCGAAAAGCTCGTTCTCGACGAGGCTCTCGGGAAGGGCGGCGACGTTCACGGCGACGAACGGCCCCAACGCCCGCGGCGACAGCGCGTGAACCGCGCGCGCGAACAGCTCCTTGCCGGTCCCCGACTCGCCCGTCAGGAGGACCGTCACGTCGGAGGCCGCGGCCGGGCGGATCCGCTCCAGGGCTTCGGCGAGCGCCCGGGACGTCCCGACGATCTCCGGCATTCCCGTCAGGCCCGCCTCGGCGGCGAGGAGCCCGTGGGCGACGGCCGCCCGGCGCGCGCGCACGTGCCGCGCGACGAGAAGGAGGAGAAGATCCGGGTCCACCGGCTTGCTCAGGAAGTCGGCCGCTCCCATCTTCATCGCGGTGACCGCCGTCTCGACGGTGCCAAATCCCGTGAGGACGACGACGGGGAGGGCCGCGTCGGACGCCGTCGCCGCCTTGAGCACGGCGAGGCCGTCGGCGCCCGGCATCTTGTAGTCCGTGAGAACGAGCGTGTAGCGGCGGCCCTCGGCGAGACGGCGCAGCGCCTCCTCGCCCGTCGCGACCGCCTCCACGCTGTAGCCTTCGCGCGTCAGCGTCTCCTTGAGCATCGCGCGGAGAGACTCCCGGTCCTCGACGAGCAGGATCTCCGCGGACATCGGAATGTCGGGATCCGGTCTCTCGTCAGGAGCTCGGAGGCTTTGGCGTAGCCCTCGGAGCGTCCGAACCCGGAATGAAGGTTCCGTTCGCCGGATTCCCCGTGGGCGCGTTCGCCGCCGGCGGCGCGATGTCGGGCCGCGGGATCGGCGTGTAAATCGGAGCCGGCGGCGGGGTCGGCGCGGGGGTCGCCTCGCCTTCGGGCTCCGGCTTCGCGGCAGTGCCGCCCGGCGCTTTCGCGTCGCCCGGCGCCTTGGCGGGGACCAGGACCTGCCATCGAGGCATGTAGCGGAACGACGCGGCCTCCCCCTCCAGCGGAGCGCTCGCCGTGAACGTCGACTTCTCTCCGGGCGCGAGCGTGTCCTTCGCGACCTGCGCGAAGGCGGACGAGAACGTCTTTCCGTCCTTGCTGACGAGCTGCACCGTGACCGAGACGCCCGCGACCTCCGCGCCTCCGCTGTTGATCACCGATCCCGTGAACGCGTAACCGTCCTTCGAGCGGGTCACGGACGTGTTCGCGACGTCGACCTTGCCCTCGCGATCGCCTTCCTTCTTCTCGACGACCTCGTCGCCGGGTCCGTGCGCGATGGTGTCGTCCGTGAGGACGACCGCGGCCCTGCGGCCGCTCTTCTGCTTCGCCACTTCGGCGAGAGTGAGCGCCTTCGGAACGCTCGGGGTCGGCCGCGGCGTGGCCGCGGCGGCGCGCGCCTTCTCGGCCGCCGTCTTCTCCTGATCGATCTCCGAAAGCGGAATCGAGAGCAGCACGCCGTCCGTCGTGGTGAGCAGCGCGAGGCTGCCCTTCGCCACGAACGGCTTTTTCGTCACGATCCGGCGACCGTCCTTGAGCCAGATCTCGTCGGCCCCCGCGATGCCGGCGAGACACGCGAGAACCACCGCCACCAGGAGCCGTCGCATGGGACCTCCTTTCGAGGTTGATCGCTTTCTCGATTTTACACCCGGAATGGGCTCAGCGCGGCGCGGCGGACTCGGTGCCGCGAGGAGAGATGACGACCTCTCGCGTCGTTCGCTCGAACGGGATGCGCCGGCTCTCGTCGGAGCTCCACCCCACGGGCCCGACGCCGCGCAGCAAGTCGGGTGCGGGTGCGTTCAGGAGCGGCACGAAATCGACCGGCGGCTGTGGGCCGTCCCCGCGCATGTAACGGTGCTCCGCCTTCGCCGTCATCGCGACCTTCAGCGCACTGAGGAGCGGCTTTCCGGCGGGATCCACGAGCTCTCTCGCCCTCGGCGCCGGACTCCCGGCGACGTCGCCCCGCCACGTGAGCGCGTCTCTTGTGCCGGCGAGCCCCCAGGCGACCTGAAGCTCCTCGACGTCCTCTCCCACGCGCGTGATCTCCCAGCGGCCCTCCCCCGCGAAGGCCGCGACGGCCAGATACGGGTGCGGAAATCTCATCGACGGC
>Ga0208587_1000003_pt1 | contig 204276 bp, 200 predicted proteins | sample NGESurdeep092012_7_FD_184472 | JGI IMG/M metagenome (GOLD analysis project Ga0208587, IMG submission 184472) | Arctic peat soil microbial communities from Barrow, Alaska - NGEE Surface sample 210 deep-092012 (SPAdes) | ecosystem: Environmental > Terrestrial > Soil > Wetlands > Peat ...
CGCGGCCTCGGGCAGTAGAATGAGCTTCGAGGTGACGTGATGACGACCGCGGTCAAGGCCATCTACGAGCACGGCGTCTTCAGGCCCGTGACGCCGGTGCGCCTGAAGGAGGCCACCGAGGTCGAGGTGCTCGTACCCACGGACGCGGTTGAGGACGACGACGATCCCACCGGCTGGAAGGCCATGCGCGAGTTCATCGGTCTGGCCAAGGACGCCGGGGCAAGCACCGCGTCCGTGGACCACGACGCGATCATCTACCGCCGGTGATCTTCGTCGACACGAGTTTTTCGCCGCACTGCTGCTGCCGAAGGATGCCAACCATTCCCGCGCCGTACAGGCCATCGAGGACCTCGGCCGTGTTCGCCTCTCTTTTCGGTGGAAACTACAGCTCGAGGGGCGTGACCGTCTGACCCCAGACCCCAGAATGCCCCTCTGAACCCGTGGACTCTGGTACGCTCTGAAATCGACGGCCCAGGGATCGGAGGCGGCGCATGACGGAGTCCCAACTGCTCGCCGAAGTCGTTCGGAGGGTGGTCACGGCGCTAGAGCCGCGTCGACTTATTTTGTTTGGCTCGAGGGCGCGGGGAGAGGCCAAACCCGATAGCGACGTTGATCTCCTCGTAGTCTGGCGAAACGAGACCCCACCGCACGAGCGAAGCGCGGCTGTTCGACGGGCTCTGCGAGGAATCTCCGTGGCATTCGACATTGCCGTCGTCACCCCGTCGGAATACGAGCGGTTTGCAGGAAGGAAAGCTCACATCGTCGCAATCGCAGCCCGGGAAGGGCGTGTCCTCTACGCGGCCTGACTCGAACGATCCGGACGTCGCCGCCTTTCTTCAAAAGGCGCGGCGCGATCTCGAAGTGGCACGGCGGCTCGCTCCGGATTCGGATTTCAAGGACGTGGTCTGCTTTCACGCCCAGCAGGCTGCCGAGAAGGCGCTAAAGGCCGCGATGCTGGCTCTTGGACTCGAAGCGCTACGGACGCATGACCTCGACCTCCTTCTCGCGTCCCTCGAAGAGACCGATCCCGGGTGGAAGGCGCTTCAAGAAATGTGCGAGTCACTTGCAGACTTTGCGGTTGCCCCGCGCTATCCCGGCTGGGAAGAGACAGCACCTGACATAAAGCCCCAGGACGCCATAAACAATGCGACGTTCGTCGTTCGATTTGTGGAGAAACGTCTTGTCAGGGCGTAGGCGAACGGTCGCCCACGAACTTTTACCCGGCTCTGACCTCAGGGTCGTTCTCGACACCTTTATCGGGGGGGCGGTTTTAGTGACGCAAGGGGGTCGAAAATTAGTGGCGCTTGACACAGGGGCCGGTGGCGCCGCGTTCTGCGCCTACCGCCACGTTCCTTTGCCACGCGGGTGCTAGCATCGTTTCGTGGAAAGTCCTCTCGCCCTCTCCTTCGATCAGCCGGCCCTTCGCGGTCTCTGTCGGCGCTACGGCATTCGCCGCCTCGCAGTGTTTGGGTCGGCCATCAGGGGCGAGTTGGAGCGAGAGAGCGATCTCGACATCCTTGTCGAGTTCGAGCCCGGAATGGCCGTCGGTCTTCGATTCATCACCCTTCAGGCCGAGCTGTCGGAGCTTTTCGGTCGGAGGGTCGATCTGGTCACGGCCGGCTTCCTCAGCCCGCACTTCCGGTCGCGGGTCGTTCAGGAGGCCGTTCCGCTTTATGAAGCGGCCTGAGGACGAGATTCTCCTCAGGGATATGGTCGATCACGACATAGGCTGGACCGTCGTCACGTCCGACCTGCCCTCTCTGGTCCGCGAAATCGGGCGGGTCGGGGATTAGCGCGGCTGCTCCCGCCCATCCCCCTACCGCCACCACCCCGTCACGTCGTCGCCACGAATCCATGGAGGATGATGGGACCGTGGCCTACAAGCTCCTCGCAGCCGCCCTCATGCCCACGCCCGGAGGGAGGGGCCCGGGCCGCCGCCGGCGCGGGGGTGAGCGCCCGCCCCGGCTCTCGGCCGAGCTCGTCGAGTGGGGGATGCCCCGCACAGCGATCCTCGTCGACGCCCGCCCGCGCACCACGCGCGAGAACGCCGTCGAGACCGAGCGGATCCTGACGGCCCGCGGCGCCCGGAGCCTGTTGCTCGTCACGTCGGCTCTCCACATGCCGCGCGGCGGGCTCGTCTACTACCGGCTTCGCGGCTGGACACGGTAGGCCGGACGTGACCCGGGTCGTGTAGTCGTCATCGCCCGAGTCGCGCGCCGTTCATGGTATAAAACGAGAAGTTCCGCTTGATCAATACTTACGATACCCGAGTAACCGAAAAATGCCCCTCCTCAAACGCGAACCGGACCTCTTTCCTGGAGATCTCTTCGACCTCCCGGTTGAGAGCCACCCCTGGTGGGTGGCGTACGTCAAGAGCCGGCAGGAGAAGGCGCTCGCACGGCACCTCCAGCCCCTCGGCATTCCGTATTACCTTCCTCAGCGCGAACAGAAGATCCGGCGCGCCGGGCGGAAATTCGCCTCGTACCTCCCGCTCTTCCCCGGGTACCTCTTCTTCCGAGGCACGGACGACGACCGCTACGCAGCCCATCGGAGCAACCTCGTTGCGCAGGTGATCGAAGTGGTCGACCAGCCGCTCCTGGACGCCGAGCTCGGGCGACTGCGCACGCTTCAGGAAAGCGGCCTTCCGCTCGTCTCTCACCCATACATCGAACCCGGCTCCGCGGTCTCGATCACCGACGGCCCTTTTCGGGGCCACGAAGGTATCGTCCTCCGCGCGAAGGGTCAGCTTCGAATCGTCGTTTCGATCAGCATGCTCAGAACGAGTTTCACAGTCGAGCTTGACCGCGAGGCCCTGGCTCTCCTAGCCGCTCGCGTCGAGAGGTTTGGACGCGTCTCGAAGAGGGCCGCCTAGCCGGCCTGCCGGAAGGCGCGTAAGGAATGTGTCGCACTCTTTTCGGTGTGTCTACCGAAGGGGACGGAGTCTGTTGAATGCCCGGACGCAGTGACACAGTCTGGAGCGGCAAACGCTACGTGGCACAGTAGACGGTACCGCCACGGCAAGGCGAAAAAACGCGGGGCGGGAGCGAGTGGAGGAGATCGAGTGGAGAGAACGGAGTGCGGGTCGATCCTGATTACCGGTGGAACGGGTTCGTTCGGCAAGAAGTTTACCGAGACGATCCTGGAGCGCCTCCGGCCCGAGCGTCTGATCATCTTCAGCCGTGACGAGCTGAAGCAATTTGAGATGAGAGACCTCTTCCCCGAGGAGCGGTATCCCTGCATCCGCTACTTCATCGGCGACGTTCGGGACCGCGACCGCCTCTACCGGGCGTTCGACGGTGTCGACGTTGTCGTGCACGCCGCGGCCCTGAAGCAGGTGCCCGCCGCCGAATACAACCCCATGGAGGCCATCAAGACGAACGTCCTCGGCGCGGAGAACGTCATCGACGCGGCCATCGACCGGAACGTCAAGAAGGTCATCGCCCTCAGCACCGACAAAGCTGCCAACCCCATCAATCTCTACGGTGCCACGAAGCTCTGCTCCGACAAGCTCTTTACCGCTGCCAACAGCTACGCGGGGAAGCACGAGACCCGGTTCTCCATCGTCCGCTACGGCAACGTCGTCGGCAGCCGAGGCAGCGTCATCCCCTTCTTCCTAAAGTTGAGGAAAACCGGTGTCCTCCCGATTACGGACGCCCGGATGACGCGCTTTTGGATCACGCTCCAGCAGGGGGTCGACTTCGTCCTCACGAACCTCGAGCGGATGCACGGCGGCGAGATCTACGTCCCGAAGATCCCGAGTATGAAGGTCGTCGATCTCGCGAAGGCGATCGCGCCGGAATGCGGAACCCGAATCGTCGGCATTCGTCCTGGCGAGAAGATCCACGAGGTGATGGTCCCGGAGGACGACGCCCGTCAGACTCTGGAATACGACGACTACTTCGCCATCCTCCCGGCTTACCGAGGGTGGAGTTCTGCCGACTACGCGAACCGCAACGGCGGCCGGCCGTGCCCGGAAGGCTTCCGCTACGCTAGCGACACGAACAACCGCTGGCTCGGCCCCGAGGAGCTGCGAAGCCTCATCGGCGCCCCAGCCTGAGGTGCACACCTGTGCACAAACCTGACTTCCTTCCCTACGGCCGGCAATCGATCGACGACGACGACGTCGCCGCGGTCGTCTCCGCCCTCCGCTCCGACTGGCTCACCACGGGGCCCATGGTGCCCAGGTTCGAGGAGGCGGTGGCGTCCGCCTGCGGCGTTGAGCACGCCGTCGCCGTCAGCAGCGGTACGGCGGCTCTGCATGCGGCGATGAACGCCATCGGGATCGGGCGCGGCGACGAGGTCATCGTCCCCGCGATGACGTTCGTCGCCACGGCGAACGCTGTCGTCTACTGCGGGGGGCGGCCCGTCTTCGCCGACGTCGACCCAACAACCCTCCTGATATCGCCCTCCTCGGTGGAACGTCTCATCGGGCCGAGGACGAAGGCCGTCGTGGCCGTCGACTACGCCGGCCAGCCTTGCGATTACGACGCCCTCCGGGTGCTGACGTCTCCTCGCAGCCTCAAGCTCGTTGCTGACGCCTGCCACGCCATCGGCGGTAGCGACCGGGACCGGCCTGTTGGTTCTCTGGCCGACGTTTCGACTTTCAGCTTCCACCCGGTGAAGCACGTCACGACGGGCGAGGGTGGGGCGGTCGTCACGGGCGACGCCGAGATCGCCGCGAAGGCGAGGGTTTTCCGAAACCACGGTATCACGACTGACCATCGCCAGCGCGAGCGGGAAGGCTCCTGGTTCTATGAGATGGTCGATCTGGGGTTCAACTACCGGATCACCGACTTTCAGTGTGCGCTGGGCATCAGCCAGCTCGCCAAACTTGGAGTGTGGGTGGCCCGCCGACGCCAGCTGGCGGCCCGGTACGACGAGGCGCTGAGGACCATTCCCGGTGTTCAGCCGCTCGCGATCAGGCCCGGAGCGGCGCACGCGTACCACCTCTACGTCGTCCGCGTTGCGCCTCGTGCGGGCACCGACCGGGCGACGGTTTACTCCCGCCTCCGGGCTAGCGGGATCGGCGTGAACGTCCACTACGTTCCGGTCCATCTTCATCCTTTTTATCGCCGCGAGTTCGGGACGGGGCCCGGCCTTTGTCCCGTGGCGGAGGCGGCATACGAAGAGATCCTCTCGCTCCCGATGTTTCCCGGAATGGCAGACGGCGACGTGGACCGGGTAGTGAATACGCTGGTCCGGGTCCTTCCCGAGGCCTGACGGGTGTCCGCGCGGACCGTCGCGATCATCCAGGCCCGTTGCGGGAGCACACGCCTGCCCCGAAAAGTCCTCGCGCCGATCCTCGATCGGCCGATGCTGTGGTGGGTCGTCACCCGGGTGCGGGCCGCCCGGCTGGTCGACGAGGTCGTCGTGGCCACCACGACACGCTCAGAAGACGACGAACTTGAGGCCTTGTGCCAGAGGGAACGATGGTGCTGCTTCCGCGGAAGCGAGATGGACGTCCTGGACAGATATCACGGGGCGGCGCGGGAGTACGGTGCGAAGGTGGTCGTTCGTATTACGTCCGACTGCCCCCTCATCGACCCGGACGTTGTCGATCTCGTGATCGCGACCTTCAAGGCCGGCGTCCCGGCCGTAGATTACGCGAGCAACTGCCAGCGACGGACCTATCCGCGAGGTCTTGATACCGAAGTTTTCTCCGAAGGCGCTTTAGAGCGCGCATGGCGTGAAGACAAGCGCCCGGATTGGCGAGAGCACGTCACCCCGTATATCTACCGTGGCGGCGGGTTCCGCCTAGCCGCAGTGGCAAACACGACGGATTTCTCGGCGCATCGATGGACCGTCGACACGCCGGAGGATCTCCAGTTCGTTCGCACCGTCTGCAAGCATCTTGGGCGGAAGACCTTCTCCTGGAGGCAGCTGCTCGCGGTACTTCATGAAAATCCCGACTGGGTGCAGCTAAACGCCAGCGTGCATCAGAAGACGCCCAGTTGAAGACGAATTGAAGATAAACCTCCGCGGTGCGCTGCTCTTCATCCGTGCAGACGCCGGTCCCCTGATGGGGACTGGCCATGTTATGCGCACTCTGAGTTTGGCGCAGGAATGGGTCGCGGCGGGTGGTCGAGCGGGGCTATACGGAGAGGGCACGGCTCTATTGGCGAATGGCGGAGGTGTTGAGGTTTATGGCCGAGAACCTTGGCGTGCGGGTTCGCGAGAGGATGGCGCAAGAACGGCAAAGGAGGCTCACAACCGTGCTGCATCGTGGCTCGTCATCGACGGATACGGATTCGATGGTCCGTTTCAGGAAGAGCTTACAGGAGCGGGCTGTCCGGCGCTGCTCATCGCAGACCACTCCTGGCCGGTAGGCTCAACGGTTTCTGCGGTGTTGAACCAGAACATCGACGCCCAAGCCGCATATTACGACGTTGAGCCGGGCGTCGACCTGCTTCTGGGCCCGGAGTTCGCCCTGATCCGGCGGGAGTTCGCGAAGGTCAGAGCTTGCTCGAGGGCACTCGCTCCGACGGGTTGGCGTGTGCTGGTCTCAATGGGCGGGGCAGATCCCACGCAGGCAACAGAAGTGGTCCTCATGGCTCTGTGGCAAATACCGACTCCGCTAGAAGTCGTCGTAGTGGTTGGAGCCGCCAACCTCAGGGGGCCAGAGATCGCAGAAGCGGCTGCAGGCCTGCAAGCGGCTCGGCAGGACATATCCGTTCGTGTGATCTCGGCGTCGAAAAGTCTAGCCGAACTTATGGCCTGGGCGGACCTGGCAATCGTGGCCGGTGGGAGCACGGTGTGGGAGCTCATGTGTGTGGGGACCCCGGGTGTGATCGTTGTGGTAGCTGAGAACCAGGTTTTGGCATGCTTGGAGATTCGGAGGCGAAGCCTCGGGGTGGTCGTCGACGGTCGGTCTGGGTTCGGGCCGACGGAACTGAGGGATGCAATTGGGAAGCTCCTTTCGGATCCATTGCTTAGAGCCGAACTCCGAGAGCGAGGGATGCGGGTCGTCGACGGCCACGGTGCAGCTCGTGTTCTGGAGAGAATCGCACTTAGACTTTGATCGCGGTGATGCTCGGACCGGTGCGGATCTTTCTGAATACATACAGCAAGGAGGAAATCTGATGAGCAGTAGGTTTTCCATGCGCGATCTGGTCGCGGACGACAGCGCGACGCTTCTTCGATGGCGCAATCTACCCGATGTGCGTTCCTATATGTATACGGACGTGCCGATTCAGGCCGCCGAGCATGAAAGGTGGTTCGCCGGCATCGCAGGTGACGACACGCGGCGGTACTGGGTGATTCAACTGGACGGAGAAGACGTTGGGCTCGTGAATCTCTATGGAATAAGCAAACAGCACAAACGTTGCTACTGGGCATTCTACCTTGCCAGCCCCTCGGTGCGGGGTAAGGGTGTCGGAGCGGCGGTTGAGCACTTTATCCTCAATAATGTCTTCGAACGCCAGCACTTCGCGAAGCTTTGTTGCGAGGTGCTGGAAACGAACGAAGCCGTCGTGTCCATGCATAAAGGTTTTGGTTTCGTGCAGGAGGGCCTATTCCGAAGCCACGTGGAGCGCTCGGATGGGCGCCACAACGTGGTCTCGCTGTCCATGCTCAGGGGCGAGTGGGTGCGTGAGAAGCCTAGGATTGAGGCGAGACTTCGCGAGAAAGGAGTTCTGAAGTGAGCGATTACCGCGCGCAAGTGCATCTGGCGGTCGGGATGAGCGTCGAGCGACGGATTCAAATCGAGACCTCGGATGTTCGGACCTTCGGTCTACTGGTGAGGGACCGGAACCCCCTGCACTTCGATGCCGACGCAGCGAAGGCAGCTGGGTTCTCAGGGGTTATTGTGCATGGAATGCTAGCGGCGTCCTTCTTCTCGGGGCTTTTGGGGTCGGAGCTGCCAGGCACAGGAACAGTCTATCTCGGGCAGAGCCTTCGATTCGAGTGCCCCGTACCGGTCGGTGAGGAAGTGACGTTCCGCATCACAGTGAAAGCGGTGAGACAGGACAAGCCCATTGTCACACTCGAGACTGCTTGTATTCTCGCCGACGGGACGGTGGCCATTAGGGGTGAAGCAGTGGTCAAGGTGCCTCGGGAGCGGGTGGCGTGACAAGTCAGGGAATAACAGAACCCGTCGTGGCGGGCCGCCCCGTGGGCATGGGTGCACCTCCGTTCATCGTCGCGGAGCTTTCGGCGAATCACAACGGGAGTCTGGAGAAAGCGCTCGAGCACGTGCGTGAGGCGAAGCGATGCGGTGCAGACGCCATCAAGCTTCAGACGTACACCGCGGACACGCTGACAATCGACTGTGAGAGCGAGGACTTCAGGATTCGAGGGGGGCTCTGGGACGGCTGGAAGCTCTACGACCTCTACAAGACCGCCTACACCCCGTGGGAGTGGCACGAAACCCTCTTCGCGGAGGCGCGCCACGTCGGAATCATCCCGTTCAGTACCCCATTCGACGAATCCGCCGTGGAGCTCCTGGAGCGTCTTGACGCCCCGGCGTACAAGATCGCGTCCTTCGAGCTGGTCGATCCGCAGCTTCTGGCCCGGGTGGCGAGGACGGGACGGCCCATCATCCTCTCGACCGGAATGGCGACGCTGCGGGAGATCGCAGAGGCCGTCGAGACTCTGCGGGCGAATGGGTGCAGCGAGCTCGTGCTTCTTCACTGCGTGAGCGCGTATCCGGCGCCGGCGTCGGCTGTGAACCTACGGACCATCCCTCACATGGCGGAGGCGTTCGACGTCCCTGTCGGCCTTTCCGACCACACGATGGGGACGGCGGTTGCCTGCGCTGCCGTTGCCCTGGGCGCCTGCGTGATCGAGAAGCACTTCATTCTCGACCGCCGCGACGGCGGCCCGGACTCAGCCTTTTCAATCGAGCCGAACGAACTGAAGGACCTCGTAACGGGCTGCAGGATGGCCTGGGAGGCGAGAGGAGAGGTCAGCTATGCTCGGGAAGTGGCAGAGGAGTCGAACGTTGTCTTCCGACGCTCGATCTACGCCGTCCGCGATATCGCCGAGGGTGAGATCCTGACGCCAGAGAACGTCCGCGTTATTCGTCCGGGTTTCGGCCTTCCCCCGAAGCTCCTTACTCAGGTCCTGGGGCGGAGCGTGAGGCGAGCCGTGAAGAGGGGCGAGCCGATCCTCTGGAAGACCCTGGGGTGACGCAGCGGACACCGGGGAGCGGAACATGGCACCGCGGGGGCCTTGCCTCGCTCCGGCAAGGCTTCGGGGCACCGCTGACTGCGGCAAAGTGCCTCCTGCCGGAGCCGTGGCGTCCTCGACTGGTCAACACTCGCGGGGCCGTGCTCACGAAGCGAGGGGACGAGCAGACCCTGGGGTGTCTACGGCGGTGGTCGCACGCGTGGCAGCAGCGGAGTGGGATGGCCTGAGGGACGGAGGGTTCTCCCCGATAACCCGTCGACGTCTCTCCTGCCGATAGCGATGGAACAGGCCGGTACAAATAAGGACTCGCTGCCGAGCGGCTTCAGGGGCGAGGAGTAGATCCGAGGTTACGTCTGAGAAGCCAGAGCGAGAAGGTGAGGGCAACCCCTGGGATGGTGACAAAAGTGAAGGCAACTGAGGACGACCTCATTAAAGAGCAAAAGGGGGCCTACTGGTCTGAACCCGGAGCCGGCATCCGGTATTACAATGCGGCGTTCGCGCGGAACGGCATCGTTAAACTCAAGACGGACGTAGAGCGTGCCCTAGTCCGTTCGGTGGCGAAGGGACGGGTTCTTGATGCGGGCACGGGCACCGGGCGCTTTGCCTTAGATCTTGCTGAAGACAAGTCTAACCGGGTGATCGCCGCAGACTTCTCGCGAGAGATGCTAAACGTGAATCGGCATCTCCGCGAAGAGCATAGGGTACAACTTCAGTACGTCCAGTGCGACGTCGAGAAGCTCCCATTTCGAAACGACACATTCGATTCCGTCGTCTCGATCACGGTGATACGTCATTTTCCACAGTTTCGCTCGATCCTGAAAGAGTACCTTCGCGTCCTGAAGCGAGATGGCGTCCTGGTCTTCGAGATGTGTAGCGGTGATCACCTTAGGGCTGCTAATAGCTTGAGGCCACGATTCGGCATGAAGTTTAGTGAGCACACGTTCGCAGAATATGAGCTCGAGATGGAGTTCGGCGACCTCCGACCGCTCCTGGAGACGCTCGGCGCCTCGGTGATATGGCGCCAGCCGTACGACGTTCTGAATAACAACGCATGGATACAGCTTGCACTCGGTAAGAAGATCTTGTACCGCTTGACTATGAAGGTGATCGAGCTCACGTTGCGCGTCTCAATCATTCGTAGGTTCGCAGGATGGATTGAAAGAACTGTACTCCCCGGCGTTTCGACGAAGGTGTCATATAACTATATGGTGGCGGCCCGGAAAGGATGAAAGCCGGGGTGGGTGTTGAATCAAAGAGTGGAAACGTCGAGAGAAAGGACGTGGTGCGGGAGACCATGTCCTACGTACTGCTTACCTATGTGTCCCAGGCGCTAGCGCTTCTCGCTGGGTTCGCCACGAAGCGAATTCTGGGGCCACGGGCGTTCGGCGAATGGGCATTGGTGTACTCGTTGATGTCTTACGCGGCGCTCCTCGAGTTGGGGGTGACCCAGGCCGCGACGAAGGAGATCGCCTACCTAAGAGCGCGCGGGCTCGATCGAATAGCGTCGCGGTACAAATCTGCGTTGTTTTCAATGGTGGTCGTCGCAGGCTTTGCAGGGGCCGTCATCTTGCTGTGGTTGTCGACCTTCTATTGGCGAGAGGGAAGCGAGATGATGACGTATGGACTCGTAGCTGTTGGGCTGCTCCTTCCAGCGTATCTAGTTCAGACCGCCCAGGTGGCGGTATGTTGGGCAGAGAAACGCTTCAATATTGTCGGTCGAATGGGCGTCTGGGAGTCGTTTGTAGCAGCTACGATCGGCGTGCTACTGGTTTGGCAACTGGGGTTTGCCGGACAGGTGGTGACTTTCGTGGTCATCATCCTGACGAAGATTGGAATCGTAGCGTGGATCTCCCGACGAGAGCTGCGACTCAAGATCGAATGGAACTGGCGCTGGAGGCGTGCAAGGCGCCTCGTAGCAGTGGGTGTGCCGTTGCAGCTTCTCACTCTCAGCAATCTCCTTAAGGCGACCGGTGCCACGGTCATAATTGGCTATCTTTATGGAGCGCGCGACGTGGGACTGTGGGCTTTGGCCTTGAGCGTGCAGATGTATGTGTATTGGACGCCGAACGCGCTGGCGATTGTCTTGTTTCCGCACCTACAGGGACGTTTTGCTGCAAACCGCAATCAAGAGAGGGCGCTGTGGGAATACCTTCGGCAGCCATGGCTCGCTCTATCGTTGTTCGCTCTTCCAATTCTCGTTGGAAGTGCGTACTTCTTAGCACCTCTAGCGATTCGTCAGGTAATGCCGGCGTTCGTAGAGGCAATACCGATTACTAAGAGGCTGCTGTTGGGCACATGGTGGTTGTCACTAGAGCACATGCCGTTTCAGGTTCTCGCGACTGCGAATCGGTTATGGGGGCGCCTAATAGTACAGCTATTGGGAGCCGTTGGCTTCGGGGCGTGCGTGGCGGTCTCTATAGTGTCAAGAGCGGGACTGCAGGGGATAGCAGTCGGAACTGCAATCGGGAACGTAGTGGCGTTTATGCTCCTCGGGGGGGTCGCAGGCTACGTCGTGGTCGGGCTACGAGGGGCGCGACGAACGTGGTGCGAGATGTGTCTGGCGTTCTGCTATTTCGTTGCGGTGATCCTGACGTTAGACGTCGTTGTGCCGGACGCGACCGGTTCGGTGGGAATGGATATCACGCGTACCGCGCTAAAATGTGTGCTATGCATTTTGTTTGAAACGCCGCTTTTCATGCTTGCGGAAAGGCGTCTTCACGTCATTGAGGCGATGCGGTCCGCTGTGAAGAGGGGTCTTCGGGGGTGAACACGACTCCGAAAGTGGTGGTGTTGTGTTTTGGGATGCCGGAGAGCTTGGCCGGCTGGAAGCTCGGACAGACGGTGTTTGTGTGTGCGGATATGCTCACCGATCTCAGAATGGTCGAGCAGCGTCGTTGGAAGATGTGGGGGCTCCGACGTAGGCTTGAGGAATTGGGCGCAAGGACCCAGATGCTGGGCGAGTTCCTGGAGCCCGGTGATGTGGAGTGGTTGGAGTCACGGAGCGAGGCCATCGCGACGAGTTGGTTCGAGGACGCTGAGGGTGACTGGACGTGCTACAGGGGGGTGTCGATCGGAGAAGCTTGCCGATACCGTATGAAGGCTCGGAGCATGAGGATGTTGAAGTGTGCGCGTGCGCTGACGCGCCTAGTGAGCTGCTACGCGGACGCTGAGTATTGGAGCGACGCGGAGGAGGGGTGGCCTGAGACGGAGATCATGCGGGGACTTGGGATGCACTGGCAGGGCGTTCGTCGGACGGCGGAGCACGTGTGGACGCAGCGGAGCTCAGAGGGCGGAAGCGTCTTGGGCACAATAGAACTGTCGTTTCGGAAAGCCGCGTTTAGGTGTTTGCAACTTTGGGGAGACCTAATGAACGGTGGGGCGGCGGAGAGGGGCCCGACAGCAATCGTACGGGTGACACTGCAAACGCTAGGGGCGATTGGGGTCTGGGCGAGGCGTCCGAGCAAGGAGATTCAGATTGGCCTGTGGGGGGAGTACCTGACTCGTCCATTGGAGACGCTTCGGCTTGTCGCGAGGGGGGCAGTGATCGTGGGAGGCGAAATTGACTGCGAGCCCGAGGACCGGGCAGGGTGGGCGATGATCCGGGAGAAAGAGGTGAGGAAGATAGAGGAACTGAACGCCCAATATGAATCGGATCGTGATGCGGAGGTGCGGGCGGGTTCGTTAGGAAAGATTGTGGAGGAGGAGTTCGGGGGTAAGGTACGTAGCCTTTGTGCGGAAGTAGATCGGGCATATGTGGTTCTGGGGCGGGATGCGGTCAGAGTGGTGGTCGTACCGAATGATTGCCAGGCGGTTATGCGGGTGTGGGTGCGGGTGTCTCATCGGCTGCGCCGCGCCAGCTTGGTCGTGCAGCATGGACATCTCGAGTTCAAGGGAGACGAGAATCACTGGCTGGGTGAGTTCTCGGCGTTTTGGACTGCCGAGACGGCCGCAGAGTACATCCGACTAGGACTGGACAGAAGAAGGGTGTTTCTTACCGGAAGCCCGAACATTGATCGATATGCGACTCGCCAGAGGGGAAAGGGTGAGCCGAGGGGGAAAGGGCGCTTGCGAGTTGTGATTTTCACGGCAGCAAATCCGGGAGTCCAGCCATATCTCGGGGAGCTATGTGATCAGGAGTACGCGGAGTCGGTGTTGAAAGAATTGTGGCCGGCGAGGGATACGCTTGATGTTACAGTCAAACTGCATCCGGGGGAGCACGCATCGGAGTATCAGGGGAACCTTGGGGCATGGATTGGAGCGGGAGTTCGCGTGGTCGAGCGGTGCGACGTGGGACGCCTGCTCAAGAAGAGTGACATTGTGATTAGCACGCTGTCAACGGTGGTTCTGGAGGCGCTCGCTCTGGGAAAGCCTGTATTGTTGGTTCCTCCTGCGACTATTGACTCGAGGAAGTCCCAGCTGGAGTCTCTGCAAGGCGTGTGGTGTCTCCGCCCGGGGGAGCGTATTCGCGAGGGGCTGAAGCGGGTGCTTGCGGAAAGTCGAACCGGCCCGTCGTCAGGAGAGCGAGTTGAGGTGATCGTGGGTCCCCAGGATGGGCGCTCGGGCGAGAGGCTTCTCGATGTAGTAGTTGAGATCACTCGACTGCAGCGGGGAAGATTCCGAGACGAGATGAGGAGAAGGGAGGCGGCCCTGGCGGGAGTGGGGGGCGGATCGCCCGCGAGGGAGCGTGGCGGTTCCTCTCACACGGTGATTGACCTTGCCCTAGTACGACGATGGATTGCCAGAATGGAATTTCCGGGGCGGAATTTAGGCGGCGGGAAGTGCGAGGCCGATCGGCGCCCTCGCTTCTAGCGAAGTGAGGATAATGGCCCTTCAGCAGATCATTCAGGTGCGAAGGAGGAGGGCGTGCACTGAGGCCAGTATGCCAGGAGGGGATCGGCGTGAAGAGCGAGGTCTGTAAGGTGCGAGATCGTGGAGCCGAAGAGGTGCCTCCGGAAGGAACGGTCGGAAACGCAATACGGCCGCGAGCGAGCGGCAGTCTAACTAAAGGCGGCTGCGACGAGACGAGCTCCAGCCTGCCTCAGGAAGGCGGAGGCAAGTTACGGTTCGCGGTGGCCGAGACCTTCCGCCTGGGCGATCTCGTCTACCTAGTTGCGTTCCTCTACGGATTGAGGGAGGCGTTCCCAAACGCGACCATCGCCGTACTGATCAGCGAAGCATCAGGCCAGTTTGAATTCCCCGCCGACCTTGGCGTAGAAGTGAGGAAAGCGTATTGGCCCTGGATCAGGCTCGGCTGGTGGCGAAGGCCCCTTCGGACGATACTGGATACAAAGAGAGCCGCAGAGGTATGTGGATCGTTCGACGGCCGCTGGATCGGGCTAGATCCGCGAGGCGACCCGCGCCACTGGGTCGCCCTCCGCAGCGTTGGTATCTCGACGATCCTTTCTGCGACACATGCTAAGAGAAACATCGCATCTATTCGAGGAACGCCAGAAAGACATGTTCTTGGAATGAGAAGAGACTTTCTTGAGAAGGTAGTCTCGCGATACCGGGGCGTGAGGCCGGTGAACCTTAGGTGGCCGTGGAAGCAAGAGGCCGGAGTCAGGCGCATCTGCAGGGAGAGGACGGTACTTCTGGCTCCGGAAGCGAGTCATGCGGCGAAAGAACTGCCAGGAGGCTGGTGGATAGAACTGGCACAAATGCTAAGGGCTGAAGGGTGGCGTACCACGCTGATTGTTCACAAGGGCGGTGTCGTGTCGGAAAGGCAATGGGGACAGTTCGATCGGGTATTCCGCGGTACCATCAAGGAGTTAGGACAAGCAATCAGCGAAGCGTGGGCCGTGGTAGCGGTGGACTCATTCGTAGGGCACCTCGCGGCTGCGCAGAACTGCCGTGTTGTATCCTTGTTTGGTCCCACAGATCCGAAGCTCTGGCGCCCGGCGGGAGAGCGCGTCGCAATTGTGCGCGTGCGACAGTTGGCAAGAAGACTCTCCCGTGGCGAGTCGGGAGGGGGAATGGCCGCGCCCTGCAGGCTTGAGGAGGCGATAGGAGAGACGATGAGCGCACTGTCGGCACTTTGTAGAGACGTGGAGGGTACGGCGTCTTTGAGCGAGGTCTCCGGCGCATTGTGACGAGGACACCCATGTCGTACTCATTGATCGAAGGGGTTGTGTCAGTCTTAGGTGTAATGGGACGGCAGCCCCTGCCATCGAAGGTCTTGGCGGGACCACACTGGCGGAGTGCGTTGCCTCGGCAACGCCTTCGCGAAGTCGTTCAACGCGACGGTCGGGCGAGAGTGCTTCTGAAGACAGTGGTTTCGCGACCTTGGGGAGGCCGGAGCGTTTTCGATCGATGGAGGAGGACTACAACCACGTGTGGCGCCACTGCAGCCTGGGGCTGGAAATGCCGGCCCAGTACCGGGCGGAACTGCTAACCAGACCGGACCGAAATGATATCCGGGAATCGCAGAATTAGTGGGCTGGATTCGGGGGCGGTTCCAATGCAGTGCTCTCACCGCCTATTGAGAGGAGCGTCAATCGGGTGCAGCTTATCAGTACCGAGGTCGTCGAGATGTGTCCCTGTTGCGGCAAGAGGGGGACATCAGTCTACACGAAATTGCAGGATCGGGTGTTCGATTCGCCCGGTGAATGGGAACTTTTCGAGTGCGAAACGTGCGACGTGTATTGGTTGAACCCTCGTCCGATTCAGCGGGACCGGGAGGGCCTCTATGCGAACTACTACACTCACGCGGGGGTGCCGACGGGGCAGATGTTCCTGTCTTACGTGCGAGCATGGTTAGATGGCCGTGTCTTGAATACCTCCGCTTGGACGGCATTACGAACAGATCAGCAGGATGTAAAGAGCGAACCTGCACTCGCTCATGGCGGCGCGGCTCGGTGGCTAGAGACGTTGATGGGAGCCGTGAGCATGCGTGCGGGAAGGGCCCGGCGTTCGAAACTGCTGCGCCTGATGGAGATAGAAAATCTCCGACCGGGGCGAGTGCTCGACATTGGATGCGGCAGTGGGGAGTTCCTTGGGACGCTGGTCCAACTGGGATGGGAGGGAGTCGGAATAGAGCCGGACCGAATAGCCGCGCAGTACGCGAGGGAACGGCACGGGGTGACGGTATTCGAAGACGAGTTGAGCCCAGAGACGGTGGAAGCATCTGCGTTTGACCTCGTCGTGCTATCTCACGTGATCGAACATTCCAGCGCTCCAGGGAGTCTGTTGTCAGAGAGTCATCGAGTTCTCCGGCCCGGAGGCCACCTTGTGCTTGTCACGCCCAACGTTAGGAGTTTGGGGCATCGAATCTTCGGAGAGGCTTGGAGGGGTTTGGAGCCGCCGCGACACATGTATCTCTTCTCGCCGCGAAGTCTTAGGCTCTTGACACGTGCTGCCGGTTTCAGAGAAGTGTCATGGAAAACCTCCGGAAGAGAGATGCGAAATATCTGGTTCGCTAGTCGAGCCATTCAACTCAGAAATGCAGGAGAAACCGGCGTCCCGTCCTTCGCAGATTACGTGGAGTCGCAAGCTATGGGCGTTGCCGCCGGTCTCGCATCGCACGTCTTTAAGGAGAGCGGCGAAGAGATCTTCCTCGTCGCGGAAAAGTAATGGTCGTACAGTCCTATAACAAACTTCTCGGTGTGTGTATTCCGACGTACAGGCGACCCGATTGGCTTCGCAAGTGCGTCAACTCAATCGTGGCCGGGGCCGCGCCTTTCAATGTACCAATCTTCATCGCTGATGACTCGGAAGATCATACAAACGACGAGGCGATTGCAGAGCTAAAAGCGCGATATAGATGGGTGTTTTGTTCGCCAAATTCAAAGAACCTCGGGATTGACCGGAATATCCTCAAAGCGGTATCTCTTTGCGAATGCAGATACGCGTGGCTGTTGGGCGAAGATGACCAGATGCATCCGTTGGCAATCTCAAGAATCATTTCGCTGCTGGAGTCCGATGCAACCCCGCCGGCGTTCATCTGTGTGAACTATTCAGCCATTGACGCATCCGGCATGAGATGTCTAAGGGAGCGGACGCTTGCCCTTGATTTCGATCTGACTGTACCAGCAAGAACGTTCGTAGAGGAGTTCGCTTGGGCGAGTGGATTCATAGGCGCCTGCATCGTGGAGACGGAACGGTGGCGACAGGTGGACAGTCAAAAGTACCTTGGAACGTACTTCGCGCACCTTGGAGTAATCTGCGAGTACATCGCGAATCTGGAGGTGGCGATAGTTGCCGAGCCGCTTGTGCAGAATCGGTGCGGAAGTCCATCGGCATTCTCGTGGTCAGGCGCCACATTTGACGTAATGGAAGGGTTTGCCGCTGTTATGGAGCGATTGAGGCCGATCTTCGGCGAGGAGACCTGCCTCCGGGGTGCAAGGCGCTTTTCGGAGGCGCACCATTTTGGCACATTGCGCTTTTTGTGCTACGCGCGCGCCGGCGGGGCGTACGGGCAGGCGGAGTATCGTCGTGTTGTGGCGGGGAGTGGTAGGCCGGTGGCGTTTAAGGCAATCGCGAAAGGCCTCACGGTCGTCCCGCCGAGGCTATTGCGCTGTCTTCAGCGATTCAAGACACTGTCCACGAGGGGCGACGGAACATTTCGTTAGCAGGCCGTGGAGAAGGCCCTCCTCGGGTGGGGCATGAAGGATGCGGAGGAATTATTGTGACCTTGGCCGCCGAAAACTAGCCGCCCTGGGTTTGGGGTTGTCCATAGACTTAGAAAACGAGAGCTCATGAGAGGGAAGCGGTTTGCCGAGAAGCAGATCATCGGGCCCTTGAAGGAATCGGAGGCTGGCGCGGCGACGAACCATGCCATTCACCGGATCGGCACGAAACGGCTCGTGCCCCCTGGTGATATACAAAACATCGCCTCATCGCGTAGTCGTGTGTGTGGATTTCGAGCATTTCATAGGGCTGGAAGCATGCAGGTGAGTACCTTGAGGCGAAGGTACTCTTCGTCTCGTAGGCCGTAGGCGCGACGTTGAAGGACGCGGATTTTGTTATTGAACCCCTCGACGAATCCGAGCGACACCTTGTTTGCGGCCTCGCAGTAAGCGCCGATTCCGTTCCAGTGGCGCTCGATGAGCTCGGCGAACTTCTCGAGGGGCTTCGGCCTCTGCCAGCGCAAAGACGCGCACCAGTTCGAGAAGAAGCGGCGGGCCCAGACGGCGTTTCGGTATGTGAACAGCTGCCCGAAGGACTCTTTCAGAAGGTACGCGGTATTCAGCCGCTTGTTGACCGAGAGGAGCTTTCGAAGAGCGAGTCGTCCCTCGAGGGTGAGATTTTCGTGACTGGACAAGAGCGTGTACTTCTGGCCTTTGATGAAGCGCCGTTCCTTGCCCGAGACCCTCGCGTACTCGCTCTTTCTGACCTTGTCGAGGGCTTCGCCCAGATGACGCAGGATATGGAACTTGTCGAACAGAATGGCCGCTTGAGGAGCATGGCTCTGGGTGGCGTTGCGGAACGGTTTCCACATGTCCATAACCGCGACCTCGACACGGCGGGATTTCCGCTCTCCGAGCCACTCGTAGAAGGCTCCCATGCCCTTCTCGGAACGGTCGATGCCTCCAAACCAGATGGGCCGTCGACGCACCAAGTCGCTGACCACGATCCGGTAGCTGTGCTCTTTTCGGATCGAGATCTCGTCGATCCCGATCACGCCCGGTCCGTGGCTGCCGCCCCGGCGAAGCTGCTCAGCCATGTACTTCTTCTCGAACTCCTTGACCGTGTGCCAGTCGAGCCGCAGCTCCTTGGCCACGTCCTTGATCGTCGCCGATCGACATCGTCGGCCTACGTACACCGCGAAGCGCTTGGTGTACAGGGGATTGTCCGAGAGAAAGGCGAGCTTCTCGCGCTTCACTCTTCCGCAACTCCAGCAAGAAACCCTGCGGACCCGGATTCGCAGAAAGACCCTCGTGTCCGCGCACGACAGGTCCCGCACCTTTCGCTCGGTGCTGTCGTAGAAGACCCGTCGAGACCGCCCGCACGAAGAGCACGCCGTTTTTTTGAGCGCCGAACAAGCGAGATGACGCGTGCCTGAGGGTCTCCAAAGACGCCTTCGATCCTGGCCAGGGGACGCCAACCGGGAAACCGATACGCGTCGGACAGGCGCCGCTCGAGTCGATTCTTTCGCATCGCCAGATCATGACGTGTTTCGCAGAGCCTTCAAACACGCTCAAGTCCGCTCCCAGAGCCGCTCGCCGCGTCTGTCGTCAGCCGTTTCCACCCACCCTCTTCCGCGAAGAGCCAATAAAATAATCGGTTAACTATGTTCCCGTTCGGTCATCTCATCTCCTTCACTGGAAAGACAACTTGCCGGGTGACACGAAGAATAGATCGTTTTTGGATGAATTGAGAAGTCTCGCCACTTCGAAATGTGAAAAGTCCCTGTCTTCGAAAAATGTTGGTAACTCACTTGGATGAAACGTTGTCTTTAGATCAAAGTCTTCATATGTAGTCAATGCTATTGCAGCACTCCTTGACTCGGGAAAGCGATTAAATTTATCAACATAGTTTTTAACTACATTCTTTGGCATTTCAACAAACGAATGTGAGTTTATCAAAATATCTATGACACTCTCAAATTTCTCAATTTGCCACGGAGCGACACAAAATATTTCAATATTATCATTCGCAGTAAATTTTATTGAATCCAAGTTTTTGAGAGCTCTGTAGTCGAAAACAGCCGTGCCATATAACGCTTTTAGATATTGTGTTCCAACATAAAGATGCGGAGGAATATCAAGATATAAGACTTTTCTAATGTTTTTATAGTTTTCAAGCAGTAGATGTATATTAGCTCCGAACCCTCCCCCAATTTCAAATACTGAGTAAGCATCGTTAAATTTGACGCGTGAGGCGATATTTTCATGCTGCTCAAGAAGGTTTAAATAATGAATAGAATAGACATGGCCATCTATTTCTGCCTTTCTCAAACAATTGCCTAAAAGTGAATAAGGTATCGTATATTTGTTTAGAAGATCTCTAGTTTTCTGTTTTACATTAAGTATCTCCTGAGCATAGATGATACTTTCATTTGCGTATATTTCAGTCCATCGCACTTGGGCTTCGTGTATTTTACTTAGCGGATAAATCTTCGTTAGCCACAGGGCGAGTCGTCGAAATCCATGGTCATATACATTTTGAATATCTAAAAACAAACTGTCGGTATAGCCGAAACCGATAAGGTTTGTCGAACCTCTAAAATCTGCCAAGCCACATCTTTTTATTTCATTCGCCGAATTTTGAGCGTAGGTAGCCCAGAAGGGGCCTGGGCGATATAGAAGTGGTTGAGCTTTTGAATCAGTGAGCATTATGTCCAAAAGCGCAAGGTCGTCTTTCAGCTCGAGTGTTTGATCCCGCTCTGTTGAGAGAACAACATTTTGTTGTGTATTCATATTTTTCTCCTATTTATTTTGACACTATCTTTATAAAGAGATGGGCACAGGAGAAGCGGATTGCCTTTGCCGATTGGTCAGGATCAGTGAATTCCGTCTCGGGAGCCATCCCTGATCTTCAGCCTACCAACCCCCACTCAGGCGGGCACTATCGAACCTATGTGAACCAACTTATCGCCCGAGCCTATGCGAAAGAAATCAAGAGAAGTGTTCAAGAGAAGCCCTGACCCACCTTTTTTGTGACGGGAGGATGTTTATGCCGCACATAGTCGGTATTTCCGCTGTTTATCACGACTCTGGCACTGTTCTGATCAAGGATGACGAGATCGTCGCCGCTGCGTAGGAAGAACGGTTCACTCGGAAGAAGCATGACCCTTCCTTCCCCGTTATTATAGGAGTGGGATGAGGGACGGCTCCAGGGCGCAGGACGGGGGTGAGGTGACGTTGACGAGTGTGGCTCGGTTCGAGAGCCGCGACGCCCTGGCCGAGCGGGTGATCAAACAGATCCTCTCGAACGTCAGCACCCGCGGGTACGAGAGGGGAAGCCTTCAGGCAGCGCCGTGCGGCGTGAAGACGGCGGGGGCTTCCAGGAGCGCCGTCACCCGGCGCTTCGTGGCAGCCACCCAGGCTCGGGTGGAGGCGGAGTTGAGAGAGGTCCCTGGAGGACCTTCGGCCGGTCGTCCTGTACGTCGACGGTCTCAACGCCGGAACCAGCACGACCATCGTGGCGATGGGCGTGGAGGCGGATGGAAAAACGCACGTACTGGGCCAGATGCGGCAGGCCTACAAGGCCCGGACAGCCTCTTCGGCCCGCAAGCTTCTTGTCCAACTCGCCTTCTGGCTCGAGGGCGGCGGCCACGAGGACGCGGCCGGGTCCCTGCGCGAAGGGCTCGAAGAGGCGCTCACCGTCCTGAAGCTGGGCCTGTCGCGCACGCTGACCAGGTTGCTTTCCACGACGAACGCCGTCGAGAGCGTGATGAGTTCCATCCGGCGCGCGACGAGAAACGTCAAGCGCTGGCGCAACCCTTCGATGATCCGCCGCTGGGTCGGCCTGTCGCTCCTCGAAGCTCAGAAGAAAGTCGCACGCCTGAAAGGGCGCTCGGAGATGAACGCTCTCGTCGCCGCCCTCGCGCGCCTTCATCCGGCCTCAAACGCCTCGGACAGCGTCGCCGCGTGAGATCATGAAACCGCCGTCCCGACTCTCAGCTTCAACACGGAACGGGACAACCCCATGATAAGTAGCCTGGTAACGTTATTGATTATTTTCAATCTGCTTATTACCACCTACTGCGTCTGCAAATATTCCATTATAGACGGCCGCATCGAGGTTAATCATATTACGCTATTTAGCATGGGTTTTGTCTTGTATTGGATTGTACCCATTGCTGTTGGAGTTGCCGACTACTGGCGTGACACAGCCGAGATGGCACAGTGGTATGAGATTTATGACGATGTCCCTGCCTCAAGAGTGGCTCTTTATCTGTTGATATCCGCGATCACGTATGTGGCGTTTGTGTCAGGGAGCTCCTTTTATCGCCAACCCATTCCGAAACGACTTCAACAAAGTAGCCTGTTCGCGTTTCACGGGCAACTCCTAAACCTTTTCCTTCTGCCATCGCTAGCCATTGCTACTGCTTTCTCAATCGCTCTTCGGGATGAGCTCTTTGTCGGATATAGGGGAAAGATATACGAGGATTTTGGTTGGCGCGGTAGCTTTACAGCCTCGAGCCTAGTGTTGCTTTCGTTGGCACTAATCCATATTGTCAAATTGGAGCAACGATATGGTTTTCGACATCACGTCATCTTGTATGTATTCAATCGCTTTTCCATATCCGCCGCCATTTTCGCGGTTTTGGTGCTCTCATTAGGTGGAAGGTTGTATTTTCTCTCCAGTCTCCTGATGATTACTGTATACATTACTGTTTTCCATCGCGGACTAAGGGTTAGAACAGTGTTGGCTGTGACTATCGCCCTTGCATTGTCAACTGGACTTGTGGGCATATTGCGATCTGGAGGAAGTGTCACGATAGAGAGACTTTCGATAAACTTGGGTTCCGAGGTGATGTACGTCAGTTTGTCTCTAATTCACTTCCTCCGCGACGGTTCAATTGAGGTGATCCAGGTACCACGTTTCTTGAGCGTAGGTTTCATAAATCTCATTCCGTCATTCATATTTCCTGGGAAGGGAACGCTGTTATTGAACCCGAGCGATTACGGCCATGTTGTGTTCATGCCTTTTGGTGGTCTACACTCGTTTTTCTCGTTTATGATAAATTTTGGGGTAATAGGGACGTGGTTGTCGTGTTTCGCCTTCGGCTTCTTTCTTAGTGTTCTTCGTAGAAATGCTCATTTGTTGTTGGTCAAAGTAATGTACGTCATGACTTGCGGCATGGTGGCGTTTTCCTTCTTTAGGGATCCGTTTACTGTTTCAATAGTGAAAAATATTTTTGAGTTTTCGATTTTGCTACCAGCAGTATTCGTTATAAGTATGCATATGCTTACGTCTGTGGCCATGAAGAAGAGGAGACAATGAGCCTCCCCCCTTTTGGTGGACATCCCAGCAGGCGCGAGAAGGCGCCAGGAGTCACCGATGGGAAGAGCAGCATCAAGGCTCGACGGCGGATTCACGCCACGGTGCCAACCGCTCCCGGTTGGTCGATGCGCGTGGAGCACGGGTACGAGCGCAAAGGCGCGTGGGCCTACTTGGCGGCGTGGGATGTTCGACGAGCGAGGATCCACGGTCGCTGCGAGCACAAGACCGGCATCGCACCGTTCGAGCGGTTGGTGGAACAGGTCATGGGCCAGGAGCCGTACCGTTCCGGGCACCGCGTCTTCTGGATCATGGACAACGGCTCCTCGTACCGCGGACAGCGCTGCGTGACGCGTCTGACGAAACGGTGGCCGACCATCGTCGCCGTCCACACGCCCGTTCACGCCAGCTGGCTCAACCAGGTTGAGGTTTACTTTCCAATCATCCAGCGCAAGGTTCTCACGCCCAACGACTTCGCCACGCTCGCCGAACTGAAGGAGCGCCTGCTTCAGTTTCAAACCTACTACGAGGCCGCCGCCAAGCCATTCCAGTGGAAGTTCACCCGCCGCGACCCTTGCCAGGCTGCTATTGAAGTTGAAAGCCTGGGGCGACTCGCTGGTAAAGGCCGCCTGACGCCGCTGAATACGTCACCGAACTTGTGGGCCAGAGTGCTTAGGGAGCGGGTCACCTGATGCCGCGTGACGGGCGAATCTGGGTCGTCTCCGAGCTTTTCCATCCCGAGCGGACATCGACCGGCCACTTCCTCTCCTGTATCGCAACGGGGCTCGCGCGCTCGTTTCCCGTTCGCGTCCTTTGTGCGCAGCCGACTTACTCGGCGCGCGGCCGCCGGGCCCCTCGCCGCGAGAGACTGGGTGGAGCCGAAATCCTGCGTTGCCGGTCTACGACGTTCCCAAAGGACGTCCTTCCGCTGCGCCTCGTGAACCTCATCACAATCAGTTTGTCGATGCTCTTCGAGGCCTGTCGAGGACTTCGACCCGGCGATCGGGTCCTGGTGGTCACGAACCCCCCGACCCTGCCTTTTGTCGTCCGTTGGGCCTGCCGCCTGCGAGGAGCGCGGCTCGTGCTCCTAATCCACGACGTCTACCCCGAGGCGCTCGAGGCGGCGGGCCTGTTTCGCCACGGAGGGCTGGCCACGCGCGCAGTGTCGCGGTTGACGGCCGACCTCTACAGGTCAGCCGAAAAGATCGTCGTCCTCGGACGCGACATGCGCGACCTCGTCGCGAAAAAGGTGCCCGAGGTCGCCAAGCGCCTCGTTCTCATCCCGAACTGGGCCGACGTGGGGGAGGTCGATATGCGGCCGCGCGGCGAGAACCGTCTTCTCGTACAGCTGGGGCTCGTGGACCGGTTCGTCGTTCAATACGCCGGCAACATGGGGCGGACGCACGACCTGGAGCTGCTCATGGAAGCGGCCGAACGCCTGCAGGCCGAGGCCGTGTCTTTTCTGATCTGCGGATGGGGCGCAAAACGAGCCTGGCTCCGGCGGCAGGTGGACGAACGGCATCTGGGGAACGTCATCGTGATTGATCCGCGCCCGCGGGAGGACCTCGGGGAGCTGCTGGGAGCCTGTGACGCCACTGTTCTGGCGTTCGTTCCTCAAATGGCAGGGGTCTCCGTCTCGAGCCGACTGTACAACATGCTCGCGGCAGGTAGGCCGATCATCGCCGCCGTGGAGGCTGCTTCCGAGGTCGCCCAGGTCGTCCTCGAGGAGGGGGCAGGGCTCGTCGTTCGTCCGGGAGACACCGGCGCTTTCGTCGCGGCGATTCGCACCCTGGTCGCCGAGCCCGCAAGACGTAAGGAGATGGGTGAAAAGGGCCGCCGTGCTGCGGAGACACGCTACACGCTCGATGCGGCTCTTGAGAGCTACGCGCGCATCTTCCGGGATCTGTTGTGACCGCGCCCGGGCGCATTGTGCTCGTCACCGGCGCGACGGGTTTCCTCGGATCGGCGGTCGTCGAACGGCTCGCGAGCGCGGGGTTCCGTGTACGCGCGACCGGTCGACGGGCCCAATCTCCGCGTCTCGCAGGCATGGCCTACCGTTCGTTCGATCTGACGGGGCCAGACGCGGGGGACCCTCTCGTCGCAGGAGTTGACACCGTCGTGCACTGCGCAGGCCTTGCGCACCGATTCAAGGCCGGTGACGACGCCGATTTCCGGAGGGTCAATGTGGGCGCGACGGCGCGCCTCGTCGAAGCGGCTGCCCGGGCTGGAGTCCGGCATTTCGTCCACGTGAGCAGCGTGTCCGTTTATGGGCCGGGGTCCGGAGCGCGCGACGAATCGGCTCCGTGCCGGCCCATGGGAGCGTATGCCGAGAGCAAACGAGAGGCGGAAGAGGCGGTGGCGCGCGTCGCGTATCGGAGCGGTCTGCGCTTGGTCATTCTCCGGATGCCAACACTCTATGGTCGCGGTGACCGGGGCAATATCGCCCGCCTGATTCGGGCTCTCGCCCGTGGTCGCTTCATCTGGATTGGGACGGGTGCGAATCGGAAAAGTCTCCTTTACCGCGAGGATGCCGCTCGGGCCTGCCTTCTCGCGATCCATGACGACGAGAGGACGTGCGCCAACGACGACCCGGAAACGTTTAATGTACCGTCGGACGTGAGAACGGTACGCGAAATTGTCGGCGAAATCATGCACGCTCTCGGGCAAGAGCCGCCTCGGCTCCGGATCCCGGCCGGCCCGATCTCCGTCGCGGCGCACCTTGCCCGGAGAATTGGTCCTCTCGTGCCTTTGGCGCAGTCGGTCGAGAAATGGCTCCAGGACGATTGTTTCGACGGAACAAGGTTTCGCGAGAGAACCGGTTTCGCGCACGCCGTCTCATTACGAGAGGGCATTGCGGAGGAGGTCGCCTGGATCCAGGAAAAGGGGAACGGACCATGACGCTCGTCGCCGTGATCGGAGCGGCGGTGGTTCTTTCTGCAGCGGGCGTCGGAGCAATGCGGACCTGGACGCGACGGCGGGGCCTCCTCGACGTGCCAAACGAACGGAGCTCGCACGACCGGCCCGTCCTACGCGGTGGCGGTTTGGCAATGGTTGGGGTTGTTCTGGTCGGCGCCGTCGCAGCTGCCGTCTCCCTTTCCGCGGGGGGATCGGCTCTCGCAGGCATTCTCGGCGCAGCGCTGGTCGCGGCCGTGGGCTGGCGCGACGACATTAGCCCGCTGCCGGTTTCGGTCCGGTTCGCAGTACAGGGGCTGGCGGCGGCGCTCGTCGTCGGCTCGGGTGTGGCTTACTCTGCGGCACCCCGCGTGGTTGTTGCCGTTTCGCTGGGGGCCGCGGCGCTCGCGGCATCGTTCGTGGTGCTTGTGGGCCTCACGAACGCCTACAATTTCATGGACGGGATCGACGGCATCGCCGGTGGGCAAGCGGTCGTCGCGGGTTTCGCGTGGGTTGTGGCAGGAAACCTGCTGGACTGTCGCTTCGAGGCGGTCATCGGCGCTCTGATCGCGGGAGCCGCGATCGGCTTCCTGGTGCATAACTTGCCCCCGGCACGCATCTTCATGGGGGACGTCGGAAGCGGGACCTTGGGTTTTCTCTTCGCGTGGCTCGCGATCGAGAGCGGGACGCGCGACCCGCGGCTTCCAGTGGCGGGGCTTGTTTTCGTATGGCCGTTCATCTTCGATACAGCGTTCACGTTTCTCCGCCGGCTCATTCGGCGAGAGAACGTCTTCCGGGCGCACCGATCGCACCTCTACCAGCGTCTCGTGATCGCTGGGCTCTCGCACGGTGTCGTCTCGGTGATCTACGGGTCGCTGGCCGTCTTCGGGGCGTGTCTGGCGCTCTTGTGGCTCTATGGCGTGTCGTATGCGGGGACGGGGCTCCTAGTCACGCTCCCGAGCGCGGGAGTCGGGCTGGTTGTCACGGTTCTCTGGAAGGAACGTCACACATCGCATGACCCCGGACGATCCCGCGTATCATCGTGACTTTCCCGTGCCCGCGGAATGTTTGCAGGTTCAACGACTGCCATGTAGTGTCACTTAGGTCGTACGACGTCCGCGTGGCCTCCTGCTGGAGGCAGTGTCATGAATGAGGTGAGAACTGCCATGGAGAGATCCACCGACGCCCACCCGGTCGAGTTCGTCGACGAACCCCCTCCGCCGACCTTCGGCGATGCCGTCCGGTACCTCTGGGAGAGGCGGGTGCGGCTGGCGAAGTACTTCCTCGGCCTCCTCGCTCTCGGGGTCGTCGGGACGCTGGCGTGGAGCTTCTCCCGCGAGCGAGTCGCGGAGGCGACGGTGTCCCTCGGATTCAAGGGGATCGAGAAGGGGGAGTATCCGAACGGGCGGAAGTTCGCGATCGCGGACATCCGCGGCCCGAAGATCCTGCAGAAGGCCGTAAAGGAGATCGGGAAGGAGAAGAGCTTCCCAGCGGTAGACATGGTGGTCCGTGGTATCCAGGTACAGCCCGTGATCCCCGGGGAGATCCAGGCCCGGTGGAAGATGCAGGACAAGGCCGGGACGAAGAGGGAGGACTATTCCCCTTCGAACTTCCTGATCACGGCCCGGCCTAAAGGGATGTCACCGGACGAGAGCGTCCAGCTGCTCTACGCCCTGCTGCAGGCGTACCAGCAGGACGTGAGGGACGAGCAGCTTGGTGCGCTGAAGTTCATGGGGGAGGTGACGCGGTACAAGCCGGACGAGCTGATTCGCCTCTACGACTACTGGGACCTTCCCCGGATTCTCGGCGAGAACGTCGCGGCCTTGAAGGATCACCTCCGCGGACTGACCGAGGAGGCGAAGGACTTCCGGGATCCGAAGTTCAACGTCTCGTTTCAGGACCTGGAGCAGGACCTGTCGGTCTGGTCGTCGACGCGGCTCGAATCCTTTCGAGGGCTCGTCGACGGCGACCGGCTGGTGAAGAACCGCGACTCGATGATCAAGCGGCTGCAGACACGGCAGGAGCAGCTCGACATCCAGATCCGGGGTGTTACGCAGGAGCTTCTCGAGGCGACGAAGCTTCTCGAGACGGTCGACCGGCCGCGGACGACGCTGGCGGGGCCGATGTCGGGGAAGGACGGGCTCCCCGTCATCGACACGAACGCCCTCGATCGCCTCGTGGCGAGCGACTACATCAGCGGCGTCGTGAAGCGGGTGACGGGCCTGCAGGAGAGGAAGGCGAGGCTGCAGGAGGCGCGGTGGGGGGCCGAGCGCGACCTCGCCCTGCTGGCCAAGGCGCAGGACGTCCCGCTGGAGAAGCTCCCGCCAACATTCGAGCGGGACCTCGGTGTCGTGACGACGGATCTCGCGAGGATCCTTGACACGTACAACAAGCTTCTGTCGAGCTACCTCGACGCGACGGTGACGAGCCAGGTGACACTGCGCGACGGGCCGCGCGTCGTCCGCCTGGGACCCTCGACCGTGATGGTCCTGGCCGGTGTCGTTTTCGCCTGCGCGGCTCTCGCGCTGCTCCTCCTGATCGTTGACCAGTCCGTCCGGGTGGCCATGGGGCGGAAGCGGACCTGATCGCGGGCTCGATGATGGAATCCCCAGAGAAAGCGCAGCTCGAGGGGCAGAGCCGTTCGACCCCCACCGTGGCGAGGTGGCAGTGGGGGCTCCTGACGCGTCGTGTCCAGGTTCTTATCGATGTCAGCATGCTTGCCGGGGCCTTTGTGGCGGCATACCTCTTGCGTTTCGATTTCATGCTCGGGCCGGCGGAACGGCAGCGCCTGATCTGGCAATTGCCGGTCGTCGTGCTCTTGCAGCTACTGAGTCAGCGCGTCTGGGGGATCTATAAATTCATCTGGAGGTATATCGGCCTCTCAGAGGTCCGGGCCTTCATCGGCGCGGCGCTGACATGCCTTGCCGTGATGCTCGCGTTCCGGTTTGGAATGCCCATTGGAAAGCCGAATCTTTGGGTGCCCATTTCAGTGACGTTCATCGACGTCGGGCTCGCCTTCAGCGGGACCCTGGGGATTCGCGTCTTTCGGAGAATGCTGTTTGAGTGGGGGGAACGGGAAAGGGAAGAGCGGGGCCGCCAGGTCGCGACTGGCGACGTGAGGGTGCTTCTGGTCGGCGCGGGGAGGGCGGGCGTCATGGCCGCCCGGGAGATCCGGGGAGGAGCCATGCCCCACCTCGACGTCAAGGGGTTCGTGGACGACGACGTCGAGAAGCTCGGCTCGGTGATCAACGGGTTCCGCGTGCTTGGGCCGACGGCCGAGATTCCGAGACTGGTCGAGGACCTTGGAATCGACGAGATCATCATCACGATCGTTAGGGCTTCGCGCAGCCAGATCCGCCGGATCGTCTCGCTGTGCGAGCGGACGAAGGCGAAGGTCCGGATCATCCCCGGCCTCTACGAGATTCTGGGCGGAAAGGTGAATGTCAGCGCGATCCGGAAGGTCGAGATCGAAGACCTTCTGGGGCGCGAGGCGGTGAAGCTGGATGAGAAGGGGCTGCACGCCTTCCTGTCCGGAAAGACGGTGATGGTGACCGGGGCCGGGGGATCGATCGGGTCCGAGCTGGTCCGGCAGGTGGTGCCGTTCTCGCCTCTCCGCGTGCTGCTGGTGGAGCGGTCCGAGTACGCGCTGTACCAGATCGAAGAGGAGATGAGGCGCGTGTGGCCGACCCTGAACGTCGTCCCGCTTCTCGCGGATGTCGGCGACGGCGGGAGGATGAGGGACCTCTTCGGGGAGTACCGCCCCCAGATCGTCATCCACGCCGCCGCGCACAAGCACGTTCCTCTGGTGGAGTCGAACCCGGGCGAGGCGGTGAAGAACAACGTAGTCGGCACGTTGACGACCGGCGAGCTGGCCGGAGAGTTCGGCGCCGAGGCATTCGTCCTGATCTCGACCGACAAGGCGGTCAATCCCACGTCGGTGATGGGGGCGACGAAACGCGTGGCGGAGTTGGTCGTGCAGATGCTGGATCGGCGGTTCGATACGGCATTCCTCGCCGTCCGGTTCGGAAACGTGCTCGGGTCGACGGGCTCGGTGGTTCCGAAGTTCCGGGAGCAGATCGCACGGGGCGGCCCGGTGACCGTGACTCACCCGGAGATGCGGCGCTACTTCATGACGATCCCCGAGGCGGCGCAGCTCGTTTTGCAGGCCGGGGCGTTGGGGGGGGGGGGCGAGATCTTCATCCTGGACATGGGGCAGCCCGTGAAGATCGTCGACCTCGCGCGCGACATGATTCACCTCTCCGGACTGACTCCCGGCGAGGACATCGAGATCGTCTTTACCGGCGTGCGCCCCGGCGAAAAGCTGTTCGAGGAGCTGGGGACGAGCGCGGACCAGGTGGACCGGACGCGGCACGAGAAGGTCTTCGTGGGGAAGATCCCCCGGATGGCTCCGGAAACGGTGATGGCCGCAGTGACCCGAATGGCGGGCATCGTCCGCGACGGGGACGGGAAGGCGGTACGCGAGGAGCTTCAGAGGCTGATTCCGGAAGCGACCCTGTCGGACGAAGCGCGGGAGGCGGACGAGGGGCGAAGGCGGAAGTCGTCGCGGCTGCGTGTGGTGCCGGTGGCGAGTTGATGAGTGCTGCGTTAGCCCTTCTTGCCATTTCGGCTCTGCTTTCGGCCGCTCGGCCCGCGGCCGCCCCCGTGCCTTCCGTCCGCGAGCTGCGGGTGGGGCCGATTGACGAGACGAAGACGGGGATGGAACTGGTCTTCGCGGGTCCGGCCGCGCCGTGCGGCGAACGGCTGAGGGGGAGCTTCTCGGTCTTCGGGTCGGGCGGCATTCCGGTCGACGGGACCGTAGCGCCGCATCCGGAAGGGGGCTGCTCGGTCCGTTTCGAGATGCCGTTCTCGACGGTCGGGCCGGAGGTGCTTGGGAAGGCGAACCTGACGGCGGTCGCGTGGTCGCTGGGCGGCGAGCTTTCGGGGAAGGGGAAGCCGCGACGGGTGACCTGGGTGGGGAGTGTTCCGCGCGCGGCGGTGAGCCTGACGGAGTCGATGAAGGTCACGCTTCGGCGCTTCGTCGCGGTGAAGGAGACGCACGTCGAGAGCCTTGGCGTCGGGAAGTCGACGCTGAACGCTGACCTCGAGCTGAAAAACCCGCTCGCCTTCGACCTTAGGTTCGTCGAGGCTGCGTACGAGCTGACGGTGGACGGAAAGCCCCTGGCGAAGGGGCGGAAGGAGAAGTTCCTGCTGCACGCGGGGCGTGCGAACCGGCTGATGCTTCCCGTGGAGCTTTCGAACGGCGGCGTCCTGTCGGGCCTCTGGAAGGCGGCAACCGGCGGACGCGTCGTAGGCGTGCTGACCGGCATCGCGAGGCTGCGCGTCCCGGCGGGCGAGCTGGTGTTCCCCTTTGAGTTCCCGGTGAAGCTGTCGCGGAAGTAGGGGACGCTGCATCCGTCAGATGCCCACGGCATAGCGCGAGCCGAGGAGGGTTAGGGCGGTCCAGAGATGGAGTGCGATTGCGATGAAGGTAACCGCGCGCCACCACCGCTCCCGGCCCGGGGTGCTCGTTCGAGCCAGTGCCGGCAGTGCCGCAAGAGCCAGCAGAGGGAGGATGAACCGTCCCCAGGGATTCGAGGGGGCGAAATAACGCAATGAGTTCGTGACAACGCACGCCGTGAGAGCGTAGCCGGACGCCACGAGGAGGAACGCCGAGCGGCCCGGATTCCGTTGGGTGAAGCGCCAGCTCAGGACGGGCAGCGCGAGGAAGAGGCCGACGCAGGCCCAGCGAGCGAGCGCATAGAGGACGTCGGGATAAGACACGTCCGCGTAGCCGAAGATGCCCCAGTAAGCCTTCCACGATAGTGCGTCCTGATCGAACGCGAAATTGTTCGACCAGAAGGCCGACCAGTGGGCGGCGACTTCGTCGGGATAGTCGAGGCGGAGGCTCTCGAAGGGCACGAAAGTCCAGGATGTCACGAGGAACATCACGACGAAGAGGACGACGAGAGCGGCCGATCGGGCCCCGGCGGCGCGCTCGCGGCCCGCCTCCGACATTTCGCGCGAACGCATGATGGCGAGGGCGAGACCGAGGCAGATCACGAAGGGCGCGGCGGCCGCGGCGAGGAGGAGCCAGAAAGAGGGATCCTCGAAGCGGCCGAGGTTCGCCGGGAGCCGCGCGCCGAAGCTCGAAATGGCCCACCGGATTCGTCCTGTCGCGAGTGCGAACGCGACCGTTCCGGTAAGAAGGATCCCGAGGACGAGCATGGCCCCTGTCGCTAGCCGCCGGCGCGATCCTGCCGGCATTCGGTAGGCGGCATGGGCGGAGAGAAGCGTCAGGACGACGGTGGACGGGACGGCGAAGAAGACGAAATCGTCCCACACGCCGATTCCGGCGAGAGACGCGAGCGAGAAGAGCGCTGCCATTCCCAGCCTCGTGCGTGGCCTTTCGCTGAGCACACCCGCGACGAGGCACGCGGCGAGGAGCTGGCCGATCCCGATGGCCGGGGAATAGTTCGAGCAGCTTGCGACGATGCCGACCGAGTAGGGAACGAGCGCGACGAGCGCGTAAAGAAGCATGATGTTCCCGCTGACGCCGGTGCGAGCGAGAACGAAAAGGCCGAGTGCGAAGAGCAGCACTGACGCGCCGGCCGACAGAACGAGATACGCCTCGAGCCTGTCGAACACACTCATTCTTCGGAGTAGCGGGCCCGGAATTCGAAAAGCGTTGTAGAACAGGGACGAACGCGTTCGAGGATCGATGAAATAGGCTTCCGGAAGAGCTGGACCTCCCTTCATGGCTTCAGCCTCGAGCCGGCGCGCGAAGACGTCACGCATCCGGGCGCGGCGTTCCGGGGAGTCGATGGGTACCGGTATGTCGGCGTGCCCGGCCCACCTGTCGCATCCGACGACGTCGTAGAGGAGGCGGAGAGAGCCCGGATAGGAGGACAAATTCGCGAACATCTCCGGGTTCCAGACGACGGCTTCGATCGTCCCTGCGTGCATCGGTCCGTCCTCTCCCCGGAAAGGCGCGAGGCAACAGGCATGGATCAGCGTGACCGCCGGAACCAGGCAAGCCACCGCCCGCGCGTAACGCTTCTCGAAGAGCCACCACCAGCCCGCGAAGAGAAGCGCGAGTGCGACGACTCCAGTCACTTGCAGCACCCGGCTGCACGAGATGAAGAAAAAGAACCGGGCCAGGGTCTCGCTCGCGGCGACGGGCGCCGCGGAGACGAAGCGGTAGCGGAGAATTTCGCGGACCGGTTTCACGAGCGGGGAGTCGGGGCGGCGCATCCGGAACCCCGAGAAATGGTCGTGCTGGGGCTGGTACGGCTCCGCGAAGCCGAAGGGCCCGGGCAGGAAGCCCGTGATCTGGTAATCGAATCGTTCCTCACCTTCCGGGAGTGGTCCGAGATCGATCCATCCGCGGTCCGCCACGACCTGCAGGCGTTCACGGCGGAGAAGGATGTCGAGCCAGGAGACGTCCGTGTTCGGATGGCCCCTGCGCACGACGAGAAGCCGCGTCCGTCCGTTCGAGGCGAGCTGGATCTTCAGGCGGGCTCCGGAGCGCACCGGCTTCACTTCTTCGCCCGAGCGCAAGAAGATCAGGTCGTAGACGCGCCCGAAGGACGCGGACGGATGCCAGAGGTCGATGTCGCGATAGCCGCTGGAGAGACGCGGGTAGGGGATGTTCTCGCCGACGATTTCCGTGGCATGCCAGCCGTTCCAGATGAGATGGGCGAAGCAGGCGAGCAGGATTCCCGCAAGGACGAGAGAGCGGAGCAGGAAGCGCTTGAGCACGTGCGGGGAGAAGTGTACGTGAGGGCGGCTTGCCAGCCGGCGGTAGACTTCGACCGTGGTTTACGAAGCGCCAGGAGGGCAACGCGAAAAGAACCTCATGAACCCGCGAAAACACGGTGGAAAGCGTTCGGACGACCTGAGGGCGGAGTACGATTTTCGGGCTCTCGGTCGAGGCGTTCGCGGCAAGTACTTTCGCCGCGCCACAACTGAAGTAGAATGGCGGCGTGGCTCGGCGCATCCTGGAACGAATCCGGGAACTCATCCGAGCCGGCGCATATGGCCTCACGATCCACGCACTCGAAGAGCTCGAACATGACGGCCTCACGGGCGAAGACCTCGAGCAGATCCTCCTCTCGGGCCGCATCGTCGGGCGTCAAAGAGATGCCGAGACGGGGCATCGCAAGTACCTCGTCCTCGGCCGATGCCTCTCCGAAGACCCGGCGTACGCGGTCGTCAAATTTGCGGACCCCAAAAGAGTCCTCGTCCTCACTGTCTTCCTCGCCTGAGGAGCAGCGCTGCCTCAATTGCGGTCGCCCGGGTGTCCTCCGGCGGCTCATGACACGGTCCTACGGCAAAGGTCGTGACCTCATCGTAGTCGAAGGTATCCCCGAGTACTCCTGCCCACACTGCCACGAGCACTACATCATGGCGGGCACGCTTCATGAGCTGGACCATCTCAAGGCTCATTTCCGGTCGCTGCCAGAGCTGCGGCGTGTGCCGGTGGTGTCGTTTGCCCCTGCGAGAGGCGCAGCCTAACGGTTCAGCCGCTTCCTCTGGACAGTAGGGGGCAGAATCTACAAATGGACACGCGGCCCGGCGTTCTTCGCAGCCCCGGCTGGGCCGCGGGCGCCTTCGCGGCCGTGGGCCTCGCGATGCTTTCGGCCCGCACTGCGCCAGTCTAGGTTTTCACTTGACTGACAAGGGCGAACGATCTATATTGATCGAGTGGTCGAAGCTTCGCCATTACCGGAGGCCAGGCGCAAGCGGCTCCTGGTCGTTCCCTTCATCCCGAGCGTTGAGAGGGATGGCATCACACCGATCGACCAGGACCGGTGGGTAGACCGGGCACTCGACCTGTTCGGTCGGGTCTTCGGTGGTGCTAGATGGGACGGGAGACAAATCAGGGCGAGGTGGGCCTTGTGATCGCGGATGAATACCTCGCGATAACCGACTTCACCGAGGAGTAGCACATGACGACACGGGTCGACGTCGACAAGATCGCTAAGGGTCTGGGTGCAGAGCGACGAGGCAAGGTCCGCGTCAGTGGCGGCCAATTCGGCGCCATGCAGCTCGTAGCAGAGGTTCAGGCGCGCTTCCGGGTACCCACAAGTGGCGGCCGGGCCACTGATCCTTCTTGGAAGACCAAGAGGCTTGTTCCCCTTAAGGAGCAGACCCTGAAGCGTCTCGAGCAGCTTGCGCACGAGATCGAAGAGAAGCGTCAAAGGCACATCGAGCCTATGCAGATTGCGGCCATACTTCTCGAAAGGACCTTGATGAACGTAACCGAAGCGGACGCTGAGGAGATCGTCGAGTCTGGCGCCGCCGGCCATAAATAGTCGGGTCTTTCGCAGCCCCGTCTGGGCCGCCGGCGCGATCGCCTTCGCGGCCGTGGGCCTCGCGACGCTTCCCATCGCGCCGAAACTGTGGCTGGGGTGGATCCTGCCGCGCCTGCAGCCGCACGTGACGCTCTGGTATGTGGGAGCGGGAGGCGCGATCCTCGTGGGCCTCGGTGCGTGGGCGTGGTCCGCGGGCGCCGTGAATCGCGCGCCCGCGCTCGCCGTTCTCGCCGCCGTCATGAGCGTGTACGTTCTTCTGCTCTTCACCGTATACCGGCACGAGCCGCCGGCGAAGAAGTGGCACCTCATTCAATACGGCCTTCTCGCGGGCGTGACGCTGGAGGCGGTGCGCGTGGAGAAAGGCGGCTGGCGCGGCCCCCTCGTTGCCGCGCTGTTTCTCTTCGTCATCGGGACCGCCGACGAGGTGTCGCAGAATTTCATTCCGATGCGGACGTTCCGGTGGCTGGATCTTTTCGGGAACTACGCGGGCGTGAGCCTTGGAGCCGCGGCGTGGCTCGCGGCGTCGCCACACAGCCCGCGGAGGCGGCCCTTGACGCAGTAGTCCTCAATACGTATCCTATACGTATGCAGAAGAAACTCACCATCACGGTGGACGAGCAGGTCTACGCGGGTCTTCACCAGGTTATCGGGCGCCACAAGATCAGCCGCTTCATCGAATCTCTCGTCCGCCCTCATGTCGTCAGCCGGGACCTCATCGCGGCCTATCGCGAAATGGCGGCCGACGAGGCTCGCGAGGCAGAAGCTCATGAGTGGGCAGAAGCCACCATCGCGGACGTCGCGCATGAAACGCGGTGAGGTCTGGTGGGTCAACTTCGAGCCTGCGGTCGGCGGCGAGGTCAGAAAGAAGCGCCCCGCCGTCATCGTCAGTAATGACGCCTCGAACCAATTCCTCAACAGGGTCCAGGTCGTTCCACTCACCTCGAACATCGAGCGGCTTTACCCGAGTGAGGCATACGTGTCTGTCAAAGGCCAGCATCGAAAGGCCATGGCCGACCAACTCACCACCGTTAGCAAGTCCCGTCTTTCAAGTCGGCTGGTTCAACTCGGTCACATCGATCTCGAAAAGGTCGAGCACGCTATCCTCATTCAGCTCGGCCTGGCAACCTCATGAAGGCCGAAGGTCGCGAAGCTATTGGGGTTCGGGCCTCCGTCTGCCGGCCGGCGGTCATGAAAGTAGGGGAACGGGGTGGTCCTCGGCTCCGGGTCTCTGCGTGCTACGCTGAGTCCGGGAGATGTCCATGGTGAAGCAGTTCAAGATCGTCGTTGAAAAGCACGCGGACGCGTACGTGGCATACCCCATCGGTACGAAGGGTGCGGTTGTCGGGGAGGGTCAATCCTATGAGGAGGCCCTGGCAGATGTCCGATCCGCTATTGCTTTCCATCTCCAGTCCTTCGGGCCGGACGCACTGGAGCCCGAAACTCCTCTGCTCGAGGCCTTCGTCGCGGAGGCTGGCGTCAGCCTGTAATGCCTCGCTTTCCCGTGGACGCACCCATCGCGAGGGTCAAGCGAGCCCTCGGCATCTTGGGTTTCTCGGTCGTGCGCGAGGAGAACCACATATCCATGCTGCGCCACAATCCCGACGGCAGCCGAACCCCACTCACCATGCCAAATCACCGCACCCTCAAAGCCTCGACGCTGCGCACCATCCTCACTCAGGCATAGATCCCTCGTGAGGAGTTCCTTCGCGCATTCGAACGCTCATAGGTCTCGATGGGGCGCAAGCCGCGATGGGGCGGCCCTATACTTTCCCCATGGCCAGCGCCACTGCGGACACCGCTATCGAGGAGGTCAGACGGATCGTCCTGAATCGCCTGAGCGGACGGGACGCGACGGTGGTCTTCTTCGGCTCGTGCGCCTCGGGCTCGGCGCGTGTCGCATCGGACATCGACGTGGCTGTGCTCCCGCGGCGCCCGCTGCCGACCGGGCTCCTCAGCAGCATCCATGAGGCTCTGGAAGAAAGCCACGTACCGTACCGCGTGGACCTCGTGGATCTCTCTTCGGTCGACTCGGCATTCCGGAAGCGCGTTCTCGAGACCGGCGTGATATGGGCCGGCTGAACGAAGACGTTGTGACCAGCATTCCCGAGATCGAGCATTTGCTGGGACGGCTGCTGGGCGCCTGCCAGAGCTTCTATGGCGATCGCCTCGTCTCCCTCGTCGTCTTCGGATCGGTGGGCCGGGGAACGCCGAGGCCCGACTCGGATGTCGATCTTCTTGTCGTGGCCAACCCGCTTCCGGACGGACGGATCCCGCGCGTGCGGGAATTCGACGCGGTCGAGCGATCGGCCGTCTCCGGGGGGCCGGCGAACTCTGCGAACAGGCTGTCTCCGATATTCAAGACGCCTGCCGAGGTGCGGCGGGGAAGCCCCCTGTTCCTCGACATGCTCGACGACGGCCGGCTTCTGTACGACCGTGGCGGCTTCTTCGCGGGCGAGCTGGCGGCTTTGAAGGGGCGCCTCGAAAAGCTGGGCTCGAAACGCATCTGGAAAGGCGACTCGTCGTACTGGGATCTGAAGCCCGACTTCAAGCCGGGCGACGAGATCGTGCTGTTTTAGCCTGGCACGATGTCGGAGATTTCCTCGTCGCCAGCGAGATCCGTCTTCCCGAACTTGTGCGGCCCCATGTGCGGCCCCATGTACGGCGGCTCGCTCGCGTCCGGCCGAACTGGTCCATTGTAGCCTCGTGAGGCTACAATGGACGTATGAAAGTCGTCGGAATCCGCGAGTTCAAGGACCGGCTGAGCGAGTACGTCCGGATGGCGCGGCGGGGGGAGGACATTCTTCTCACCGAGCGGGGCGAGGTGGTGGCCGAGCTGCGCGGCCCGGACGCGATCGGGCGGCCGGTGCATCCGGACCCGGGCGTAGCCGATTTGATTCGCCGGGGCCTGGTCTCCCACATCGGTACGGAGAAACGACAGGCCTACCCGCTCCTGGGTCGCGTTCTTCGCGGCAAGACGGCAGCGCAATTGCTGGATGAAGAGCGGGGCGACCGCTGAAGCTCTACGCGGAGACCAGTGCGGTGGTCGCGTGGTGGCTGGGAGAGGCTCGGGCGGCGGACGTCAAGCGCGCTCTGGATTCGGCGGAGGCGGTCATAGCCTCCGAGCTGACCGTCATCGAATGCGAGCGCGTCCTCGTTCGTGGTCTGGCACTAGGGAGCCTGACTGAGGCCGACGCATCGGCCCGGCGGGCGACCCTCCAGAGCCTGATCTCCGGCTGGACGCAGCTTCGGATGGGCGGCGAGATTCTCGAGCGAGCGAAGCGGGCGTTTCCGGACGAGCCTGTGCGGACCCTCGACGCTCTACATCTTTCAAGTGCATTGATGGCCCGCTTTTCCGTCCCGGGTCTGGTCCTCCTCACTCTCGACGAGCGTCTGAGGAAGAACGCAAAGCTTCTGGGGTTCGGGCTTCTGCCCTCCGCCCGGCGGGGCTTCAAGACCTGACGACCTGCCGGTACGCTACACGAGCGTCGAGCGCAGAGCGGAGTCAACCCGTCGGCGGTCAGCGCGGGAAAGCGATCCGAGCCGCGTCATCAGCAGCCGGTTGTCAAGCGTGAAGAGCTTCAAACGGACGATGCACGGGAGGGGGAGCCCTGCCTGTTCCAGCCTTTCGATCTCGACGTCTCCGGGCCAGGGCCGGTGGGCGCGTGTCGTGATCATCGCCAGGGCCGTGTGCCCGGCCTTGTTGAAGCTCGGCCGGCTCAGGACGAGGGCGGGCCGTTTTTTCGTGCCCGGTCGTTCACTGAAAGGGAACGGCACGACGACGACGTCCCACGCTTCAGAGATCACGAAACGCCTTGTCGTCTTCGATAGAACCCCATTCTTCGAGAGTCCCGGAAACAGCGGAGTGATACGCCGCGTCGAATGGCTCCGCTCGTCGCAGGATCGCCTTGTCGTCCTTCACCTCGTACACCACGAGATCGCCTGGTTCCAGGTGAAGCGCCGCACGGATTTCGTGGGGAATGGTGACCTGGCCCTTGCTGGAGAGTCGGCTGGTTTTCTTCATTCTTTACTCTTTACGTAAAGAGTATGCAACGGGGAACACCGGTGTCAAGACGCTCCCACGCCGCCCGAGTCGCCGCAGGGCGCACCTATACTGTTGATGTGAGCATGACTTCGGGTCTCCCGGACGCCCTCGCGCGGGTTTCAGCCGCTCTCGAAGGCGCTCAGTTCGCGCTCGTGTTCGGTTCGTTCGGAACGCCGAGCTTCGGTCCGGAGAGCGACCTGGACGTTGCTGTGAGCTTCTCGCGCGCGCTTCCCGTCATGGACCTTGTCTCGCTGGCCGGCCGACTGGAGACGGCAGCGGGGCGGAGGGTGGATGTCGTGGATCTCCGGCGCGCGGATCCCATCATTGCGATGCAGGTGCTGCGGAACGGCCGGCCGATTCTCGTCGCCGAGCCGCGCGCCCTGGCGGAATTCCAGATGTACACGCCGTCGCGGTACTTCGACTGGAAGATCACGCGCCGCCCCATCGAAGAGGCGATGCGGGCTTCGGCGGCGGAGATGAAACAGCACTTCGAAGAAGACTTCGTCCTGGCGAAGGACCTCGGCGATCTCGAGGAATTCGCGAACGAGGTTCTCCGGAAGACGACCGCGAGCGGCTGATGCGGCGGGGCCACTGCCGTCGAATCTCACGTTGGGCAACTCAGAAAGAATAGAATCCTCGTTGCTGAAGTTATGACCGCACTTCTGAAAAAAGCCCTCGCAGAAATCTCGAAGCTCCCGCCTCCGCAGCAGGAGGAGGTCGCCTCGTGGCTGCTCGCCGAACTCGAGGACGAGGCGCGTTGGGCCGACTCCTTCTCTCGCTCGCGCTCTATACTCGAGCGTCTCTCTGATGCCGCGCTGGCCGAGCAGCGCGCCGGTCACACTCAGGATCTCGACCCGAAGCTACGGTGAGGTCGCGCACGACCGCGGCCTTTCGCACGGCACTCGAGTCCCTTCCTCCCCAAGTCCGCGTGCAGGCTCAACGCGCGTACGGACTCTTCCGTTCCAATCCCAATCATCCCGGTCTGCGCTTCAAGCCGGTTCATCCGTCCCGCCCCATCTATTCCGTTCGCATTGGTATCCATTACCGGGCTCTCGGCGTTCTCGAGGGCGACGACATCATCTGGTTCTGGGTCGGCGCTCATGACGATTACGAACGTCTCATCAACCATCCTTAGCGCAACCCAACCCCTCGTATCTGGACGTTCGCGAACCGGGATCGACTGGTCGGGCGGGGCGCGAGCGTTTACTGGAAATACCCGTTCACGTCGATGACGATATGCACCGGCGCCGCGGAGACGTTCTCGGCCGAAAGCGTCCCCGCTTCCGACAGCGACAGGATCGCGTTGTTCGCTCGCACCTGCCCTGGCGAGAAGCTGAGCGTCGAGGCCGGGGTTGCAGCGGTGTCGCCCGGCAAGAAGCGGACGAAGCCCCTCGCGGCCGGGGCGACGACCGTCACGTTCGCTGATATCGCCCTCGCCCCCGCCGGAATGCCGCAGATGTCCGTCGGCGTATACGTGAGCCGTGACGATGCGGGCACAGCCGGCCCGCCCAGCGGCGCGCCGAGGCCGCGCGTGTCGAGGACGCGGCACGGCGCCAGCGTGTAGAACCCGCTCCCGCTGGGAGGCGGCGGCGAGACGGCGTCGGAGAACGCCCCGGCGCTCCCGTCGCGCGCCACGGCGCGCACGCGGTAGAAGGGCCTCGAAACGTCCGGCACGATCCCGGCCTGCGACGAGGTCGTCGTATCCCCCACCTTCACGCCGTCCGCCGTGTCGAAGGTTCCGCTCGCACCGCGCCAGGTCTCGAAGCGGGCGAAGGCCGTCCAGTCGGCGTAGTGGAATCCGGCCACGCCGGGGAAGACGAGGTCCGACCAGGAAAGGGAGATCGTCGCCGAGAACCATCGGCCCGAAAGGCCCGAGACCTGCGTCGGCGCGTAGGCAACCGTCCCGGCGTCGCGCGGCTGGTTCTTCACCTGCGAGAGGAACCGGTCCAGTGCCTGCGGGTTTGGCGTGCCGACGAAGTGCTCCCACACGAGGTAGTTCAGGACATGCGCCCCCGCGTCGTACGCGCGCTTCGCGTTCATGGCGATCCCGGCCACGTCGGGATCGGCCGTGCTGAGCGGCCACGAAGGGCTCCACTCCACGAAGCCCCAGTTGGGGACGCCTCGCGCCTTCAGAGCGTCGAGAAGAAACTGACTCACTCGGCTGTAGACGAAGCCTCCCACGGAAATGTCGAATCCATAGACGTCGAACGCCGTCAGGCCGAGGCTTCCGGAGGGCGCCACGTCCGCCGTCGACATCGGGCTGGCCGAGGTCCTCAGGCGTGGATTGGGATTCACGCAGCCGGGGAAGGTGCCGCCCACGTAGTCGGCCGGTATCTGGTGCGAGTACCACCGGAGCGTCTCAAAAGTGTTGCCATTCGCATCCGCGGTCGTCGTCACCCAAGCGGCGAAATCCTTCTGATAGTTCGCGACCATAGTCTCGCGGAAGCGAAGCCAGAGCTGCCAGAACGCCGACGCGGTGCCGCTCGCGGAGCGCGGCGCGTCGAAGGCGCCCGCGACGAAGTCGGGCCCGCTAGAAGGGAGCGGCGTCCAACCGGCGCCCTCGTACGTCGTGTCGGGAATCGCCTTCGTGTCGCCGTTCACGGAGTCCGCTGCCACGTCCCAATCGAAGTACCGGAGGCTCCAGCTCGTGAACCCCGTTCCGTAGTCGGCATTGAAGTTCGGGAGCCCGTCGAGCCCGAGGTATCGCGCCCCGCCGCCGGCGAAACCCTGGCCATCGTAGGGCTGCCCAGGCCCGTAAAGCCCCACGTGGCGAATCCAGTCGCGAAACTCGGCGATGGCGAACGGGCTGTAATCCGCGATCATCTGGTTCTCGAACCCCACGGACACGTCCAGCCCGCCGTAGTTCAGCTCCATCTCGCCGTCGCCGCTCGCGCTGACCAGAGTGTCGGGATACTGCTGGCGCAGGTCGACGAGCATTCGCGCGAATGCCCGCACCTTCGTTTCCAGGTGCCGGCGCAGCTTCCGCGCGTAGCGCGAAGGGGTTATCCAGATCTCGTTAGTCCCGAGGTAACTCGTCTTCTGAATCGTTCCATCCCGGTACCACTGGGCGTTCCGCCGGTCCTCGCGCCGCGCGGCGTCGTAGATCCAGACGGCCCGGCTGACCCCGGCGATGGTCCCGATGTGAACGGCGAGCCCCCGTGTTTGCGCGCGAGATAGCGCGGCCGAAAGCCACGCCGGTGTGGGTGACGAAAGGACGGGATTCGCCAGGTCCGCCGTCCACGGCAGGTCGATGGCGAGGAAGCTGCTCGCGCCGACACGCGCGTATGGACCGCCGTGAAGCGCCGCGAAAATGGCGTCGGCAGTCGGCTGGAATGCCGCGTCACTTTCCATGAGCCCCGGCGCATCGACAAAAAGATAGACGGTGTTGCCGTACGACGGCAGCGGGACGACGGGCGGTGCCTGCGCGAGCGAAGGGGCAGACCCCACGAGCGTGGCGGCGAGAACCAGCCGGAGAATCCACATGGACGCCTTATTCTAGGCTAATGCGATGGGTGCCGCGTGCCTGTGTGGCCATCCTCGCCGCTCTCGGAGCGGCGTGCGCCACGGTGCCCCGAGGGGTGGAGCAGCCGCCCAACATTCTCCTCATCACGGCCGACTCGCTCCGCGCGGACCGGATCGACTGGTCGGGCGGGCGCACGCCGGCGCTGGCGGCGCTCGCGCGGCGCGGGACGCGGTTCACGCGCGCGTACACGGTGACGCCGTGGACGGCGCCGTCGCTGGTCTCGATCTTCACCGGGCTCTACCCGCCGACGCACGGCGTGGAGAACCGCGACGACTCGACGCCGAAGACGCTGCCCACGCTTCCGCGCCTCCTCGGCGCGCGAGGGTTCACGCTTCGGAACTACGGCTTTTTCACGGCGGTCTCGTATTACCGGAACCTCGGCCTGCCAGAGCAGGCGGTGACGGGTGCGGAGATCGTGGGCGCGCAGGCGCTGGCTGAGTGGCTGCCCTCCGCGCCCGAGCCGTACTTCGCGTGGATCCATTTTGTCGAGCCGCACCTGCCATACGGCGCGGGCGGCTATGAGGCCGCGGAGGCGAAGGTGAGGGGCTCATCGGGCCTCGAGCGCTCGCAGGTGTCGGCGACGGTGCCGCTCGGCGCGGGCTACGCGTTCGCGCCGGGAGATCGCGAGAAGCTTGTCGCCCTGTACGACGCGGACGTCGAGCGGATGGACGCGGAGATCGGGCGGGTGCTCGCGGCGCTGGAGAAGAGGTCGCCCGCCTCTCGCACGCTCGTGTGCTTCACGGCGGATCATGGCGAAGAGCTTCTCGACCACGGGTGGGTGGGGCATGCCTCGACGAGCGGCGAGGCGAAGTTCGTGGAAGAGGTGCTGCACATTCCGCTCGTCCTGGCGGGCCCGGGCGTGCCGGCGGGTGGGGTGGTGGCGTCTCTCGCCCAGAACGTGGACGTGACGCCTTCGCTTCTCGAGCTGGCCGGCCTCCCGCGCCCGAAGTCGATGCAGGGCGTCTCGCTGGTGAAGGCGCTCGCGGGCGGTTCACCGCGCAAGCGGCTTTTCTTCTCGACGTCCGTGGGCGGGCACCTGACGCCCGAAGCCCGGCGCGCCGAAAGGCTCGTGGGCGCCGGCGACGGGGTGCTTCTCCACGCCGAGCGCCTGGGCGCGCCCCGAAGGGAATCGGACCCCTTCGCGCCCGCTCTCGCCAGCGACCTCGCGCGGTGGTTGCGAGACCAGGCCCGCGCGCGGCTGCGCTTCCTCGAGGCGTACGGCGGGGCCGTGCGGCCTTCGGCGGAGCTGGTTTCCCGCTATGCCGAGTCGCTCGTCGTGGCGGCACCTGAGGATGGAGCGCGGCTTTCGTGGAAGGAGGCGGAGGGAACGATTCGTCTCGCGTGGAGCGGGTCGCGGCACGCCGACACGCCCTTCTGGGTGGAGTACGAGGTGGGCTCGGGCCTGCTGTCGGCGCGAGGCGCCTTCGCGGTGGAGGAGACGTCGATCGGGTTCGGTCCGTTTCCCGTGGCGTTCTGGAACGATCTCGCCCAATACAGCCCCTTCCGCTTCCGCATCCTCGATCCCGCCGCGAAAACGCGCTCGGCGTGGCGGGCCTTCCGGCTGGAGCGCACCGTGGCAGCGGCGCCGTGATCCGGCGCGCGGCTCTGAGCCTGCCGCTGGCTCTCGTCGTTCCGCTCGGCCAGCTTCTGGCCCGGCGGGAATTCGCGGCTGCGGATCGTGCGCTGGAAGCGCCTTCGATGGACTTCACGCTGCCGCACCTCGCGGCGGTGCGCGCTCACCCGCTCACGCTCGGGGCGTTCGCGGGCCGGTACCGCGATGTCGCGGAGGGCTCGGAGGTCGCGGCGGGCCACGTCGCCGCGCTGCTATACGAGCTGGGCGTGAAGCCGCGTGTGCCGGATTTCCGGCCGACGCCGCCCGCGGTCCGCGACGCGGACCTCGCGCGCGTGCTCGGCCGCCTCGGCTGCCGCGCCCCGAAGCTGAAGCAGTTGCCACCTGTGCTCCGCGCTCCCGTCGCGCGGCTCCTCTCGGCGCTCGCCGCATCGGAGGAGGGCGTGGCCCGCGCCTGGCGCGCCGTGCCCCTCCCGACTGCGACGAGCGCGTGCCGGCGCGCGAATCTCGTGGACGTCGTGCCCGACGGAAGCGAGAAGCTGCCCGACGTGGAAGAGGCTGCCCGCGGCCTCGACGAAGGAGAGATGGCGGAAGCCGCACTCACCGCGCTTAGTGCTGTTGAGAGCGCCGTCCGCGAGCTGCGTGCCGCTCTCCCGCGCGCGCGGCGCGTCGACCTCGCGCGGCTCCGCTGGGAGGTGAAGACGAAGCACGGCCGCGTGCGCGTCGCCGGCACGGGCAACGACCGGCACGTACTCGCTCCGGGCGCGCTGCCGTTCCTCCTTGTCGTGGACCTCGGCGGCGACGATACGTACGAAGGCGCGTTCGCGGCGGCCTCGTGGCCCGAGCGCCCGGTGTCCGTCGTGATCGACCTCTCGGGGAACGACGTCTACCGCGCGGGCGGCGCGCCCGCGCAGGGAAGCGGCAATGGCGGCATCGGCATTTTGTGGGACGGCGCCGGCGACGACCGCTACGTCGCGGAGTCCCGCGCGCAGGGGTGGGGTCAGCTCGGCGTGGGCGTGCTCGTGGACGAGGCCGGACACGACGACTACCGGCTTGGAAGCGCGGGCCAGGGCGCCGCGATCTTCGGCGCGGGCCTGCTGCTCGACCGCGCAGGCGACGACCGCTACGAGATCCTTCACTCCGGGCAGGGCTACGGCGGGCCGGGCGGATGCGGTTCGCTCGTGGACGTGTCCGGCAGCGACGTATACGTGGCCGTGCGCGAGCCCGGTCCGGGGCGGGAGGCGGACCCCCGCACCGCAGGCCGCGCCACGACTTCCAACGCGCAGGGCGCCGGCGTCGGCCGCCGCGCGGATCTTTCCGACGGCCGGTCGTGGGCGGGCGGGATCGGCGCGCTCGTGGACCTCGCCGGAAACGATTCCTACACGGGCGGCACGTTTTGTCAGGGAGCGGGCTTCTGGTACGGGACGGGGATTCTCGTGGATGCCGCGGGGGACGACACGTACGACGGAGTCTGGTACGCGCAGGGCTCGGCCGCGCATTTCGCGCTGGGTGTTCTCATCGACGCGGAGGGAAACGACCGCCACGTGCTTTCGGGAACGGGCGGCGCCGGCCTCGGCTTCGGCTGGGACGCGGGGCTCGGGATGTGCCTCGACCTCGCAGGCGACGACGAGTACGTGGCGAACCGGCTGGCGGTGGGCGCGGCAGGGGAGCGGGGGATCGGCGTCTTTGCGGACGTCGCGGGCACCGACCGCTACGCTCTCGCGACGCCCGCGGAGTGTGCCGGCTACTCGGGGGATGCGGGATCGGTGGGGGTCGCGCTGCGGAAGTGAGTCCCGGACGCCGTTTCAGGCGCTTGACGTTTTGGGTAAAGAGAACGACGCTTTACCCATGAAGAGCACCATTTCCGCGAAAGGCCAGATCACCGTGCCCGCCGCGGTGCGCCAGCGGCTCGGCCTCTCCGCGGGCACCCCCGTCACATTTGAGCTTCGCCGAGAGGGTGTGTTGCTGCGCAAGGGGTCCAGGGGCCGGCATCCGGTGGACGAGGTCTACGGCATTCTTCGACTGCCGAAGAGTGTCGACGCGACCCTCGACGAGATGAGGGGGCCGCGGCCGGGGCGTCGGTGAGAACCGCGCTGGTCCTCGTCGATCCGTCCGTCACCTGAGCGACTTCACTCCCGCGCCGAGCCGAGCAGCTCGTGGTATGCGCCCGCCACGTCGATTTCCGCGTAGCTCTTTGCCCGTTTGAGTCCCTTCCGGACGAGAGCGTCACGCGTCTCTTCTTCCTTCCCCAGCCGCAACATCGTTGCGGCCATGCCCGCCACGTCCTCCGGGTCGAAGAAGAGCGCCGCTTCGCGCGCGACCTCGAGCAACGCGGGAAGATCGGAGCACGCGACGGGCGTTTCGAGCGCCATCGCCTCGAGGACGGGAAGGCCGAAGCCCTCGAAAAGAGACGGGAAGACGAGGAATTCGGCGCCTTCGAGGAGGGCCGTGGTGTCCGCGTCGTCGAGGTACGGCAGGACGCGGACGTTCTCGGCGAGGCCCATCGCCTCGGCCTTCGCGCGCAGGGCCTCGCGCGGCTCGGCGAGCGCGCCGCACAGGACGAGCCGGAAGTCCGGCTCCTCGCGCATGACAAGCGCCGTCGCCGCGAGAAGTCGCTCGTGGTTCTTGTGCGGCCAGAAGTTCGCGGGGTAGATGGCGTACTCGGTTCGGAAGAGGCCGAGGGCGTCGAGGCGATTCAGCACCTCGCGAGGGTCGAGACGGGCGCGAAGAGGGCCCGCGATGGGCGGCAGAACCGTGATCCGCTCGGCCTTCACGTGCACGCGCTCGACGGCCATCGCCTTCGTGGCCTCGGAGATCGCCACGACGCGGTCGGCGCGCCTGAGGTCGCCCCGGAAACCAATGCGACGGCGGCGCTCGTCGGGATCGAAGAACTCCGGATAGACGAGGTCCTGGAAATCGTACGCGACGACGACGTGCGGGAGCTCGGGTTCGTGGAAGGCCGTGGTGCCGAGCGGGCTCAGAAGGACGTCGGCGCCGAGCCTCTTCAGCGACGTGTGGTCCGGGGCGGCAAGCTCGAGGAGAGGCTGGAAGAAGCCGTGAAGCCGGCGACGCGTGCGGAGAAGGCGCCGGGGTTCCTCGACGTCGAGACCGGGGCCGAGACGCCGGAGGATGGCGCCCTTCGCGAGGAGCGGCGCGACGACAGCCTCGGCTTCCGGCTTGACGAGCAGGTGAATTTCGTGCGCGCCGGGCCGTTTGAGAAGGGCTTCCAGAAGGCGCAGGACGAACACGCGCACTCCGCCGTTGCCGCCGTCCGGCGACAGGGGAGCGAGGTCGACGAAGACCCGCAGGCTCCGCCCCTTTGACATCCTTCTACTTTCCCACAAACTGTCGCTCATGGCGCGCATCCTCATCTCGGGTATCACCGGCCAGGACGGGTCCTATCTCGCCGAGTCGCACCTCGCGAGCGGCGACGAGGTACACGGACTCGTCCGGCAGTCGAGCCTCCTGCAGCGCACCCGGCTGGATTCCGTGCCGGCCCTCGTCCACGCGCGTGCCCTGTCCCGGCTGAACCTGCACTACGCCGACCTGTCGGATACGAGCAGCCTCGTGTCGGTGCTCCGGAACGTCAAGCCGGAGGTCATCTACCACCTCGCCGGACAGAGCCACGTCAAGATCTCCTTCGACCTGCCCGAATACACCGCCGACTCGACGGGCCTCGGCACGCTGCGGCTCCTCGAGTCGATGCGCCACGTGGCTGCGGACTGCCGCTTCTTCCTCGCGGCCACGAGCGAGATCTTTGGCGAGGCGAAAGAGTCGCCTCAGACCGAGCGGACGCCCATGAACCCGATCAACCCGTACGCGGCGGCGAAGGTCTATGCGCTGAACCTCGTGCGCATCTACCGGAGCGCCTACGGGCTGTTTGCGTGCGCCGGCATCCTTTTCAACCACGAGAGCCCGCGCCGCGGCGAGAACTACGTGACGCGGAAAATCGCCCGTGGAGCCGCGTCCATCGCGCGCGGGCGCCAGACCGAGCTGCACCTCGGCACGCTGACGCCGAAGCGCGACTGGAGCTATTCCCCGGACATCGTGGAGGGCATGCGCCTGATCGTCTCGGCCGCGAAGCCGGACGACTACATCCTCGCCTCGGGCGTCTCGCACTCGGTCGGCGAATTCTGCGAGGCTGCGTTCCGGATCGTCGGCCTCGACTACAAGAAACACGTCGTGCTCGACCCGACCTACGCGCGCCCGGTGGATATCACCGAGACGCGCGGCGACGCGTCGAAGGCGCGAAAAGAGCTGGGCTGGGTCCCGAAGACGGGATTCGATGAGCTCGTCCGGATCATGGTGGACGCCGAGCTGGCCGAGCTCGACGGGCGGGGGGACGCGGCCTGAGGCCGCCTGCCGTTCTCATTCCCGCCTTCAAGCGGGCCGAGGCATCGCGGCGGGCGATCGCCTCGCTGAGGGCGGCGGGCGCGGAGCGCATCGTTTTCGTGGATGACGAAGGCGCCGCCGACGGGGGCGCCTTGGCCGGCGAGTTCCCCGGCCTGGACGTGATCCGCACGACGACGCCGGTCTGGTGGACTGGCGCGATCGTCCTCGGCATCGAGCGGGCGCGCGCGCTCGGAGAGGAGGCGGTTCTCTTCTTCAATCAGGACGTGACATGCGCGCCGGACTATTTCGAACGGCTCCTGGCGACGGCCGGGCGCTACCCGGGCGCGCTCGTCGGCAGCGCCATCCTCTACGCGCAGGAGCCCGGCCGCGTCTGGTCGGCTGGCGGGTCGGTGGAGTGGTGGGGCCGGGGGATCCGCGTCCTGAGACACGGAGCCCCGGTCTCGGAGCTGAAGGCGGAGCCCTTCCCGGCGGACTGGCTCTTCGGGATGGGGACGCTCGTGCCCTGCGCGATTTTCGACCGCATCGGTCTGCCCGACGCCGCGCGGTTCCCGATGGCGTGGGGCGATCTCGACTTCTCACTGCGCGCAAAGCGGGCGGGCATTCCAGTGCTCGTGGAGCCGGCCGCGCGCCTCTTTCACGAGGTGGGCGATTACGACGCCCGGATTGCCGGCGCGCCGACCGCGCGGCAGTACGCTGGCTGGATGGCCGACGACAAGCACAACCTCTCGCTGTCGGCGCACGCGGAGATCTGGAGGAGGCACGGGCCGCGGCTGCTGTGGCCGCTGTCGCTGGCGCTGCGTGTGTTGGTGCTCCTGGCGAACTTCGTGCGCATCCGGTTTCTCTTCCACCGATGAGCACCCGCCTGCCCTCGATCTCGCTGGTCACCCCTTCACTCAACCAGGGAAAGTTCATTCGCGCGACGATCGAGAGCGTCCTCTCGCAGGAATATCCGGATCTCGATTACCGCGTGCAGGACGGGGGATCGACTGACGGGACGCTCGCGGTGCTGCGCGAGTTCGAGTCGCGCGTACCGTTCGTCTCGGAAAAGGATCGCGGACAGGCGGACGCGATCAACAGAGGCCTGTCGAAGGCGATGGGAGAAGTCCTCGGATACCTGAACAGCGACGACGTGCTTCTGCCCGGCGCGCTCTCAGCCGTGGGCGAGGCCTTCGCGTCCGATCCGGACCTCGTCTTCGTGTGGGGGCGCGCGGCGTACCTCGACGAGGCGGGCAACACCGTGTCGCCGTACCTCGTGAGGCCTGACGCGATCGAGCGTCTCGCGGATGCCTGCTTCATCGCGCAGCCCGCGGCGTTCTTCCGGCGGAAGGTGTGGGACGAGATCGGGCCGTTCGACGAATCTCTCCACCACACGATGGACTACGACTACTGGCTGCGCATCGCGGCGCGTTATCCGCGGTCCTCGATGCGGTTCCTCGACCGCGAGCTGGCCGGTTGCCGGATGCACGCGGACGCGAAGACCGTGGCGGGTTGGAGCCGCGCGCTCGACGAGATCTTCGCGCTCGTGAAGAAGCGCACGGGCTACGTCTCGCTCTGGTGGTGCGTCGCGAAGTGGGACCACCTGACCGACGGCCGCAGCCAGGCGACCGACCCGCACCCCGTCCCATGGCGGGCCTATCCGCCCGCGATCGCAGAATTCCTGCGGCGCAATCCCGTGCGCCTGTGGAGGCGAGGGCTGAAGGGGGCCTTCGGAGCGCTCGGGAGGAGGCTCGCCGGAGGCTGACGCCGCGGGTCCATAATCCGCGCCCCGATGGACTCGATCGTCATTCGCGGAGCCCGCGAGCACAATCTCAAGAACCTCTCCCTGACCATCCCGCGGAACGCGCTCGTTGTGCTGACGGGCGTGTCGGGGTCCGGAAAGTCCTCACTCGCTTTCGACACGCTGTTCGCGGAAGGGCAGCGGCGTTACGTGGAGTCCCTGTCCGCCTACGCCCGGCAGTTCCTCGAGCAGATGGAGAAGCCGGACGTGGATTCGATCGAGGGGCTGTCGCCCGCGATTTCGATCGAGCAGAAGACGACGTCGAAGAACCCGCGCTCGACGGTGGGCACGGTCACGGAGATCTACGACTATCTTCGCCTCCTCTACGCGTCGATCGGGAAGCCCCACTGCCCGACCTGCGGCAAGGAGATCGCGGCCCAGACGATCCAGCAGATGACGGACCGCATCCTCGCGATGCCGGAGGGCACGCGCTTCATGCTTCTCGCGCCGTTCGTGCGGGGGAAGAAGGGCGAGTACCGCAAGCAGATGGAGGAGATGGTCAAGCAGGGCTTCCTCCGCGCCCGGGTCAACGGAAAAATGGTGGACCTCGAGAGCCCGCCCGAGCTCGACAAGCAGAAGAAGCACACGATCGAGGTGATCGTGGACCGTCTGATCGTCAAGCGCGACGACGACACGCGCCGGCGCCTGACGGACTCTCTCGAGACGGCGACGAAGGTGGGCAAGGGGCTCGTGACGGTGGCGACTCTGGGCGCGACCCCCGACGGGCCGACGAGGGACGAGACGCTTTCGACGAGCTACGCCTGCCCCGACTGCGGAACGTCGCTCACCGAGATCACGCCGCGCCTCTTCTCGTTCAACTCGCCATTCGGCGCATGCCCCACATGCAGCGGCCTCGGCACGGTGCAGAAAGTGGATCCGGACCGGCTGATCCCCGACCCGTCGAAGTCGATCCGCGAGGGCGCGATCGTGCTCTACAAGCAGGGTTCGGCGAACTGGCGGCTGCGGCAGATCGAGCACCTTGCGAAGGTGATGAAGTTCTCGCTCGACGTGCCGTTCAAGAAGCTCGGCAAGGACGTGCAGGACGTCATCCTCCACGGCTCGGGCGCGAAAGAGATCAAGTGGAAGTGGAAGTCCGAGAAGGGCGAGTACAACTGGTCGTCGGCCTTCAAGGGCCTCGTGCCGCTCCTCGAGGGCAAATACAAGGAGGTCGAGAGCGAAGAGGCACGGGCCGAGCTCGAGAACTACATGTCGGCCTCGCCCTGCCCGGCGTGCAAGGGCCGGCGGTTGAAGCCCGAGGCGCTGGCCGTGCTCGTGGACGGACGCCCCATCGACACGCTCACGGCGCTCACGCTCGAGGACGCAAAGGCGTTCTTCGACGCCCTGACGCCCTCGCCGCGCGAGCTGGAGATCGCCGGGAAGATCCTGAAGGAGATCGGGGACCGCCTCGGTTTCCTGAACGACGTCGGGATCGGGTACCTCTCGCTCGCTCGCGCGTCCGCGACCCTTTCGGGCGGCGAGGCGCAGCGCATCCGCCTCGCGACGCAGATCGGCAGCAAGCTCATGGGAGTCCTCTACGTCCTCGACGAGCCTTCTATAGGCCTCCACGCGAAGGACAACCGGAAGCTCATCGACACGCTCTTCGCGATGCGCGATCTCGGGAACACCGTCGTCGTCGTGGAGCACGACGAGGAGACGATCCGCCTCGCGGACCACGTGGTGGACCTCGGCCCCGGCGCGGGCATCCACGGCGGCGAAATCGTGGGCGAGGGCCACGCCGACGAGCTCGTGAACTTTCCGCGCTCGCTCACGGGCAAGTACCTGTCCGGCGAGCTCGCGATCGAGGTGCCGGCGAAACGCCGCGCGGGCACGGGAAAGTTTCTGACGGTGGCGGGCGCCACGGAGAACAACCTCAAGAACGTCACCGCGAGATTTCCGCTCGGCGTCTTCACGGCGGTGACGGGCGTCTCCGGCTCCGGGAAGTCGACGCTCGTGAACGACATCCTCTACCGGGCCGCGGCGCGCATGTTCTACGAGTCGTCGGGCAAGCCCGGCGCCCATCGGAAGATCGAGGGGCTCGAGCACCTCGACAAGGTCATCGACATCGACCAATCGCCGATCGGACGCACGCCGCGGAGCAACGCGGCCACGTACACGAACGTCTTCAACTCCATCCGCGACCTCATGGCGCGGGTTCCCGATGCCCGGATGCGCGGGTACGGCCCGGGGCGCTTCTCGTTCAACGTGAAGGGGGGCCGCTGCGAGAACTGCGCGGGCGGCGGCCAGATCGCGATCGAAATGCATTTCCTGCCGGACATCTACGTCACCTGTGACGTCTGCGGCGGGAAGCGCTACAACCGCGAGACGCTCGAGGTGCGCTACAAGGGCCTCAATGTCGCGGACATCCTCGCCCTCACGGCCGAGCAGGCCGCGGACGTTTTCGCGAACGTGCCTTCCATCAAGCTCATCGCGGACACGCTGAACGACGTGGGCCTCGGGTACATCCAGCTCGGGCAGCCCGCGACAACGCTCTCGGGCGGCGAGGCCCAGCGCGTGAAGCTGGCCCGCGAGCTGGCCCGCCGCGCGACCGGACGCACGCTCTACATCCTCGACGAGCCGACGACGGGCCTCCACTTCGACGACGTGAAGAAGCTCCTGAAGGTTCTGCACGCCCTCGTCGACCGCGGTAACACGGTCGTCGTCATCGAGCACAACCTCGACGTCGTCAAGACGGCCGACTACGTGATCGACCTCGGACCCGAGGGCGGGGCGCGCGGCGGCGAGCTGGTGGCCGCCGGGACGCCCGAGGAAATCGCGAAGGCCCCGGGGTCCGTCACGGGCCGTTTTCTCGCCTCGCGCCTTTCCCGCCGTCGCGGGGCCCCGATCCGCTAGAATTTCCAACTACCTTGATCACGGGATTCAATACGGACGTGAAGCACGAAACGAAGATGTTTCACGTGCAGACGGAGGATCGCGGCCTCGCGAATCCCGTGGTGGAGTCCCTCGTCTACGTGGGCGGCGAGATCCTGCTCTCGAAGAGGAGCGCCTACAAGAACCTGATCACGGGCGACCGGGTGGACGAGAAGGCGCTGCGCGAGATGATGGATCTGCAACACCGCCGGGTGATCGAGGCCGTCCGCCGGGGGCGCCTCGACAAGGGAAAGATCGGCGAGGCGCCCGCCGACTGGGGCGACGACACGCTGCCGCATCCGGAGCGGGTCTCGCCGGCGGCGCTCGCCGCCGTGAGCGCGATCCTGTCGGCGCCACCCGAGCCGTTTCCCGGGGATCCCCCCGCCTCCGCCCGGGGGCGCGTGACGACGAGTGCGGCCATGCCGGTCGTCGGGACGCCTTCGCCCCGCGCCCCGGCGGCTCCTCCCGCCGCGCCGCCGCGGGCAGCGGTCGTCACCCCCGCCGCCCCCGTGGCCGCGGGCCCGTCGAAGGCGAAATCCGGGGTCAGGCTCCGCTCTCTCGACCAGGTCATCGTCGACTACCTCGCCTCGGAGGCCGCTTCGGAGCACCTCGAGATCGCGGTCACCACGGACGGTGAGCTGCTGTCCGGAGAGACGGTGACGATCACCGTGAAGGCCTCGACGTCTCTCACCGAGAGGCCGCTCGCGGGCGCGCACATTTCGATCCGCGTCGTTTCGACGGTCCGGCCTCCGCAGATCCTTTTTCGCGGCGTCACGGGCGCCGACGGCGTCGTGGCGTCCGCCTGCGCCCTGCCCGACCTCGGCACCGGGAACGCGGCGCTCATCATCGCCGCCTCCTCGGCCCTCGGGAACAACGAGATCAAGCAGCTCATCAAGAAGAAGCCCGGATAGGGCGCGCTTGAAGCGCCAGCCGCGAGAGGGTATATTTCGCGGCCCGCTCCGGGGTCACCTCCGGGGCGCCACGGGCCGATAGCTCAATTGGCAGAGCAAGAGACTCTTAATCTCTGGGTTGTGGGTTCAAGTCCCTCTCGGCTCACCACGAATTTTCTGGCCGGCCTCACGAGGCCGGCCTTTTCTTCGAAAGGCGGATCCATGGCCAGATTCGAGATCTTCGCTCCGGCCGTCGCCCTGCTCGTCCTTTCGGCGGCGCCGGCCCCGGCGTCCCGCCCGATGTCGATCGAGGACAACCTCATGACGGTGCGCGTGGGAGATCCCCGGCTCTCGCCGGATGGCAAGCAGGTGGCCTTCGTGCGCACGACGACCGATCTCGCCGCCGGCAAGCGCAACGCGGACGTCTGGATCGTTCCCGCCGACGGGTCGGCTCCGCCCCGCGCGCTCACGCGGCACGAAAAGACCGACAACGCGCCCCGCTTCTCGCCGGACGGCAGGACGCTCGCGTTCGTCTCGACGCGTTCCGGCGTTCCACAGGTGTATTTGCTGGACCTCGGCGGCGGCGAACCGCGCAAGCTGACCGATCTCGCAGCCGGCGTCCAGGATCCGCTTGTTTTCTCGCCGGACGGAAAGAAGCTCGCGTTCGTCTCCGACGTGTATCCGGACTGCGCCGACGAGGCCTGCAACCGGAAGAAGAGCGAGGAGGCCGAGAAGAGTCCCGTCAAGGTCCACCACCTGACGCGCCTTCTGTACCGCCACTGGGACGAATGGCGCGAGGACGTGCGCCACCACGTCTTCGTGGCCGACATGGCGACGGGTGCCGTGACGGACGTGACGCCGGGCGACTTTGACTCGCCGCCGCACCTCTACGAGGACGGTGGCATCGCGTTCTCACCCGACGGCGGGGAGATCGCGTTCGTCTCGAATCGCGACGGGAACGACACGGAGGCCTTCTCGACGAACAAAGACATTTTCCTGGTGCCCGTCGCGGGCGGCCCCGCCACGAAGCTGACCGCCCTGAACGCGGCGGCGGACTTCGACCCGGCGTACACGCCCGACGGCTCCGCGATCCTCGTGCGCGCCCAGCGCCGCGCCGGCTTCGAGGCCGATCGCTGGTACCTCGACCTCTACGACCGGAAGAAGAAGGCGAAGCGGACGCTGTTCGAGAGCCCGGACCTTTCCGTCGAGGAGCTCTGCCTGAGCCGGGACGGCAAGACCGTTTACTTCACCGCCGATAGAGAGGGAAGAAGAGATCTCTTCGAAGTGTCCCTCGCGGGGGGAACGCCCCGCGAGCTGAAAAAGGGCGGGGCCATCGGCTCGCTGCAGGCCGGACCCGGCTTCCTCGTCTTCACGGAGGCGACGCTGACCTCGCCGCCCGAGATCTTCCTTCTTCCACTCGAAGAAAAAGCGGCGACTCCCGGCGCGAAGGCGCAACAGGCCAGGGCACTGACCGACGAAAACCGCTCGTGGCGGAAGGACGTTGCCTTCGCGGCGCCCGAGAGCCTTTCGACGACCGGCGCCGGGGGGGCGCGCGTGCAGTACTGGCTCGTGAGGCCGCCGGCGTTCGATGCGGCGAAGAAGTACCCCGTCGTGTTCCTCATCCACGGCGGCCCGCAGGGCGCGTGGGAGGACGGCTGGTCGGCCCGCTGGAACCCGTCGCTGTGGGCCGCTCAGGGCTGGGTCGTCGTGGCGCCGAACCCGCGCGGGTCCACGGGCTTCGGCCAGAAGTTCGTGGACGAGATCAGCGGGGACTGGGGCGGGAAGGTCATGACGGACCTCGATGCCGTGTTCGACGCCGTCGTGAAAATGCCCTTCGTGGACGCGTCCAGGCAGGGCATCGCGGGCGCGAGCTACGGCGGCTACGCGGTGGACTGGATCCTCGGGCACACGAACCGCTTCAAGGCGGCCGTCACGCACGACGGCGTCTTCAACCTCGAGTCCATGTCGAGCGTGACCGAGGAGCTGTGGTTCACGGACTGGGACTTCGGCGGCGTGCCGTGGGGCGCGAAGGCGAAGGAGCAGTTCGCGAAGTGGTCGCCGCACCTTTTCGCCGACAGGATCAAGACACCCACGCTCGTCATCACGAACGAGAAGGACTTCCGCGTGCCCGTCGATCAGGGGCTTCAGCTCTTCACGGCGCTGCGTCGCCGGGGCGTGCCTTCCGAGGCGCTCGTCTTTTCGGACGAGGGCCACTGGGTCCTCAAGCCGCTCAACAGCAAGAGGTGGCACGAGGCGGTTTTCTCCTGGATGAAGAAGTATCTGGAGAAATAGGGCAAACTTTGGTCCGGCCCAATCCCGCGGGAGTGGCGGAATGGCAGACGCGCGGGACTTAGGATCCCGTGGGGTGACCCGTGAGGGTTCGACTCCCTCCTCCCGCACCAACGTTTCGGGCACGAGAGAAAGCACGAGAGAAGGGTAACGTTTCCATGATCACGTCCTACGTCGATGAGTCCCCGACGAAGAAGATCCTGACGTTCGAGGTCCCCGCCGAAGACGTCCGCAAGGCCACCGACCGCACGGTGAAGGGCTTGGCCAAGCAGATCCGCCTCCCGGGCTTCCGGCCCGGAAAGGTCCCGCCGGACATGATCCGGAAGCGCTTCGCCGCGGACGTCAAGAACGACGTGCTCGAGCACCTCATCCAGGCCTCGGTCGGAGAGGCCCTGCGCGAGAAGAACCTCATCCCTCTCGGCCAGCCGAAGATCGGCGACCTGAAGTTCGCGTTCGAAGAGCCGCTCTCGTTCCGCGCGGAGATCGAGGTGCGCCCCGCCGTCGAGCCGAAGGACTACCGCGGCTTGAAGGTGCCAGCTGGCGACGCGGCGCCGACCGTCGAGGACATCGACCGCCTCATCGGGCGGATCCGCGAGGGACATTCCACCTACGAGCCGATCGAGGGCCGCGCCGCGAAGGACGGCGACTTCGCTCTCGTGGACATCAAGGGCTCGTTCCCGAAGGGCGACGGCAAGGACTTCGCGGCCGACAAGACCCTCGTCGAGGTCGGCGGCGAGCACACGATGCCGGAGCTCTCCGCGCACGTGAGGAATGCGGAGCCCGGGGTCACGGTCACGTTCCAGAAGGACTGGGCAGCCGACGTTCCGGACAAGGACTTCGCGGGGAAGACCGTCCTCTACACGGTGCACCTGGCGGCCCTGAAGTCGCGGGTCTTGCCGGCTCTGGACGACGAGTTCGCGCTTCTCGCGCTGACGCCACGGGAGGGCGAGGCCCCCGAAGGCGCGAGCCTCGCGATGCTGAACGAGAAGGTCGCGGACTCGCTGAAGCGCGAGAGGGAGCAGGCGGTCAAGGAGACGCGCCGGCGCGCCATTCTCGACGGCCTTCTCGCGCTCCACGACGTCCCGGCGCCCGAGACGATGGTCGAGTCGGAGATCGACTCGGCCCTGAAGGACTACGCCCGGCACCTCTCGCGCGAGGGCGTCGACCTGAAGGAAGCCAAGGTCGACTGGAACGAGCTGCGCAAGGACGCCCGTTCGGCGGCCGAACGCCGCGTGAAGGAATATCTGGTCCTCGACGCGATCGGCGACAAGGAAAACGTGACGGTCACGGATACCGAGCTCGACGCCGAGTTGAAGCGCCGCGCGCAGGCGATGGGCATCACATTCGCCGAGCTGAAAGCCGCGATCGTGAAGGCGGAGCGTCTCGAAGGAATGCGCGAGGAGCTGCGGATCGACCGCGTCCTCGACTTCCTTCTCGCCGAAGCCGTCGTCGCGGGCTGAAGAGCTTTGTAGACTAGGGAAAGCGGAGGAATTCCATGCTGATTCCGATGGTCATCGAGCAGACGAACCGCGGCGAGCGCGCGTACGACATTTACTCGCGCCTGCTCAAGGACAACGTCATCTTCCTGGGCTCCACGGTGAATGACGACGTGGCGAACCTCATCATCGCGCAGATGCTGTTTCTCGAGGCGGAGAACCCCGAGAAGGACATCACGCTCTACATCAACACTCCGGGCGGCTCCGTCTCGGCCGGCCTCGCGATCTACGACACGATGCAATACGTGAAGTGCGACGTGGCGACGTACTGCATCGGGCAGGCGGCGTCCATGGGCGCGCTTCTTCTCGCGGGCGGCGCCAAGGGCAAGCGCTCGGCGCTGCCCAACGCGCGCATCCTCATTCACCAGCCGCACGGCGGCGCCGAGGGACAGGCCTCGGACATCGAGATCCAGGCCCGCGAGATGCTGCGCACGAAGCAGCGCCTGAACGAGATCCTCGCTTTCCACACCGGCCAGCCCGTTGACAAGATCTCGCGCGACACGGACCGCGACAACATCTTCGAGCCGGACGGAGCCAAGGAGTACGGTCTCATCGACCTCGTGATCCGGCGGCGCGAAGGGACGAAGAGCGCGGCTTAGCGAAAAAAGGGCCGCCTAGCGAAAAATCGCCCGGCGGGACCGGCCTACCGGAACATGCACGACACGAAGGCCCGCCACTGCGTCGCGTCGACGCGGATGGTGTCGAACGCGTCGTAGGTCGAGATCCGCTTTCCCCAGGACCAGGAGCCGCCGGCGGAGAGCGAGCCGGCGATGGGGAGTCGCGTCTCCGCCCGGAACGACTGGATGCTGCTGTTGCGGGCGACGCCGTTCGAGGTGTGCGTCCAGAAGAGCGAATAGGTGAGGGTGAGGAGATCCAGCTCCCGGCGCCGAAGGCGAATCGCGGTGAAGACGGCCGCGCCCGGGCCGTAGTCGTAGGCCCGGCCGACGACGGTGTTCGTCGCGTCCGGGTGGTCATTCTGGAGCGCGACCAGGGGAGCGACGACGCCGAGGGCCTCGGTGCGCAGCTCGACGCCCTTCCCGAGGGGCCGCATCGAGAGGAGGCCGAAGCGGAACGACTGCGAGCTGAAGACGCGCGTGTCGTTGTTGGTGTAGTCGAAGTCCATGAAGACGCCGAGGACGTGCCGCCCGCCGGGCGAGCCGGGGTCGAGGTCCCATCCGGCGAGGAGGCCCCGGATCTCCACCCGCGTGAGCCACGCCGTGCTGGGCCACGAGACGTCGACCCCGAGGTCGAAGGAGTCGAACGGCCGCGAGACGTACCGGTCGAACGGGTCGCCGTACCGCACGGCTGCCGTGAAGAGGGCCTGGTCTGGGTTCGCGCGGGTGCTCGAGACGAAGTGGCGCCAGCCGCCGTCCGCTTCGGCGACGAATCCGGACGGGAGAAGGGTGTCGCCCCGCTCCGCGCGGACGGCCCACAAGTCTCCCGTTGTGAGGCGCGTGATGAGCTGCGTCGGGTTCAGAAGCGCCGCAGCCATCTCGCGGAGCACGCGGGCGCCGCCGCGGGCGCGGTCGTCGAGAAGCATCTGCGAGAGCCGGTAAGAGGCCTCGCCGAACACCGCCCCGCCGAATGTCGTGTTCACGAGGTCGTTGAGCGAGGGCCCCTGGGTCTCGGCGGCGATCTCCCAGATCGCGCTGCCGGCCGCAGTGAAGAGGGTCGACTCCCAGAACGTGAAGCCATTCGAGCGCGACGCATTGAAGTAGAAGCTGCCGCCATAAGAGTGGCCGATCTGGTTCGTCGTGAACTTGTCGTCGTCGAAGGCGAAGCCGGCCTGGAGGTTGTTGCGGACGGTCTCCCAGGAGATGTGCGCGTAGCCCTGGTCCATGACGTAGCGGTTGAAGCCCCATGACATGACTTCCAGCCCGAGCAGCTCTCCCGCCGCCATCCAGAAACGCTTCTCGGGCTTCGGCGCGGGGGCCCCGCCGGGGCCTTTCGGAGAGGGCGGGGGCACGGCCTCGGGGAAGAGGCGGAAGCGCGGTGCTCCGGGGGAAAGCGGGGCGTCCTGGGCCCGGGCGCTCCGGGCCGCCAGCGCCGCGGCCACGAGCGCGACCGCGGCGAGGCGTCGGGCCGTCTGCATCATCGGGGCGGGCCGGATCATAGGGTAGGCTCCCCGGTCGGGGGGGCGGGAATGAGCCGGGCCCGCGGTTTGTTCCGTGTGGACGGGAGGCGGTAAGATGTTGTCTCAGGACTCCGAGGGGGGCCGGGTAAGTTGATGACGAAGAAAACGGGCACGGGCGACGTCCTGCGTTGCAGCTTCTGCAACAAGTCCCAGCGGGACGTGAAGAAGCTCATCGCGGGGCCGACGGTCTACATCTGCGACGAATGCGTCGACATCTGCCTCGACATCATCGCCGAGGACCGGGTGCTCGACCAGGCCAAGCCCGAGACGAAGCTCCCGAAGCCGCGCGAGATCAAGGAATTCCTCGACGAGTACGTCGTCGGGCAGGAGACGGCCAAGCGAAAGCTCGCCGTCGCGGTCTACAACCACTACAAGCGGATCGACTATTTCGAGAAGAACCGCAAACTCGAGGTCGAGCTCCAGAAGTCGAACATCCTCCTGATCGGCCCGACGGGTACGGGCAAGACTCTTCTGGCGCAGACGCTCGCGCGGATGCTGTCGGTGCCCTTCACGATCGCGGACGCCACGACGCTCACCGAGGCGGGTTATGTCGGCGAGGACGTCGAGAACATCATCCTGAAGCTCTACCAGGCCGCGGGCCAGGACAAGGAAAAGACCGAGCGCGGCATCGTCTACATCGACGAGATCGACAAGATCGCGCGCAAGGGCGAGAACCCCTCCATCACGCGCGACGTGTCGGGCGAGGGCGTCCAGCAGGCGCTCCTCAAGATTCTCGAAGGCACCGTCACGAACGTGCCCCCGCAGGGCGGCCGCAAGCATCCGCACCAGGAATTCATCCAGATCGACACGACGAACATCCTGTTCATCTGCGGCGGCGCCTACGTCGGCCTCGAGGACATCATCGGCCGCCGCCTCACCGAGAAGTCGATGGGCTTCGGCGCGAAGATCGTCTCCAAGAAAGAAAAACGCGCCGGCGACCTCCTCGAGAAGGTGCACCCCGAGGACATGATCAAGTTCGGGATGATCCCGGAGTTCGTCGGGCGCGTTCCGGTCGTCGCCACGCTGCACGACCTCGACCGTGCGGCGCTCGTCGCCATCCTGAAGGAACCGAAGAATTCCCTCATCAAGCAGTACCAGGCGCTTCTCGACTTCGAGAACGTGAACCTGCATTTCACGGACGACGCCATGGAACAGATCGCCGAAGAGGCGCTCGTCCGTAACGTCGGCGCCCGGGGTCTGAAGATCATCCTCGAGGAAATCATGCTGGACGTCATGTACCGCGTGCCCTCGGAGGAGGAGATCGAGGAGTGCGTCATCACGAAAGACGTCGTGCTCCGCCGCGCCGCTCCCATCCTCTCGCTTCGGAAGGTGGGATGAGCGACCCCACCTCCATCGAGCCGTTCGCGTCCGCCCCCCGGACGCTTCCTCTCGTTCCCCTCCGCGACATGGTCGTCTTCCCCCGGATGATGGCGCCCTTCGTCGTGGGCCGCGCGTCGTCCATCGCGGCGCTGGAGTCCGCCCTCGCGTCGTCCGAAAAGAGGATCTTTTTGGCCGCGCAAAAGGACCCCAAGATCGACGAGCCAGCCGCGGGCGACATCAACGAGACGGGCGTCGTCGCGTCCGTCGTGCAGTCGCTGAAGCTCCCGAACGGCCACATCAAGGTCATGGTCGAGGGCGTCGTCCGCGGCCGCATTCGCGCCTTCACGGCGGGCGCCGGTCACCTCGCGGTCAGCGTCGAACGCCTCGAACCGAAGCCGCTCGGCGCCACGGCCGAGGAGCTCGCGCCGTACCTCTCGAAGGTCCTGTCCGTTTTCGAGCAGTACGCGAAGCTCTCGCACCACCTCGCGTTCGAGGGGCTTCTCTCGTCGCTGAAGATGGACGATCCGGAAGCCTTCGCCGACATGCTCGCCGGGCATCTCCCGACGTCGATCGCGACGGTCGAGAAGCAGACGCTTCTCGAAACGGTGAATCCGCTCGAGCGTCTTCAGAAGCTCCAGGACCTGCTCGAAATCGAGATCGAGAAGATCAACATCGATCGACGGATCAACAACAAGGTCAAGAAGCAGATGGAGCGCGCGCAGAAGGAGTACTACCTCAACGAGAAGATCAAGGCCATCCACCAGGAGCTCGGCAGGAAGGACGACAAGTCCGACGAGCTCGAGGAGCTGAAGGTCAAGATCGAAAAGGCCGGGATGCCGAAGGAGACGAAGGAGAAGGCGCTCGCCGAGCTGAAGAGGCTCGAGGCGATGCCGAACGTCTCCGCCGAGGCCACCGTCTCACGCAACTACATCGACTGGCTCGTTCAGGTGCCGTGGAAGAAGACGACGCGCGAGAGTAGGGACATCAAGCGCGCCGAGAAGATCCTGAACGAAGACCACTTCGGCCTCGAGAAGGTGAAGGAGCGCATCCTCGAATTCCTCGCCGTGCGCCAGCTCGTCACGGAAACGAAGGGCTCGATCCTGTGCTTCGCGGGCCCTCCGGGCGTCGGCAAGACGTCGCTCGCGAAGTCGATCGCAAAATCGCTCAATCGCAAGTTCGTGCGCCTGTCGCTGGGCGGCGTGCGCGACGAGGCCGAGGTTCGCGGCCACCGGCGCACGTACATCGGCGCGTTCCCGGGCCAGATCATCCAGCTCATGAAGAAGGCGGGCACGGTGAACCCCGTGTTCCTGCTCGACGAGGTCGACAAGATGTCGATGGACTTCCGGGGCGACCCGTCGTCGGCGCTCCTCGAGGTGCTCGACCCCGAGCAGAACCACTCCTTCGTGGACCACTACCTCGACACGGAGTACGACCTGTCGAAGGTGATGTTCATCGCAACGGCGAACGTCGTGCACCCGATCCCCCCCGCCCTCAAGGACCGGATGGAGATCATCCCGCTCTCGGGCTACACGCCGAACGAGAAGGTTGCGATCGCGAAGCAGTTCCTCGTGCCGAAGCAGATCAAGGAAAACGGCCTCAAGTCCTCGCAGGCCGTCTTCGAGGACGGGGCTCTCTACGGCCTCATCGAAAAATACACGCGCGAGGCGGGCGTCCGCAGCCTGGAGCGCGAGATCGCGTCCGTGTGCCGGAAGATCGCCCGGAAGATCATCGGCAAGGATGCCGAGACGCCGCTTACGGTCACCGCCGAGAACCTCGCGTCGTACCTGGGCAAGCCGAAGTTCCGCCTGAACAAGAAGGGCGATACCGCCGAAATCGGCCTTGCCACCGGCCTCGCCTGGACGGAATCGGGCGGCGACATCCTCTACATCGAGACGACGCTCATGCGCGGCAAAGGCAACCTCGTGCTGACGGGCCAGCTCGGCGAGGTCATGCAGGAGAGCGCCCGCGCGGCGCTGTCGTACGTGAGGACGCGCGCGGAGCTGTACGGCGCGGACGCCGACTTCTACGAGAAGAAGGACATCCACGTGCACGTCCCCGAGGGCGCGATTCCGAAGGACGGGCCTTCGGCGGGCATCACGATAGCGACGTCCATCCTCTCGGCCGTTACGAGGATCCCGATCCGGAAGGACCTCGCGATGACGGGGGAGATCACGCTGCGCGGCAAGGTCCTGCCCGTGGGCGGCATCAAGGAAAAGCTCCTCGCGGCCTACCGCGCCGGCATCACGACGATTCTCCTGCCGAAGGAGAACGAGAAAGACCTCGATGACCTGCCGGAGGAGATCCGGACGGTCATGGAGTTCCATCTCGTCGAGGACGTGGACGAGGTGGTCCGCCTCACCCTCGAGGGCGCGCCTTCGCCCATGGCTCCGAAATCGCTCGCGCCCGAGGCCGGAACGACGCCCCCGACGGCACACTGATATCATTCCGGAGCTGGGTCCTCCCGGCTCCTTTACTTCTCAGAACCTCGAATGTTCCCGAATCCCCCGCCCGGGGTGATTCGTCATCTCCCATGAAGATCTCCCTCGCCTCCGCTTCCTCGCGTGCCGGCTCCCGGTCCGGCGGCGTGAGAGGTCCGCTCGCCGCCGGGGCCGAGGTGCGCCTCGTGCTTCCGGCCTACCGGTTGGGCGAGAGGCCGAAGGGCGAGAGGGTTCCGGCCTTCGCCGTTCTCGGCCGCTCGAACGTTGGGAAGTCCAGCCTCCTGAACGCGCTCCTCGGCACGAAGGTCGCGCGCGTCTCGCAGACGCCGGGGCGCACGCAGGCGCTCTTCTGGTACCGCGTGGGGGAGAAGTTCGACGTTGTGGACTGTCCGGGCTACGGCTACGCGAAAACCGCGAAAGAGAAGCGGGAAGCGTTTTCCGAGATGATCGAGGAGCTGCTCGCCGCAGCGGAGTCCCCCGTCGGTGCCGCGCTCCTGCTCGTGGACGGGCGCCTCGACCCGCAGCCCTCGGACCTTTCGATGGCCCTCTTCCTTTCGACCTCGGGCGTCCGGGCCGTCGTGGCCGCCACGAAGTGGGACGCCGTGAAACCGTCCGAGCGCGTGCGGCGCCGCCGTGCCCTCGCCGCCGCGTACGAAACTCACGCCCGCCCCCTCCTGCCCGTCTCGTCCGAGACCGGCGAAAACCTCCCCGAGCTCGCGCGGCTCCTACGCGCGGCGCTCTCACCCGCCTCCAAGGAGTAACCCATGCCCCGACGCAAAGTCCCCGGCGCCGACTACGCCGCCCGCAACATCGATCCCCGGGATCTCCCCGCCGACGTCGAAGAGGCGCCCGCGGCGGCCGGAGCTCCGGACGCTCCCGCCGAGCCCGTTCTCGACATCCGCACGCTGCACAACCAATCCATGCCGCAGCTCGTCAAGATCGCGCAGGACCTCGAGGTCGAGGGCGCGCCCTCGCTGCGCAAGCAGGAGCTGATCTTCAAGATCCTGCAGACCCAGACCGAACGCCTCGGCCTGATCTTCTCGGAGGGCGTCCTCGAGGTGCTGCCGGATGGATTCGGGTTCCTGCGGGCGCCCGAGTACAACTACCTCGCGGGCCCCGACGACATCTACGTTTCGCCGTCGCAGATCCGGAAGTTCGGCCTGCGCACGGGCGACACGATCTCCGGCCAGATCCGGCCGCCGAAGGAAGGCGAGCGGTACTTCGCCCTCATCAAAGTCGAGGCCGTCAACTTCGAGCACCCGGACGTCGCGCGCGAGAAGATCCTCTTCGACAACCTGACGCCGCTCTACCCGGAGGAGCGGATCCGGCTCGAGACCCCGAATCTGTCCTCGCGCGTCCTCGACCTCATCGTGCCCGTCGGCAAGGGCCAGCGCGGCCTCATCGTCGCGCCGCCGCGCACGGGCAAGACGATGCTCCTGCAGGCGCTCGCGAACTCCATCACGACGAACCACCCGGAGATCACGCTCATCGTCCTCCTGATCGACGAGCGGCCCGAGGAAGTCACGGACATGCAGCGCTCCGTGAAGGGCGAGGTCATCTCCTCGACGTTCGACGAGCCCGCGACGCGGCACGTCCAGGTCGCCGAGATGGTCATCGAAAAGGCGAAGCGCCTCGTCGAGCACAAGCGCGACGTCGTCATCCTGCTCGACTCGATCACGCGCCTCGCGCGCGCCTACAACACGACGTGCCCGCCGTCGGGCAAGGTGTTGTCGGGCGGCGTGGACGCAAACGCCCTCCAGAAGCCGAAGCGCTTCTTCGGGGCGGCCCGGAACATCGAGGAGGGCGGCTCGCTCACGATCATCGCGACGGCCCTCATCGACACGGGCTCGCGGATGGATGACGTGATCTTCGAGGAGTTCAAGGGGACCGGCAACATGGAGGTCCACCTCGACCGGAAGCTCGTCGACCGCCGCGTTTTCCCGGCCATCGACCTCAACCGCTCGGGCACGCGCAAGGAAGAGCTGCTCCTCGAGAAGCAGGAGCTGAACCGCGTGTGGATCCTCCGCAAGGTCCTCAACCCGCTCTCGACGGTGGAGGCGATGGAGCTCCTCATCGAGCGGCTCGACAAGACGAAGAACAACGCGGAGTTTCTCGGCTCGATGTCGGCGGGCTGAGAACTGCTGTCGGCCGGTGCCAAACGTGGTACCATATTTAGCACCATGAAGACGACTGAAGACATCCGCCCCATAACGGAGATGAAGACGCATGCCGCCCGGCTGCTACGAATGGTCGGCGAGACGCGGCGGCCCGTCGTCATCACGCAGAGCGGGGAGCCGAAGGGCGTCCTGATGGACTTCGAGTCGTTCCAGGAGCTGCGGCAGGCCACATTGCTGCTGAAGCTGATCGCTCAGGGTGAGGCGGACATGCGCGCGCAGCGGGTCGTCCCGCAAGCGGAGGTCTTCTCGCGGCTTCGTCGGCGGCTTCGCCGGGAATGAAGCGCCGTCTCCCCGTCGAATGGGCGACGATCGCCGCGCGGGATCTCACCGAGATCGTCGAGTACATCGCCCGGGACGACCCGGGAGCGGCGGTGCGCGTTCTTGATGCGGTGGAAGCGAAGGCCTCGTCGTTGGAGACGCTCGCCACCCGCGGCCGCATCGTCCCGGAGCTCCTGGGGATTCAGCTTCGCGAGTACCGCGAGCTGCTGGTGAAGCCTTACCGGCTCATCTATCGGGTCGAGAACGCGCGCGTCGTCGTCCTTGGCGTTTTCGACGGCCGAAGGAATCTGGAAGATATCCTCCTCGACCGATTGCTCCGGGCCTCCTGAAAGAGGCCGCCCGGTCCGCGGACCAGGAGCCCCGGATTCTAGGCGTGCAGCTCCACGACGTCCTTGTCCGCGAGAACGTGGTGGCGGTCCACCTGCTGGCCGTCGAACTTCGCGTGGCCCCAGATCCGCGCGAACTTGAGGCGCTCGGCGATCTCCTTGTGGACGTGCACGGCGAGGTCGTGGATTGTCGCGCCCTCCGGGAGGACGAACGGCCTCGCGAAGTCGGGCTTTTTCCCCGGCTCCTTGGGATAGACGCGGATTCGATTCAGCTCCCGGAACAGGACCTCGCGCAGGACGTCGAGCCCCGCGCCGGTGACCGCGGAGACGGGTAAGAAGGGCAGGTCGGGGCCGACCGCCTCGCGCGCGAGGGCCGCGAACGTCCCGTCGTCGTCCTCGCTCTTGTTGCCGAGGACGAGGACGGGCTTCGGCTGGAGGAAAGGCGGGGCGTCCGGCGGTAGAGGCCGCGTCCGCGGCCAGACGCGGGCGCGGGCGAGCAGCTCCCGGAGGAGCCCGACGGCGGACGCTGTGTCGTCCGCCGTCACGTCGAGGACAAGGAGCACGCCGTCGGCGTCGTGCGCGAGGTTCGGGAGGTACGGCTCCGTGTGGCCCTCGGCGACGGCCGGCGTGTCGACGAGCTGCACCTGCACGTCCTCGAACGCCGCCATCCCGGGCAGCGGGACGCGCGTCGTGAACGGGTACTCGCCGACCTCGGGGTGCGCGTGCGTCAGCGCCGCGAGGAGCGACGACTTGCCCGCGTTCGGCGGCCCGAGGAGGACCCACTGGCCGGCCCCCTCGCGCTTGACGTGGCCGACTTCGACCCGGTGCCCATGGCCGCCGTGCTCAGGATGGGAAGCCTCGTCCTCGAGCTTCGAGAACTGCTTGCGCAGGTGGGCCAGCATCTTCTCGGTGCCCTTGTGCTTTGGGAGGAGCGCGATCATCTCGCGCAGCGCCGCGAGCTTCTCCGCGTGGTCCGTCGCCCGTTTGAATCGCTCTTCGGCGTCGTGGTACTGCGGCGTGAGGTTCGCGGTCACCTTCCAAGAATATGGGCTCCGCCGTGACGGCGCCAGAGGGAGAAGGCGTTGCTCCATATACTGACCCCATGTGGGAGCGGACGTTCCTGCGGGACCTCGCGGTCGTCCTCGCGGCGTCGTTCCCCGTCCTTTTCGTCTGCCGGCGGCTCAAGCTTCCGCAGATCGTTGGCTTCCTCGTCACCGGGGTCGCGATCGGGCCACATGCCCTCGGGTGGGTGCGCGAGGCGGACCGCGTCGACTCGGTCGCGAAGTTCGGCGTCGCCCTCATCCTCCTCTTCGTCGGCCTCGAGTTCCCGATCCGGCGCCTGAAGGCTCTCGGCCGGACATCGCTCGTCGGCGGCACGCTCCAGATGGCCCTCACGGCCGCCGGGGGCTACGCGCTCGCGCGCCTCTGGGGGAGCGCGCCGAATCAGGCGGTCTTCTTCGGCCTCCTCGTCTCGGTCTCGTCCACGGCGGTCGTTCTCCCGATCCTCAAGCAACGCGACGAGCTCGCGGCCCCGTACGGCCGCCGGTTCCTCGCGGTCGCCCTCTTTCAGGACCTCGCGGTCATCCCGATTCTCCTTTTCCTTCCTGCCCTCGTCTCCGGGAGCGGGCCGGGGGCCGCCGCGGTCGCGGGCCGCGTCGTCCTCGCGATCGCGGGCGTCGCGGCCCTCGTGGCCGTGGCGCGCCGCTCGGCGCCACGCCTCCTCGACGCCGTCGCGCGGATGGGGAGCCGCGAGACGTTCACGGGGGCCGTCGTCGTTCTCGTTCTCGCGATGGTCGCGGCGGGCGAGAAGGTGGGCGTCTCGGCCGCGATGGGCGCCTTCGCGGCGGGGATCGTCCTCGGCGAGAGCGACCACGTCCACCAGGTCGCCGCGACGCTCGCCCCCCTCCACGACCTGCTTTCGAGCCTCTTTTTCGTCTCGGTCGGGATGCTTCTCGACCCCGCATTCCTCGCGAGGCATCCGGTCGAGGTCGGAGCGGGAGTCGTCGCCCTCGTCGCGATCAAGACGGCGGCCGCGTTCGTAGCGCTCCGGGCGGCAGGCACCGTCCCGCGAACGGCCGTGCGCGCCGCGCTCGCCCTCGCGAACGTGGGGGAGTTCTCCTTCGTTCTCGCGACAACGGGCGTCTCGCTCGCCCTCCTCACGGGGGAGACGCAGCAGATCGTCGTCGCGGCGACGGTCGGGACGCTCGTGCTCGCGCCATTCCTCGTCGCGGCCGGGCCCGCGCTCGCCGTGCGGCTCCCCGAGGCCGTCGAGGATCCCGGCGAGAGGGCCGAGGCGCCGCGCGCGCGGCACATCGTCGTCGTGGGCGCCGGCCTGAACGGGACGAACGTCGCGCGCGTCCTCCACGAGACGGGCATCCCGCACGTCCTCGTCGACATCGACCCGGAGCGCGTCGCGGCGGCGCGCCAGGAGGGGTTGGACGCGCTGCGCGCCGACGCGACGGGCCTCGAGGGCCTGCACGCAGCGGGCGTCGCGCGCGCCCTCGGAGTCGTCGTGACGATCCCCGATCCGGACGCCTGCCGGCGCGTCGTCCGGCTGAGCCGCATGCAGGCCCCGACCGTCCGCATCCTCGTGAGGACGCGCTATGTGAAGGAGGTCGAGACGCTCCGCCGGCTCGGCGCCGACGAGGTGATCCCGGAGGAGTTCGAGACCTCGATCGAGCTCGTCGCCCGCGTACTCCGGCTTCTCCACGTGCCGGGGAACGTCGTCGCAACGCAGATCCGCCTCCTGCGCGACGAGGCGTACCGCCTGCTGCGCGACCCACAGTCGAAGGCTGCCGGAGGGCGGCGCCTCGCGGCGCTCGTCGCGGCCGGGACGAGCGAGCTCTTCCTCGTCCTCCCGGACACGGCCGCGGACGGCAGGCTCCTTTCCGAGCTGGATCTCGCCGCCGCGCACGTCGCCGTGCCCGCCGTCCTCCGCGATGGCGTCCCCCTCGCGCCGCCGCCCGAGGACCTCCGTCTCGCGGCGGGCGACACGCTCGTCCTCGTCGGCGCCCACGAAGACCTCGCACGCGTCCTGCCGCGCCTCGAGGCGCCGGCGGGCCGTCCTGCTGCGGGTTGACTCCGCGCCCGAAGCGGCGCAGATTGGTCCCTGCCTGGGGGTGGCCCGAGAGGGCCTGAGATCACACCCCGGAACCTGATCCGGCTTGAACCGGCGTAGGGAAAGGCAGAAAGAGCGCATATGTCGTCGAAAATCCTTCGGGCCCTTTCAATCCTGGTTTTCGTCTGGGCGCCAGCCGCCGCGCGCGCGCAGGAGGCCGTCTCCACGCCGACTCCGACTCCGACTCCGACTTCCATGCCTCACGTCTCGGAGAACGTCGTCGTGAAGGCGCTCCGCGCGGACGACGTCACGCCTGTCACGAAGACGGACCTCGACCGGCCCGAGCTCACGGCGAAGAGCTGGGGGCAGGAGATGCCGATGCTGCTCCAGGAGTCGCCGTCCGTAACGGGGTACTCCGAGACGGGCTCGGGGCAGGGGTATGCGTACCTGTCGCTGCGCGGGATCGGGCAGACGCGCGTGAACATGACGTTCGACGGCGTGCCGCTGAACGAGCCGGAGGATTCGGCCGTCTACACGGCCGACTTCGCGAACCTCACGGGCAACGTCGCGAGCGTCCAGATCCAGCGAGGCGTCGGGACGTCCACCGTGGGCGCCGCGTCCTTCGCGGGCTCGGTGAACTTCGAGAGCCTCAACCCGGCCCTCTCGCCGTCGCTCGACCTCCAGCTCGGCGCGGGCTCTTTCGGCACGGCACGGGCGAGCGCGAACTGGAACAGCGGGTCGTTCGGCGGCGGGTGGCGGCTGTCGCTGCGGCCGTCGTGGCAGACGACGGACGGGTTCCGCGAGAGCTCGGGCGTGAAGCAGGACAGCGTCTTTTTCTCGGCCGCGCGCGACTTCGAGACGTCGACGCTCCGGTTCTCGGGCTTCGCGGGCGAAGAGCGCATCCAGCAATCGTTTCTCGCCGTGGAGAAGGACGTCCTCGAGAAGGACCTCACGTTCAATCCGCTCGCGCCCGAGGAGAAGGACCACTTCTACGAGTACCTCGCGACGGGGCAGTGGACGAAGGCGCTCGGGGAAAGCGCGAGCCTCTCCCTGCAGGGTTACGTCGTGGGCGCGGGCGGCTGGTACCGCCTGTTCGCGGACGAGGAGAACCGCACGGGACTGCAGGAGTATGGCCTGTCGTGGCTTTTCGGCGGAGGCCTCGCGACGTACACGCGCGATTTCGGGACCTTCCACCTGACGGCGGGCGCGCATGCGTACGGCTACAGCAGTACGCACACGCAGGATGAGGTGGACGGCCCGCGGAACTACCTCAATCACGGCTACAAGAACGAAGTCAGCGGGTTCGTGAAGCTCCTCGGCAATCTCGGCGCGTGGCATCCGTTCCTCGACGCGCAGGTGCGGTACGCGCACCTGTCCTACGCGGGCGACGTGGGGGAGGCCGGGCGCGGGTGGACGTTCTTCAACCCGAAGGCGGGCGTGCGCGTCGACGTCTCGGACCGTTCGAGCGCCTACGTGTCGATCGGCCGCACCGAGCGCGAGCCGGCGCGCTCGGACATTCTGCTCGGCGAGGACAACGCCTCGACGCTCCCGGACTTCAACGCGGTGAAGCCCGAGAGCGTCTGGGACGTGGAGCTGGGCGCCGAGTGGCGGACGAAGGACCTCGTTCTCAGGGCGAACCTCTACGACATGGAGTTCCACGACGAAATCGCGCTCACGGGCGAGCTCTCGCCGATCGGGCTCGCGCTGCGGCGGAACGTGGAGAAGAGCTTCCGCCGCGGGCTCGAGCTGGACGCCGCGTGGCAGGCGCTGCCCGCGCTCCGGGTCACGGCCGCGGTGAACCTGAACCGCAGCCGGATCAGCGAATGGACGCAGTTCTACGACGTATACGACGCGGACGGAAACTTCACGGGCTCGACGCCGCGCACGTTCCACGACGTCACGCCCGTGGGGACGCCGCCGTTCGTCGCGACGGCCGGTCTCGAGACCACGGCCCTTTCGCACGTGACGGCCGGCCTCACGGGCCGCTACGTCGCGGCCTCGTGGCTCGACAACACGAACACGGAAGGCCTCGAGGCGCCGCGCTTCTTCCAGCTCGACGCCTCCTTCCGGTTCGACCTCTCGCGTCTCGTCTCGGCCGGAAAGCCACGGCTCTCGGTGCGCGTCAACAACCTCCTCGACAACCGGCGCGTCTTCCCGAGCGGGTACTCGTACCTCTACGTGACGCGCGACGCGGGACAGGACACGGTCTCGGGTATCCCGTACTACTACGCGGCGGCGACGCGCAGCGTATCCGTGACGCTCGACCTGGGCCTCTGGTGAGCCCTCTCGAGATCCTGGGGGCCGCGACCGGCGCTCTCGGCGTGTGGCTGACGGCGCGCGAGAACGTGTGGTGCTGGCCCGTGGGCCTCGTGAACGTCGCGATCTACGCGGTCGTCTTCCGCGATGCGAAGCTGTACGCGGACATGGGCCTTCAGGGCGTCTATATCGCGCTGTGCCTCTACGGGTGGTGGGCGTGGCTGCGCGGAGGGGCGGCGCACGGGCGGCTCGTCGTGTCGCGCGCGCCCCGGGTTGTTCTCGCGGCCTCTGCCTTGGTCGGAATCGTCTTCGCCGCCGCGCTCGGGACCTTCCTCCGTTCGAAGACCGACGCGGCGCTTCCGCTGTGGGACGCGGGGACGACTGCTTTCAGCCTCGTCGCGCAGTTCCTCCAGACGCGGAAGTGGATCGAGAACTGGCCGATCTGGATCGCGGTGGACACCGTCTACATCGGAATGTACGTCGTGAAACGCCTGTACTTGACCGCCGGCCTCTACGCGCTTTTCCTCGTCCTCGCGGGAATCGGCCTCGCGTCGTGGCGGCGGAGCCTCGCCGGCGCGGGTGCCCCTCGGTGAGCGTGCGGCGCGTCGTCGTGACGGGGGGCGAGTGCACGGGCAAGACGACGCTCGCCGGAGAGCTCGCCACGCGTTGGCGGACGGCATGGGCCGCCGAGGCCGCCCGCGAGGTCGCCCTCGCGCGGCGTGTTGCCCTCGGGCCGGAGGACGTGCCCGTGATCGCCCGGACGCACCTGCGCCTCGCGGACGACGCCTGCCACACGGCGGAAGAGGCTGGGCGCACGCTCGTCGTCTTCGACCAGGATCTCCTCTCGACGATTGTCTATGCGCGCCATTACTACGGGAGCTGTCCGCCGTGGATCGAGCGGCTCGCTGTCGAGCGCGTCGGCGACCTCTACCTCCTCTGCCACCCGGACCTCCCCTGGGCGGCGGACGGCGTGCGCGATCGGCCCACGGCTCGCGCAGAGATTCACTCGCTCTTCGCCGAAGCGCTCGGGCGTGCGGGGGCGCGCGTCGCGCAGGTGATGGGCACGGGGCCGGAGCGCGCCGCGCGGGCCGTTGAAGCGATCGAAGGGCTGCTCGCCCCGGGAAGCTAACGCCGCCGCACGCCGAGGAGCGACAGCAGGAACGATCCGAAGAGGGCCTCGGCCCCGAGGACGAGGAGGAGAACGCCCGGGATCATCCAGTGCATCGTCTGCGTGTAGGAGAGGTCGTGGGTGTCGGCGCCGGCCCAGAGGGCCGCGACGCGGCCCACGAGAGCGCCGCCGAGGACGAGGCAGGCCGCTCCCGCGAGGAGTCCCGTCTCCAGCGTGACCCAGCGGTCGAAGAGGCGGTCGAGAAGCGGATCCTTCGGCAGGAGGCCCTCGGTGATACCGAAGATCTTCGCGCAGACGCCGGCGAAGAGCGCCGCCGCGCCGACGAGGACCATGCCGGCTCCCGCGAGCATCGTGTGGACGTCGAACGTGGCCCCGAAGAGTGCGCGCGGCCCCGGCAGGAGCCATGCGATGAGCGCGCCGCCCGCGAGGATCAGCGCGAGGCCGGGCACGAGGAAGAGCCAGCGCGGCGAATAGAGGAGAAGGAACCGCAAGTGGCGCCAGCCGTCACGCCAGGTCCGGAGATGCGGCGGCCGCGAACGGCCGTCCGGCCGGAGGCGCACCGGGATCTCGGCGATCTGGAGCCCGAAGAGCACCGCCTTGACGACCATCTCGGTCGCGTACTCCATGCCGGTGGTCCGGAGGTCGAGGCCGAGGAGCGCGTCGCGGCGGAAGCCGCGCAGGCCGCAGTGAAAATCCGAGACGTCGGTGCGGAAGAAGAGGCGGCCGAGCCCGGTGAGGACGGGGTTTCCGAGCCAGCGATGGAGCGGTGGCATCGCGCCCTTTTCGATCACGCCTTTGAAGCGCGAGCCCATGACCAGGTCCGCGCCGGCGTCGAGGGCCTTCACGAAGTGGGGCACGGCGCCGAAGTCGTACGAGAGATCCGCGTCGCCCATGACGACGTAGCGGCCGCGCGCTGCCGCGATTCCGCCCGCGAGCGCGGCGCCGTATCCCGGGGCCGCGACCGGGACGACGCGCGCGCCGGCGGCCTCTGCGAGCGCCCGCGAGCCGTCCGTGGAGCCGTTGTCGGCCACGAGAACCTCCCCGTCGAGGCCCGCCCCCGCGAGCGCGGCGAGCGCCTCGGCGACGCATGGCGCGATCGTCTCGGCCTCGTTCAGACAGGGCATGACGACGGAGACGGTGAGCAGAGCGGCGGGGGGCACGCCTCATTGTCGCCGAGTCCGCCCCGGACGCCGCCATCGTAGTGTATTTTTAGGAGGGGCATGATCGACGTGCTGCGCGCATCGCTGGTGGATTACGTCAACGCCTGGCCGCTCACGTGGGGTCTCCTGCGGCGCGCGGTGGAGGGCGTCGAGGCGCTCACGGACATTCCGTCGGCGTGCGCCGACCGCCTCGCGCGCGGGGAAGTCGAGGCGGGGCTCGTGCCATCGGTGGAGGCCGCGCGCATCCCCGGCATCCGGATCGTGCGGGGCGTCGGGATCGCGTCCCGCGAGCGCGTGCGCAGCGTCATCCTCGTCAGCCGCCAACCGCTCGAGGCCGCGAAGACGGTCGCCCTCGACGTCGCGTCGCGCTCGTCCGCCGCGATGGCACGCATCCTCTTCCGCGACCTCCTCGGCGTGACGCCTCAGTTCCACGCGGCCGCGCCGGACCTCGACGAAATGCTGTCGCACCACGACGCGGCTCTCCTCATCGGAGACCCGGCGCTTCGGGCCGACCTCTCGGGCCTCCATGTGCTCGACCTCGCGGAGGGGTGGCGCCGGCTGACGGGCCTGCCGTTCGTCTTCGCGGTCTGGGCGGTGCGGCCGTCCGTGCCGCCGGAGCCGTTCCTGTGGTCGCGCGAGTACGCGCGGACGCACGCCTCCGAAATCCTCGACGCCGCGGTCGCCCGCACTGGAATGCCGCGCGAGGTCCTCGCGGAATACCTCGACGGAAATCTGCACCACGACCTCGCGGAAGAGGACGAGAAGGGTCTCGCCGAGTTCTACCGCCGCGCCCACGCGCACGGTCTTCTCTCGTCGCCCGACATGCCGCCTTTCGCGGGCGTCCCGCTCGTCCCCCGCCGGGAAGGCTGAGGCATCCGCATGTCCGTCGTCGCTTCTCCCGCTCCGGCGGTTCCCGCCGTCCTGCCGAACGCACCGGTGCCGGGGCTCGGCGGCTCGCGGCGCGTGGCCGAAGCGGTGGCGCGGGTGCGCGGCGGCGAACGCCTGTCGTACGACGAAGGTCTCCTGCTCTTTTGCGAGGCGACCCTGCTCGAGGCCGGGGCCGCGGCGGACGCCGTGCGTCGGCGGATGCATCCCGCGAATCGCGTCACCTACCAGATCGACCGGAACGTCAACTACACGAACGTCTGCATTTACCGCTGCGCGTTCTGCGCGTTCTACCGGCCCGCGGGCGACGCGGAGGGTTACGTCCTGCCGCTCGAGGAGATCGGGAGGAAGGTCGAGGAAACGATCGCCCTCGGAGGCACCGGCATTCTGTTGCAGGGCGGCGTTCACGCCGAGCTGCCGTTCTCCTACTACGAGGACGTCCTGTCGTTCCTGCGCGAGAAGTATCCGCAGGTCCATCGCCACGCGTTCTCGGCGCCGGAGATTTACTTCCTCGCCAAGAAGGAGAAGACGAACGTCGCCAACGTCCTCGCGCGTCTGAAAAAGGCGGGCCTCCAGTCCGTCCCCGGGGGCGGCGCCGAGATCCTCGACGACGACGTGCGCAAGCGGATCTGGGCGCTCACGAAGGCGCCGACGGAGAAGTGGGCCGAAGTGCATCGCGAGGCCCACCGCCTCGGGATGCCGACGACGGCCACGATGATGTTCGGGGTGGGCGAGACGCACGAACAGCGTCTTCATCACCTCGACGTCGTGCGGCGCGTCCAGGATGCGTCTCTCGCCGCAGGATGCGAAAGCTTCACCGCCTTCATTCCGTGGACGTTCCAGGAGGAGAACACGGCGATGGACGGCACGGTCGAGACGGCGGGCGGGTACGACTACCTGCGCACGCTCGCGATCGCGCGCCTCTATCTCGACAACGTGCCTCACGTTCAGGGCTCGTGGCTCACGCAGGGCGCGAAAATCGGCAGTATCGCGACGTCGTTCGGCGCCGACGACCTCGGCTCGATCATGATCGAGGAGAACGTCGTCGCAGCGGCGGGCTCGCACAACAAAATGGGTGAGCCGGCCATGGTCCAGCTCATCCGCGACGCGGGCTTCACGCCGGTCAAGCGGGGCTCGGTCTACGAGCGCTGCCGCGAGGCGTGCTGCTCCGGCCTGCCGAAGCTCTGAAGCTCTACGCCAGGTCGAAGACGAGGAACTCCGCGGCGCCGCCGCGCGGGCGAAACGCGAAGGCCGTCTCGTCCGATGCCGCGAGACCGTCGCCGGCCGACAGCGTGTGGCCATTCACGTCGACGGCGCCTCGGAGCGCCTGCACCCACAGATGCCGCTCCTTCGGAACCGCGAGGGACGTCGCCATCTCCTCGTCGAGGACACCGGCGTGAAGCCGCGCGTCCTGACGGATCGCGATCGAGCCCTCCGCGCCGTCGGGCGACGCGACGAGCCTGAGACGCCCGAGCTTGTCGTGCCTCTCGAACCGCTTCTGGTCGTAGCGCGGCGTGTGGCCCGCGCGATCGGGGAGGATCCAGATCTGGACGAAGTGGAGGAGGCCGGTATCGCTCGCGTTGAGCTCGCTGTGGCTGACGCCGGTGCCGGCGCTCATGTACTGAACGTCGCCCGGCACGATCGTCGACCCGGTTCCTATGCTGTCCCTGTGGGAGAGCGCGCCCTCGAGAACGTACGACACGATCTCCATGTCCCGGTGGCCGTGCGTGCCGAACCCCATCCCGGGCTTCACGCGGTCCTCGTTGAGGACGCGGAGGGCTCTGAAGCCCATGTGCGCGTCGTCGTGGTAGTCGGCGAACGAGAACGAGTGGTACGTGTCGAGCCAGCCGTGGTCGGCATGTCCGCGGTCGGCCGCCTTCCGGAGAGTGATCATGCCGTCTTCAACGCGCCGCGCGACCGGTTCATTCCCAAAACCGCGCGCCCACCGGCCGCTACAGCCGCTCGGAAATCGACTGGGCCTGCAGGAAGAGACCGAGGTAGTCGCGCCCGCCGGCCTTGCTGTCCGTGCCGGACATGGCGAAGCCGCCGAAGGGGTGGACGCCGACGAGCGCGCCCGTGCACTTGCGATTGATGTAGAGGTTGCCCGTGTGGAGGCGCTGTTTTGCCTCGGCGATCCGCATGCGGTCCCGGCCGAAGTACGAGCCCGTGAGGCCGTACTCGCTCGCGTTCGCGAGCTCGATGGCGTGGTGGAAATCGCGCGCCTCGGAGATTCCCAGGACGGGCCCGAAGATCTCCTCGCGGAAGATGCGCGCGGACGGCTTAACGTCGTAAAAGACGGTGGGTTGAATGAAATTGCCGGTGCGGCCGTGCCAGACGCCGCCGGTCCCGATCTTCGACTCCCGCCGTCCGACCTTGATGAAATCGGTCACGGTCTTGAACTGCTTCTCGGACGCGACGGGGCCCATGAAGTTTTTCCCGTCGCGCGTCGGTCCGACGCTGAGCTTCGCCGTACGGGCGATCACCGCGTCGACGAACCGCCTGTAGAGGCGCTTGTGCACGATCGCGCGCGAGCAGGCCGAGCACTTCTGGCCCTGGAAGCCGAAGGCGGACGCGACGACCTGCGAGACCGCGAAGTCGAAATCCGCGTCCTCGTCCACGACGATGAAGTCCTTGCCGCCCATCTCGAGGACGGTGCGCTTGATCCAGCGCTGGCCGCGAACGACCCTTGCCGCCTTCTCGTGGATACCGAGGCCGACGGCCTTCGAGCCCGTGAAGGAGATGAAGCGCGTCTCGGGAGCTTCCACGAGAAAATCGCCGACGTCGCTGCCCGGACCCGGCAGATAGTTCACGACGCCATCGGGCACGCCGGCCTCTTCGAGGAGCGTGAAGACCTTCCACGCGACGAGGGGCGTGTCGGATGCCGGCTTCAGGACGACGGAGTTGCCGGTGACGACGGCGGCGACGGTCATCCCGGTCAGGATCGCGTTGGGGAAGTTCCAGGGAGGGATGACGGCACCGGCGCCGAGCGGAAGGTAGCGCGTCTCGGGGAATTCGCCCGGGTACGGCATCACGGGGATTTCCCCGCCCCAGCGCAGCATTTCGCGCGCGTAGAACTCGAGGAAGTCGATGGCCTCGGCGGTCTCGACGTCGGCCTCGGGCCAGGACTTGCCGATCTCGAGCACCATCGTGGCGGAGAGCTCGTGCTTCCTTTCGCGCATCCGTGCCGCGGCGCGAAGGAGCACGGACGCCCGCTCGCGTGGCGCGACCTCGGCCCAGGATTTCTGCGCCTTCACCGCGGCTTCGAGCGCCTTCGCCGCGACCTTGCGATCCGCGAGGTGATGGCGCGAGAGGACGTCGGCGCGGTCGGCGGGGTTCCGGTTTTCGAGAAAGTGTCCGGTGCGGATGCGCCTGCCGCCGGCGACGACCGGGATCTCGACCCCCCTCTGGCGCTCGACGCGGGCGAGCGCGGACTCGAACGCGGAACGGGATTCGGCCTGCGAGAAATCGGTGAACGCTTCGTTGCGAAAGTCTTGCAGCATGGGAGGGTCATTCTATCGCTACACTGGGCGCGGGAGGCCGCCGCATCGGTTGTCGGATTTCTGAGACGGCAGGGTTTCGACGCTGTCAACCTCGACGGCGGAATCGTGGCGTGGGTCCGCGAGGTCGGACTCGATACTCCCCAATATTGATTTTGTGGTCCTTTATGTGGCAGAGTTGCCGATCGTGGAGGAATGAAAGATGGACAAGAATCTAGCGGGTATCCGCGCGTTCGTTTTGGATCTGGTCAAGAAGAACAAGGCTCTGACGGAGCGCGAAGTGAAAGCCGCGATCGGCAAGGCCTTCAAGTTGAATCCCGCCACGATCAGCGCCGGAGTCATTCGCGACGCGCGCAAACGTCTCGGCATCGATCGTCCGGGCGCGATCGCCTTCGCGCAGGCGATGCTCAAGAAGAACCCCGTGCTCGAGGCGAAGAAGGTCATCGACGCGGTCGGCTCGAAGTTCGGCGTGCGCCTCGGACCGCCGGACGTCTCGCGCCTGCGTCCCGCCGGGTCGAGACGTCGCCGCGCCGCGCGGGTCACGGCTCCGAAGGCGATGACGACAGACTCCGGCGCTGCCGCCGCACCCGTCCGGCGCGGACGGCCCGGACGGCCACCGAAGGCCGGGCGGTCCCTCGGTTCGATCTCGATGACGTACCAGGGCAGCGGCAGGCCGGAAGATCTCGCGGCCTTTTTCCGCGCGCTCGGCGCCTCGTAGCCGCACGGTTTGACCGCGCGCGGGGCGACCCCGCATAATCCGCCGCCCCGCGCTCACTTGGGGGGTCGTCCAACGGTAGGACTCCAGACTCTGACTCTGGCTATCGGGGTTCGAATCCCTGCCCCCCAGCCACTCGCTCGCCCGGCGGAGCCAGGCGACGCGCCTGGGGCGCGGGAGCGAGTGGCGGCATCCTGTTCCGGGGGAACCCGGGCCGGGTTCCCCCGCGCCCCCTCGGCGCCTAGTGAACCACCCTTCCCAATCCGACGCTTCTAAGAATCTTCTCCCCAATTAGAACCGCAAGCGCGACGCCTGACGTGTCCGCGAGGACGTCTTCGATCTCGACGGAGCGGCCGGGCGTGTTCGACCTTGTCCTTCTCCCAGAACCAGGGGCCGAGGTCAGGCATGGCGCCCGGCGACTGTGCTTAGAGGAAGAACTCGAAGCCGAGAAGAAGCACGACGGGGGCCCACAGCAGGAGACGCTCGCGCACGGTCACGCGCCGGCGCGGGCGTTCTTCTCGATCTTGCCCCACGAGTCGCGCAGCGAGACGGACCTGTTGAAGACGAGGCGCGACGGCGCCGTGTCGGGGTCGACCGTGAAGTACCCGACGCGCTCGAACTGGAAGAAGCCGCCCGCCCTGGCGGAGGCGAGCGACGGCTCGACCCGGCAGCCGGTCCTCACGACCAAAGAGCCCGGGTTGAGGTTCGCGAGGAAGTCGCGTCCTTCCGGCGCCTCGTCCGGATTCGGGTTCGAGAAGAGCCGCTCGTACAGGCGGACCTCGGCCTCGAGCGCCTGCGCCGCCGACACCCAGTGAATCGTGCCCTTCACTTTCCGCCCGTCGGGCGCTTCGCCGCCGCGCGTCGCGGGGTCGTACGTGCACCGAAGCTCGGTGATCACGCCGGTTGCGGGATCCTTGACCACCTCCTCGCAGCGGATGAGGTAGCCCCATCGGAGGCGGACTTCCTTCCCGGGCGAGAGGCGGTGGTACTTCGGCGGCGGCACCTCGCGGAAATCGTCGCGGTCGATGAACAGCTCACGCGAAAACGGAACCTTGCGCGTGCCCGCCGACGCGTCCTCGGGGTTGTTGACGGCGTCCAGCTCCTCGACCTGCCCTTCGGGATAGTTCGTGAGGACGACGCGTACGGGATCCAGAACGGCCATGACGCGCGGCGCGCGGCGGTTCAGGTCTTCCCGCAGGCAGTGCTCGAGCAGTTCGACCTCGACCACGCTGTCGCGCTTGGCGAGGCCGATGCGGTTGCAGAAGTCGCGGAGCGCTTCGGGGGTGAAGCCGCGCCGCCGGAAACCCGCGAGTGTGGGCATCCGGGGGTCGTTCCAGCCCTTCACGTGGCCGCCCGTCACGAGGTGGAGCAGCTTCCGCTTCGAGAGCAGCGTGTAGGTGAGGTTCAGGCGGGCGAACTCGATCTGGCGCGGGCGCTCCGGAAGGTCGAGCGCCTCGAGACACCAGTCATACAGCGGCCGGTGGTCCTCGAACTCCAGCGTGCAAAGAGAGTGCGTGATGCGCTCGATCCAGTCCGACAGCGCGTGCGCGTAGTCGTACATCGGATAGATGCACCACGCGTCGCCCGTGCGGTGATGCGCCGTCTTGCGAATGCGGAAGAGCGCGGGATCGCGCAGGTTGATGTTGGGCGACGCCATGTCGATCTTCGCGCGAACCGTGCGCGAGCCGTCGGGAAACTCGCCGGCGCGCATGCGCTGGAAGAGGTCGAGGTTCTCGGCGGGAGACCGGTCGCGCCACGGGCTGTCGCGGCCCGGCTCGGTCAGCGTGCCCCGATACGCGCGGATCTCCTCGGCGGAGAGGTCGCACACGAAGGCCTTCCCGGATCGGATCAACGCCTCGCCGAACTCATAGAGCTTCGCGAAATAGTCGGACGCGAAGAAACGCCGGTCCCCCCAGTCGAACCCGAGCCAGTGAACGTCCTCCTGAATCGAGTCCACGTACTCCGTGTCTTCCTTGAGAGGGTTCGTGTCGTCGAAGCGCAGGTTGCACGTGCCGCCGTATTCGATCGCGACGCCGAAGTTCAGGCAGATCGACTTCGCGTGGCCGATGTGGAGATAGCCGTTCGGCTCGGGAGGGAACCGCGTCGCGACGCGCCCGGCGTGCCTTCCGGTGCGCCGGTCCTCGTCGAGAATCTCCCGGATGAAGTCTTTCCCGGGGGTCTCGGCGGCGGGGGCGGACGCTTCGGTCATGAGTCTTTCAAGGGTACCGCGGGAGCGCTCGCGCCCGGCTTCTTGACCCGGTCGGCGATCCGGTCCGCGAAAGCCAGGAGGCGGCGCCGCGTCGTCTCTCTGCCCAGCACCTCGATCATCTCGAAGAGCGGTGGCGACGCGAGGACTCCGGTGAGGGCGAGCCGGGCCGGCTGGGCGAGCTCCCCGAGCTTGATGCCCTTCTCGGCGGCGAGGGCGCGGGCGGCTTCCTCGAGCGCCGCATGCGCGAACGGCTCGGTCGCCGACAGGCGTTCGGCGAGTTCGCGGACGAGCGGCGCGATCCCGGGTTTTCCGAATTTTCTCAGACCCGCCTCGTCGAACGTCGCCGGATCCGCGCCGTAAATCGCGAGGGACTGGGCGAGCTCGACGAGCGTGCGTGCGCGCGAGCGGTGGAGGAGAGCGGCGCGGACGAGGACGTCCGCATCGCAGTCCGGGACCCCGAACGGCTTCAGCAGGGCGACGAGCCGCTCCGCGGGAATCTCCTGGAGGTACTGCCCGTTCATCCACGCAAGCTTCTCGTGATCGAAGCGCGAGGGCGATGGGCCGAGGCGCTCGAGCGAGAAGAGCGCGACCATCTCGGCGAGGCTCATTCGTTCCCGGTCGTCTCCGGGCGACCAGCCGAGGAGCGCGAGGAAGTTGTCGAGCGCTTCGGGGAGGACTCCCTGCGCCTCGAACTCCTCGACGCCCGCCGCGCCATGGCGCTTGCTGAGTTTCTTGCCGTCGGCGCCGAGGATCATGCCGAGGTGCGCGAAGACCGGCGCCGGGGCGCCAAGCGCGCGGAAGAGCGCCACGTGCTTCGGCGCGTTCGGGAGGTGGTCGACGCCGCGGATGACGTGCGTGATCCCCATCGCGACGTCGTCGACGCAGACGGTGAAGTGGTAGAGCGGGTGGCCGTCCGAGCGCACGAGGACGAAGTCGTCGAGCGCTCCCGCCGGGAACTCCGCTTTCCCCTGGACGACATCGTCGACGACGAGGGTTTCGTCCGGCACGCGCAGGCGCAGCACGAACTTCTCGCCGGCGGCGGCCCGACGGTCGGCCTCCTCCTTCGGGATCGCGCGCGCGCGGCCGTCGTAGCGGAAGGCGCTCCCGGCCGCCTCCCCGGCCTTCTTGATCGCGTCGAGCTCCTCGGGCGTCTCGAACGCGCGGTAGGCCTTGCCCTCGGCGAGGAGGCGGTCCGCCGCCTCGCGATAGAGAGGGTTCCGCTCGCTCTGGAAGAAAGGGCCCTCGTCCCAGTCGAGGCCCAGCCAGCGCATCGCATGGAGGATCTGGTCCGTCAGCTCGCGGCGGCTCCTTTCGACGTCGGTGTCCTCGATCCGGAGGATGAACGTGCCGCCATGCCGGCGCGCGAAGAGCCAGTTGTAGAGCGCCGTGCGGGCGCCGCCCACGTGGAGGGAGCCGGTCGGGGAGGGCGCGAAACGCACGCGAGGGGCCGTCATCGGGCGGCGAGAATAGCAGCCGCGCCCTCAGGCATGATGTGCCGTTCATGACCGCCCCGGCCGCCGTCTCCCTGCCCCCTGGCGAGGCCCTCCGGGCGGACCTCGTGCTCGTCGTCGTGACGGCGATCTGGGGGTCGACGTTCATCGTGAACCTGCTCGCGATCGAGACGGCCCCGCCGCTCGTCTTCGTCCTCGTAAGGTTCGCGCTCGCGGCCCTCGTCCTCTGGGTGCTCGCTCGTGGCCGCCCGCGGACACCGGATCTCGCGCGGGACAGCGCGGTGATCGGTGTCCTCCTTGCCATCGGCATCGGATGCCAGATCGCGGGCCAGCTCTTCACGACGGCGAGCAAGGCCGCCTTCGTGACGGGCCTCTCGGTTCCGATGACTCCGGTCGCGGGCTACTTCATGACACGCAAGAAGCCCACGCCGGAAAACTTCGCGGGCCTCGTCCTGGCCGCCGTGGGCTTCGGGGTGCTCACCTGGCCTCGCGACGCGGCCGCCGGGTGGAACCGCGGGGATCTCCTGATCGTCGTGACAGCCGTCTCCTACGCGATCCTCATCGTGGTGATGTGCGAGACGGCGCCGAAGCATGACGTGAGGTGGTACTCGTTCGGGCAGATCGCGGCGGCGGCGCTGGCCGTGGGCGTGGCGCGGCTCGCCCTCGCGCCGTTTCTGGGCGGAAACGGGACCTTTGCGGCGGCCGAGTCGCGCGCGCTCGTCCTGACGCCACGTGTCACCGCCGCCATCCTCTGGATGGCCCTCGCCGCCACCGTAGTCACGTTTCTCGCGCAGACGTGGGCGCAGCAGCGGATGTCCGCGACCCACGCGGCGATCCTCTTCGCCCTCGAGCCCGTCTTCACCGCGCTTTTCGCGGCCCTGTTTCTGGGCGAGCGGATGACGGGCCGCGATTGGGCCGGCGCGGCGCTCGTCCTCGCCGGGATTGTCGTGTCGGAATTGAAGTTTTCTATTCCAGCCCGAACGTGACGCTGTAGAGGTACGGCTCCCGGAACACGGAGAGCACGAGGCTCGAGCGCGAGAATCCGCCTTCGACTGCCTTGGCAAGCTCCTCGACCGTCTTCACTTTCCGGTTGTTCACCGCGAGAAGCAGGTCGCCCCGATCGATCCCCTTTCCGTCGGCGGGCGAGTTGCGCGTGACGGTGGAGACCATCGGCCCATTGCGGGTGTCGCGTACGACGACCCCGAGCTCGCGCCGCAGGATCTCGAGGCCGAGGTCGTCGGGCGTGCGTTCGGTCGTGAGGCGCGCCATCCGCTCCTGACCCTCGCGCCGGAAGGCGACCGCGAGTGCGCGCCCCGTGCCGGCGGAGGCGAGGGCGGTGTCGAAGTCGTCGCGTCCCTCGACCGGGCGGCCGTCGATTGCGACCACGACGTCGCCCGGCTCGAGACCCGCGCGCGCCGCCGGCGAGTTGGGATAGACGGAACGCACGCGGAGGCCCTGGCCGCGCGCGCCCGGCCGCAACGGACGGTCAGCTCCGAGCGATACGCTCGTTCCCCTCAGGCCCAGCCAGACGGATTTGACCTCGCCGTAGTGAAGCAGCTCGTTCACGACCCGGCGCGCGCGGTCGATCGGGATCGCGAAGCCGATCGTATTCGCGCCTCCGACGATCGCGGTGTTGATGCCGATGAGCTCGCCGAGGACGTTCACGAGCGCTCCGCCGGAGTTCCCGGGGTTGATCGCGGCGTCCGTCTGGAGGAAATCCGAGTAATTCCGCCCCGACTCGCCCTTCACGGTGCGGTGCACGGCCGAGACGATGCCCGTCGTGACCGTGTTCGAGAGGCCGAAGGGGTTGCCGATCGCGATAACCGTCTCGCCGATCATGAGATCCGCGGTCGTGCCGATCTTCACGGCCTTGAGGTTCTTCGCGTCCACGGTCAGGACGGCGAGGTCGTTGTCCGCGTCCGCTCCCTCCAGCTTCGCCTCGAGCTCCCGCCCGTCGGCCGTGGTGACCCAGATGCGCGAGGCGCCCGAAATGACGTGGTCGTTCGTGACGACGATGCCCGATGCGTCGAGGATGATGCCCGAGCCGAGGGATTCCGTCTTGTAGCCGCGAGGACGCGCGTCGAACCCGAAGAACGAGTCGAGTGAGCTTCGCCTTTGCTGAACGAGCTTCTCGGCGGAGATGTTGACGACGGCCGGCCCGATCCTTTCGACCGCCTCGACGATCGGCGTGCGGCGCTCCGTGCGCGCGCCCGAGGGCGGGGGAGCGGGCAGGGGCACGGACCGCTGCGAAGAAGCGGCCTCGGACCAGAGGGCGAAGATGAGAAGGAGGGGGAGTGGGCTTGACATTTTCTTTCGGGCTCGCATCATGGTTACTCGATAAAGTCGAAAGGATATTTAAGCAATTCTAAACACACGGCAGAAAAAGGCGATCCAGGCGCTCCTCGAGCTCGTTTACCGGGCGGGGCCGGACGTGACGTCCACCGAGCTTGCGGGATGGCTCGACCTCTCGCGTGACTCCGTGCATCAGCTTCTGCTTCCGCTCGTGAGGAGCGGCTGGGTGGCGGCGGGACGGGGCCGCAATGGCGGGTACCGGCCGACGCCCCTCGCGGCATCGGTGACGGTCCTCTCGGTCGTCTCCCTCTACTCCCGCGAGGGTCGCGACCCGTCGCCCGAGCAGACGTCGATGCCCGCGGCGGTTCACCGGCTCGACCGGGAGCTTTTCGAAACGCATCGTCGCTTCCTGTCCAGCACGACCATCGCCCACCTCGTCGCCGAGGTGAAGGCCGAGCGCGAGGAGCTTTCGTACTCGATCTGAAGTCCCCACCATCGAGAAACTGTTTGCAAGGCGCGCGCCCGCCATTCCGGCGTACTCGGACGGAGGAATCCCCATGAAGATCGCCGCGGACATCACGAAACTGATCGGGAACACACCGCTCGTCCGGCTCAACCGCGTGACGGCGGGGATCGCGCCGGGCGCCCTCGTCGCGGGAAAGCTGGAGTTCTTCAATCCCGCGCATTCGGTGAAGGATCGCATCGGCGTCGCCATGATCGACGCGCTCGAAAAGGCGGGAAAGATCTCGCCGGGCAGGACGGTCCTCATCGAGTCCACTTCGGGGAACACGGGCATCAGCCTCGCGTTCGTCGCGGCGGTCCGCGGATATCGCCTCATTCTCACGATGCCCGAGACGATGTCGATCGAACGGCGAAAAGTGCTGAAGCTCCTGGGCGCCGAGGTCGTGCTGACTCCCGGCCCGATGGGCATGAAGGGCGCGATCGCGAAGGCGCAGGAGCTCCTCGCCGAGTACGGCGCGAACGGCGTTCAGCCGCAGCAGTTCGAGAACCCGGCGAACCCCGCGATCCACGAGGCGACAACGGCCGTCGAGCTCTGGAACGACACGGACGGCAAGATGGACATCTTCGTGTCCGGCGTCGGAACGGGAGGAACGCTGACGGGCGTCGGCCGGTACTGGAAGCCGAAGAAGCCCTCCGTGCGCCTCATCGCCGTCGAGCCTACGGCGTCCCCGGTCATCTCGGGCGGCGCGCCGGGCCCGCACAAGATCCAAGGCCTCGGGGCGGGCTTCATCCCGAAGAACCTCGACATGACGCTCGTCGACGAGACGTTCCAGGTGTCGAACGATCAGTCGTTCGCGATGGCGAGGCGCCTCGCGAAAGAGGAGGGGATCCTCGGCGGGATCTCGTCCGGCGCCGCCGCGCACGCGGCCGTCGAGATCGCCAAGCGCCCCGACAGCGCCGGGAAGCTCATCGTGTTCGTGATCCCTTCGACGTCGGAGCGCTACATCTCCACGGACCTCTTCAAGGAAGAGGAAGTGGCGTCGGGGGCGTCCAGCATCTAGCCGCCCCTGTCGGCTGACCTAACGGGCCTTGGCGGCCGCCCGTTCGGCCGTGCCGGTTCTGAACTCGAGCGCCGCGCCTCCCGGGGCGAGCCAGAGGGTGACCGTGGAGCCCTCGTGGATGTCGCCCGCGAGAAGCTTCCACGCCAGCGGGTCCTGGACCAGCTTCTGGATGTTCCGCTTGAGGGGCCGCGCGCCGTAAACGGGGTCGTAGGCCTCGCGCGCGAGCCAGGTCTTCACCGGGTCCGTCCACGCGAGCTTCACGCCCCGAGCGGCCACGAGCTCGGCAACGTATCGAAGTTGCAGTTCGACGATCTTCTCGATGTCGGCGAGCTGGAGGCGGCGAAAGACGACGATGTCGTCGATCCGATTCAGGAACTCCGGCCGGAAGTGGTCCCGAAGCTCGGCTTCGACGCGCGTCTTGAGCAGCTTCTCGTCGACGCCCGAAAGCTCCTGGATGATCGGGCTTCCAACGTTCGACGTCATGATGACGACGACGTTCTTGAAGTCGACGGTGCGGCCCTTCCCATCCGTGAGACGGCCGTCGTCGAGCACCTGCAGGAGGACGGACCACACGTCGGGGTGCGCCTTCTCGATCTCGTCGAAGAGGACGACCGCGTAAGGCCGGCGCCGGACCGCCTCCGTGAGCTGGCCGCCTTCGTCGTGCCCGATGTATCCGGGAGGCGCTCCGATCATGCGCGAGACGGTGTGCTTCTCCTGGTATTCGGACATGTCGAGGCGGACCATCGCGTTCTCGTCGTCGAAGAGGAACTCGGCGAGGGCGCGCGCGAGCTCCGTCTTGCCGACGCCCGTCGGGCCGAGGAACAGGAACGAGCCGATGGGGCGCTTCGGATCCTTCATGCCGGCGCGGGCCCGGCGCACCGCGGCCGCGACGGCGTCGACGGCCTCGTCCTGCCCGATGACACGCAGCTTCAGCCGCTCGTCCATCTTCAGGAGCTTCTGGGTCTCGCCCTCGACCATCTTCGAGACGGGGACGCCCGTCCACTTCGAGACGATCGCGGCGATGTCGTCCTCGTCGACCTTCTCGCGCAGGATCGCGCCGCCCTTCTGGAGGTCGTCGAGGCGCGCCTGCGCGGTCTCGAGGTCCTTCTCGAGCTTCGTGAGCGTGCCGTAGCGCAGCTCGGCGGCCTTGTTCAGGTCGCCTTGGCGCTCGGCAGCCTCGGCGGCGACCTTCGTGTCGTCGAGTTTCTTCTTCAGGCCGCGAATGACCGCAATGGCGTCCTTTTCGGACTTCCAGCGCGCCTTCATTCCGTTCGAGCGCTCCTTGAGCTCGGCGAGCGTGCGTTCGAGCGCCTTCAGGCGGTCCTTGGCGGGACGGGCGTCGTCTTTCTGGAGCGCCTTCTTCTCGATCTCGAGCTGGAGGATGCGGCGCTCGACCTCGTCGATCTCCGTCGGCAGCGAGTCGATCTCCATCCGGAGCTTCGACGCCGCCTCGTCGATGAGGTCGATCGCCTTGTCGGGCAGGAAGCGGTCCGCGATATAGCGGTCCGAGAGCGTCGCGGCGGCGATGAGCGCCGCGTCCGTGATCTTCACGCCGTGGTGGACCTCGTAGCGCTCCGCGAGGCCGCGGAGGATCGCGATCGTGTCCTCGACGGAGGGCTCGCCCACGAGCACCGGCTGGAAGCGCCGCTCGAGGGCCGGGTCCTTCTCGATGTGCTTGCGGTATTCGCCGATGGTCGTGGCGCCGATCGCGCGGAGCTCGCCTCGGGCCAGCGCGGGCTTGAGCATGTTGCCCGCGTCCATGGAACCCTCGGCCGCGCCCGCGCCGATGAGTGTGTGCAGCTCGTCGATGAAGAGAATGACCTTCCCGTCGGACTCCTCGACCTCCTTGATAACCGCCTTCAGGCGCTCCTCGAACTCGCCGCGGAACTTCGCGCCGGCGACCATCGAGCCGAGGTCGAGCGAGACGACGCGCTTGCCCTTGAGCGTCTCGGGGACGTCGCCCGCGACGATGCGGCGGGCGAGCCCCTCCACGATGGCGGTCTTCCCGACGCCGGGATCTCCGATGAGCACGGGGTTGTTCTTCGTGCGGCGCGTCAGAACCTGCATGACGCGGCGGATTTCCTCGTCACGCCCGATGACGGGGTCAAGCTTGCCCTTCTTCGCGAGGTCGGTGAGGTCCTTCGCGTATCGCTTCAGAGCCTGGTACTTGTCCTCGGCGTCGGGGTCCGCCACGCGGCTCGAGCCGCGCACGTCCTTGAGGGCGGCGAGGAGAGACGCCTCGGAGAGGCCGCGGGCGAGGAGGGCCCTGGCGGCCTTCGACTTGCCGTCGCGGAGCAGCGCGAGGAAGAGATGCTCGCTCGCGATGTAGTCGTCCTTGAATTCCCCGGCGATCTTCTCGGCGAGGTCGATCAGCTTCACGAGCGCGGGGGAGAAACGCGGCTCCGCCCCTTCGCCGTGGACGGTTGGGAGCTTCGCGAGCTCCTTCTCGACGTCCTTGAGCGCGAGGCCCGGTGCGACGCCGACGCGTTCGAGGAGCGCGGGAATCACGCCCTCTTCCTGCGTCAGGAGGGCCTCGGCGAGGTGTTCGGGGGTGACCTCGGGGTGTCCTTCCGTGCGCGCGGCCTTAGCCGTCTTCTGGAGGGCGTCCTGGGCTTTGTGGGTAAAGCGTTCGAGGTTCATCTATGTCAAAGATAGGATCTGATTGCTGCTTCGGCAAACCCCTTCGCGCGGAGCAGGCAGGCGTCGCATTTCCCGCAGGCCCGGCCCTTCCTGCCTGGGTCGTAGCAGGACGTGGTGAGACCCGGGTCGAGACCGAGGGCGAGGGCGAGCCGGATGATGTCGGCCTTTGTCATGGCGAGGAGGGGCGCTCGGATTCGGAAGCCTCGGCCCTCGCTCCCGGCTTTCGTCCCGAGCCGCGCGACACGCTCGAAGGCGGCGAGGAACTCGGGGCGGCAGTCGGGGTAGCCGGAGTAGTCGAGCGCATTCGCGCCGATGACGATCTCCGTCGCGCCCCGCGTCTCGGCAAAGGCGAGGGCGAAGGCGAGGAAGAGCGTGTTTCGCGCGGGCACGTACGTCACGGGGATCCGCGTCTTCCCGAGCGCCTCCTTCGGAACGCGGATCGCGCGGTCCGTCAGCGCCGAACCGCCGAGCGCGCCAAAGGACGGGATCGCGATCATGCGGTGCGAGGTAACGCGGTAGTGCCGCGCGAGAGCGCGCGCCGCCTTCAGCTCGACGCGGTGGCGCTGGCCGTAGTCGAAGGAGAGCGCGTGGATGGTCCAGCCCCAGCGCGTCGCGAGCGCGAGACACGTCGCCGAGTCGAGACCGCCGGAGAGGAGCACGACGCACGCGCGCGCGCCCCGCGCCGGAGCTCCGGGAATCGGTGCAGAAGAGGAAGAAGAATATTTTCTTGGAAGGTGAAGAGGGCGGCTCATCTCCCGGGCACGTCTCCCCAAAGCAGCTTGTGGATCTGGAGATTCAAGCGCAATTTCCTCTTCGAATCCCGAACCCATTCGGCGACGTCGGCGGCGACCTTCGATACCGCGCCCTTGAAGACCGGCGATATCAGGACGGCGTGCGTCTCGTCGAGGCGATGCTCCTGGATGAGGGCGATCGCCCAGTCGAAGTCGCGGCGGTCAGCGACGACGAACTTCACTTCGTCCTTCGGGCCGAGCAGCTTCAGGTTCTCGAGGTCATTGCGGGACTGCATGCCGGAGCCGGGGCACTTCACGTCGAGGATCTTCACGACCCGCGGATCCACGCGGTCGAGCGGGACGTGGCCGCCCGTCTCGAGGAGAACCGTGTAGTCGCGGTCGCAGAGCGCCGCGGCGAGCGAGTAGACGCCCTCCTGCTCGAGCGGCTCGCCTCCCGTCAGCTCGACGAGCGGGGCGCCGAGGCGGTCCACGTCGAGGAGCACGTCATCCAGGGTTCGGGTCGTTCCCCCGTGAAAGGCGTAGGCGCTGTCGCACCAGACGCACCGGAGCGCGCACCCCGTCAAACGCACGAACGTGCACGGCAGCCCCGCGAACGACGATTCGCCCTGGAGGCTGCGAAAAATCTCGGTGACGACGAGCGCCGGGGCGGGCATCGGACCGACGATAGCGCGGACAACCGATAATCGCTCACGTGAGGCTGAAACTCGAGCTGGCCTATCTGGGAAGATTCTTCGAAGGGTGGCAGATTCAGGCGCCCCGGGCCGACGGCACGGCGCCGCGGACCATACAGGGAGAATTGGAATCTGCTTTGAAAGAGGTCTACCGGGCGGAAGTTCGCGTCCACGGCGCGGGACGGACGGACACCGGTGTACACGCGGAGGCGCAGGTCGCGCACGTCGACCTTCCCGCCGCCGCGCCATCAATACCATTCGAAGGAATACGACGTGGCCTGAACACGAAGCTCCCATGGGACGCACGGGTCCTCTCCGTCTCCGAAGCAAAATCCGACTTCCACGCCCGCCACTCGGCGACCGGCAAGATCTACGTCTACCGCCTGCGCCGGGGCGAAACGCTCCACCCCCATCGCGGCCTCGTCGAGGCCCTCGCGGGAGAGCCGCTGGACGTCGCGGCCATGCGTGCCGCCGCGGCGACCCTCGTGGGGCGCCGGGACTTCGCGCCCTTCTCGCTCACGGGGTCCAACCCGGGGACGACAGTGCGGACCCTCGCGCGGCTCGACGTTGCGGAACGCGGCACGCTTCTCGTGATCACCGCGGTGGGGGACGGCTTCCTCCGCGGCATGGTGCGCCGGCTCGTCGGGACGCTCCGCGACGCGGGGCGGGGGCGGATCCGGCCCGAGGAGGCGCTCGCGAAGCCAGGTCCCACCGCCGAGGCCCGCGGGCTCACGCTGGAGAGAGTCCTGTATCTCCCGGAGACGCTTCCGGAGGAGTCCCCGGCTCGTGCGGGCGCGCCCGTTTCATCGGGATAGAATCAGAGTCTGGGGTCGTGTTTCGCCCCGAACGCAGAAATGATCAACAAGGACTCCATCACCGCGCCCGGCGCCCCCGACCGGCCGCTCCTCGACGCCCTCGACCTCGGCCGTCTGCCCAGGCACGTGGCGGTCATCATGGACGGCAACGGACGGTGGGCGCGTCAGCGGCGCCTGCCGCGCGTCGAGGGTCATCGCGCCGGGATCGCCTCGGTGCGGGCGACGGTCGAGACGGCGGCGCGCCTCGAGCTCACGGCACTCACGCTCTACGCGTTCTCGACGGAGAACTGGAAGCGCCCGCACCTCGAGGTCGCGACGCTCATGGCGCTCCTCAAGGAATATCTCCGGCGCGAGCTGAAGACGCTGCTCGACAACGACATCGTCTTCCGCGTCGTCGGCCGGATGGACGGGCTCGATTCCTCGGTCCAGCGCGAGCTCGAGCACGCGATCGCCGCCACGGCACAAGGCAAGGGCATGGTCTTCAACATCGCCCTCAATTACTCGGGCCGGGCCGAGCTGGCCGACGCGATGCGGGCGCTCGCGCGAAAAGTGCAGGCGGGCACGTTGTGCCCCGAGGACATCGACGAGGCCGCGATCGAATCGCAGCTCTACACGGCCGGGCTGCCCGACCCCGACCTCCTCATCCGCACGAGCGGCGAAATGCGCATCTCGAACTACCTCCTCTGGCAAATCGCCTACGCCGAGATCTACGTGACGCCCGTGCTGTGGCCCGACTTCCGCGCGGGACACTTCCTCGAGGCGCTCACGGAGTTCCAGAAGCGCGAGCGCCGTTACGGCGGCGTCTCGGAATCGGAAGGAAGGCGGGACGTGGTCGCGGCGCCGGCGGCGCAACCGGCGACCGCGTCACGATGAAATTCCAGAGGGAGCTCACGGCCGCGGTCCTCATCCCCGCGGTCCTCGCGGTGCTCGTGGCGGCGCCTCCCTGGGCCTGGGCGCTCCTCGTCGCCCTGGCGGCGACCGTGGCGCTTCTGGAGTTTTACCGGCTGATCGAGGCGGCGGGATGGATCGTCCCGAAACCCGCTGGCGTCGGCCTCTTCCTCGCCTTCGTGGCGGCGGCCCATCTCGCCTCCCTCCTCGCGCTCGTCGTGCTCACGGGCGTCACGCTTCTCGCGCTGCCGACACTCGTCATGTTCGCGTCGCCCCGCGAAGCCGTGCTCCTCGCGTCGTCCGCCTCGTCCGTCTTCGCGACGCTCTACGTGGCTCTAGGGGCAGGGGCCATGGTGGGACTTCGCGCGATCGGCTGGCAGCCCGTCGTGTTCCTGCTCGCGATCGTGTGGGCCGGCGACTCCGCCGCCTACTACGTCGGGCGCCGGTGGGGAAAGCGGAAGCTCGCTCCGGTCGTGAGCCCGAAGAAGACATGGGAAGGCCTCTGGGGCCAGCTCGGGGCCGGCCTCGCCTTCGGGGCGGCCGCGGCTCTCCTCCTCTTCCGCTCGGCGTCCGGTGCGACCGGCACGTCCGGCGCGCCGCGCACCCTTCTTCTCGGCGCGGCGCTCGGCCTCGTCGTCTCCGTCGTGGCGGTCGTCGGGGATCTCCTTGAATCCACTTTCAAGCGGAGCTGCGCGGTGAAGGATTCGGGCGGTCTCCTGCCCGGCCATGGCGGCCTCCTCGACCGGCTCGACTCGCTCCTCTACGCCTCGCCCGTCCTGCTTTTCGCCCTCGCGTTTGTGCCGGGAGCCCTGCTCCGATGAAAAAGCGCATCGCCCTCCTCGGCGCAACCGGCTCCATCGGGGACTCGACCCTGTCCGTCGTCGCCCATTTCCCCGGGCGCTTCGAGATCGTCTCGATGTCGGCCGGGTCGAACCTCGAGAAGCTCCTGCCCGCGATCGCCGCGCACCGCCCGAAGGTCGTGTCGGTGACGACGCGGGAGGACGCGGCGCGGCTCCGACAGGAATTCCCCGGCCTCTCGGTCGGCTTCGGCCCTCAGGGGCTCGTGGACGTGGCGACCCTTCCCGAGGCCGATGTCGTTCTCGGTGGCATCGTGGGGTCGGTCGGTCTCGCGCCCGCTTACGAGGCCGTGAAGCTCGGCAAGACGCTGGCCCTCGCGAACAAGGAGACGCTCGTCGTGGCCGGCGAGCCGCTCATGGCGGCCGCGCGCGCCTCCGGTGCCGCGGTCCTGCCCGTGGACTCGGAGCACTGCGCGCTCCATCAGGTCCTGCGCGCGGGAACTCACGCGGAAGTGAAACGCCTCGTCCTCACGGCTTCGGGCGGGCCGTTCCGCACCCGTGACTTCGCCACGTTTCCGGCGATCACCGTGGACGACGCCCTCCGGCACCCGACGTGGAAGATGGGCCCGAAGATCACGATCGACTCGGCCACGATGATGAACAAGGGACTCGAGGTCATCGAGGCGCGCTGGCTCTTCGACGTGCCGGGCCGGAAGATCGACGTCGTCCTCCACCCGCAATCGATCGTCCACTCGATGGTCGAGTACGTGGACGGTTCGGTGCTCGCGCAGATGTCGCCGAACGACATGCGCTTTCCGATCCTCTACGCGCTCACGTATCCCGACCGCATTCCGACACCGCTCGAGGGACTGGACCTCACGTCGCTCGGCAGGCTCGAGTTCTTCCCGATGGAACCGACCCGCTATCCGGCGGTCGGGCTCGCGTACGCCGCGCTCGAGACCGGCGGCTCGGCGCCGGCGGTGCTCAATGCCGCGAACGAAATCGCCGTCCAGGCGTTTCTCGACCGGCGCATCCCCTATCCCGCGATCGTCGAAATGGTTGCGCGCGTTCTCGGCAGGCACCGCGTCGTCGGAGTAACCTCCGTCGCGGATGCGCTCGAGGCCGACGCCTGGGCGCGGCGCGAGGCCGCCGCCATCCTTCCTCTCCTCGAAACCAGCCCGCGGGCGGCAACCGCCCCCGCCTTTCCCGCGTAACACCCCCGAGGCCTCATGACCATTCCGACGAACATCCTCGCCCTGATCTTCGTTCTCTCGTTCCTCATCGTGTTTCACGAGGGGGGACATTTCCTCGTCGCGAAGCTCTTCAAGTTCCCGGTCGAGATCTTCTCTTTGGGATTCGGGAAGCGCCTCTTCGGCTGGAAGAAGAACGAGACGGACTATCGCGTCTCGCTCATCCCGCTCGGCGGCTACGTGAAAGTCGTCGGCCTGGGGCCGGACGAAAGCGACATCGTCGCGGGCACGGCCGAGGCCTCGGTGACGCAGCCCGGAACGCGCCTCGAGCGCCTCCTCATCCTCTTCGCGGGGCCGGGCGTGAATCTCGTCCTGGCGCTCCTCCTCACCGCGCTCGCCTTCCTCATCGGCGTCGAGGTCGCGAAGTACAAGGGCGAGGCCCCGGTCGTGAAGGTCGTCGACCACGAGAGTCCGGCCGAGAGGGCGGGGATCCAGGCGGGGGACCGCATCGCGACGATCTCGGGCAAGCCCGTGACGACGTGGGAAGAGGTGGAGCTCGAGACGGGCCTCGCTCCGCGCGAAGAGCTCACGGTCGGCATCGAGCGCGACGGAAAGCCGCTCACCCTGAGGCTGACCCCCGAGCCGCGCTCGAAGTACGACATCGGCTACACGGGCCTGAACCCTTACATCCCGGCCGTGGTCGCCCGGGTCGTCCCGGGCTATCCCGGCGCGAAGGCCGGCCTCCAGGTGGGCGACCAGATCGTCTCCGTCGGCGGCAAGAGAGTCGTCCTCTATTTCGAGGTCGTGCGCTTCATCCGCGAGGCCGCCTCCACGTTCGACAAGGACGGGCCGAAGCCAATCGAGATGATCGTGTCGCGCAACGGCGAGACGATGACGCTGAACGTCGTGCCCGTGAAGGAAGGCGAGAACTGGCGCATCGGCTTTGCGCCGAAAGAGGAGACGGTTCTCCGCCGCTTCTCGCTCTCCGAGGCCTTCGCGGCGTCGTGGCGCGAGAACGTCCGGCAGGTGCAGGTGACGGGGCAGATCGTGGGCCGCTTGTTCCGCGGCACCGGCTCGATACGTCAGTTCTCGGGCCCGATCGACATCGCGAAGTTCTCGGGTGAGGCGGCGCGCTCGGGGCCGTCGGCGCTCATCCTTCTCATGGGCATTCTCTCCCTGCAGCTCGGAATTCTGAACCTCCTTCCAATCCCGCTCCTCGACGGCGGGCAGATCTTCGTCACGCTGCTGGAGGCCGTGTTCCGCCGGGACTTCTCGATCCAGGTGAAGGAGCGGCTCCTGCAGGCAGGCTTCGTGTTCCTCGTCCTCGTCATGGTCACCGTCCTGTACTTCGACGTCCTCAAGAACGTCAACTTCTGATGTCTTCGAGCATGGTTCGCGCGCGGCACGGGACGGTCGGCGTGCGGGTGGGAAAGGTCCAGGTCGGAGGCGGCGCGCCGGTCGTCGTGCAGTCCATGTCGAACACGGACACGGCCGACGTCGAAAGCACCGTCAAGCAGTCGCTCGAGCTCGCCGAGGCGGGCTCCGAGCTCGTCCGCGTCACGGTGAACGTGGACGAGGCCGCCGCGGCGGTCCCCCGGATCAAGAAGCGCCTCCTGGCCGCCGGCTGCGACGTGCCCCTCATCGGCGACTTCCACTACAACGGGCACCTCCTCCTCACGAAGTACCCCGAAATGGCGAAGGCGCTCGACAAGTACCGGATCAATCCCGGAAACGTCGGGACGGGGAAGAGGCGGGACGAACAGTTCGCGACGATCTGCGCCGTGGCGCGGGACCTCGGGCGGCCCGTGCGCATCGGGGTGAACGGCGGCTCTTTGAACCAGGAGCTCGTCATGCAGAAGATGCGGGAGAACACGGACCTCGATCTCGGCCGCTCGTCGGAAGACATCGTGAACGAGTGCATGGTGCTCTCGGCGCTTCAGTCGACCGAGCTCGCGCTCGAGACGGGCATGCGGAAGGACCAGATCATCATCTCGTGCAAGGTCTCGCGCCCGAACGACCTGATCGCCGTCTACCGCGACCTCGCGTCGAAGACCGACCAGCCGCTCCACCTCGGCCTCACGGAGGCCGGGATGGGGACGAAGGGGCTCGTGTGGTCGTCCGCCGCGATGGGCGTGCTGCTCGACGAAGGGATCGGGGACACGATCCGCGTGTCGCTCACGCCGCGCCCGGGCGGCGATCGCCGCGAAGAGGTCTACGCGGCGTGCGAGCTCCTCCAGTCGCTCGGCCTCCGCAGTTTCGCGCCCTCGGTGACGGCCTGCCCCGGCTGCGGCCGCACGACGTCCACGGGATTCCAGGAGCTCGCCGAGAGCATCCAGGACTACGTGCGCCAGCAGATGCCTGCCTGGAAGACGCGCTATGACGGCGTCGAGACGATGACGCTTGCCGTGATGGGCTGCATCGTGAACGGCCCCGGCGAGAGCAAGGCCGCGAACATCGGCATCTCGCTGCCCGGCACGGGCGAGGCCCCGAGCTGCCCCGTCTTCATCGACGGCCAGAAGTTCACGACGCTGAAGGGCACGCACGACGAGCTGTCGGCGGCTTTCCGGAAGCTCGTGGACGACTACGTCGAGACGAAGTACGCGAAGAAGTGACCGGAGAGGCGGGCGCTCAGCTCCCCGACAGCCCCTTCTTGCCGAAGTGCGCCTTGAGCCTTTTCGAGAGCGCGAGCTGCTTGGCGTAGTTCAGGGAGTAGACGGCGATAGGGGCGCCCGCCACGTTGAACGGCACGGAGGCGAGCGCGATGAGGAAGTGGCGCGCCTTCTCGGCGGTGGTGAACTCGGGGTTCCGGAAGTCGACGACCGTGCGGTAGTACTTGCCGAGCAGCTTGTAGACGTCGCCGAGGACCTTCGTGAAACCCATCTCGACGCCCCACGACAGGCACTCGCCCGCGCGCACCGAGGAGAGGAACTCCCGCCACGTGGCTCCGGGCGCCATCGTGAAGACGGACGCCACGGGTGGGTACGTGTGCGCGTCCGAGCCTCCGATGAGCGCGAGAGAGCCGCGCTTTTCCTTGGCCGCCGTGACGAGGTCCTCCACGAGCGCGTTGTGCTGGTACGCCATCGAGCCGTTTTTCACCTCGAAGACGTCGAAGAGCTCGAGCATCGTGGTGAAGAAGTCCTCGGGCGCCTGCCGCATCCGGTACGACTGGAAAAGGTGGTTCGCCGAGTAGAGGAGGCTTTCGCTCCTGAGGTACTCGACGAGATCGAAGATGTTCCGCCGCTTGCGGTCGACGACCTTCCACTGCGGGAGCGAGAGATCGAAGACGTTCACGTGGATGCGGTGGCCCGTGCGGGGGAAGAACGTCTCGATCTCGGCGGAGACGAAGAAGTCCGCGTAGTCGAGATGCCGGTCCTGGAACTTGAGGCAACCGTCCACGGTGTCGTGATCCGTGAAGGTCACGAAATCCATCCCGCGGCTCTTCGCGAGGCGGTACGTTTCGTCAGGGTCGTTGTACGAGTCGCGCGTGTTCGCGGCCTTGAAGTACTTGAACATCGACGCGTTCGTGTGGAGGTGGAGGTCCGCCCGCGCGAGGGGGAGGGCCGGCCCGGAGTCGGGTTCGGGGGAGCGGGGGGCCGGAGGGCGGGTGTCTTCCATGGGGAGGGCAGTGTCCGGGTCCCGCCGGGGTGAGTCAAGGACGAGAGGCCCGCCCGCCTGCTAAAGTCGTTTCGTCATGGGAGGGGTGTTCGGAAGAGTGTTCTACGCGATGTTGCTGGCCGGTGTGCTCGCCACGGCGACCTGGGTGTCGTTCACGCGCTTCGTCGCGGGGAAGTCGCTCAAGGTGCCGAATCTCACGAACCTCACCGCGGAGGAAGCGGCGACCGTCGCGATCGAGCGCGGCCTCGAGGTGAAGGTGGACTCCGCGCAGGAGGGGTTCGACGATACGGTCGCGGCGCACCGCGTAAGGAGCCAGGTGCCGGCCGCGGACACGGCGGTCAAGAGCGGTCAGACGATCCGCATCGCCCTGTCGCTCGGGCTGCGTGCCGTGCGGATGCCCGATCTGACGGGCCTCTCGGCCCGCGCCGCGGCTCTCGCGGTGACGAAGGCAGGCCTCAAGGACGCCGCCGTTTCGACGGTGCGGCTTCCGGGTCCGCCCGGAGTGGTCGCGCAGGGAATCGCGCCCGGTTCGATCGCGCCGCCCGACTCGGCGGTCGACCTGCTCGTGAACCGCGGCATGGCGGACGTCGCCTGGGTCATGCCGGACCTCATCGGCCGCGACTTCGAGCGCGTCCGGACGGCGTTCGAGGAGCGGGGGTTCCGCATCGGCGGGGTCAAGAGCCAGGCCTACGAGGGCGCGGCGACCGGCACCATCCTCCGGCAGTTTCCGCTCGCGGGCTCGCCCGTGACGCGGCGCGACGCCCTGTCGTTCGTGATCGCGGCGCCCGAGGGGGGTGCATGAGCGTCGCCATCGCCCCGTCGCTCCTGTCGTCGGATTTTTCCCGACTCGGCGACGCGGCGCGCGCGTGCGAGGAGGGCGGCGCCGACTGGATCCACTTCGACGTGATGGACGGCCACTTCGTCCCGAACCTCAGCGTCGGTCCGATCGTCCTCAAGGCGCTCCGGAAGGCGACGCGCGTGCCCTTCGACGTCCACCTCATGATCGAGGAGCCGCTCGCGACGCTCGACCAGTACCTCGACGCGGGCGCCGGGCGCGTGGCCGTGCACGTCGAGGCCGAACCGCACCTCAATCGCTTCGTCCAGCATGTGCGCGCGCGCGGCGTGAGTCCCGGCGTCGCGATCAATCCGGGCACGTCGCTGGCGTCGGTCGACGAGGCGCTCCACTTCGTGGACTTCGTCCTCGTGATGACGGTCAACCCCGGCTGGGGCGGGCAGACCTTCATCGCAGGCTCTCTCGACCGGATCGCGCGCCTCTCGGAGTCGATCCGGAGAGTGGGTTCGAAGGCGACGATCGCCGTGGACGGGGGCGTCGGCTTCGACAACATCGCGCCCCTGGTCAGGGCCGGGGCGCGCCATTTCGTCGCGGGCTCGTCGATCTTTTCGGCGGGAGACGTCCGGGAAGCCATCCGCGGGCTGCGGGAAGCGGCGGGCACCCCCGGCACGTTGCGTGCTTGAAACCGGGCCGATGCCGGTGCATTCTCCGCAACTCATGACGCGCGCGACCCTCCTCCGCCCGCTGACTCTGCCCGCCGCCACGTTCGGCGCAGTGCTCGGCGCGGTCCTTCTCGTTCTGTCCGGCTGCGGTGCCTCAAACGACACGGCGAAACTCACCCGCGAGCTCCTGACGATGCCGAAGGAAGAGGCGTATGCGCGGGGCGAAGGGCTGGTCAAGAAGAAGAAGTACCAGACGGGTCGCCAATACCTCCGGTTCGTGGCCGAGAACTACGCGAACGATCCGATCGGGCGTCAGGCCGCGCTGCGGCTCGCCGACTCGTTCTTCGACGAGAAGACGCAGCTCGGTTATCTCGAGGCCGGCGTGAGGTACAAGGACTTCCGGAACCGCTACCCGTCGCACCCGAAGTCCGACTACGCCCTGTTCCGCCTCGCGCAGTGCTCGGACCGGCAAGCCGAGCGGCCCGACCGCGAGCAGACGAATACGCGTCTCGCGGCAACGTCTTACCGGGAGCTCATCATCAATTTTCCCGACTCGCCTTACGCCACGGAGTCGCGGACGCGCCTCGGCGTCATGCGCAACCTCCTCGCCGAGCACGAGTACCTCGTGGGCCATTTCTACCTGAAGCGCAGGGCCTGGCGCGCCGCGAAGGGCAGGATGGACGTCATCCTCGCGGCCTATCCCGAGTACGCGGGGCTGGACAAGGTGCTCTACGAGGCGGGAGTTCTCGAGCGCAGGATGGGGAACGGTGGCGAGGCGCGGTCGCTCTGGGAGCGCCTCCAAAAGGACTACCCGGCGAGCCCGCTCGTGAAGAAGGTGCCGGCGCCTCTCGCCACCGCGCCCGCCCTCGTCCGTGCCGCGGGCGGCTGACGCCTACCTTGGCAGGCCCCGGCAGGCCCTCGATTTGACGTAACCGGTTTCGATGCGGTAACTTAGGTTGCTTTCTGGTCGTGGTTTTGCTTGGGAGTGGCTTCCCAAGGGCACCGTTTCCGGGCAGGAGGTCGTCATGCGTCATCCTCTGGCTGCGCTCACGGCGGGCATTCTGCTCGCCGCCACGTCCGCCCTCCAGGCGGTGGACGACACGCGCCCCGCCCTCACGCGAGAGGTCGCCCCTGCTCGGCCGGTCCTGATCGAAAAGGTCGTGAGAGCGCCTCGAACCGTGACTGGTCCGCTCGCGATCGGCGTCGAAACGGACGTCTACTGCTCGGGCTACCTCGGCGAAATGAGCGAGGTCTTTCCGGGCGCGATCGTGAGCGCCGAGAAGGAAAAGAACCAGACGTTCTTCATGCTCGGCGACATCGTCTACCTCGATATCGGAGAGCGGGACGGCCTCGCGGCGGGAATGGAGTTCACCATCGTGCGGCCACAGCAGGCCGTGAACAAGTGGGGCTCCGTCACCGACGTCGTGGGACGGGTCTACCAGACGCCCGGCCGCCTCCGCGTGATCTGCGCCCAGGAGCGGTCGGCAATCGCCGAGATCTCCTATTCGTGCATGGACGTGCAGGTCGGCGACTCCATCATGCCGTTCGAGCCGATCCCGGTGCCGCTCGTGCGGCGGACGGAGATCATGACGATGTGCGACACCCCGAACGGGAAGGTGATCGGCCACATCGTGGAGACGCGTCTCGGGGAGACGCCAGTCGGGACCGATTCGCTCGTCTACCTGGATCTCGGCGAGGCCGACGGCCTGAACGCGGGCGACTTCCTCACCGTCTACCGGGCTTCGGGGCGCGCGGAAGGCGTGCGGACGATTCTCGGCGAGGCCTCGATCCTGACGACCCGGCGCCGGACTTCGGTCGCGATCATCACGCTGATGGCCGACACGATGGGCGTCGGGGACTCCGTCGAAATCAAGTAGGAACGGATCCTCAAAAAACTCTTGCGGGGAGAAATTCCCGTGATAGTTTTCTCTCCCCCAAACGGCGAGCGTTCGTGCGGTGTGCGGGAGGAGACGTGTCTGTGACGATCGACGGGCAACTGCAGCGGATCATCGACGAGCTGGTTTCGAAGGGCATTCCGCTCGAGGCAGCCAAGAAGGAATTCGAAAAAAAATACGTGGCCGCGGCCGTGACGCGCGCGTCGGGCAACATGGGCCGCGCGGCGAAATCCCTCGGCATCCACCGCAATACCCTGCGCGCGAAGATCTCGCTCCTGAAGGTAAGGCCGCCCCTCAAGGGGCGGGACAATAGCTGAGCGGCGCGAATTTTCCGGATGGGAAAGGGCGGGAGCTCTGGGGGCTCCTACTTGGGCTTGTTGGTGTCGTCATCCTTCGAATCGCCGGACTGGCCGCTGCGCATCGCATCCTTGAAGTTCTTGATGCCTTCGCCGAGGCCCTTGCCGAGCTGCGGAATCTTGCCGGCCCCGAAGATGAGCACGACGATCACGAGGATGACGAGAAGTTCGGGAAGACCGAGATTGGGCACGGGCGCCTCCTGCCAGCGGAATCATACTCCGGGCCCTCCGCTCAGAGGAACGCAAGGAGGGGAGCGAAGGGCCCCCGGGGCGCGGTGTGCCGCCGGATGACGCGCCGGGCCGCCTCGCGGTGCGGCCGATAGAACGGCCTTCCCATGAGCATCATCTTCTCGAACGTCCCGAGGACCTTCCAGGCGCGCTGCAGGAGGACCGCTTCGGAGTACGCGGAGGCGCCTGCGGGGACGGCTTCGGCGGCCCTTTCGAAGCGGAGCGAGACCGGGTCGTAGTCCGGCGGTCCAAGGCGGAGATCCTGAAAGTCGATCGCGGCGAGCCGTCCGCCGGGAGCACGCATGAGGTTGTTCGCGTGGTAGTCGCGGTGCGTCGGCACCGCGTCTCCCGTGGCCCGGGGATCGGCGGCGGCGCGCGCGAGGGCGCCCGCCCGTTCGGTCCAGTCCGCGGCGCGCGAATCCTCGAGCGGTTCGCGTCCTCCCTTCTCGAGGGCCCAATGCCGCGTGTGGTCGAGCTCGGCGGTGAAGAAAGCCGCGTCGAAGGCCGGGTTACGGACCGCGACGGTCCGCGCGACCGAACGGAGGGGGAGAAGCACGTCCTCCGCTTCGTCGAGGAGGCGGGACCGGTCTTCGGCCGGCGCTTCCGCGAGGTCCATCGCGAGGTCCCGATTTCCGAGATCCTCGATCAGGGCCGCCCCAAGGTCCGGGGCGTCCGCGTGGAGCGCGGGCACGCGCACCCCGGCGGCATGGAGCGCCGCGCCGATCGCGGCCCAGTTCGCCTGCGCGAGGGACGCCGGTTGCGGGTAGAGAACGAGGAGCGCCGACGAGCCGCCGGCCGTGGGCTGCCGGAAGTAGCGCCGGGCACCGATGTCGCCAGCCAGAGGGGACGGGACCGGCGCCCCGGCGAGGCCGAAGCGCTTACGCGCCTGTCCGAGCCGCCCCGCGGCGTCCTCTGGGGCGGGCGAGTTCACCCCTTTTTCGCGGGCGCGGACACGGGCGCGGGGGCTGGCACGGGCGCCGTGGCCGGAGGCGCGCTCTCCTCGAGGATCTCGACCTTCACGAGCTTCTGGTAAACGCGGGGCTTCCCGAGGCTGGCGTTGGACGGATCCGGATTCGACTCCGCCACGATGCGGTCCACGACGTCCATTCCCTTCACGACCTCGCCGAAGGCCGTGTACTGGTGGTCGAGGGACGGGTAGTCCTTGAGCACGATGAAGAACTGCGATGACGCCGAGTCCGGCGCGGCCGACCGGGCCATCGAGACGACGCCGCGTTTGTGCGGCGTGTCGTTGAACTCCGGCTTGAGCGTGACGGGCTGACCCTTCGCGTCCGTGCGCCCCGCGTTTCCCCAGACGAAGGCGTTCTTCGGGTCCTTCGTCAGAGGATCGCCGCCCTGCAGGACGAAGCCCGGAATGACGCGATGGAAAAGCGTTCCGTCATAGAAGCCGCCGCTTGCGAGATCGACGAAGTTCCTCACGTGATTCGGCGCGCGATCGGCGAAAAAACGGATCGTCACGTCGCCGCGCTCGGTGTGAAGGACGACCACCGCGTGGGCGTAGTCGTGGGTCGCCGCTTTCGGCGGGACCTTCTTCTTCGCCTTCGGCCGGGTGGCGGCATCGAGGTCTCCGGCCGACGAGAGAACGAGAAGAGCCGCGAGGGCCGCGCGGACCGCCCGGGGGGCTGCCTTTCTCATCGACATTCCGTGTGTCCTCCTTGGAGCTTCGGAGCGGTCCTTGTCAGCGCGACCGGCCGCGCCGATGATAGACCTCAGGATGCTGGCCGAAACCTTCCTGAAGATGGTCGAGAAGGCGACGACCGACCTCGACCTCGAGCGCCTTCGGATCGACGTTCGGGCGCTTGCCGAAAAACACCCGGAGGCCACGACGCGCGAGAAAGGCGAGCGCCTCGTCGCGAAGGCCGCCCGTCGCGCCGCCGTCCTCGGAGGCGTCGCGGGACTCCCGCCCGGCTGGACCGCGCTCGCTACGGCCGCGCCCGAGCTGACCGCCCTCCTCATCCTGCAGAGCCGGCTCATCGTCTCGCTTCATCTCCTGTACGGCGCTCCGATGGAGCCGAAGGAACGGGCCCTCGAGGTGCTCGCGGGTCTGGCTTCCGGCGCGGGCATCAACGTCGGGCGCCGTCTCACGACCCGGGCCGCCGAGGAAATCGCGACGCGTCTGCTCGCGCGGTTCGTGGGCCGCGAGGTCTCGCACCTCGTACCCGTGCTCGGCGCCGCGGCCGGTGCCGCCCTGAACTACGGGGCCGTGCGCGCGGTCGGCCGCGCCGCTCTGAGGCGCGTCGAACGGCTCTACGGCCCCCCCGAACTACCAGGAACCGGACTCATTCTCGACGCCAAGGGAAAGGTATCATAGGGGGTCGCGTGATAAAGTTCCGGCTTCATTCAGGCGTCGAGGCGTAAGCCGTACCGAGGAACCTCGGGGCGACGACATACTTCGGAGGAGACCGATGCGCGAGCAGTTCTACGAGGCAATACGGACGACGGCGAACGTCGGCTGGAATGCCTTCCAGGCCGTGAATCGCCGCGTCCCGGCGCGCGCTTTTCATCCGGCCTGGTCGCCGGAGCCGCTCCCGAAGAGTCACGAGCGCACGAAGCCCCCCTTAGGCTACCCCCGCCGCACGGATTCGCTGTGCCCGACGTGCACACGGGAGGTCCGCGACGCGATCGTGGGCGGCACGCGGGAGCTCCGCGAGCTCGTGGACGGGCGGCCCGGAGAAATCCCGGCCGACATCGTCCTGCGCGGCAACGAGATCTGGATGGTCAAGACGTGCCCGAAGCACGGCACGTTCGAAGACCTGATGTCCAGTGACGCGAAGTTTTTCAGCCGGCTCGAGCAGAATTTCTTCGGGCGCGACGTCAAGATCGCGAAGGACAAGCTCCACGACCACGGCTCGGCCTCGATCAGGTACGGCCGCGGCGCCGTCCTCACGGTCGATCTCACGAACCGCTGCAACATGATGTGCAACCCGTGCTTCATGGACGCGAACCAGGTCGGTTACGTCCACGAGCTTTCCTTCGAGGACATACGGGAAATCCTCGACAACGCCGTCTCCATCAAGCCCCGCCGCCAGCTTTCCGTGCAGTTCTCGGGCGGCGAGCCCACGATCTCGCCCTTCTTCATCCAAGCGACGCGTTACGCGAAAGAGGTCGGCTACTTCTCGGTCCAGTGCGCCACGAACGGCATCCGGTTCGCGCAGGAGCCGGAGTTCGCGAAGGCGGCGTACGAGGCGGGGCTGCGGCTCGCGTACCTTCAGTTCGACGGGGTCGGGAACGAGCCGAACGTCCATCGCGGCGTGGGCAACCTATACGACGTCAAGCTGCGGGCGCTCGACAACCTCCATGCCGCGGGCATCGACGTCACGCTCGTGACGACGATCGTGAATACCGTCAACAACGACCAGGTCGGGGACATCATCCGGTTCGCGATCCGGAACATCGACAAGATCAACGCGGTCTCCTTCCAGCCCGTCTCCTTCACGGGTCGGGACGAGGAGATCGACGACGAGACGCGGAAGAAGCAGCGGTACACGCTGTCGCACCTCGCGCACGACGTGAAGAACCAGGCCGGCGTCAGCGAGCCGATGCGCGACTGGTTCCCGCTCTCGGCCTCGGGCCCGTTCTCGGATCTCAAGGACCTGCTCGGGGGGCTCGAAGGGCAGTGGGGCTCGCTCAAGTGCGGATGCCACCCGAACTGCGGCATCGGCACGATGATGCTCGTCCACCCGGAATCCGGCGACGCCGTGCCCCTCACGCAGATCCTCGACGCGGACCGGCTTCTTCGCGACCTGACGGTCGTCACGGACGCCGCGCGCGGGCGCTTTCTCACGATCGTCCAGACCGCCCTGGCTCTCGCGCGCAACATCCGCCCGTCGGGTGTCCCGAAGAATCTCGGTGTGTGGGAGACGCTCAAGGTCATGGACGGGCACACCGGCAAGGGCATGGGAATCGCGAAGCAGGCGCGCTATCCGTGGCGCGTCCTCCTCGTCGCGGGGATGTGGTTCCAGGACCTCTTCAACTACGACTTCCGCCGCACGGAGATGTGCATCATTCCCTACGGCACGCAGCTCGGCGAGATCTCCTTCTGCGCCTACAACACGGGCGCGGGCTGGCGGCAGATCGTCGAGGAGATGCACCAGAGCGCGACGCTCGCGGAGTGGTACAAGGAGAAGGGCCGCCATCCCGTGTACGCCCACGGCAGGCGCGTTCCTCTTCCCTCGTTCACGCCCGCGCCGGTCCCCTCCACGCTTCCCGTGTTCCAGCCCGGACTTCCCGCCGCCGCGCGTTCCGCGACGCCGGGTCTCACGGTCCTGCCTTCGTTCAGCGGGGCGTTGGGGAAATAGCGCGCGCCGCGAGGGCCACGAGGGCGTCGGCCGCTTCGCCCGGGTTTTCGAGCGGGACGAGATGCCCCGCGCGGGGAACGGTCACGAGGCTGACCCACGAGGCGCGTCCCGCGACGGCCGTCATCGCTTCGGCGTCCGAAGGCGGCGCGATCGCGTCTTCGTCGCCCACGACGACGAGGAGCGGCTTCTCCCAACCGGAAAGCACCTCGAAGCCTTCGTCACGGAGCGCGAGACCGGCGAGGTCGGCCATCGCGGTCTGGGACGGCGTCGCGAGGATCATCGCGCGCGCGATCTCCTCGGCCGGCTTGCCCTTCGAGCTTCGGGCGAGAAGCTTCGGCAGCATCGCGGAAAGAGCCGCCTCGATCCCGTCCTTGCGGATCGACTCGATCGCTTCCCGGCGTTTCACCCGGCCCGCATCGTCGTCCGACGAGGCCTTCGTGTCGAAGAGCGCGAGGCCCTCGATGCGGCCGCGGAACCGCGCCGCGTGCCGTTTGACGAATTCGAACGCCACGTAGCCGCCCATGGAGAGGCCGGCGAGAAGGAACGGCTCGCCGGCGGGCAGGGCGTGGGAGATCTCCTCCGCCATGTCGTCGGCCAGGAGCGACATGGCGTGGACCGGCGCGGCAGGGCGGAGCGACGTGCCGCGGCCGCGGAAGTCCGGGGCGAAAACGGCGGTGATCGGGCCGAGCGTGCCTGCCGCGGCGCGCCCGGCGAGCGGCTCCCAGATGCGGCGGTCGAGGGGATAGCCGTGAAAGGCGACGAGGTGCATGGCGCCCATCTTACGGGCAGGGGATCACGGCCGGTACGTCACGCTGTTTCGGGGCCCTTCCCAGACGGTGACTTCCTCGAGACGCACGCCTTCGGTGAGGACGCCCGCCTGGCGGATCTCGTCCGCGACCCACAGCGCGACGTTCTCGGCGCTTGCGTTCTTTCGGTCGAACGGGGGAACGGTGTTGAGGTCCCGGTTGTGGAGCCGCGACGCAAGCTCCTTCACGAAGGTCTCCGTCGGGACGAAGTCCACGGAGAGGTCGTAGGCGCCGAGCGCGGAGGTTCCGAGCGCGACCTCGATCTTCCAGGAGTGTCCATGCACGGGCTCGGGCCCCCCCATGTAGTCCACGAGGTGGTGCGCCGCCTCGAAGGTCGCGTGGCAGCGGACGGTGAAAGGCATCGGAGCGAGTCTACGGCGTGAGGACGGTCTCTTCGCGCCGAACCCGGATCCCGTGCTGACCCTCGGGCGGGACGCCGTATTCCTTCTCCAGGAACTTCTTCGGCGTCGTGGCCTCGGTGCCCGAGAGCGCCAGGCGCTCCGTGCGCGTTTCTCCGTTGGGAAGAGTGAACGAGTAGACGGCTTCGGTGGCCGCGCGGCCCAGAGACTTCGCTCCCTTCGGCAGCTCGACGCACGAGGTGATCCGGAGGCCTCCGGGGAGCCGCACGTTCACGGCGGCGACGTGCGCCTCCGAGAGCGCGGCGAGGACGTCCACGTCGAAGAGCTCGTGCTTCGACTCGTGGCCGAGGGGCAGCGCCGGACCCATGGACATGCGGAGGTGCGGGTTGTATCCCTCGGTGTACCGCACGGGAGCGCCGGACGCGCGCAGCGCGCGCTCGAGGACGTCCATCGTGTTGCGATGCGAGAGGTAGCGCGCGTCCCCGAGCTTCTCGAAGGTGAGCCGGTACGACCGCGCCGTTTCGGCGAGGGGCACCGCTAGCGCGCCGCCCGGAGCGCGCCGCTCGCGCAGCGGCAGGAGGTCCGACGTCGCCTTCATGCGGTACGCGGCGCCCTTGGTACCTTCCAAGAATCCGAATTCCGGCGGGAGCGGATTAGCGAGCACCGTGTCCTCGCCGTCGCCGGGGACGCCGCACGCGTAACAGTGTCCCCACTTGCAGTCGTCGGTGTGCATCTCCTTGAGCGCCTTCTTCCACTCGACGATCAGGAACGGTTTGCGGATGAACGCATCGACGACGTCCCAGGGAAGCGTCTCCGTGAGGTCTTTCTCGCGCAGGTGGCGGGGCTTCGGGACGTCCGCCGCGCGGAGCGCCTCGTTCCAGCGCTCCCACGAGAAGTGCTCGCTCCAGGCGTCGAAGCGTCCGCCACGATTCCAGACTTCGAGAATCGCGCGGCCCATGCGCCGGTCGCCGAGCGAGAGCATCGTCTCGATCTCGGCCTCCTTCGGCTCGTGCCACGTCATCTTCGCGCCCTTCACCATGCGGAACCTGTCTTTCAGGTAGGCGAGCTTCCGGTCGAGGTTCTCGACGCCGTCGAACGCGAACCACTGGAACGGCGTGAAGCTCTTCGGCACGAAGGATCCGACCGACACGTTCACCGTGGGCCTCACGCCGTGCTTTCGGCCCTGGGCGAGGATGTCCTTGACGAGCGTCACGAGCTCGTCGAGGTCGGGATCGGTCTCCGTCGGGAGGCCGATCATCGTGTAGACCTTGATCATGTCCCAGCCGCGCGAGAACGCCACGTCGGCGGCCTTCACCATGTCGGCGTTCGTGAACGTCTTGTTGATGACGCGGCGGAGCCGGTCCGAGCCCGTCTCGGGAGCGAACGTGAAGCCCGACTTGCGCACTTCCGAGACCGCATCCGCGAGCCCGACGGAGAACGCCTCCGCCCGGAGAGAGGGCAGCGAGATCGAGACCTTCGTCTTCGCGAGCTCCGGCGCGAGGCACGCGACGAGGGGCTCGATCTGCGAGTAGTCGGCCGAGGACAGCGAGAGGAGGCCGACCTCGCTCCAGCCCGCTTCGTCGATGAAGGCCTTCGTGGCTTTTGCGACGTCGGCGGGGTCCAGCTCGCGCACGGGCCGGTACCAGTAGCCGGCCTGGCAGAACCGGCAGCCCTGCGTGCAGCCGCGCATGATCTCGAGGCCGAGGCGGTCCTGGATGATGTCGACGGAGGGCACCATCGGCTTTTCGGGGTAGACGTCGGCCGAGAGCTTCTCGACCCAGACGCGGTTTGCCTTCTCGGGAACTCCCGGCATGTTCGGTGTCGTCGACACGACGCGATCGCCGTCGTAGACCACGTCGTAGAGGGACGGCACGTAGATCCCCGGGCAGGCGGCGAAGGCGAGAAGCCGCTCCCTTCGCGGAAGCGCCTTCGTGGTCGCGACCTCCTCGAGGAAGACGGGAAGGGCCTCCTCCGCGTCGCCGATGAGGAAGACGTCGAAGAAGTCCGCGAGCGGCTCGGGGTTCGCGGTGCACGGGCCGCCGCCGATGACGATCGGATCCGCGTCGCCGCGGTCCGAGGCGAGCACGGGGATGCCCGACAGGTCGAGCATGTTCGGGACGTTCGTGTAGTTCAGTTCGCTCTGGAGAGAGAAGCCGACGACGTCGAAGTCCGAAACGGGCGCGAACGACTCGACCGAGAAGAGAGGAACCTTCTCCCGGCGGAGCACGGCCTCGAAGTCGACCCAGGGCGCATACGTTCTCTCGCAGGCCCATTCCGCGCGCCGGTTCACGATTTCGTAGAGGATCTTCGTGCCGGTGTGGCTCATCCCGATCTCGTAGGCGTCGGGAAACGCGAGGCACACGCTGACCGACGTGGCGCCGAGATCCTTGCGCGTCACGTTCCTCTCGAGGCCGAGGTAACGCCCGGGACGCTCGACGGCGAGGAGGAAGCGCTCGAAGCGCGGGCGGACGGACGTGTAACGCACGGTGGATGTCATGGACCGGCGAGTTTACCGTGTCGCTGAGACGTCGTCGCAGACTTGGCGCCGGGCCGGTTCAGGCCGTCCGGGCGACGCCCACGGGACAGGAGACTCCCGTCCCCCCCAGGCCGCAGTAGCCATCGGGATTCTTCGCGAGGTACTGCTGGTGGGTGTCCTCGGCGTAATAGAACTCGGGGGCGGGCAGGATCTCGGTCGTGATGGCGCCGTAGCCCGCGGCCGCGAGCTCCCTCTGGAACGCGCTCTTCGAGGCCTCGGCCGCCGCGCGCTGCGTCTCGTCGAAGGTGTAGATGCCCGAGCGGTACTGCATGCCCGTATCGTTCCCTTGCCGCATACCCTGCGTCGGATCATGGTTTTCCCAGAACAGCTTCAGCAGCTCCTCGTACGAGACCTCCGCGGGATCGAAGACGACGAAGACGACCTCGCTGTGCCCCGTCTGTCCCGTGCAGACCTCGCGGTACGTGGGGTTCGGAGTCACGCCGGCGGCATAGCCGACGGCGGTCGAGAAGACGCCGCTCCCCTGCCAGAAAATTTTCTCGGCGCCCCAGAAACATCCCATCCCGAAGAGAGCGCGCCGCATCCCCGCGGGGAAGGGCGGCTCGAGCGGGCGGCCGTTGACGAAGTGCTTCTTTGGGACGGGCATGGCGGCGGATTCTGCTCCTCATGCGCCTAGAAGAAAAGCGGTTCGTCGGGAGAAACCGAACGGTCGTCCCGGCCGATTGACTCCCCGAAGGCAGCGGCCTAGATTGCCGCTTGGATGGCTCTCGACGACAAGGTCCGCGCGTACCTTCGCGAGCTCGGCGCCGCGCTCAACGAAGCGGTGTCGTCCTCGGAGAAGGTGCACGAGATCCTCGCGAAGGTGAAGGCCGAGGGTTATGGGGTGTATCTCGTCCTCGACGCCACGGTCGCCCTCGAGAAGCGCGGACGGCGCTCGTCGGCCGCACTCCCGTCCATCCGGCGCGGTGCGCTGCAGGCGGCCCGCGCCGCCGAGAACGGCGAGGGCTCCACCGTCGAGCGCGCCGTCTTCCAGATCAACGTCAAGGATCTGAGCTTCCTGCGCTCCGTCGGGATCGACCCCACGCGGCCCATCCGCTCCCGCCGCCGCGCGCAGGCCACGGTCACGATCCGGTCGACCGTGGCGAAAAGGGGTTGAAGGCGCAGGACCTTCTGGGCCTTTCCCCTCTTGACGTCGCGCGTGCCGTGCGCGAGGTCGCCCCGGAGTCGTTCCGCGCCGCGCAGATCTTCAAGTGGATCCACGAGCGGCGCGCCGCGGACTTCAAGGAGATGACGAATCTTCCGAAGGCGATGCGCGAGGCCCTCGCGAAGGACTTCGTCATCGGCCTCCCGAAGATCGTCGCGAGAACGCCCGCGCCCGACGGCACCGAGAAATTCCTGTTCGAGCTCGCGGACGGGGCGCGCATCGAAGCGGTGTACATCATGGAGTCGAAGAAGACGCCCTCGTGGACCGACCCCGAGACGCCGGGCGCTTCACGCGTGACGATCTGCCTGTCCTCGCAAACGGGCTGCGCGGTGGACTGCGCATTCTGCGTGACGGGCCGTATGGGCGCCGGGCGCAACCTCACGGCCGGAGAGATCGTTGGCCAGTACCTCGCGATCGCGCGCGCGAAGGGCTTCGGCCCGCACGAGGCGAACGTCGTCTTCATGGGGATGGGAGAGCCTCTCCTGAACGTCGCGAACGTGGTGCGAGCGCTCGATCTCCTCGAGGAGGAGGTCTCGCCGAAGCGCACGACCGTTTCGACGGCGGGAGTCGTGCCCGGAATCGAGACGCTCGCGGGCCGGCCGCACCGCCCAAACCTCGCCGTGTCGCTCTCGGCCGCGGACGACGAGACGCGGACGACGCTCATGCCGATCAATCGGACGTATCCCATCGCCCCGCTCCTCGCCGCGCTCAAGCGGTGGCCGCTCGAGCGCGGACGGCGCATCACCTTCGAGTACGTCCTCATCGCGGGAGTGAACGACCGGGTCTCGGACGCCGTGAAGCTCGCGGTGCTCCTGCGCCCCCTGCCGTCCAAGGTCAATCTGATTCCCCTCAACGAGTCGAAGGAATGGCTCCCCGGTCTCTCGCGGCCGGCGGACGCCGCCGTGAACGCCTTCGCGAAGGCGGTCGCGGACGGTGGCGTGCAGGTGACGGTGCGCTGGTCGAAGGGCCTGCAGGCCGACGCGGCCTGCGGCCAGCTCAGGGGGCGTGAAGAGCCGCGGCGCCCGGCGCCGCAGGCGCGCTGATCGTCGGGGCTGGCGGGGGCCGGGCGAAAGAGTATCTCAGCCGGAAAGCCGGACGATTCCCGTCAGGATCCGGCCGGTGGCCGCCCCATCCCGGCGCCAGGAGGGGAGGTCCGGCGTCTCGTACGTGCAGAGATCCGGGGCGGTCGTTCGCTCCGCGCGGATGCCCCGCGCCCGAAGAGCGGCGGCGTTGAAAGCGGCTACGTCGACGAAGGCCCGGTCCGTGCTTCCCGCGCGGACGGCGTCCCCCGGGACGGCGACGTCGCGATACGCCTCGCGGAGCGCCACCACGACCTCGGGCCCGACTTCGTACCTCTCGCGCGAGATCGAAGGGCCGAACGCGGCGGAGAGGCCGGCGACGCGCACGCCCCGGGCCTCGAGAGCGTCGAGCGCGGCATCGAGGACGCGCGCGGCGGTCCCGCGCCAGCCGGCGTGGACGGCCGCGATCCAGCCCGTCCGGGGATCCGCGAGGACGATCGGAACGCAGTCGGCCGACGCCACTGCGAGGAGGACGTCCGGCTGGCAGGTCAGGAGGCCGTCGCCCTCTCCGAGGAGCGTGTGCCCGCGCTTTCGCGCAGGTGTTTCGAAGGAAAGAATGCGGCGGCCGTGGACCTGCGTGAGGCGCACGACCTCGGCGTCCGGCGCTTCCAGCGCGCCGGCGAGCGCCCGGCCGGCGGCTTCCGTGGGCGTCTCCTTCGCCGCGAGAGGTCCGCGTGTGAAGCCCGCCGCAAAACCCGGCGGCAGACCTCTGAAACGCGTGACTCCCACGCCTCATTCTAGGAAACTCCGCCGGTGACCCTCGCCCGTCTCGTCCTGCCGCACGGCCTCAGGACCCCCGACCGCATCCAGCGCTTCCTCGACGAGGACGTCCTCTACAACAAGGAGCCGGACGGCGAGACGGCCTTTTCCCCCCGGCGGGTCTTGCGAGAACGGCGCGCGCACTGCTTCGAGGGCGCGCTCCTCGCGGCAGCGGCCCTCCGGCGTCTCGGGCACGCGGCGCTCGTCGTCCAGCTGCGGGCCGTGCGCGACGACGACCACGTCCTCGCGCTCTATCGCGAGCGCCCGGGCGCGGGCTGCTGGGGCGCCGTCGCGAAGTCGAACTACTCGGGGCTGCGCTTCCGCTCGCCCGTCTATGGCTCGCTCCGCGAGCTCGTGATGAGCTATTTCGACGTCTATTACAACCTCGAGGGCGAGAAGAGCCTGCGGGCTTTCGGGCGGCCCGTGAACATGGCGCGCTTCGACGCGCGCGGCTGGGAGACGGCCGACGAGAGCCTCTGGGACGTGAGTCTCCACCTCGCGACGCGGCGCTTCACGCCGGTCCTCTCGCGGGGACAGGCGCGGGGGCTCGCTCCGATGGACCGGCGTCTCTTCAACGCCGGCCTCGTCGGGACCGTGGCCTGAGCGCGCGAGTCGCGGTCTAATGGGCGCATGAAGACGCTCGGGCCCGCCCGCGGCCTCCTCTTCACGCTCCTCTTTACGGGCGTCGCGCTAGCAGTGGCTCTCGCCGCGCGTTCCGCTCCCGCCCAGATCGTGCCACAGCCCCAGGTGCCGGGTGACGCCGTCGTCCGGGACTTCCGGTTCGCGAACGGCGAGACGCTTCCCGAACTGAAAATGCACTACGTCACGATCGGGCGGAAGCTCGACGACGGGCAGGGGCACACGACGAACGCAGTCCTCGTCCTGCACGGGACGGGCGGCTCGTCCGCGCAGTTCCTCGGCCCGAATTTCGCGGGCGTTCTGTTCGGCCCGGGCCAGCCGCTCGACGCCTCGAGATACTTCATCGTGATTCCGGACGGCATCGGCCACGGCGCCTCGTCGAAGCCGAGCGACGGCCTGAAGGCGAAGTTCCCCCGCTACACGTACGACGACATGGTACGGGCCCAATACCGGCTCCTGACCGAGTCCCTCGGCGTGGATCACCTGCGGCTCGTGATCGGGACCTCGATGGGCGGCATGCACACGTGGCTGTGGGGCGAAACGTACCCCGCCTTCATGGACGCCCTCCTGCCGCTCGCGAGCCTGCCGAACGCGATCGCGGGTCGGAACCGCATGTGGCGAAAGATGGCGATGGACCTCATCCGCGAGGACCCCGACTGGAAGGGCGGCGCTTACGTCGCGCAGCCGCGGGGTCTAAAGGGGGCGCTCGCGCTCATGCTCCTTCTCTCGGGAAGCCCGCACCAGTGGATGCGGCAGGCGCCCGACCCGGCGGCCGCTGACGCCGCGGTCGAAAACTACATGAAGGACCGTTTCTCGAAGGCCGACGCGAACGACCTGCTCTTCGCCCTCGACGCCTCGCGCGACTACGACCCGTCCCCGCGCCTCGAAAGGATCCAGGCGGCGCTCCTCGCGCTCAACTTCGCGGACGACGCCATCAATCCGCCCGAGCTCGACCTTCTCGAGAAGGGTGTGGCGCGGGTCAAGAACGGCCAAGCCGTCGTCTTCCCGCTCTCGGAAAAGACGCGCGGCCACCAGACGCACACGTGGCCGGATTTATGGAAAACTTACCTCTCCGAGCTTCTCGTTCGCTCGAAGAGGTAAACGCTGCGGAGGTCCCGTCGGCGCGAATCAGTCGTTGATGAGGTGCTCGTGGGACCAGTGTCCTGGCGAGTAGCGCGTGCCACCCTTCGCTTTCTGGTAGCGGGGCGCAACCCAGCGGGCCTTGGGCTGCGGAGGCTCGGCCCAGCGACCGTCGTTCCAGTTCCAGTCCGTACCCGTGTGATGCCAATACCCGCCCTGCCATACTTGATTCGGGCCCGGCCGCGCGGTGCGGACCTCGTGCCGGAGCGCCGGCCGGGCCTGCGGGACAATGCGGACATGCAGGTCGCCCGGCATGAACGGCGCCGTCATCCCAGGCGGCATCGGGGGCTGAGGCTGAGCGATCGCCGTGCCCGCGAAGAGCACGCCGGTCGCCAACACGATGAAAGTGGCGGAGAGAATGAAATGCTGATTTTTTCTCATGGTGGAGTCCATGCAAGCGGCAGGCCAGAAGTTCAGGTCCACCCGGAGATTAAAGAACTTACCTCTCCGAGCTTCTTGTTCGCTCGAAGAGGTAAGACCGCGTCTTGGTCAGGACCCGCCGGCGCGAATCAGTTGTAGATGACGTGCTCGTGCGACCAGTGCCCGGGGATGTATCGAACGCCGCCGCGCACCTTCTGATAGCGGGGGGCGACCCAGCTGGCGCGGGCATGCGGACGCTCGGCCCAGCGGCCGTTGTTCCAGTTCCAGTCCGTACCCGTGTGATGCCAATACCCGCCCTGCCACACGTGATTCGGGCTTGGGCGTTCCGTGCGGACCTCGTGCCGGAGCGCCGGCCGGGCCTGCGGGACAATGCGGACATGCAGGTCGCCCGGCATGAACGGCGCCGGCATCCCGGGCGGCATCGGGGGATGAGGCTGTGCGATCGCCGTGCCCGCGAAGGGCACGCCGGCCGCCAAGACGAGGAGAGCGGCGGAAAGAGTGAAATGCTGGTTTTTTCTCATGGTGAAGTCCTTGCAAGCGGTAGGCCAGGAATTCAGGTGCGATATGTGAGCGCGCGCACGAGGCGCTCGAGGGCCTCCTGGAAAACATCCGGCGGCGGCAGGAGGCTGACGACGACGAACGCCTCGAAAGGGAACTCGTAGAAATAGCCTGGCTGGACGAGAAGGTCATGTGATTCGAGGAGATCGAGGACGAGCTCCTCCTCGGGACGGACGGCCGGCACGCGCAGGCACGCGGCCCAGCCGGCGCGGACGGGAAGAACGGTGACGCCGCCACCCGGGGGGAAGGCGGCCTGGAGGGCGCGCTCGTTGCGAAGCACGCGCGCCCAGATCGCATCCGCCGTCCGGCGCCCGTGCTCGAGGAGCTTCGGGAGCGCGAGCTGCACGGGCGTCGAGACGGAGAGATACGAATCCGCGATCCACTCGAGGCGTTCGATCGCCTGCTCGAGGAGCCCGGCGGGTCCGTTCGCGAAGATCCATCCGAGCTTCAGTTGCGGGAGGCCCGCCGACTTTGAAAGCCCGCCGAGCGAGAAGATGAGCGCTTCCGGCGCGGACGTGGACGTCGCGGCGGCTACGCGCACGTCCTGGGGCCGGTCCGAGTAGCGATAGTCGACGAACACTTCGTCGGAGACGACGGCGAACCTCCGCTCCTTCGCGAGCGTCATGAGATCCGATAGCTCCTGGCCTGCGAGCGACGTGCCCGTCGGGTTGTTCGGATTCACGACGACGACAGCCGCGACGCGATGTCCTTCCACCTCGACGCGCCGCACTTCCGCCTCGACGGCCGCCGCGTGGAACGTGAAGCCGTCTTCGCTCGCGAGCGCGTAGCGGCGCAGCGAGAGGCATTCGAGTTCCGTGAGGGCGTCGAGCAGCGGGTAGGACGGCGCCGGCACGAGGACGACGTCGCCGGGATCGCCCACGAGCTTGAAGAGCCAGCCGTAGGCTTCGCTCGACGAGGCCGTCAGGACGATCTGGTCCGGGGGCGCGAGAACGCCGTGCACGGCCGCGTAGTAGTTGCTCACGGACGTGCGTGCCGCGAGCAGCCCCCTCGGATCGGGCGCGTAGACGAGGCCGCGGGGATCGGCGAGGGCCGCGAGGACGCGCGTGTCCGGCGCCGACGCGGCGCTGTCGAAAAGGTCGGCTTCGCCCGAACGCAGCCCGACGGAGGTCGGATTCATGACCGTGAGGTCGAGGAACGGGCGCGTGCGCGCCGCGAGCGCCCGCGTCAGGCGGTTCACATCGCGAGGGGCCGGGATCCGCTGCGAGAACATGGGCGGCGCGTTTCCTCAGCGCCCGGATATGAGGTCTTCGAGTTTCCACGGCGAGGCGGCGCCGCCGAGAAACCGGTGGAACCAGTCGAGGTGCGCCGCGTAGTAGAGACCCATCTCGAACGCGCTCGGCCAGTGGCCTGCCTTCTCGAACACGACAAGACGCGACGGCACGCCGCGCGCCTGGAGGTCCGTGAAGAACTCCAGTGACTGCGTGTACGGAACGCGGAAATCCTTTTCGCCGGTGATCACGAGGCAGGGGGTGCGGAAGCCCGTCACATACGCGGACGGCGATTGCTTCGCGTAGAGCTCCCCGTACTCCCATGGCGCGCCCTTGAGGTCCCACGCGGGGAACCAGACCTCCTCGGTGGACGAGTACATCGCGCGCAGGTCGTAGACGCCCATCATGGCGGCGAGGGCCTTGAACCGCGTCGTGTGGCCCTCGAGCCACATCGTCGCGTAGCCGCCCCACGACCAGCCCATCGCGCCCATGCGGTTCTTGTCGACGTAAGGAAGCCTCTCGAGCGCGTCCGCGACCTTCTCGATGTCGGTCATCACGCGGCCGTTCCAGTCGCCCGAGATGGCCGACGTGTAGGCCTGCCCGAATCCGGTCGAGCCGTGCGGATTCGGGAACGCCACGACGTAACCCGCGCCGGGATAGACCTGCCAGTCGCCGCGGTAGGAGTCGGCCCACTGCTGCTGCGGCCCGCCGTGGATGTTCAGGATGAGCGGGTACTTCTTCGCGGGATCGAAGCCGTGCGGCTTGACGATCCACACCTGTATGGGTTTCCCGTCGGCGTCGGGCACGCTGATTTCCTCGGCCGGCCGGATGTCGACCTCGTTCTCGAGGCCGGCGTTGTGCGTCGTGAGGCGCTGTCCCGCCTCGTCCGCGCCCTTCGCGAGCGAAAGGCGGTACAGCTCGAGCGGGCTCCCGATGCGGCGACGCGCCACGGCGGCCCACGTGCCGTCAGGGGCGATCGCCACGGCGTCGAGAGTCCCGACCGACGAGATCGCGCGGATCGCGCCGGTCGCGATGTCGACCTCATAGAGCGGCGTTCGCCCCTTCACGTCGGCCGTGAAGAAGATGCGGGTTCCGTCCTTCGAGAACGCGAAGTCGCGAACCGTGTCGTCAAAGGAAGGAGTCAGGTCGCGGACGGCGCCGGACGTGCGGTCCCGCAGCATAAGCCTCTGACGGTCGGCCTCGTAGCGGGGCGTGACCTGCCGGAGAAACGCGAGGAAGCGCCCGTCGGACGAGTAGCGCGGCGAGCCGTCGAAGCCCTTGTTCTCGGCCGTGAGGTTCTGGGGGGACGCGAGCGCCGCGGCGTCGCCTCTCACAGACACCGTAAAGACATCGGCGTTCGTCGACAGCGCGGCGTCCGCTTCGCGCTTCGAGGAGAAGGCCATCTCCGTCCCGTCGGGTGACAGGTCGAAATTCTGGCCTCCTCCGATGGAGAAAACGGGCGAGTCGAAGTCGCCGGGCGTCAGGTCTCGGACGGCCTTCGCGGCGTCGGCCTCGGCGAGGTCGAGAAGGAACACGTGCGTGCGCTTGCCATCCTTCCACTCGGTCCAGTGGCGGTAGAGGAGGGAGTCCGCGAGGTGCGCCTTGATCTTGTTCGCTTCCCGGGCGCCTGCGGCCTTCCTGTTGCACGCGGCGTCGGCGCCGCAGTCCGGGTACACGTCCGCCGCGAAGACGACGAAGCGGCCGTCCTTCGAGAACGAGGGCGCGTCGATGCCGCCGGTGAAGCGCGTCTTCTGCTCGGCCTCGCCGCCCGCGAGCGGCAGGAAAAAGAGCTGCGGCTCGCCCATGCGCGTCGAGACGAAAGCGAGCGTCTTCCCGTCGGGCGAGAAGAACGGGTGGTCGTCATTCCCGCCGGAGAACGTCAGGGGGCGGGCGTTCTTCCCGTCGGCGTCGACGCGCCACAGGGCGACGGTCTTCTTCTTCGTCGCCCAGTCGTTCGTCGCGACGCTGTAGACCACGGTCTTCCCGTCGGGGGAGATCGCGGGCGCCGCGACGCTCTTCACGCGGTAGAGATCGTCGAGCGTGAACGCGCGGCCCGACGAGGAGACGAAGGCGGGGGAGGCGAGGAAGAGGAGGAGGGCCGAGGCACGGCTCGTTTTGCGCATGCGGGGAGTCTATAAGCGGGCCCGCGCCCTCGCCCGCGATAGGATTTCGGTCGCGACGACACTCCCGGGAAAGATGTGGCTCAAAGGAGGCTCTGTACATGACACGGTTTCAGACGTCATCCGCCGTTCTCGCCGCTGTCCTCCTCGCAGCGCCGGCCGCGCACGCGCAGAGGGATCCCAAGAACCCGACGTGGTGGGAGAAGTACCAATACATCCAGAGCGGCGGCCCCCTCCTGCCGGCCTCGAGCGCGGGCTCGTTGTCGCTGAGCAACAACGTCGACGTCTCGAACGAGTGCGGCCCGCAGAGCGAGACGTACATCGCGATCCAGAACGAAAAGGTGATGGCTGGCGGTTCGAACGAGATCTTCCGGCTACCGATGCGCGCCTACTTCTCGAGCGACGGCGGCAAGAGCTGGGGTGGGTCTGACGTGCCGCTGCCGCCGGCCAAGGGCGCCCACGGCATCGACTTCGGCTCCGATCCGACACTCGCCTTCGACACCCGGGGCAACCTCTTCTACGGCTCGATCGTCGTCTTCTTCGGCAATGGCAACGGCATCAACGGCACCGAGCTGTCGGTGGCGCGCTCGACCGACCGCGGCCGCACCTGGACGCCGACCTTCTTCGGCTTCTCCGGCGGGAGCGACCACTTCAACGACAAGCCGATGATCACGGCCGACCGGGGCTCGAACTCGCCCTTCCGCGATCGCGTCTACCTTGCCTGGGACGCGGCCAGCGGCGGCTCGGCGACGGGCGGCGGCGTGCTCGTTGCCACGTCGAAAGATGCGGGTGCGACCTTCAGCATCGTCCGCGCCGACGACCCGCGTGGCCCGGGCCGGGCGATCGGCGCCGTGCCGTTCACGGGCCCGAATGGAGAGCTTTACGTGGCTTGGAACGACTATCGCGCTAACACCATCGCCTTCAGCGCCTCGCTTGACGGCGGGGCCACCTTCGCGCCCCAGTCGATCATCTCGTCCAAGACGCTGCCGTTCGATGCCGGCATCCCGGCCGAGTTCAACCGCCGCGCCTTGGTCTATCCCGCCTGCGACGCCGATCGCACGGGCGGCGTCCACGGCGGCCGCCTGTACTGCTCGTGGATGGACGTCGGCACCATGGGCACCGAGATCTTCCTCGCCACCTCCGGCGACGGCGGTGCGACCTGGTCGGCGCCGCACGCGGTCGGCGACTCTCACGACGGCGGCGCCACCTTCTCGCCCGACCTGCGCGTCTCGAGCGTCACCTCCAACGAGCATGACTGCAACGGCGTTTTTCCCTGCAGCGCCATCAACTACGGCAACCAGCAGGGCGACTACTCTGGCCTCGCGTCCTATGGCGGCGTCGCTCGCCCGATCTGGACGGACTCGCGCCTGAACCAGGCGCCGGTCGCGGGCTGCTCGGTTGGGGCTATGGAAGAGGTCTTCACCGCGGCCGTGAAGTGAGGGGAAGGCCCCGGGGGCTCCTTGGTCCATAATTTAGACTAAGTCTAAATTCAGTACAAGATGATTTTACCGCGCTCGAAAAGAGTCAGGCGTTTCGAACGGGATGCGAGGCTGCCATTCGCGGTCACCTCCGCTTGATGAGCCTCACGAGCACGACGAGGATGACGGCGCCCACGAGGCGGATAAGGAATTCGCCCAGCAGGCCGCCGCCCATCGCGAAGCGGCCCAGGAGGAAGCCTCCGATCCAGCCTCCTACGATTCCCAGCAGGATGTCTACGAGAAGGCCATAGCCTCCGCCCTTCATGATCTGCCCGGTCGCCCAGCCCGCGAACGCGCAAAGCGCGAGTTCCACGATCAGCCACATGGTCCTGTTCTCCTTGTGCGTCTGATCCTATCCCCGTTCCTGTTACATTCCCGCCCCCATGGCCGAGCAATACATCTTCACGATGCAGAACCTCAGGAAGGTCGTCCCGCCACAGCGGGAGATCCTCCGGGGGATTTATCTTTCTTTCTTTCCGGGCGCCAAGATCGGCATCCTCGGGCTCAATGGCGCGGGCAAGTCGACCGTGCTCCGCATCATGGCGGGGCTCGACAAGGAGTTCACCGGCGAGGCGTTCCCGGCCGAGGGGACGCGCATCGGGTATCTCTCGCAGGACCCGCAGCTCGACCCGAAGAAGACCGTCCTCGAGAACGTCGAGGAAGGCGTCGCTCCCGTCAAGAAGCTGCTCGCGCGGTTCGACGAGCTGGGCGAGAAGATGGGCGAGAGCCTGTCCGCCGCCGAGATGGACAAGGTCATGGCCGAGTACGGCAAGGTGCAGGACGCGATCGAAGCCGCGAACGGCTGGGATCTGGATCGCACGCTCGAGACCGCGATGGACGCGCTCCGCTGCCCGCCCCCCGACGCGGAAGTCACGAAGATTTCGGGCGGCGAAAAACGGCGTGTGGCGCTCTGCCGTCTCCTCCTCGAGAAGAACGACATGCTCCTCCTCGACGAGCCCACGAACCATCTCGACGCCGAGTCGGTGGCGTGGCTCGAGCAGTTCCTGAAGGAGTTCCCGGGGACCGTCGTCGCCGTGACGCACGACCGCTACTTTCTCGACAACGTCGCAGGCTGGATTCTCGAGCTCGATCGCGGGGCGGGCATCCCCTGGAAGGGCAACTACTCCTCATGGCTCGAGCAGAAGGAGGCCCGGCTCGAAATCGAGGAGAAGACCGAGAGCGCGCGCCAGCGGTCGCTCAAGCGCGAGCTGGAATGGGTGCGCCTATCCCCCCGCGCCCGGCAGGCGAAGAGCAAGGCGCGCCTGCAGGCCTACGAGCAGCTCGTCTCGGAGAGCGGCGTCGAAGCGCGCGGCGAGACGAACGAGATCTACATTCCGCCGGGCCCGCGCCTCGGCGACGTCGTCGTGAGGGCCGAGGGCGTGAAGAAATCCTTCGGCGACACGCTTCTCTTCGAGGATCTGAACTTCGACCTTCCGAAGGGCGGAATCGTCGGCATCATCGGCCCGAACGGCGCGGGCAAGACGACGCTCTTCAAGATGATCATGGGGGCCGCCGAAGCGGGACGCGGAGGCGCGCAAGACGTCAAGGCGGACGGCGGCAAGCTCGTGGTCGGCGAAACCGTCGTCCCGAGCTACGTGGACCAGAACCGCGAGAAGCCCGACGCGAAAAAGACGGTGCACGACGAGCTCTCGGGCGGCCAGGACCTCGTGATGCTCGGCAAGCGTGAGATGCCGAGCCGCGCCTTCTGCGCGATGTACAACTTCAAGGGCGCCGACCAGCAGAAGTTCGTCGCGAACCTCTCGGGCGGCGAGATGAACCGCCTCCATCTCGCGCGGACGCTCAAGAAGGGCGGCAACCTGCTGCTCCTCGACGAGCCCACGAACGACCTCGACGTTGACACGCTGCGCGCCCTCGAAGAGGCGCTCCTCTCGTTCGGCGGCTGCGCCGTCGTCATCAGTCACGACCGCTGGTTCCTCGACCGCGTCGCGACGCACATGCTCGCCTTCGAGGGCGACAGCAAGGTCGTCTGGTACGAGGGCAACTACCAGGACTACGAAGCCGACCGCCACAAGCGCCTCGGCGCCGAGGCCGACCGCCCGCACCGGATCAAGTACCGGAAGCTCGCGTCCTAGCGGGGCGGCTTGTCCACGCGAACTCTGGCGCGGTTCTTGCTCCATGTTCGGACCGGAGGACTCTCATGAAAAAGGTACTGGCCACAGCCTCGGCCGCGCTCTTCGTGTTCCTGATCGCCGCTTCGGCATACGCGGAAAAGCGCCCCCATGAGGGCAAGATCACAGCGATCGACCACGCGGCCATGGTGCTGACCATCCAGGGCGAGAAGGGCGACTCGTGGGACGTCTACTGGACGGAGACGACGAAGCTGAAGAAGGACCTGACGTTCGGCGAACTGCGTCAAGGCGATTCGGTGCACTTCGACTTCGTCGAGAAGGACGGCAAGAAGTGGGTCACCGAGCTGCGCCGAACGAGCAAGGCCAAGGACTGACACATCGCATCCTGCTCGATCTCCGGCGCGGGCTGAAAAAACTTCCTATGATCCGTCAGGGCGCGACGGCGATGATGGCGAAGGGCGCGCCCTCGCGGTCGGTCAGGAAGGCGTAGCGCCCGACCTTCGCGATGTCGTCGGGGCTCGTGAGGACGTGCGCTCCGAGCGTCTTCGCTTTCGCAACGGCGGCATCGCAGTCGGCCACGCAGAAGTACACGCTCCACGCGGGCGCAATCGCGCCGCGCTCCTTCTCGATCGCCGTCATCCCGCCCGCGGGGCGCGGCCCTTTCCAGAGCTCCGTATAGGCTTGGGGGCCCGTCTCCTGCTTCTTGATCGCCCATCCGAAAAGGCTCGCGTAAAAGTGGCCCGCCGCGTCCGTGTCGGTCGTCGCGAGCTCGGTCCAGCAGAGCGTGCCGATCTCGCCGACGATCTGCGCCCCCGGGTGAGCCCGCGCCTCCCAGAGGCAGAGTGTCGCGCCCTGCGGGTCCTTCACGATCGCCATGCGCCCGTTCGGGCCGACGTCGAACGGCGCCTCGAAGATCGTTCCGCCGAGAACCTTCACGCGGAGCGCGCTCTCGTCGGCGCTCTTCACCGCCGCATAGGAGTTCCAGTGGGCGACGACGCCGCGCTGCCGCTGCGAGCTCTGGAGGACATACAGCGCGGCCACGTCCTTGCCCGCGCGCCGCGCGATCGTATACATGGTGCCGGGCTTCGGGGACTGGTCGTCGAAGGTCCAGTCGAAGAGGGCGCCGTACAGCGCCTTTGCCGAATCGGCGTTCGTCGTCGCGAGCTCGGGCCAGCAGAACGTGCCGGGCTCGTGCTGGGTGACCTCTCGCATCAATTACCTCCGGGGGAGGCCGAATCATAAGGGCGCGCGGCGTCGCGTGCGCGGGGAGCGTTCAGGAGCCGGCGGCCATCCGGAGTTCGCGAAAGAAGCCCTTCACGAGCGCAGAGGCGACGTACGCCCGATAGGCGGCTGTCGAACGGAGATCGTCGATGGGGGCGATATCCCGGCGCGTTGCCGCGTCGAGCTCTTCGTCCGAGACCGAGGCGAGGCTCGGGGCGAGGCCAAGCGCCCGCACGGACGGGAGGGAGACCGTCACGGGAGCGACCGAGGCCATGCCGAATCCGGAGCGGACGCCGCGGCCCCGCGCGACCTCGGCGACGGCCGCGAGGGCGACCTTGGAAATCGCCTGGGCGGCGCGCGTGCCCACCTTTCTCCAGACCTGGTGGGCGCCGGTCCGCGGGAGGGTGAACTCCACCCGGACAATCACTTCGTCCTCGGCACGCCGCGTGGCCCGGTAGCCGGTGAAGAACTGGGTCAGGGGCACGCGCCGCTCGCCGTGGATGCTCGCGAGGACCACGTCGGCGTCGAGGGCCATGAGCGCCGCCGCCCCGTCGGCCGCGGGAGACGCGCTCGCGAGGTTGCCGCCCAGGGTGCCGCGTGCCTGGATCTGGACGGCTCCGACCTCGCGTGCCATGGCCGTGAGGACCGGCGCGCGCCGCGACAGCACGGGATGACTCTTGATCTCGAGAAACGTCGCCGCGGCGCCGATGGTGGCGATCTCCCTGGCCACCGTGATGCCGCGCATCTCGGGAAGGCGCGACACGTCGACGACGAGCGGCAGGTCGTTCGGGTCCTCGGGCGGGGCGAGACGGCGCTCCACGATCCAGTCCGTTCCCCCCGCGAGGAGCACGGTTCTCTCTTTGCGGCCCGCGCGCGCCGAGAGAGTCCGGCACAGCTCGGCGAGCGTCCCCGGGCGTTCGAACGGGTAGAGCGCGATCTCAGCCGGATTCACGCGCGGCCTGCTCTTTCGCGGCGTGCCGGATCGACTCGACGATGCGCTGGTAGCCCGTGCAGCGGCAGATGTTGCCCGCGATGCTCTCGCGAATCTCGCCCTCGCCCGGCTGCGGGTTCGTCGCGAGGAGGGCGTGCGCGGCCATGAGGATGCCGGGCGTGCAGATGCCGCACTGCGCGCCGCCCTCCTTCACGAAAGCCTCCTGCAGGTCGGAAAGCGCGTCCCTCGAGGCGAGCCCCTCGACGGTGAGGACCGTTCGCCCGTCGCATTGGCCCGCCACGACAAGGCACGCGTTCACGGGGACGCCGTCCAGGAGCACGGTGCACGAGCCGCACTCGCCCTCGCCGCAGCCCTCTTTCGTGCCGGTGAGCCCGAGAGGCCCTCGGAGGATGTCGAGGAGGCGCGCGAGGGGAGGCGCATCGAGCGTACGGGAACGCCCGTTCACGACGAAGGTCATTCTCATGTGCCCGCCCTTCGCGCCTCGAAGAGGTCTTCCGGAAGAAGCGGCAGGTCGTCGCGGACGATTCCCGTCGCGTGCTCGATCGCGGCGGCGATCGCGGGCGCGCCGCCGTTCATTGGCAGCTCTCCGATGCCCTTCGCGCCGCCTCCGGGCCCCTTCGAGTAGGGATCCTCCACGAGAATCGTCGTGAAGCGGGGCGCGTCGAGACTCGTGGGCACGACGTAATTCGTCATGCGGGCATTGAGGATCTTCCCGTCTTTGAAGACGACTTTCTCGTTCAGCGCCCAGCCGATCGCCTGCAGCGTTCCGCCTTCGATCTGCCCCTTGCACATGACGGGATGGATGGCCTTGCCGACGTCCTGCGCGGCCCAGAAACCGAGGACCGTCGTCTCGAACGTGTCGAGGTCCACCTCGACCTCGGCGATGTCGCAGCCCCAGCCGAAGACGGGATAGGCGTCGCCGCGGTACGTCGCGTCGTCCCAGACGACATCCGCCGGTGTTTCGTAGGTCTTCTCGGACACGACGGTCCCGTCGCGCGCGATCAGGCGGAGCGCGGCGTCGTCGAACGAGCCGCCGTGTTCCTGCCGGTCCTGCTCGATGCGCGCGAAGAGGTCGCGCGCGGCGTGCTCGAGGATCGAGCCGACGATCATCACCGTCCGGGACGCCACGGTGGGCCCCGAGTCGGGGACGGTCGCGGTGGACGGCGTCGCGAAGTCCACACGATCCATCGAGACCCAGAGCGCCTCGGCCGCGATCTGCCGGAAGACCGTCTCGGTGCCCTGGCCGATGTCCGTGGACGCCGTGCGGATCCGGAAACGCGGTTTCTTCTCCGCGAGAAGCCGGAACATGTCGATCGCGACGCGGCCCCTCAGATTGCGCTCGCCCGAGCCCGTGAAGCCCGCGCCGTGGAGGAACACGCTCGCGCCGATGCCGCGCGCCTTTCGGGACGCGGAGCCTCCCGGGACGGGCCGGCGAAGAATCGCCGACACCGGCCGCGCCGCCGCGGCCGGACCGAGCGTCGCGCGCTTCCTTTCCCAGCCGCTCGCGCTCCTGGCCTCCTCGACGCACCGCTGGACGCCGACCGACTCCTTCAGGAACTGGCCCGTCGGCGTCGTGTCCCCGACGCGGAGGAGGTTCTTCTCGCGGAGCGCGAGCGGATCGGCCGACAACTCGCGCGCGATGCGGTCCATGTGCCTCTCGATCGCCCAGATCGTCTGCGGGGCTCCGAAACCGCGGAAGGCGCCGTTCGGAGGAGTGTTCGTGGCGACGGCGACGGCCTCGATCGCGACGTGATCCCAGCGGTAGGCGCCCGCCGCGTGGAGAGCGCTGCGCGAGAGAACGACCGGGGTGAGCGTGACGTACGCGCCCCCGTCCATGACGATCCTGATCGACACGGCCGACAGATGGCCCTCGCGGTCGCAGCCGGACGAGATCGTCACCTCGCAGGGGTGGCGTTTCGTCGTCGCCTCGATGTCCTCCTGCCGGTCGTAGATCATCTTCACGGGCCGGCCGCTCTTCTTCGCGAGCAGGAGGGCGTGAAGCGCGAGAAGCGTGGGGTACTCCTCCTTCCCGCCGAATCCGCCGCCCGTGACGGCCTGCGTCACGTCCACGTGCGCGTCGTCCAGGCTGAAGGTGCGCTTGACACCCTTGTGGACGTAGAACGGGCACTGCAGCGAGCCCACGAGGTGGGCCCCGCGCCCGTCCCAGAAGGCGAGCATCCCCTGCGGCTCGATGTAGAGCTGCTCCTGGTGATGGGTGCGATAGGTTCCGGTGAGACGAACGGGGCTCTCGGCGATGGCCTTCGCCGCGTCGCCCTTCGAGATCCGGTAGGTGGCGAAGATGTTGTCGGGGCCGTGAATCTGCGCCTTGCGTTGGAGCGCGTCGGCGACGGTCAGGATCGGCGGGAGCGGGTCGATCTCGGCCGTGAGGGCGCGAAGCGCGCGGGCGAGGCGCACGGGATCCTCGGCCGCCACGAGCGCGATCGGCTCGTACGCGTGGCGGACCTCATCCGATGCGAGGACGGGCTGGTCCTCCTCGATGAGCGCCACGACGTTCACGGGCACGTCTTCGGCCGTCACGACCGTCACACCGGTCCAGTCGAACGAAGGATCCCGTCGGATGCCGCGCAGCCGGCCGCGCGCCACGGGGCTGCGGAGCGTCGCGCCCAGGAGGACGCCTGGCCGCGTGAGATCGTCGACGTAGCGGGCCGTCCCGGCGACCTTGGCCGGTCCATCCACGCGCGGAACGCTCTTGCCCACGAGCGGCATGCGGTCAGTCTCCCGTGACGTCCCGGAGGGCGGCGTCGACCTCGGTGAAGCGGAATTTGAAGCCGAGCCCTTCGGCTTTCTTCGGGACGACCCGTTGTCCGTCGAGCACCACCGTGGCCATCTCGCCGAGCAGAAGCCGCACAGCGGCCGCGGGCGCGGGAAACAGACTCGGCCGGTGGAGGGCGCGGCCCAGCGCTTTCGCGAACTCCTTCATCGTGACCGGATTCGGAGCGGTGCCGTTGATCGGGCCCCTTGCCTTTGGGTTCTCCATCGCGAAGACGAACAGGGCCACGAGGTCGTCGCGGTGGATCCACGACATCCACTGCTCTCCGTTTCCGATAGGTCCGCCGGCGAACATCTTGAACGGCGGAAGCATCTTCGCGAGGGCGCCTCCGTCTCCGCCGAGCACGACCCCCGTCCGGATCAGCGCCACGCGCACGCCGAGCGCCTCCGCCTTCTTCGCGGCCTCCTCCCACGCCACGCACGTCGTCGCGAGGAAATCGGTTCCGGGCGGGCTGTCCTCGTCGAGGGTCTCGTCGCCGTGGGGGCCGTAGTACCCGACGGCCGCCGCATTCACGAGGACCGAAGGCTTCACGGCGGCCTTTTCGATCGCGGCAGAGAGCCGGGCCGCCGCGTCGACGCGGCTCGCGACGATCCGCTGTTTGGCGGCCTCCGTCCAGCGCTGGGCGATGTTCTCGCCCGCGAGGTTCACGATCGCTCCGGCGCCGTCGACCCAGGATTCCCACGCCGCGCCGGGCGCCCACGAGACGACCCGGATCTTCGGATGGATCTGGTCCCGCGAGCGGGACGCGTCGCGGGTGAAGAGCACGACCTCGTGCCCTTTTGCGACGAGGTTCTCGCAGAGCTTCGAACCGATGAACCCGGTTCCGCCCGTGACGATGACGCGCATTCCGCTCTCCCTGTCTTCCATCGTACCCAAAATGCGCCGCCGTATAGTCCGAACGTCATGGACGCGCGTTTTGGGACTTGCGCCGCCCTTCTCCTCGTCTTGGCTGCGGGGACGGCGGGGGCCGACACGGCCGCGCCCGGAACGCCGGACGTGGACGTGCGGGAGCTCGTGAAGCGCGTCGTGAAGAGCCAGCGCCGTGTCGAGGCCGCATTCGCCGGCTCGACGTTCGACCAGCGCGAAGTGAAGATCACATGGGGCGCCGACGGCCGGGCGAAGGAGGTCGCGTCGCGGCTCTTCTACGTCCTGTCGGGCGACGACGACACGGAAGGGTCGCGCGAGCTCGTCGAGGTGGATGGCCGTCCGGCGACCGAGGACGAGAAGCGCAAGGCCGCGGAAGAGGACGAGAAGGGCCGGAAGAGGCACCTCATAGAGAAGGCCGCTGGCGAGGCCCGCCGGGCCGACAAGGTCTCCGGCGACGAAGACGATCCTCTCGTGGGCCGTCGTCGGCTCTCGGAGCTCATCGGCCGCTTCGTGATCCGCGTCGTAGGGGAGGAGACCATCGAGGGCCGCCTCGCGTACGTGCTCGACTTCTCGCCGGATCCCGGGGCGCCGCCCGCGAAGAGCCTCGGAGATCGCGCGTTGAACGCATTGGCCGGCCGCGCCCTCATCGACGCCGTGGACTTTCAGGTGCGTTCCATCGTCGCGCACCTCACGAAACCCGTGAAAGTGGCCGGGGGGATCGCCGTCAACGTGAAGGAGGCCGAGATCGCGTACACCGGCCAGCCGCTCGGGGGAAACCTGTGGTTTCCCTGTGTCGTCGAGCTTCGGCTGACCGGGAAGACGGCCCTTTTCTTCCGCCTCGATACGTCCTTCCGCTTCGAATTCGCAAATCCGAGACGGTTCCGCGTGGACACGGAAAGCGATGTCCGTCCCGCCGGGAACCAGGGGAGCGCTCCATGACACCATCCCGCCGCCGCACGGTCCTCTTCGGCGCCGTTGCCCTCTTCGCTGTCGCATTCGCGTGGGCCTACTGGCTCTCGCTGGTTCCGGCGACGCATCCGGATCACGACCACGGGATGCTGAGCCTCGACGGCGGAGGGCACCTCAACGTCCGGACGCGCGACGGCAAGACGCGCAACCTCGTGGGGCGCCCGGGGAAGACGCTCGTCATTCACTTCTTCTCGACGTCTGCCGAAGGGGCGGCCCCGGAGCTGGCCGGGATCTTCCGGACGCAGGAAGAGCTGAAGGCGGATGCCGGTGTGGAATTCGTCCTCATCGCCCACGACCGCGATTTTCAGGCTCTCGATGCGTGGCTGAAAGAGAAGGGGCTCACGCCGCCGCTGCCGGCGACGCTCGTGCTCGATCCCGACGGGGACGTCACGAGCAAGATCAACTCGAAGCGCCCCCTCGAGACGATGTTCTTCAACGCGGACGGGAAGCTCTCCTCGCAGGCGCGCGGCTCGCTGGAGTGGCCGGACGGCGCCATGGGTCACCTCGCGCGCGCCCGCGGCGGAGAGACGATCGAGTAGCGCCAGGAATACGGGGCGGCGCGGCCGCCGGATCACGCCGTCCGGCCGCCGAGCTCGGCGCGCGTGATCAAGACCACGGCCCACACGATCACGGCCGCGGCCAGAAGCGTTCGAAGGGTGACCGGCTCGGCAGCGAGAGCCCAGCCGAGAAATATGGCCACGGCCGGATTCACGAACGCGTACGTCGAGACGAGGGCCGGGGACGCCGTCCGGAGGAGCCACATGTAAACCGTGAAGCCGAGGAGTGAGCCGAAGACGAGAAGGTAGAGAAGCGCCGCCCAGGAGCGCGCCGAGACGTGCGCGGGCGAGAAGCGGGCCCACTCGCCCGTCGAAAGAGACAGCGCGAGAAGAAGGACTCCGCCGGCGAGCATCTGCAGCGCGGTTGCCTGAAGCGGCGACTCCGGCGGCGCGAAGCGGCGCGAGAGAAGGGACCCCAGGGCCCACGCGAACGCGGCGAAGAGCAGCGCGGCGGTTCCGAGGGGGTCGATGCGTTCGCCGCCGAGCCGGGCGGGGCCGAGAAGCAGCGCGACGCCCGAGAGGCCGAGGGCGACTCCGACGAGGGCGCGGCCGCTTGGCGCGTGTCGCTCGGGAGGCAGCGCCTGCAGGAGGACGATGAAGAGCGGTTCGGTCGCGACGAGGAGGGCGGCGAGGCCCGACGAGACGCGCTGCTCGGCCCAGACCACCCCGCCATTCCCGCAGAGGATCAGCAGCGCCCCGCAGGTGAAGGCCGGCACGAGGTCGCGCGCCGCGATGCGGGAGGCGCCCCTCGCCTTCGCGGCCGCAAGGAGGATCGCGCCGGCGGCGGCGTATCGGAGGCCCGACATCGCGAACGGCGGGATCGTCTCGAGTCCGTATCGGATCGCGAGGTAGGTAGACCCCCAGACGACGTAGAGGACGAGAAGGCCGAGGCCGACGCCGCGCTTCACGGCGCGATCATCGCCTCCCACGCGGCGCGCGACATCTTCTTCGCGGCCGCGTACACGCGCTCGCGGCCCTCCTCGCTCGCGCCGAAATCGTCCGCCATGAGCACGAGCACGTACTCGCGCCCGTCGGGCAGCCGGACGATGGCGGCGTCGTGCTGAACGGACGAGATCGAACCCGTCTTGTGGCCCACCACCGCTCCCGACTGCGGATGGAGGCCCGCGGGGATCTCCTCGTTGAAGGTCTGCCCGGTGAGAATCTCCCATGCCTTCGATCGCGCCGCGGCCGAGAGCCTCGGCGACCGCACGGCGGCTTCCATCACGGCGCCCATCCCCGCGGCGTCCGTCTCGTTGTTCAGGCCCTTGTCGAACGCCTTCGAATCCTCCACGCAGCGGCGCACCCTGACCGTGGGCGCGCCGAGGGACTCCGTGAAGGTCTGGACGTTCGCGGGACCGACGAGCGAGAGGACGAGGTTCGTCGCGAGATTGGAGGACCGGACGATCATCTCCGTCACGAGAAATTCGAGAGTCGCCGTTCCGCCGAGCTTCTTCATCGTGGGGCCGTCGCTCTCTTCGAGGCCGATCGAGAATGGCGATCCGTCGACGAGGCTCTTGAACTCGTTCTTCACGGGCAGCTCGTCCGAGAGCTTCATCGTCCCCGCGTCCACGCGGCGCAGCACCTCGAGGAGGACGGGCGTCTTCATCGTGGAGGCGGCGTGCATGACGATCGAAGAATTCTTCGAAAGCGTTCTTCCGCTCGCAAGGTCCTTGAACCAGATGCCGAAGCGCGCCCCGCTGCCGTCGGCGATCACGTCGAGGGCGCGCTGCAGGTCGCGCGCCTTCGCCTCCGTGAGCTCCGGCCCGCTCTTCTCATTCGAAGAAGTCTTCAATCTCCGGGCGTACCGGAAGAATGGCTTGAGGAAAGGACTGTCGAACGGCGTGATCTGGACGCCCGGGACGTTGTGGCGTGTGGACTGGAGGACCGTCCCATCGCCGATCCACATCGCCTCGTGGTCGATCTTGTCCTCGGTGCCGAAGAAGAGGAGGTCGCCGGGCTGAAGCTCTTCGAACTTGACGGGGACGAGCTGCTGATCCTGAAACGCCTGCTTGTAGCTGTTCCTCTTCAGCGTGACGCCGTGCTCCGAGAAGATCCGCGTCATCAGCCCCGAGCAGTCGAACCCGAGGGGCGTCGTCCCGCCCCATGTGTACGGCGCGCCGAGAAATCGTTTGCCGAAAGAGATCCAGGAAGAAGATTTCAATGAAAGGGGTATGTTGGCGGCGCTGACTTCGACGTCGCGGGCTGCGACGAAACCTTCGCGCCCATCCGGTAGAGAGATCCGGACCCAAGAGTACGCATCGCCATCTTTACCTTCTAAGAAATCCGAAAAAACCATCTTTGCCCCGACCGGGGCTGTGAGGAGTGGTTTCTGCTTCGTGACGGAGAGCGTCGCATAGACATGCGCGAAATTCGACGTGACGCGTGCGCGCTTCGCGCCCGCGGCGGCCGCCGGGAAGGCGCGGCGCAGCGCGCGTTCAGGGATCCACGCGACCTCGTCGGCGGCCGTCCGCACCTTCGCGAATCCGGCGGCGTCCTCGAGGAGCTCGACGCGATCGCCGAGGATGACCTGGTCGTCCACGCTCGACGTCTCGTCCGGCCGCACGAAGAGGTCCTGCACGGCGACTGCAACGACTGCCACGCTGGCTGTCTTCGGCGGCGGGGGCGTGGTCGGGGAGGCGAAGAGGAAAAGGGCCGCAGCGAAGGCGTGCATTCGGGGATTCTCACACCATAATCGGGCCATGACGCACCTCCTTTCCCGCCGAGGACTCATTCTCTCGTCCGCTGCCGCCGCTGCCTCTTCCGCCCTGCCGTCCGCGCTTTCCGCCGAGGGAATGCCGAAGGCTGCCGGTCGTTCCGACGTGACCGTGTCCTATCGCCCGCTTCCTCTCAAGCTCGCGCACACGTGGACGATCGCGCGCGGGTCCTCGGACACGAAGACGAACGGCCTCCTGACGCTGTCGGCCGAGGGCGTGACGGGCTATGGCGAGGCTGCCGCGAACAAGCGCTGGAACCAGAGTTTCGAGACCTCGGAGGCGGCGTTCGCGAAGGTGAAGGCGGCCGTCGCGGGTCTCTCGCCCTGGGAGCACCTGACGTGGCTCGAGCGCGCGGAGAAAGAGGCCGGGCCCGACAGCGAGGTCGTGGCCGCCCTCGACCTCGCGCTGTGGGACTGGAAAGGCAAGAAGCTGAACCGCCCGGTGCACGAGCTTCTCGGAGTCCCGAAGGGCCGCATGCCGATCACGACGTTCTCGATCGGCATCGACACCGCGGAGGTCATGAAGCAGAAGGTCCGGGAGGCTGCGGCATTTCCGAGGTTGAAGATCAAGATCGGTCTCCCGAACGACGAGGAGAACATCGCGGCGATCCGGTCCGTGACCGACAAGCCGATCACGGTCGACGCGAACGAGGGCTGGACGAGCGTGGACGAGGCGAAGAAGAAGATCGCATGGCTGAACGGCGTCAAACCCCTCTTCCTCGAGCAGCCCATGCCCGCGGCGATGGACGGCGAGATGGTGAAGCTCAAGGGCCTCGCGACGTTTCCGATCCTGGGCGACGAGGGGGTGCTGCATGCGTCCGACGTGGCGGCCAAGGCCGGGTTGTTCGACGGCGTCGTCCTGAAGCTCGCGAAGTCGGGCGGCATCACCCGTGTCTACGAGATGGCGGCCGTCGCGCGCGCCGTCGGTCTCAAGCTGATGCTCGGCTGCATGATCGAGTCGTCGCTCGGCATCGCGGCTGGCGTCGCCGTGGGTCCGCTCTTCGACTGGCTCGACATCGACGGCAATCTCCTCCTCGCGTCAGACCCGTACAAGGGACTTTCGATCGCGAACGGCCGATGGGCGCTGCCCGACGGACCGGGACTGGGCGTCGTTCCCACCGGCGCGTAGAGCCGCGTAGAGCGTAGGCCCTCGGGTCGACCGCGGACTCCGGTTCAGGTCCGCGGCACGAGAACGAACTTCGGGCGCTCGTCCGAACGCGTGAGCCCACGCGCGTGCAGAAGGCGATGGTCCGCGCGCGCGATCGTCCTCTCGAGAGTCTCGCCGTCTTCGCGCGCCGCCCAGCCGAGAGAGAACGGCACGAGAAGCTCGCGATCGGCCATGAACGTCAGGCGCTTGCTCATGTTCTCGGTGGACGGTGCATCGGCCCCGTCGAGAAGCAGCAGGAACTCGTCGCCCCCCATCCGCACCGTGGATTCCTCGGCGCGCGTGGCGCGCATGAGGAAGCGTGCGACCCGGTTGAGCACGGCGTCGCCCGCCTCGTGCCCGAATTCGTCGTTGTAATGCTTGAAGTGGTCGATGTCGACCATGACGCAGCCCCACGAGCCGCCCGCGTCCTGGTGGCGTAGGGCGAACTCGGCGAGGTAGCGGCGGTTCCAGCAGCCCGTGAGCGGGTCGCGCAGGGTCTGGTCCAGGAGACGGTCCTCGAGCTGCTTGCGGTCCGTGATGTCGATGAGAATGCCCTGGAAGTAGACCTCCCTCGTGTCGGGATCGACGCAGCGGTACGCGGTGTCGATGACCGTCCGAATCTCTCCGTCCGTGCGCCGGATCTGGAACTCGAAGTCCCGGATGGCCCCGTCGCGCTCGAGGACGAGCAATTCGGCCTCGCGCCGTGACGGGTCGAGGAAAAAGTCGACGCTTTCGTGCTGCCGCGCTTCCTCGAGGGACGGGACGCCCAGCATCGCGAGAAACGCCGGATTGCCATCGACGATCCTTCCCCTCTCGTCGGTGACGTAGATACCCTCACGCAGGTCGCGCACGAACCGGCGCAACGCCTCAGCGTCGTCGAGACGGGAGAACCGGCTTGGCATGGTGGCGGCGCATCCTATAACGACGAGTGAAACGGCGTGTCAAGGCGCGGTCGAAACCGAACGGTCGTTCAGTTTGTGTGCGACAGCGAGACCACGTCTCAGGACCTCGTTCCACGGGAAAAGGGCGCCGGGGTCGTTCTTGCGGTCCGGCGCGATGTGCTGATGCCCGGCGATCCACGGCGATTCGAGCTCGAACATTGCCGTGAGAACGCCCACGAGCCGGACGACCGTCTCCACCTGTGCGGGCGTGAACGGATACCGGTTTCCGTCGCCCGTGATCTCCACGCCGACGGACGTGCGATTCAGGGCCATCCGCCCGTGCAGGAGGGACGTGCCCGCGTGCCACGCCCGGTGCTCGAGCGAGACGAACTGCACGAGCCGGCCATCGCGTTCGACGAGAAAGTGCGACGAGACCTTGCTCTCGGGTTTCTGGAAGAGAGCGATGCACTCTTCGTCGGTGTCCTGCGCCGTGTGGTGGAGGACGAGGGCCGAGAGCGGTTCGATCTTCCACGGCATGTATCCGTCCCACCAGGAGTTCGGCATCGGGATGAGGCAGGCATCCGTCTCGTCCCCGCCGGCGGCCCGCCAGAGGTCCCAGAACCGGCGGTCCGCGTCCCGGAAGACGCGGTCGAGGTGCAGCGCGCCGGGGTTCACGCGGGCCTCTGCGAGCGTCGTCTCCGCGCGGGGGACGGGCGGCAGGAGGACAGAAGGGAGAACAGGCTCGACGACGGGCGGAAGGTCCGGCAGCGAAGCGGACCAGTCGTTCACGATCCCGGCGGCGATGTCGCCCATCGCGCGGACCGCGACAGCCGCCCTTCCCTTCGCGTCCGGGATGCGGTCGGCGAAGGCGACGAGGACGAACCGGCCCTTTTTCGTCGTCAGGATGCCCGAGTCGTTCCGCACACCCCCGTAGCTGCCGGTCTTGCCGGCCCACGACGAGCCCTCCCCGTCGAGGAGCAGCCGCGGCAGGCGGTCGTGCGTGTGCTGCGCCGCGAGGAGCGTCGCGAGAAGGCGATCGCCCGCGGGGCCAGTGAGCGTGCGTGTCGCGACGCGCCGGTAGAACTCCGCCGTGTCGCGCGGCGTCATGCTCCCGAGGGGCGGCCACTTCGGCGGCTCATTTCCCCGGCTCGGGATCCGGCCCACGAGCCGGATTCCCGGCAGGCCGAGAGCGGCCATGCGGGCGTTCACGGCTTCGGTACCGAAGAGGTCGATGAAGCGGTCGGCCGCCGTATTGTCGGAGATCGCGATCATGAGCTGCAGGAGGTCGCGGTTCGTGGGCGTGAGACCGGGGTCGAATTCGTCGAGCATTCCCGAACCGGCGGCCACGTTCTTCGCGGTCAGCTTCCAGCGGTCCGTCAGGTCGAAGCGGCCCTCGCGCTCGAGGGCGGCGGCCTCGGCGAGGAGAGCGATCTTGATGACGCTCGCGGCCTCGAATTCGTCCGCGGCGTTCAGTTCGAGGCGTCTGCCGCTCTCGACGTGGAGCGCGACGATTCCCATGCGCGCCCCGCTGCCCGCCGCGAGCTTCGCGACGCGGCGGGCGAGGGACGCGTCCGGCGGCGACACACGCAGCGAAGGGGGAATGCTCGTGCAGGAAGAAAGAAAAAAGAGAATGCTGCTTAGAAAGAACGCGTCGGCCTTTCGCATCGATGCCCGTTCTAACATGCGCGAATCGAAAAGGAACAGCGCCTCGCCGCCCTCGACATGTTCCGCGGCCTGACGGTCGTGGGGATGATCTTCGTCAACAACCCCGGCGACTGGGGGCATCTCTATTGGCCATTCGACCATGCGGAATGGCACGGCTGGACGCCGACGGACCTCATCTTCCCGTGGTTTCTGTTCATCGTGGGTGTCGCGGGCGTGTTCTCGCTCGAGAAGCGGATGGCCGGAGGGACCGAACGGCTCGACCTCGCGCGTCACGCCTTCCGGCGCGGCATGACGATCGTCGTGGTGGGCTGGCTGATGGCGTTCTACCCGTTCATGCCGTTTCTCGAGCGCCTCTCACGCCTGCGGATCCCGGGTGTGCTGCCGCGCATCGGCGTGGTGTTCGTTTTCGGGACGTGGATCGTCCTCGCCGTCTGGGGGCGAAGGGTCGCCGGCGTCGCGATCGCGGTGGTCGTCCTCCTCGCGCTGCACACGTGGATCCTCCTCGGGACGGGCTACGACCTCACGCCCGCGGGAAACGTCCAGCGCGCCGTGGACCTCGCCGTGCTGAAGGGACATCTGTGGAAGAACGCCGCGGGGTGGGACCCCGAGGGAATCGTCTCGACGCTGACCGCGATCGCGACGATGCTCACCGGCACGCTGACCGGTTTTCTCCTGAGGGGCGGTGCGCCGGTGCGGCGGAAAGTCGTCCGGCTCTTCGCGTGGGGGGCTGTCGCGACCGCGGCGGGCCTTCTTCTCGGGCGCGCGCTTCCGATCAACAAGAACCTCTGGACGGCGTCGTACGTCGTTTTCACGTCGGGCGCGGCCCTCCTCGCGATCGGCGTCTGCGTTCTCGTGATCGACGGCCTCGGCTGGAAGAAGCCTTTCGCGGTTTTCTTCACGTTCGGCACGAACCCGCTTCTTGTCTTCGTCCTCTCAGGCCTCCTCGCGAAGACGATGGGCCTGATCAAGCTGACGGACGTTGCCGGGAAGGCGATCACGCTCCACACGTGGCTCTATCGCGGCGGCTTCTCGTGGATCGCGGATCCCACGTGGCGCTCGCACGCGTTCGCGCTCGTCACGATCCTCGGGTGGTGGGCCGTCCTGCGCGTCTTCGAGAAGCGCGGCTGGTACTGGAAGATCTGAGTCACTCCGCATCGAGGATGCGGCGCGGGACGTCCGCGGCCATGCGCCGCGCGGAATCCGCGGGAACGCCGATGGACGCGAGCCGGGTCACGCAATCGTCGAGGAGCGCCGTGGAGCCCGCGAGCGCTCCCGCCGCGTTGCGCGCGGCGCCGTCCTTCACGGTGAGCGTCTCGCCCCAGATGGCGTAGCCGCCGTCGGCGAGGCCGGCGGCGGGCATCGCGTCGCTGATGAGGGCCACGCGGCTCTCGCCCTTCGCCTTCAGGACGAGGCGGAGCATCTCCGGCGCAAGGTGGTGGAGGTCGGCGATGACGTCCACGGTGACGCCGTCCGCCAGCAGTCCCCAACCGATCGGGCCGACGTCGCGATGGTGGAGCGGCTTCATCGCGTTACCGAAATGCGTCATGTGCCGCGCTCCGGCCGCGAGGGCCGCGTCGAGCGTCGCGACGTCGGCCTCCGTGTGGCCGATCGAAACGACGAACCCGCGCTTCACGAACTCCTTCACGACCGCGATGCCACCGGGGATCTCGGGCGCGAGGGTCGTCATCCCGCGCCCCGGCGCGCCCGCGGCGATCTCGAAGAAGGCGCTCATCGCGCGGGCATCGGTCCCATCGAGGAAGTCCTTGCGGTGGAGGGCGCCGCAGCGCGCCGCCGACACGAACGGCCCCTCGAAGTGAATGCCGAGCGGCAGCGCGCCGCGCCCGTCGCCCGAGCGCCGCGGCTTCATCCAGGCCGAGAGCCGCGCCACGGTGACGGCCATCTCGTCGAGCGGCTGCGGCACGAGCGTCGGCAGGAAGCCCGACACGCCGCGGGCGGCGAGGCCCGATGCGAGGCGGTCCATGTCGGCGGCCGAAGCCGTGAGGACGTCCACGCCGAATGCGCCGTGGAGGTGGAGATCCACGAAGCCGGGGAACGACGAGGAATTCTTTGCTCCCTCGCTCATGATTCGCCTCGCGTAGGAGGCGAGCTCAGAGCAGCCGCCACGTTCGAATTCTTCTTAGAAAGGTAATTTGCCGCCGCCTCGGCTGAAAGTCCCCATTTCGCCGAGATGAGTGCGGTGGGCAGCCGCCAATTACACCTTCTAAGAAAATCTTCGGCGTTCTCTTCGGACGTTTCCGCAATGTCCCGCACGATGCGGATCGCGCGCTTCCGGAGCTTCTCGTTCGTCGGTTGCATCGCGACCATCTCGCCCCAGTAGACGAGGCCGCGCTTCGCCATGACGGCCGTCGAGAGCATGTTGAGGGCGATCTTCTGCGCGGTTCCGGCCTTCAGGCGGCTGGACTCGGCGAGGACTTCCTTTCCGGTGTCGAGGAGAATGCCAATGTCGGCCAGTCTCTCGAGCGGCCCGTTTGGCCGGCACACGACGGCGACCGTGAGCGCGCCCGCGCGCTTCGCCTGTTCCAGCGCGCCGATCACATACGGCGTCGCCCCGCTCGCGGCGATGCCCACGACGGCGTCCTTTCCCGCGAGCCCCGCCGCGACGAGATCGCGAGCGCCCGCGCCGGCGTCGTCTTCCGCGCCCTCCACGGCCTCGAACATCGCCGCGCGCCCGCCCGCGAGAAGCGCCACGACGAGCGACGGGTCCGTCCCGAACGTGGGCGGAAGCTCCGCGGCATCCAGCGCGCCGAGGCGGCCGCTCGTTCCTGCTCCGGTGTAGAACCAGCGACCGCCCGCCTCGAGCCGCTCGGCGATCGAGTCGGCCGCGCGCGCGATCGCGGGAAGTGCGGCGCCGAGCGCGCCCTGAACCGCCCGATCGGCCTCGTGGAGACGCGTGACGAGCTCGAACGAAACGCTCATGAGGTTTTCCGGCGTGTCGCGAGGGCGAGGCGGATCGCGCCCATTTCCGGGGGGTGGGCGGCGGGGCCGATGCGCGCGAGCGGGGCCACCCGCCGGATCGCCTCGGCGAGGGGGCCGGTGACGAATTCGCCGGCCGCGAAGACGCCCCCGATGGTCGCGACGGGGAACGAGGCGTTTTCGAGACCCAGCCTTTTCACGACCGTCACGACGTCGAGCGCGAGGTCGCGCCCGGCCTGCGCGAGAATGCGCCGCGCTTCGGCATCGCCTTTACGGGCCGCCGCGAGGACGACTGGAAAGTACGCCGCGACGTCGGCGGCGCCGCCCTCGGAACGATAGATCCTCTCGAGCAGCTCGGGCAGCGACGAGACGCCGCCCGTCGAGAAGAGAAGCCCGCGGATGGCCGTCGGGGGGCCCCGGCCGTCGATCTCGCGAACGACCGCGACGAGGCCCTGCCGGGCGATGGCGTATCCGCCGCCTTCGTCGCTCAGGAGAGGTCCGAACCCGCCGGCGCGCGCCGTGGCTCCGCCTTCGCCCTGCCCGAAGGCGATCGCTCCCGTGCCCGCGATGACCACGACCGCGGGCGCATCGACGCGATCCGGGGCCGCGCCCGAAAGAGCGATCTGGGCGTCGCTCGTGAGGAGGACGCGGCCTTTCCCGAAGACCGCCTCGAGAGCGTTCAGGAGGGGCTGGCGGTCCCGGATCGAGTCGACGCCGGCCAAGCCCACGACGACGGTTTCGGGAGGCACGTCCCTTAGATTCGCCGCGAGGAGGGCGTCGGAAGCGGCTTCCTGGACGGACTCCACGACGCGTGGAAGAGGGCAGGTGGCCGCGTTCGCGGGACCGGACGCGCCCCGGCCCAGCGGCGCGAGATCTTTCCGAGCCACCACGGCCCGTGTGCGGGTGCCCCCGCCGTCGATTCCGATGAAGAACGGCCTCACGGGACCAGCTTAGCAAGGGCGACCAGATTCACCCGCATCAGTTCCGGCGCCCCCCGGGAGCGTTAGATTGACGTCATGACCTTCGACGCCGACTGGAAATTCCGCTACGCCCGCAAGATCGCGACGGCCGAAGAGGCCGTGCGCGCCATCCTCCCCGGCCGCCGCATCCTCATCAGCTCCGGCGCCGGCGAGCCGGGGCGCCTCGTCGAGGCGCTCGTGTCGCACGCCACGCAGCTCCGGGGCAACGAAATCGTCCACCTCATGACGCTCGGAGCGGCGCCCTACGTGGCGCCCGGCCTCGAGGAACGATTCCGGCACATGGCGTTCTTCATCGGCTCGAACGTGAGGAGCGCCGTCCAGGAAGGCCGGGCCGACTTCCTGCCGGTCTTCCTGTCCGAGATCCCGCAGCTCATCACGAGCGGACGTCTGGGCGTGCACGCCGCGCTCATCCAGGTGAGCCTGCCGGACCAGCACGGCTTCGTGAGCCTCGGCGTCTCGGTGGACATCGTCCGCGGGGCCGTCGACACGGCCGACATCATCCTCGCCGAGGTCAATCCCCAGATGCCGCGCACGCTCGGCGACTCCTTCCTGCACGTGGACCGCATCGCGCACCTCATACCCGTGGACGACCCGCTGCCCGAGCTGAAGCCCGAGCCGCTCGACGACGTCTGCCGCCAGATCGGGCATCACGCCGCGCAGCTCATCCACGACGGGGCGACTCTGCAGATGGGGATCGGGCGCATCCCGGATGCGGTCATGAGCGGCCTCAAGGAGCGCAGCGACCTCGGCATTCACACGGAGATGCTGTCCGACGGCGTCATGGCGCTCGCGAAGGCCGGCGTCATCACGGGACGGAAGAAGACGCTCCTCCCGGGCAAGATCGTCACGTCCTTCATCATGGGGACGCGCGCGCTGTACGACTGGGTGGACGACAACCCCGCCGTCGAGATGCGCCCCTCGAGCTTCACGAACGACACGTTCCAGATCGCCCGGAACGACCAGATGGTCGCGCTGAACTCGGCCCTCGCCGTCGACCTGACCGGTCAGGTCGCGGCCGACACGATCGGCGGGCGCTTCTTCTCCGGCATCGGGGGCCAGGTGGACTTCATTCGTGGCGCCGCGCGCAGCAAAGGCGGCAAGCCCATCATCGCCCTGCCGTCGACCGCCAAGGGCGGCGAGATCAGCCGGATCGTGCCCGTGCTCGAGGAAGGGGCGGGTGTCGTGACGAGCCGCGGAGACATCCACTACGTCGTGACGGAGTACGGGGCGGCGGACCTGTGGGGCAAGAACATCCGCCAGAGAACGGAAGCCCTTATCGGCATCGCGCACCCGGACTTCCGCGGCGATCTCCTGTCGAGCGCGAAGGCCCGGAAATACGTGTTCGCCGGCTGACCCGCGCTAACCTCGCGGCGTGCGCCGCCGGCTTTTCCTTCTTCTTTTCGCCGCTTTCGCCCTGAAGGCGGCGGTGCTCGCGCGTTTCGATGCCCACCCGCTCCTGCAGCCGACGGGGGGCATGGACAGCGGCGTCTACGCCCGGCTGGCGGCGGACGTGGCGCGCGGCGACGTGCTTCTCCGGGGGCCGGGTCCCGTGCCGTATTTCGTCTCGCCGCTCTACATTTATTTCCTCGCCGCGGTCCACGCGCTCTCGGGGGGCTCGCTCCTCGCGGCGAAGGTCGTCCAGATCGCGCTCGGGACGGCGGCCGTCGGGCTCGTCTGGGGGATGACGCGCCGGCTCTTCGACGACCGCGCCGCGCTCGTCGCGGGAATTCTCTACGCGCTCACCGGCATCGTGTCGTTCCACGAGATCCTGATCCTGCAGGCCGCGCTGGACCCATTCCTGACCGCGCTGTTCCTGTACCTGATTGCGGTGGGGCTGACGGAAGGCAGTTTTTCTTCGAAGGTGTGGCTGGCCGCGGGTGCCGCCGGCGGCCTGCTCGCCCTGAACCGTCCGAATGCGCTCCTGTGCGTCGCCGCGGTCGCCGTGGCCCTCGCCGTCGGGCGGGCTCGGCCTGCCGTGGCGCTGCTCGTGGGAACCGCCGCGATCGTCGCGCTGCCCCTCGCGCGGAACCTGATCGTCTCCGGCGAGCCCGTCCTGATCTCGTCGCACGGCGGCCTGAACTTCCTCGTCGGCAACGGGCCCGGCGCGAACGGCGTCTACCGCGCGATCCCCGGGATCACGCCCGACATCGGGGGACAGTCCGCGGACACGAAGCGCCTTGCGGAGGCGGACGAGGGGCGGCCGCTCTCCACGCGCGAGGTCTCGGCGCACTTCGCGCGGAAGGCGTGGGCTTGGATCCGGTCCGAGCCCGGCGCGGCGGTCGCTCTTTTCGCGAAGAAGGTCCGCTTCGTCCTCTCAGGCGACGAGGCGCCGCTCAACTTCAGCTTCCCGTGGTACCGCGACCGGAGCCTTGCGCTGCAGTTTCTCTTCGTCGGGCCCGGACTCCTCGTGCCGCTCGCGGGCGCGGGCTTCGTTCTCGCGTTCTTCGCGTCATCCGGCGCGCCGCGCCGCGCCCTCCTTGTCTGGTCGGCCTTCGTCCCTGCGTACGTCCTCGCCGTCGCGGCCTTCTTCGTCGCGACGCGGTACCGCCTCCCGCTCCTCGTGGCCCTCGCGCCGCTCGGCGGCGCCGCCGTCGCGCAGCTCCCGGAGGCATGGCGGGCCCACGGCGCGCGCCTCGGTGTGGCCGTCGCCGCCGCCGCGGTCCTCGCGGCGGTCTCCCTCTGGCCGACGGGCCTCTGGGACGGCGCCCAGGACGAGGAGATGCACCTCGTCCTCTGGGAGATCGAGCGGGGCGACGCGGGAGCGATGCGGCACGCGGAGACGGCCGCCCGGGAACATCCCGATCCGGCCCTCGTCTGGCTGCGCGCCGGGCGGTCCTTCGAGGCGGCGGGGAAGAGCGACGACGCGATCACGGCGCTCGCCCGGTCGCATGAGATCGACTCCAACCGTCCCGGCGCCGCCTCGCTTCTTTCGGCCCTGCTCGAAAAGCGGGGGCTCGCGCGCGTCCTCGCCGGGGACGCGGCGGGCGCGCGTCCCGACCTCGAAGAGGCCGTCCGGCTGGACGGCAAGAACGCGACGGCGCGCGTGAACCTCGCCGTGGTCCTCGCCGATGCCGGGGAGACAAGCCGCGCTCTCTCTCTCGCGCGGCAGGCGCTGGACCTGAAGCCCGACTACGAAAAGGCCCGCGGGCTCCTGCAGGCGCTCGAGCGAATGAAATGAAAAGGCCCGGCGTTTCCGCCGGGCCTTTCAACTGAGGCGAGAGAAAGAGGCTCTTAGAAGTCGAGACGAGCCGAAAGAACAAAACGCCGCGGCGAGGCCCAGCTCGTGGGTGTCCCGTAGAGCGGGTTCGGCTGCGAGGTGCCCTGCGCTCCGTACGTGGGGGAGCTGGCGGGGGGGCCGTCCACGTACGCGTCGTTGTACTTGGTCGAGTTGACGCTGAGAACGGTCTGCGTGTCGAAGACATTCGAGACGCGCGCTTCGAGGCGAATGCCGAGGCTGTCCGACGGCTTGAACGTGTAAGCCGCGAGGAGGTCGACGGTCGTCCAGCCCGAAAGGCGGTTCGTCCCGGCCGGCTCGAGGTAGCGGCCGCCTGAGGTGCTCGGCGTGGCTCCGCGGGCCTCCCAGGGGGTCCCGCTCTGGTAGCGGAAGAAGCCGCCGAGCGTGACGCCGAAGGGAAGATCGTAGGATCCCATCAGCTTGAAGATGATCGGGCGGTCCTGTCGCATGAGGCCGTAGCGGTTCGGATCGTTGGAGTAATAGCCCGGCTCGTCCTCGAGGTACGAGGAGGTGTTGAAGATGGCGAGGTCATAGTCCTCGTCGAAGTTTCCGGAGAGCTTGCTGAACGTGATGTTCGCGTCGGCGTACCAGCGGTCCGCATACCGCTTCGAGACATCGAGCGTGACGGCGCGGTAGACGCGCCGCGCGTCCGGGAAGTTCGCGGCCTGGAAGCTGCCGAAGTAGGTGTTCGAGTCATAGATATTCGCGCCGATCCCCGTGTCTTCGAAGGCGTTCTTCATGTTGCGGTACTGGTAGTAGACGTCGAAGGTGACGTCCTTCGTGGCCGCCGCGGAGTAGCCGAGGATGAATTCCTGGTTATACGGAGGCTTCAGGTCGGTCGGGATGAGCTTCCCGCCCGAAGAGCCCCGGTACTGCGAGCCGAGGAAGGCGCCGGTCGTCCCGTCGAAGTAAGCCTGGTCCTGACGAATCCGGAAGGGAGCGAAGGACCGCGCCGTGGACTTCTGGTCCATGCCGGCATACTCGCCGTAGGTCGAGTAGAACTTGTCGCCGCTCAGGAGGTTGGAGTTCCAGGTGATTCCGAGGCGCGGCTGGATCTGCTGGCTCCAGTTGAACGTCATGAAGTTGAGGCGCGTGTCCGACGTGACCGGCGGCGTTCCGGTCTTGCCGCAGACGCTGCCGGCGGGGCAGACCTGGGCGAAGTCGTCCTTGTTGGCGAGAACCCCGACGTAGATCGTGAGGTTCTTCATCGTCAGCGTGTCCTGGATGAACGCCGAGTACGTGCGCGCCTTCGAGTTCTGCGTCGGCTGGGAGGTGTAATACCGGGCGCGGTCCGTGCCCGCCACCGACTTCGGGCCGCAAACGCCCGCCGGGCACGTGACACCCACACCGCCTGACCAGCTGCCCCAGCCGTTCGTCGCGCGGACGGTGTCGTTCGTGTCGTCCTCGTACCCGCCACCCACCTTGAACTGGTTCTGCGTCGATCCGATGTCGAGGTACTGGCTGAGCGTGGCCTTGATCTCGTTCCGCTTGTACCGGTCGCCGGTATCGGCGAATTCGGGCAACCCGCCGTTGCCGCCGTTCCGCGCCGGATCGGCGAAGAGGCCGTACGCCCCGAGGTTCTTGGGGTTGATGGTCAGCGGCTGGAAGGCCGGAACCAGGTTCTGGCCCACCGACGTGTCGTTCTCCTGCAGAGCGACGTACTTCGCCTCGAGGATCGTGTCCTTCGACGCGAACCAGTCGACGGAGAGATTCCCGACGTAGTTCGTCGTGTCGGCTCCGTACGCGGCGGTGGGCGCGTCGTAGACCGAGTTGAACTGGTCAGTCGACTTGGCCGGCAGCGCCCGGAAGCCGGCGTTGACGAGGAGGGACTGACCGACGAAGCCGGTCAGCTTTCCGAAGTAGTCGCCGCTGTGCGACTTCGAGTCGGGCTGCGTCGTCGTGATCCCGCCGATCGTGGCCGATTGGCCGGTGACCGTCGTGTCGTAGTAGGCGCCGGAGACGTATCCGAAAAGCATGTCCTTCATGATCGGGAACCCGAGGTTCGCCTGACCGTTGTAGGTGCTCGTGTCCTGCGTCGTTCCGAAGGCGTTGTTCGACTGGAAGGAGCTCGGGGAGACGTTGACGAGGACGGTCCCGGCGATCTGGTTCGTCCCCGACTTCGTGACGGCGTTGATCATCGCGCCCGACGTCCGGCCGAACTCGGCCGTGATGCCGCCCTTCTTCACGTTGAAGTCCGCGATGTCGAGCTGGTTCGTGTCGACGCCGAGGAAACCGTAGCCCGGGTTCGTGATGTTGACGCCGTCGAGGAGGTACTTGTTGTCCTGCCGCGTTCCGCCGGACATCGAGACGAAGCCCTGTCCGCTCGAGGCGGCGGCACCCGGCACGATCTTCAAGACTCCCTCGTACGTCCGCGAGAGCGGGAGGTCCTTGATGACGTTGTCGGTGAAGTTGAAGTTGACCTCGGAGGCCTTCTTGTCGATCTCGGCGGCGGCGGCCGTCACGACGACCTCGGTCTTCGTCGTCTGAACGAGGACGAGCGTCAGTTGCGCGTCGTGGTCGACGAAAACCTTGGCCTGCTGGCTCGCCATGCCGAGCCCCTTCAGCTCCGCGGTGACGACGTAGCTGCCGGGCAGAAGGACGGCGAACTTGAACGCACCGCCCGAGCCGGTGACGGTGTCGCGGGGCGCCTGCGCGCCTTTGACGTTCACGGCGGCGCCCGGGACGCCGAGGCCGTTCGAGTCCTTGACGACGCCCGAGATTGATCCGGTCTCACCCGCCCACGCCGCGGTGGCCGCGACGAGAAGCGCGAGAGAAAGAAGCGTTCGAGAGATGAACCTCATTCCAAATCCTCCTCCTGAAATCAATATGAACTAGTCGGAGTGTTTACCACGAATGGGCGGTTCTGATCGAGTGTTTAGCGGCCATCCAATTCATTGGAGACGCGGTCTCGGGCGCCCCACCGTCAGGTAGTAGACCGGGATTCCCGCCGCGAGGACGCCTAGGACGGCGAGCGTCGACATGCGGCTCTCCGGCTGGATGATCGCGTTCGCGAGGAGATAGAGGACGGATGCGAGGAAGAGGATCGGCACGAGCGGGAAGAGCGGCGCGCGGAAGGACGGCGCGTAGCCCGGGACGCGCCGGAGCCGGAACACGGACGCGACCGCGAGCGCGTAGAACGGCAGGGACGCGGTCACGAACGCGTCGGCGAGCTGCTCGAAGCTGCGCGACAGGACGAACACGATGCCGAGAGAGGCCGTCATCGAAATCGACACCCAGGGCGTGCCCCAGCGCGGGTGAATGGACGCGACGGGCTTGAAGAAGAGGCGGTCCGACGCCATTGCGAAGAAGATACGCGGGCTCGTGAAGAGGACCGTGTTGAGCGTGCCGAAGGTGGAGATCATCACGGTGACGGACACGAACGCGACGCCGACCGGCCCGAGGACGGCCTGCGCGACGTCGGCGGCGACGAGCTTCGAGACGCGGATCTGGTCGATCGGAAGGACCGCGAGGTACGCGAGGTTCGCGAGGAGGTAGATCGCGACGACGGCGAGCGTGCCCCCGATGAGCGCGCGCGGGAGGTTCTTCGCCGGGTCCTTGACCTCGCCCGCGTTGTAGGCGAGGTCGGCCCACCCGTCGAACACCCACAGCGTCGAGACGAGCGCGAGGCCGAACGCGGCGAGCGTGAAGCTGCCCGCGGGAACCGCCGGCGTGAAGTGGCCGCCCGTCGCCGGGAGGCCGAGGCCGAACGCGACGAGGACGATGAAGACGAGCCCGCCATATTTCGCGAGAACGGTCACGTTACTGACTATCGCCGCGAGCGTGACGCCGCGGATGTTGAAAAAAGCCGTGAGGGCGATCGCGAACGCCGCGAAGATCCGCACGTCCCAAAGGTTCGTGGGGTCCTGAGGATTGATCCCGATCACGCGAAAAAAGTACTCTGAGAACACGATCGAGATCGCCCCGAGCGAGGCGGATCGGATCATGGCGAACTGTCCCCATCCGAAGAGGAAGCCCGCGAGGCGGCCCCAGCCGTCGCGGCAGAAGACGTACATACCGCCCGTCTTCGGCAGGGCGCTCGCGACCTCGGCGAGCGTCAGCGCGCCGCAGATCGCGAAGAGCCCGCCCGCCGCCCACACGCACAGCATGGGAAGCGGTCCGGGGAGTTTCGCGGCGATGTCCGCCGGCGAACGGAAGATCCCGGAGCCGATCGTGGAGCCGATGACGACGGCGACGGCGCTCCAGAGCCCGAGAGTGCGTTGCAGCTCGCGCGGAGCGCCCGGCGCTCCCGGAAACGTGTTGTCCGGCATCGGGGGATGCTAACGCTCCGCACGCGTTCGCGCCCGCGTTTTCAGCGGCGCCGCGAGGTGGCACCGAAGAGGAAGCCGGCCAGCGTCTCGGCCGCGTAGAGACCCGGCAGGACGCGCATCGACGCCCCGATCGACGGCTCACCGAGGCAGAGCCACAGCCAAAGTAGAGTTCCGGCACCCACGATCGCGCCGCGCGCGGCGTCGAGAGGATCGCGCGTCAGAAGACGCACGGCATCGCGCAGAAGGATGAGACCCGTGACCCCGAGCGCCGCGAGCGGGTAGAGCGCCAGGATGAGCGCCCGGCGCGGCCACTCTCCCCGCACGACCTCCCCGGGCGCGAGCGCGGCGAGAAGGGGAAGCGCGATCCACAAGACAACGAGGAGGAGCTTGATGGCTCCCTGGAGCGCGCGCCTCACGGGCCGGCGGCCCCGGCCCGCGGCCTTCAGATCTTTCGCCGCGCTCTTTGCGAGGCCGGTCTCGCGCGTTAGACGCGAGGGATCGAGGAGGTCCGCGATCGAGAGGCGCAGGAGGAAAAGCGCCCAGAACGTCGTCGGAGCCGAAAGGCGCCCCTCGCGGAAATAGAGGAGGGCCGCGACCGTCGCAAGGGCAAGACCCGCCATCTCGAGCGCCCAGCGCGCGCCCTCGATGGCGCGGGCCGCGGCCCCTTCGCGGCGCCGGGGCGCGAGGGCGCGGTGGACGAACCCGGCGACGAGAAGCGTCGCGAGGACGCCGCCTCCGAAGGGCCGCGCGGAACCCGCGGGCACGAAGCGCGCGGCGAGCATCGGAAGCACGCAGCCGAGGAGCAGCGTCACGACGCGGAAGGCGCGCACGGCGCGGTCCGAGCCGGCCGCGAGGGCCGCATACAGGAGGAGAGCGGCCGTGCCCGCTAGGGCGAACGTCCAGGCGAGGCGTGCGTCGAGACCCATGGCCCCGGGAAAAAGCGGCGAGGAGGCGAACGCGCGCGCCGCGCCCGTCCGGTCGAGGACGAGCGCCGCGAGATCGAAGATGCGCGAGAGTAGGTGTGACATCGAATCCGTCGCCGAGGACGATACCGGCTCCGGTGCGCCGAGGCGTTACACGCCTTCCGACCCTCGTGCTACCTTCATGGGCGAATGGCGTCCACGACGTACACCGCCCGCGACATCACCGTTCTCGAGGGGCTCGAGCCCGTCCGCAAGCGCCCCGGCATGTACATCGGGGGCATCGACACGCGCGGCCTCCACCATCTCGTCAATGAAATCGTCGACAACGCGATCGACGAGGTCATCAACGGCTACGCGACGCGTCTCGAGGTGACGCTCTTCGAGGGCGGGCGGGAGATCGAGGTCGTGGACAACGGGCGCGGAATCCCCGTGGACATCCATCCGAAGTACAAGAAGAGCGCGCTCGAGCTGATCCTGACGACCCTTCACGCCGGCGGAAAATTCGATCAGGGGAGCTACGTCCACGCGGGCGGCCTCCACGGCGTGGGCGCGTCCGTCGTCTGCGCGCTCTCGTCGGAGATGACCGTCACCGTCCGGCGCGACGGTCACGAGTGGTGCCAGACGTACGCACGCGGGAAGGCGACGTCGAAGGTCCAGAAGGTCTCGGGCGGCGAGAAAGTGCGCGGCTCGGGCACGACGATCCGCTTCCGCCCCGACGTCGAGATCTTCGGGAAGCTCGCCTTCGACGCGCAGGAGATCCGCGAGCGGCTCGAGGCCAAGACGTATCTCCATCGCGGCCTCCGCATCGTGTTCCTCGACGAGACCGAAAAGCCGGCCCGACGCGACGAGTTCACGCACGAGGGCGGCCTCGCGGACTGGCTCACGCGCGTCGTCCTTCAGCGCGAGAAGGGCACGACGGGTGGCGCTTTCAACTTCGCGCGCGAGGGCGAGCCTCGCCTCGAGCTCGCCCTCGTCTGGACCGAATCCACCGAGGAGCACGTGCGCTCGTACGTGAACGGCATCCCGACTCCCTCCGGCGGCACGCACGAGAACGGGCTTCGCTCGGGTGTGACGAAGGCCGTGCGCAACTACGTCGAGACGCACGAGCTCCTCCCGAAGGGCGTCAGCGTCTCGGCGGAGGACATCCGCGAGGGCCTCGTCGTCCTCCTCTCCGCGTACGTCCTCGAGCCGCAGTTCCAGGGCCAGACGAAGGACCGGCTCAACAACCCCGAGATCGCGGCGCAGGTCGACGGTGCGGTGCGGCCGGCGCTCGAGAAGTGGCTCAACGAGAACCCCACGCTCGCCGAGCAGATCGTCGGGCGCATCGTCCTCGCGTCGCGCGCCCGCGAAGCAAGCCGCGCGGCGGCCCGAGAAGTTACGCGCAAGACGGCGGTCTCGCACCGGCTGAACCTTCCGGGAAAGCTCGCGGATTGTTCGTCCACAGATCCCGCCCAGTCCGAGCTCTTCATCGTCGAGGGCGACTCGGCCGGCGGCTCGGCGAAGCAGGGCCGCGACCGCCACACGCAGGCGATCCTCCCGCTGCGCGGCAAGGTGCTGAACGCGGAGCAGGCGAACGCCGCGAAGGTCACGGGCAACCGCGAGCTCTCGGACATCGTCTCGGCGCTCGGCTGCGGCGTCGGCGCGGACTTCGACATCTCGAAGCTCCGTTACGGGAAGATCTTTCTCCTGATGGACGCCGATGCCGACGGCCACCACATCTCCACGCTTCTCCTGACGTTTTTCTGGCGCCACCTGCCCAAGCTCGTCGAGCGCGGGCACGTCTACCTCGCGCAGCCGCCGCTCTACCGGATCGACGCCGCGAAGGAGACCTACTGGGCGCTCGACGAGAGGGAGCGCGACGCGATCCTCGCGAAGCTGCCGAAAAACGTGAAGCCCGAGATCATGCGCTTCAAGGGCCTCGGCGAGATGATGCCCGAGCAGCTCAAGGCGACGACGCTCGACCCGTCGCGCCGCCGCGCGCTGAAGGTCACGGTGCCGAGCGTCCTCGAGGTCGAGAAGACGCTCGGCGTGCTCATGGGCAAGGACGCGTCGCTGCGCTACCGCTTCATCATGGAGCGGGCGAAGGACGCGGACGACCTCGACGTCTGACGGTTACTTGCCTGACGGCGATCGAGCGCGACAGCGACGCGAGAGCCCCGAGAAGCAGGGTGACTTCACGGGACGTCGGTTTCCCGCGGCGCAGGAACGAGTCGATTTCGTGGAGCACTTCTCGGGAGTGGCCCCGGCCGGGGTAGCCCGCGGAAGAGAGAGTCTCTTTGAAAGAAGCCAAGAGGCGGCACACCTCTCTCGCGGCGGCCGGCTGTTCTTCGGGATTCGGCGTTCCTCGGCTTCGCCGCGGTGCTTCGAAGGGTGAAAGAAGGGCGAGCGCGATCGCGACGGACTGCGCGAGGTTGAGGGTCGGGAATTCGGGCTGCGTCTCGATCCTGAGGCGCGCGTCGCAGAACCGCAGCTCTTCGGTCGTCAGCCCGCCGCGCTCCGGCCCGAAGACGAGGGCGACGCGTCGGCCGCGGCGAAGAGAAGAGGAGACTTCTTCGAAGGTGACGGGAGGCGGGAGCCCGCGCGAGACGCGGCCGCGCAGCGACGAGAGGGCGATCACGTCGTCCGCTCGCGAGACGACCTCATCCCAGTCCGCGAGGGTCTTGACCTTTCTAAGCAAATCTTCGGCGCCCGACGCGAAAGAGATCGCATCGGGGTGTGCCGGATCGCTGCGCGGTCCGAGCAAAGCAATCTCCGCCCCGAAATTCTTCGCAGCGCGCGCCGCCGCCCCGAGGTTGCCCGGGTTGTGGGTCCTGACAAGGACGATGCGGAGCGTCATGACGCGCGATCGTGGTCCAGAATGGCGCGTATGGCAAAGCTGCGGTCGGAAGAAGAGCAGAAGGCGGTCGAGACGATCCTGTGGGCGCTCGGCCACCGCCTCACGCGCCTGAAGGACGAGTACACGATGAAGGTTCAGCGCGGCGAGGAGCCCGCGGGCGTCACGAAGGGCTTCGAGCTGGCCCTCCGCGAGATCAACGACATGCTCCCCCGGCGCAAACGCCTGAAGGGATAGGTAAAGATTCATGCTGAAGCCCGTCGAGCTGGAGATCGAGCTCTTCTGTCTCGGGATGCGTATCGACGAGTCCTGCCACGTGGACGAGGACGGGCGCCGAATCTCGCGCACGCGCGCCGGCCTCGGCTCCGGCCTCGAGCTCGTGCTGCCGTCGCCCAGGAAGAAGATCTGGATCAACGTCCCGGTCGTCGAGCCGTTCGCGGCGAAGTCGCCTTTCCTCCTCCTCAAGAGCGGAAGCGGCTACGCCGTCTCCGACACGCGCACGGGCGACCACTATCCCGTCGAGGTGCCGCCAGAGCCCGAGTGGTACTCGTGGAAGACGACGTCCGGCACGGAGATGAGCCGCGTCGGCGTCCTCCAGGGCACGTACCTCGGGATCTACGTCTCGAACTCCTGCCTCTATTGGAACCTGCCCGCCTCGCCCGCGTGCGCGTTCTGCACGACGGGCCGCAACGTGGGCGAGGCGGAGGAGTCGCGCAAGAAGGTCGAGGACGTCGTCGAGGTCGCGAAGGCCGCGCGCGACCACTCCGGCTCGATCTTCACGCACCTGAACACGGGCTACCACTTCGAGGACGTCGACAAGCTCGAGTCGCTTCACGGCCTGAGGCAGTGCGAGCCGTTCGTGAAGGCGATCCGCGCCGAGGTCGGCGGCTTCATCGGCGTCCAGGCCGTGCCCGTCCCGCGCCGCAAGTTCAGAGAGTACGACGACCTCATCGAGGCTGGGACCGACCACTTCTCCTTCTGCTACGAGTTCGAGGACCCGGAGGTCTTCGCGAGCCTCTGCCCCGGCAAGGCGCAGACGGTCGGCCAGAAGGCGTTCTTCGAGGCGATGGAGTACACGGCGAAGAAGCTCGGGCCCGGCAAGGTCTCGGGCGAGATCATCGCGGGTCCCGAGCCGATCGACGCGACGAAGCGCGCGATCGACCGCATTGTGAACGCGGGCGCGTTCCCGACCGTGTGCATCTTCCGGCCCACGCTCGGGAGCGCGATGGAGCACATCGACCCGCCGAAGCCGGACGACATGAAGGAAGTCTTCGCGTACCTCTGGCGGGCGGTCACGCGCGTGGGCCTGCCCGTCGGAATCCTTCCTGGAATCCAGGTTTCCCTCGTCGTGCAGCCCGAGGAGGCCGCCGAGCTCGTTCCGCAGACGCTCGGGACGCGCCTCTACGAAACGAAGCTCATCGCGCTGCGCGCGCTCGCGAGGCCCTATGTCGCGTGGAAACGCCGGCCGCGAGGAAGCCGCGCCGCGACGGTCTGAAAACCGCCTCTCGGGGGGAAAGAGGCGGCCCCTATGACGCCCGTCATAACGGGAGGGCGCTGCCCCGGAACAACGTGGAGCTCACATGGCCATTCGCGTCCGGTTTCCCGACCTCGACCACTGGAAGGCGCAGGTCAAGTGTCAGGCCGGCTGCGCGGTCGCGACGGACGCCGGGCGGTACATCCAGCTCATCGCCGAGGGGCGGGACGAGGCCCTCGTGAGTGGGAGCGCCGACCAGCTCGTGAAAGGGATCACCCATCACATCGAGGAAGGGATCCGGGAGCGGTTCGCGCGCGCTGCCGCCGCGAAAAAACGGTCCGACGCGGGCGTGGCCGCCGGCCGCGAGTTCGTCGAGGCGTACGTGGAGCTCACACACTATGTCCAGCGCCTGCACCTGGACGCCACCACGTCGGCTGCCCACGGCGCCGGGGCGCCCGCGGCCGAGCACAAGCACTAAACGTGGCGGGCCGCTGGGAGGACGTGGGGGTCGTCCGGGGGTTCTCGACGGCCACCGCCAACGAGATCCTCCTGGCCTTCGTCCGCGCCGAGCTCGCGCGCCGGCCGATGTTGCGCGTCCTGGACGTGGGCTGCGGTGCGGCCCGCAACGCGGCGCCCATGGCGGCGCAGGGCGCCACGGTGGTGGGCACCGACCTGGCCTGGCCCATGCTCGCGGCGGCAGGACGCCGGGTCGTATCGGAAGGCGTCGCCGAGCGGGTCGCGCTCGTTCGGGCGCCCATGGACCGGCTGCCGCTGCGTGACGCGAGCATCGACCTCGTGGTCGCTCACGGGATCTGGAATCTGTCTCGGTCAGCCGCCGAGCTCCGGCGCGCGATCGCCGAGGCGGCACGCGTCGCCCGGCCGGACGCAGGCCTGTTCGTCTTCACCTTCTCCCGCGCCACGCTCGCCCCCGATGACCAGCCAGTTCCGGGCGAGCCGTTCGTGTTCACCCAGTTCGCGGGCGAACCCCAGTGCTTCCTGACCGAGGCGGAGCTCAAGGGGGAGCTCCTTCGCGGCGGGTTCGAGAAGGACCCGCCGGGGCCGCTCACGGAGTACAACCGCCCGGTCGCCGGCCGCACATTCACGCGGGGTGGCCCTGTGATCTACGAGGGGACCTTTCGCGCCGTCCGGCAATTATGAAAGAGGAGTTAGCCATGTCGACCGACCTGTCGGAGAAGCCGCTCTCGCCATGGTGGCGCCACGCCGTCATCCTCGTGATGGCGCTCGGCTTCAGCCTGCTCACGCTGGTGACCGTCCTCACCTACACGAACGCCCCGCCCATCCCCGAGCGAGTGACCGACGTCGCCGGGGCGACCCTCTTCACGCGGGAGAACGTCGAGCATGGGCAGGAGGTCTTCCTCAAGCACGGCCTCATGGAGCACGGTACGCTCTGGGGCCACGGGGCGTACCTCGGCCCGGACTACAGCGCCGAGTACCTGCACCGGCTGGCGGAGGTCGCCCGTGACGCGCTCGCCCGCGAGCGTCACGGCCGCCCGTACGCGGAGCTCGATCCGGACGCGGCCTCGGGCGTGGACGCTGCCGTCCACCGCCTACTAAAGGAGAACCGCTACGATCCCGGCACCGGCGCGTTGCGGTTCTCGGCGGCCGAGGCGGCCGCCTGGCAGACGCAGAAGGCGGAGTGGGCCGAGTACTTCTCGGGAAAGACGCCGGCGCCGGGCCTGCCCGCGAAGTACATCCGCGACAGGGGCGAGCTCGAGGACCTCACCTCGTACTTCGCGTGGGCGGCTTGGGCGACCGTCGCCAACCGCCCCGGCAAGGACTACTCGTACACCAACAACTGGCCGTACGAGCCGGCCGTGGGCAACCGGCCGAGCGCCTCGACCTATCTCTGGAGCGCGCTCAGCCTCGTGACTCTCCTCGCGGGGCTCGGCACCGTCCTGTTCGCTTTCGGCCGCTTCGGCTACCTCGGCTGGCACGGCCCGTCGTCGGCGAGCGGGCACGTGCATGACAGCGCCCTCGCCCGCTGGACCCTGACTCCGAGCCAGAAGGCGGTCGGCCTCTACTTCGGCGTGGTCGCCCTGCTGTTCCTGCTGCAGACGCTGGCGGGCGGCGCCCTCGCCCACTATCGTGTCGAGTCCGGCGCCTTCTACGGGATCGACCTCGCGCGGATCTTCCCCTACAACCTGTTGCGGACGTTCCACCTTCAGCTCGCCATCTTCTGGATCGCCACCGCGTGGGTCGCTGGCGGCCTCTTCCTCGCGCCGATCGTCGGCGGCGCCGAGCCGCGGGGGCAGCGGGCGGGCGCCCTCGCGCTGCTCGTGGCCCTTGCCGTAGTCGTCTTCGGGAGCCTCGGCGGCGAATGGCTGGGTCTCAACGATCGCCTGGGCACGCTCTGGTTCTGGCTCGGCCACCAGGGCTCGGAGTACCTGGACCTCGGCCGCTTCTGGCAGCTCCTGCTGGCGGCCGGGCTCGCGGGCTGGCTCGTCCTCATGTACCGGGCGCTGCGCCCGGCGATCCGGGACCGGCAGCGGTCCGAGCTGGCCTCGCTCTTCCTCTACGCCGCGGCCGCGATCCCGCTCTTCTACCTGCCCGCGCTCTTCTTCGGCCCCCGCACGAACTTCGCCGTGATCGACAACTGGCGCTTCTGGATCATCCACCTGTGGGTGGAGGGCTTCTTCGAGCTGTTCGCCACCGTGCTTGTCGCCGTGATGTTCGTGATCCTGGGCCTGGTTACGACCCGCACCGCCACGCGCGTCATCTACCTGGACGCCATCCTCTATTTGGCCGGAGGAATCGTGGGGACCGGGCATCACTGGTACTTCACCGGCCAGGGAACGCTCAACATCGGCCTGGCCGCGTGCTTCTCGGCGCTGGAGGTGGTGCCGCTCACCCTCCTCACCCTCGACGCCTGGGACTTCATCCGGCTGCGGGACCGGAAGTGCGAGGACTGCCATGCGAACTTTGCCGACCGCCACCGTTGGGCCATCTACTTTCTGATGGCGGTCGGCTTCTGGAACTTCGTCGGCGCCGGAGTCTTCGGCTTCCTGATCAACCTGCCGATCGTTTCCTACTTCGAGGTAGGCACCTCGCTGACGAACAACCACAGCCATGGGGCGCTCTTCGGCGTCTTCGGGATGCTGGCGCTGGCCGTGCTCGTCTTCTGCCTGCGCTCGCTGGCCGAGGACGCGACATGGGCCCGCGCTGAGCGCGGGATCAGGGTGGGCTTCTGGGGGCTGAACGCGGGGCTCGCGCTGATGATGGCGATCGATCTCTTTCCGGCGGGCGTCCTGCAGCTGTGGGACGTCCTGCAGAACGGCTACTGGCACGCGCGGCGGCTCACGTACCTGATGAGCGGGACGTTCCACGCGCTCGAGTGGGCGCGCGTCGCTGCCGACGGAGTATTCCTGGTGATCGGGGTCGTCCCGTTGGTCCTGGCGGTCGCCGTCCTGCTCCTCGGCTCGCGCAAGCGCGGACAGGCCGTGTCGTAATCCGGGCCGCGGCCATGCCGCTGGCGTCCTAGGAGCCGGGCGGGAAGCGGAAGGGGATCGCGAGCCGGTTCCAGGCGTTGATCGCCACCACCACCCAATTGAGATCGACGAGCTCCTTCTCGGAATAGTGCTGTCGCGCCTCCTTGTACACATCATCCGGCATATGCGTTTCCGAGACCCGCGTGACGGCTTCGGTCCAGGCCAAGGCGGCCCGTTCACGGGGTGAATAGAAGGGCGATTCTCGCCAGGCATCGAGCAAATAGAGGCGCTGCTCCGTTTCACCGGCGGCCCGGGCGTCTTTTGTGTGCATGTCGATGCAATAGGCGCAGCCATTGATCTGAGACGCACGCAACTTGACGAGCTCGATCAGAGAGCGCTCCAGTCCGCAGCGGTGGAGATAGCGCTCGAGCGCCAACATCGCTTCGTACGCTTCGGGAGCAGCCTTGTGCGCGTCGATCCTTGGCTTCGTGTGGTCCACATTAAACCTCTCTTCCATGCAACCCTTTGGCCTGCCGTGCGCGGATCAGCACAGATTCGGCCAGCCGGGCAGGTCGCTGGCCCATGATCCTTCCCCTGCGATTGGGCATCACGAGCGCCCCAGCGCCCGTAGCCGGCGCAGCGCGGCCACTGCCCAGACCGCGCCTCCGGCAAAGGCGAGCATACCGCCAGCCGCCATGACCCAGAGGCCGATTCGCTGCCCGACGTGGCCTATTTGCTGTTCGACACCGTAGGTCTTGCGGCCGAGGCCGTAGCTGCCCGCGAGGACGAGGCCGGTTGCGAACACGAACTGGCCCACGCCGTAGAGGACGGCCACGAGGCGCAGCGCGCGAGAGGAATCGGCCGCGCCCGACTCGACACCGGGCAGCAGCAGCGTGAGCGCCATGTACGCGAGCGTCACCGCACCGATGCAGGCGTGGTAGTGGCCCGGAACGCGCAGGTCGGAACCGCGGATCAGCGCCCCGTAGACGAAGCCGACCAGCATCAGCGCGACGCTCGCCGAAAGCGGCCAGAGCGCGGCCCGCGACGGCGGCTCCGGGCCGATCTCCCGGAACCTGAAATGCGGTGCGAGGAGAAGCGCGAGAAAGAGCAGCACGGCGGGAAAGAGCGCCCACTGCATCAGGTACATGAACCCGAGCCGGGAGAACCACCACATCGGGCCCCGCGCCAGCAGACCGAGGATCGGCAGCAGCGGGATCGCGAGCGCGAGGAACACCCACCGCAGACGGCCGCCGAGCTGCCGCCCCGACCCCCAGGCGGCGAGCAGCGCCCATGCGACCAGGACGAAGGCGACGTTGGCGAACTGGAGCACGTGGCCGGGGCCCCACATCAGGATCTCGAATCGGGTCCCATCGTCGAGACCGTCGGGGAGGAGCACGATCCCCGCTCCCAGTGCGGCGAGTGCCAGCAGAACATAGAGCGCTCCCAGGTTGACGAGGCTGCCGGTCGCGGCAAGCGTTGCCCCTACGGCGTGGGGAAACCGGGTGTGCGGTCCGACGCCGGCCATCGAATCGGGTCCTTGCGTGCTTGCGCCGAGGACGCCGCGGTCGAGATAGCTCAGGGCCACACCGCCGAAGAAGAGCAGCAGCCCAGTCGCATAGAGCGGGTGGGCGACGAGCGGGACATAGTTGACGGGGTGGACCGCGCCGAGGCCGGGGAGGAGCCCGGCGAGGAGCAGCAGCGCTCCGGCGCTCGAGAGCCAGGGTGCCAGGGCGGCAGCCCGGCTCGCCCTCGGCGACTGCCCCGCTGTGAGCCGGTGGAAGTGAAAGAGCGCCACCGGCAGTGCGGAGAACCAGGCCACGACGCCGAGACCGACGTGGACGACCAGCACACGGCGAGCGAGGTCGGTGTCCGTGAGATGGCGCGCCACGATCGGAACCCGAGCGGCGACCACGCCCAAGGCGAGCGCCCCGCTGCTGGCGAGCGTCGCGACCGCCAGCGCCAGCCAGTGGAGCGCAAGCGCCCGTCGATCGCGCGTCATGCGACGCTGCGCTCGGGAGGGTCGTACGTGCGCTTGATCTGAATCATGGCGTCGCTCAGCCGACGAGACCGCAGACGTGGCGGCACTCGGCCATCACCTGACTTCCGAGCCCCCCTCCCCGCCGCGCCGTCGGCGTGAGGTGCCCCCGTGCCCGTCCGCACCCGCCCGTCCAGATGAGCGAGCTTCCCTTCCCTCCGGTGCCGGCACGCCCGCCGAAGACAGTTGCTGACCCCTCACAGCCTGGGCTGACTATCTTCCGACCGCCTCCTGCTCATCCACATGGTGTGCGATGCGGACCTCTTCCGGCTTGACCAGCAACACAGGGCGTTTCGTCCCGAGCAGCACCTTCTCCGCTATGCTCCCCAAAACCAACTTGTAGAGTTCGCCGTGGTAGTGGGTGCTCATCACGATGAGATCCACGTTCTCTTTGTTAGCTTTTCCGAGAATCTTGCCCGTTGGCTCGCCCACCTCTACATCGCAACGAACATTGATGCCCTTTGCTTTCAAAGGAGAAGCCATCTTCTGAAGATAAGCGCCAGCCTTGTCTGTCTCTTCCTGTGTCGCTTTTGTTTCTTCCTTTTGACCTGCAGCAAGTGGGACCGAACGAATCGGGTTTTGAGCTACCTGGAAAAAGATGATTTCCGCCTTCGTGAGTTTTCCGATCTCTTCTGCGTGCTGGATCGCCAGTTCTCCCAGCTCGGTCCCGTCAAGCGGGACGAGGATCTTGGAATACATGGTCATTCTCCTTTCTCTTTCTCTCGGGTACGTTGAATCGATGAACCATTGACCATTCCCCAGCCCGATCAAGGTAGGTCCCGGGGCGGTGGAACCCTATGACGAGCGTCATACAGGGGGACATTATTGGACCGGCTTGCCCAGCCTTGACGATCTGCTGAGGTGGCCGCCATTCATCGTCCGAGGTCAGCAGCTTCAGAAGCGAATAGAGCGTGCTGCCCCGCATGCCCGGAGCATTTGAATTCCGAGGTGCGGCCTCCTATGACGGCCGTCATGGCGGGAGGCCGGTAACGGGCCGAACCTTCACGCATGACGACACCCGTCGCTCCTCCCACGCACGATCTCTCCGGGGCCGCTCCTCGCATGGAGGACGTCCTTTCGCTCGTGGACGCGCTCGCTCCGGGCCAACTCCTCACCCTGCGCCTCTCCACCGAAACGGCCCGCGCGCTCCTTGCGACGCTCACCGCGGAGCGAAAGGGCCTTTTCGAGTGGAGCCCCGAGGCGGACGGGAACGCCGTCCGGGTCGATGTCGTGAGACGGGACGCCGCTCCGGGCTCGAAGCGCGGCGTCTTCGAGGCGCTGAGCTGGGACCACGACCGCATCGACGCGTTCGAGCAGGGCGCGTTTACCGCCCGCGCGGCGGGCGACTTCGAGGCCGCGCGGGCGCTTTTCGACCGGTTCGCCCGAGGCCTTTTCCGGCACATTGGATTCGAAGAGGACCTCCTCTTTCCGGCCCTCGAATCGGCGGCGGGGCTGTCCCCCCATGCCGGGCCCACGGCGGTGATGCGCGCCGAGCACGTCGAGATCCGCGCCGCCGTCCAGCTGCTTCGTGACGCCATCGGCGATCCGTCGGTCGACCCGACCCCGCTGCGGCACCGGCTCCACGGCGCGCTCGGGCCCCACAACGAGAAGGAAGAGCGGATTCTCTACCCGATGGCCGACCGGGTCCTTTCGGGGCCCGGCTTGGACGAGCTGGTCGCCGCCATCCAGGCGTACGAGGCCCGAGGGGAGGCGGAAAGCGGATCTCCGGCGATCCCGACATGACGCCCGTCATGGCGGATCGACCGCGGAGGGAACAGATTCAGACATGGCCGACTCCCTTCCTCCCGACACGCTCCTCGACGTGAGGCCGGACCTCGCGCGCGGCGAAGAGCCGCTTTCGAAAATCCTGACCGCGGCGCGCGGCATCGAGCCGGGCGACCGCCGGGAGTCAACATGCCGCTGCCCACTGAGTCCGACGTCCTCGACGCGCTCCAGCCGGTCATCGACCCGGAGTTGGGTCTCTCGGTCGTGGACCTGGGCCTCGTCTATGGGGTGTCGATCTCGCCCGAAGGAACCGTGCACGTGACCTTCACCGCGACGACGCAGGGCTGCCCCGTGACACCGATGCTCGCGCACGGGATCTTCCGGGCGGCGTCGGCGCTCCATGGCGTCACGTCGGTGTCGACGGAACTCGTGTGGGAGCCGCCCTGGGATCCGTCCCGGATCGCGCCCGAGGCCCTCAAGCGGCTCTAAGAGGGCTGATCAGTCCTCGACACTGCCCGGTCAGATCCCGAGCGCCATCACGACGACGCCGGTCGCGGCGATGAGGCCGCCTGAAACCGCGTCGCCCCAGTGGTCGAGCCAGGGGAACCGAAGCCGGGCGATGCCGGCGCGGGCCGGCAGGACGAGCGCGATCATCGTTCCGATCGTCGCCGCCTCGTAGAGCAGGACGATGCCCACCGTCGGCGCGGTCCCGAGAGGTGCCGCCGCGAAGAGCAGTGGAATCACGGCCACGCACGGGTCCGCCGAGAAAAGCACGAACAGCGACCACGCCGTCATTTTCGAGGTTTCGTGGATGTGGTCGTAGTGGGAATGAACGTGGCCGTGCACGCGCCGGCCGGCCGCGCGCTTCAATCCCCACGCCCCGTACGCGAGGCCGAACCCGACGAGGAGAATGCCGGCGACGGCCTCCATCTTCTGGCCGGCGCTCTCGAAGACCGCGCGCCCGAACGCGAGCCCGAAGAGGCCGAGGAGCGCCGAGACCGTCACGTGCCCGAATCCGCAGAGGAAAGTGACACGGGCCGTCCTGCCGGCGGACCAGCCCTGCGCGCGCGCGAGCGCCGCGAACGGCAGCCAGTGATCCGGCGCGAGCGTGTGGAGCGCGCCGACCGAAATGGCGGCTCCGGCGAGGGTGAGGAAGAGTCCGTGCTCCATGTCAGTTCATGCTGAGGCGACGCCGGCGCGCGTCTTCACGCGCTTGGCGGCGAGCTTCTGCGTGAGGAGGCCGAGCCACGTTTCCATGCCGGCCCCCGTAGCGGCCGAAACTTCCACGAGCTGCCCGGCGGGATTCAGGGAACGCACCTGCTCGCGCGCGGCGGTGAGATCGAAGGGCACGTATGGAAGGAGATCCATCTTCGTCACGACCGTGACGGCGGCCTTCGAGAAGATCGCCGGGTACTTGAACGGCTTGTCTTCGCCTTCGGTCACGGAGAGGAGGACGACCTTGAAGTCTTCGCCGAGGTCGTACGACGTCGGGCAGATCAGGTTGCCGACGTTTTCGATGAAGAGGATGTCGAGGGCGGCGAGGGCGCGGCCTTCCGCGGCCAGCGCGCGGTCGACCAGGCGGGCGTCGAGATGGCACGAGCCGCCCGTGAGAATCTGCCGCGCCGGAATGCCCATGCGGCGCAAGCGTTCGGCGTCGCGCTCGGTCGCGATGTCGCCCTCGAGCGCACCGAGGCGCAGCGAATCCTTCAGCGCGGCGGCGGTCCTCTCGAGGAGCGTCGTCTTGCCCGAGCCCGGCGAGGAGATGAGGTTCACGACGAGCGTGCCCGACGCCTCGAACCTCGCGCGAAGCGTCGCCGCAGCGGTGGCATTCGCGGCGAGCACTTTCTGTTTGACGTCCACCTCGATCATGAACGTGCTCCTCCCGCCGGAACCGTTTCCTCGAACACGACCCTCAGGACGTCGAGGTCGTCGCCGCCCGAGACCGTGAGCGCGTCGCCGCAGCGCGGGCAGAGGCGGAGCCACGAGCCCGGCGCTCGGCCCGCGATCTCGCCGCAAACCCGGCAGGTCTGGCGGGCGGGCCGGAAGTCCACCTCGAGCTTCGACGCCGCATCCTCGGTGCCGGCCACGGCGGCCTCCCACGCGAACTCGAGGAGGTCAGGCTCCACGGCGGAAAGCTCGCCGACGGCGATGCGGACGATCTCGATCCGGCCCGGGCCACGGTCGGCGACGGCCTCGCGCGCGAGGCGGCGGATCTCGATAGCCAGGCCCATCTCGTGCATCAGCAGATCCTCGGGAGCTGCTCTCCCGTGAGCAGGTCGACGATACGCTGGCCGCCAATGCGGCTCTTCAAGAGGACGGTGCCGCGCGGCTCCGCGAGGACCTCGCCGATGGCCGCGGCGCTCCGGCCGAGCGGGTGCGCCCTGAGCAGGGCGAGCGCTTCGTCCGCGGCCTCGCGCGCCACGATCACGAGACACTTGCCCTCGTTCGCGACGTAGAGGGGGTCGAGCCCGAGGATCTCGCAGGCGCCGCGCACCTCCTCGCCGATTGGAAGGCGCGTCTCCTCGAGGCGCATGCCGACGCGGGCCTGCGTGGCGATTTCATGGAGCGTCGACGCGACGCCGCCTCGCGTCGGGTCGCGCAGGACGTGGACCTTCTCGCCGAGCGCGCCCAGCAGGACCGCGACGAGGCCGTTCAGCGCGGCCGTGTCGCTCGCGAGCGTCGTCTCGAACCGGAGACCCTCGCGCAGCGACATGATCGCGATTCCGTGCACGGCGATTTCGCCGCTCACGAGGATGACGTCGCCGGGGCGCGCGCGCTTAGGCGAGATCACGATGCCCGGCGCCACGAGGCCGACGCCGCTGACGTTGATGAAGACGCCGTCGCCCTTACCGCGGTCCACGACCTTCGTGTCGCCCGTGACGATCGGGACGCCCGCGCCGGCGGCGGCCGCCTGCATCGAGGCGACGATGCGCGAGAGGTCGCTGAGCAAAAGGCCCTCCTCGAGGATGAGGCCGGCCGAGAGCGCGAGCGGCTGCGCGCCGCACATCGCGAGGTCGTTCACCGTGCCGTGCACGGCGAGCGAGCCGATGTCGCCGCCCGGGAAGAAAAGCGGGCTGATGACGAACGAATCCGTCGAGAACGCGAGACGCGAGCCGCCCGCCTCGAAGACCGCGCCGTCATGCAGCTCGCGGAGCGCAGGGTTGTCGAAGCTCTTGAGGAAGACGTCTTCGATCAGGCGCTGTGTCATCCGGCCGCCGCCGCCGTGCGCGAGGAGAATCGTCTCCCCCTCACCGGCCGGAACCGGGCAGCTCGCCGCGAGCAGCGCCGCGCCGGGGTCGCCGGCCGTGTCCTTCGCGCTCACTCTGAGCTCACACGGCCCTCGCATAGAGGTAGTAGGCCGCACAGGCGCCCTCGGACGACACCATGGGCGCGCCGAGGGGATGCTCCGGCGTGCAGCGCGTGCCGAACTCCGCGCAGCCGCTCGGCTTTTTCCGGCCCTGCAGGATCTCGCCCGCGATGCACTCCTTCGGTTCGTCGGCGGTGATGTCCGCGACGTCGAACCGCTCCGTGGCGTCGAACGCCGCATACGCCGGACGCAGCCGGTAGCCGCTCTTCGGGATCACGCCGATGCCGCGCCAGGCGCGGTCGCAGGGCTCGAAGATCTCGGCGAGAACGGCCTGCGCGGGGCGATTCCCTTCGGCCGTCACCGTGCGCGTGTACTGGTTCTCCACGCCGATGCGTCCGTCCTCGAGCGCCGAGACCGCCATGTGGATGCCCTGGAGGAGGTCGAGAGGCTCGAAGCCCGTGACGACCATCGGGAGGCGGTACCGCGCCGCGAGGGGTCCGTACTCGGACGTGCCCATGATGGTGCAGACGTGTCCCGCGAGGAGGAACGCCTGCACGCGATTCTGGGGAGACGAAAGGATCGCCTCGATCGCGGGCGGCACGAGGACGTGCGACGTGAGGATCGAGAAGTTCGGGAGGCCGAGCTGCTTCGCCCGCTTCACCGCCATGGCATTCGCGGGTGCCGTGGTCTCGAAGCCCACGGCGAAGAACACGACCTCAAGGCCGGGGTTCTGCTCGGCGAGGCGCACCGCGTCGAGCGGCGAATAGACCATCCGCACGTCGCCGCCCTGCGCCTTGACGCTGAGGAGGCTCGTCGTCGAGCCGGGCACGCGCAGCATGTCGCCGAAAGACGTGAAGATCACACCGGGGCGGCGCGCGATCGCGAGGGCCCGGTCGATCTGGGTGAGCGGCGTGACGCACACGGGGCAGCCCGGCCCGTGCACGAGCGTGATCTCGGGCGGGAGCATGCGGTCGATGCCGGACCGCAGGAGCGTGTGCGTCTGCCCGCCGCAGATCTCCATGAGCGTCCACGGACGGGTCACGCGCGCGCGGATTGCGCGGACGAAAGCCTGCGCGTCCTCCTCGCGGCGGTACTCGTCCACGAAGCGCATCAGGACTTCCGCGCGGGCTGCGGGACGTCGAGCTCCGAAAGCTCGCCTAGCTCCTTCAGCGTCTTGAAGACCTCGAGGGCGTGGTCCTCGTCGAGCTTGCTGATGGCGAATCCCACGTGCACGAGCACCCAGTCGCCCGGGACGACTTCGGGCGTGTACGCGAAGCACACCTCTTTCGTGATGCCGCCGAAGCTCACGACGCCCATCGGCATATCGACCGCGCTCGGTTCGATCCTAACGACTTTTCCCGGAACGCCCAGACACATGGAACACCCCACGATCGCAACCTACTCAAGCGAGGCCGTCAGCCGATGCGATGCAGATGCTTCAAGTATAGGGCCCCGGCGAGGACCTGCCCCAGGGAGATCCCCCCATCGTTCGGGGGCACCTCGCGGTGGAGGAGCACCGTGAAACCGAGAGCCGAGAGGCGTTCCGCCGCCCGCTCGAGGAGGAGCCGGTTCTGGAAGCACCCTCCCGTGAGGGCGACGTGCGCCTCGCCGGCGGCCTCGGCGGTTCGGGCGATCCCGTCCACGAGAGAATTGTGGAAGCGCGCCGCGAGGCGGCCCGCGTTAACGCCGCGCTTGAGATCCTCGAGGAGGGCGCGTAGGAGGGGCTCCCAATCCAGCAGGGCGGGTGCGCCCTCGCGCAGCACGAGCGGGAGCGGCCAGGCCGCATCCTCGCGCGGGTCGGCCGCCGCTTCGAGGGCCATCGCGGCCTGGCCTTCGTAGCGCGTCCGCTGCGAAAGGCCGAGGAGCGCGGCCACGGCGTCGAAGAGGCGGCCCGCGCTCGTCGTCAGAGGCGCGTTCAGGCCGGTTTCGAGCATCTGCGCGAGAAGTGTCCGCTCGTTCGGAGAGAAGGCGCGCACGGGCGGGAGGTCCTCGCGTGAGAGAGCGTCGCCGCCGAAAACTTCGAACAGAACGGCGAGGGCCGCGCGGCGCGGCTCGCGGACCGCTGCCTCGCCGCCCGGCAGGCGGAACGGCCTGAGATGGGCGAAGCGCGTGAAGCCGCCGGCGTCGCCCCTGAGGAACTCCCCGCCCCAGACGGTTCCGTCCGTCCCGTAGCCCGTTCCGTCCCACGTGACGCCGAGCGCGGGCCCCGGCGCGCCGTTTTCGGCGAGGCACGATACGAGATGAGCGTGGTGGTGCTGGACGGCGAGGGAGGGAATGCCGTGCGTAACCGCCCATTCCTCCGCCCAGAGCGTGGAGGGATAGCCGGGGTGGAGATCGTGCGCGATGAGGGCAGGGCGCGCCTCGTAGAGCCGCAGGAAGTCCGCGATGACGCGCCGGAAGGCGTTCATCGCCTCGGGCGTCTCGAGGTCACCGATGTGCTGAGAGAGGAAGACATGGCGGCCGACGCTGAGAGCCACCGCGGTCTTCATGTGTGCGCCCACAGCGAGGATGACAGGAAGTTCCTCGGCCACGGGCACTGGCAGCGGGGCATATCCCCGGGCGCGCCTTAGGACGCGGGGCGCGCCGGCCGCAACGCGCACGACGCTGTCGTCGGCGTGCCGCTCGATCGGCCGGTCGTGCACGAGGAAGACGTCAACCATTCCGGCCAGACGCGAGAGCGCCTCGAGCTCGTCCGTGCAGATGGGCTCCTCGCTCAGGTTCCCGCTCGTGGCGACGAGAGGGGCAGAGGCGGCACGCAGCAACAGGTGGTGGAGGGGCGTCGCGGGGAGCATGAGCCCGAGCTCCGGCCGGCCCGGCGCGACCGCCCGGGCGACGGCCTCTTCGCCGAGGCGGGGCAGGAGGACGATGGGCGCCTCGGCGGACTCGAGTAGCGCCGCGGCGGCGGGAGAGATCTCCGCGAGCGACCGCGCGGCGGCGAGATCCCTCACCATGAGGGCGAAGGGCTTATCTTCGCGTGCCTTGCGGGCGCGGAGCCGCCCGACGGCGACCTCGTTCCGCGCGTCGCACATCAGGTGGAAGCCGCCGAGGCCCTTGCATGCGAGGACATCGCCCCGAAGGAGCACGTCGGCGGCGACCGCCAGCGCCTCGTCTCCCCGCGCGAGCACCTCACCGGATCTGGTCCAGGCCGCGAGCTGCGGCCCGCAGGCGGGACAGGCCGTCGGCTGCGCGTGAAAGCGGCGGTCGAGAGGGTTTTCGTACTCGGCCCGGCACTCCTGACAAAGCGCGAAGCCGCGCATCGTGGTGTTCGGGCGATCGTAGGGGAGGTCGCGGACGATCGTGAAGCGAGGCCCGCAGTTCGTGCAGTTGGTGAACGGGTAAAGGTAGCGGCGGTTCTCGGGATCGAGAATCTCGGTAAGGCAGTCCTGACAGGTGGCGATGTCGGGGAGGATGAGGACAGTCTTGGTCCCCTTCGCATCGCTGGTTCGAATCTGAAAGCCCTCGTAGCCGATCGGATCGAGCCAGCTCTCGTTCAGGCCCTGAATCCTCGCCCTCGCCGGAGCCTCGGAGAGAACGCGCTCCCGGAACGCGGAGAGCTGCTCCGGGTCTCCCTCCACCTCCAGAAACACGCCACGGATGTCGTTCAAAACCCAGCCGGAAAGCCGGAGGCTCGTGGCCAGACGGTAGACGAACGGCCGGAAGCCGACCCCCTGGACGGCTCCCCGGATCTCCATCGTGAGGCGTTTCCCCATCGGGCTCCGGAAGGTCCCTGTCCCGGCTACAGGCCCAGAGCCCGAGCGACGTCCAGAGAGCCAGGAGCAGCCGGCGCTTCATCGTCCCGGCGGAGCGTGAGCTTGAAACCCAGCACGCGCGCTTCCTCCACGATCCGCTGTACCAGTTCGGGCAGGTGTGCCTCCACTCGGGGCGATCTGCCGAGCCCCAGCTCCAGTGTCTGGGGGACGAGGCCGAGGAGGACGAGTACGTCCGGCAGGCGACCTCTCCACCGGGCCGCGTCCAGCAGGTCGGCCACGCCGATCTGGTGGGGAGAGAGCCGGCTCGCCACGGCAGGGCCGACGTCGTCGCCATCCAGCCGGACGTGGGAGCCGGGAGGGTCGTCGGTCCGGATGGCGTCCACGAGGATCGCCTTCTGGGCGTCCTCGAGGTAGGGGAGAAGGGCGAGACCGAGCGTGCCCCCGTCCTGGACGCTGACCCCGTCGGGGATTTCGTACCGTGCTACCAGCCGCGCGATCGCGGCTGCCCCCAGGCCGTCATCGCTGCAGAGGAGGTTTCCGAGTCCGAGGATCAGGAGCCGGATCGGCCTAGAGGTGTCGCTCATGGATGTCTTTGGGATCGATGTACCGGTAACCCGAATAGATGACGTCGTTCTTGTGGACGAATTTGTAGCCGGAGAAGATCGACTCCATCGTGGCGTTGCCCTCGATCTGGGACATCAGGACGGCGCTATAGACGTGGTGGACGGCAAAGCCGATGAGAAGCCACATGACGCCGTGGTGGATGAAGCGCGCCGTCTGCAGGCCGCCGACCAGCGGGACGAGGAAGCGGAATACGCGCATCGGCGAGCCGACGCCGGCGCTCATCGAGTAGAGCGAGAACCCCGTCGTCATCATCACGAGATAGAGGCCGAAGACCAGGGTGTAGGTCAGGCCGGCCAGCGGGTTGTGGCCGATGAAGCCGGGCGGCTTTCGGAGCTGGAAGAGGTAGAACCGCAGCGTCCCCCAGATTCCGCGGCGCCGCCGACTCTTGGCCGGAATGAACTTGTCCCAGGTCGCAAAGTGATTCCCGAGGAACATCCACGCGATCCGGGAGAGAACCGAGAGCGTGAAGACGATCGCCGCGTAGGAGTGGACGATCTTGAATGTTCCGATCAGGAAGTTCTCTCCCGCCGGACCCCGGACGATCAGGAGGGGATAGCCGATCGTGATCCCCGTTACGGCGAGGACGGCGATCGAGAGGACGATCGCCCAGTGGGTGAGCCGGACAGGCCATTCCCAGACATAGACGCGCACGAGGTCGCTGTGCTCGGCGGGATGGGGATCGATGGAGTAGTGCCGCCCGCTGGTCGACACGGCATCCGGAATGGATGTGCTCATGAGGCCCTCACCTCGGCCAGCTTTCGCCGGCTCGCGTCCACGACGTGGACGCCGCAGGCCATGCAGGGGTCGAAGGAGTGCACGGTTCTCAGGATCTCGATCGGCTTGGCCGGGTCCGCCACCGGCGTCCCGAGCAGCGCTTCCTCATAAGGTCCGCGCTGCCCCTGTGCGTCTCGCGGCCCCGCGTTCCAGGTGCTCGGGACGACGCACTGGTAGTTCGCGATGACTCCGTCCTTGATGTGTACCCAGTGCCCCAGGGCCCCGCGCGGGGCCTCGTGGAACCCGGCTCCCATGCAGTCCTTTGGCCAGGAGCTCGGCTCCCACTTCGAGTTGTCGTGGATCCGCAGCTCGCGGCGCGCCATGTTGGCCGCAAGCTGGTCGATCCACTCGCCCATCTTCTCTGCCAGGACCTGCGTCTCGATGCCGCGTGCCGCCACGCGCCCGAGCGTGGAGAAAAGCGCCTCGGGCCCGACGCCGAGCTTTTTGAGCACGGCTGAGACGAGCTCCTTGACGCGCGCGTGGCCCGACCCGTAGGCCACGAGCATCCGCGCGAGCGGGCCGACCTCCATCGGCTCGCCGTCGTAGCGGGGCGACTTCAGCCAGCTGTACTTGGCGGCCGTGTCGAGCCGGTCGTAAGGGGGATTCGGCCCCGTGTATTTCGGCCGCGTCTCGCCTTTCGACGGGTGGAGGGCCTGGTCGTCTCCTCCTGCGTACTCGTACCAGGAGTGTTTGACGTGCTCGGTGATCTTGCTGGGGTCGAAGGCCTCCACCTTCGAAAGGTCCCGCTTCCGGATGACCCCGGGGGGGAGGAACAGGGCGGGCTTGGCGGCATCGTCCTCGGGGTACTCCCCGTAGACGAGGTAGTTCCCCACCCCGCCGCCATAGCCGGCCCAGCTCTTGTAGAAGGAGGCGATGGCCAGGAGATCGGGGATGTAGACCTTCGTCACGAAGTCGCGCGCCTTGGCCGCCAGCCCCTTGAGCTCGGCGATCGTGCCGGCGTTGAGGGAGGCCTGGCGGTCCGGGTCGATCGGAGTCGCCATCCCGCCCACGAGGAAGCTCTGCAGGTGGGGGTTCTTGCCGCCCAGGATGGCGTGCATCTTGATGACGTCGCGTTGCCAGTCGAGGGCTTCGAGGTAGTGCGCCACCGCCATCAAGTTCGCTTCGGCCGGCAGGACATAGGCAGGGTGGCCCCAGTAGGCGTTGGCAAACGGCCCGAGCTGGCCCCTCTCCACGAATCCCTTGATCCGGTCGCGGACCGAGGCGAAATACTTCGTGCTCGAGAGCGGCCAGTCGGAGATCGATTCGGCGAGGGCCGAGGTCTTGGCCGGGTCGGCCGAGAGGGCCGAGACGATGTCGACCCAGTCCAGGGCGTGCAGGTGGTAGAAGTGGATGACGTGGTCCTGGACGCACTGCGAGCCGATGATCAGGTTCCGGAGGAGGCGGGCGTTCGGAGGAGGAACGGCACCCACGGCGTTCTCCACGGCCCGGATGGAGGCGATGGCGTGCACGGTCGTGCAGACGCCGCAAATGCGCTGGGTGAAAACCCACGCATCGCGGGGATCGCGACCCTTCAGGATGAGCTCGATTCCCCGAAACATCGTGGAGGAGGACCAGGCGTCCTTGACGGATCCGCCATCCACCTCGGCTTCGATGCGGAGATGTCCTTCGATGCGGGTGACGGGATCGACGACGACGTGCGTCATGGCCGATCTCCCTTCTCAACCTTCTCGACCGGCTCCACGGGAGGTGGAGGCGTCTCGCCGTCCTTCGGGCCCGCCGAGCGATGGATCATCGAAATCACTCCGTGCGTGGCGAACGCCGCAGCGACTCCTGCCGTCGCCCAGAGGCCGACGCGGTCGATGTTGGCCGCGCGGCCGAAGCCAGGCACGTTCGGCAGGTGCTGGTAGAACGGCGTCATCTTGTCCCAGAAGTCGGGCTCGGCGCAGCCGATGCACGGATGCCCGCAGCCGATCGGCCAGTTCGTCCCCCCGTTCCACCGGATCTGCGGGCAGTTCTGGAAGGTCACCGGGCCTTTGCAGCCCATCTTGTAGAGGCAATAGCCGGTGCGATGCGCCTCGTCGCCCCAGGCCTCCACGTACTGGCTCGCGTCGAAGTGGGCGCGGCGCTCGCAATTGTCGTGGATCGCCTTGCTGTAGGCGAAGAGAGGCCGCTTGTAGCTGTCGAGCGGCGGGAACTGCTTGAAGGTGAGGTAGTAGACGACGAGCGCGGTGATGTTCTCGGCATTCGCGGGGCAGGCCGGCAGGTTGATGAGGTTCTTGAGGCCCGGAACCGCGTCGGCGACGCCCAGGGCGCCGGTCGGGTTGGGAGACGCGGCCGGAAGACCGCCGTAGGCTGCGCAGGTTCCGACGGCGATCGTGGCCGCGGCGCCTCCACAGACCTCGCGGGCGATCTGAAGGGCCGACCGTCCTCCGATCGTGCAGTAGGCCCCGTTGGCGCCGGTGGGGATGGAGCCCTCGACGATCACGATGTAGTCGCCTTTCCGGTCCTTCACGGTCTTGGCGAGGTTCTCCTCCGCCTGGTGCCCGGCGGCCGCCATGATCGTCTCGTGGTAGTCGACCGAGAGGGTGTCGAGAACGACCTCCGCGGCCGTGGGCTTGGTGGCGCGCAGGAACGATTCCGTGTTTCCCGCGCAGTCCTGGAACTCCAGCCAGACGAGCACCGGCTTCTCGCTCTTCTGGAGGGCCGCCGCGATCTTCGCCTCGAGTGATCTTGGCAGGGCCAGGGTGGAAGCCATGACTCCGCAAAAGGCGACGAACTCCCTTCGGGAGACGCCGCGCCGCCGGAGCTCCGCGTCGAACCGGGATTCCGATTTTTTCATACAGATCTCCCTATTGGCTCAGCCAAGTTTTCCCAACAATGGTCTCCGGCTTCTCGTTGACCATGATTCAAATGCACTATTGAAGCCCCGTCGTGTGGGTCGACCGGGTCGCGTGAGGCGCGCCCGGAATGTATCTTCTGATAGCGTGGGGAGCCTCGTGCATGGAAGGAACGCCTGAGAGCCCCGCGAGGTGACGGCATGACCAAGGAGCAAATCGCCCTCGTCAGGAAAAGCTTCGATCGCCTGCGGCCCCTTCCCCGCGGCGCGGGCCAGGACTTCTACGAAACCCTGTTCGCGCTGGATCCGTCGCTCAGGCCGCTCTTCTCCACGGACATCGAGAACCAGGGAGCGATGTTCGTGGTGGCGCTCGGCCTCGCGCTCAAGGGCCTGGATGCCGACGCCGACGTGGACTCGTCGCTCCAGGAGCTGGGGCGCCGCCATGTGCTGTACGGCGCCAAGGACATTCACTTCGACACGTTTCGCGAGGCGCTCCTCTGCATGTTCGCGCAGCGCCTCGGCCCGGACTTCACGCCCGAGACCGCCGAAGCCTGGCGGGCCGCCCTCGATCGGATCAGCGGCGTGATGAAACGGGCGGCGTCCGAAGCGCGCGGGTAGTTCGGCCGCCGGGGGGAGATTCCTAATCTCCCCCCGGTCCCCCTTCCAGCCCGTACTTCTCGATGCGCGAGTAGAGCTGGGCCCGCGTGAGGCCAAGCAGCTTCGCGGCGCGGCTCTTGTTGAAGCGCGCCTTCCGCAGCGCCTCCTTCACGTAGTCGCGCTCGAGCGACTCGAGGTCCACGCCTTCGGGCGGCAGGAACGGACTCGTCGCGGCGGTCGCAGCGGTCGCGTCGGTCCCGGCGCGCGGGGCGGCGTGGGCCGCCGGCGGATCCTGACGGGTGATACCGATGGGGAGATCGGCGGCCGTGATGAGGCCGCCGTCGGAAAGGATGGCGGCGCGCTCGAGCGCGTTCCTGAGTTCGCGGACGTTGCCGGGCCACGGATAGGAGAGGAGGAGATCCTTCGCTTCGCGCGAGACCCCCGGCACGGACCGGCCGACCGCCGGGCCGAGCTCGGCGAGGAACATCTCGGTGAGCGGCAGGATGTCCTCGGGGCGCTCGCGCAGCGCTGGAAGGTGGATCCCGAACACGGAGAGGCGGTAGAAGAGGTCCTCGCGAAACTCGCCTTTCTCGATGGCGCGGGCGAGGTCGCGGTTCGTGGCCGCTACGATGCGCGCGTCGGTCTTGAGCACCTTCGTCCCGCCCAGCCTCTGAAACTCGCGCTCTTCCAGGACCCTGAGGAGCTTCGCCTGCACGGCTGGGCTCATCTCGCCCGCTTCGTCCAGGAAGAGCGTGCCTCCCGCGGCCTGCTCGATGCGGCCGGGCTTCGCGGCCGTGGCGCCCGTAAAGGCGCCCTTCTCGTATCCGAACAGCTCGGATTCGAGAAGCTGGTCGGGAAGGGCCGCGCAGTTGAGCGCGATGAACGCCCCCGCCGCACGCGCCGAGCTCCGGTGGACCGCGCGCGCGACGACTTCCTTCCCGGTTCCTGATTCGCCCGTGAGGAGAACGGTCGTCTCCGTGGGCGCGACCTTGGCGGCCTGGACGAGGACGTCGCGCCAGCTCTTCGAGGTCCCCACGATCCGTCCGAAGCCGCCCCGCGACGCGAGCTCCTCGGAGAGCGCCGCCACCCGCATCTCGAGCCTCTCGGCCTCTGCCCGCGCCTCGGCGGCGCGGCGCGCCTCTTCCGCAAGACGCTGGTGCGAGAGCGCGAGAGCGACCTGGTCCGCGACGTGCTGGGCGAACGGAACGTCGTCCTCGCTGTACGTGTTCGCCGTGCGCGAGAGAAAGAGAAGGCCGCCCGCGAACTGCCAGTGGCCTTCGAAGAAGATGGGGACGCGGAGGAGGGAGCGCACTCCGTCCGCGGAGAGATGCCGGCATCTGTCGGAGTCCTTGTCGACCTCGGCGGAGACGTCCCGGATGATCTCCGTCGTCCAGTTCTCGCGCGTCTGTTCGGCGGGCGTCAGCCGGATCGGCTCTTTCATCTCCGGGAAATCGCCCCCCGAGACGGCGTAGACGCGGATCGCCGCGCGATCCTCGGTGAGGAGGCCGAGCGCCATGCGGTCGTGCGGGACGACCGGCCGGACGATCTCCGAGATGCGCTCGAAGACGTCGCGCACGTCGAGGGCCTTCGCGAGCGCGGGAGCGAGGGCCTGCAGGCTTTCGTACTTTCGGCGCCGGGCCTTCTCGTCCGCCGCGAGGCGCGCGTGCGCGACGGCCATCGCGACGACGTCCGCGATCGGCGTCAGGAGCGCGAGGTCGTCGGTGCGGAACGTGCGCGGCTTCAGGCTGAGGAGCGAGAGGTAGCCGATCGTCCGCGCGCCGGCGTGGAGCGGCGCGCGCAGCATGGCGCGGACGCCGGAGTCGCGCAGCTTTCGGTCGCGCGGGAACGTCGCGTCGCACGCGGCGGCGACGTCGTCGATGACGCCGGCCTTCGTGAGGTTCTCCCAGAGGCCGGTCGAGTACTCGGAGCGGGGGACCATCCGGGCATACGTGCGGCGCGTCTCATCGGTGACCTCCGCGCCCCCGATCGAGTAGAGGGCGAAGCCGTCGCCCTCGTCAGTGAGCGTGACGGTCATCGCGTCGAACGTGAGGACGCGGCCCGCCGCCGTCGCGATCCGATGGAAGACCTCCGGAAGGTCCAGCGTCTCGCCCGCGACACGGGCGATTTCGGACAGGACTGGCACGAGGACGGCCATACCCGACTCCATGGGCGGGCATTCTAGGCTCGCGGGTCGTCTACACTCCCGCCGATGCCGGATTCCCGGGTCCTCGAGGAGCTCGCCGAGGGCGTCCTGGCGGGCAAGATCCCGCGCGTGGCGCGGGCGATCACGTGGGCCGAGTCCGCCGATTCGCGTTTTCCCCGGCTTCTCGCGCGACTCTTCCCGCACACGGGCCGTGCTCACGTCACGGGCCTCACCGGATCGCCGGGAGCGGGCAAGTCGACGCTCACGGCCGCGCTCGCGCGGAAGGCCCGGGCGGCCGGGAGAAAGGTCGGCATCGTCGCCGTGGATCCCTCTTCTCCGTTCTCGGGAGGAGCGATTCTCGGCGACCGGATCCGCATGCAGGATCTCTACACGGATCCCGGAGTGCTCATCCGGTCGATGGCGACGCGCGGGCATCTCGGGGGCCTCGCGCGCGCGACGGCCGATGCCGTGGACGTGCTCGACGCCGCGGGCTACGACGACATTCTCGTGGAGACGGTCGGCGTGGGACAGGACGAGGTGGAAGTCTTCCGCCTCGCCGAGTCGTGCGTCGTCGTCCTGACGCCGGGGATGGGCGACGATATTCAGGCCATCAAGGCGGGCCTCATGGAGGTCGCGGACCTCTTCGTCGTGAACAAGGCGGACCGCGACGGCGCCGACCGCGTCATGCAGGAGATCCTCCAGATGCTCGAGCTCGGGGAGCACGGCGCGTGGGTCCCTCCGATCCTGAAGACCATCGCCACGACGGGCGCCGGCCTCGACGAGCTGATCGGAAAGCTGGGGGAGCACCGGAAGTTCCTGGACGGACCGGAGGGCGCGCAGAGGCGGCGCGAGCGGACGAAGATGCGGATCGAGGGACTGGTCAAAGAGAATTTTCTTAGAAGATTAGAGAGTTTGCGTGGCGACAATGGGGCGCTCGAGGAAACGGCAGCCCGGGTGGAAGCGCGCGAGGAAGACCCGCTCTCCGCCGCTCGCGGTCTGGTCGGCCGCGTCGAACAAGGCGCCGCCGGTGCCGCGCCCGATTCACCTTCTAAGAAATCCCCCGGTCTCGTTTCCCGAATCTCCCATCTCGGCATCGCGGTTCCATCGCTCGAGAATGGCGGGGCGTTCTGGGACCTCCTCGGCCTCCTCGAGGAGCACCGGGAGGAGGTCGCGTCGCAGAAGGTCATGACGTCCTTCCGGCCGGTGGGGGAGTCGCATCTCGAGCTTCTCGAATCGACGTCGCCCGACGGGCCGATCGCAAAGTCGATCGCCGCGCGCGGCCCGGGCATCCACCACCTGTGTCTCGAAGTGGCGGACGTGCGGGCGGCGCTCGCACGGCTCAAGGCCGCGGGAGTCAGGCTCGTGAACGAGGAACCGTTCGACGGCGCGCACGATTGCCTCGTGGCGTTCGTCCACCCGTCCGCGACGGGCGGCATTCTCCTCGAGCTGTCGGAGAGGAAGACGAAAGCGGGCTGACCGCTCGGTTATGGCTGTGCTATTATGTCGGCCATGAAAGAGGGCGCGTCCATGAAACGCACGACCGTCATGCTTCCCGCCGATCTCCGTCGACGCGCCTTCCGCCGCGCGAAGGAGCAGGGTGTGTCGTTCGGGGTCGTCGTCCGCGACTCGTTGGACGCCGCGCTCCCCGTCCTGGAAGGAATCGTCGGCGACGACCCGCTGTTCGCGGACGACGCCATCTGGCGCGGCCGTGCCCCGCACGCCCTCGCCCGTGAGCACGACCGCTTTCTTTACGACTCCGAGCCGTGATCTTCGTCGACACGGGCGCGTTTCTGGCGCGATATGTCGAAGGCGACCAATATCACCGGGCCGCCGTCCGCGCCTGGAAGCGTCTGGAGCGCTCCTCGGGGGTCCTTTCCACGTCCAGCTTCGTCATGGACGAGACCCTGACGCTTCTCGGGCGGCGGACGACATACGCGTTCGCGGCCGGGAGGGCGGACGCGCTGTACGCGTCGCGCGTGCTGACGATCCTCCGGCCGGACGCGGCGGACGAGTCCGCCGCCGTCGATCTGTTCCGGAAGTTCGCGGACCAGAAGGTGAGCTTTACCGACTGCGTGTCGTTCGCTCTCATGCGCCGCCACAGGCTGAAGAAGGCATTCACGTTCGACCACCACTTCGCGGTCGCGGGATTCGAGGTCTGGCCGGCTCAGTTCGGGCTGCCGGAGTCGCCCGCCGGCGGGCGGGGCCCGAGAAAAACGCGGGCGTCGCATCCCACGATCTCGTAGAAGCGCTCGGCGTAACTCGCGACGCTGCCCACTCGCGCGTCTTCGAAGAGCTTCTCGATGCGGTGCAGCGGCACGAAGAGCGTGGAGACGCCCAGCTCCGCTTCGGCTCCCGGCCTCTGTTGCCGGGCCCAGTCGTCGAAGAGATCGAGCTCGAGGCCGCGCAACGTCACCCCGGCGGGCCCGAGCGCGAGAAGGACGCCCCAGTACTTCTCCTTGGGCTGGACGAGATGCACGAGGACGAGCGTGCCAGCGTCCATCGTCACCTCAGAAGATCACGCGTGTCACGAAATACTTCGCCGGAGAGATGCGCCCGTTGAGGAGCGCGTCCGCGTCGTCGGGCGTGACGTCGAAGCGCGCTGCCGACTCGCCGCTGGCCGTTGCGAGGACCACTTCCACCTTCTCGAGCGGCTTGCCCGCCGCGCGAGACTCCTTCAGGCCGCGCGCCGAGGCCATGAGCGCGAGAAAAACCTGCTGCTCGCTGTCCGTCACGGCCTGCACGCGCAGGGCGGAGGGAAGGTTCCCGAGCTTGACGCCCTTCACGTTGCTTCCGTCGAGCGCGCGCATGAAAGCATCGCTGACGACCGGATCGAGGACGACCGGTCCCGCGTCGGCGGCCTTGCCGGCCGACGCGCGAGGGGCGCGGGTTTGCCGTTCGGTCACGAGCTCTCCGACCCGCGGCTCGGGGCGGTCGGAATCCATCTGCCGGCCATGCTTCTTGATGTACTCCGAAAGGGAGGGCTTCTTCGCCTCGGGGTTCGGCAACGTCGAGATGTGGCCGTTTCCGCTCGGATCGTCGAGCACGTAGGCGCCGCCTAGGCCTTCCCGGTTCGCCTTTTCGCTGCGCACCTGGTCCCACTCGTCGAGCGCGATCGTCTGGGACGTCCCGAGCGGCGTCAGGTAGACGACGCGCCGGCCCTGGACCACGGGCTTTTCGCGCGCCTCGATCCGCGCTCCGTCCCGCGTGTAGATGACGTACGTGGCGTCCGCGGGGATGGCCGAGAACACGGCGAGGGCGAGGGCAGCCGCCGGCAGGAGGAGGGTGCGTGAGGCTGTAGACATCGGGACCTCCGGGAGCCGTCGACGAGGAAGTCGCGGCGGAATGAAGTATAAACGTCGCGGGAAAGAGCAAGCCGAATCGTGCTGATCGTCATGGACCGGAGCGCCACGAGCGCGGACGTCGAAAGGGTCGTCGCGGCGGCCGAGCGCCTTGGGCTCAAGGCCCACCCGATTCCCGGCGCCCAGCGCACGGCGGTCGGAATCACGGGGAACAAGGGGGCCGTCGGGCCCGGTGCCTTCGAGGCGCTTTCGGGCGTCCTCGAGGTCCTCCGCGTCTCGCATCCCTACAAGCTCGTGTCGCGCGAATTCCATCCCGAAGACACGATCGTGCCGGTGGGGGGCGTTCTCGTGGGCGGCACGCGCATCGTCGTCATCGCCGGCCCCTGCGCGGTCGAGTCGCTCGAGCAGACGCTCACGATCGCGAAGGAAGTGAAGGCGCGGGGCGCGGACATGCTGCGCGGCGGCGCCTACAAGCCGCGCACCTCGCCGTACGCCTTTCAGGGGCTCGGACAGGAAGGCCTGAAAATTCTCGCCGCGGCGCGAGAGGTCACGGGACTTCCGGTCGTCACGGAGGTTCTCGACACCGCGCACGTCGAAATCGTGGCGCATTACGCGGACTGCCTCCAGATCGGCGCCCGCAACATGCAGAACTTCGAGCTCCTGAAGAAAGCCGGGAAGACGGGGAAGCCCATTCTCCTGAAGCGTGGCATGTCGGCCACCCTGGAGGAGTTCCTGCTCGCGGCCGAGTACGTCCTCGCCGAACAGAACCCGAATGTGATTCTCTGCGAACGTGGAATCCGCACTTTCACCGACTTCACGCGCAACACGCTGGACCTTTCGGTCGTCCCCGCCGTCGAGCGCCTCTCGCACCTGCCGATCGTCGTCGATCCGTCGCACGGCACGGGTCGCCGCGAAAAGGTCCTGCCGATGTCGCGCGCGTCCATCGCCGCAGGCGCCGACGGCATCGCGGTCGAGGTCCACCACAAGCCCGCCGAGGCGCTCTCGGACGGTCCGCAGGCGCTCACGCCCGAGATGTTCGGGGAGCTGATGAGCCAGATCCGTCCCATCGCGGCGGCGGTCGGGAGGACGATGTGAGCGGCGCCGGCCCGGGCGCGGTCCTCGTCCTCGAAGACGGCCGGCGCTTCCCCGGGCGTGGGGTCGGGGCGAGAGGGACGACCTTCGGCGAGGTCGTCTTCAACACGGGAATGTCGGGCTATCAGGAGACATTGACCGATCCGTCCTATCGCGGGCAGATCGTCGTCATGACCGCCGCGCACATCGGCAACTACGGCCTCAACGGAACGGACGTCGAGTCCTCGCGGATCCAGGTCGCGGGTTTTGCCGCGCGCCACTTTCCCGACCGCTTCTCGAACCAGCGGGGCCTCGAGGCGATCGGCGAGGGACTTCGTGGGGGCGGGGTCGTGGGAATCGACGGGTTCGACGCGCGCGCCCTCGTGCGGCACCTCAGGAGCCGCGGCGTCATGCGGGGGGCGATCTCCACGGAGGCGGCGTCCGAGGCCGATGAGGCGTCGCTCGTCGAGAAGGTCAAGGAGCAGCCCACGATGGCCGGAGCCGCTCTCGCTCTCACGGTCGGAACCCCGAAGCGCTTCGTCTATCCGCTTCCCGCCGGCGTCGAGCGGAAGGCGCGCATCGCCGCGGTCGATTACGGCATCAAGACGAACATCCTCCGGATGCTCGCCGCCCGCGGCCTCGAGCCCGAGGTCTTTCCGGCGGCCGCGAAGGCCGAGGAGCTGCTCGCGGGCGGGTTCGACGGGTTCTTCCTGTCGAACGGGCCGGGCGATCCCGACGCGCTGCCGGGATGCGTCGCGACGGTGAAGCGCCTCGTCGAGTCGGGCAAGCCGGTGTTCGGAATCTGCCTCGGGCAGCAGCTCCTCGGCCTCGCCCTCGCGGGCACGACCTACAAGCTCAAGTTCGGCCACCGGGGCGCAAACCACCCGGTGAAGAACCTCAAGACGGGCCATGTCGCGATCACGTCGCAGAACCACGGGTTCTCCGTGGAAGCCGACTCGCTGCCGAAGAACGTCGAAGTCACGCACGTGAACCTCAACGACGGCACCTGCGAGGGCTTCCGGCTCACGGACAAGCCCGTCTTCGCGGTCCAGTACCACCCGGAGTCCGCCCCCGGCCCGCACGACTCGGGCGCGCTCTTCGACGAGTTCGTCGGCCTCGTGACCTCCCGCATCTAAGTCGAACGCCGCTCCGATACGTCTCTTTCAAGGAACGGATTCCCATTTCCATAGGAGGGCCCATGAAAACAGGGATTCGTATGTTGCTCGCAGGTTTCGTCCTCGCCGCCGGAGTCGCGGCCGTGGCGCCGCGGGCCGTCGCCGCCGAAGGAAAGGCTGAAGGCAAGCTCACTGTGGCCGGCAAGTCGACGGTCGTGAAATACGCCTATGCCTCCGCCGGGCCGGGTTTCTTCGACAAGACGAAGGAAGACGTCACCGTGATCGTCAGCGACGTGCCGCTCGACGCGAAGGCGCTCGATGATGAGTTCGAGCGCATGAAAATGGCCGACGCGGGAAAGCTTCACGCGTTCGAGATCACCTTCGGTGCGGATGCGACGCCCATCTCCACGTCTTTCCGGCACAACGGATTCACAAAGGCGAGCCCGAGCGGCCTCTCCAGCGAGGACGTCTTCGTGAAGAAGGTCTTCGATGCCAAGACGATCGAAGGGAGCTACAAGAGCGCGAAGCCGCACGAATTCTTCGGGACCACGTACTCGTTCGACGTCACGTTCAAGGCAGAAATCACCCGCAAGGCGAAGCCCGTGCCGCCCGTGCCGCCGACAGCAGCGGAGACGGCGGCCGCCCAGAAGAGCCCGCAGGCGACGGTGTACGCGGACTTCCTCAAGGCCGTGCAGAAGGAGGACCTCGGGGCGCTCCGCAAGCTCTTCACGAAGGAGCAGGCGAAGAACCTCGACGATCCGGACGCGAAGCAGATGGTGAAGATGGTCAAGATGATGTCCGCGACGGACATCCGGGTCCTGAAGGTCGTCGAGAAGGGCGACACCGCGGACCTGACCGTGAGCGGCAAGCAGGACGGCAAAGCCCAGAACGGCGTCGTCCACATGGCCAAGGAAGGTGGCGCGTGGAAGGTGCAGCGGGAGGAGTGGAAGGACTAGGGATCGGCGGCGGGGACGGCGCGCCGTAACATCGAGGCTCGTGAACGTTCCCGCCTTCCTCGCGAAGCGGTTTCTTCTCGGCAGCCGGCGCGGGCTGCCGAAGACCGTTTCGCTCCTCGCGCTCTTCGGCGTCGCGCTGGGAGCCGCATCGCTCGTCGTCGCGATGGGTCTCATGTCGGGCTACCGGGGCGATCTCGCCGAGAAGCTTGCGGGAACGAGCGCGGAAGTGATCGCCATGCCCGAACCCGGCGCGAACGTGGAAGAGCAGCGTTCGGCGTTGCGCGCGCTGCCGAACGTGGCCGCGGTCGCCCGCACGGCGTTCGCCCCGGCGCTTCTCCTGTCGCCGCGCGCTCCCGAAGGCGTCGACGCCCTCGTGAAGGCGCTCGAGCTGCCCGACGGCCTCACGACCACGCGGCTCCTCGGCGCTGTTCCCGGCCTCGCGAAGTCTTTCGCGGACCTCGAAGCAAAGGGCGAGACGCCCGTCCTCCTCGGAGCGGGGCTCGCGAAGAGGCTCGGCATATCCGCGGGCGGAGCGATCGTCCTCGAGACCTCGTCAGCCGCGCTCGCGGCAGGCCTCGCCGTTCCGGCGCGAACTCCGCTCGCGGTGGCCGCGGTCGTCGAGACCGGGTTCTCCGAGGTGGACGACGGATGGGCGGTGGTTCCACTGGCCGTCTTCGAAAGGCTCGCGCCCCCGGGCGCGCGGCAGGGCGTCTGGGAAATGAAGCTCGTGAAGGCCTCCGCCTCGGCGGAGACCGTCGCCGCGGCGCGAAAGCTCCTCGGCGAAGGCGCGACCGTCCTCGACTGGAAGGTCCTGAACCGCGACCTCTTCGAGGCGCTCGCCATGCAGCAGACGCTCCTCTTCATCGTTCTGACGCTCATCGTGGCGGTGGCCGCGGGCACGGTCGTATCGTCGCTCGTCGTCCTCCTCGCCGAGAAGACGCGGGACGTGGGCGTCCTCGCCGCGCTCGGCGCCTCGCCCGCGCTCGTGGCCCGTACGTTTCGCCTGTCGGGGATGCTGCTCGGCGGGAGCGGCCTCGTCCTCGGCGTCGTCTTCGGGCTCGTCGTGTGTTTTCTCCTGACGGTTTTCCGCGTCGTGCGCTTTCCGCCGGAGATCGCGAAGGTCTACTACCTCACGTGGATGCCGTTCCGGCCCGAGCCGCTCCACGTGCTTGGAATCCTCGGCGTCGGCCTCCTCCTCGTCCTCGGGGCGTCGCTGCTTCCCGCGCGCCGCGCCGCGCGGATGAATGCTTCCGAAGCCCTCCGATATGAGTGAGGCCGGACGCCGGCGAGCCTGCGATCAGTCCGTTCCTCCGGGCGTACACTTCGTGAGATGAAATCTGTCGTCGGACCGGTGGTCCTCGCTGCCGACCACGGCGGTTTCGTGCTGAAGGAAGCGATCAAGCGACACCTGAAGGCCGAGGGCATCGACGTCCTCGATGTCGGGACGAGCTCGACCGAGCCGTGCGATTACCCCGTTTTTGCGCGCGCCGCCGGCGAGGCCGTCGCCTCGGGGCAGGCGTGGCGGGGGGTCGTCGTCGACGGCGCTGGCATCGGGTCCTGCATGGTCGCCAACAAGATCCGTGGGGTCCGCGCGGGCATGGCCTTCGACCTCGCCACCGCGCGGAACGCCCGGGAGCACAACGACGCCAACGTCCTGACGCTCGGCGCGGGCTACCTCGCCGAGGATGCCGCCCTTGGGATCGTCGACGTCTTCCTGTCCACCGACTGCACCGTGGAGCGCCACAGGCGCCGAGTCGCTATGATCGACGCCATCGACAAGGGCCGCGGAAACACGCCGGAAGATCCGCGCCGTCCGCTGAGCTCGAGGAGTTCGCCGTCCATGGCCTCACCCGATTTCGATTCGCTCGTCGGCCGGATCACCCAGATCCTGACCTCGAATCCCTCGCTCCTCGTCCCGCCGACGTGCGGGGGGTCGATGGTGGGAGGTGACGCCTGCGCCGGCTGCCCCATCAGCGGCCACTGCGCGACCCGTTGCGCCGACACCGTTCGTTCGATGATCGCCTGCGTGGGGCCGGGGTGCCGGGTGTCGGGCGCACCGGGAGGCGGCGAGGTGCCCAAGGACCTGGCCGGCTTCATCGACCACACGCTTCTTCGCGCCGACGCTACCTATTCGGACATCGACAAGCTGTGCGACGAGGCCGCCCAGTTCGGCTTCGCGTCGGTGTGCGTCAATCCGGTCTTCGTCAAGCGCTGCGCCGCCCGCCTCTCCGGCAGCTCCCCGGTCGTCTGCACGGTGGTGGGCTTTCCGCTCGGGTCCATTCCCAAGGAGATGAAGGCGCTCGAGGCACGGCGCGCCGTCCGCGAAGGTGCGAGCGAGATCGACATGGTCATCGCGATCGGGGCGCTCAAGTCGGGCGACCTTCGCTTCGTGGAAGACGACATCCGGGCGGTGGCCGAAACCGCCCACGACGGCGGCGCGATCCTCAAGGTGATCCTGGAAACATCGCTCCTGACGGACGACGAGAAAGTGGCCGGCTGCGTGGCGGCCCGCAAGGCCCGGGCGGAGTTCGTGAAGACCTCGACGGGCTTCTCCACCGGTGGCGCCACCGCGCACGACGTGGAGCTCATGGCCCGAGCCGTCGACCGCAAGCTCGGAGTGAAGGCGTCCGGAGGGATCCGGTCGGCTGAGGACGCGAAGAAGCTCATCGCCGCCGGCGCCACCCGGATTGGAGCCTCGGTCGGCGTGAAGATCGTCAAGGAGGCCCGGGGGATCGCCGCCGCTTCGAAGATAGAGGCGGTAGAGGCGAAAGAGGCGAAAGGGACACTTTGATGGCCGACCTCCGGAGCTTCGTGTACCTCGACGCGATGCAGCCGCAGGTCGCGGCCTACATCGGCACGGTTGCCCGGGGATTCCTCCCGGTCGCCTACGAGGCCTCCTTGATTGTCGAGATCTCGCCCGGCATCGAGATCAATCGCGTGACCGACGTCGCCGTCAAGGCGACCGACGTCCGTCCCGGCATGCAGGTCGTGGAGCGGCTCTACGGAATGCTCGAGATTCACAGCGCCTCGCAGGCCGAGGTCCGGCAAGCCGGCACCGCCATCCTCGCCGCCCTTTCCCTGAACGAGACCGACCGGATCAAGCCGCGGGTCCTCTCGTCGCAGGTCATCCGGCGCGTCGACGCCCTCCAAGCGCAGCTCATCAACCGCGACCGGCAGGGGATGATGCTCGTGGCCGGCGAGTCGCTCTACATTCTGGAGGTCGAGCCCGCGGCGTACGCGGCCTTCGCGGCGAACGAGGCCGAGAAGGCGGCGGAGATCAACGTGGTGGACGTTCGGATGACCGGAGCGTTCGGGCGCGTCTACCTCGGGGGCGAGCAGCGCGACATCGACGTGGCGTCGGTCGCGGCCATCCGGGCGATCGAGTCGCTCACCGGGCGCGAGGCGCCAAAGGGCCGGAGGGACTGAGCCCGTGATCGACCTCCGCAGCTACGTCTTCCTCGACTCGCTTCAAGAGCAGCACGCGGCCTTCCTGGGGACGGTGGCGAAGGGCTTCCTGCCCGTCGGCGGACAGGCCTCCCTTTTCATCGAGGTCTCCCCCGGGATCGCGATCAACCGGCTCACCGACATCGCGGTGAAAGCCACCTCCGTCACGCCGGGGATGCAGATCGTCGAACGGCTCTACGGCCTCCTCGAGATCCACCACGACGAGCAGGCCGAGGTACGCCGGGCGGGCGAGGCGATTCTCCAGGAGATCGGCAAGACCGAAGGCGACCGGATCAAACCCGAGATCCTCTCCTCGACCGTGATCCGGGGCCTCGACGACCGGCAGACACAGCTCATCAACCGGACCCGCCACGGCCACATGATCGTGGCGGGCCAGTCGCTCTATATCCTGGAATGCCAGCCTGCCGCGAATGCCGCGCTGGCGGCCAACGAGGCGGAGAAGGCCGCGCACATCAAGGTGCTGGAGATCGTCACCTTCGGCTCGTTCGGACGGGTTTACCTGGCGGGAGCGGACCGTGACATCGACGTCGCTCTGCCCGCGGCCGAGCGGGCGATCCAGGGCCTTTCCGGGCGCGCGGCGAAGACTTAGGAACGTCATGGAACACCGAAACGCCCCGGAAACGGGTGTAGAACCGAACAGGGAGGATCGAAATGGCTGAAGCACTGGGAATGATCGAGTGCCGTTCCTTCGCGGCGATGGTCGAAGCGGCCGACGCGATGGTGAAGGCCGCGAAGGTGGAGCTCGTGAGCTACGAGAAGACGGGGGGCGGCTATGTGACCGCCATCATCCGGGGCGACGTCGCGGCCGTGAAAGCGGCCGTGGACGCGGGGCAGAACGGGGCGGCGCGCGTCGGCGACATCGTCACCACTCACATCATCGCCCGCCCGCACGTGAACGTCGACCTCGTCCTTCCGCTCGGCCGCAAGGCCGAGGTCGAGAAGGAGATCGGCTCGCACGGCGGCAAGAAGTAGGCGGAGCGGTGGTGAACGGGAGGCGGTGAGGCCATGCTCCTGGCAAAAGTCGTCGGGACCGTCGTGGCGACACGGAAGGACCCAAGGATAGAGGGGCTGAAGTTCCTGCTGCTCCGGCAGGTGAACCCGGAGAACCTCAAAGAGGGCGGCTTCGTGGTCGCCAATGACGCGATGGGCTGCGGCCCTGGCGAGTACGTGCTCTATGCGTCCGGCTCCTCAGCCCGCCAGACCGAGGTCACCAAGGACCGCCCTTGCGACGCGGTCATCATGGCGATCGTGGACACCTGGGAGATCGGCGGCCAGACCCTCTTCGAGAAGAGCTCGTCCGAGCACGGATACAGAGGCGCCTGACCATGGAGCGGGTTGACACATGAGCTCGGCTTACAGCCCCGAGCAGATCCGCCGCCTCGCGGAGGTCATCGCCAGGGAGATCATGCCGGAGGCGGGCGCGGGGCCGCCGCCTCCTTCGGCCGGAGGCGGTGTCTTCTCGAGCCTCGACGACGCCGTTGCGGCGGCCGCCGTCGCGTTCAAGGCCCTCGATACCCTCGGTCTCGAAAAGCGGCATGAGGTCATCGAATCCATGCGCGACGCCATGCGGCGGAACGCGCATTCCCTCGCGGCGCTGGCCGTCGAAGAGACGGGCCTCGGGCGGGTGGAGGACAAGGTTCAGAAAAACCTCCTCGTCACGAACAAGACCCCGGGCCCCGAGGAACTGACGCCTACTGCCACCACGGGGGATCGCGGCCTCGCGCTGATCGAGCCCGCTCCGTTCGGCGTCATCGGGGCGATCACGCCGGTCACGAATCCCTCCTCCACGATCATCTGCAACTCGATCGGAATGGTGGCCGCGGGAAACACCGTGGTGTTCAACCCGCACCCCTCCGCCAAAAGGGTCTCTCGGGAGACGGTCCGTCTTCTCAACGAGGCGATCGTGAAGGTGGGGGGACCGCCCAACACGGTCACCTGCACGGCCGAGCCGACGATTCAGTCCGCGGGCGAGCTGATGAAGCACCCCCGGGTCCGGCTGCTCGTCGTCACGGGGGGCGGCGCCGTCGTGGCCGCCGCGATGAACTCCGGCAAGCGGGCCATCTGTGCCGGGCCCGGCAACCCGCCCGCCCTCGTCGACGAGACCGCCGACATCGAGAAGGCCGGACGCGACATCGTCTTCGGGCACTCGTTCGACAACAACGTCATCTGCACGGACGAGAAGGAGGTCATCGCCGTCGCCTCGATCGCCGACGCGCTGAAGGGGGCGATGAAAAAGGCCGGGGCCTTCGAGCTTCCTGCCAGCGAGCTTCCCCGCCTGGAAAACGTGATCTTCGAGAAGGGGGCCGGGCCGCGCGGCCACGCGGTGGTCAACAAGAAATACATCGGCAAGGACGCCTCGATGATCCTGCGCGAGCTCGGCATCACGGCGGGGCCCGAGGTGCGAACGGTCCTCGTGGAGGTGCCGAACGAGCACCCCCTCGTCTGGACCGAGCAGATGATGCCGGTCCTTCCGCTGACGCGAGTGAAGAACGTGAACGAGGCGATCGACCTCGGCGTCGCGGCCGAGGGCGCGTGCTTCCATACCGCGTCCATGCACTCGCACGACCTCGCGGCCCTTTCGACGATGGCGCGCCGGTGCAACTGCTCGATCTTCGTGAAGAACGGACCTAACCTGGCCGGCCTCGGGTACGGCGGCGAAGGGCACACCTCGTTCACGATCGCGTCGCCCACTGGCGAAGGGCTGACGAGCCCGCGCTCGTTCTCCCGGTGGCGCCGCTGCACGCTCGTCGACCATTTCCGGATCGTGTGACGAGGACGTGATGGTGCAAAGCCCCGGCCCCGCCCTCGCGATGCTCCTCCTCGGCGAGGTCCCGCCGGGCCTGCGCGTGCTCGACGCTCTGGCCAAGGAAGCGGAGGTGGAGGTGCTCCAGACGGGCACGATCCACTGCGGCCGCTACCTGATCCTGTTCGGCGGCGAGGTCGGACCGGTGGAGCGCTCGTGGCGCCGGGCGCTCGACATGGCGGGCTCCCACGTCATCGACGAGGTGCTCCTCCCATACGCCGAGGCTCGCCTCGCGCCGGCCATTCGGGCGGGAACGGTCCGCTGGTCCGCCTCCGGCGACACCCTTGGCGTCCTTCAGGCCGCGACGCCCCCGACTCTCGTCCGCGCCGTCGATGCCGCGCTCAAGGGGGCGCTCGTCGAGCTGGTGGAGCTGCGCGTCGGGGACGGCCTCGGCGGGAAGGCCATCGCGAGCCTGTGGGGCGAGACGCACGACGTGGAGGCCGCGATCGATCTCGCGCGGTCCTCTTTCGAGAAGGCGGGCGCGCAAGGCTCCTCGACCGCGGTCATCCCGCGGGCCGACCCGGCTGTCCTCGAAGCCCTCGGCTCGGGGAGCCGCTTCTTCAAGGAGTTCCGGGGATGAAACTGGGGAGGGTCATCGGCACGCTGGTGGCGACGGAGAAGCCCGACGCGATGAAGGGGCTCAAGCTTCTGATCGTCCGGCCCCTCACCGCGGAACTGCAAGATGACGGCGAGCCGTTCGTCGCGACCGACGCGTCGGCGCAGGCTTCCTCCGGCGACCTCGTCACGTGGGAGGCGTCCCGCGAGGCTGCCCTTCTCCACGACCCCTCTTTCATACCGGTGGATCACGCCGTCGTGGGGATCGTCGACCAACACGCCCTGGAAAGTCCGGAGCGCGCCCGATGATCCTCGGACGCGTCCTCGGAACGGTCGTCAGTACCGTCCAGCATCCGTTCTACGCGAGGAAGAAGCAGCTCCTCGTGGGAGCGGTCCTGCCGGATGGGACGCTCGATGGAACCCGATACATCCTCGCGCTCGACATGGTCGGAGCCGGCGTGGGCGAGACCGTCCTCGTGGAGGACGAGGGGAACTCCGCGCGCCAGATCCTCGGAGACCCGAAAGCGCCGGTGAGGTCGCTCATCGTCGCGATCGTGGACAGCGTGGACGTGCCGGCGCCCGGCGGGGACTAGAGACGCCTCATCGTCCCTGTCCTCCCATCGCGGGCCAGTTCAGGACGACGACGGCCGGCTGGTCCTGACGCTCGTCGGTGGAAACGAGCACGAGGAACCGGTTTCCGTCCGGCGCCGGAAGGTACTGTGAACGGTTGTCGGAGATTCCGTTCGGCGGCACGCGAAGGGAGAAGAGAGGTTTCGGCCCTCCCGCCCGCACGTCGCCCTGCAGAGACAGGTCGACCGCCATGAGCTTCCGGTCGGGCGAGACGAAGAACAGCTCTCGCCCGTCGGCGCGCCAGAGCGGCTGGTCCCCGCCGTCCTTCGAGATCTGCCACTTCCCGCCCGACGGCGGGAACCGCTGGAGGTATACCTCCGAGCGGCCCGTCTCGTCCGACACATACGCGAAGAAACGGCCGTCCGGAGAGGCCGATGCGTGGGCGACGGACGATTGCGTCCCGGCGAGGAGGAGAACCGGCTTCCGCTCGCCGGCGAGAGGCAGCCTCCAGAGCTCGGTGCGGCCGGAGCGGCTCGTGGATTCGTAGACGAGCGAGGCGCCGTCCGGGCTCACGAAGTCGGTATAGGCGTCGGTGTCCGGGGCCAGCAGCAGCTCGTCTCCGCCCGAGCCGTCGAGCAGACGGCGGCGGAGGCCCGTGCGGCCCTCGCGGGTCGACGAGGAATAAAGCGACTTTCCGTCCGGCGAGACGAACCCGGTGTTGTTCGCCTTCGGTCCGAACGTGAGGCGCGTCCACGTGCCGCGCGTCAGGTCGACCTGCCAGATGTCCGGGAAATCGGTGCGCCGGTCCGATACCGCGAGCCCGAGCCGCTGCGCGCCGGGGAACCAGAAGGGCTCCGCCATGACGGCGGGGTCCCCGACGGTCCCGAGGGACTTGCCGTCGCGATCGAACCAGGTGAGCTTCTGTCGTACGTTCGCGCGGCGCCGATAGACGAGGGTGCCGTTGGCGGCGCCTGAGAAGGCCGCGAGGCCCGTCCAGCCGGAATCGCCTTCGGGAATGATCCCGTCGACGATCAGAGTGGGCTCGCCGGACAGCTTGTGGCGGCCCTCGTCGAACGGCTGCGAAAAGAGCGTGTTCTCGCGCACGTAGAGCAGGCGGCCCGCGTCGTTGTCCGCCCGCCCGCGGGTCGGAACGACGAACGTGTCCTCGGGAGAGTCGAGGGACCCGACGTGGACGCCGGCGCGGCCGTCCTCGTTGCTCAAACACAGATAGACGAAGTGGACTCCGTCCGGGAGGAACTTTGGCCACCGGTGCGTGTAGTCGCCCGCGCCGAGCGCCGTGAGCGGCGCCGAGACCCCTCCCGACGCGCTTACGCGGTGCAGGGGCAGGCGGGTCCCGGGCGCGAAGACGATGACGTCGCGCGGAGACCAGGCCCCGCCCCGGCCATCCGCGGCCGTGCAGATCGTCTGGGGCGGCCCCCCGCCCGCGCTCACCCGGACGAGGCGATCTCCCATGAAGAAAGCCAGAAACTTGCCGTCCGGAGACCAGAACGGGAAGCGCGCGCCTTCGGTGCCGGGAAAAGGCGGCGCGCCGAGGGCCTCGAACGAGCGCACGTAGAGGCGGTCGATGTCCTTCTCGTCCGCGGCGACGAAGGCGAGGCGGCGCCCGTCCGGCGAGAGCGCCATCGAGTTCCCGAACGACGCGCCTTCCGGGGGCCGGACCTCGAACTGCAGGACGGGCGCGTCGCGCCGCGGGGCGCGAGCGCGGAGCGCGAGGACTCCAAACACACCCGCAGCGGCCGCGAATGCGGCCGCAATCGCCCAGGAGAAATAGAGGGACTTTTTGCTCCCTCTCTCACGACTCGCCCGTTCCGCGCTTGCACCAGTGGGGTCTGGAGCCGCTTGTTTTTCTTCGAAGGTGAACGAGCCCGAGGCGCCTTGCGCACTCAGCTCTTCGATCTCCAGCCTCGCGTCCGCGATGTCGTGGAGCCTCAGCTTCGCGTCCCGCTGCAGGCACCTTCTCAGAATCTTTCGTACAGCCGCCGGCGTCTGCTCCGGCAGCGCCGCCCAATCGGGCTCCTTCATGAGAATTGCGGCGAGCGTGTCGGAAACCGTCTCCCCTTCGAAGGCGCGGCGGCCCGTGAGCATCTCGAAGAGCACGCACCCGAACGCCCAGACGTCCGTCCGTTTGTCGACGGGCTTTCCGCGCGCCTGCTCGGGGCTCATGTAGGCCGCCGTCCCGAGAATCATCCCCGCGGCCGTGGCTCGCGCCGTGAGCGTCGGCGAGTGCGTTACTGAAGGCGCCGAGCCTGTTCCGCCGTCGCCCTCGAAGATCTTCGCGAGGCCGAAGTCGAGGAGCTTCACGCGCCCGTCGGGTGTGACCTTGACGTTCGCGGGCTTCAGGTCGCGGTGGATGACGCCCTTCTCGTGCGCGGCCTCAAGCGCCTCGGCGATCTGCTTCGCATAGGAAAGAGATTCTTCGAGTGGAAGAGGACCGGAGGCAATCTTCGACTCCAGGCCGTCGCCCTCGACGAGCTCCATCGCGAGGAGGTGCCGACCGGAGACTTCTTCGAAAGCGAAGAGGATGGCGATGCCGGGATGATTCAGGCTCGCCAGCGTGCGCGCCTCGCGCCCGAAGCGCGCGCGTCTGTCTTCGTCTTCGAAGAACTCTTCCGGCAGGACCTTCAGGGCGACTGTCCGGTCGACGCGCGTGTCCTTCGCCCGGTACACCTCTCCCATCCCGCCCGCGCCCAGAGCGGAGAGCACCTCATAGGGGCCGAGTCGGGTTCCCGTCGCGATGGCCAGTGCGCGAAGTCTAGCGCCGGAAACGAGTGTCCTGTGTTCGAGGCATAGAATGTTTTCTTGATCGGCATGACGGAAGGCTCGGAGACAGCGGACACCTCGAGTCCCGACGTTCCTCTCTGTGTCGACCTCGACGGGACGCTGATTCGGAGCGATCTCCTCCTCGAGGGTCTCGCGCGACTCGCGAAGGAGGGATTGGGGCCTCTCTTGCTGGCCCCGTTCTGGCTCTCGAAGGGCAAGGCGGGCTTCAAGAGAGAGCTCGCGAACCGGGTCGCACTCGAGCCGTCGACGCTTCCGTACGAGCTGCGTCTCCTGGAGTTTCTTCGGAAGGAGAAAGACCAGGGGCGGCGCCTCGTTCTCGCGACCGCGTCCGACCGCATCTGGGCGGAGCGAATCGCCGCACACCTCGAGATTTTCGACGAGGTGATCGCGAGCGACGGCACGACGAACCTCGGCGGCGAGACCAAGGCGCGGGCGCTCGTCGAGCGGTTCGGAGACCGGGGATTCGATTACGCCGGAAATGGGCCGAGGGACAGGCCCGTCTGGAAGAAGGCACGCCGGGCGATCGCGGTGAATGCGCCGCCCGCGATCGAGGCGGGCCTCCGCCAGGACGGGAATCTCGCCGAGTTCTTCTCGCCGTCTCCCCTGAGACTGAAGACGATCGTCAAGGCCATCCGCGCCCGGCAGTGGGTCAAGAACCTCCTCGTCTTCATTCCGATCATCACGGCGCACAAGCTGCTGGACGTGGGGATCCTCGCCGCCGCCGGCCTGGCGTTCGTGGCGATCTCGTTTTGCGCGTCGAGCATTTATCTCCTCAACGATCTCTTCGATCTTGATGCCGATCGCCGGCATCCCGAGAAGTGGCGCCGGCCTCTCGCGAGCGGAAACCTGACGATTCCCGTGGCGATCGTCCTCTCTCTTCTCCTGATGGCGGCGGGCTTCGCGATCTCCCTGAGGCTTCCCGCGGACGCCGTGAAGCTCATCGGCGTCTACCTCGTCGCGACGACCGCGTATTCCCTTTTTCTGAAGCGCCGCGTCCTCGTCGACGTCTTCACGCTGTCGTTGCTCTACACCCTCCGCGTCCTCCTCGGCGGCGCGGCGACGGGCCTCCTCCTCTCGCCGTGGTTCCTCGCGTTTTCGGTGTTCACGTTCCTCAGCCTCGCGTTCTGCAAGCGGGCCTCCGAGCTCGTGCGGCTCAAGAAGTCCGAGCTTCTGGAGGCTCCGGGCCGGGCGTATTTCACGTGGGATCACCTCGCCGTGCAGACCTGCGGCATCACGAGCGGTTATCTGGCCGCCATCGTCCTTGCGCTCTACCTCCAGAGCGACACCGTGAAGCGTTTCTACGCGAGCCCGGCGTGGCTTTGGCTGATCGTGCCCGTCTTCCTGTACTGGATCAGCCGGATCTGGGTCCTCGTCAACCGGGGCGCGATGGACGAAGACCCCGTCCTCTTCGCCACGAAGGACCGCATCACCTACCTGACCGCGGTCGTCAGCGCGGCCATCCTCGTTCTCGCCACCTACGGTCCGTTCCATCTGCCCGGCGTCCAGCCGTGAACGCCCGTCCTCTTTTCTTCTTCGATCTGGACGACACCCTCGTCGACCATCACGCGGCCGAGGAGGGCGCGCATCGCGAGACGCATGCCGCGCACGGCACGCTCTTCGGGGGGATCGCCTTCCTGGATTGGCTCGACGCCTATCGCCGGAACAACCTGCGCCTCTGGCACGAATACGGGAAGGGGACGATCGACCGACCGACGCTCACGGCGCGCCGCTTCGCGCTGCCGCTCGCCGATCTCGGCCTCGACGCCGCGCACGGAGTTCTAGTCGGGAAGTCCTACATGGAGGCGTATGGTCGCAACTGGCGGCTCATCGAGGGCGCCGAGGAGGCGCTGGAGCACGCGTCGCGGGAGGGAGTCGTCGGAATCCTGTCGAACGGATTCCGGGAGACGCAGCGCGCCAAGATCGCCCGCTTCGGCCTCGAGCGATGGGCGCGCCACGTGATTCTCTCGGAGGACGTCGGCGCGATGAAGCCGTCGCGCGCCATCTTCGACGCGGCGGCGAAGGCCGCCGGCGGGGGAGAGCGCCGCCGGCTTTACGTCGGGGACTCCTTCGCCACGGACGTCGTGGGCGCGAAGGCGGCGGGCTGGTTTCCGATCCTGTTCGACCGCTACGGCGCGGGCGCGCCCGAGCCCGTCGTCTTCGTGACGCGGCTTTCCGACCTCAAACCGCTTCTCTGAGTGATTTCCTAGCGGACGCTCTTCCCCGGAGCGGAAGGGGGCGTCATGGCCGAGGGGAGCGTCTTCTTCATCGCGGCGAGCACGGGCTCGTTGCCCGCGGGCGGCTGGAAGCCGTGGTGCGTGAGGATGTGCCAGAGCCTGCCGACGACGGCCTCGGATTGAAGCGGCTTGGCGAGGACGTCGGTCGCGCCCGTCTGGATCGCGAACGCGAAATGACTGCGGTCAAGGCGAGCCGAGGTGAGGACGACGGGCAGGGCGGTCGACGAGGCCTGGGCCTTGATCACGCGCGTGACGTCGAAGCCGTCCATGCCCGGCAGCGCCACGTCCATGAGGACGAGGTCGACGGTGTCCTGCAGCAGCCTCTCGAGAGCCTCGGGCCCGTCCTTGGCCTCGAGCGCCCGGCAGCCATGCCGCCCGAGAACGTCGGCGAGGCGCTTGCGTTCTTTCGCGTCGCCCTCGACGAGAAGGACGACGGGCGGGCGGGACTTGATCTCGACGGCGGGCGCCGCGCTCGCGCCCACGGGGAACGCCGGAGTCGGCATGGCGGGCGTCGCCATCGATCCGAGCTTGGGATGCGTCCGGCGGCCCGCGGGCGCCTCGAGGGGAGCGCCCGGCGCGCTCGGAGGCGCGGCAGTCTGCGTCGCGACGCTCACGTGCGGCCCGGAAACGGCCGGCGCCTGTCCGGACTCGAAGGGGCGGAGCATGGCGAGATCGGCCTCGAGATCGGCCGCCGTCGCGAAACGCTGCGCCGGTTCTTTCGCGATCGCCTTGTAGACGATCGCGATGAGCTCGGGGGAGATGGTCGTCATCTTGCGCAGGTCGTCGGGCGGCGGTTCCGAGACATGCTTCATCGCGATCACGAGCGGCGACTCGCCGTCGTAGGGCACTTTGCCGGTCAGGAGCTCGTACGCCATGATGCCGATCGAGTAAACGTCGCTGCGCGCGTCCGTCGGCCTGCCGAGCGCCTGCTCGGGAGACATGTAGTGAGGCGTTCCCACCATGACGCTGTCGAGCGTCAGCTGCTCGTTCGACTTTCCGCGCGCGAGGCCGAAGTCCAGAATGGCCACGGCCCCGTTGTCCTCGAGCATCACGTTCTGCGACTTGAGATCGCGATGGATGATGCCGAGCTTGTGCGCCGCTTCGGTCCCGAGGGCGATCTGCCGGAGAATCGAGATCGCGCGCCCCTGTGGGAGTCTTCCCTCGAGCTGGATGATCGTGCGCAGGTCGTGGCCCGGCACGTACTCCATCGTGATGTAGGGGAAGTCGTTGCTCATCCCGAAGTCGTGAATGCGCGCCACGTTCGGGTGCTTGATCTTCCGGTTGAGGTTGATCTCGCGCTTGAAACGCAGCAGAAGCTGCTGGTCGTCGGTTTCCCAGTCGGGCGAGAGAACCTTGATGGCGACGACGTCGTCGAGATCCAGATCCTGCGCCTTGAAGACGATCCCCATGCCGCCGCGCCCGACGGTCTCCTGCCATCGGTAGCGGGTCAGTCCCTCGAAGAAGCGTTCGCGAAGGCGTTCCAGGTTCATGCGTTAGTGCCAGCCAGACGGACTCCTCCGTAGGGTAGCAACTTCGGGGCCGATCCGCGTGGCCGTCCGGGCCGGCCGTCATCTTTCCACAGTTCGGCTGCGTCCGCTTCTCATCTGAGGAGGATGGGCCGCGCCTCCCAAGCACCTCAGGGCGAGATCGTTAGCGTCCCCGTCATGCCGTCGTGCACGGACTGGGTGGGTGCGCATTGAGTCACCGTGCAGGCATATGTCCAGACGCCCACCATTCCGGCCGTCGGCGTGAAATTGACGACGTACGGGTGGTTCGACGTGATGTTGTCGGCCTGCGCGATGCCGAGGACGGCCAGACCGCCGAGGCCGTGCGTCCGGCCCTCCGAAGCCGGCGTGCTCCACGTGATGACGTAGGGCTGGCCCACTTTCAGATCGACGTTGTTCGGCGTGTACGTCCTGTACGTCGCCGCCGCGGCGAACGTGTGCTGCACGGTCGCGCCGGACGTCGCCGTCGTGCCGTCGCCGAAAGCCCAGAACTGCGAGGTCGGCGCGTTCGTGGACGTGTCCGTGAACGTGACCGCCTGGCCGGTCGTGGGGATGCCGGAGACGGCATAGGAAGCGACCGGCGCGGCAACCGGCGCCACGGGTTCCGGCGTCATGACGATCGCGAACGGGTCCCCGGAGGTGTTGTTGATGACCGAGGCGAAGGAGAGGACCGGCTGGTCGCTCGTGAACTCCAGCCACAGGTTCGTGTCCGTGATCGTGTTCGGGTTCGGGAGCCACGCCGAGAGGGTGCCGATCTGCTTGAAGCCGTTCGCCGGGAGCGGATCGAGCGTGAACGCGGCGACGAGCGTGCCGTCTCCCTTGCGCAGGTTCGTGGTCACGTTCGCGGCCGTGGTGCCGGGATTCATGAAGACGACGTTCGAGTGGTAGCCCGAGCCCCCGTACGCGCTCGCGCCGAGCTGCACGAGCGTTCCCGCCTTCAGGGCCTGCCCGACGTCATCGAATTCCTCTTGCGAACGCGTCGCAAGAAGCGGGCCGCGGCGCACGTCCTCCAGGAGTGACGTCCCGCCGGGTTTCCCACGAGGTTCCGACCGGAATCGACCCCCGGGGGTCGATGCGCGTCCTGGACTTACACTTCCGCGCATGAGCTTCTGGTTGGGCCGCCGCGTTCTCGTCACGGGCGGAGGAGGCTTCCTCGGGTGTTCGCTCGTCGAGGCGCTCGGCCGCCGCGGCCCCCGCGCCCTCCTCACGCCGCGTTCCGCTCAGCTCGATTTGCGCGAGCGCGACGCCGTGCGCGCGTTTCTCGCGCACGAGAAGCCGGACCTCATCATCCACTTGGCCGCGGTCGTCGGCGGCATCGGCGCGAACCGCGCGCATCCCGGCCTTTTCTTCTACGAGAACGCGATCATGGGGATCCAGCTCATCGAAGAGGCGCGGCGCGCCGGAGTCGGGAAGCTCGTCTGCCTCGGGACGATCTGCGCGTACCCCAAGTTCACGCCCGTGCCGTTTCGCGAGGACGACCTCTGGAACGGCTATCCCGAGGAAACGAACGCGCCCTACGGCCTCGCGAAGAAGATGCTGCTCGTCCAGCTTCAGGCGTACCGCGAGGAGTATGACTTTCCGGGGATCTACCTTCTTCCCGTGAATCTGTATGGCCCCGGGGACCATTTCGACCTCGAGAAGTCGCACGTGATCCCCGCGATGATCCGCAAGTTCCTCGAGGCGCACGAGAGCGGCGCGCGCGAGGTCGTCCTGTGGGGCGACGGCTCGCCGACGCGCGAGTTCCTTTACGTGGAGGACGCCGCCGAGGGGATCCTCGCCGCCGCGGAACAGTACGACGGCGCCTCGCCGGTCAACCTCGGCTCGGGCGAGGAGATCGCGATCCGGGATCTCGCGAGCCTCGTCGCCCGGGAAACCGGATTCGGCGGCGGCATCCGATGGGACGCCTCGCGCCCCAACGGCCAGCCGCGGCGGAAGCTGGACGTCACGCGGGCGGAAGAGCTCTTCGGGTGGAAGTCGCGGACGTCCCTCTCGGAGGGGCTCCGGCGGACGATCGCCTGGTACCTCAGGAACCGCGGAGCCTGACTCCTACTCGGGCAGCTTCCGACGCAACCGGTAGAGCGTCGAACGGCTGATATGAATCTGGACGCCGCCTCCACGCGCGCGAGAAGGAGCGGGAAGTCTTCGGCGACGAGCTCTTCGCGCGCCGAAAGAGCTGCGAGCCGGGGAAGAGGTCGACCGTCGCGCCCACCCGCTCGAGGGCGGTTAGAGGCTCTGTCCGGCAGGGGCGTCCGTGAAGCGCTCCAGCGCGGCCTGCCATTCCTGGCGCGTCGCGCGGAAGCTCCGCTCGCACGCGCGCATCCGGAGCTTCATCTCGCGGACGGCCTGTGATGGCGGGCGGTGCCCGGCGCGCTTCGCGGCCTTCAGTTCGCTGTGCCGCGCGTAGGCTTCCTTCCAGAGGCGAAGGGTCTCGTCCATGCGCTGGCGCGCGTGCTCGGCGCGAGCGCGCAGGTCGTCCGCCATGCCGGAAGGAATCCGCGCGAGGCGTTCCTCCGTGGTCGCCGCCGCGATCTTCAGCTTCGCGTTCTCGACGATCGGAGCCGGGGTGACGCGCAGGTTTCGCGCGAGCCGCGTGGCCCGGAACGACTGAATGAGCCACTTGCTCGGATCCCAGTGGTACCAGCGGATGCCGTTCCGGAAGTCGGAAGGGAAGGCGTGATGGAAGTTGTGGAAGCCCTCGCCATGCGTGAAGAACGCGAGGAACCAGTTGTCGCGCGCCGAGTTCTCCGTCGAGTACGGGCGCTTGCCCCACAGGTGCGCGAGCGAGTTGATGAAAAACGTGGTGTGGTGGACGAGCACGATGCGCAGGAATCCGCCCCACAGGAGCCCGGCGAGCGGCCGCCCGAAGAGCGCCCCGACGAGCGTCGGAAACCCGAGTCCGAAGCCGATGCCGATCGCGCGCGACCAGCGGTGCTGCCACATGACGCGCGGGTTGCGGGTCAGGTCGGGTACGGCGTCGAAGTTCTTGTCCGGACCTTCCTTGTAGAAGATCCACAGCATGTGCGCCCAGAAGCCGCCGCGATTGATGTTGTAGGGATCGCGGTCCGTGTCGACGAAACGGTGATGCTCGCGGTGGTCGCGCGCCCACTGGAGGACCGAGTTCTGAAGGGCCATCGCGCCGAAGAACAGCATGATCGACTCGACGGCCGGATGGCATTCGTAGGCGCGGTGCGAGAAATACCGGTGATAGCCCGAACCGATGGAGAGCCCGATCGCGAAAAAAAGCGCCAGACAGAGGGTGGGCTCCCACCACTGGATGCCGAAGCGCGACGCGTAATAAGCCGTCCCCACGATGCCGGCGACGGGGGAGAGGCAGAGAAAGAGGATGTTCGTCCAGTCCTTCCGGGGTGCGCTCATGCGCGGATTCTACCCCGCGTCGAGACGCATTCGCGATAGAAGAAGGCGCGGACCCCCGATGTGAGAATCGGGTTCGGGGAAACCGATGACGAATGTGTCGTGGGTCTCGTACCGTCGCGCGTTCTATCGCGCGGACGCGGGCGGCGGAAACGAGATCGAGATCCGCATCGGGAAGGGGACGCCCGCGCTCGATGATCTCCTCGGACGGGAAGGCAAGCGGCGATGGGCCTTCCTGACGGCGTGTAACCCGGGCGCGCGCCGGCTAGGCGCCGCGGAGAACCGGGTCCGGACGAACGCGCTGAAGTCTTCTCTTCGAAGCGGGGGCTTTCTCTTCTTCGAGGGCCGTAGCGGCGCCGACGCCGGCGACTGGACCGAGGAGGCGAGCTTTCTCGTCGTCGGCATCGCGCGGCGCGAGGCCGACCGGCTGCGCCGCCGCTTCGGTCAGGATGCGTTCGTCACCGGGCTGCGCGGGGGCGTCGCGCGCCTCTGGCCCGCCTGACGCCGCGGGTTACCACCAGGTGAGTGCCGCCCCCTCGACGACGTTTTCGCGCCGATGCGACCCCCGATAACGCGCTGAACGAGGAGGATCCAGTCCCGGCCTGGCGCCTACGGTTTTGCGGCGGGTTCGGACCCGGCGCAGATTCCGGCCGCATGTCCGGCATCGAGTTCGGCGAGGCGACGACCGAGGAGCGCCTCTGGTGCGCGCGCCTCATGGCCTCGAGCGAGCCGTGGATCGCGCTCGGCCGCGGCGAGGATGCCTGCCGCGCCGCCTGCGTCGACCCCGACTACGTCATCCTCGTTGCGCGTCGCGGCGGTACGCCGCTTGGCTTCGCGCGCCTCCACCCGCGCGGCGTCGCAGGCTCGCCCTACCTCGCGAGCATCGCGGTGGACGCCGCCGCGCGCTCGCGCGGCGCTCGCGGCCTCCTATGGCTCGGAATCGCGCCGCGGGCGGACGTTCGCCCTGCCTGACGAAAGATGAGAATGGTGGAGCATCCTCACCGATTATCGAACGGCGATTCTTGAGGGTCTCGACTCCGGGTTACCCGGGATGACTGCCTAAGACTCTCAGATCGAGGCACTTCCGGCGGACGCCCGGCTGAGAAGGGCCGGGGGTGAGGGACCCGGCACACGCCGCGCCCCTCACCCTCATCAGCCCGCCAGGCTCGGCTTTGCTCTTCGATCTGTGGTGTGGCGCCGGTCGAGCGAAATACACGAAAGCACGACCGTCCCGGACGAAGACGGTAACGTTGCAAATTCTGGCGACACGAGCTTGCCGAGGATTCGAGGGCGTGCCCAGCGGGCCGTCACCATCAGGAGTCGTGTCTCTCGTCCACCTTCAGCAGGAGCACTTTCTTCAGTGGATTCTACGTAGCTCCCCGGGTTGGACTCTGGAGGTGCTCTCCTTGGCCCGCTCCTGCCGCATGGACGGTCCCTTCATGTGGATCTTGTGTGCGCCAGGGATGAGGCGGTCGCAGATGGCGTCGGCGAGGATTCTGCTCGACTGCCAGCAGCGATCCTGCCAGCATCGAAGCGTGACGTTTTCCTTATCTGCATCCGCAGCAAGAGCATGCTTCTTTGTGCAGGCTGAGCGTCTAAGTAGGTGACGTCCTGCTCGCACATTCGGCCGCGCGATCCGCCAGACTAGTTCGCGCTTTAACAGAGGTCGGACATGCCCGAAAACAACCGCCATCCCGCCATTCTCAACCCCGCCGCTGGCACGGCGGAGAGCATCACCGAGGTCCGACGCCAGGAGACCCTGCTTAAAACCGGGGCCCTGCAGAGCGCGATTTTCAACAGCGCCAACTTCTCGAGCATCGCCACCGACGCGAAGGGCGTCATTCAGATCTTCAACGTCGGCGCCGAGCGAATGCTGGGCTACACGGCCGCCGAAGTGATGAATAAGATCACGCCGGCCGACATCTCTGATCCGCAGGAAGTGATCGCGCGTGCTAAAGCGCTCAGCCTCGAACTCGGAACCCCGATTACGCCGGGCTTCGAGGCATTGGTGTTCAAGGCCTCGCGCGGCATCGAGGACATCTACGAGCTGACCTACATCCGCAAGGACGGCAGCCGCTTTCCAGCGGTGGTGTCCGTCACGGCCCTGCGCGACGCTCAAAACGCCATCATCGGCTATCTATTGATCGGCACCGACAACACCGCGCGCAAGAAGGCGGAAGAGGCGCTGCTCCAGGCCGGGGCCCTTCAGAGCGCGATTTTCAACAGCGCCAACTTCTCGAGCATCGCCACCGACGCGAAGGGCGTCATCCAGATCTTCAACGTCGGCGCCGAGCGGATGCTCGGCTACACGGCCGCCGAAGTGACGAACAAGATCACGCCGGCGGACATTTCCGATCCGCAGGAAGTGATCGCGCGCGCCAAGGCGCTGAGCGTCGAGCTCGGAACCCCGATTACGCCGGGCTTCGAGGCATTGGTGTTCAAGGCCTCTCGCGGAATCGAGGACATTTACGAGCTGACCTACTTCCGCAAGGATGGCAGCCGGTTCCCGGCAGTCGTCTCGGTCACGGCGCTGCGCGACGCGCAGGACGCCATCATCGGCTATCTGTTGATCGGCACTGATAACACCGCTCGCAAGCAGGCAATAGAGCTGGAGTATGCCAACCGCATGAAGAGCGAGTTCCTCGCCAACATGTCCCACGAGCTGCGGACGCCGCTCAACGGCATCATCGGCTTCACCGAGTTCCTGATTGACGAAAAGCCCGGCCCGCTCCGGCCCAAGCAGAAGGAGTATCTAGGCGACGTGCTCAATAGCGCGCGCCACTTACTCCAGCTCATCAACGACGTGCTCGACCTCGCCAAGGTCGAGGCTGGCAAGATGGAGCTGCACCCGGAGACCTTCCCCATGCGCAAGGCCGTCGAGGAAGTCACCGCCGTCGTCAAGGGCATCGCCCACAAGAAGCACATTGCTGTTGGCATTGAGGTGAGCGATGGACTTGACGCCGTCACGCTCGACCAGCACAAGTTCAAGCAGGTGCTCTACAACCTGCTGTCCAACGCGGTGAAGTTCACGGACGAAGGCGGCCAGGTGAACATTTACGCGCGCCGCCTGGACCCGCACCGGCTCGAAGTGCAGGTCCGCGACACCGGCATCGGCATCAAGGCGGAGGACATCAACCGGCTCTTCACCGAGTTCGAGCAACTGGATTCCGGCACCGCGCGGCGCTTTGAGGGCACGGGACTCGGCCTGGCGCTGACGAAGAAGATCATCGAGTTCCAGGGCGGGTGCATCGGCGTGGAAAGCGAACCGGGTAAGGGCAGCACGTTCACCGTCGTCCTGCCGGTGATGACGGGAGAAGGGCAGACGGTATGAGCGCAAAGATCCTCGTCGTGGATGACAACCCCACCAATCTCAAGCTCGTCTCCGACGTGCTCGAATTCGAGGGCTACGACATCCTCAAGGCCGTGGACGCCGAGGAGGCGCAGGTCGTCCTCGCCGCCAGCCTGCCCGACCTCATCCTCATGGACATCGCCCTGCCCGGCATGGACGGACTCACGCTCACGCGCAAACTCAAGGCCGACGAGCGCACCCGCGGCATCCGCATCGTCGCGCTCACGGCCTTCGCCATGAAAGGCGACGACCAGAAGGCGCTCGACGCCGGTTGCGACGGCTACATCACCAAGCCCATTGACACGCGCAAGCTGCCCGACCTGGTGGCCGGGTTTCTGGCTCGTGCAAGCAGTCAATCACGGAGAAGCCGCATGAAAATCCTCGTCATCGAGGACCACGCTGCGGATCTCAAGCTCGCGGATCTCGTCCTGAGCACCGTCGGCCACTATGTCAGTGCGGTCGGGGCTGCCGAGCAGGCCTTCGCCGCCATCCAAGAAGACCGCCCGCAGCTCATCCTCCTCGACCTCGACCTGCCGGGCATGGACGGCCTCACGATGGTCCGCAAGCTCAAGGCCGACCCCGACACGGGCGACATCCGCGTCGTCGCTGTCACCTTCTATCCCGAACAATATCCGAAGGCCACCGCCCTGGCTGCCGGGTGCGATGCCTACCTTCTGAAACCGATCGACACACGTGAACTGTCCGACCAACTCACCGCCGTCGCCGAAGGCGGCAACGCGGTCAACTAGCAGGCGAAAGAGGCCCCATGAACCTCCTCATCGTTGACGACGATCCCACCAGCCTGAAGCTGCTCCGCGCGCAGCTCGAAGCCGAAGGCCAAGCAGTCTTCGAAGCCCATGACGGCGTGGACGCGCTTGCTGTGCTGGAGCGTCAGCGCGTGGACGCAGTCATCTCCGACGTCCTCATGCCGCGGATGGACGGCTACCGGCTCTGCCACGAAATCCGCAAGCACGCGCGCCTGTACGACCTGCCCGTCATCATCTACACCTCCACCTACACCTCGCCCGGCGACGAGAAACTGGCGCTCAACGTAGGCGCGGACAAATACCTCAAGAGACCTCTCTCCGTCGAAACCATCATCGCCGCGCTGCACGAAGTCATCGCCGTGCCCCATGCCGCGCGGCATCCCAAGGCGTTGCTGGAAGTCGATGTGCCAAAGGAATACAGCGAGAAACTGGTGTCCAAGCTGAAGGAGAAGAACGCGGAGTTGCAGGCCGCAAAGGACAAGTTTCGCGCCTTGGTTGAGCAATCCATCGTCGGCATTTACATCGCTCAGGATGACCAGTTAGTTTACGTGAATCCAGGGATGCAGAAAATCTCCGGTCGGTCGGAGGAGGAGATGACTTCACGGACGATCTACGACTTCATGGTGCCGGAAGACCGTGCATTGGCGCGCGAAAACATCAGCATGCGGCTTTCCGGCGCGGTGCCGAGCACCCGCTATGTTCTGCGGGTGCTCCACCAGTCCGGGGCCGTGTTGCAGGTCGAGGTTCACAGCAGCCGGACGGATTACAACGGACGGCCCGCGGTGATGGGGATACTGGTGGACATCACCGAGCGCAAGAGAGCCGAGGAGGCGGCGCAGCGGAGTCAAAAGCGCCTGCGCGATCTCATCGATGGGCTTGGCCCTTCCATGTTCGTGGGATTGATGACGCCCCAGGGAATCCTGATCGAGGCCAATCGGCCCGCGCTGGCGGCGGCTGGTTTGAAAGCGGAAGACGTCCTGGGCAAGCCCTTCGAGGAAACCTACTGGTGGGCCTATTCCCAAGAAGTCCAACAGCAGTTGCGTGAGGCCATCGCGCGGGCCGCGCGCGGGGAGGCCTCCCGCTACGACGTGCAGGTGCGCGCGGCGGAAAACCATCTCATCGACATCGACTTATCCCTGCAACCGTTGCGGGACGAGACCGGTGAGGTCGTATTCCTCGTCCCATCCGCGAGCGACATCACCGAGCGCAAGCGGGCGGAGGAGTCGCTGCGCCTCCAAAGCGCCGCGCTGAATGCCGCTGCTGATGCCATCATCATCACCGACCGCGCAGGCGGCGTCGAGTGGTTCAATCCGGCGTTTACCCAGCTCACCGGTTACAGCGCTGAAGAAGCCATCGGCAAGAACCTCCGGGACCTGGTCAAGTCGGGCAAACATGATCAAGCGTTCTACAAAGACCTCTGGGATACCATCCTCGCCGGACGATCGTGGCACGGCGAGATAATCAATCGCCGGAAAGACGGGAGTCTGTATACCGAGGAGCAAGTCGTGACCCAGATCCTGGATGCGTCGGGCGCGATCACGCACTTCATCGCGATCAAAGAAGACATTACCGAGCGCCTGCAGCTCGAGGCCCAGTATCGTCAGTCGCAGAAGATGGAGGCGATCGGCCAGCTCGCGGGCGGCGTCGCCCACGATTTCAACAACCTCTTGACGGTCATCATGGGGAACACCGACCTTCTCCTTTCCGACACTTCCGCCAACGACCCTAAGCGCGGCCCCCTGACGGACGTCCGCACGGCCGCGGAGCGCGCGGCCGACCTCACCCGCCAGCTCCTCGCCTTCAGCCGCAAGCAGATCCTCGAGCCGAAGCTCATGGACGTGCACGAGGTCGTCTCCGGCATCGAGAAGATGCTCCGCCGGCTCATCGGCGAGGACGTCGAGCTCGCGACCGACCTCGCGGCCGACCCCAGCTGGGTGAAGGTTGACCCGGGCCAGCTCGAGCAGGTCGTCATGAACCTCGCCATGAACGCGCGCGACGCGATGCCGCGCGGAGGC